>OIAM01000006.1_pt1 | contig 190476 bp, 208 predicted proteins | sample 1580771 | NCBI WGS metagenome assembly OIAM01 (sample SAMEA3882538, study PRJEB24775) | human gut metagenome | biome: human-associated habitat; feature: intestine environment; material: feces | place: Netherlands | collected 2009/2010
CATTGGCGGAGGGTGCTACGCACGTAGCCCGTTGGAACAATTCTCGTAAAATAGCCTTTACATTGGCAGAGGTATTAATCACTCTCGGCATAATTGGTGTTGTTGCAGCATTAACCATTCCTACACTTATGGCAAACCAAAGAAAAAAAGTGGTTGAAACAAGATTGGCTAAGTTTTATTCTTCCATAAACCAAGCAATTGTCCGTTCAGAAGTCGATAATGGAGATAAAAAATATTGGTTTGATGATTTATCCGGTGCGCAAATGGATGACGAGGGTAAACCAATTGATGGAAGTTCAGAAACTCAAAAATGGTTCAATACATACCTTGCGCCATATATGCAAATTCTAAAACAAGAAATTGATTCAACAGGGCGTTTAATAGTCTATTTTCCTGACGGAAGTGCTATGAAACAAAATTTTGAAGACAGTTCAAGAGAATGGGTTTTCTATCCAGACAAACCTAAAAAATGTATTGAACAAAATTCCGGCTACGGAAAATGCTCATTTTTGTTTATGTACTACCCGGCAAAGGCAACTCACGGCAACGGATCAGAAAACAGTGATTTTAAATACCATATAGGAAAGGGGCTTGAACCATTCAAATGGAACTGGGATGGAGAAACATCAACATTATACGAAAATTGCCGTAACGGAGGTAAAGGAGTACAAGACCACGCCTTTTGTACTGCACTAATTCAACAAAATGGCTGGAAAATCCCAAAAGATTATCCGTTTAGATTTTAGTGGCTACGCACATAGCCCTAAATTGTCTTTACGAGCAAACTTTAGTTTGCATCGTAATCTCATTATTTTTAATATGAATGGGATTACTACGTCGCTTCGCTCCTCGTAATGACAGTAAACAAGTCAATAGATTGCGCAACAGGTGCGCAATGACAGGTTATGGTCATGCTGAACTTGTTTCAGTATCTTGTGGTTTGAACCCCTCTCCTGCCTTTCAGGCACCCTCAGCACAAGGCAGACAGGGCCACACGCATCGCACAGCTCTGCGGTTCCCTTTGTCTCCCCAAGTGGCGAGGGAAAAGATTAGTAGTTTTGGAAGCATGAAAGAAAATATCTTTTCCAATATGGTCTACTCACTATTCACTATTCACTTCTCACTAAAACAGCTATATAAAACCAAAAAGGTGAGAATTGTTTTCCCACCTTTTTCAATGTTTATTGAATACTATAATTAGTATCTTATAGGTTCGTTGTCATTACAACTTTGTTTGTATCTGTTTGTTCCAACTGCTGCACCTGTGAAAGCAGTATAATGAGTTCTTGGTCTGCCGTTTTGGCTTGCAACTTTTCCATTACATTTCAATGTAATTTGTGCATCTTTCAAATATCTCAATTCAGGATATTTTTTCATGATTTCAGCATTTTCCAACAAGTCTGAGTAATCTGTGTACAACCTCATTGTTGAAGGCATTGTATTTAGTTTAAAGTTTGTTACGCCGTGTTTAATTTTTTCTGCGTGAATTAGTGCTTTCAAAACATTACCTTGAGGTTTTTTACCGTTAACTTCAACTTTTCCTAAGATTACTGTTGACCAGTTTTGACCTTTTTTAACTTTGTGGTCGCAATATTCAGATTCCCATTTATCTTCAGGACAAGGAATTTGAGCCGGTGGAGTTGGTTGAGCCGGTGTATCAGCTGGTGCTTGTGGCGGAATTAAGTCGTGTTCCGGTGTTTCCGGTTTGTGAGCCGGTTCTTCAGGTTTGCCTGGTGCGTAAACTCGTTTTTCATTTACACCTTTGTCTGCTAAGAAACCTGCACCGCCAACACCTGCTGCTGCGCCTGATATTCCTCCAACTGCTGCTCCGTTAATTGATGCTGCGGCTGCTGCACTTGCGGCTGCATCAGCTGCTCCACTTGCGGCAGCTCCTGCACCTGCTCCGGCAGTTGCTGATGAACTTGCTCCTGCTGCAGCTGCTGCTGATGAACTGATGTGAAATAAACTTCCAATTCCGATGCCTGCACCTGTAGTTGTTGCTACAAATGCGGTACGATATAGATTTGTATTATCTTTTTCGTAATCTAAGTTTGATGCTTTTGCAATATTTTTAATTACTTTTGCATTTACGCCTTCTTGTTGTGCTGCTGCACGTCTTTCTTTCAAACTCAAGTGATAGTTCAATGTTTCATCTTCTTGAGTATTGATGTTTGCATATTCTACGGCTTTTTGTTTAAATTTGTCACTTGAGAAATTACCGTTTTCATCGTAGAAATAAGCTCTGTTATTTTCTACAAATTTACGAGTTTTTCTTCCGTGAATGTACTCATTATCAGCAAGTTGAGCGTTAGCTTTACGTTTTGCTTCTTTTCTTGTAAAACCTTGTTCTCTGTATGTATCGTATAGTTTTTCGTAATTTTGTTTACGTTCTTTTTCAGCTGCTTTGTAAGCTTTTTTATCTATAAATACTTGAGTACCTTTAACTTCTTCTTTATGTTGTTCATTTTCAACATAATTTTCAGCTAATTTTTTTGCATCTTTTTCAGAAACTTTTTTACCATCTTCTGAACCGTATTCAACAAATGCTTTTTGAGCTTCTTTTTCAGCTTGTTTAATAGCTTTATCAGAAGTCAATTCTCTATCAATTTTTTCTGCAGTAACGTCTGATTTTTCAACTTGTAATCCTGTTAATTCAGGTTTTTTATCAATTGATTGTCCAATAGGAACAGTTACGCCCATGCCAGATAATTGTTTTTGGTTTTCATTTATTTGAGCTTCCCATTTTTTACCAAACTCAGCGGCATAATCTTTGCCATAAAAATTAGATACATTGTTAATACTCATCTTGTTTTCCCCTTTCAATTTTCCTCGTGAAAAGAAAATCAAATTAATTTTTATCCCCTGTACTTTAATAAAAAATTTTTGGATTGTAAAATTGCATGCCAGCATGGACTTTCAGCCATATCAAAACCTGAAAAAGCTTATAAATAAAGAGTATAAGCCGAAGAAAATTTATCTTAACATTTGTTAACAAATAGATTTTATTGTCATTTTGAACGGATTTTAATTTACATATTACAACGTCGCTTCGCTCCTCGTAATGACAGGCTAAATTAAATACATAATATTCAATCAACACCCACCTTTTATCCTCTCTCACAAGAGAGGACTTTATTTTGCTTAGCTTCTTTACCTATTCACATATTAAAAACTATGTTGTATTATATGTTTATGGCGATATTAGATGTAAAAAATCTTAATCTGGGTTTTAATTGTGAATGCGGTTTTAGGCAAGCATTATTTGATGTTTCTTTCAAACTTGAAAAAGGTGAAATGCACTCACTTGTCGGAGAATCCGGTTGTGGGAAATCAATTAGTGCAATGAGTATTTTAAATTTGCTACCCAAAACCGCAAAAATTACAAGCGGAGAGATAATTTATAATAACGAAAATTTATTATCAAAACCGCAATCAGCTATGCAAAAAATTAGGGGAGCTAAAATTGCACTAATCCCACAAGATCCTATGACCTCATTAAATCCTTTATACACAATCGGAAACCAGCTTTTAGAAGTCATTAAAATTCATCAAAACTTAAAAGGAGAACAAGCTGAAAGGAGAGCTATTGAAGCACTTGAGGCTGTTCAAATTCCATGTGCAAGGGAGCGAATGAAGGCCTATCCACACGAATTTTCAGGCGGTATGAAACAACGTGCAATTATCGCTATGGCATTATGTTGTAATGCAGAAATTTTGATTGCAGATGAACCGACAACCGCACTAGATGTAACTATTCAGGCGCAAATTATGTCTTTGCTAAAAGATATTCAAAAAAACAAAAACACATCAATTCTTTTGATTACACACGATTTGGCACTTGTTGGCGAAAATTCTGATAATGTATCAGTTATGTACGCTGGCAGAATTGTTGAAACTGCACCATCAAAAGAGTTTTTTGCAAATCCAAAACATCCATACACACAAGCACTTTTACGCTCACTTCCGTCAAACAAAAATTCTAAACTTGAAACAATTCAAGGTCAACCACCGACGATTTTGCAAGACATTTCAGGATGTCGTTTTCACCCGAGATGTGAAAAGTGTATTGAAATTTGTACCGAAAAAATTCCGACACTTGACAATATCGCCGAAAACCACTATTGCGCTTGTTTTTGCAAGTAACAAATACTAATTATTTTTTGCTTACGTGAGAAGGACTATTTTCAACAGTTTTGTCTGCGCCATGCAAACATTTTAAAGCAATAGTAGCAATTGCAGCTATTCCAACCCCAACACCTATCAACAGAGCCTTTGATTTAGAAGGTTGAGATTTTGCATTAAACCAATTTTTATTAATAAATAATTCTTCTGCATTATCATAAAAGATTTTATTCAAAGCTTTTTCGCCTTCTTTTGGCTTGTCTGTATAAAATTCTTTTACCGTATCTTCAACAAAATCCGCAAATTTGCCATAATTATCCCTATTACCCATTTCTGTAATCGGAGTATCAGAGCCGAACAAAATTCTATCTGCACCAAGTTTTTTCAACGCTTGTTTTATAGTGTTTTTGTTCTGTTCAGCATTATCCCATAAATTTGTCAGCCAAGAAATATCAATAAACAAGTTTGATTTTCCAGCTTTTACAGAACTTGAAATATTATCAATTGTTCTAGCCATTTGTTCCGGTTGGCTTGCCAAATCAATATGATACAAGATAATAGGATGTTTCGGGTGTTGTTCTGCAAGCTTTATAATCTCAACAGGATCAGACTTCCCATCTGTTATGGAATGAAAAACGCAAGGCAATCCTTTCTTTTCTGCCAACGTAATATATTTTGAATAAATGTCAAAATTATCCTTAATAGCTTTATTCGTATTAGACGGATGGAATTTCAATCCATAAAACTTGTTTTTATCCAACAGTTTTTCCGCAACGGTTGTATCTTGTGCAATACCGGGTTGGCAAGACAATAGTGGCAACAACTTAACGTTATCATTCCCCTTCATTGCGATAATTTCTTTTGCAGATTCAATTTCAGAACAAAATGTATCTTGCCCAAGCGCATTCAATCCTGAAAGCGAACTTACAAGCACTTTTTTTACATTATTCGGCTCAACCGTATCAATAATATTTTGAGAATTATATGTAACTTTTCGCCCATTATCATACATCGTGCCAATATGACCTTGAACATCAAATTTCTTCCTGTTAGAACCAAATGACGGATTACTAAAACTTGTTTTTTGAATTTTCATTGTATTACCCCTTTTATGTCTGATAGATTTTCAATCTACATAAAGAACCACAAAATAATTTTTGCGTACTTTGCAATAAACACTGCTGCAAAACTAAACACAAGGTCATAAATGATTTTTGCTCCACTTTGCGAGCAAATCCAACCGCTCATAAAAGTCCAACCGTCGTGTTTTAATCCAGCAATAAATAACATATACAAAATTCCAATAATATGGATTGTCAACACTCCAACAAGCACAGCATGTAGAATATTTCTATTTGAAAATCCACTTTTTAATATTGAACCCGCAAAAAATATTGCCGGAATATAAGCTAAAATATATCCAAAACTGTATTCAAAAATATATTTTGGACCTCCTCCGAGAGCAAAAACCGGAATTACAAAAAGACCAAGTAAAATATATAACAAAACACTTGTTATACCAAATTTTCTGCCCAAAAACGCACCTATAAACATCACAACCGGAACTTGTGGAATAAGTTTATACGTATGTAAAAAATCTTGTACACTCAACTGCTCACCGCTAAAAAGACCAGAAGGCAAGATAAAATGTGTTACATTAAACTGAGTAAATGTGGCAAGAATTAGTAAAAAAGTGCAACATAAAATCAGCAATAAACTTCCAAATGATAATCTTATACCTTCAATCTGTTTTTTTACAACTCTAATTTTTGGTGCGGCAGTGTTATTAGTCATAAAATATTAATTTTCCCCTTTAAATCAGCGATATTTTTTTCATATCCTAACTTAAATTTATCGTAAAAAATGTTTTCTGTCCACATTATTAAGGCATCTTCATTATTATCCTGATAATACCCTTTGCGTGTTCCTAGCGACTTAAAGCCATATTTCTCATAAAGTCCGATAGCAGGCTTGTTCCCGACACGAACTTCTAATGTAATATATTTTGCCATATTCCGATAACATTCATCAATAATCGCCGTCAAAAGAGCTTCACCAACATGTTTTTGACGAAAATCAGGATGAACAGCAATATTTGTAATATGAGATTCTTCAAGAATTTGCCAACATCCGCAATATCCAATCAAATCACCATTTTCATTAAATGCACAAAAATATCTTGCCAAATCATTAGAAAGTTCACTCAAAAAAGAATCCTTTGACCAATGGTGCGGACCGTATGCTTTTTCTTCAATGGCAATTACGTTATCCACATCCACTTTTTCCATTGGCTTGATTTTTATAGACAAAATTCCATTTTCCATAACTCGATTTTAGCATAAAGCGAATTATATGAAAAGATACGCTTTTATTTGCTTATTTACTTATTCATTTTAAATGCTATAATAAACCTATGGCTATGAAATATATGCAAGCAAAATTTTTAATAAGTGCAGAAAAATTATCACAGTGTCCGGAATACACACTACCTGAATTTCCGTTATTGGGTCGTTCTAATGTAGGAAAATCTTCTTTTATCAATGGACTTGCAAATCACAAAAAATTAGCTAAAACCTCAAACACACCTGGTAAAACAAGGCTAATAAATTTCTTTGATTTTTCTAACAAATTTATGCTTGCAGATTTGCCGGGATATGGATATGCAAAAGTTTCAAAAGAAGCGCAAAACCGTTGGCAAAAATATTTGGAAGAATATTTATTGGAAAGAAAACAAATCACATCTCTTATTCAACTTGTTGATGGCAGACATGACATTCAAAAAAATGATTTTCAAATGCGTGAATGGGTAATGGCTTATGATTTGCCGATTTTCACTATTATTACAAAAATGGATTACGTACCAAAATCAAAAACTTTAAATGTCATAAAGAATGTTGAAAAACAGTTTGGCGGAGTAGTTTTACCATTCAGCGCAATTGATAATAGATATAATGAAAAGATTTTTGACCATATTCTGAATTTTAGCAAAGAAGAAGGTTTTTAATTGTTTTCATACAAGTTTTTAATATCTTCTTTAGCATTGTTTTTTATATAATTTGTTAATTTAATCATATTACCAAATATTTTTTCTGATACAATATGTTCCATTTTACACGCCAATTCAAGAGCTTCGTCTTTTTCAGTCCCCAAAACTTCAACAAAAAATGAAGCAATATTTTCGTGCTTTGTTAGAATATTCTTCGCAATTTTTTCGCCCTCACTAGTCAAAGTTATTGGTGAATATGGCGCATAATTAATCAATTTTTTTGTAGAAAGAATGTTCAAAGCTCCTGTTACAGAAGCTTTTTTTACCTTCAATTCGTTTGCAATATCGGTAACTTTTGCCTGCCCGTTTTTCAAAACTTGAATATAAATTTCTTCAATATAATCTTCCAAACTTACAGATAATTTTTCCATTTACATTCTCCCGATTGTTTCGATTAATTCAAGCGGATTGTCAATAATATATTTTGCACCAATCAAATCTTTTTTGTCACGAAAACCCCAAGTTACACCAATACAAGGTAAATCCGCATTTTTGGCAGTTGCAACATCAACCTCAGAATCGCCAATATAAACTGATGTAGATTTTTCGGCATTTAATATTTTCATTGCTTTGAAAACGCCATCAGGAGCTGGTTTTTTCGGAACATCATCAGCTTGACCGATTGCGACATCAACTAAATTGGTAAAATATTTTTCGCACAACTCCTTTACTGCAGAATCGAATTTGTTAGACACAACGGCGATTTTCAGCCCTTTGTGACTTAACTTCTTTAGTATCTCTAAGATACTATTGTAGGGTTTTGTATGATTATACATGTTTTTCGAATAATGTTGTTTAAAAATTGCCAAACATTTTTCCGTAGTTTCGGCATCACAATCAGTTGGAACTGCACGCTCTATCAACTTTCTCACGCCATTACCAACAAATTTTCTTATTTCTTCAAGAGTTCTTGTCGGGAAACCAAATTGTTCTAGTGCGTAATTCGTACTATCTTTAAGGTCTTCCAATGTATTCAATAAAGTTCCGTCAAGGTCAAAAATCGCAGTCTTAATCATAATGTAATTCTAACATGAAATTTTATTCTAAGAACAAATCGTAAAAATGATAAAATTGAAGCGGATATTTTTTAGTTAAATCTTCTAAAAATTCCACATATTGTTTTTCCAACTCCGCCAATCTCTCTTGTCGACTTCCTTGAAATGCAAATTTTTTCAAGTGAATTTTGTATTTATTATTTTTTTCAGCCGTACAAACAATAAAATATATTGGCGCACCCAAAATTAGAGCAAACTTGAATGCTCCTATCGGAAAGCCCATCTTTTGCCCCAAAAATTTAGATGTAAACGTCGCATTTTCATTATGCGCAGAAGTCCTATCCCCCGCAATAAAAAGAATTTCACCATTATCCAATTTTTCTTTAATCTCAATTGAAGTTGTAACATCTATATTTTCTACAGGATAAGCGGTAATCGGGTTATCCGAAGATATTGAATTTATAAAGTTTTTAAAAATTTGACATTGTTGCGCTTCTAAAAACAAATTTACCCTGATATCATCAATAACTTCACCTGAACGAAAAAAAGTTCGCATCGCATTGATATTACCAAGATGAGAACATAAAAAATACAATCCTTTTTTATTTAAAAGGTCATCATAGAGTATTTTTTGAACATTTTCATCTGCAAAATAAATGTCCTCAAATGAAAAATTGTCAGTAAACATTTCCATATTATCAACAAGACTGTATGAATAATTCAAAAAGTGCCTAAATGATTGAATTAAGCCACCATTTCCAGTAGCTATTTTCAAATATTTTTGGGAATATTTTCTTACTTTTCCCGCACCTAAAAACGCAAAAAGAGTTACAAAAAACACTATAAATTTTACAGGTTTTTTCCCAACAAATTTATAAATATACCACAACAATAGCAAGCGTTTTCGCCCTGCTGCCTGTTCTTTTATTTCAAACCATTTTTGATTATCGTTTTCGCCCAATTCTTCCCTCAACACAACTCTAGCAAAGTATAATCATGAACACCAATATTTTCGTGCTTTTTATGGATTTTCAAACCTGCTTTATGCGCCATTTCAATCATTCGTTTTTCAGAATACATTTTACTGTTTCCGTTTGCCATACAAGTAAAATATAATGAAATATGAACTAGCGAATATGTTGCACCATCAAACAATTGTTTGTCCGTAAAAGGTTCTAAAATAAAGACTTTTGTACCATCTTGCATTGAATTTTTTACGTTAGAAAGAATTGTCACAACCTGTTCTTCGGAAAAACAATCCAAAAATTGGCTCATAAATACTGCACCTGAAAGCTCTGGAAGATTATCTTTCAAAATATTCAGCCCAAAGAAATTTAATCTTTCATTTTTGAGATGTTTTTTCGCTTCCTCAATATTTTCTGGCAAGTCAATCATATTAACTTTCAGTTTTTTGTCAAATTCAAGACAAGCACATTCAAATTTTCCTGTATTTCCGCCAATATCAAAGATTTGAGAAGGAGAATTTTCACAAATAATTTTTAAAACTTCCTCAAAGCATCTGTCAGAATAAAAGTGATCAAACTCAAACCAGCTCTTTTGCATACTTTTGGGCAACAAATGCAAAGCGTTATATATCGTTTCATAATCTCCGACAAACTTTCTCAACCCAACTGGTTCAGCTTTTTCAAAAGAATTTGCAAGTTCTGATGCCCCAAGATAACAAACATCGTTTGTAAAATTGAAATTAACCCTAGTCATCTCATTATGCAAAAACGCTGCCCCGACAAGACTTGTGGAATATCTATTTTCAGTTTTTACAACAATTCCACAAGTATAAGCCACTTCTAACAAGGTTTCTGCTGCATATTTAGAAACACCGCAATTTTCTATAACTTGCTCAACAGTTGACGGATTTTCGTCTAAAAACTCCAAAATTCCAAACTTTAACATTGTCGCTACTGCCTGAAAAGTCAATGGCGCAAAAGCTATTTTTTGAGCGTCAGCAAGTGCTTTTATATGTGGAGATACGTGCCTTTTTATACGTCTATATTTCATTTTTACCCTTTATTACATCTTTCTTTATCAATTTTAAACTAAAAATATAAGAACTCAAAAGTCCTAGTGCCAAAACTGTTCCGAGTGAACTTATGAGTTTAAAACCTGCAAAAGCCAATAGCACAAATGAAAATACAGTTGTTATGCAAGACAAAAATACGGAATCTCCTGATTTTTCAGGATTTGTAAATCTGAAAACAGAATAATCAAGTCCAAAACCAATTATCAAAAATATTGCAAGCAAGTGGAAAAGATTAATAGGAGAACCAAATATCACCAACATTCCAAACACAAAAATAACCGAACAAATTGATGGTAAAAGAATTATTAATCCTGATTGTTTGTCATAAATTTTTGCTAATAAAATATACAACAACCCAAAAATCGGAATTAGCAATTCCAAACAAACCCTTCTACAATGCCTTATTTGAGATGAAATATCTTTCTGAAAATTAATTATCTTAACTCCATCAATATTTTTCCCGCTATAATCAGAAACTAGCATCATTGAAGTATTTTTATCTATTAAAAAATTATTTTTCATAAATTCAAAATCTTTGTTCACAGTCAAAAATTTATCTGACATATTTTGATTTAGCAATTGAACACGTTTTGCCGGCGGTAAAAATATTGCAAAATCATTCAAATTCTTTTTATATAATTCTTTTATCAGGTATTGGTTTGATTTTTGGCGTTTTTGTGACGGAACATATTTACTCAGTGATTGATATTCTGTATCACCCAATTTATCCGCAATTTGTTCCTCTTTTTGCAAAATATCTTCCAAATTATCACCCTTCACAACAAAAATAGACATATCGCCATTAGAACCCATAATTTCCGTAAACAATTTTTCAGCATTAAGAAGATTTTTCGGCGGAGTGTACATGTTTTTGATATTATCATCAAAATGAACATTAAAAATAACTAGAAAAAGAAAAATTACAAACACTGTAGAAGCGTAGAAACGTAAATGTTTTGAGTTAATTTTATTGGCAATATTAAATTTAGTTTTTAAAACTTGCATTGACTGCCAAATTTTAACAGATAAAGATTGTCCCCCTTTGCACCCAAACATCTTTGCATCTTTCATAATTGGATAAAATAACACCACAATCCCATAAACCGTTATCAAACCTGTTATTGTAAAAACAGAAATTTGTTTTAACAAAATAAAATTTGCAAACAAAATAATTAAAAATGCACTCACTGTCGTAATCAAGCTCACTGTAAGACTTTTAAAGATTTTGCTAATTGCAGTATTTCCATCTTTTTCCTCTTTCAAAGTCACGAAATAATGTAAAGAATAATCCACACAAACACCTATCAATGTTGTTGAAAAAACAAATGTCAAAATGTGTATATCTTTAAAAATCAATGCCGTAACGCAGTATCCGGAAAAAATCCCCACTCCAATACTCAGCGCAATCGGAACAAGAGGCATTAGCGAGCCGAAATACAGGAATATAAGCGCAATTACAAACAAAGTAGACAATATACAAATCAAATTAATTTCGAAAATAGAATGGCTACTTGCGAAATACGAATGTATTGGTGCGCCGGTCAAATAAACTTTTACACCATCTTTACTCAAATTTTTTTGGAGATTGACTAATTTTTCTATTTCGGTATTCAAAACCGTCGGAGATAACGCCAAATCACTCGACACATCAAGCTTTATCAGACTGTAATATTTATCATTATACTGAATTGGTGAAAAATTCGTCGGCATTTGAGTATTACCGGACAAATTCATAACAAAATCTGTCAATAACAAAAATGGATCATCATCAATTGAACCTATCGGTGGCATTACTGGATTATACAAAGTTTCATAAGAATTTTCGATAACTTTATCAAACTGTTTATTCATTAACAGTTTACGAGTTTTGTTTGATAATAAATTGTTATGATATTTTTCAAGATCCTCCAAAATCCCAGTAATATTTACGTCTGATGTTTGCATTTTATTTTTATCAATTTGAGCATAAAACATTTTTGATGTATTTTCAGCTTTTTGCGGATCATCACTTTCCACAATTATATTAACTTTTGCCGAAAATCTACTGCTCAAATCTATCAACAAATTATCTTGTGTTGATGAAAAAATCGCTTTTAAAATATTAGTTTCTGTATGTGCAGGTCTAAAAAATACCAGTAAACCAAGAGTTACAAGGATTAAGATAAAAACTATTCTAAAAATATTGATTAATTTATTCCGCATTTAAAATGAATATCCGTAGTTCCGTTTTTAATTGCATCAATTTTTATGTTGTTAATATCAACATTTCCTTTAATAATTATATTATTAAGTTGAGAAGCAATAATTGTACCTTTTTTAGGTTTCAAACCAATTGTCCAATTACCGTTTTCTCGTTTGTAATACAAAGAAAAATTCTTATCCAAATATGAGTAATTTTTGTTTGACACCGCAACAATTACGTCGTTCATCTGTTTATTTTGAGCTGATGTATAAGATACAGTCGATTTTATAGGGTACAAAGTTTCAAATATCGCACCTTTGCTTTTTACAAACTTAAAATTTCCACCTGATTTCAAAACAACAGAATTTATATATTTTTCTTGCGTAAATTTGCATGAAACATCTTTTAATTTTGGCATTTGAGATGAAATAGCCTTGCTTGTAGAAGGATGATTAAAAATATCATCTGAAGCAAAACCGATATTTATCCCGCATAAAATTATTAACAAAAAAATACAAAATTTACGCATAATTTTTCAACCTTTCGACAAATCTTTTTGGCGCAACATATACACTTTTACGTGTTTTTATATCAACGCAAATCTGCATACTTTTTGCAATAAAAATCTTTTCACCGGTTTGAACATCAAAAATTTCATATTTGATATTCAAAGCGGGTTCAATATCAACAATCGTAGACACTACTTTCAATTTTTGCATAAAAGTTGCAGGCTGGATAAATTTCAAATCCATTTTTGCAACCGGATAAGCATAACCATCATTTTTCATATCATCATATGTGTATCCTACTTTTGTTAACAAATCACACCTTGCCGTTTCTAGATATTTGACATAATTTCCGTGCCAAACAACATTCATTGGGTCAAGGTCAAAAAATTGTACATCAATAAAAGTTTCACATACTGCCATCATAATCTCATTATAAAACAAAAGTTCCCGAAGAAAAAGTTTTTTCGCCAGAAATATATTTGAAATCCACAGAACCATCCTTCTTGCTCAAAACAAGTTTTACCTTGCATTCCGGCTTTATAATTGACGAAAACTTAATCTTTTTAACCTTTTGCGGCACAAAATCGAGGTTATACACATCTTTAGCAAACTCTTTTGCAAAAAACAATTGTACAACACCGGGTAAAATTGGGAAATCAGGGAAATGTCCATTAAAAAAGTTGCTATTTTTCGGGAAAATCAAATCAATTTCACTATTCTGACCATCATTAGAAAAACCAACAACATTAGGATAAGTTATGTTAGTGTTAAACCATTCTCGAATCCTTTTACTATCAATTTTCCCTCTATCATTGACTGGTAAATTTGTCAAAAATCGCCATTTTTTAGGTAGTATGAATAAAGAACCTTTTCGCCCTTCTCCACTATGGCATGGATTTGTTTTTTTTATCTTTTTTACCAACTCCAATTTTCCATTATTTTTAAGAAAAATTTTTCCATCGTTATTCAAAACTACTGCAACGCAAAGCTTGTCATCCAATTTTAAGCAATAGGATTTTTCTATAAAATTATTTGTATTCAAAACTTTTTCTATTTCATCTAAAGAAATTCGTTTTTCCTGAATTTTTACAATCCTATCATTGCGTTGTTTTATTACAAATCCATCTTGAAAAAACTCTAATTCATCATTTAATTCAAGCTCAGATTCATCAAAATATGGAGAGGAAATTTTGCCATTATCATATTTTACCGCATCAAAAAAGTTCAACCTTGAACTTGCAGATTGGCGATACGCAATCACTCCTGCTTCTGTACTTCCATATATTTCAGTAACTCCATTTGAAATATTTTCTAAATACTCAAATATTTTATCATCCAATTTTGCACCTGCAGAGATAATCATTTCAGGTTTTTGTTTGAAAGTATAATTATATTTCGCTAATTTTTCTAAAAATGATGGAGTAGATACAAAAACGAATTTGTCATAATTTTTTATATCTTCCGGATAAACAACTCTTTCTTCATCAACTTTACAACCTAAAACTTTTGGTAACATAAGCGTAAATGTTGTTCCATACATAAACTCATTACTAACTGTAGAAACAAAAACAATGTCTTTTGAAAAGCCGAAAAATTTTGCCAAATCTATTGCCTCGTTGAATAAGCACTCATAACTTTTGCGTACAATTTTAGGTTCACCTGTTGAACCTGATGTATAAAAAACAAATGGCTCTCTATTTTCTGTCATACTTAGCTCTCAAAATAATTCTCACAATATATTCTACCCCGAACATTACACCTAACGCAATATATGAAATACAGGCATTATATAATTCCCAAACTTTGGGCGACATAAAAACAGTTGCAAAAGAAATAGACAAATTTACAAACAGGAATATACACCAAACATAAGTAAGTTTTCGTGTGTAATTTCGAGAGAAATCCGTTAATTCTCCATCCATTTTTTTAGCAATTTTTTGAATAATAGTTTCTTCACAAAAAACAGATGAAAAAAATACACAAAAAATAAAAGAATTAACAATAACCGGATAGAACTTGAGTGCATAAATCTTGCTAAAATGAAATAACAAAACCACACACACAGTACCCAAAACTGGAATTATAGCTTTTAATTTTTTCAATTTTTCCATAATCTTATTATGTTATAAATACACTGAGAATGGAATACAAAAATTTACGATCATTTGATTTTAACTATTTAATATTTGTTTAGCTAAACTTAAAATATTTGTACTGTCTTTCATCTTTGGAAAAGCTTTTTTTAGTAATTCTACCAATGTTGCCTCATCCATTTTTAAATGATATTCATATTTGTTTTGAGATTTTGCAATTTGTGCTGCAGTAGTAAACATATTTAGTAATTCTAAAGTATCTTTATAATTCATTTATTTTTTCCTCTGCAATGTTTAATTTATTTATAAAATTTTTATACAATTCTTCATTTATAATTTCAAAATTATCACCTGCTCCAAAAGTAACAACTACAGGAGCATAATCATATCCATTATAAAACAAAGTCCATTCATCTACAATATTTTTGTAATTATACCAAAATTTTACTACACTTTTATAATACCTACGGACAATATCCTCCTCTGGAACATTATGTCCACCATTTTTTACCCTTTTCTTCACTCTTTCAATACAAACAGTGCAATCCTTTAAAAAGGAATAAATTAAAATAATTTTATAATTTTGTTTTCTTGCTTGTTTTATTATTCTTAAAATATTATTTCCTGATAAAGTTGATTCAACTGCAAATGAATAATTGTTCTTAAAAAAATCATTAAGTCGCTGAAAATAAACTTTTCCAGCTGATATTGGAACACTATTTATTGCACCAGGAGCAATTTCTTTTGCAATTTCATCTGCATTAAGAAATTTTAAGTTTTTTTCTTTTAATAATACATTTGCTAATGTGCTTTTTCCACTCCCATTTGCTCCTGCGATTATATATAATACATTTTTATTATTTTTCATATTAATTACCCAACTGCCTTAAAAATCAACGATGTATTAATTCCACCAAATGCAAAATTGTTGGACATTACATAATCTGTCTTGATTTCCCTACCATCTCCCTGTATATAATCAAGATTTCCGCATTCAGTATCGATTTCTTTTAAGTTCAATGTCGGATGAAACCAGCCCTTATTCATCATTTCTATACTTAAAATTGCCTCAATTGCACCACATGCGCCAAGTGTATGACCGGTATAACTCTTTGTCGAACTTGTAGGAACTTTTCTTTTAAAAACTTCTTCTGTTGCGGTGGTTTCGGCAATATCACCCTGAATAGTCGCCGTTCCATGCGCATTTACATATCCAATTTTGTCTGCAGAAAGGTTTGCGCTTTTTAATGCCAAATCTAATGCTCTACCCATAGTTTTTCTATTTGGATTTGTAATATGTGTACCATCAGTACTTGTCCCAAATCCTACAACTTCAGCATAAATCTTAGCACCTCGTTTTTTGGCATGTTCGTATTCTTCCAAAATTAAAGTTCCTGCACCTTCTCCCAAAACAAGTCCATCTCTATTTTTGTCAAATGGACAAGGAGAAAGTTTTGGTGTGTCATTTTTCAAACTTGTTGCATATAACGTATCAAAAATAGCAATTTCTGTCGGGTGCATTTCATCACCACCACCGGCAATCATAACTGTTTCATACCCATTTTTAATTGCCTCATAAGCATATCCAATCCCCATTGATCCGGATGTGCAAGCAGTTGATGTCGGTATCAACCGACCTATTGTCTTAAAATACAGTGATATATTGACAGCCGTCGTTTGTGACATCATTTTCACATATGAACCGGAGTTCAGCCCCTTTACCTCCTTATCAATTTGCATTCCGTAAAAATCAATAATTGCATCAAGCGACCCTGCAGAAGATCCATAGCTTACACCGGTGTCACCATTTGTAATAATTTCGTCACCCAAAAATCCGGCATCTTCAAGTGCAAGTTCTGCAGTTCTAACCGCCATAATTGAAACAGGTCCCATTGTACGAAGAACTTTTCTATTATATGTTGATGGAATTTCAAAACCTCTTACATATGCAGAAAGTCTTGTATTTAATCTTTTATATTGGTCTAATTTTGTATCATATTCTATACAATTCTCAAGTTTTTGTAACCCTGAAAAAGCCGTATTAATATCACATCCTAAAGGACTTGCTAACGCCATACCGGTAACTACAACACGCCTCATAAATAAAGTCCTCCGTTTACAGAAATCACTTGCCCCGTAATATATGACGCATCTTCGCTCATAAGATAATTAGCAAGACTTGCAACCTCTTTTGCCTGCCCCAATCTTTTCATCGGAATAAGTTTTTTAACTTCATCAACCGGAACATCTTTAATCATATCAGTTTCAATCACACCCGGAGCAATACAATTTACAGTAATTCCACGTTTTGCAAGTTCAAGCGCAAGAGAACGAGTTGCACCGATAATACCTGCTTTTGATGCAGCATAATTTATTTGCCCCCTGTTGCCGGAAAGAGCAGAAACAGACGACATTGTAATAATTCGCCCCCTTATTCTGTTTGAAATCATTGGCATTACAAGAGGTTTCAAAACATTATAAAATCCTGTCAAATTCGTTTGAATAACATCATCCCACTCATCACCTTCAAGCAATGGAAAAACGTTATCTCTCGCTATTCCGGCATTTAAAACAATTCCGTAATAAAGCTTGTCTGCAAGAACTTTTGCGCATTCTTCTCTATTTTTTATGTCAAATTTCAAAATTTCCGCATTTTGCCCAAAAGATTTTATTTCGTCTGCAACTTCTTGTGCTTTTTCTTTATTATGCGCATAATGCACATCAATATCAAAACCATTTTTTGCAAGAAATAGAGCTATTTCTCGACCAATTCCACGACTTGAACCTGTTACTAAAACTTTTTTATTTTCACCCACTATTCTAATTCCCCTATATATTTTTCAACATCTTTTGGTTGGAATGCGTTAATTGTAGCTTTGGCAATATACTTACTTTCATCACCATCTTCACCTTCATTATAAATTAAACATTCAAATGAAACAAGCTCGCTATCTCCATAAACCTCTCTTGCAGTAATAATATATGTTTTACCATTTTCAAATTTTTCAAGAGAATTTTCATACAATCTTGCTCCTAACAAAAAACCAATTTTAGGAATTGACATTTTTGCCTTGTAAAAAGCATAACAACCGATTGTTTGCGCCATAAACTCAATCCCAACAAGCGGAGAAACTCCATTAATATCTTTATCAAAAAAGATTTTATCTTTGTGAATAGTGACAGAAGTTTTTACAATCTGTTTTTTCATATCAACATCAATTAATTTATCAATCAAAACCATTGGTTCAGAATGAGGAAGACATTGAGATGCAGAGAGGCAATTATTTTTGTTATTACGAGGTGAAACGCTTAGTGTAGCCGTCGCAATCTCATTATTTGCAGGCTGAATAAGATTACTACGTCGTTCATCGCTTTTCGCAATGCCAGCTTCAGTCTTATTTCCCATAATTACAACCGCATTTGTCCCTCCAAAACCAAAAGACGTACTCATACAAGTATTTATTTTTTTATTTTCTGTATTTGAATTTACAAGATTAATTTTTGGCAAATTTTCATCATATTCGTTATCATATTTATGAATAGGTAAATTTCTTTCCCCTTTCAAAATTTGATAGCAAATAAAAGCCTCAATACTTGCTGCCGCCCCCAAACAATGTCCCGTAAAAGGTTTTGTTGAGCTTGCAGGAACATTATCTCCAAAAACCTTATAAATTGCATTCGCTTCCATCAAGTCGTTTGAAACAGTTCCAGTTCCGTGCAAATTTATATAATCAATATCCTCAGCCTTTAACCCTGCATCATCAAGAGCTAATTGAATAGCTCTAACCGCTTGAACTCCATCAGGATCGGGAGTGGCAGAATGATAAGCATCAGAAGTTTCACCAATACCAAGAAGAGCTACAATTTCGTTATCAGATTTGCAAATCCGACCGACGTTAGTAATCGACTTTACATCCAAGCATTTTTGCATCTTGACATCTTTTGTTAACACAAACAATGCCCCGCCTTCACCCAAACTTATTCCATCTCTGTTTTTAGAAAAAGGATTGGATTTTTCATGCGACAAAACTTCCAATGCGTGAAATCCATATGACGGCATTGCCGCAAGTGTGTCAATGCCTCCGGCAATTACAACTTTGCAAACATCATTTTGCAACAATTTTACTGCGGTAGAAAATGCTTTTGTTCCTGAAGTGCAAGCCGTAGAAACACTTGCAACATAATTTTTTGTACCTAAATACCATTTCAAAAATTCAGCAGGATTTCCAAGTTCTGCGTGGTGTTTGTTTTCAGAATCTTCAAATTCTTGAATACCGGAATTTGTTGTACCAATAACAATTCCAATTTCATCTTTTTCAAATCCCGACAAATCCAATTTATCAACAAGATACTTTAAAACCCTGTTACATCTCAAATCATAACGTTCAACATCTATTGGCTCAAAATCTTTTTCCAATTTTCCAAAATAGAATTTGCCACCTTTAATAATCGTATCATCAAGAGTTAATTTGTCTGCAAAAACCGCACTCGCATCTGTTATAAAAATCCCGTTCATGCTAATATGTTACCATGAATAATCTGGAATTTCGTATAAAAAAGATTTCTTATTCTTGCGGAGAAGATATAGACTTATCTGCTATTCCAATGATGATGAGAAGGAAACTTTCTCCCGTTGGAAAAATCGCAATGAGTACATTGCTGAAATGCTATGATAACGAAGATGTAAAACTTGTTTATGCTTCAAGATATGGTGAATTGGAAAGAGTTGTAAAGCTCATCAAACAAGAACATGAAGAAAACGAAATTTCTCCGACCGGATTTAGTTTTTCGGTTCACAATTCAACAATAGGATTGTTTTCTCTAATGAAAACAATCTATAATTCGTATAACTCGATTGCAGCGGGCGAGAACTCATTTTCTTCAGGACTTTTAGATGCGGTTATGAATAAAGAAAAAACTCTTTTTTGCTATGCAGATTCTGTTGATAAATATGAAAGCATCTCAATTTTGATTGATTATGATGAAGGTGAAAAAGTTGTAATAAAAGAAAATTCCAATAAATTGTTACCTAACAGTTTTAATGAATTTATAAAAGGCGGAAAATATATTTGTCCGTTATTCGTTATGGAGCGTGTAAATGACTAGATTTATTCGTGGATTTTTGGTTGTAATGGTGTTCACCATATTTGGAATTGGTTCTTTATTATTGAGTTTTTTATTTTTGCCGATTGGTGGAATATTTTTACAAGGAGAAAAAAAACGTGAAAAATTTTCTCACATAATACATAAATTATGGCATATTTACACACAATTTTTCGTTGTTTTAAATCTAATCAAAATAGAAAAACATGGAGTAAAGCAGGTTAAAGGGAAAATTATTGTCGCAACACATCCGACATTTATTGATATATTAATACTTATCGGAATTTATGACAATTCTTTATGTATCGCCAAAAAAGAACTTTTGAACAATATTTTTCTCAAAAACATAATCAAAAATGTATATATTCCAAACAACATTGAGCTTGATGAGTTCAAAAACATTTGTACAAAAACCCTCAATGACGGTTACAATATAATAATTTTTCCAACCGGAACAAGAACAGTTGAAGGTGAAGAAATAAAAATCCATAAAGGTTCAGCAGCCGTACAAATTGCATCGGGAGCAGATATTTTGCCTGTAAAAATAGTATGCGATTATCCGTTTTTGCAAAAAGGAAAACCAATTTATGATGCAGGGGAAAAAGTTATAACTTATTCAATAACCCAACTTGAACCAATAAAACTTTCTAACTTCAATGAAACTTCCGAAATCAAGCTAAGAAATACAATTTGCGAAAAAATCAAGTTTGACTTTACTCACTAATTAGGTTATAAGTATAAATAGGTGGATTAAGATGAGCTTAGAAAACGAAATTAAAACTCTAATTATCAGTTCATTAGAGTTGGAAGATATAACAACTGATGATATAAAAGATGATGAGCCGTTATTTGGTAGTGGTTTAGGTTTAGACAGTATTGACGCACTAGAACTTGGAATGGCATTAAAAAAGAAATATCATATTGATTTAGGCGAAGATAAAGAAGAAAACAAAAAACATTTTTATTCAGTTAAAACTATAGCTGATTTTATTAAAAATAATATTCAATAAGGGTTTGTACAAATGGGTAAAAAATATTCACAAGAAGAAATTTTTGAAAAATTAAAAACAATTTTGGTAGACGATTTTGAAATCGCTCCTGAAAAATTAACGCTTGATGCAAATCTTTTTGAAGATTTGGAACTTGATAGTATTGATGCAGTAGATTTAGCCGTAAAATTGCAAGAATTTACAGAAAAGAAAATCTCACCTGAAAACTTCAAACAAATCAGAACGGTAAATGATGTTGTTTTAGCTATAGAAGAATTATTATAGTGCTAGACAGCTAAGATTTTTAATTACAACCACGAGAGAGGGTTAAATTGTCATACTGAGGACAACAGTCCGAAAAATACTTACACTAACCACAAATTTATGCTAAAATACAATTATGGCAGATATATTTGACAGATTGGCAAAATCAGATTTTAGGAGCAAATTCAAACTCAAACAGACAGATAAAGATTATATCGCACAAAAAGGTTTGGATACTATTGAACGTCATGCTCACGACTTTATTTCTAAACGCCTTGCACCGGCAGAAATTCCTAATGATGGGAAACAAACTCCGATGAAGGGACATCCCGTTTTTATCGCACAACACGCAACCGCATGTTGCTGTAGAGGTTGTCTATCAAAATGGCACAAAATCCCAAAAGGAATTGAATTAACTCAATCTCAACAGGATTATATTGTCGGAATTGTTATGGAATGGATTAAAAGACAAATGACATCTTAAAATTATAATTTAGGAGAAATTATATGAAATTTTTTAAAATTTTACTACTATTTTTATGTTTAACCTTACCACTAAATTGTTTGGCTGAAAGTTTGCAAAATATATCTTCCAACAAACCTATTGTTCAACAGATTGATAATAAAAACATAAAATCATATGTTTACAACGTACAAAAACGAATTAAAAACAACTGGAAAAATTTTAAATTCGATAATACTGCTGAAGGCGAAACCATAATTATTACGGAATTTACAGTTGCAAAAGATGGAAGTTTATTAGATTGCAAAATTCGCAAATCATCTAACAATCTTATGATAGATGAAATGACCCTTGATGCCATCCGAAAAACCGCACCATTCGAACCTATTCCGTCAGATTTCACCGAAAAAAGTATCACACTTCAAATGATATTTGTAATATTAAAGCACTAATGTTCAAAACTTAGAAGCTTAAATCCACGTTTTTTCTTTTCTAATTCCCTATCAGGAAGTTCATAGCATTTGATACAACGAGCTTCATAAGTTTCATCTCCACCAATCATAATCAATGGAGAGTGCTTGTCAGCAGGTTTTCCGTCAATCAATCTTTGAGTTCTTGTTGCATTTTCACAACCGCATTTCATACATACTGCGTGCAACTTATGAACTTCTGTAGCTATACACATCAATTCAGGCATACTTCCAAAAGGTTCAGCCTTAAAATCAAGCTCCAAGCCTGTTCCAATAATCTTTTTGCCTTCATCCATAAGTTTTGAAATAACTTTAACAATATTTTTATCAAAAAACTGAAGCTCATCAATCGCAATAACTTCATCTTCCGGTTTTACAACACTCATAATTTGAATGGCATGCTTAACCTTAATTGCATCAAGCCACAAACCGTTTCTTGATTCTATGTAATCCCCTTTTGCTCTGGTATCAACTTCCGGCGAAATAACTTTAACTTTTCTTTTTGCAATAATGGAACGTCTAACACGTCTTAAAAGTTCTTCTGTTTTTCCGCAGCTCATCGGCCCTGTTATTAATTCAAAACTATATCCGTACATAAATTTTCACCACCACTTAACTATCCCGAAGGATTTCCCAAATTCTCCTTTTAAGTAATTATACACCTTTGAAAATTATTTTAAAAGTAAATTAATGTAAAATTTTATCACGCAATTTTTTCAATCCTGCACCATAGAAATATCTCAATTGTTCAGGGAAATTATCCGCAATGTCAATCATATACATATCATGAACCGCAAGAGCTTTTATCAAAAATGCAACTTCCGAATTTTTTGTCCACAAGACTTTTGGATTTTTAGTTTTATTTGGTTGGGTCATGCCAAAAAGACCTTCATTATCATCTGCCGCCAAGAACAAAAATTTTCCACTCAAATAATACCCCAACATCGGAACTCCAGAGTGTTCAAAAACAGTTCCAAAATTACAAATAAAATTGTCATACTTAACTATTTTCACATCTAAACCACGATTATACGCATCTAACAAATGTTGTTCAAGGTGTTTAAAATCCTCACCCCAAAGCTCAATATAAATATTTGTTTTGGCATTTTTTATGATTTCAATAATTTTGTCAATAATTTTAGTTCTGCCATTTATAGACAAAATCGGTTCTGTATATTCTTCTTCTTTAATATCAGGAAGTTTCTTTTCTAAAAAATTTATCGTAGAATCGAATTTCCTTTTATAACGCTTTGTTAATTCTTTAGGCTTAATCGGAGTGTAAGTTATCGGTTTGGAATTTGAACTCAAAACAATATTAAGGTTCTCAAGATTTTTAAGTGTGTCATAAGTTCTTGATTGCGGAATATTTGCAAGTTTGCTGATTTCATAACCGGTCGCTGGGAATTTTTTCAAAAGTGCAATATAAACTTTTGATTGATATTCGTTAAATCCTAACTCTTTTAATTTTTCAATAACTTCATCCATATTTTTAATTTATCAAATATTTTTAATATTGACAATTATAAATAAAATTGTTACAATTTTGGCTAAAATAAATGAAAAGGTGGTATTATATGGTTGGAAAAAATAAGTTTGCTTTTACTTTGGCAGAAGTATTGGTAACATTGGGTATTATTGGTGTTGTAGCTGCTATTACAATGCCTACGTTGGTGGCTAATAATAGAGAAAAACAATTAATTACTGCGTTAAAGAAAAATAATGCCTTAATTGAACAATCTTTATATATGGTACAGTCAAAATATGGTTATACTGATTATGCAGAAATGTTTGCGATGAACTCAACTCAAGAGTTATATAACAAACTTGCCGAAAATTTAAAAATGTCTAAAAGCTGCGGAACTGCTTCAAACCAAGGTTGCATATCAAATAATATGATAGGCGCCCGCTATAGAAATAATGGTTGGGGAAGTACAGTAAGTATGTCTAATTATGATCAAAGCACAAGTTGGGCGAAAGGGCAGTTAACAAATGGTTCAAGTATATTTTTGCATAATTATGTAAAATCAGGTACTCATAATAATTCTGCCGCTTCTTCTACAAAATGTGGTGTTGCATGGCCTCAATGTAATAAGGACAGTAAAGGTAATTGCGTTTCTAATAAAAAAGATGCAGATGGCAATTATGTATATGGCGGTGTTGGTGTTCAATGTGGTTTAATTGGTATCGAAGTTAATGGTCCGAATAAAGGACCAAATCAATTTGGTATCGATGTATATGGTTATGTTGTACAACCAACCAAATTATCAAACTGGGAAAGCTCTACTATAGAAACAATGAGAAATGATAAGTTGTATTACAATAAATACACTCCTGGGAAATATGAAAATAAATAAGTTTTTTATTGTACTACGCTCTCGGATGAGACTGGTTGTAGACTTCTTTTAGGTGTTGGGTTGATACGTGAGTGTAGATTTGAGTGTTAGAAATACTTGCGTGACCTAACAATTCTTGAACTACTCTCAAATCTGCACCATTTTCGATTAAGTGTGTCGCAAAACTATGACGAAATACGTGTGGAGTTACGTGCTTTGGAAGATTTATTTTCTCTACAACCTCATTTATTACGTTTCTAACAGTTCTTGTTTGAAGTCTATATCCCGTATTATTTATAAAAACAGGAGAGTTTTCATCTTGTGGAGGAACTGGAAAACCTTTTGGGATTAAGGCTCTTGCGCTTTCAATATATCTTTCTAAATAATTTTTTGCTCTATCTGTAACAAGAATAATTCTTTCTTTTGAGCCTTTACCAAAAACCCTTATTTCATTATGTTCTAAGTTCAAATCACCAAAATTCAAACCGGAAAGTTCAGAGATACGCATTCCTGTAGCCCAAAGAAGTTCTAAAATAGTTCTATTACGGTAGCCGGCAGGGGTTTCAATTTTTGTATTATTGAGAATTTGTTCAACTTCATCCGGTGTCAAAAATTTTGGAAGTGATTTCGGACGTTTTGGATTATTCAAATTCATTGCAGGATTTGAATCAATTTTTCGTTCTCGGTATAAATATTTGTAAAAAGTTCTTAACGAAGCAATTTTTCTCGCAACCGTAGTCTTTTTATAATTAAACTTTTGTATAAAGTGTATATAATCTCTGATTTTGGAAAAATTTACATCCTCACAACATTCATCATCCATCCATACTAAAAAGCTTAAAATATCCGAGCAATAGGCTTTTGCGGTATGTTCTGAAAAGTTTTTTTCTGCTATGATATAAGATTTAAAATCTTCTAAATCTTGTTTTGAATTTGAGTTAATTCCCATAATTTGTTATCGCCTTTTTATATACGGTTTCTACTACATTTATATTATTGCATTTTTATAAATAGTATTATACAATACTTTTATAAGAATTAAAATAATTAAATTATCGCGCAGGAGATAAAATGAATTATAGAAAATTATTAATATCGTCTATTGTCGTTATAGCTGCCCTATCTACGCAAGTTAATGCAAAAGAATTACAGGCACAAGTGCAAAGAAATACGACTACAGTACCTAACATTTATTCCCAACAAAATGTTAATGCAGTTAAATCAATTTCCCAGCCGTATCCGGAAATCGCTAAATTGATTGAGTACAACCATTGCGATGAAGCTGATGCTAAATTGAAAGAAATGATTGAGGCTAAACCGAATGATATTAATTTACAAGCTTTAAGAGCCGTTTCTATGGCAAAACAACACAAACTAGAACCTGCACAGTTTGAATTGGACAAATTGCTAAAGAAAGCACCAAGAAACCCTATTTTGCACTATGCGCAAGGGTATGTTTACATGCAGCGTCAAACTGCATCTGACGTTGATTATATCAAAACAACAAGAGGACTTATCAATTCTGCAATAAAAGAATTTGTTACTGCCGTAAATTTGGATTCAAAATACTACCAAGCATATAATGCAATGGGTGTTGCAACATTAAAATTAGGCAACAAAAGTGATGCACTAGATTTGTTCAACACATCTTTAAAAATCAATCCAGGCTTTGCAAATGCTCATGACAACGTTGGTGTTGTTCAAATGATGAATGGCGATTTGAATGCTGCAGAAAAAAGTTTTATGAGTGCAATGAAATATAACACTCACAACCCAACTGCTTGGTATCACATGTCACAAGTTGAAACTCGCAGAGGAAATTATTCAAAAGCTTTAACATGGGTTAACCACTCATTACACGTAAACCCAAATTCATCACCTGCCTTAACTTTACAAGGTGAATTATATTTGAAACAAGGTAACCAAGCCGCTGCAATTAATTCGTTCAAAAAAGCACAACTTGTAAAACCTGAAAACGCAAGACCTTATATGAACCTTGCTACAATTTACGAAAATCGTGCAGATGAAGAATTTGCGATGGAGCAATTGAAAACCGCTCTTGCAATTAATCCAAACAACTCTGAAAGCAAATTAAGAATTGCAAATATGGCATTACATATCAGAAAATATGATCAAGCTCTTGATTATTATTCAAAACTTGTTGGAGATTCAACATACAATGATGATGCAATTGTCGGTCTTGCAAACACATATTACGAAATGGCTAAAGATCGTGGCGAAAATAACGGAATCACAACAAACAAAGAAGTTTATCTCGCTTATGACTACATAAACAAGGCAATTGAAAAATGTCCTGAAGATTTGGAATTACATCTTGCAAAATTAAAACTTGCAAAACTTATTCACCAAGATCCGCTTTCTCGTGACAGTTTGAACTACATTGTTCAAGCAGCCGGAAACAACTTGATGGATAGTGTAATCAAAGGTGAAGCATACTTGGCTTTAGGCAGAGAAAAAGATGCTGTTTATACATTTGAAAACGCAGTTAATTTCTCAAATTCAGTTGATGACGATTTGTATTTAGCAGAAATTCTTGTTCATAATAAACAATTCAGAACTGCAAGATTAGCTTTGCAAAAAGCATTGATGAAAGATCCTGATAACATTATTGCTAAAAACGGTATTGAATATATCAATCTTTGCGAAACTAAATCAAACGAATTTTTCGATATTGCACAACATGAATATCAAGAAAACAACTACGCATCAGCAATTGAATACTGTAACCGTGCAATCGACTTCTATCACAATAGCCCTCAAATCGCTAAGTTGAAAGCTATGTCTTACGAAAAAGAATTGAATTACAGAGGTGCAGTAAAATACTATCAACAATACTTAGCGCTTAACCCTAACGCTGCTGATAGAGCCGATATTATGAAACGTATCGAAAAAATGCGACCAAAATCTAACTAGCAAATAAAATAGACAGAGTATAGAAATTTCCTAAACTCTAAATAAACATTAAAACCCAGACTAAAAATGAAAAAATTCGATATTCGAAAAACATTTGATATATTTTTGAGAGAGCCCATCAGTGTATTAACTGAGGGGCTATTTCAACTCGTGAATATAGAAAACAATATATTCAGTCAAAAGCCTTATGTAAACGTTGATTTTGTAAATAGAAAAACGCAAATTACAGTCGTTAATAGCGAAAAAATGTATAACTTATTCCAAAAAGTTCTATTCAAAAAGAAACTTCAAGAACAAAAGGAAAAAGCCCTTAATTCAAAGTAAAAAACATCCTTATTTAATTCTTTATATGTTATTTACTAACTATTCTGCATTTATGCCTACAAAATCCCATTTTTTCGTACTAAATAATCCCTTATCAGTGATTTTTAGTTCAGGAATTACCGGTAATGACAAAAATCCCATTGTCATAAACGCATCATCCAACGAACATCCTAGATTTTTTACTGCCTTGTTTAAATCTTCACAATGCTGCAATACATATTCTATATCATTATCAGAAATCAAACCGGCAATAGGCAACGGTAGTCGTGCTACAACTTTTCCATCTTTTACAACAACTTTTCCACCCTGCATTTTTACCAATTCAACAGATGCAGTGTACATATCTTTGTCATTTGTACCAATAATAATCATGTTATGTGAGTCGTGTGCTACAGTTGAAGCTATCGCACCTGCTTTTAGGTTAAAACCTTTTACAAAGCCTTTTCCGATATTTCCTGTTGCTCTGTGACGTTCCATAACAATAATTTTTAAAACATCTTCATCAATATTACTTTGGAGTAATCCATTTTCAAATTTCGCTTCACATACAGACGATTTTGTTACTAACTGATGAGGAATGATTTCGATTGTATTAACAAGTTTTGAAGTTCCTTTGATTTCAAAGTCTTTCGGCTCAATCCAACGAACGTTAATAGAACTTCTTACAGATGGTTTTTCAAATTTTGTAAATGCTTGAGTTAATTTTCCATGTTCAGCGGCAATTTTTCCATCTTTAATAACAATTTCCGGCATAAATGTTTTTAAATCAGGCATAATCAATAAATCTGCCTTATATCCGGGAGCAATTGCACCTTGATTTTTCAAGCCAAAGTATTCTGCCGTATTCAAACTTCCGATTTGAACCGCTTTTACAACATCAACACCTGCATCTACCGCACGACGAACCATATCATTAATATGAACTTTCAAATCTTTTGGATGTCTGTCATCTGTAACAAACATACATTTTCTTGTATTTTTTTCTTTCAAGACAGGAATTAGCGCATCCAAATCTTTTGCGGCAGTGCCTTCTCTAATCATAATATACATACCAAGACGAATTTTTTCTATTGCCTCAGCAGGAGTTGTACATTCATGATCAGACTTAACTCCACTTGCAATATATGCACACAAATCTTTTCCACTCAAAAACGGAGCATGCCCGTCAATTCTTTTGCCTTTAGAACGAGCTAAATCAAGTTTTGCCAAAACAGTTTTGTCCAAATTCAAAAGCCCTGAGTAATTCATCATTTCAGCAATTCCAAGTACCCAAGTACTATCTATTAAAAGAGCTAAATCATAACTGTTTAAATCAAAACCGGAAGTTTCATAAGGAGTAGCCGGCACACAAGAAGGAAGCATCGTAAAAACATCCAACGGCAAGTTTTTTACTGCCTCGTGCATATAGCTTATACCGTGAAGCCCTAAAACATTTGAAATCTCGTGCGGATCAATTATAACTGTTGTAGTTCCGCAAGGGACAACAGCTTTGGCAAATTCATGCGGAAGCACCATAGAACTTTCCAAATGCACATGACCATCAATAAAAGCGGGGCTAACATATGCACCTTTTGCATCAATTTCTTTCTCGCCTTCGTAATTTTCACCAATTCCGGCAATAACTCCGTCACAAATTGCAATGTCGCCCTTATGAATTTCTTCTGACAAAACATTTATAATATTTGCATTTTTTATTACAAGATCAGCTTTACGTTTTCCACGTGCCGTTTCTATTAATTTCTCAAGTCCGGACATTTTATTTCTCCTATATTGAGAAGATTATAGCACGAAAAACAATAAAATAACAAAATTAACGAATATATTTTCTCGTCATAATAACATTTCCGCCTTCATCATAAGCATTAGTTCCAAGCCAATGCGCAATAAGTTTTCCTTGCGGATTATAAATAAAAGTTTCTTCCTTAGAAACACGCAACCCCATATTTACTAAAGTTCCATCAATTGAATATTTGTAAGATTTGTAAGGGAAACTCAACCCGTCACGAACTTCCATATAAATCAATTTACCATTTTTATCATAATACCAGACATGAAGTTTATCTTCATTATAAAGCACTGCATAAGTACTATCCGAGAAAAATGCCAATGCTCTATCTTGTAAAGAAACATTTCCTTGCAAAGCATATCCAATATTTTTCTCATAATCTTTATCCAAAAGATTTTGAGAAACAAGTTCTTGAGGGAGTTTTTCTACCGGAGAATTTTGTAACTCTTGTCTTGCGGTGTCTACATTATAATTTACACCACCAGTCAAAAATGTTTCAGCATAACAAGGCAATGTTATAATTAATAGTATTGTTAATAAAAATTTCTTCATATATATTATTTTTATTGCATATTTTTAATTTGTCAATATAATGTAAGTAAAGAAAGTTTAAGAAGGATTAAATATATGGAAAAAGTTATTCAATATGAAACTCACGGAACTTGTTGCAGATTGATGCAAGTGAAACTAAATGATGATGGAACAATAGCTGATGTTGATTTTTTAGGCGGTTGTCCTGGAAATTTAATGGGAATTAAACATCTTGTAAAGGGGATGAAAATTGATGATGTAATCGCAAAATTTTCAGGAATTAAATGCGGTGACAAGCCAACAAGTTGTCCAGACCAACTGGCAAAATGTTTGAGCGAACTCAAAGCATCATTATAATAAAAGAAAATTTTATCAAAACTGAACCTCTGCAATTGCAGAGGCTCTTTTGTATAAGAAGGTGTGTAGAAAAACTTATTTATTAGTGCTATTAAGGTTATTTCCATTTCGATAACCAATTCCGGCTCTATAACCGGAAATAAAATACATAAATGGTAAAGCTGGCTCTATCCACTTAAAACCTGACAAAATTCCTGCAGTTGCAATATCATCAGCATGTAAAGCAATATCCAAAGCCTCCGGCTTACGTTCACCATATAATTTTTTCTGATTTTTCTCCCCAAATAACGGATTTATGCACTTTTTACTAACATAATTAGCTATATAGCTTCCTCCGACAATTCCGGTAGCCGTAATCCCAGACAATATAACAACCAATTTTTTCATCGGGGTTAAAGGTTTAATTTTTTTTGCTTTTTCTAACCTTTCAGAAATAAATAATGCACTACCGGCTCCGACATTACACAAGAAAATATTTGCTAAATACTGATATAATCCCTCTTTAACCTTATTGGCAGTTTGTCTTTTGCGCAAATCTGCGCTTTCTCCTCTATTAACCACTCTATCGGCAACAATTCCACCCGCAACTCCACCTGTAACAGGAATTAACCCCAATAGAGAAAGTCGTTTAATCTCAGAAAAAATCTCCTTTGAATTTAAGTTTTTCTTTTCAGGCAAAATTACCTCAAAAAGTTCTTTTTTCGCAGAAGATGTAGGAAGTTTGTTTGTTAGTGTATCTATTTGTTTTGGTGAAAGTTCTCTAACTTTCACTCTTTCCAAAGCCTCAAGAACTTTTTTGTCAGTAGTCTTTTCGGTTTTTAAAAATTTGTTTACGGCTGATGTTTGAATTTTTTGAAGTTCTGACAAAGGAACTCTTTCCATCAAACCTTTAAAAATCTTTTTTCCATTAATTTTTAAGCCTCTAGTTCCCAACAACGATGCACCGATTGTAGATGAAATAATTATGACATTTTGCGCAAATTTTTGTTTAGCTGTCTTTTTATCTTTCTGAGCAGATTTTACAGAATTTACAACCCCAAAAGCTCCGCCAGTCCCAATCAACAAAGCCGGCATCTTTTTATCGAGTTTATTCAAAATCATTGGTTGATCAACATATTTACAAATTGTAGTAATTTTCATGCTTTTCCTTATTTGTTAGTTTAAACTAACTTTATATGAAAAAGAGTTTTTTGTCAAGCAAAAAAATCAAAAAATTTTATTACAAATCATCCAATGACTTTTCGTCTAACAAAATGTCATGTCCCATATTGTGCATCAAATCAAGATATGCGTCATAATAAACTTGCATATCGCTAATGTATTCATTCAAAATTTCTTGGTGGGAATTTTCTATAATGAATAAATTTAGCAAAGAAGTTTTTCCATTTGCATAACGTTGTTCAGACATTTTTAGAATATTATCAGATTCTTTAAGAATGGCTTTATAATATCCCATATTCTCTTTAGCATACTTAAAATTGTTATAATCCTCTTTTAGTGCAAATTTTAATTTATTTTCAAAAGAAACTTCATCAATCTTCGCCCTATCAAGAATAATTTGCGCACGCTTGATTTCCGGTCTGTATGAATACAAGACAGGCAAATCAAAATACCCTCCAACATACGCACCATGATACTGTCCGTCACCCGAAAACGCATAACCGCCTTGTACAGTCAAATCAGGAATAGGCTTATGTTTTGCAACCGAAAGATCTCGTTCAGATTTATCAATATTATCATATGCAATTTTAATCGAATAACTATATTTCATCGCAACTTCTTCAATCGTAGAATATTCAGGAAGCTGAATATCTAACAAAGAAATATGCTCTTGAAACAATGAGCTTTCACGAGTATCATACATTGTAGATGTATCTTTTAGGTTCAAAACCTTATTAAAATGGAATTGCGCATATATCAAATTTGCTTTTGCTTTATTTAAAGAAATTAATTGTTTCTTATGTTTTATATCAGATTGCAATTTTTCAACTTCATAGTTTGGTGATGTTTTGGGTTTTGCCTCTGCGACTTGGCGCATTTTCCTATAAAGTTGTTCTCTTTGTTGCAAAATCGAAACAACAGATTTCATATAAACAACATCAAAATATGCACTCATCACCTCTAGTTTAAGGTTCAATTCCTCTTGCCTGATTTTATCTTCCATCAAACTCAGATTAGCTATTGCAGCCTTTTTGCGAACACCTCTTTTGGCAATCTCAATAGGCAAAGCAACACCAGCTTGACTTGCATTTGAACGCCCAATATTACCAACTAAAACAGAAGATTGCAACTGCGGATTTTTCAGAGCATTAGCCATCTTCACTTCTTGTTTCAAAATATCAATTTCTTTGCGTTTTGCCTGTAATTCAAGATTATTCTCCAACGCAAGATGAACGGCATCATCTGCAGAAACCTTTACGATATCTGCTTTTGCGGGCAAAAATGTAATTATAAATACTGCAAAAAGTATAACTATCTTTTTCATCAAAAATATTATACAACAAATATCAAATTGTTTGTTGTGGATATCCGATTGCATTTATCAAAATATCAATAACTTTTGGCATTTGGCATTTAAAAGAGTAATGCCCATTTTTTAGCGAACACTGCTTGCAATCACATTTAATAGAATAGCATTCAATTGCTTGCTCTGTCCAACTTTGTGTAATCGATGACGAAATATCTCCGTTATTTTGCGGATAAAATACATCTTCCATAAGAACTACCCCAATATTTAACCCATTAGTATTTTAAAACAATTCAAAAATGTTTTAATCCTACAAATGACGTATATTGGATTTACTCAGAAAAAATTACTTGTATAATTCCTCACGTTTTTTCAAAACAACCGGATTTTTCAAATAATCATCATACTTGTTGCGCATATTAATATAACCTTTTGGAGAAATTTCAATAATTCTGTCTGCAACTGTTTGTATTAATTGATAGTCCTGAGATGTGAATAGAATTGTTCCCGGAAAGTCAATCAAAGCATTGTTTAATGCCGTAATACTTTCCAAATCAAGATGGTTTGTCGGTTCATCCAAAATCATTACATTTGCTTCTGCAATCATCATTTTTGCAAACAAACATCTAACCTTTTCACCACCTGATAGAACATTGACTTTTTTATCCGCATCTTCACCTGAAAACAACATTCTGCCCAAATATCCACGTAAAAAATTTACGTGCTGATCCGGTGAATAATCTGCAAGCCATTCCATGATGGTTTTGTTATTTTCAAAATAAAAATTGTTATCTTTCGGGAAATATGAATGAGTTGCGGTTACCCCCCAAACAACTTCTCCACTATCAGGTTTTACTCTATCTTCCAAAATATCAAAAAGATTTGTAATAATGAAAGGATCTCGAGCAATAAACGCAACTTTTTCACCTTGATTAACTTCAAAACTCAAGTTTTTAATCAAAAGTTCATCATCAACTGTTTTGTATAGATTTTTAACTTGCAAAACATCTTTGCCAGGAATTTTGTTATAAGTAAACCTAATTCTCGGATATTGTCTTGAAGATGGCTTAATTTCCTCCAATGACAACTTATCAAGCATATTTTTTCTGGAAGTTGCTTGTTTTGCCTTTGAAGCATTTGCACTAAAACGTGCAATAAAAGCCTTCAGCTCTTCCATTTTTTCTTCAGTTTTCTTATTTTGTTCTTCCTTTTGCTTTTTAATTAGTTGGCTCGCTTGTGACCAAAAAGAATAGTTTCCGGTATAAAGCTGAATATTTTTGTAATCAATATCTGCCATATGCGTACAAACATTATCCAGAAATTTTCTATCGTGCGAAACAACAATAACGAGGTTAGGAAAATTAATCAAAAATTCTTCCAACCACGCAATAGTATTCAAATCAAGGTGGTTAGTCGGCTCATCTAATAGCAGAATATCAGGGTTACCAAATAACGCTTGCGCCAACAATACACGCACCTTTTCGCTACCAGAAAGTTCTGACATCAATTCATAGTGCATTTCATCAGGAATTCCCAAATCTGAAAGCAAAGAGGCAGCCATAGCTTCAGCTTGCCAGCCATCAAGTTCTGCAAATTCTTCTTCCAAATGCGCAACCTTTATACCATCTTCATCATTAAAATCAGGTTTTGCATACAAAGCATCACGCTCTTGCATAATATCATAAAGCTTTTTATGTCCCATAATCACTGTATCAATAACCTTGTAGTTATCGAATGCGAAATGGTCCTGACGAAGAACTGCAATTCTTTGCCCTTTAGAAATATGAACTTCGCCAGAAGTTGGCTCAATTTCACCAGAAAGCACTTTCAATAATGTACTTTTTCCGGCACCGTTTGCGCCAATAACACCATAGCAATTTCCCGGAGTAAATTTTATACTAACATTTTCAAATAATGTTTGTGAACCGAATCTTACGGTTAATTTATCAGTTGTAATCATAGGTTCAATTGTAGCATAAAAATAAAATTATAAAAAAATTTTAGATTTTCTTTTAAAATCTACCCAACCATCGTTAAAAATGAAGGTAATATTGTTTGGGTAGATAACATTAACCTACTTTCTGTAAAAAATTAGTATTAAATAGCCTCTTTTAATATTAATTGAGAATTTTGTTCAACAACCTCTGTAGCGAATAGATTTTCAATAACTTTTCTAACATAAGATATAAAATCTTTGCTTATGAACCTAGTTTTTTCGGCAATTCTGCAAAATCTGCCCAAGTTGTGCAGTTTCGTTCTTTTGCTTGTTGTACCAAGTTTTTTATCTCAGTAGGACTCATGCTTTCTAGTTCTTTGCTTAGCACTGGAATTTCTGGAATGTATTCCATTTTTACGTATGTGTATGGTTGAGCCTTAGTATTTAGCTTTTTGCAACATTCGTCACTGTAGCTTTTGATATATCTTGTTTCCTTTTTCAGCAACCTAAATTTGGACAATGCAGGAAAAACTGCCTCTCCGCCATGTTCCATATTCACAGAAATTTGACTACCTTTTGGTACGACAATTTCGTACAACATACCGTCAGGCAATCCCAAATATTGAGCAGTTTGTGGTTTGAAATGTGCAGCATACGCAAATCCTCCAGATGGAACTATTTCATCTCCGACTTTTGCTTTGCTTATTATTTCAAAATCGGCACCACTGCCGTCGTATCCTCTGCCCCTAGCTCTAAATACTGTACTTTGATGAGGTTGAGGCTGAAGTTTCAGAAATTCACGATTTTTTCTTAAAGATTTTATGTTAGTTTTGATAAAATTTGTTAAATCTTCCGATTTCATTGAAGTTATATCTTCAAGGTTCCCAGCAAAATCTCTTTCAGTTTGTTCGTAAAGCCCTTCTAAAGTAATATTTTTTTGACTATTCATACTATGAAAACTATGATGTCCTGCAACCACCGTAGTTTCTCTATTTGCATACGGAGGAGTTGTTTTTACTCCGTCAAACCATTTATCTATCTTAGGAGAAAAAGTATCGGCTTTCAAATTTGCAGAATACTTTAATCCGCTAACATTTACTCTGCTAATCGGTTTTGTTTCCAAAATGCTTGATTTTCCTAACATTTTAGCATAACTGGCAGTCCGTTCTGCCAAATTCAATGCGATTTTGCTTAATCCCATACAAATATCCTTATTTTCCCCTATGTTTACATAAAGTAAATTATTTAATTAAAATTGCTATATTTGTAAAGTTTATTAACAGACAGTAATTTATGCTTTAAAAAAGAGCCTTTCGGCCCTTGATTTTAATTGTTCTAGTTGTTTTAAATGATGGAACTTCACATACGGTTTAACACTCCAAACTCGCCAAATCATCCCAATCTTGGAATTGATCTAAATAGAGATTAAAAAATCTTCTATTCTCATTTTCTTCATCTAATATATCTTGCTGCATCATTTTATATTTTTCTACTGCATCTTCATTCATTAATTTCTTTGCTTTTTTTCTCGGAGCTACATATTTACGATATTGTTCACGCTCAAATTCTTTTACAAGCTGTTTTAAATTTGCTTTTTTGTCTTTTTGGAAATCAGTAGCTATATTATCATTATCAAAATACCTATTTAAAACTTTTTTTATTAATTTACCATAAGCAACCTTACTATCTTGTGTAGGTTTTGATACATTCGCAATTTTTGCATCTGGAGATAAGGTAACCAAATCAACACTCGGTTGACTAGTTAATTTAAAATTTTTATTTAGAAGCTTTTTAGGTAAATTTATTGTACTCTTTACTTTGTTGTTAGGTAAAGAAATAATAGATTTTCCAAAACATTTATTTGAAGAATTTTGAATATATGGATTTATAGCTTGAATAATATTAAATCTAAAATTAGAAAAATTTGGTTGACGAAACATATACATACTCCTAATATCATTAATACTAAAAAGAGCCTTTCGGCTCTTGATTTTAAATGGTGGAGGTTAGGAGATTCGAACTCCTGACCCCCTGCGTGCAAAGCAGGTGCTCTACCAGCTGAGCTAAACCCCCACATTTGGGTTGTGACATCTGCCACAATTTCTATTATACATGCTGATTTTTTTTTGTAAACCCCTTTTTTTAAAATTTTTTATTTTCAATATAACAAAACGTCACTACACTTATCTATTCTATCATTTTTACCATATTAATTAACTTTCTGCTATTCAATAATATTTTTATAAAAACGCCCCAAGATATTATCTCAAGGCGTTTTTCAAGTTTTTGAATTTTTTAAATCAAATTTCAGCAACTAAAATGTGCTTACCATTTCCATATTAGAACCATTTACTACATTAGAAAAATCAAAATCGTTCATTGTAATATTTTGTTCTGAATACATTACGTTATCAAAAACCAATTCATCACATTGTTTCAATGTCATTAATGACAAGTTTTTAGCAGTTTTAGTATCAACGATTAATCTTTTTACTCTCATATTTTTTGGCAATGAAGTTATTTTTGTGTTTTTGATATTAAATACATTTGCTCTTATATCTGTATTTAATTTTTCAATGTCGCTTTTTTCCATTGTGAAACTATCTGTCCAAATATGTTCTGGCAACTTACCGATTTTTGCATTTGTCATATTTACAAATTTTGCATCAATTGGTTTTTCAATTCTTTTAATTTCTGCACCTGTCATGTTCAATGTATTAGAAACCCAACCGATTGAAAGTTTGCCAATAGTTGCTTTTGACAAATTCAAACTTCCATCTACATGATCCAATTCCAATGTTTTAATATTGCAACCTGACAAATCCAAGTCGCCACCTTGATAATTGTTAATCATTTCTTGATAATCTTTTTTCATTTAATTTTCCTCCAAATTTATTCTATTATAATTACATATAAACTTTAATTTTTTCATCATACAAATATATGTTTTTTATAAAATTTTTAATTAAAAAACTAAATCTTTTTCAAGGATTTCTAATATAAAATTTAATCTGTTTTTATTCTTCTCATTCCACCAACCGATTAGTGCCTCAAATGCAGTCGCTTGCCTATATTCAGCTTGAATATGCCGCCTTCCGATTGGGATAGATAAATTCCTTGCTCGTCTTGCAATTTCATGTTCTTCTTCTGTCAAAATTTCATCTAATTTTTGCAATAAAATTGCTTGAAAACCAGCTTTTACATTTTCGGTTGTAATTTTATGCAATTTTTTAGAATTTTCTATAATTTTTGTCGTTTTTTCTCTTACAAAAAGTTCCCAAACTGCATCACCTAAATATGCGTAATTTCTTAAATTCATTTCTTCCATAAAAAGAGTTTACTACAAATATTGTTTTTCTGAAAAAATTATGCTTTAATCTTTTAAAGAAAGAGGGATTTTTATGAAAAAAATCGTTATATCCATAACTATTTTAACATTGTTTTTAACATCAAATGTTCAAGCAGCAACAAAGCCGATTACTATTGATAATACACCGTCTTGCAGTTGTAACAAACAAACAAAATGTATTGATTTAATGACATCTATGTACAACAAACATGCAACTTTATATAATGTTTTAAATCTATCAAATGATCAACAAAAATGTAAAGATGTAATTGACAAAAAACGCTATGAAGAATTACAAAAACAATCCCAAGAATATGAAAAAGAAAAATATGTTCTTGATAACATGTGTAAACATAATGCAAGCGAAAAAGCTTTAAAAAAACAAAAAAAAGTTGTTGAAAATATCAAAAAAAACATGCAAGAAATTGACAAAAAATATGATAAAGAATTTAAATCAATTCTAAACTCTGAACAAAAGGGTAAATATAATACTGTTAGAAAAATGGAGAAAAAAGAAGTTAAATATTGCATTAAAAATAAAGCTTTTTATAAACGAGATCCAAAACTTCGTCCGTTTGGAGAAAAAATGTATTCCGGCGAACAAAATGAAGTTCTTTGTCCAAAACACAACAAGTGGCATTTATTTGGATACAAACATAAAATCGACTAAAATTATAAAATTTTTAAATCAATAAAACGGTACTATTTTGTTGAAATAGTGCCGTTTTGTTGTTCAAATCTGTATTTTTTAACTTTCAAATAGCCCAACAGAATAACCTCTTACGGTAATGTTTATAACCTAAGATAAAGTACATAATCTAATATGGTTTTTTAAAAAATATTTTTTCGTGAATTTTTTAGAAAAAATTCATTACACAAGGAGGTAAAAATGACAATTAAAAAACTTACTGTGGCAGCTGCAATTGCCGTTGGAATAGCAACGTGTTCCTTGAATCAAGCAATGGCGGCTTGTCCTTGCGCAACACCGGAAACTCCCGCACCTTGCGCAGAACCATTACCGGTAGTAACAGGTCCGGCATGTCCATGTGAAACTGTTAAACCTAACACATGTACAAAATGCAAAAAAGCAATGCCTGATTGCGATTGCAAAAAACAAGAAGCAAAACCTTGCGATCCATGCGAAAAACCAAAGAAACAGGACTGCGGTTGCCCTGATGAAATTAGTTGTGACAAACCGGCAGAACCGGCATGTGCTATTTGTCCGCAAACGGGAAAACCTGACAGAAAAGACATGAAACAAGTTTATGGTTACCCTAATGCAATCTATGGTACAAACAACTACGTAGGTCAACCTGCAAACTCAATCTTTTCGACAGACACACCTCACGCAGCAACTGCAAGAGCTTTATCATCTGCAATTAACGGCACAACAGTTGCTACAGATGGTAAAATTACAGGAGCAGCAACACAAATGCCATGTTTAAACGAAGCTCCTACACGTCATAACGGTATTCCTATCGACAGAAACGAAAGATTGATGGATGGTAATAATTGCCCTATTGATTTTCAATCATCAAATTCAATTGATGCAATAAAGAAAACTTTTGTTCCCTATGAAATTCCAAACCAAGTAATGCAAACAACAGGAGCTGCTGCAAACTTAGGCGGCTGTCAATTCCCTGATGTTCCGAACGGTTTTTGGGCTGCATGTGATATCGACAAATTGGCAATTAATGACGTTGTTGTCGGCTATCCTGACGGTTATTTCAAACCGAACAGACATATTTCTCGTGCAGAATTTGCAACAATTTTGGTTAAAGGTTTCAACTTAGACAAATGCGATATGCCACGTGAAGGTTTATTTAAAGATGTACCAAAAAGCAACTGGGCTAACGCAGCAATTGCAAAAGCAGTTGATGAAAACTTGTTGAAAGGCTACCCAGATGGCAACTTTAAACCAAACCATCCTGTAACAAGGGTTGAAGCACTTGCAACAATTGCCAAAGGTATGACTTGTGATATCGACAAATGTAAAGCTGATGAAATTTTAAGTAAATATGCAGATGGCGGTTCTATTCCAAATTGGGCAAGAATACCGGTTGCAAAATCACTTGAAAATGGGGCTTTGAAAGACATGCCTAATCCGAATATGATTATGCCTAACAAAGAAGCATCTCGTGCAGAAGTGGCATCAATGATGCAAACAGTTCGTGTTGCTTTAGGTTACGACACAAACCCTAAAACTGCAAACAACATTTGTCCGGCTTGTCCTGTGAACAAAAATGCTTTTGTAGAAAATGAAGAAATCGTAAAAATTCCTACATTAAAGGTTAAAATGATTGACCAACTTACTGCAAAATCATCCCATGTAGGACAATACTTCAGAGCAAACACTCTTGAAGACGTAACTATTAATGGCGTAACATACCCTTGCGGATCAACAGTAACAGGTCAGGTAGTAGAAGTCATCAGACCTTCAGGTTGTGATAAAGGTGCATTAAAATTGTCATTCACAAACATTAAAAATGGTGATTGCAAAACAGAATTACCAAAACAAATCTTGCAAGCACAAGTTAATAAATCAAAACAAGTTAACCCTGTTGCAAGATTGGTAGAAATGCCGTTTACACTAGCAGGTTCATTAGTTGGTGTAGCAGGTAGAACTGTTGGTGGTGTAGTTACAAACTTAGGTAACGCAGTGGAAAATGTTTCAAATGACGCAGGTTATATGTTAGGACATGCGTTTCAAGGTCAATTTGGTGCAGCAGCTCGTAACTTAGGTGACGGCTTGTGGGAAACAGTAAAAGCTCCTGTTGACATAACAAGAACTGCATTATCTGGAACAATGGGCTTATTCCAAACTACAGGCGACGAATTTGCTTACCTTGTTGACCCTCGAGGATATAAAATATCCGCAGTTAACCCAAGAGAACACATTACTATTGCTTTCGGATGTAATGAGTAGATGCTAAATATTTCATTCCCTTCCCTTTTGAGGGAAGGGATGGAGATAGGTGCTATCCCACAAGGGAAAAAGCAGCTAAATCGGTAGATCGAAGTACCTACCCCGACAGCAGATAATTTCATTAATCGGTCAGTTTAGTCCGACAATGAAATAAAACATTACAAAAGAAAGACACAGTACCAATTGTTCGTTGTCTGAGGAAATCCGGTATCTTAAAAAAAAGATATCGGATTTTCTATTAGTTTATTTTTGAGATTATAAAAATTCCCTCAATTTACCACTTGAAAAGTAAAATAATTTATGACAAAATTGCATGAAAAATAAAGGTTTACTAATGGTATAGGAGAGATAATCATGTCAACATTTATTGAAGATGTTTATGCAAGACAAATACTTGATTCAAGGGGTAATCCAACTGTTGAAGTTGATGTTAAACTTACTAACGGAATAAAAGGGAGAGCCGCAGTTCCATCAGGAGCATCTACAGGCATTTTTGAAGCTCTTGAACTTCGTGATGGTGATAAATCAAAATTTATGGGCAAAAGTGTTCAAAAAGCCGTTGATAATGTTAATAATATTATTGCTCCTGAATTGGTTGGAGAAAAAGCTTCTCACCAAAAAGAAATTGATACATTCATGATTGATATGGATGGAACAGAAAACAAATCTAAATTAGGTGCAAATGCTATTTTAGGTGTGTCTTTAGCAGTCGCAAAAGCTGCTGCCAAAGCTTATGACATGGCTTTATACAGATATTTAGGCGGTATTAATGCTTTAACTTTGCCTGTTCCAATGATGAATATCATTAATGGTGGTGCGCACGCTGATAACAATATTGATTTTCAGGAATTTATGATTGCTCCTGTAGGCGCAGAAAGTTTTTCTCACGCTATTGAAATGGGTTGTAATGTTTTCCATACATTAAAATCAGTGCTTAAAAATAAAGGGATGGCTACTTCTGTTGGAGATGAAGGTGGTTTTGCTCCAAACTTAAATTCTAATGCAGAAGGTATTGAAGTTATTCTTGAAGCTATAGATAAAGCCGGTTATAACACAAACCAAATCAAGATTTGCCTTGATGTTGCATCTTCTGAGTTTTACGAAGATGGAAGATATAACTTAAAAGGCGAAGGAAAATCTTTTGATAACAAAGAAATGACAGACTTTTTAGCCGAATGGGTAAACAAATATCCAATCATATCAATAGAAGACGGTATGGCAGAACAAGATTGGAACGGATGGGAGATGTTAACCAAACGAGTTGGTTCTCATTGCCAACTTGTTGGAGATGATTTGTTCGTTACTAATACAAGAAGGTTGGCTGACGGAATTAAACGCAAAGTTGCTAACTCAATTTTGATTAAAGTAAACCAAATCGGAACATTGTCAGAAACATTAGATGCGATTTCAATGGCTCACGCTGCCGGTTATACATCAATAATTTCTCACCGATCTGGAGAAACAGAAGATACATTTATTGCAGATTTGGCAGTTGCTGTAAACAGTGGACAAATCAAAACCGGTTCTGCATCTCGTTCTGATAGAATGGCTAAATATAATCAACTATTAAGAATTGAACAAAAACTCGGTTCAGCAGCGAAATATTTAGGTATTCAAGCATTTAACGGACAAAAATAAAGTTATGTTATTCCGAAGAGTAAAGTGACGTAGTAATCCCATTAAAATTAAAATAATGAGATTACTACGCAAACAACATATAAATTAAAGAGGTGAAAGTATGAAAAAGCAAATTACAAGTTTATTAATTATATCAATTTTGTCAATTGCTCCAGCAATTGCAGAAAATATTACAACAAGTGAGGTTAAAGCTCCTGTTTGGGAAGAATATGTCCCTCAAAAATATCAAAATCCTCGTCAATTTCCGAATAGAGGTAAAAACATCGCAGAATTATCTGTTGGTATAGTTTTGACAGATTTATTAATAACTGCTCCAATAGGAATTCCTATGATTTGCCATTCTACAACAAAAATGAAGAATCAAGGATGGTATGAGAAAAAATTAGTATTTGAAAATGGATTGAAAGAGGCTGAAACTATTTCTGATCCTGTTCAAAAGCAAGCTTATTATGATAGTCTGTTAAAAAAATGCAAAATGACAGATAAAAAACACCAAAAACAAATGAAAAAAATTCAAAAAGAACAAAAGAAAAAATAATTGTTAAAAATTCGTTAATACTAGCAAAAATTTTTCTTTTTAGTTTTATAATAATTGTAAAATGTACACTTACTCAATAAAATAAAAAAGGAACGGAAAAATGAAAATTAATTGTGTTAACGGTTATACCCCATCAAATAATCCGGTTAATAATAAACCATCATTTGAAGGTCATGTTATTTTAAAAGGTAAAAATTGGAATAATTATTTAGCAGATGCTTTTTGTGATTCTTATGCTATCAAACATTTAGCTAAAGGTGACAAAGATATTATCGCAAGGGTTAAAAAAACATCTGCTCCAAAAGATGATGTAAATCATTGGCCGGGTGAACCTATTTACAAATTCAATGTTGCAATGAAAAATCCACATCCTTCATTTAAAGAAAAATTAAAAAGTCTTTTCAGAATGGATAGGAGAGATTTGAACGAAAGTTATCATTCAGAAAGCAGCCTAGCTCAAAAGATTGAATTTGCTGATCCTGAATTTCTATTAAAACACAGAATTAACAAAAAATAGTTTTTAAAATCTGAATTTTGTAGAAAAATTTAATTGAGAACGTGTAGGGGCAGAAGTTTCAGAGTATATCTGACTTGCCCCTATATTAAAATCCATCCTGTCATCTTTGAACGGTTTCAGTGAAAACATAATTTCACTTTTCTTATTTTTATCTAAAAAACTTGTTGAATAAATATTTTGTACTGATATTTTATTGTTTAATTTGTATTCCGGAGAAAAAGATAATGTTCCTTTTCCTCTTTGGTCTAATGGCGCAAGGCTATTACTTTTATACGATGTATTGAATGAGAACTTATTTTTTTGATATTTTGAAAATAACGTATTTGTTTGACTTGTACTATCCGGAGAATATGTACTATCATATTTTGTTCCGAGTGTAAAATTGCCATGTTGTTTTTGTTTTGTGTAAGAAGATGATTTAGATGAATACTGATCAAAGTTTTGGAACATATAAACATTTTGTGGAGTTATATTTTTATCTTCTTTTGTAGATAAATCGTATTTTTTAGTTCCGAATTTTTTTGATTTTTTTATGTTTAATTGCTCTGTAGGAGAAGAATTTAAAAACACATCTTCTGCAGAAGTTTCTTCAATATTTTCTTCTTCTACATTTTCCGGCTCATAAATCATTCCAAATTCTTCTGTCGTATCATCTGAATTTTCATTAACAATATCTTCTGAAAAAGCAGGTGTCGCAATAGATAACAATAATATAAAAATTAAAAATAATTTTTTCATTTTTATCTCCATTTACATTATATCACCTGAAATTTTTTCAAAAATATGTTATAATATAGATGGAGTTTATAATTATGATAAATTATGATAGTTTGCTAGAAAAAATACCAAAAGTTAGAAAAATTCTTGATAATGGTTCAAATAGTATTTTATTCCATTATACAAAACCTGAAAAGTTGCTCAGTATATTAGAATCTGGGACAATAAGATTTTCTAATGCGCTTTATCTTAATGATAAAGAAGAAGTCACGTATTCTTACAAACTTATTTTTAATCTTATTGATGAAATGCCAGAACTCAATCAAGAGTTGTTTGCAAAAATCAAAGAACATTTTTATACAAAATATACAAATATTATCAATGGCTCTGATGATTTTGGGTATAAACACGAATATTACACAATTTCTTTTTCCACAGATGGTGATAACTTAACTTTGTGGAACAATTATGCAAAAGGACAAAAATACACCGGATACAATATTGGTTTTTGTAAAAAAGACCTGATTGCAGACATGGAAAAAATCGGGTTTAATTCTGTGTATGGAAACATAATTTATGAAAAGAAAAAGCAAATTACAGTTTTAAAATTGATTTTTGAAAAATGGAACAAATTATACGAAAAAGCTTTGAAAAGCATTAAAAACAAAGAAAAACTACTTGATATAACAATTGAATTGATTGATATTTTAAGCATAATTAGTTTGTTCTTTAAAAATCCGCATTTTAAAGATGAAAAAGAATATAGAATAATTTTTATAAACAATACAGGAACAAATTTCGCAAAACAAACAAAAATTTGCGAAAAAAATGGTTTATTTATTCCTTATATAGAATATAAATTTTTGAAAAAAACAGTCGGTTGCATAAATATCGGTCCAACTTTGAATGAAAATATTTTTTACACAAGTACATGTAGAATGCTTGCAAACTTTGGCTATGAGCATAAAACCGTAAACCGTTCAAAAATACCTTTGAGGTATTAACTAACCTTTTCCATTTATCGCAAAATAAACTTCTTTCAATCTTTTTTTACTGATATGAGTATATAATTGAGTTGTTGATACATCACTATGCCCCAAAAGCTCTTGTACAACTCTCAAATCCGCTCCGTTTTCTAACAAATGTGTCGCAAATGTATGTCTGAGAGTGTGCGGGGATATTGCTTTGTGCAATTTTTGACCTTGTTCATGAATGAAAGTATAAACCTCTTGCCGTGTAACAATTTTTCCTTTTTCGTTTACCAAAAGTTGCTTGGTTTGCAAATTATATTTTTGCATATTGTAATCTCGTTCCGGCAAATAATCTTTAATCGCTTTAATCGCTTTTTTGCCCAACGGAACAATTCTGTCTTTAGAACCTTTGCCTGTGCATTCAAGATATTTGCCATTCAAATCATAGTCATTTATTTTCAAATTAACTAATTCAGAAACTCGCAATCCGCAACCGTAAAGCAGTTCTACAATTACCCTATGTAATTTTGTCAAATCCTGATTTAAGATAGAATTTATTTCTTCTAACGTCATTACTTTTGGTAATTTTTGTGGAATTTTTGGTTGTTCAAGTGTTAATGTCGGATTTGATTTAGTTTTTTCATTGGCACAAGCCCATTTAAAAAATCCTCTTAAAGAAGCAATTTTTCTCATTACACTGGTTGGAGAATATTTTTTCTCATGTAATTTTCTTACGTAAGTATTAATTTGAGTTCGCTGAATATTATTGATATCCACATCATTACAAAAATCGAAAAAATCAGTCAAATCCCTTCTATAAGCCTCAAGCGTGTTTTCACTCAAACCTTTTTCAATTTCAAGAAAATCTAAATATTCTGACAAAACCTGAGTATTCATAATTCATTTATACTACATATTGAGAATAATGACATTCAACGTTTATATGATATAATTAAAATGAACAAAATTATTAAAAAAATCGTTATACTTATGTGTAGAATAAAAAAGGAATTGAAAATGAAAAAATTATTATCTATATTAACAGTATTTACAATTATGATGATGACCGGATTGCAAGCTTTTGCAAATAGCGCACAAGAGGCATTAAATTTCTTTAATAGTTACGTTGCTGCAGCAAATTCTTATAGTGCAACCGTTGCTACAATGTATTCTCCTAACGCAAAAATTATTAGACAAGTTATAAAACCAAATGGTCAATTGGTTAACGTTAACACAAACACTGCAACTTATATTAAACAGATGAAAATTGGTCAAGCCGGTGCAAGAATGAGAGGTTATAAAAACACATATACTAATATTTCCGTTACATCTTTAGGCAATGGTTCATACAAAGTTAGTTCTTTAAGACAACCAAAAGGCGAAACTTACAAACTTAAAACATATATGATTGTAAAAAAAATTAATGGAAAATGGCAAATTACAGAAGAATTAATGCAAACAAAAGAACAAATTTTTCTAAAATATGCAAAATAAGTATTAACAAAATGTAGAGCAAGGGAATATATTTTCCCAAATAATTATTAATTAATAAAAAAATATGAATAAATTTAGATTTTTAACAGCCGGTGAAAGTCATGGAAAATGCTTGACCGCAATAATAGAGGGAATTCCTGCAGGATTTAAAATAGACACAGATTTTATAAATTCCGAACTTAAACGCCGTCAAGGAGGTTACGGTCGTGGTGAAAGAATGAAAATTGAATCTGATACAGTAGAAATTACATCAGGTGTCAGATTTGGAAAAACTTTGGGTTCACCGGTTACTCTTGTTATACAAAACAAAGATTTTGAAAACTGGCAAAAAATTATGAGTACAAATCCAGAAGATTTTACTGACGAAAAATCGTTTTCAAAATACAGACCGGGACACGCTGACTATGCAGGAAGTATAAAATACAATCAAACAGATTTGAGAAATATCCTAGAACGTTCCAGTGCAAGAAAAACCGCTATAGAAGTTGCGGTTGGCGCTGTTGCAAAATTGATGTTAAAACAGTTTGAAATAACTTGCTCTTCAAAAATTATTCAAATCGGAAATGGCAAAACAGAAGAAGAATTTCATAAAGAAATTGACAAAGCTAAAGAAATTGGTGATACACTCGGAGGCAAGTTTGAAATTGTTTACGAAAATCTTCCTGTAGGACTAGGCTCTTACGTACATTGGGATAGAATGCTTGATGGAAAAATTGCACAAGCTATTATGAGTATTCCGGCAGTAAAAGCAGTTTCTATAGGAAACAATAATGCTTATAAAATGTTGGGAAGTGAATTTCATGATCAGATGTATCTCAAAGATGGAAAAATTGTTCGCAAAAGCAATAACGCAGGTGGAATTGAAGGTGGAATGACAAATGGAGAACCTTTAGTTGTTACCGCAATAATGAAACCAATTCCGACATTAAGAAAACCACTAAATACAGTTGATGCAAAAACAATGGAACAAACAGAAGCACATTTTGAACGTTCTGATACTTGTGCAGTTGAAGCGTGTTCTGTTGTTGCCGAAAACAGAATAGCTTATGTTTTGATAGATGAAATTTTAATGAAATTCGGTGGCGACAACTTAAACGAGGTGCTACGCACGTAGCCCTCTGCGACAATATTCATTCCTACCTCATATATTGGTAGAAATTTTTGCTACGCACGTAGTCCTCTGCGACAATATTGGTTCATATTTTATATATTGGTGTAATGTTTTGCTACGCACGTAGTCCTCTGTGACAATATTCATTCCTACCTCATACATTGGTGTATGGCTCTGTTACGCACGTAGATATTAGATGCGGACTTTTCACGTTTCACTTCTCACTTTTCACTTAAACCAAAAAGTTGGTCGATTACCTCCCCCGACGATAAAAAACTATAAACTTATATTAGAATCTACCAAATCACTCAAATTTACATCAAGAATTTCAGAAACATGTTTTAAATATAACAATGTCGGATTAGTAAGCCCTCTTTCAACCTTGCTATAATAACTTTTATCGACATCTAATTTGCTCACGATATCATCTTGAGAATACCCCTTTAAAGAGCGGTAAATCTTTAACTTTAAACCTATCTTTCTCAAATATTCACTATCATTCATTTAATAATTTTATGAAGTTGACAAATTTTAAACAATAGCTTATATTAATATTTAATAGTTTATAAACTAATATACAAGTTTATAATATTACTAATATGAGGATAAACAAATGAAAAATAAAACTTCTGAAAATTTTTCAAAGTCTATAGATATTTATAAAAGATTGCGCAACAAGTACGCAATTGTCTGTAATTTGTTCCCTCGCCCATTTGGGGAGAGGGTTAGGGAGAGGGGCTACTTAGCTACTTCGCATCTTAGCCGCCTAACAGCCTTTACATTGGCGGAGGGTGCTACGCACGTAGCCCGTTGGAACAATTCTCGTAAAATAGCCTTTACATTGGCAGAGGTATTAATCACTCTCGGAATAATCGGAATTGTTGCAGCATTAACTATTCCAAGCGTTATTGAAGGGTACAAGGAAAAAGAAACAGTTGCAAAATTGAAAAAGGTTTATTCTGTATTATCACAGAGTTATGAACTCTATATGCAAGAAACAGGAGAACCATTCAAATGGTCTGCAGATAGCTCGATATATGATAGAGGCGAAGATGAACAGTATGTTGAATTTTTTAACATATTAAAAAAACAATATAAAAAAGTAAAAGAATGTCATAACGAATTTGTAGGTTGTTATTCAAGGGATTATTACAAAACATTGTTAGGAAATGATTACACTTACGGTTATGGTGAAAGAGCAGGAAAAGGCAAGCTTAGTCTTGTTACTCCAGATGGAGTTACAATAGGTTTTGGTTGGGATGGTGTTTGGCAACAAGACAAAATTCTTGTTGATTTAAACGGTCCTAAAAAACCTAATCGTGGTGGATATGATGCTTTTGCATTCTCAATAAGAGATGACAAAATAGTTCCATTTGAAAATTTAATAAAAAATTTATGTGATTTAAAAAATGATGACAAAGTGCAGGCCATGAATGGTTGGGGCTGTACTGGCTGGGTTATAACAAGAGAAAACCTTGATTATCAAAAATGTATTCGTGGGATAAAAAAATACTGTGATATAGATTATAGTAATTATATTGGAAATTAATAAATAAACGTGAAAAATCATCCCAAATTCTAATCACTAATTCTTTTACTACAAAAAATGAAAAATTTTTACAAAATAAAAAGCCGGCAATTAGTGAGACTTGCCGGCACATTACTTTAATAATTTAAAGTAAAGAGGTGATGATTATATGTGATTTATTAAATTTTATTTTGTGGGGGAATTATACCCCTTTTCGCATACGTAACACTAATTTACATAGTCATACGGTTTGCTGCCTGTAGCTTTGTATAAACTGATTGCATCTGTCATACATTCAACTTTTTGTTGCGCTACAAGTTTTTCTATTGTCAACAAGTTTTCTTGATATTGAATTAAATCAAGTTTTGAGATTGTTCCTTGATTGAATTTTTTCTCATTATACTTGTAGTCAGATTTTTCTAGGTTGTATTGTTTTGTTGTTTGGGTCATCTTATCTTTGTCTAACCTTGAAGCAACAAGTGCATCATTAACCTCTTGAATAGCTGTCAAATTTGTTTTGTAATAATCTTGCAAAATTCTTTCATAAGTTGCTTTTTTCAATTTCAAGTTTGCAATTAATGAACCACCTTGAAATAACGGTGTCACCAAACCACCGCCAACACCTAAAAGCATATTTTTAGTAGTGAATAAACTTCCAATATCACTGGCATTGAATAATGCACCACCTAAAATATTAATTGACGGTAAAAATTCTTTTTTGGCAACTTTTACATCAATACCTGCTTTTTCAACCATCAATTCAGCTTTCATATAATCTGGTCTTTGAGTAATAATTTCTGATGGAATTTCTGATGGAATTGCCAGTTGATAATTTATGCTATCCAAAGAATTTCTTTTAATTGAATTAGCGTTTTCCGGACTTTCTCCAATCAAAACACACATTTGGTTAAGCATTTTTTCTCTATTCTTTTTCAATTCAATCAAATCTGTTTGACCTGCAACAAGAGCTTTGTTAGCTTTTACAGTATCAGCAGTAGAAGTTAAACCTTCTTTATTACGTATAAGCATTAAGTTATAAATTTCTTGTCTGATATTAACAATTTGTTCTTGAAGTGAAATCATTTTATCAAGGTTAATTATATTAAAATAAGTTGAACCTACTGCAGATGCAACAGAAATATATGCTGCACGTTCATCAAGTTTTGAACCTTCGTAAAGTTTTTTTACTGCTTTTGTTTTGTTGTGATTTTTCAAAAAGATGTCAGCTTCATATTGAACAATAATCGGCAAACCGAAGGCTGATGAAGTATTTGTCATGCCTGGAGCTTTAAATACTCCTGGTCCAAAACCGCCAACTGCACTAGGTAATTCATTTGCAAATTGAAGTCTTACATTTTGGTAATATTCTTCAACATTGATTGTTGCCATTTTAAGGTCATAGTTATTTAAAACAGCTTTTTCAATATATCCGTTTAGTAAATCGTCATTAAAATTTCCCCACCAATTCATATTTACATAATTAAATTTGTAGTCGTCTGATTGTTGAGTTTTTTTGTTTTTAGAAATCATGCTTTTAAATTGTTTTGGTGTAGTTGTATTTTTTCCACTTACCGCAACGGCAGGCATGATTGTCATGCTGAGCATGCTTGCGAGTAGTGCTGTTGTTATAATCTTTTTCATCTTTGTTCCTTTATTTATTTTTGTGAATAAGTGAATAATTTCGTTTCGGGTGTTTCACACCAATGTATATTTTCGAGCGAAGCGAGTTATAAGAACTTATTGACCTATTCACTTATTGCCTTATTGACTTCTTTTGAAAATTTACTTGCATTTTTTATATCAATATGCTAGCATAATATTGTTGTAAATGCAACATATTTTTTTTACAACATAAATTGAAATAATAAAACAAATTACAAAAATAAAGGAAAACTCGTGACAGATAACGGAATAGGACATTATACAGATAGCATACATTATGAGCTTGAGCAAGCTTCAAGACTTATGAATATGTTAACAAATCAGTTATTTAAAAAACTTGAATTAAGCATAACTTTTGATGAATACATTGCCCTTGATACTGTATCTATTAATGCAGGAATTTGTCAAAGAGATTTAGCAAAACTTATTCTTAAAGATAGAGCGAATACCGGTAGAATTTTAAATGAATTGGAACAAAAAGGATTTATTACAAGATTTATTGATACTAAAAACAACAGGCTGGTGAAGAAAATGGGAATTACAGAAACCGGTTTACAAGAGTTAAATAGTATTAATAACAAAATTAAAACATATCTTAGCGGAGTTACGAAAAGAATTCCTCCTGAGGATGTAGATAAAGTTCGTGATATTTTGAGGGCTTTTAGGTTAGAATTAGACAAAATAGTAGAAACTAATATATAGAAAAATAATGAGGTAGAAAATGGAAGAACAGAATAAGAATGTTGAAGAAACTCAACAAGAAGAAGTAAAAAAAGAACACAAACCATTCAAAAGATTTATCGTAATCGGTATTGGTGCAGTAATTGCAGCAGCGACAGCATATATTATTCATGATGCTTTGATTTATCAATCAACAGATGATGCCTACGTAGAAACAACTACTGTTCAAGTTGCACCACGTGTAAACGGTCAAATTATTGAATCTTATGTAACTGATAACCAAAAAGTTAAAGAAGGCGATTTAGTTGCTAAAATTGATCCTGCTGATTATGAAATCGCACTTGCTCAAGCTGAAGCAAAGTATGAAAAAACTTTATTAAACCAGAAGAATGCAAAAGCTAACTTTAAAGCTATGCAAACTAATATTAATGTAGCTAAAAAAGACTTAGATAGATATAAAAACTTATTTGCTCAAGGTGCAGTTTCAAAACAAACTCTTGATGCAGCACAAGCAAAATATGATACAGCGCAAGCAAACTTAACTCAATCAGAAGAAGCTTTGTTATCTCAAGGCGGGAACAAAGTTGCTGATGCTGATTTGAAAGAAATTAAAGCACAAAGAGATAAAGCAAAATTAAACCTTTCTTACACAAATATTTATGCTCCTCAAACAGGAACAGTTTCTTCAAGAAGAGTTGAAAAAGGTATGTATGTTAATGTTGGAACTCCTTTGTTCGTAATTGTTCCTGAAAATGTTTGGGTTGTTGCAAACTACAAAGAAAATCAATTACGTAACATGAAAGTTGGTCAAGAAGTTGATATTAAAATTGACACATATCCAGATCACGTATTCAAAGGTAAAATCGACAGTATTCAAAGAGCATCTGGTGCTAAATCAAGCTTGTTCCCACCAGAAAACGCTGTAGGTTCATTTGTTAAAATCGTACAAAGAATACCTGTAAAAATCGTATTTACTGAAAAAATCGACCCTAACGTTTACAACATCGTTCCTGGAATGTCAGTTGTACCAAAGGTTAAAGTAAAATAAAAGAGAATTAGGGCGGGGTACCTACCCCGCCATCATTATATAAAAAAGGATTTACAAATAAATGTCAGAAACAATAGAACAGACACAAGAATGGGTTCCCAAGAATAACCCATGGCTGATTATCATGCCGGTAATGATTGCTACATTTATGTATGCGTTAGATGAAACAGTAGCGAACGTAGCATTACCACATATTGCAGGAACTTTTTCAGTTAGTTCACAAGAATCTATATGGGTTTTAACAAGTTATTTAATGGCAAGTAGCATTATTATCCCAATGATTGATTTTATGTGTAAATTGATGGGTAGAAAAAACTTCTTTATGTTAGGTGTGTTTATTTTTACTATAGCATCATTTTTATGCGGAATTGCTAATTCTATTGTAATGATTGTTATTGCAAGGGCTTTACAAGGTTTTGGCGGTGGATGTTTAATGCCGATGGCGCAAGCTGTTTGTATGGAAAGCTTTAAAGGTGAAGCTAGAAACAAAGCAATGGCAATATTCGGACTTGTTGTAATTATTGCTCCTATTATTGGACCTGTTATGGGTGGTTATATTACAGAAAACTGGTCTTGGCCATACATTTTCTTTATAAATGTACCGGTTGGTTTTATGTGTATAGCTATGGCGAAAAAGTTTTTAGAAGATCCCCCTTATGCCACTAAACAGAATAATATTAAACTTGATAAAATTGGCTTTTTATGGCTATGTATTTGGCTAATTCCATTACAAATTGTATTTGATAAAGGTAATGATGCGGATTGGTTTAATGCAACTTGGGTATGTTGGTTCAGCTTGGTTGCATTGATTGGTTGTGTATTATTCTTCATATCACAGGTTAGAGATAAAAATCCGATTGTTCATTTGGATGTGTTGAAAGATACCAATTACCTTTTCGGAACTTGTATGTTGGTACTTATTAACGCAGTAATGTTAGGTTCTTTAGCTATGTTGCCTCAAATGTTACAGGGAATGTTAGGATATGATTCATTTTTAAGCGGACTTGCTATTATGCCTAGAGGTTTGGGGTCACTTATTGCGCTATTAGTTTTTGGTGCGCTTGGCGGAAAATTAAAATATCGAACTTATGGCTTGATAGGTTTGTTCTGTCTTGGTTTAGGCGGATGGATGTTAAGCGATTTGAACTTGCAAATTAACCCAATGAATATCGCAATTCCAAACATGATTTTTGGTATCGGTTTGGTATTTTCATTTATGCCAATTACAACCCTATCTTGTATAACTTTGAGAAATGACCAGATGACAAACGCATCAGGGTTACAGAATTTGTTAAAAACTATTGGCGGTGCAATTGGAACTTCTCTTGTTGCAACAATGATTTCAAGGTTTTCTCAAATTCATCAAAACGGACTTGTTAAATTTACAAATGACTTAAATCCACAATTTGCTGATAGATTAAGCACTTATGCAGGCTCTTTTATTAATCAAGCCGGAGATATGCTAAATTCAACATATATGGCAAGTAAAATGCTTTATAATCAATTAATTCAACAATCAACATTGTGTGCTTATATGACAACTTTTAAAGTTTTTGCGACATGTTGTTTTATTTTAATACCATTTATGTTTATAATGAAAGGTGAAGAAAAGAAGTAGAGATAAAGGATACTAAATGCCACAAACGACAACTGAAGAATGGAAACCGAAGATTAATCCGTGGATAATGATTATTCCGGTTATGCTTGCAGTTTTTATTTATGTTCTTGACGGAACAATCGGAAATGTTGCCTTACCTCACATGGCAGGAAGTTTTTCGGCTACAAGAGATGAATCCATGTGGATTTTGACAAGTTATTTGATTGCAGCCGGTATTGTTATTCCAGCAGTTGATTTTTTTAGTAAACTTTGTGGGCGTAAAAACTTTTTTATAATAAGTATTTTAATGTTTACGATTGCATCAATGCTTTGCGGTATGGCGAAAAATATTGAATTTATGATTTTTGCCCGTATTTTGCAAGGTTTTGGCGGTGGCGGAATTTTACCTATTTCACAAGCCATAATCATCGAAAGTTTCACAAAAGAACAACGTGGCGCAGCAATGTCTGTTTTCGGTATGGGAGTAATTCTTGCTCCTATTATCGGGCCTGTTTTGGGTGGATGGATTACAGACAACTGGACTTGGCCTTGGATCTTTTTTATAAATGTGCCTTTTGGTTGTATTGCGGCTCTTTTGTCTAAAAAACTTATTGAAGATCCGCCTTATGCAAAGCGACAACATAATGTAAAAATCGACGGAAAAGGGTTCTTTTATCTAACTATTTGGCTTGTAACTTTGCAGACAGTTTTGGATAAAGGTAATAATGCAGATTGGTTCAATGCAACTTGGATTTGTTGGACTTTCGGTGTTTCGGTTGTTGCTTGTATTTTATTTTTTCATTCACAATTTACAAATAAAGATTCTCTTGTAGATTTATCGGTATTTAAAGATAGAAACTTTTCAGCCGGAACTATTATTCAGGTTGTAATTCAGGCAGTTTTGTATGCGTCACTGGCAATTCTTCCTCAGTTTTTACAAAGTATGATGGGATATACGGCATTTTTGAGTGGTGCAACTATGATGCCAAGAGGGTTTGGAAGTATGTTATCAATGCTTATAACAGGAACTTTATCAAATAAAATTGATAACAGATTATTTGTAATGCTAGGACTGGCACTTATTGGTGGTTCAAGTTTGGTTTTCGGGTCTTTAAATTTACAGATTTCAAATATGAATATTGCAATTCCGAATTTCTTTATGGGAATGGGAATGGGACTTTCGATGATTCCTATTATGAATTTGTCTGTTGATACACTCAAAAATGAACAAATGACGAATGCAACAGGTATCCAAAACTTATTGAAAAATATCGGAAGTGCAATAGGAACATCCCTTGTTGCAACTATGTTGACAAGATTTGCACAAGTTCACCAGTACATGTTGGTTGGAAAAATGTCTGAATTAAACCCTGTATTTATTGAAAGAGTTCAAACAACTGCCGGTGCATTGTCAGCTTATACAGAACATTCTGTAGCTCAGTATATGGCGCAGTATTCATATTATGGACAATTAGTAAAACAATCAACGTTATGGGCGTTTATAGATTCATTCAGAATATTTGGGATGCTTTGTTTAGCCGTAATTCCATTGTTACTATTGATGAAGAAAATCAAAAAAGATGCGTAATATGGTCATTGCAAGGCGAAACATAGTGTAGCCGTCGCAATCTCATTATTTTTATTATGAATGTGATTACTACGTCGCTTTGCTCCTCGTAATGACAGTTTACTAAAATAGAGTAAGTATTAAGTATATTCGACAACAAAACTTTCTTTTCACTTTCCTCTTATTTATGCTAAAATATCACTGTGAACACAAAGAAAGAGGTTATTATGTTGACAAAAAATTCTAACGTAACTGTAAAATTCACTGGTGTTGATTTTGGCGAATATTCTCCAAAAGTAAGTGAATTTGTTAACGAATTTTCTTCAAGAGCTAACAAAAAAGGACAGTTCTTGAACTGGGTAAACTTACCTGAAAATCAAGCAAAAAGAGTTGATGAGATTTATGAACTTGCAAATAAATTAAAAGCTCAAACAGGTGCTAAAAAACTTAGCGTTATGGGTATTGGCGGTTCAAAACACACTGTTGAACATATGTTGTCTATCAATGGTTTGAATGTTAAACATGATACAATTGAATTTTATTCAGATGTTGATTCTGCAAGTTTAGAAAGATTTTTATACAGATTAGAAGACAATGTTCTTGAATCAAACTACCTAATCGCATCTAAATCAGGTTCTACTTTTGAAACTAAAGATGGTTTCTTGAGAGTTCTTGCTATGCTTACCGATGCTTACAAAGCTCAAGGTAAATCACAAGAAGAAGCTGAAAAACTTGCTCACAAACATTTTATTGCCGTTACTGACGGAAATGCCGAAAAAAGCGAATTAAGAAGAACTTCTAATGAACAAGGTTGGTTAGGTGACTTGTTTATTCATGATGATGTAGGTGGTCGTTTCTCAGCATTTGATGATCACGCTTTATTTACTCTTGCTTATGCAGGCATGAAAAAAGAAGATATGGTTACTATGTTAAACGCTGCTCAAGAAATTTCTTCTGAAGCTTTAACTGCTGATTTAAGCATTAATGACGCTTTAAAAGAAGGTATTTTCTGGGCTAATGCTAAAATGAACGGTATTTTGACATCAGTTCACCAATATATGGGTTCAATTTTTGAAAACACTGTTTACTGGCATGCACAAATGCAAAACGAATCTGTAAAAGATACTTTGAAACAAGTTGCAAAAGTTCCTGATGCTATGCACCACTCAGCAGAAGCACACTTCAACCCTGCTAATAAATTTGCATTTGCATTGACAGTTCCTCAAGATAACGGTGTTTGCAAAGAAAACGCTGAAAGCTATGTTGAAGCTTTGACAAAATCTTACGAAGTTACAGGTGCTTTCTTCTTAGAAACTGCTAAAACTCAAGGTATGGGTTTAACTCCGGCAGCAGCTGGTGCTTTAACTCAATTGAGAGCATTTGCAACAGTTTACCAAGAAATCGTTGAAAAAATTATGGGTGGAAAAGAATTCCCAGAAGTTTTGGATAGCGTACTTCAACCACACGTAGAATTTTACAAAAAGAACTTAAAAGGTGGAGTTGTAGTTCCTGGTAGAATTTCTAAATAACGACAAAATAGGGAAGGTTTTTCCTTCCCTATTTTTTACTAAAAATTAAAGGTTAGGCGGGATAGATATCTCGCCAATATGTTTATTTACCAATGCCAACAAATTTTGATTTTTTAAAAAAAGTAGATAAAAATTTATTTGAAATCGTTGCAGAAGCCGAAAAATTATATCGTGACGAATATTTTGAGCAATCTATGGTTCAGACAAGACGTTTTGGAGAACATGTTTGTAAAAAAGTTTTGGGCAAAAATCGAACAACAGAAGAAACTTTTGATGAAATGCTTGCTACTCTTAATGATTGCTCGTTTGGAAATATTGAAGAAAAAGAGTTTATCAACGATTTATATTTTCTGAAAAAACACGGAAATAGTGCTGTTCATTCAGGTTCTGTAAAAAAAGACGGAATGGAAGCTTTGGAGTGCTTAAAAAGAGCTTTTGAAGTTGCGATAAGTTATTGCATTTATAATAGAAAAGCTAACCCCAAAATTATGCGATTGAGTTATGATACGGAACTTTTAGTTACGGGTGAAAAAAACAAAAAACTTTCAGATAGGTATAAAGAAGCAAAAGAAAAAGCTGTTAAATCAAGTGACTTTGACGAACCAAAATTAAAAAAATCTTCTGCAACAAAATCAAAATCAACTAAAACAACAAAGAAAAAAACTACTAAAAAACAGTCATCCGTAATGGTTTGCAAATCTAAAAAGAGTTTTCCAATATTTTGGATATTAGTTGGAATAACATTTGTTATTTCACTTTTAATATTTTTAGTGCTATTTGTTTCAATTCATTAATTTATAAAAATTATTTTAAAAGCAGTAGGAAAATTGATTAATGACAATTGGCAAATGACGTATTAAGTGCTAGTATTAGCTTATGCTAAATTTGTACATAACAGGGGCAGACGAACATTCTGATAAAATTTTTGTAACAGCCGGACTAACTGCTACAATGAATAGTCTTGGGTATTCAACAGGAGTTTACAAACCAATTGAAACCGGTGTAGAAATACTGAATAATTTCGTTCAATCTCCTGATATTGCATTCATAAAGTTTGTTGACCCATACATCAAAACATATTATTCATACCTTTTCAAATCCAAAAATTCACCTCTTTTAGCTGCCGCAGCAGAAAATATTGTAATTGAAAGAAACACTATTTTAAGAGATTTCCAAAATATTCAAGATGTAAACGAATGTCTAGTTGTTGACGGAGTTTCCGGTCTTGCTTCACCTTTAAGTAAAAATTTTTTGGAAGAAGATATGATAAAATGCCTTGATTTGCCTTTATTAATGGTTGTTTCCGCAAAAAATCCGTCTTTAAACAACGTAATCCTCTCAATTAATCACGCAAAAGAAACAGGAATTAATATGCGAGGAGTTATTCTTAACAACTATCCACAAAAATGCGATGACGTAAACTTAAGACTTATGCCACGATTGATTGAGGAATACACAGAAGTAAAAATTTTAGGAATTTTACCGGAATTTACAAAAAACATAAATCCAAATGATTTAATAGGTGAAATGCTTAACAGTGTTGATATAGAAGGTGTTTTTCAACTAAGAATTGCAAAACTACAAATGTAACGAAATGTAATATTATATACTTTTTATATAAAAATTTGTCAATTTTTTTAACGAATACTTTTTTATAAAAATAGAGGTATAATAGTTTTATGGACAAGAGAGATTTTACAGTAATCGAAAATAAAACCAAAACTGAAGAAAAGCAGACAGAAAAGAAAGTTTCTCGCCAAACAAATCCTATTGCGAAAAAATTTCTTGAGTTTCATAACGAAAAACTCGACAAATTCAGTGTTAAGGATTTGTTTAAAAAATAAAATTTTACACTTGACAAAATTCATAATATCGTAAATAATGTGCATGTAGGGAAAGACCTCAAGAGGTCTTGTCTTGGCTCTTGAGATCTTACTTAACTCCCTATTTAAGCGATTTAAGTGCTATGATTATCCAAAAGATAAGCCATAGCGCTTTTTCTGTAATACAGAATTCCACTTTTTCATCACCACCTTTCCATTTAAAGTCTACTTAACAAGTCTGTGATGGTGGTGGCAAGCAGGAGCTTCCCTTTATTGTTATTTTAATCTGAAATTAATATTTTGTAAATGTATTTATTTTTTGCTAAAATCGACTTATGTATCAGGTAAAAAATCAGATTTATTTAGATATGACAAAGAACCAAAAGTCTGCATTGTGCAACTTTTTGCGTGCTTTAGTGAAAAAATCGCCGGAATTGTCTGTTAATGATATTCTTGACAAATTTTTGGAAGATGAGAGATATTACTTTGAGATAAATAATCCGCATTTTGAGTTTTTGGAAAATTATCTTGATGACGAAACTTTTTTGAAAGATACTATGCTTTTCTTAAAAGAGTGCCGAAAATACTATGATTACAAGAAAAAACAAGAACCAATCATCCAGGCACAAAAAGAATATGAAAAGAAAAAACGAGCTTTTTTGAGAGAAGTCAAAATGTCAAAAGAAACTCCGACAAAAAAACAACTTTATTATTACGAAAAACTTTGTAAAAAATATAATTTAGAAAAACAAGAATTAACCTCAAAATTACAAGCAAGAGATGAGATAGATAGGATTATAAATGAGTATTCAAGAGATTTTGAAAATATTGACTGATAGCGGAATAGAGCCTAACGAAGCAAATACGGAAGTAAAAATGCTTCTAGAACATTTTGCCAATTATGGGGTTAAAGATATTGTTATGGGAAACAAATTAACTGACGAAAAGCTCCGTATTGTGAAGGAAAAAGCCGAATTAAGAGCCAAAACTCGTCAGCCTATCCAACATATTATCGGTTTTGCAGATTTTATGGGCGAAAAATTTATCGTTAATCAATCCGTCTTAATTCCACGTGATGAAACAGAAATCCTTGTAAGAAAAGCAATTGAGATAATTAATGAAAATAATTTTAAAATGGCACTTGATGTCGGAACAGGCTCTGGATGTATCGCTTGTATGATAGCAAAATACACTGATTGTCAAATAATTGGGCTTGATATTTCTTCCGATGCTTTAAATACAGCACTAGATAACGCATCTAAATTAAACCTTTTTAATAAAGCAATTTTTAGAAAATCTGACGTTTTTTCAAACATAAAAGATGGTGAAAAATTTGACATAATCATATCAAATCCTCCATATATTCCGCCATTAGAAAAAGAAAATATTCAAACAGAAGTAAAATTTGATCCTGAACTTGCACTTTACACAACCGACGAAAAAGGGTTGGAATTTTACGAAAAAATAACTAAAAATGCGCCAAAAATCCTTAATAGTAAAGGATATTTACTATTTGAACTCGGAATTGGACAATCAAATGATGTTAAATCTATTATGGAAAAAAGTGGTTTTTCTAATATTGAAGTAATAAAAGATTTGGCAGGAATTGACAGAGTTATAGTTGGTTACTTGAATTAGAAATTAAAACATTTCGTTACGTGTTGACAAATACACTCTTTTGTGTTATAAAGAGTGTGGGGTAAATGTATATTTATAAGTCTTGTCAAACAACGAGACTTTTTTTTTCGGAAGATATTTGATTTTATTACGTTTTACGCTCTTTGTAAACATTATGTAACAATGTGTTTGTTTTATTAAAGTTTTTGCTAAAAAAATCCGAGATAAAAATTACTGACAGTGCAATAGTTAATTGGAGGTAAAACTTTAAATGGATTCAAAAACTGAAAACGTTACAGTCATGGATTGTAACACTGTAGCCAATGGCATTATGAGGGATATTAATGACATTGACTCAATGGAGAGAATGCTTAGCAGTGAATTGAGTTCTGAAGATTTGTTTAGAATTGATTGTGCAATTCTTTCTTCTCTGAGAAATACAACTGATTTTTCTCGAGATTTATTAAAACAACTGGAAGAAAACAACTTCCACGCCCCTATAGTCGAAAAAAATGAAAAGGTTGTTTCTAAATCAATTGATAAGCAGTTAGCTGAAATTCAAGAAAACGCAATGATTGACATTACAAAGCCACTACAAAATATGTTTGACGAAATGGCATCTTTTGTAACAGAAGCGTTCGTGTAAAGTATAAAAAGGAGTTAAAAATAGAAAGATGAAAAATTTGAACGAACTAGACACATTGGAAATTGATTTTTCCGAAATTTACCCTATTGAAAATATTTCTGAAAATATTATGTTATCAGAAGAATTGCTAGAAAAATATAAAATTGAAATTGATGAAAGCAAAATTGAACAAATTATTGCCGAAATTCCGGAAGAACACAGAAAAACATTATCCTTTGAGGATAAAATCGAATACATCAGAAAAATTCTTGCTTTTGATGTTTCTGTCCCGATTAAAAACTTATTTGACGATGTTTTATGTTTCGTTAGTAAGTTATAGTGAATTAAAAAGAGGATTATAAAAATCCTCTTTTTTGTGCTTATTTTTTATCTTTATCAGAACGTTCTCTTACTGATAGCCTTATTGGTGTTCCGAAAAATCCAAATGCTTCACGCAATTTATTTTCTACATAACGCTTATAATGATCTTTCATCAAATCTGCATTGTTTGCAAAAATAACAATATGCGGAGGCTGAATACCTGTTTGAGTTACGTACATAATTTTCAACCGCTTACCTTTTGAAGATGCAGGCGGATTAAGCATATAAGCCTCTTTTATAACCTTGTTCAAAAGTCCTGTAGAAATACGTTTTGTACATTCCGCATAAACACTTTCTGCTTCTGTGAAAATTGTATTTAATCTTTGTTTTGTTACGGCTGAAATATAAATTTTCGGAGCATATTCTAAAAAAGGAATATCATTTGCCAATTTTTTGTTATATTGATTAATTGTATTTGATTTTTTATCTTCAATCAAATCCCATTTGTTAATCGCAATAATCAAGCCTTTTCCTGCTTCTGTAATAATAGATGCAATTTTTTTATCTTGATCAGAAATTCCTTGAGTGGCATCAATTACCAATAAAGCAACGTCACAATCCCTAATTGAACGAATTGCTCTATCTACAGCAAATTTTTCTACACCCCAGTCAACTTTTGATTTTTTACGGATTCCTGCAGTATCAACAATAACAAATTCTCTATCTTTGTACGTTATAGAACTGTCAATACTATCTCGAGTTGTACCTGAAACATTAGAAACAATTACTCTGTTTTCATTCAATAAAGCGTTTACAATAGAAGATTTTCCGGCATTTGGTCTGCCAACTATTGCAATTCTAATCGTATTATCTTCTTCTTTTTCAACATCTCTTGAAAAATCTTCTGTAACCAAATCCAATAAATCACCAACACCACCGGAACCGTGAAGTGCTGATATACCAATAGGTTCACCTATTGCTAATGAATAAAAATCATTCACCATTAATAAAGATTCTTTATTATCAGATTTATTCACTGCTAAGAAAACCGGTTTTCCGGATTGTCTTAAAATATTAGCAATGTCATAATCAACAGGGTTAACACCCTCTTTTCCATCAACAATAAATATAATTTTGTCAGCTTCTTCGCAAGCAATTTTTGCCTGATCAAAAATAGACAACATTATTTCATCTTCGTCACCAGGAATAATTCCACCGGTATCAATTACAGTAAATAATTTATTTTGCCATTCAACATCAAAATAAATTCTATCACGTGTTACACCAGGCAAATCATCAACGATAGAGTTTCTTGTACCTATCAAACGATTTACAAAAGTTGATTTTCCGACATTTGGTCGCCCTACTATTGCTACAATTGGTTTTCTCATAGTTTTCATTATAACATGAAAATAAAATTTACTATAAGTCTCTATTAAAACAATAATTTTACAAATAGACAAAAATAAAATTTCATAATAATATAATTTTTGGGTAAAAGGAACTTTTTTCTAAAAACATCGACACAACATACATCTTCGATTTCGGTCGATTGTTTTAATGAAAGGAGGTCATCTATGGAAAATCTCAATCTTACATTAATTATGTTATTTTTGATTTTATTCATGATAAAAAGTAGCACCCACTTAAATAAGTAGATGCCACTTCGATTTCTAAAGAGTTCCCGGCACTTTCTCAAGGTGCCACCCTTTGATTTCATTATTTACGATTTTTCAATGTTTGTCAACCCCATCTCTAACAAAAATAAATTGATATTAATTATTTTATCTTAACATCTCTTTATAAACTCTAAAGTTCTAAAAAAAGTGTCCGATATACCATTATGTAAAAGTAGTTACAGAAAGGATAGGTATATGGAAATTTCAGGAGTATCATCAAAAGCTTACACATCAGCAGCTCAAGGAGTTGACGAAGAAGAAAAAGTAGAAGAAGAACAAGAGGAACAATCAACTCAAAAAGCCAAAGAATATGGAGTTTCTGCGAAAGAAAAAGAAGATAAAGATGTCACAGAATTTTCTTCTTCCGATTATGGAGAATCTGATATTGAAGAAAAAGCGCAAAATTATTTGAAAAATATTTTATTTGTCGGTAATTTGACAGAAGAATCTCAAACCGCAATTGCTCAGTATATGAATACATTTGATGTTTCAAAATTCATTAAATCGTACGGACCATTTTCTTCAACTACAGAAATTTCTGCAGCAATGTACGCAGCAACCGCAGGTTTGATTAAACATCCGCAAGATGAATAATAGATATCTAAACACATTAATGCAAAATTTGTATTATAAACAGCTAAAAAATAATTAATGTAGCTAAACAATATATAATCCTCCCTCTTAAGGGAGGAGAAAGGTGGGTGCTATCCCGTAAGGGTTATATCTAATACAAAAGTATGATTTAATTAAAGAAAAATTTTTATTTGCCGTAATTTAATAAAAAAAATGAGGCATCTTATATGTTTAATAATGTAAACAATCCTTTTGGTAACAGAGCAATTTCTTCTTCTACATCTTCCGATAGTAATGGCAGACGGCAAAAAGAAGATCCTAAAAAAGAATTAAAAAAGTATATTGACGAAGAAGAACCGGATGAAGTTTTAATAGGCGGACAACCTATTTTGACAGAAGACGAAATTCTTTCAATGACACGTCAATATATCGCAAAATTAAAAACAGAACATGAAGATAATGAAAAAATTCTTAAAAAATTAGATAAGTATTTGGATAATTTTGATGTTAAAAAATTTATGAAGAAAAATCCAAATATGACGAGTCCTGATTTTTATATGGTTATGTTTAATGAAACAGAAGGCTTGGTGAGATAAAAAGCTTTACTCACTTGATGTTCTGAATTTTTTCTATATAATAATAATTATGAAATATAGAGAAAATGTAAGAAACTTTTGTATTATTGCCCATATTGATCACGGAAAATCTACCCTTGCAGACAGATTGCTTGAAAAAACAGGAACTGTTGCTCAACGTGATATGCAAGACCAGATTATGGACTCTATGGATATTGAACGTGAACGTGGGATTACCATCAAGCTAAACTCTGCAAGAATGAAATATAAAGCTAAAGATGGTAAAGATTACGAATTAAATTTAATTGATACTCCTGGTCACGTAGATTTTTCTTATGAGGTTTCACGTTCTCTTGCTGCTTGCGAAGGTGCTTTGTTAATCGTTGATGCAACTCAAGGTGTTGAGGCTCAAACTTTGGCTAACGTTTACCTTGCAATCGAACAGAATTTGGAAATTATTCCTGTTATTAACAAAATTGACCTTCCTTCCGCTGATGTTGACAGAGTAAAAGAAGAAATAGAAGAAGTTTTGGGAATTGATGCTTCGATGGCAATTCCTGTAAGTGCAAAAGCCGGTATTGGTATTGATGAAGTTTTAGAGGCAGTTGTTGATTTAATTCCGCCTCCTGTAGATAATTCTGAAAATCCACTTAGAGCAATGGTTTTTGACAGTGCTTATGACCAATATTTAGGAACTCTATGTTTCTTTAAGATTATGGATGGAAAAATTCGACTTGGTGACAAAGTCAGATTTATGGCATCAGGAAAAGAATATGAAGTTGTTGAACTTGGATATCAAACACCAATGAGAGTTCAAGTTGATGAACTTGTCTGCGGTGATGTTGGATATTTTGCAGGTTCTATCAAAGAATTAACAAGATTTGTAGGCGATACAATTACAACAGTAGAAAATCCTGCATCTGAACCGCTTCCGGGTTACAAAGAAGCTTTACCAATGGTATTTTCTGGGCTTTATCCTGTTGATAATGATGATTATGCAGATTTAAAAGAAGCTTTAGAAAAACTTAAATTAAATGACAGTAGTATTACCTTTGAACCAGAAACATCAAGCGCACTTGGATTTGGTTTCCGTTGCGGATTTTTAGGTATGCTACACATGGAAATTGCTCAAGAAAGATTGGAAAGAGAATATGGACTTTCTATCGTAACAACTGCACCTTCTGTTGTTTATCATGTTTATAAAACAAATGGTGAAATGATAGAAATTGACAACCCTGCAAATCTTCCTCCAGCACAATTGAGAGATTACATTGAAGAACCTTATGTAAAAGTTCAAATTATCGCTCCAAATGATTATGTAGGAACTTTGATGGATTTAGCTCAAACTAAACGTGGAATTTTTAAAAACATGACTTACATTGATAAAGTTCGTGCAAGTCTTGAATATGAAATTCCTTTAAGTGAAGTTATCACAGATTTTTATGATCAATTAAAATCACGTACAAAAGGTTACGCAAGTATGGATTACGAGTTTAAAGATTATAAACGCTCTAAACTTGTAAAACTTGATATTATGCTTGCAGGTGAAGTTGTTGATGCACTTTCTGTAATTTGCCATGAGGACAGTGCGTTTTATATCGGTCAAAAATTAACTGCGAAATTGAAAGAAATAATTCCTCGTCAATTGTTTGAAGTTCCAATTCAAGCAGCAGTAGGTGGAAGAGTAATTGCAAGAACAAATATCAAAGCAATGCGCAAAAATGTATTGGATAAATGTTACGGTGGTGACATTTCTCGTAAAAGAAAACTTTTGGAAAAACAAAAGAAAGGTAAAAAACGTATGAAATCAGTCGGCAGAGTAGAAGTTCCTCAAGAAGCATTTATGGCTGTTTTGAGTTTGGATGAGGAATAATATTATTATCTTTCGCTTTAATTGCCGCTGATGTTCTGTTTGTAACCCCTAATTTTTTATAAATCTGTGTAAGATGTGCTTTTACAGTATGATTTGTAATGCACAATTTTTCCGCAATAACATTATTACTATCGCCGTTTACCAAAAAAGTTAATACATCAATCTCTCTTACTGTAAAATCACTATTTTTTTCTTTCATAATTCCCAAATTATCTTTTGCAATATTTATCCAGCGATATTACAATATTAACAAAACGAGATATTTTTACTATTAGCCATAAGTCTACATTCAGTCATACTGCCATATACGCCGAAAATGATTTCCTGTATAATTATTAAGATTTATTAACAAATATATAAGAAATATATATGATTTACGCAATTTTTAAATACATAAATACTTTATATAAATATGGAAAACATCTAATAGGATAAAGAAAATAAATTAAGAGAACGTGAGTAAACAAAGAAACGGAGAAATGGAATTATGACATCTATTAATGGAAATTTTGGCTTGTTTGGCAACAACGACGACAAGAGAGTAAATCAACAAAACGGATTACAAAAACCGGCAGAAATAAAACCAGATGTACCTGTTGGTAAAACTAAAAATATTGAACACAAAGAATTAGGTGACGAATTATTAACTATGAGTTTTTATCCAGACGTACAATTTAGTACAAAGGTTAAAAATACTAGATTAGGAAGCTTGAACGATTTAACTCAAACACTTAATACATTTAGTCTTTCAAAAGCTGACAGAGCAGATAAAAAAGCTGTTTATAATGCAATTGAAGGTAATGACTGGTCATCATATTTAACCAGAGCATATACTTATGGCACATTGAATGAAAATTCTATGAAAAATCTTGCAAGTATTGATTTTTCAGTAAAAAATATGCCTGAATATATTGCAGATGATTTGAATGCTGAAGTTGTTATCGCTTAGTTTCTAATAAATATATGTTTACTCACGCACATAACCGACTGTTTTTAACGGTCGGTTATATTTTTGTTTGTAATAAATAGGGTTGACAAATATATAAAAATAGTAAATAATGTGAACATAGGGGCAAGCCCCACGTAAGTAGTTTTTACATGAGACTTGACTTAGTACCCTATAACCAAATTAATAGAATATTCAAAACCGTTATAATTACCGTTATAACGGTTTTTATTATCTCATTGGTCATTTTACCACCCCCTCTCCACCGTTTTCTTAGTAAATACGTGTGTGGGCGGGTATGGTATGTACTACCCTTTAGTTTATTTTATATAAAATAATTTACATAATCATTATGTAAACATTTCTTAACAATATTTGTCTTTCTACTAAAGTTTATTAAATAACATGCCGTCATATATTCTGTGAGTAACTAAAAATGTGGAGAAACGGAAATGACTAAAGTAAACGGAAACGGCGGCGAAAAACAAAACATAGATGCTTTAAAAGCTTATTATGAAGCTATTAATAATAGACGCACTCAAAAAGAAGAAAAAGCAGCTGAAACAAAACAAGTTTCAGAATTTAAAACAGAAAAAGTTGAAGCTAGCGCACTTGATGCAACTGCAGCGCAAATTTGGGGCATTCAACTAACAAAAGGTGTTGATAAATCTGATGCAGCAACTACAAAAAGATTAGAACAAGCATTTGCAGGTTCTGCATTTATGGCAGCATTAGATGATTTGCAAGGTATTGAAGATAATGATTTTGTATCTTTTGCCTATGCAAATGTAAAAGGTTGCGACAAAGAAAAGTTAGCAAAATATTTAAACAAACCTCTTAGCCAAGAAACTGTAACAGGTTTCTCTGAATTTGCTGACGCTCTTGTTGCGTAATACATTAACTACTACTACGTTTACTTATAAATATACACATTTACTCACACAATTATAAAGACCGACGTAAAAATCGGTCTTTTTATTTTTTATATAAAAAATTTGAAATTAATTTTCTACAAGCTTTCATAATAATTTTTCAACAACTTGCAATCATCTTCAATATTCGGACTTTCACAAACCAAAGCACCTTTAACCCCAAATTCTTTCATTACTTTTATCAAGTCTTTGTAATTCATATCAGAATTTTCAAGGTTAAGATGTTGTTTTTCACCTTTTGCGGTATATTCAATTCCGGCTAAATGTCCGTGAAAATTTTCTAGTGCGTATTGTCCAATATTATTTCCCATTTTTTCAAGAACCTTTGAAAACTCATCATAAGTATTATATTCACCGGCACTTCTTGCGTGAAGATGCGAAAAATCAACACATGGAAGAACTTGTTCAAATTCTTTTGAAAGATTTATAATTTCATCAATATCTCCCCATTGAGTGGCTTTTCCAGTTGTTTCAGGTCTTACCCAAACTTTAATTTTTTCATTTTCAAGTATATCAATTATTCTCTTAGTTTGAGTTTTAACCTGTTCAAAAACAGTTTCCTTATCCCCTCCCATGTAAAAAGCCGCATGATAAGTTATACTGAAAGCTCCGGCTTGAGCAGCAACTGCAGCTGTATCAATAATTCTTTGAACACTAGCTTCTATTTTTTCTTCTTCTTTAGAATTTAGATTGATATAAAAAGGTCCATGCGCCGTAATAACAAAGTTTTTTGCCATTTCTTTTACAAAAATTCTGTTATCATCACTCATTCTAACTCCGTGAACAAACTCCAACTCCATTCCATCTAAATTCATTTCCTTTAACACATCAAACGCTTGCGGATAAGAACCTTTTCCGGTTCTAATCGGCATTCCCGCAGTTATAAAATTTAATTTATCAAATTTAAACAAGTTTTGCAAAATACGCTCCTATCATTGTCATTAATACGCATACTATAATACTTAAAACTATATAAGAAAAAGCTTGAACAAATTGGTGATTTGTAAGCATTCCAAAAACTTCAAGAGAAAATGTGCTAAATGTTGTCAACCCACCACAAAAACCAACAGTTAAAGCAAGTCTTAAAGCTGGTGTGATATCTGTTTTTTCCATAAAGAAAAAAAACAAAAAACCGATTACAAAACTACCAATTATATTTACTAAAAAAGTAGAAATTGGCAAACTTATCTCAAAATATTTAGATAAATTAAAACCAACCAAATATCTTAGTACTGCCCCAATTCCTCCGCCTAAAAATATCGCAAGAACATTAAGCATGAATACTCATTATTCCTTCCAATATTTCACAAACATCAGAAACGTACTTAGAACAATGTTCTTTTCTCGCCATACCTTCTAAACCAGCTGACAATATTCCACAACAAGTAACTTTATTTCTCTTTTTAAATTCATCAACAATTTTTGAAGAATTTTGACGTGCAACAGGTTCATTTCCTTTTGTATTTTCACGCCCGAAATTGTAACCGTTAATTAATTGAGCAGCTGCCAAAGTACCACAAACACATCCAGATGACATTCCACCAGAAAAAGATGTTGCAATTGGCAGCAATTCTGCAGAACACAAACCTGCTTCTGATGCAGCTTTTACAATACTTTCAGAACAAGAATATCCACTTTTAAAATACTTGATTGCATTTTCTTTCATACTCATATTACACACCTTTTATTATCTGATTTGTACAGGCATAATCAAACATACATAATCTTCTTCATTGTTTGGTTTAAACATTGTAGCTGAAAGCGGAGTATTCAAACCAACTTTAACTTCATCAGAATCAATGTTTTTCAAAGCTTCAAGAACATATTTATAATTGAATGCAATTGTCAAATCTTCGCCTGCATAGTCAATGTCAATACTTTCTTCTGATTTACCAGAATCAGGAGTATCAGCAGTAAGTTTCAAAGTATTGTGACTAAATTCTAATTTAACAATACTTGTTTTTTCGTTAACCATAATAGAAACACGTTCCAAAGCAGAAATCATTTGAGAAACATTTACCATAGCTTCTTTTGGACTTTCATTTGGAATAAGTTTATTATATTGTGGAAATTGACCTTCCAAAAGTCGTGAAATAGTCATAGTTTTTTCTGATTTGATAATCAATTTTGATTTTTCCGTATATATTTTAACAGCATCTTCATCAATAAAACTACTCATTTTAATAAATTCATTCAAAGTCTTAGAAGGAATTATTAATTGTTGAGCCATATTCTCTTGATTATCAATAGTTTCACGAACTCTAGCAAGACGGTTTCCATCAGTAGAAGCTATTTCCATAACATTATTTGAAATATCGCAAACAATACCAGACAAAAGGTTGCTTGTTTCATAACTTGCAGCTGCAAAACCAGCTTGACGAACTGCTTTTACAAACGGTCTAATTTCAATTTGAAAACCTTCATCCTCATTCAAATTTACATTAGAAAATTCAGGAGGAAATTCTGCAGCTGAAATACCAATGATATCAAACTTTGAATTTTGACAAGTGATGTTTACAGAAGTTTCACCTTCAGTCATTTCAAAAGTAATAAGTTTATCGCCAAGTTTTGAAACTATCTCATTGAGTGTTTTTGAAGGTAATGTAATTTTACCTTCTTCTTCAACTTGTGCATCAACTTCAGCAATCACTGTTAAATCTAAATCTGTTGCAACTAACTTAATTGCGCTTGTACCAATAGTTTCAATATAAATATTTAAAAGTACTGGTTGCAAAGCTTTTGCAGAAGTAGCTCTTTCTACAATTTTTATACCATTATATAAATCTTCTTTTTTTACAACAAATTTCATTATTCTTACTCCTGATTTTTTACTTATATAATAAAATTATAGTCCTTGAAAAATTAAATAGAATAAAATAATACAAAAACTTTACCTTCTGAGTTTTGAACAACAAGTTTTCTATTATATATTATATTAATAATTAAATATATAAATATAATAATAATAATAAGCTTTAATTATTTGTAGAAAACTAATGAAAACTATTGGTATGATTAGTTTAGACCTTGTAGAAAAAATTGTAGAAAACATGTTTAAAACTCAATATAAATTGTAGAAAACTAATTATCTACCAAAACACTGTAGAAAACTCATGAGTTTTCTACAAATACATACTTACTTTTCTACCAAAAATAACAAAGTTTTCTACATTCCTCTCTTATTTGTCTTAGCAGAATATATTTTCTATGTGTGCAACAATGAAAATATATCATCTTCTAATAATGATTTTTGAAATTCTTCGCATTCTGCTATTAAATCAGTCAGTATTGTATATTTATTCGAATGCAAAACTTTAGGCAAGTCAGTTATTTCACCAACAAAATCTATGACATAATAATTTTGGTTTTGTTCTTTTATTTTTATTAATCCGATATCATCAAATATTGAAAATAAAAGTTCAAAAACTTTATAAGATTTACCTAAAAAGCTTGCACAACGGCGTAATTCAACTTTTCCATTGTTATTATGACAAGCAAATTTCAACATTTTGCAAACCGTTTTCAAAAATTCTTCTTCATCCATATATTTCAAATCATAGTTCATAAAATGGATTGATAAAGGGATTGTCTGGTTCAAAATTTTATCAAATGTTTCTTTGTCCGCTGGATAATCAAATAACATCAGTGTATCACAAGGTCTTAAACTATCTCTTGTAATAGTTCTTGCATACAACGCATCAAATGGTTTTAATTTGTCAAGAATTGGCTTACTTTCCGCAAAAATCAATATATTTTGTTTAGATGATTTTACATAATCATTAACCTGTGGTAAAATATCTGTTTTTTTACGGTGATCATACAATTTTTGTTTTGGGAGTTCTTCTTCTTTTAAATACTCTGAATGAATATCATCTATAATAAGCTGAACACTTGTAACTCCGTTATACTCATTCTTTTGCGGGTGAAAAGCAATGTCTATAGTATCACCTTTAACCAAAGAAATATCACCATCTTTCCAACGAATACAATTAAATTCTGTATTACCGACTTGACAAGTTAATCTCAAATGATTTTTATTTTCACCCATCAATCTTTTTTCTTTGATTTTTAAATTTTTAATAGCAAAAATTGGACTAGGATTTGAAGCTCCAAAAGGTTCAAGTTGAGAAATATCATCTATCAAATCAAGCGTAATATCATCAGGAGTGAGTTCCAAATCTATGTTCAAAAATGGTTTTAAATCCTTTCCTTGCGACATTTCTTTTACTGTTTTGCAAAGAGCTGATTTAACTTGTTCAAAAGAAGATTTTTCTTCGCTAAATGCTAATCCTGCAGCCATTGCGTGACCACCAAAACCATCAAATAATTCAGAATTTATCGAAATCGTATCATAAAGATTAATTCCTTCAACACTTCTTGCAGAACATCTGAACTGTTTTGTTTCATCAGAATAAGTCATTAAAAATGTTGGTTTGTAATACTTTTCAACTAACATTGATGCAACAATACCAATTATACCAATATGCCATTCTTTATTAAAAAGAACTATTGCAGGATTTCTATTTCCCTCTTTTTTTACCATTTCATCAGCTTCAGCAAAAATGTTTTGGCAAAGTTCTTGACGGATTTTGTTAAATTCGTTTAGAGATTGAATAGCCATTTCAATTTCTTGCTTGTTGTCAGAAATTAAAACTTTCAAAGCTGCATCAACAGTATCAAGCCTGCCTGATGCGTTTATACGTGGTGCAATCCCAAATGCGATTTGTTCTGAAGTAATCTGACCCTTATATCCTGCACTTTCTAACAACCTTGTTATTCCGTAATGTTTTCCGGCAGAAATCAATTCTAACCCCTTTGTAACAAGGTATCTGTTTTCACCAATTAAAGGAACAATATCGGCAACAGTTCCGACTGCAACATAAGGAAGAATTTCAGATACAAACTCCAACTTGTTATATTTTTCTAATAGAGCGTGAGCAGTTTTAAATGCAACTCCAACTCCTGCAAGAGATGTAAGACTTTCTATTTGTTTTGTTGTAAGGTTTTCATCTAACGCATCAGGAGCTTTTGGGTTAATAATTCCGTAAGCTTTTGGCAAAACTTCTGGAGCTTCGTGGTGATCAGTAATAATTACGTCTATTTTAAAACTATTCAAAAAATTCACTGCATCAACATCAGAAATACCGCAGTCGCAAGAAATTATAACTTTTGGTTTAACTTGTGTCATTATTTTTACTAATGCTTTTGTATCAAAACCGTGACCTTCTTTTTCTCTATCAGGAATAAAATAATTTACATCCGCACCAAGATACTTGAAAGTTCTGTATAAAAGAGATGTTGAAGTAACACCATCAGCATCAAAATCACCGTGAATAACAATTTTTTCGCCATTATCTATTGCAGTAGAAAGCCTTTCCACAACCTTATCCATATCGCAAAAAGCTTTCGGATGGATTATTTTAGTTTCTAATGGATGAAGAAACTCATAAATCTCCTCATCAGTTTTAATTCCTCTTGAATGCAAAAGTCTTGCAATCAAAGATTTGTCGTTACCATCATATTTATTAAAAATCCACTCTTTCATAATCCTCTCCCAGCAGAATTATAGCATAAACAAAGTGGGAGCTATTTTAATAAATCATTTGGTACAATCTCAAAAGCATCAACTATAGAATAATTTGTCGGCAAAATAAAAACAATAGAATTTGATGTTGCTTTTTTATCCATTTTCATTAATTTAACCATTTTTTTTAAATCAAATTTTGGTATTTGACGAAAATTATATTTTTTTATAATATCTTCTGCCAAAAATTTATAATTTTTATCAATCAAATTTTTCTTTACTGCAAGGTTGAAAGCAAATTTAATTCCTTCAACTACTGCTTCACCGTGAGTAAATTTTCTATAATTTGTAATTTTTTCTATTGCATGAGCATACGTATGACCAAAATTTAAAATTCGTCTTAGTCCACCTTCTTTTTCATCTTTTTCGACTACAGAAATTTTTAATTTTACACAAATTTCTATCAATTGAGAAAGAATTTTTTCTTTTCGCTCGAGAATTTGTTCTGATTTTTCAGTCAAAAAGTTTGTCAAATGCAGTTCCTCATCACATTTGCAACTTTTTTCAATAAATGAATATTTTACAACTTCGCCCAATCCTGTTTTAAACTGTCTATCATCAAGAGTTTTGAGGAATTTTGGATTAATAAAAACTACTTTTGGTTGATAAAAAGCTCCAACCAAATTTTTGCCAAACTTTGTATTAATGGCAGTTTTTCCTCCAACAGAACTATCAACACACGCCAGCAATGTTGTTGGAACTTGAATAAAATCTATTCCACGCATGTATGTCGCAGCTGCAAAACCGGTTATATCACCGACTACACCGCCACCAATTGCAATAATTACATCATTTCTTGTTAATTTTAATTTCAATGCGCAATTAAGAATTTTTTCATAATTTTTAAAATTTTTTTCTTTTTCACCGTCTTTTAAAACAAATTTGTTTTCTTTTGGAATATTAAGTTTTTTGCCATATAGTTTTTCAACCTTTTGTGAAATTACAACGAGAAAATTTCTATTTTTTATGTAATCAAAAATCTTTTTTTTTAATTCTGAAATTTCTTCATTTTCGATTAAAATAGGATAACTTTTTTCTTCCGAATTTATTTTTACAAAAAGATTAACCATTAATAGCTCCAAGAATTTCTCTTACAATATCATACGGATTTTTTCCGGTTGTATCAATTGTTATATCAGCTTTTTCATAGTTTTTTGAACGCAATTGCATAAGATTTGTTATTTTTTCAACCGAAAAATTCTTTTTTAACAATGGTCTTTTTCTACCAATAGCAAGAGAATGATTGGTTTCTGTTTCCAAAACTTCTGATTTTATGCGGTCATAAATCTCTTGAGGAGTAGCTTTTAGATAAATTACGTGAGAAGTTTCAAGCATAATTTTTCTATTTTCCTCATTTTCAAAAGCTCCGCCACCGGCAGAAATAATAGCTTTTTCGCCATTACAAAAATATTTAACTTTTTCATTTTCAAGCATTCTAAAAAATGCTTCACCATGTTTCAAAAAAATCTCCGAAATTTTTTTTTGTGTACTTTTTTCTATTTCGGCATCAATATCAATATATTTGTAATCAGAGAGTTCTCTACTCAACTCATCACCGGTAGTAGTTTTTCCACAACCCATCATACCAATCAATACAATATTCTTTTTCATGGTTAATATTTTACTATAAATAGAAAAGATATTGCAAATTTTGTTATTTAATTTTCCATTTTTCTTGAAGGCGATTTAATCTACCTGTACTTTGCAGATTTTCGACTATATAATTAACTTTGTTTGTGAAATTTATTGAAGCATCATCTTTTCTAAAAACTACCGCATAAGGCTCTTTTGAATATCTTTTTGGTAAAAGTTTTACAGATTTGTCGTTTGTAGAAAATCCTAAAAGGACTGTATCATCTGCAACTATACCATCTGCTTTTCCATTTTTTAAAGCATTGTAGGCATCATTATATGTTTTGTAACCGATTACAGTTACTTCTGGAACATTAGAGCGTAAATTCTTTTCGCTTGTTGAACCAAATACAATAATAAGTTTTTTACCTGTAAAATCTCTCAAAGAAGTTGCTTTGCTTGAACTTCTTACCAAAATAGCTTGTCCTGCCATATAATAAGGTGTTGAAAAGTTTAAAAATTGTTGTCTTTGTGTGGTTATGGACATTGTTGCAATCAAACAATCTACTTCGCCTGAATTAAGTTTCATAATTCTATTAGATGCAGTTACCGGAACAAATTCAACTTTTTTTTCATCACCTAAAATTCCTTTTGCGATTAATCTTGCTAAATCTGCATCATATCCAACAGTAAAACCATTTTTATCTTTAAAACCGAATGGCGGAGCATCATTTCTAATCCCGACAATCAATCTGTCACGCTGAGTAATTGTTGTCAAATCGTCATTAATAACGGATTTTTTCCCGCAACTGCAACAAATCAAACACAAAAATAATAATGCTAAAACTATTTTCTTCATAATAATTTACTTTACTATAAAATTTTATGTGGTGCAATGCTATTAAAAGTAGCAAAAAATTTTTTTACGTGTTTTTAATAAACAAGCACAATTTTTAAGGAGTATAAAAATGCAGGTAAATAATATTCAAAATCACAATACAAATTTTGGTATGGCGTTAAAAATTAATCCAAAACTTAAACCACAATTACGATCAGCACATTTTGCAACTGTTGAACGTCTGCAAAAAATTGGAAAAGAAGTCGAAAACGTAAAACTATATGATGTTTGTTATGAAAATGATATTTATACTCCGGCAGTGCGAAAAGTTGGTGAAAAAGATAGTGAAAATTATTTTGCAGAAATGACTAGACAAGAAGGGCTTTTAGGAAAACTATATACAGTTACATGTGGTGATGATATTTATCAAGGTTACAACCCGAAATATCCACCAATATTTGAAACTTTATACAAAGACAAAGCTTATGAAAAATATAAACAATATGCAAGTTTGCCAAGTGTGCATGAACGAGCTGCGGAATTGAGCAAAATATTGGAAGAACGAGATTTAATGTCTCAAAGAACATTTGAAGCTAAAGAACAGGCAAAATTAGTTAAAGAAAATCAAATTAAAGAGCAAAAAGCAAAACAAGAAACAGCAATAGATAATTTATTATCACAATATCAATATGAATTTGAACAAAAAACAGAAAAAGTTGGTTTTTGGAAAGGTTTAGCAAATAAATTTACTTCGCTTCTTTCAAAATAACGATTGTTTCTTCTATTTCTGTTTTTAAATAGTCCAATTGTTGATTGATGGTATTTTCGTTATACAAGTATCCTGCTCCTGTATATGCAAGATACGGTTTGTACTGTTCAGCTTCCTGTCTTAATGTTGCAACAGCTTTTGAATGGTTACTTAATTCTTGTAATTTTTTGAAAGAAACAAAATTAATTTCCGGTTTTCCTTCATATTCATTCTGCATGTATTCTATAGTCTGAGTGAAGAAAAATACTTTTGCGTTAAATTTTTGCACATCAAGTTTTTTTTCAATACACAATAAAAGGTTTTCCAATTGCGGAATAACGTCGGCATTTAGTTCGTTAACGTATGGAGATCTTTTGTCTTCTTTCAAAATTATATTAACAAAAGCAGGGTTATCTCTAGGGACAGGTTTGATTTCTTGAGAAGAATTGAAGTTTTTTGCTTCTTCATACATCGGTTTTGTTTTTTGTGGTTCAGAAGTTTTGAAGTTTTTTGAAACATCAGGTAAAGTTCCAACATAACCTTTTCCATCAGGTTGAACATCGACTTTTGATGTGTCGACCTTTGGGGTATCTTTTTTCTTCCACCCCCACGCAAAACAACTGGAGCTTGTTAACATTATAGCGATTAATAAAACAAAAACCTTCTTCATACCATGATTATAATGATTATTAAACAAAAATCATCATTTATTTAATTGAGTAGGTGATACTGAAACAAGTTCAGCATGACCATAACCTGTCATTGCGCACTTGTTGCACAATCTAGCAAATTGTTTGTGCCGTCTTTCCCTCCCTCCCTTGTGAGGGAGGATATAGGTGGGTGCTATCCCGTAGGGAAACATTTAACCCTCTGTGTCAACATTCGTTCCTACATCATACATTGGTGCAAAGCTTTTAGTTGTTTGTTTCACTAACAAGTTATTGTTCATTTCGCTATCGTGGGATTTGTAAATACCCGACGACATTACGGTTTTTTATGGAAAAGACCTGTGAACTTATTCCAGCCGGTTTTGAAAAATCCACCTATTGATTTGGATTTATTTATAATGAAATTTTTGGCATTTTTTAAATTAATTTTTCCAAATTGCTTTTTAATAAATGGAACAAGTTTTGCTCGGAATTTGTACCCTCCAATAGCTAATCCGCCTACTGCTATTGTAGCAAAAGCAAGTTTTTTCCACATTGGAAGTTTTGGAGATTTGTCTTTATCTGTTTGTGGTTTAAATTCATCAATATTGGGTTGTTGAAGGTTTGTCATTGTTGGTGGTTGACCGTTAAATGGGTTTGGATGAGCCGGATTACCAACATATCTGAGCGGTTGTCCCATTATGTATGATGCGGCATCAAAATCAATAACACCATTTTGTGCTAACATATCCAAATTTCCTGCCCAATTACAAGACATAATATAACCCTTTTCGTTTTCTACCTTATCTATTAAAAGTTATTTTTTTCAGAAAAATTGCTTTTTAGGTGTTTATTTGTTAAATTTTGTAATATGAAAGATTTTTTTATTGAAAACAAGTTTCTTGTAATTTTATGGATATTAAGTTTAGTGGCACTTTTAACTTTTGTTGGTCATTATTCGGGATTATTAATAGATTTTGGCAGAGAAGTTTATTATCCTGAGCAGATTTTGAATGGAAAAACTTTATATAAAGATTTATTCAATATTTATGGCCCCTTAGCATATCAATTTAATGCGATTTTGTATAAATTATTTGGTGCAAAACTTTCGACTTTGTATGGAGTTGGTTGTTGTTGCTCAATTGCAATTGTTAGTGGAATTTATCTTATTGCGCAAAAATTTTTGTCTAAATTTTTAAGTTTTTGTGTTGGCTTTTTTACAATTGCGGTTGGAATTACAGCAACTTGTATTTTCAATTTTCATTTTCCATATTCGTGGGCGGTTGTTTATGGGTTAATTCTGTTTTTGTTTTCACTATATTTTTTGTTGAAATATTGTGATGACAAAAACTCTAAAAATCTTTGCATAAGCTCAATTTTGGCGGGCATTGCAATAACTTGTAAATATGACTTTTTGTTGTATGCGTTGATTGTTTTGGCAATTTCAATAAAAGAAAAAAATTGGAAAGCTTTAATTGGATTTGTTGGAGTTCCTGTTTTGAGTTTTGGAACTTTATTTATACAAGGTTTGAAGATAGAAAGTCTTGTAAATTCATTGTTAACAACATCTGTTATGGCAAAAACAAAGACTTTGACTTATTTTTATCAAAATAGTGGAATTTATTATAATTCAAAAGCAATTTTTACGGATTTTGTATTTTTTATAAAATTTGCAATTCCTTTTAGTACAATACTTTTGGGTTCATATTTGTTTAATAAAAAGAAGGTATTATCTGTATTTTCATCAATAATCGGTTGGATTTTGTTCATATTAATGTTTGATTCAAGAGCAATTTTCGGATTTTTACCTATATTGCTTTTTGGGTTATTGATTTTTGAATTAATCAGATTGAAAAAAAATATTGATATTAAATTGTTAATACTTGTTCTTTCTGCAACTGCGGTTTGCGCAAAAGTTTTTTGGGTAATGGTTTTGGGCGGATATGCAAACTACTACGTTTCTATTGCAGTGATTGCTTTGTTTGCGATAATTTTTACTTATTTACCGAAAACATTAGAAAAAGCAGTCGGAATTTATTTGTTAGTCGTAAGTTTGTTTATAACAATTAATAATTTTAGACTTTTACGAACAGAAACATGCAAAATTTCTACTTCACATGGAACTATTTATACAAACAGGTATTATGGTGATAGTTCAAGTGAATTGATTAATTTTGTCAACCAAAATACTGATAAAAATGATAAGATAGTTATTTTTCCGGAAGGTATGACGATAAATTTTTTGACTGAAAGAAAATCTGATGATTACTATAATTCATTATTACCATTGTATGTTGAAACTTTTGGGGAAGAAAAACTAATTGAACATTATAAAAAGAACAGTCCCGAATACATAATTTTGAATAACCTTGATATGAGTGACTATTACTATAATTATATTTGTCAAGATTATGCGTTGGAATTTTGCGGATTTGTAAAAGAAAATTATGAATTAGAAACTGTTTTAGGAAACAATTTTAGATATCTTGTGTTCAAAAGAAAATAATTTTTATGCTAAAATAAAGAAAAAACGGAGAAAAAATGGAAAAATATTATTTAACAACAGCAATTGATTACGTAAACGGTGCGCCACACATAGGACACGCTTACGAAAAAATATTATCAGATATTATTACAAGACACTATACACAACGTTGTGATGACGTTTATATGCTTACAGGAACTGATGAACACGGTATTAAAATTCAAAAAACCGCTGCATCTAAAGGTATTACACCAAAAGAACTTTGTGATGAGAACTCTCAAAAATTCAAAGATGCTTGGAAAGCTTTGGATATAAATTATTCTCAATTTATTAGAACTACCGATGAAGAACACGAAAAAGTTGTTCAACATATTTTTGAAAAACTTTTAGAAAAAGGTGATATTTACAAAAATTCTTATGAAGGTTTATACTGTACAGGTTGTGAATGTTTTTTAAACCCTAAAGATTTGACAGAAGATGGACTTTGTCCTGATCACATGAAAAAGCCGGAAGTTGTAAAAGAAGAAAATTATTTCTTTAAATTAACAAAATACAAAGATGCAATTATCAAACATATCAAAGACCATCCTGATTTTATTTTGCCGGAATTTAGAGCAAATGAAGTTTTAAATCAGTTGGAAGATATACAAGACATTTCTGTATCTCGTGCAAAATCAAATGTTCAATGGGGTATTGATGTTTTGTCAGATCCTGAACAGTCTATTTATGTATGGATTGATGCGCTTTCAAACTATATTACAGCATTAGGTTATGATACAGAAAACGCATCAGAGAAATTCAAAAAATATTGGCCATGCGATGTTCACGTTATTGGAAAAGATATTTTAAAATTCCATAGTATTTATTGGCCGGCATTTTTGATGGCACTTGATTTGCCGTTACCAAAACATATTTTTGCTCACGGTTGGATTACAATTGACGAGTCTAAGATGTCAAAATCTTTGGGTAATGTAATTTCTCCAACATCTGTTTTGGAAACATTTAATCTTGAATACCCTGATGCGTTCAGATATTATATGGCTTCATCTGCCCCTTGCGGTCGTGACGGAAACTATTCTGATAATGATTTTAAAGAAAAAGTTAATGCACACCTTGCAAACAGTATGGGTAACCTTTTGAATAGAACTCTATCGATGTTAGTAAAATATTTTGATGGAGAAGTTAAACCGGAATTTAAAGCAGAAAATCCGTTAGCTAAAAAAGCTTTAGGGACTATTCAAATTGTAAAAAATCATTTTGATAACTTTGAAATTTCAGAAGCTGCTCTTGCAATAAATTCATTAGTTGATATGACTAACAAATATGTTCAAGATAATGCTCCTTGGACACTTGCAAAAGAAGAAAAGATGACAGAATGCGGACAAGTTTTGGTTAATGTACTTGATATTATGTGCATAATTTCAGTGTTAATTTATCCATATTGTCCGAATATCGCTGCTAATATGGCAAAACAATTGTCATTTGATTTGCAAACTAAATTGGATGATTTGACTACAGACAATATCAAATGCGGAAAACTTATCGAAAAAGAAGATATCAAACCGGTATTTTTGAGAGTTGATTCTGAATTAGCAGATAAGTCAGCGAAAAAACAATAGTTTTAAGTGAAAAGTGATAAGGTCTACTCCATTTTCACGTTTCACTAACAACAAAAAACAACAAAAAGACCGAAATTTTATTTTTCGGTCTTTTTTGGTTTTATAATTTCTTTCAATTAAGCTTCAACGTATTCTCTTAAACGTTTACTTCTGTTTGGATGACGAAGTTTTCTCAAAGCTTTTGCTTCGATTTGTCTGATACGTTCTCTTGTTACACCGAACAATTGACCAACTTCTTCTAAAGTTCTTTGACGACCGTCATCCATACCGAAACGTAATCTCAATACATCACGTTCTCTTGGTGACAATGTACACAAAACTTCTGCCAAATCTTCTCTCAAAAGTTCTGATGCAACTGTTTTGATCGGAGCGTCAGCTTCTTTATCTTCAATAAAGTCACCCAATCTTGAATCTTCTTCTTTTCCGATTGGTGTTTCAAGTGATAAAGGTTCTTGAGCAATCTTGATGATTTCACGAAGTTTTGGAATAGAAACGTTCATTTCAATTGCCAATTCATCTTCAGTTGGTTTTCTTGAAAGTTCTTGAGCCAAACGTCTTGTAACTTTTTTCAATTTATTAATAGTTTCCACCATGTGAACAGGGATACGAATTGTTCTAGCCTGATCAGCAATAGCTCTTGTGATAGCTTGTCTAATCCACCATGTTGCATAAGTAGAGAATTTGAAACCTCTTTCGTGGTCAAATTTTTCTGCTGCACGGATTAAACCTAAGTTACCTTCTTGAATAAGGTCTAAGAACAACATTCCACGACCTACATATTTTTTAGCGATAGAAACAACTAAACGCAAGTTAGCTTGAACAAGTTTTCTTTTTGCAATAGCTCCTGGAGTTCCGCCTTCAAGAATTTTTCTTGCAAGTTCTATTTCTTCACTTGCTGATAATAATTTAATTCTTCCGATTTCTCTTAAATAAAGCCTAACAGGGTCGTCAACTGCAACACCTTTTGGAACTTCCATTTCCTGAGCTTCATCATGGCTGTGCATCATGTAAATATCTTCAAGACCAGCTTTGTTTTCCATTTTTTCAGTAACGATATCCTCGATATTATCGGTACTGATGTCCATATTCATATAATTAACACCATCATGTTCGGCAGATAGGGCATTTTCATCATCAATTTCATGTAAATCCATGTTATCTTCATCCATGATACTTACGATAGAGGAGCTTTGTCTTTTTTTACTCATTCATTTTCTCCAATTTTAGTCTATTATTTATCTTATCTCTAAGCTGCATCTGAATTTTTAGGGCTTCTGTTTCATTATCATTTGCGCTTTTATATAAATTTCTGATTTTTTCTTTTTCTTTTTCATTTTGGCAGTCATTGATTTTATTAATATTTTCTCTGATTGCCGTCAAAAAATCCGTTTCGTCCAGATTTTGGAATGATTCTGAGATACTTATCAGGTCTGTGATAAGCTTTTGTACTTCCGGTTCGTTGACGTAAGTTGTGTATAGCTTATCAATCAATTCTTTCACATTATTTACGGTACATGTTAATTTGTCAATCGTAGATTTTACATTTATTAACGTTTCGTCCGTAAATGGGGTATCGCCTATTATTCGGCTTATTTCATCTAATGTGAAATGGTTGTCGGTTACAAGAAAAACGCTCAATAAATTTTTTTGCGCTTTTTGTGAAATTGGTATATTTTTCTTAACAATCTTGCTAACATCACTGTTTTTAATGATTTCCGTTCTTGATGCGGTCTTTAATTCGCTTAACAAAGCTTTTTCATCCACACTAAGAGCGTCAGATACCATTTTTACATACTCTGCTTGTATAATTTTGTTTTGAATTTCCATCAAAAGCGGAATAATTTCTTTTACAACTTTTGTTTTTTCAATCGGAGTTTTTGGCTTTTCTTTTAAAATATTGTTCAATTGAAAATCAATCAAAAGAGGTGCATGTTGCATGTATTCTTTGTAACTTTCTGCCCCGACAGAACGAATAAATTCATCCGGATCTTTACCTTCCGGCGGAGCAATAACTCTGATTTCGCAAGAATATTTATCGTTAGATGTTGAAATATAGCTTTCATCAAACTGTTTGATATTTCCTAAACCGGAAAATGCTTCTTTGATTAATGCAGCGTTTCGATTTGTAGCTTTTTGACCGGCAGAATCTGTGTCAAATGATAAATATATTTTTCTTGATGGAGTATAACGTGACAAAAGTTTGATGTGGTCTGGGGTTAAGGCAGTTCCGCAGGAAGCGACGGCATTTTCTATTCCGTGAGCTTGTGCTGAAATTACGTCAAAATAACCTTCCATCAAAACTACGCTATCTTCGTTTTTGATGGCATCTTTTGCCGTATAAAGTCCGTATAGTATTTTACTTTTGTTGTAAATTAATGAATCTGATGAGTTTAAATATTTTGGCATTTGGTCTTTTTCAACTGCTCTTGCGCCAAATGCTACATATTCTCCAAACTCGTTTCTGATAGGAATAATTGCTCGGTTACGAAATCTGTCTATATATTCACCCTCTCTTGTTTTGATAATCAAACCGGCTTTTTCCATAACTTCTTCTGAAAAATCATGTCTGAATTTTTTATAAAACATTGCGTAAGCTTTTGGTGCAATGCCGAGAGTGTATTTTTCAATAATTTCTTTTGTAATTCCACGATTTTTCAAATAATCAAGAACATGTAATGTTTCAGGTTCTTTATCCATCAAAAGTCGCAAATTGTAAAACTCTGCAGCTTTTGCACAAGCCCTAATCATTTCGTCTTTAAGTTCTTTTGATTCTGATTTGTGAAATGTTTTTGGTAACTCAAGTCCTAATTTTTCGGCATATTCACGAATCACTTCAATAAACTCTTTGTTTTGAGTTTTCATTATAAATGTAATTGCATCACCACCGGCTCCGCATCCAAAACACTTGTAAATTCCTAAAGCAGGATTTACAGAAAATGACGGAGTTTTTTCTTTATGAAAAGGGCATAATCCCCAATAGTGACTACCATTTTTCTTTAAAATAACTTGTTGGGATACAACATCTAGTATGTCAAGGCGGTCTTTTATTTGTGTAACTAGTTCTTCAAATGAATTTGCCATAATAACATTTTAGCATTAATAAATTTTTTATCAATCAAAGTATTTTGTTTTTTATTGTGTATAATTTTTGTTATGAAACTACTTTTTTCTTTTATTTTAATATCATTGTGTTTGTTGATTTGGTCAATGTTTATTGAACCGAATATCTTAATAGTAAAACATTTAATTATTCATGATGAGCAATTAAAAGGATTGAAAATTGTTTTTGCATCAGATTTTCATGTAAAACCGCATGAAACTTATAGGTTAAACAAAATTGTTAGAACAATAAATGAGCAAAATCCGGATATTGTTTTATTTGGTGGAGATTACGTAAACGGTCATAAAAAGGGTAATTCTCTCTCGATAGAAAAAATCGCAAAAAAGTTTTCTTACATAGTATCAAAGTATGGCACCTATGTAGTTATCGGGAACCACGATGGATGGCAAGGAAAAGAAGAAATAATTGAAGCATTAAAAAAGAATGGTATAAATGTATTATTTAATAATAATGCGTGCTTTAAAGATTTTTGTATTGCAGGTGTTGATGATTTACAAACAGGAAATCCTGATATTGAAAAAGCTTTGTCAGGTGTTAATAAACCTGTGATTTTGTTAACTCATACTCCTGATATTATGCCGAATGTCCCTTATAATGTTAATTTAATTTTGGCAGGGCATTTGCATGGAGGTCAAGTTAGATTAAACAAAGCTCTTATTGTTCCATCAATTTATGGTGATAAATATGCAAACGGATTTTTGAATGATAATGGTAAAAAGATATATACTACAAAGGGTTTAGGGACAAGTATTTTACCTATAAGGTTTAATTGCCCGCCGGAAATTGTGGTGATTGAATTTCCTCTTCACTGAGATGGAATGGGGATTGGGTTTTTCCGTATGAAAAATTAGCACTAATCTAAATCCTCTCTCAGCATAGGGAGGACTATAAACTAAATATTAATATTATTTCCTTTTTTATATTGATTTATTTTATTTTTTTAATATAATTTCCATATAAAATAAAGAAAGGAGCAAATATGTTAAATGCAAGTTTGAAACAAGAAATTCTCAAAAGTATTGATATTACAAGACAATCAGCTAAAAATAATCTTGATATAATGCTTGAAAGCTATATGGAAATTATTGGACGGCTTGATTTATTAACTTATTTATTAATTAATCAAGACAAAAAATAGTCTAAATACATAATGAAAATTTCCTTTTTTTTAAAAATCATGGTATTATAAAATCAAAAAACTTTTAATGCTCAAAATTGCAAGTTAGGAAACTTTTTTATTAAAATTACATCTTAATAGATAAGTTGTGCAACAAAAAGGTTAAGAGTATTTGGAGGAAAGAGTTAGAGAATGAGAAACATCATGAAAAAAAGTATTATATTTTTAGGAGCATTTTTGCTTCTTTCTGGTTGGGTAATCAGGGATAATGTTTTTGCATACAGTCCGGTGGATTTGTACGACAATGTTTGGCGATTAATTAATAGCAAGTTTGTTGACCAATCTAATAACCAACAAAATTGGGCTAAATGGCGACATAAATATGATAACCAAATTCGTACAAATGAAGACGCGTATGTGGCAATTAATACAATGGTTGCAAGTTTGAATGATCCATATACCAAGTTTTTAGATCCAAAAGAATTTGCTGATGAAACAAGTTCAATTAAAGGTTCTTTGAAAGGTATCGGTATTCAGATCGGTGTAAAAGACGGCAAATTAATGGTTATTGCACCAATTGAAGATACTCCGGCTGAAAGAGCTGGACTTCAAGCAGATGATGAAATCCTAGAAATTGATGGTGTTAGCACTAAAGGGATTACGGTAGATAAAGCTGCTGACAAAATTAGAGGTAAAGAAGGAACTCAAGTAACTTTGCTTGTAAAACGCAAAGATGTAGCTCCAAAAACGTACACAATTACTCGTGCAGAAATCGAAATTAAATCAATTTCACAAAAATTGCCTACAGATATGACAATTCCAAATGATTTTTGTTATATCAGATTAAGCTCATTTATCAGCAGAAATGCGGCGACTGAATTTGGTAATATTTTGAACACAAATAGAAATAAAAAAGGTTTTATTATTGACCTTAGATCAAATCCTGGCGGACTTTTGACTAATGCAATTTATATTTCGGATATGTTCTTAGATGGTGGAACAATCGTAAGTACAGTTGATAGAGATGGTTATAAGGAAACTCAGAGAGCATCTGCAGGTGTTTATACTAAAAAACCGGTTGTTGTATTGATTAACAAAGGTTCTGCATCAGCTTCAGAAATCTTTTCGGGAGCGATGAAAGATAACCATAGAGCAGTAATTATTGGTGAGCAATCTTTCGGAAAAGGCTTGGTTCAAGAGATTAATAAACTTCCTTATGAATCAGGAATTAACATTACAATTCAAAAATACTTAACTCCAAACGGAACTGATATCAATAAAAAAGGTATTACGCCAGATATTGTGGTTAAGTTGACAGAAGATGATGTTAAAAACAAAAACGACTTGCAGTTGAAAAAAGCAGTAGAAGTGTTGTCAAAAATGACATCAGGGCAATCAATTGCAATTTACTAAGAAAGAATTTGATACAAACGAAAACAGGAGCGAAATAGCTCCTGTTTTTTATTTATTTCCCTCGCAATTCTTTATAAACAATCTTTCTTATACTGTACAAATAGCCGAAGAATAGAACGGTTGAAGCACTTACCCATGCAATCGGCCCTGAATAAAACATTCCGATATAACCGAACTTTATTGCTAGATATACCGCTGCAAAGGCTCTCATTACAAGTTCTGCAACACAAGCAAGGGTTGGGAAAATGGTTTCTCCCATTCCTTGTAATGCGTTTCTGTAAATGAAAATTTGTCCTAAGAAAAAATAGAAAATCGTACTTATCAAAAGGTAACTGTGTGCGATATTGATAATATCTTTTGTGGCAGTTCCGATAAATGCTCCGATAATATCAGTTCCCCATAAACGCATTACAAATGCCATACAGATACTCAAAATTATGTTTATAGTAGATGTTTTTATTACGCCTAACCTAATTCTTTTGAATTTTTTCGCTCCATAGTTTTGAGCAACATAAGCAGCTAGTGCAACACCAAATGACATCATTGGTAGAGTTGCAATTTGTTCAATTCTTAGTGCAGCCGTTAATGCTGCAATTACATTAGCTCCAAATGAATTACAAACACTTTGAATAATCAAAATTCCCACACCTATTATGGAAAATTGGATTGCCATTGGAACTCCTACTCGCAAATGTTCCCAACTTGATTTGTAAAATTCGTTTAGACTAAATTGAAAATCTTTTTTGTATAAATGTAAAATAGGTAATTTATATTTAATGAAAATTAAGCAAAGTAAAAATGAAATTCCTTGTGAAAGGATTACGGCAATCGCCGATCCGGGAACTCCCATGTGAAAACTTTTGATAAATACAAGCGCAAGTACGATATTGATTAATGATGCAATAATTAAAAAATATAACGGAGTTTTACTATCACCTAAAGCTCTGATTATGCTTGCTAAAAGGTTATATAAAGTTGTTGCGATTAAGCCAATTATAATGATTTGAACATACCAATATGCGTTATGGTAAATATTTTGTGGAACATTCATCCAATACAAAATCGGTTTCATTAAAATACAACAAACCAATGAAAAAACAATGGTTACAATAACGCTTAAAATAGTTGAAACAATGGCAGAATTTCTTACACCATCTATGTCTTTAGCGCCATACCTTTGACCTGTTATGACTGCAAAACCGTTTGTTAATCCGACAATTACAAAAGTTATCAAAAAGAATAATGGCGCAACTGCACCAACTGCCGCAAAAGCTTCTACACCAAGAGTTCTTCCGACAATTACGAGGTCTGCAATATTATATAGTTGTTGAAAAATGTTCCCAATTAATAACGGAACTGAAAAAAGCAAAATGTGTCTAAGGGGGCTGCCTTTTGTCATATCAGTAATCATAAAATTTTTCCTAAAATAAATTTAATTACTTTGCTACTTTATTATATTATAAAACTGATATAAAATTCGCAAGTTTTTATCATCAGATTTAATATAAGAAATAAGTTCCCCTCTAATTTCTTCCAAATCCTTTTGATGCTCAAAATCAAACAAATCCTTTGGAGTAACGCCTAAAGTATCAGCAAGTTTACTTATTTTTTCGGCTCTGATAAAACTTTTTCCGCATTCGATTTTACTCAAATTTCGTTCAGCAATATCTATAGCCTCCGCAAGTTCTTCTTGAGAGAGCTTTTTCTTTATTCGTAATTCTTTAACTTTTTTGCCAAAAAGGGTTTTAATATCTTTCATAGTTCCTCTTGTAAGTATATATTTTTATTCAGACAAGATTAACGATATAAAAAATAGTTTATATAATTGACAAAGTATCTAAAAAATTGTATATTAAGATGTAAAATATAGATTTATTGAATATATAGTATTTAAAAAATGGAGTGAATAGATGGGCTTGAATTTTTATTGGAATAAAAAAGTTGTTAGATGTATAGGAGCCTGGAGGCAAAGAAACGAAGTCGCTAGGTTGCGCAACAAGTGTGTAATGACATGTTATTTGTTCCCTCGCCCATTTGGGGAGAAGGTTAGAGAGGGGGGCTACTTAGGTACTTCGCATATTAACCGCCTAGCAGCCTTTACATTGGCGGAGGGTGCTACGCACGTAGCCCGTTGGAACAATTCTCGTAAAATAGCTTTTACATTGGCTGAGGTCTTAATCACTCTCGGAATAATCGGAATTGTTGCGGCAATGACAATGCCAGTACTTATCCAAAAAACTAAAGAAAAAGAAACGATTTCTAAGTTGAAAAAGTTTAATAGCGTAATGAACCAAGCTTTTACTATGGCAAAAGTTCAAAATGGCGAAGTTGAAGACTGGGGATTGCAAGTTGCCGGCATGAGCGATGATCCGGATGAAAATCAACAAGCCATAAGTAAGCAAATGAAAGATAAGGTTTGGGATATTTTAAGCCCTAACTTAAAAATAACTTCAAGATGTACGGCAACAAAAGGGGATTGTGTTCAATATGATAGATATTCTTTAGATGGAACAAAATTTAATTACTTTGAGCCGATGGTGATTTTTGCTGATGGATCCGTAATTGTTGGAACAACTGTGTTTAATGCCACATGCAATGGAGTGCGAGGAACAAGTGAAAATTTAAAACATATATGTGGAGAAGTTTTTGTAGACATAAATGGTCCCAAACCCCCTAATGCGACAGGTAAGGATGTATTTATATTTTATTTTACCAAATATGGAGTTTTACCTGCTGGAACGAAAGATGAAACAGCTTTCACAATGGATAAATATTGTAATAAAGGCGAAACGGATATTTTGAACGGTTATGGTTGTGCAGCGTGGATTATATATAATGAGAATATGGATTATTTGCATTGTGACGATTTATCATGGGATGGCAAGAAAAGTTGTAAATAATAACCAAAATAAAAGACTTGCTATTTAAAAACTTTTATGTAAGAATAAAAAATGTCGACGAAAGTTGATAAATTTCAAAATTGAATAAAAGAATTATGGCAAGGTAGCTCAGCTGGTGAGAGCGCACGGCTCATACCCGTGAGGTCGAGAGTTCGAATCTCTCCCTTGCTATTTTTTATATAGAGGAGTATTTTGGTTTTAAAATTTTTACTAAATAAAAAAAAATAAAATTAATTTTTGTGGGATTAAACTAACTATTTTAAATCCAATTCCTAAAAAAATTATTATAAAGTGTTTGTATGAGTATATTTGGTGGAAGTCTAAAAATTGTAGTGATATTTATGTGTTATTAACTACTTCTGGTGAAATATACCTTCTGTCTTTATTTTTAAGGCAAATTAAAAATTCTCAAAATATTTTTTTGTTACTACTAGAAAATATCATATAGAGATATTAAAAATGATTTTAGGGGATGTAAATTATCTATATTTACCAGAAGCATTTGAGTTATATTTTGAAGATATTTATAAAACAAATTATAAAGGTAAAATTTATAATAAGTATTTAACAAAAAGTTTTATTTCAATATTATATGATAATTGGTTTGACCAAAAAGACAAACATTATATTTCATTAATCAAAAGATATATTGATTTTAAAGATGGTTTAAGTAAAGAAAAGCCTGAGCTCTGTTTTTCTCAAGATGTAGAAATTTCTTTAAAAAACAAAATAAATGAAATAGGATTAAATGTAAATAAGTTTGTTTATTTTATTCCAGAAGCTAAAACTTGCAAGCCGATTGATATTCAATTTTGGAAAGATTTGTATGAAAAGTTTTCGGAATTAGGATATGATGTATATGTAAATTCTATAGGTCAGAATAAAGAGTTTTCTTTTGGGAAATACGCTAATTTATCAATAACAGAAGCCAATTTTTTAGCAAGAACAAGTAAGGGAGTTGTAGCATTACGTAGTGGTATGTGTGAACCATTTACATTAATTGATGTACCAATGGCAGTTCTATATACAGATGTTATTCTTGATAATAATATAAAAATTGATGCGAATACAATTTTTCAAACTTATACTTTAAAAAAATATCCATACATAATTAAAAATAATTTGTTTGAATATAATACTAATTTATATTCAAAAAAAGAGTTAATAAAACGTATTATAATTAATATAACTTCAACATAATAAACAAAATTTTTTTATTTATGTTAAAATGTTAATAGAAGCAATTAAAAATGGAATTATAATATAAATTATAGGTGATCAGTGAAAATAATTGTTCAAGCAGGTGGTAAAGGTACAAGATTAGAGGGTTTGACTAGGAATAAACCAAAATGTTTAGTTCTGGTTAATAATTTGCCTATAATTTTTTATGCTTTCCAAAAGTTCAAAGATGCTGAATTTATAATTATTGCAGACTATAAAACCGATGTACTTGAAAAATATTTGAACGCTTTTGGCTCTCAATACAATTTTAAAATAGTTAAGGCTAACAAAAAAGGTACAATTTCCGGTATCAAAGAAGCAATTTCTGATTATGATGAAAATGAGCCATTTATGATTATGTGGTGCGATTTGATTTTGCAAATGAAACGGACTGGAACGATAAGATTCATACAAAAGAGCAGATAAGCGAAACAAAATTTAGAACTTTATACGGAATATTTAAAGATGAAAACGTAGAAACAATGTTAAAAGAAGAATTCACATCACCTCAATTATTTAATAATGATCTAAATCGTCTTTACTTAAGAGGTTTCAAGAATGCGACAGAAAACAACTTTGGAGAAATAATTGATAGCTACAGGAGGGCATAATATGGAACTACAAGAAAAATTAAAAATGTATGATGAATTTAGACATAAGTTTTGGACAGTTGAAAAGGTAAAAAATATTGTACTTGAAGATTATACGAATTTAGATAAAACCTCTTTTACTTATGATGTTGAAACTTGGTCACGGCCTCTTGGAAGTATAAAAGGTATAAGTTCTTTTATATTTGGAATATACGAAAGACAAAATAAAGAGCATAGAGAAAATATCAGACAATATATTTACAGAGACAAATACGCTTGGGATAAACAATTTGGTGATAATGAACAGGAAGTCTTTGAAAATGTAAAATATTGGGTTAATAAAGTAATTGAAAATGCTCAAGTCAGCAATTTTGCAGCTATTGAGGAAATCCCTTTGTATAGCATGTATAAATGGAAAATAGCATTCTTGTATCAAAATGAAAATAATTTAACAGTTGTACCTATATATACATACGATGCTTTAAGATGGTTTTTACAATCTATCGGAATGTATAAAAACGGAATGACGATGTCAGAAATGTATTTAGCGATAAAAAACCATGAAAAATTTACTTCTCTTGAAGAAGTTTTAGAATTTGGGGTAAATGTTTGGGATGATTATATTCATTTTGACATAGAAGAAGAAAAAAATAATATCAGGTATAATATTGCGGATGAAAACAAAAAACGTAATGCAACATCAAGTCTTGAATTGATTGAGTATGAAATAAAAGCTCATAAAATTCAAAGACGAAATCCTCATCATCAACTTGAAAAATCTTTTAGAAAATATTTAGAAACTAAAATATCAGCAAAAGATATAAAACAAGATGAGGCATACATAGATTTTCATTTCACATTAAATGATAAAAAATATATTTGTGAATTAAAACCTTCTGACGATCAAAAAGATATTTTATATGCAATTCAAAGTGCGATAGGTCAAATAATAAAATATTCATTTGAAAAAGAGTTTGATTATAAAGTAATTGTATTTCAAGGCAAACCAAACAGAGAGAATACTAAATTTTTAGAATATTTAAAGGCCGAATATAATATTTATTATCTTTATGAAGTAAAAGAGGCTTTGTTTAAAGGAAACTGTATAAATTAGCAGAACATAGAATGCAATTAGTACAGACACATATATTAATACAATTTAGAACAATAGAGAAAATTAAAAGAAGAGATAACAAAATATGCAAACAATTATAAAAGAATTATCCATTAATTCATCTATACAAGAATTAATGTGTAATACAGATATCACACAAATTCTAAATGAAAGTTGGTGGCAAATTTTAAGTAATGGATTATTTGGTGCTATTGTAGGTGGGTTGATTTCTGGTGGAATAACATATTATGCTATGAAAATAATTAATACTCTTAATCATAAACGATGGGAAGATTATAAAAAACTAAATAATCAAAGCATGTGTTCTTTTACAACGAACTGGTTTGTTGCTCCGACTATCGCAACAAACTGAGTTAGCTTTGCATCCGCCCTCGTACGGCTCGTGTTGCTCGCCTACGATGTCGGAGAATCTCTCCCTTGCTATTTTATTTAGAGGGTTTTGACACCCTCTTTTTTAATGCAAAATTCCTGTGGGGAATTGCCAAGCATAAGTAAATTCTTTTAATTGGTCATATAGAAAGTTTGTAAAACCTTTTAAATTTCTAAAATAAATTTTACAATCTTCTAAATTCTGATTGGGTATAATATAACCTTGTTTACCAAAATCTTGGTGGTATTTGTCATCTTGTAAATTGTTCACTATATTAAAGAAGTCAAAGTAAAAACCTCTTTTAAAGATATTTAAAGACTTACAATTATAGTACTGTTTATCTATATTCCAAAATATAACTTTATTTATATGTTCAATAACTTTAAAAATTTCTTCTTCTAGATCTATCCAAGTTTCTCCAAATTCCTCATTAGAATTAACGTTCCTAGTTAGAAAATGTTTTAACCAAACATTAGTTTGGCAAAATTCTTTAAATTTATCAGGTAATTTGCCATTTTGACAGGCTAATAAAAAATCTTTGTAAGTTGTTTTAAGTCCATGAGCTAAATCAAAACCATTTCCAATCACTAAAATATCCATATCCAATCCTTTTTTCTAATTTTATCATGGAAATAAGTTTTGAATTTTAACTTTTTTATTGATAGTTATTTAATATTTCGATTGCTTCTGATTTTCGTTGAGGAACAGGATGTGCATATCGTTGTGTTGTTGTTAATTTTGAATGTCCTAAGATTTCTTGAACAACAACCAAATCAACCCCTTTTTCTACAAGTCTTGTAGCCACAGTATGACGTAAATCATGAAATCTAAAATTCTTTATATTAGCTTTTTCCAAAACTTTTTTGAATGATTTTTTCAAATCAACATAAGGTTCAAATGTTTGTGGATTAACAAAGACATAATCAGAAATTCTTTGAATATTGCTCAATGTATTACGTAACTTGTCTGATAGTGGTATTTTTCTAGCTTTTCCTGATTTTGTATTCAAAAGTTCTATAAAACCGTATTCAAAATCAATATTTTCCCATTTTAAATTCAGAATTTCTCCTCTACGCATTCCAGTATGAAGGGCAGTAATAACTATTGGCTTTAAAAATAAATATGGTTGTACTATCTTTTTCTGCTTAGTGTTTCTATCGAATACTTCATACTTTCATTCTATTTCAGCAAAAAGTTTTTGTTCTTCTTTAATAGTTAAAAACCTTATTTTGTAATTATCTTCTCGTAGTTTAGTAATTTTAGCCAAAGGATTGTTTGTAATGATTTCGTTATCAATTCCTAGATTAAACATCTTACTCATAATTTCAAGATACCTATTTATTGTAGAATTTTTCAAGTTACGTTCATTTTTTAAGTAGCTTTTAAATTCTTCAATATCATTTGGAGTAATCTTTTGAGCAATACTATTTCTGTTGATAGTCGTATTGATTGATAAATTATATTCAATATTAAAATTGCTTTGTAAAAATTGAATGAAAATTGTGGTGCAGAAAGGTAAAGTTTTTATTTTTATGTTAAAATTAAAAAATAGAAGCTTTCTTTTTCAAAAAGCAAGAAGTAGTGATTGTAAAAATAAGTGTATTAAGAAGAAAAAATGGCAGAAAAAATAATCAAAGTAAAAAATACAGACGACTTTCATGATACAATTGCCAAAATTATTATTTCTAATAATATAAACTTTATTCCAAAGATTAGTGTAATTATTCCTGTGTATAATTCCGAACAATATTTAAGAGAATGCTTAGATAGTATTGTAAATCAATCATTATATGAAATAGAAATTATTTGTGTGGATGATGGCAGTACAGATAATTCTTTGAACATATTAAAAGAGTTTGCGGTTAAAGATTGTAGAATTACTGTTATAAAACAAGAAAATTTATATGCAGGAATTGCTAGAAATGCTGGGATTGCAATTGCTAAAGGTGAGTATATAAGTATATTAGATTCTGATGATTGGTTTGAATTGTCAATGTATGAAAAAATGTATAATGCAGCTTTAGAGCGAGAATGTGATGTTGTTATTTGCGGTTTTAATGAATTTGATCAAACAAAACATGTTGTAACTAGCAAGCAGGGTGTTTGTAAGCAGTTTTGTGAATTGTTAATCATACCTGAAGAATATTCAGATAAGTTATTTCAAATTACTAACCCTGCGATATGGAATAAATTGTTTAAGACTTCTTTCATAAACAAATTTAATTTAAAATGTAGTTATACAAAATCTACAAATGATTTGAATTTCACTTATACTGCGTTATATTCTGCTAAATCTATATATTGTATAAATGAATATTTTATAAATTATAGAATAAATTCTGAAAATAGTATTTCTTTAAAGAGGGCGAAATTTATCAATGACTGGATATATAATTTAACAAAATTAAAGAAAGACTTAATAGATAAAAATCTTTTTAATACTTTTAAAAAGACATATGAGCAATGCGTAATAGGTTGTGGATTGTATGAATATTCTCAATTTAAAGATAAAAAAGATCCAAATATAAAAATTCTTAAGAAGGGGATTAAAAAGCTTGTGTCAATTAAAAACTATATAAAATTCGTATTTAAAATATTGAAAGAGTAGTTGATTATAATAATTATTATTAATTATTGTGGTATATAAAAAATAAGGAAGACAGAAATTGGAAAATGTAATAAAGAATAATGATTTACAAAATGTTAAATTTGATATAAATTCTGAATTTTTTGTAATAGATGCAAATAATTTGGAAAAAGTATCAAGTAAATTATATGGTTTTTGTTTAGATAATAGTCATATTGTTTTAGATATAAAAGACTTACATAAAGATTTCGGAAATGAAGGAGCTTATGTATATGTAAAAAATGACGATAATATAATAACAGTGAAACAAGATTTTGTTGGTTGCTACGGAATTTATATTTTTAGACAAGATGATTATTTTGCTATAAGTAACTCTTTTATGTATTTGGTAGATTATTTGAAAAAAAATTATAAGTTAACATTTAATAAAGATTATGCAAATGCTTTTTTATCCTCAAATCTTGAAACATTTTCCTGTCAAGAAACAATTATAAATGAAATAGTTGTTCTTGAACGAAATGCAATTATAAAAATAAACAAAGCAAAGCGCTCTATGGAAATTATACATAAAAATTATCAAGAAAATTCATTAGAACCAGATTCTAAAGAATTTTTTGCTTCGTTAGATATGTGGTATTTTAAATGGACAAAATTTATAAGAAATTTAAAAAAGAAAACAAATAATGTGATGGTAGATCTAACGGGGGGATTTGATTCCCGAATAACTTTTTTATTATTTTTAGGTGCAAATATTAACTTAGATGAAATTTTTATTAACTCAATTAATGATAATTTATATACTCATAAAAAAGATTATGAAATTGCATCTAAAATAGCTAATCACTATAATTTTAAATTAAATCAAGGTAATAAATTTATAACATCTAAAAGTTATTATAAGAAGCAAGATTGTATTAATATATTTGCATATTTAAAAATGCCTTTTCATAAGCAAATGTATGTAAATGTTGAGAAAAATAATTCCCCTATGTATAGTTTTAATGGTTTTGGTGGTGAAGCGATAAGGAGTTATTGGAATTATGGAATTAATGGTTTAATAAAAAAAGAATCTAATTTATGTTATTCTATGAAAAAATATCCTAAAATTTTAAAATCTATAAAAAAAATAATAAAAAGAGCATCAAGGTCTATAAGAAATTCATATTTTAATTTTGATGATGATTATTTTGATATTTGTTACTTCAGAGAAACGAGTAATAGAACTCATTTTGGGAAAGCAACTCTTGAGTGGTTTTATTTAAATAATTTTTGTTTATCTCCAATCTTTGATTCAAATTTACATAAGCTAAAATTAAGTGATAGAAATTGCAAAGATAAAAATTTGTTAATTGCTATTATTTTTACTCGATATATTAAAGATATTATAAAATTTGAGTTTAATGATGGAAAATATATAGATCCAAAAACAATTAAATATGCACAATATTTAAACAATAAATATCCATTTATTGATAATCAAAATAAAGAGATGGTTTCTAAAAGTAATAATATTAATGATGTTTCAGAAACAATGAAAGAAGAAAATACTGATATTGAACAGAAAAATAATGAAGTAATGGATTATTTTAATTCAGTATTTTTGTCAGAAAAGACAAAAAATATTTTTACAAGTTTATACGATGATGACCTATATAATTCTATTGTATTAGATTCAACAAAAAGGTATTTTCATCCTTTAATGTACGCATTTCCTGTTTTAGGAATAAATAAATTTAAGCAAGATTGTAACCTTAAAACTAATAATGTTAACAATATGACATATTTTGATTTTTTAAAAACACAAGAAGGAAATTTGGTTGATATAAATAAAATAAAGAAAAAATATGAAAAAGTCGATCGTAAAAATAAAGTACTTACAATTTTAGGAATGAAATTTATAATTAAAAATAAGGGTGCCACTAAAACCCTTGTCGCAGTAGAGAGAGAGAGAGAGAGAGAGAGAGTAATCTTTCTCCAAGGTAATATGATAAAATTAAGAAAAGTAGCATGAGGTTAAATAATAATGAAAATAGCAGTAATAGGAACAGGATATGTTGGTTTAGTTGCGGGTGCTTGCCTTGCCGATATGGGAAATGATGTTATTTGTATTGATAATAATGAAACTAAATTACTTCAACTAAGAAATGGAATAATTCCTATATATGAACCAGGTTTGGAAGAACTTGTTAAAGTAAATACAATGGAAAAAAGATTAACTTTTTCATCCAATATAAATGATGCAGTTAAACAATCTGAAGTTTGTTTTATTGCAGTTGGAACACCGCAAGGAGAAGATGGTTCTGCTGATTTGCAATATGTTATGCAAGTTGCAGAAGCTATTGCAAAATCAATAAATGGTTATAAAGTAATTGTTAACAAGTCTACTGTTCCGGTTGGAACTGCGGAGAAAGTGACAGAAATAATTAAGCAATATACTAACTATCCATTTGATGTTGTTTCAAATCCTGAATTTTTAAAACAAGGAAACGCTGTAGATGATTTTTTACATCCAGATAGGGTTATTATTGGCTCTAATAGTGATAAAGCAACGAGAATTATGCAAGATATTTATGCTTCATTTTTTAGAACAGGTAATCGTGTAATTGTAATGGATGTAAAGTCTGCAGAGATGACTAAGTATGCATCAAATTCTTTTTTGGCAACAAAAATTTCTTTTATGAATGAAATAGCAAATTTGTGTGAAAAAGTTGGTGCAGATGCTGAAATGGTTCGTGTTGGAATGTCAACAGATACAAGAATTGGTAATAAATTTTTATTTCCTGGACTTGGCTATGGTGGAAGTTGTTTCCCGAAAGATGTAAAGGCTCTCATTAAAACTGGTATTGATAATGGAGTTGATATGAGTATTATTAAATCTGCAGATGCAACTAATAAAAAACAAAAGCAAATATTTATTAATAAAATTCTTTCTTATTTTAAAAATGATATTAACAATAAAACATTTGCAATATGGGGTTTAGCATTTAAACCTAAAACAAATGATATGAGAGAGGCTCCAGCCATAACAGTTATAAATGAATTGTTGAAACATGGAGCAAAAATAAACGTATATGATCCAAAGGCTATGGATTACTCAAAATCTATTTGGGGAGATAGAATAAATTATTGCCAATATAGTTATGAGGCAGTTAAAAATGCAAATGCTTTATTGTTATTAACAGAATGGAATGAATTTAGACGTCCAGATTTTGAAAAAATAAAGTCGCTTATGACTGCACCTTTGATTTTTGACGGAAGAAACCAATATAATGCAGAAAGATTGAAAGATAAAGGATTTGTGTATTATCAAATAGGAAGAGTAGTTTAATATGCGATGGAATTTTGGGCAAAAAATAATTAATAAGTTAAAAGGTAAAAAGAAAAATAAAAATTCCAAGGCAATTAATGAACGTTTACATAATGCTAAATATGTACATATTATGCACAATGATAAGTTTATTAAACCTTTTGTTGATTTTTTGAATAGAAATTTTGATAAAGAAGAACATCTTGTTTTGTGCAAAAGATGGTGTAAACAATTTTCTTTTCCCGAGGGGAAAAATGTTATTGAAATTAATTCTCTAGCAGATTTAAAATTTGAAAATGTTGAAAAAATTTTTTGCCATTCTTTGTTTGATGATGAACTGGTAAAATATTTATACAAGCATAAAAATATATTAAAAGAAAAAGCCTATTGGGTAATTTGGGGGGGAGATTTATATAATGCACAAAGAGATGAAATTAATGATTATGTAAGATGTAATTTTAAAGCGTATATAAATAAATGTGATGAAAGCGTTTGTAGAGAAAAGTATAACGCTATTCAGAGTGATAAAGTTTTTTATAATGCGGTATATATTTTTCCGATTACAAAGACAATGTTAGATAATACCAAAAAACAAAAAAAAAGTTATGTACAAATTCAAATCAATAATTCTTGTGATAAATCAACTTTAGAAGTTTTAGACTATTTAAAAAAATATAAAGATGAAAATATAAAAATAGTTACAATTCTATCATATGGACAAATGGATTACAAAGAAGAAATTATAAAAAAAGGAAAAAAGATTTTTGATGATAAATTTACGTATATAGATAACTATTTATCTCCAGAAAAATATTCGCAACATTTGGCAAATAATGATATTTTGATTTTAAATCAAAATAGGCAACAGGGGGTAGGAAATACAATGGCATCATTATATTTGGGGATAAAAGTTTTTATTCGTTCCGAAATATCTGTATATGAGTCTTTGACTAATGATGGAATAAAAGTTTTTGATACAAATAATATTCCAGCTCTTGATTATAATGAATTTGTTTATTATGATAAGAGAGAGATAAACCAAAATATTGTGTCTAGTTTTTTTGATGAAAATTGCGTGGCTAGACAATGGGAATATATATTTAAAAATTCATAATATTTTTAAGTGAGTTTATGTAATTTTTGAAAGAAGCAAAAATGAAATTAAGAAATATTTTTAAGAAAAAGTTTAATATTCAAGGAACAAACAATATTTGTAATTTTAATAAAAAACAACTAATTGGTTGTATCATAGGTGATAATAATGAACTTTACATAGAAAATAATAAAAACAATATAGGAAAGATAAATATAAATATTGCTGGTTCTAACAATAAAATTATTATAAATAATCTAAATGGAAACGGTAATTGTTATATCAACATAAAAGGAGATAATAATGTTGTTGAATTTAATAAAAATGTTTTTATTGTTGAAAAGTTAAAAGTTCAAATTTTAGAAAATTGTAAGAATGCACGTATTGGTATTGGGGAAAATACTTCTTTTTGGAACTCTTTAATACAAACTTGTGATAATGAATCTTCAATTACAATAGGAAAAGATTGCATGTTTTCTTATAATACAGTAGTATTTAATACAGATGGACATTCAATATTAAAAGATAATTTGTTAATAAATAAGGCAAGAAATTTAGTAATTGCAGATCATGTTTGGATTGGGTTTGGAGCTGTAATTTTGAAAAATTCTAAAATATTATCAGATTCAATTATTGGATATAATTCAGTAGTATCTGGAAGATTTAAAGATAAAAACATTGTTTTAGCAGGCAACCCTGCCAAAATCGTAAAAACGGATATTAACTGGGATAGAAGAACTCCAAATGAGCTAGAAACCCTTGTCGCAGTAGAGAGAGAGAGAGAGAGAGAGAGAGAGAGAGAGTAATCTTTCTCCAAGATAATATGATAAAATTAAGAAAAGTAGCATGAGGAATAAAATGATACCATTTAATAAGCCATTTGTAATAGATAAAGAATTTAAATATATTGAAGATGCCATAAGTAATAAAGGCATTTTGCGTGGTGATGGTTTTTATACAAAAAAATGTAATGAGTTTTTGGAACAAAAATTTGGTTGTAAAAAAGCGTTACTAACTCATTCTTGTACTGCTGCACTAGAAATGGCTGCTATATTGTTAGATTTACAACCGGGTGATGAAGTTATTATGCCATCATATACATTTGTATCTACGGCAAATGCTTTTGTTTTGCGTGGTGCAATTCCTGTATTTGTTGATATTAGACCTGACACATTGAATATTGATGAAAAATTAATAGAAAAAGCAATAACGCCTAAAACTAAAGCAATTTGTTGTGTTCATTATGCTGGAGTTGCTTGTGAAATGGATGTTATTCTTGATATTGCTAATCGTTATCAACTTGCAGTTGTAGAAGATGCAGCTCAAGCATTGGGTAGTTTTTATAAAGAAAAACCTCTTGGAACAATAGGTGATATTGGTTGTTTTTCTTTTCATGAGACCAAGAATGTAATTTCTGGTGAAGGTGGTGCTATTTTTATAAATAATGATAAATATATTGAGCGGGCAGAAATTATTAGGGAAAAGGGTACAAATCGTTCAAAATTTTTTAGAGGTCAAGTTGATAAATATACTTGGGTTGATATTGGTTCATCATATTTACCATCTGATTTAATTGCGGCTTTTTTATTTTCTCAGTTAGAAAATATGGATACGATAAATAAAAAACGTATGGATATTTGGAATAATTATAATTTATTTTTTGAAAAATATAGTGATTTGATAAAATGTCCATATTGTCCAGAATATTGTAAGCATAATGCCCATATGTATTATTTGTTGTTTGAGGATTTGAAAAAAAGGACAAAATTTATAGATTTGATGAAAAGTAATGGTATTGGAACTCCATTTCATTATATTCCATTGCATTCATCTCCAGCAGGGAAAAAATATTGCAGAACAATTGGTGATATGAAAATTACGAATAAAATTTCAGATACATTAGTAAGATTACCATTATTTTATGAGTTAGATGAAAATAATTTAAAACAAATAAAAAGAATTGCAAAAAATTATTTGGAGGCAATATAATGAAGATTGTAGAAGCAACATGGGAAAAAAGAAATTTTGGAATGGATGTTTTTGAAATAACTTTGAATAAAAAAGATTTAAAAATTTTTGAGGAAACGTTAGAAATAATAAAAAAACAAAATTTTAAAAATGTTTATGTTGTACTAAAAATGCCAGTTGGAAATTTAAAAGCATTACACAAATTAGAAGATTTAGGTTATAGATTTTTAGAAACTCAAATAAGTCTAATAGATAACTTTGAGCCTAAATTAGATAAATATGATGGTATAGAAGATAATATTATTAAGAATATTGCTATTGAAAATATTCCAAAAGAAAAAGAGCAATGGGAGCGAATAATAAAAAAAATTACTCCAGGAATGTTTGATTTAGATAGAGTAAGCTTAGATCCTTTATTAGGGAAAGAAATTGCTTGTAAAAGATATAAAAATTGGTGTATGGATTTATTTGATAATCCAAATTCGTCTATGATTGTTAGGAAAATAGGTAATAAAGAATGTGGATTTGCCATAAATGTTGTTGATAAGATGAACGGAAAAATTGATGGTATTATTGGTGGTGTATTTGAAGAGTTTAAAAATATAGGCTTGGGAATTAGTTGGTTACATGAGAAAAATGGCTATGATAGTAAACAAAATCCCATTCAAACAAGTGTTTCTTCAAATAATGTATCAGTGTTGAAAATTCATCAGCAAGCTGGTAGAATAGTTACAAGATTAAAATATGTGTTAAGAAAAGTGTACTAATAAGAAAGAAAAATTTATGGCAATTAAAAAATTTAAGCATGTAAGAATTTCTGGGTTAGAGGTTGTTATTCCTGAAAAAGAAATAAATATTTATGATGAAGTACAATATTATGATAATTCTACAAAAAAAATTGATAGAATGCGTAAAATGGTTGGGTTTTACAAAAGAAGAGTGGCGGATAATACAACGACAAGTGCTGATTTAGCATATGATGCTGCTACAAAATTAATAAAAGAATTAAAAATAGATAAAAGTACCATTGAAGCTTTGGTATTTATTTGTCAACAACCTGATGTGATAGCCCCAAGTACTGCATATTTTATTCATGACAAATTAGGTCTGTCTGATGATTGTATTGCTACAGATATAAATCAAGGGTGTGTTGGCTGGTTATTTGGTTTGTTTATGGTCTCTCAAATGATTGAAAGTGGTACTTATAAACGAGTATTATTATTAAATGGGGATACACCTTCAGTTGGTATTGATCCTGCTAATAGAGATGCTGCTCCAATATTTGGTGATGCAGGGACAGCGACATTATTAGAATATTCAGATGTTGAAATTGAATCTGCATATAATATTGAAACAAAAAGTCGAGGTTTTGAGGTAATTGTTTCTCCTTTTTCTGGTAAAAGATTTCGGTATGATTTTTCTAGTGATGAAGATTTTGAATTATTGAACAAATTGAGGAAAGAAAAATATGTAAAACCAACAGGGAAAATTGTCCCACTTTTGGGGGGATATATGGATGGCTTAGCTGTTTTTGATTTTACGATGAATTTAGCACCTCGTACGATTACGGAATTGTTAAATTATTTGGACTTAACGCCAAAAGAAATTCCTTATTTGTGTTTACATCAAGCAAACAAGCAAATAGTTCAAACTGTGGGAACAAATGCTGGTTTTGAATTTGAGCAGATTCCGTATGATGCGTTTGAAAATTATGGAAATAACACAATGTGTTCCATTCCTACGACATTATCGTTGTTGCCAAAAGAAATTGATAAAAAACAAATTTGTTGTTGCGCTTTTGGAAATGGTTTAGTTTCTGTTGCTGCAGTATTGAATTTGTTGGAAACAAAGATATGTGAAATAAAAACATTTGAAAAACCTTCTTATGTTAAAACAAGAGATGAGTATATTAATTATTGGAGAAATAAAATAAAAGGAGAAAATTAAAATGAAAAAAGAACAATTTTTAGAAGAAATGATAGATGTTTTACAAACAGAAGAAGAACTTTCATTAGATACAGTTCTAGATGATTTAGATGAATGGGATTCTTTATCAAAAATGGCAGTTATAGCTTTTTATAATAAAAATTTTGGTATAAAGATAGCATTAAATGAGTTTAAAAATATAAAAACTGTTTCAGATTTGGTTAAATTAGCAGGAGATAAAATTGATTAATTTCAACAAAGAGCAAATATATGTTGTAACTGGTGCATCATCTGGTTTAGGGGAAGCAACAGCAATTCTTTTGAATAAATTAGGAGCTACAGTTATTGGTATTGGTAGAAACTTGGAACGTTTAGAGGGAATGAAAGCAAAATGTAAATATCCTGAAAATATGTTCTTGGAGCAAAAAGATTTGACAGAAAATATTGAAGGTTTGCCAAAGTACGTTAAAGCATTGAAAGAAAAATACGGTAAATTCTCTGGAATGGCATATTGTGCAGGTGTAACTGCATTAAATCCGCTTCGAACAATAACCTATGAATATATTACGAATATTTTTGATATAAATTATTTTGCGCCAATAATGATGATAAAGGGTGTTGGTGACAAAAGAAATAATGTTGGTTTTGGCACTTCTATTGTTGTAATTTCATCAATTGATGCGATAATTAATTCAAAAGGACAATCTGTTTATGGGGCTTCAAAAGCTGCTTTATCAGCATCAGTAAAAGCTTTATCCAGAGAACTAACCCAACAAATTGGTGTACGCATAAATGCAGTATTGCCATCAATGATAGAAACACCAATGACGCATAATCCAGAGGTTCAAGGGCTAGAACTTAACCAAAATATAAATTCAGAGATGTATCCATTTGGTTGGGGAGAACCAAATGATGTTGCTAATATGATTGTTTATTTGCTTTCTGATAAAGCAAAATATATTTCAGGACAAAATTATATCATAGATAGTGGTGGAGTTTTGTAAAAGATATAAAAAGGAAAGTATGCAAGTAAAAATTGATAATGTAAATATATCGGGTATTGCGACTTGTGTTCCAGAAAGACAAGTTGATATTTTTGATAATAAATTAATTTATGGCGGTAATACTAAAAAATTAAAAAAAGTTGTCAGAAGTACAGGTTTTCATAAAAGGCATATTTTAAAAGAAAATTCAAATGTGACTGCAAGTGACTTATGCCAGAAAGCAGCAGAAGAACTTATTGCAAAAACAAATACAAATAAAGAAGATTTTGCCGCTTTAATAATGCTTACTCAATATCCTGATTATATAGAACCAGCTACAGCATGCGTTTTGCACGGGAAATTAGGCTTATCGCAATCTTGTATTGCTTTTGATATTAATCAAGGTTGTGCAGGTTATATCTATGGATTATTGATTGCGACACATTTAGTTAATAGTACAAATAAAAAAGTATTGTTATTATGTGGAGATTCTTGTACAAGGGCTTTAGGAACTCAAGAAGATGTAGTTGATGATATTCCTATTTTTGGAGATGGTGGTTGTGCAACAATTCTTGAATACGATAAAAATGCTAAACCAATTTGGTTTGATATGGGAAACATAGGTTCAAAAGCTGATACTATTGGTTTTAAAAATGGTGGATTTAGAAATCCTCCTACGCTAGAAATGTTCAAAGAGAATGGTAAATTTGATTATGGTGATTTTATGGATGGATTAGCTATATTTGATTTCACTATGAATACAGTTCCAGTTTCAATAAATAACATAATGAAATTGGCAAATGTTTCGGAAAACGATGTAGCTTATTATATTTTGCATCAGGCAAATAGAATGATACTAGAAAATATTGCAGTAAGTGCGAATATAGATGTAGATAAAGTTTTAAGAGGTACTTTAAACAAATATGGGAATTTAAGTAGTGCTTCGGTTGCTTCAGTAATTTCTGATGAATATGAAAGATTTAACCAAAAACAATGTCGTATTTTGTTGAATGCGTTTGGCATTGGACTTTCTTGGGGAAGTGCTTTGATTGAATTAACAAATACAATATGTTTACCTATGATTTTATACAAGGAGAATTAGAAAATGAAAGAAAAAGTTATTGAAATTATTAAAGACAACAGACCGGACTTGGATGTTGATGATGGTGTAGAGTTTGTCACTGATGGACTATTAGATTCTTTTGACATCGTTACTCTTGTTTCAGAATTTGATAAAGCTTTTGGTATTTCTATTGATGGTGCTGATATTACACCAGACAACTTCAATACAGTTGAAGCTATTGTAGAAATGTTAAAGAAAAATGGAGCAAAATAAGTGCTTTTAGAATTTGAAAACAAAAAAATTACGGGTATATTAACTGTTGTTCCTAAAAATACAATAAAGTTTGATGATGAAATTGAAAACTATAATTTTTCGGAAAAACAATGTAAAAAATTAAAACTAATCATGGGCTATGAAGAAAAAAGAGTTATAGATGGTTCTGTTTGTTCTTCTGATTTATGCGAATATGGTATGAATTATCTTTTTGAAAATAATTTGTTAAAAAAAGATGAAATAGATGCTCTTGTTATGGTAACTCAATCTCCGGATTATTTTATGCCAGCGACTTCAAATATTCTACACGGGAAATTAGGCTTAAAAAAAGATATAGTTTGTCTTGATATTTGTCAAGGTTGTTGTGGATTTATTGTTGGGTTAATTCAATCATTTATGCTGCTAGAACAAAAATCAATCAACAAGGTTGTTCTATTGAATGCAGATGTTTTGAGTCCAAAAGTATCAAAACGTGATAGAAATTCAAATCCATTAATTGGTGATGGAGCAAGTGTTACAATAATTGAAAAATCAGATAAAAATGAAAAAATCTATGCAGAAATTAATTTTGACGGCACAAATGCACTTTGCTTAAACATTCCTGCAGGTGGTTTTAGAATGCCTTCAACTCCAGAAACTGCGATTATGCACGAGGACGAGGCAGGAAACTTTCGTGCTTTAGATAATCTTGTAATGAAAGGTGATGATGTGTTTAATTTTGTTTTGAACAAAGTTCCAGAGCAAATTGAAAAATTATTATTATCGCAAAATATTTTGAAAGATGATATAGATTATTTTATGTGCCATCAACCAAATAAATTTATGTTACAAAAACTTGCAGATAAGTTAGGTGTATGTTACGATAAAATGCCAAATAATATTGTAGAAAATTTTGGGAATGCTTCTGGAGTTACGATTCCTACTAATATATGTTTTAATTTGCCAGACCCAAAAAACGAATATAGAATTTGTTTGTCTGGTTTTGGTGTAGGTTTAACTTGGGCAAGCATGATATTAAATATAGGAAAATTGAAAATTAAAAAGATCATTGAATATAAATAAAGGAGACAATATGAATTTTGAAGAAGAATTAATGGATATTTTAGAAGTTGATGAATTAAAAGATAGCGATACTTTAGAGGATTTTGAAGACTTTGATTCATTAACGATTTTATCAATAATTGCTTTAATTGGTAAAATGTACAATAAAATTGTTTCAGTTGGTGATATTAAAAAAGCTAAAACAATTGCAGGATTAAAGGATTTAGTAAAATAATGGAATATTTTGTTAATTTTACCAATAAAAATATTTTGCTAACTGGTGCGGCCTCTGGCATTGGGAAAACAACAGCTTTGGAATTATCAAAATACGGTGCTAATTTGGTTCTATTTGATATAAACGAAGACGGCTTAGAAGAAACAAAAAAACAATGTAGTACAAATGTTTGTACAAAAGTTGTTGATTTGTCTAATGCTGATAGTATTAATAATGCTTTAAAAGAAGTTGTAAATGAAGTTGGCAAATTAGATGGTTTTGCTCACATTGCAGGTATTCCTTCAATAATGCCGTTGAAAACAATTGATAAAGCTTCTTTTGATAAAATTATGAGTGTTAATACTTATCCAGCATTAGAATTAGCTAAGTTCTTTAGTAATAAAAGGTATAGAAATGAAAATGGTTCAATTGTTTTAATTTCTTCTGTATATGCAAATGTTGGTTCTTCAGCAAATGTTTTATATTCTGCAAGTAAAGCATCAATACAAGGAATAACAAAATCTTTAGCTATTGAACTTGCACCAAAAGGTGTAAGAGTTAACTGTGTTGCTCCAGGGTTTATTCAAACAAAAATGGGTGAAAGTATAAATCATTTCTTTGATGCTAGTCATGATGAATATATAAATTCATTACATCCATTAGGACTAGGTCAAACAGAAGATATTGCAAATACAATAATATTTTTACTATCAGATAAAGCTAAATGGATTACTGGTTCGATAATAAATGTAGATGGAGGTTTTTGTGCGCAATAGTCAATACATATTAATAACTGGTGCAAGTTCCGGAATTGGTCGTCAATGTGCTATTCAGCTATCAAATGATTATAATTTAATTTTGTGTGCAAGACGTGAAGATAAACTAGAAGAAACAAAATTGTTGTGTCAAAATAGTGACAAGCATTTAATTTTTACTTGCGATTTGTCTGATGTTATATCTTTAGAAGAAAAACTTGTTGATTTTATTAAAGATAAACAAATTACCATAAATAAGTTTGTTCATTGCGCTGGTGCGCTTCAAATGCAACCAATCAAAACCGTAGATGTAGAAACAATTATGAGTGAATTTAGTACAAACTTAGTTTCTTCAGCTTTGATTGTAAAAACATTGATAAACAAAAGAAAAAATCAATCAGCACTTGATAATGTGGTTTTTATTTCAAGCAATATTTCAAATAGAGGTGCAAAAGCTTTTAGTATTTATAGTGCAACAAAATCAGGTCTTGATGGCTTGATGAGAAGTTTGTCAGTAGAACTTGCTCCTAAAGTAAGGGTTAATTCTGTTCTTCCTGGAGGGATTCCAACGGAAATGACAAAAGCTATTTATGAAGAAAATGGTAATTCAAAAGAGTATTTATATCCATTAGGATATGGAAAACCTCACTATATTGCTGACGCAGTGGAATTTTTATTATCAAATAAATCAAAATGGATTACAGGTCAACAAATTGTTGTTGATGGTGGTAGAACAATAAATATTACAGAATAATATGCAAGGAGACTAAATATGAATAAAAATGAAGTTTCAGAAAAATTAGCAAATATTTTATCAACAGTTTTTGAAAAAACAATATCGGTTAGGGATAATTTTTCAATGGAATCTAGTGATGATTGGACATCTTTGAAGCATATTGAATTAATTGTTATGCTAGAAGAAGAGTTTGAAATATCTTTTGAACCAGAGATAATTTCCGAATTAACTTCTCAGCAGAAGCTTTTTGAATATATAGAAAGACAGTTAGGATAAATTGGAGCGGGTATGATTGATTATTTATTTCAACCAAAGTTAAAACGTTTAGAACTCTTGAAGCTGCCAAAAAATAAATGTAAAACTCATTTAAAAGTAAATGTTTTTAGAAATCATTCTTTCGAAATGGTCGAAAATATTATACAACCATTTTTAAACTTATCATCAATAGATGCAGAGTTTCATTATAGTGATTATGATGACAGTTTAAACTTTGGAGAAATCAAGGATACAAATATAAATATTCTTTGGCTTGATTTGGATAGGTACAAAAATATTGACCTAATTAAATGGCTTGAAGAAAAAGTCATTGAGTTAAAAGCAATTTCCAAAGCTCCAATATTACTTATCTATATTTCGGACAATGAACTTGAGGTAACATTTACACAGGCGAATTTTTATCATTTTTGCGTAAATTCAACATTAGATGCTTCTGGACTATATGATTTAGTAAAAGAGAAATTTTCTGGCACAAGATTATCTAATAAAGCTTGCGTTGAATTAGCCAGAGTGATTGGAATGAAATATATTCCTGCAATACTAAAACCAGCACTTAAAGCTTTAGTATTTGATATGGACAATACACTTTATAATGGAATTTTAGGTGAAGATGGAGTCAATGGTATTGAAATAACTGATATACATAGAAAAATTTATGCCAAAATGAAACAACTAAAATCTCAAGGGTTTTTGCTTACTATTGCCTCAAAGAATGAAGAAGAGGATGTAAAAGAGTTTTTTATAAAAAGAAAAGATTTTCCCTTCAATTGGAATGATTTTGCGGTAATAAAGGCAAACTGGGAATTGAAAAGTCAAAATATCTTAACAATAGCTAAAATGCTAAACATTGGAACAGATGCAATGTTATTTATAGATGACAATCCTGCGGAAATACAAAACGTTGAATCTGCAGGAATTGACATAAAAACAATACTTGCTAAAACACCAGAATTGACGTTAAATATTCTTGAATATTATCCAAATTTGTTAAAATTGACATCTTCTAAAGAAGATGTATTGCGAACACAAGATATACAAGCAAATCAAACAAGAAATGAACTGATAAAAAGACTTAGTCCAAAGGAATATTTTGAGAAATTAGAAATCAAATTAGATTTCTATATCAATAACAAAGAACATATTCAAAGAATAACAGAATTATTGAATAAAACAAATCAATTTATTTTAACATATGCTAGGTTAACTTTAACACAAGTTGAAGAGGCTCAAAATAATGGTGTAGTCATTACAATTAATATGTCTGATAAATTATCAGACAGTGGTATTATTGCAATATTAGTTGCAAACAAATCTTCAGAAGGTTTTATAAATCTGCAAGAAATGACTGTAAGTTGTAGGGCATTAGGAAGAAATTTGGAGAATATCATGCTTCCAAAAATGTTTGAACTTGCCAATCAACATTTAAATGGGAATGGTAAGATTTTAATTAATTATAAAAAAGGTCCTAGAAATATGCCTGCAATAAATTGGTTAATGGATTTAACAAAACAAACACTACTTGAAGAAGGACAGATATTATATGATATTCCGAAAAATATCGATACAGAAGGATTAAAAATTTCAGAGGAAAGTTCAGTATAAATATGTTTAAATATGTTATAAATGAGCAAAGGCAATTAGATTTTGCAAAACTATCAAATGATTTTAATCCCATCCATGTTGATTCCTTGTATGCTTGGCGTTCTATGTTTGGTAAACAACTGGTACATGGTATTCATCAAGTATTAATTTGTTTAGAAGATTTGGCAAAAAATATTAATGAAAAAATATTTATATTTAAAATCTCTGCTAAATTTGAATCTCCTGCAGGGGTCAATGAAACTATATGTATTGATAATATAAATTTTTCTGAAACATATTCTGAATATGTTATAAAAAATGAAAGAGGATTAACATTAACAACGCTAAAGGTACATTATAAAAAAAAATCATTTAACGATGTTAAATTTAAACGAATAGATTATTCAATGTCTCCACTAGAACCAACCAATTTCGCAAAAGAAAATTTAGTAGAGCCGTTATATTATGATAAAACTTTTTTTAAGGAACTTTTTACGTACTCAAGTTTCTATGTATCGCCTGTGAATCTTGCAGTATTACTTGCTAGTACAAGAATCGTTGGAATGAAATATCCGGGTCTAAACTCAATTTACAGTTCCTTTGTTTTTGAATTTGATGAAGAAGCAAATATAAATAACTCTGTTCATTATAGTGTTTCAGATAAACATATTGTTTTGAATATGTTAAATATAAAATTAGATGACACTTTTGTTCGTGGTCAGATAAAAGCATTTATTCGCCCAGTTGCTCCTAAATATAAAACTTTAAAAGAACTAAAGGGTTTGCTACCTGTAGATAGTTTTAAAAATCAAAGAGCGCTTATTATAGGTGGAACTAGAGGAATTGGGTTACAGTGTTTACGTTTATTAGCAAATGCCGGCGCATCAACCCTGTTTACATATTTTAAAAATTCAAATGAAGCTGATAAAATTGTTAAAGAATTCGCAAGCGAATCTATTAATACTAATTATGTACAGGTAGATGTATCAAGCTTGTCAAAAGAGTCTTTAGAAATAATTAAAGCATTTAACCCTACTTCAATTTATTACTTTGCAACTCCTAAAATTTTAAATAATAATTCTAATTTAGATGAAAACCTTCTACAAAAATTCATTTCTTATTATGTCATTGGTTTAGATAAAATATTGGTTAGTTTAAAATCTGAATTAAAGCCAATTATTTTTGTACCGTCAACAGTGTATTTAGATGAAAAGCCAACAAATTTGTCAGAATACGTAATTGCTAAATCTGCATCAGAAATGTTCCTAAAATTATTAGAGAAAAAAGGATACAAAATCTATAATCCAAGATTCCCGAAAGTATCCACAGAGCAAACAATGAGTTTATTTAAACAAAAGGCTGTAGAACCAGAAGAAGTTCTTTTAGAGGAATTAAAAAATATGATTAAATAAGTTTTGAAAAAACAAAACTATTAAGATTTTCTGATTTGAATTTATAATACTTGTACATCAGCTGTGCTGGCTTGTTATTAACAATGTCAACCCACAAATAGCAAGTTTTAAATTTTTTGTCCTTGAGTTCAGATACAAAATAATCCATCAGCATCATTGTATTTTTAATATTTTTGTCTATACTCAAAAATTGATCAAACCTTGCCTGCATACCTTCTGGTTTATACACGATAAAAGACGCCAATTTGTTATCATTTTTAACACAAAGTACTAGTTCGTTGTTTATTAAATCTAATAATTCCTTCTTGTTTGGGAGATGTGATGTATGATGAAAAAATACAGTATTTAAAGCATCATATACAGCATTAACATCTTCTCTTGTCGCAAACTGGATTTCATTATGATTATACATTCTTGAGTTTAATATCTCATCACATTTTGCACGCATTCTGTTAAATGTAGTTTCATAAGGAATATACTTATTTACACAATCATATAAAGCTATATCAAGTTCACCTTTTGTAATTATCTCTAAAGAAATCTTTTTATCAAAAGGAAGTTGTTTTAATATATTTTCAAAATCAAATAAATTGATAAATGCAAAGTATAGTCTATAAATATCTCTATCTTGGGTTAAACAAATGATTGCATTATCATTTTCTAAATAGAGAGCGTTATTATTTATTTTATTCATAAAGTAATTTGTTTTGAAATTTAAAATATCTTTTTTTCGTAATTCATTAACTTTATTTTGAAAATTCACTTATATTACCTCAACATAAGACATATTATGTTGTAATTATTCTAACATAAATAAAAATTATTACAAAAGGAGAAAATTATGAATTTTGTTGAACCAATTCGATCTTTGGAAGATATTGAAAAAATTAAAAACTTGTTAAAAAATCGTAAAAGAGATTATTTATTATTTTGTTTTGGAATAAATACTGGTTTACGAATATCCGATATTCTTTCTCTTAATGTTGTAGATGTTTTAAACAAAAATTATGTAACTATTATTGAGAAAAAAACTAAAAAACGAAAGAAAATAGTTTTAAATACAACATTAAAAATACTGATTAAAAATTTTTTATTAGATAAAAATAATGATGAAGCTTTATTTAAAACAAGGTTTAATAATAGATTGGACAGAGTTCAAGCATATAGAATAATTAAAAATGTCTGCAATAAGGTCAATTGTAATTTAATCGTAGGAACGCATACTCTTAGAAAGACATTTGCATATCATCATTATAAGCAATTTAAAGATGTTGCACTGCTTCAAAAAATTCTTAATCATTCTTCACCATCAATAACATTAAACTATATTGGTATTGCTCAAGAAGAAATTGACTATAGTTATTTATCTTTTAATTTGTGAATACAACATAATATGTCTTATGTTGTGGTAAAAAATGAAATTTAAAAAAATATATATAGTTGGTAGTGGTTCTATTTGTATATCAATTTTAAAATCACTCATAAAAGATGAATATAATCCAGTTATGATCTTATATAAAGAGCATAATATTAGTATGTTAGGAAATTTTGTAAAAAACAATAATATTGAAAATTATTCGTTTGATAATAAAGCGGAAATTACAATTTTTTTAGAAAAAGTTAGAGAAAAAGCACTAATTATAAGTGCAAATAATGTTTATTTGTTCCCGTCAATAATTGTTGATAAAGAAAATTTGAAGATAATAAATTTTCATAATGCCTTACTTCCACGCCATAGAGGAATGAATGCTCCAACATGGACTATATATGAAATGGATAAAAAAGCCGGTATCACTTGGCATTTGGTTAATAAAAATATTGATGATGGTGAAATTATAATACAAAAAAAAATTAATCTAAATGGTACTGAAACCGCCATTTATTTGATAAAACAATTAATGAATTTGGCATTTGTTGCTTTTGAAGAAATTAAATATGACTTACTTGATTGGAATTTAAAAACATACCCAATGAGGAATGATATTCAATATCAAATTCATTATTCAAAAGACATACCAAATAATGGTATTTATAACGAAAGTTGGAGCTTTCAACAAAAAAGTGCCTTTTTAAGAAGTCTTGATTGGGGATGTATTCCTCAATTTCCGCAACCAATTATTAAAACATCTAATGGAGATTTAATAATTGAAAATTATAAAATTAATGAAAATAAAATAGAAATATGTACAAGACCAATATTATAAGCTATTTTTTAATTTTAATCTATCAATTTTACCATTCGCATTAATAGGTAGCTTATCAATTTTTCTTAATTCATTTGGAAACATGTATTTGGGAAGCGTGTTTCCTATAGCTAAGATTAAATCTTTATTTGAAATTTCATTTTTCGCTTCATAAAATAATACAATTTTCGAATTTTTAGAATCGTAAACTACACATACATTTTCAAGGTCTTTAATTGTTCCTAAGGCAGTTTCTATTTCTCCTAATTCAATCCTATATCCCATATGTTTTATTTGAAAATCCTTTCTTCCTTGAAAAATTATTTCCATCTTATTGTTGTAATAAACCATATCTCCAGTTCTATATATTTTTTCGGGATAATGATTATTTAGTGGATTTTGTGTAAAAGCATTTTCTGTCTTTTCTAAATCATTATAATAGCCAAGAGCTAAAGAACTTCCCCTTACACATAACTCTCCTGCACAATTTGGTTCTGTTATTAGCTTATTATTTTCATCAAGTATTAAAACGTCAGAATTCCTACATTTTTTACCAATTGGTAAAGGTTCATCATCTGCAAATTTTCTATCTATTGTGTAATATGTACAATCTACCGTAATTTCTGTTGGCCCATATAAATTTGAAAATAACGCATTTGGATAATGTTTAATCCAATAATTCAATTGTTTTGTTGGCATAACTTCTCCGGCAAAAAGAATTTTATTAAAAGCAGGTTTGCAAGATTTCAAAATATCCATATTGGCGATATTAACAAGAATTGATGGTACAAAGAAAAGCATATTGACATTTTTTTCTTTAAAATATTCCATCAGTTTAATTGGAAATATAAACAAATTTTCTGGCGTTATAATTAATTTGCAAGCATTTTTAAGTGTTAAATATATGTCTAAAACAGAATTATCAAAATAAAAAGGAGCTTGATTCCCTATTATTTCAGAATTAGTAATATTATATTCTTTGGTAGCCCATTCTATATAATCAATAATAGAACGATGAGAAATTAATACACCTTTAGGAGTTCCAGTAGAGCCGGATGTATTTATTATATAAGCACCATCTGTATCAATAATTTCCTTATACCTTGTTGTGAAATTTTTTGTGTTACTAATTATATCTTCATATATTAATATTTTTCCATTAAATGAAAGTTGTTTTAGTTTGCTTACATTGTTTTGATCGGTAATAATTATTATTGGTTCGATATTGTTTATAATACCCTGTAATCTTTCTATCGGATTTTTTATATCTAATGGCATGTAAATATTCCCTGAATATAATGTACCCATAAAGCTTGTTAAAGCACTAATTGATTTCGGTAAAAATATTCCAATAGGAGAATTAATCTGATTAGTATATTTGCATATCTCTGTCGAAATGTGCAATGCAACTTTATTAAATTTTTGGTACGTTATTTCACTATTTTTATCTTCAAAAGCAATTTTATTTGGATATTTTTCTACCGTTTTTATTAAGTATTCAATAACATTTATTAACATAAATTCTCCTTTTTAAGCAGCACAAAGTAGCAAATCATTTATTTTGTTAATTGATTTGCTTGAAATTATTTTACCAAATCGGTAAAAGCTAAGATTTACCCCCCCCCGCAGAAGCAGACGTAGCAAGGGTTTTGAGCTTTAATCTATCAATTTTACCATTTGTGTTTCTTGGTAATAAATCCATTCTGTAGTAAATTGTTGGAATCATATATTTTGGAAGCATTGTTCCAATTCTTTTTCTAAATTCGGCAGGAGAAATTTCTGTTTTATTTTCATAAAACATAGTAATTTCTTTTTTTTCTTTGTTATATACAACGCAACCATTTTTCACAATTTTAAGAGTATTTATAACTATATGTTCAATTTCATCAAGTTCAATTCTATAGCCTAAATGTTTAATCAAATTGTCTTTTCTACCTTTAAAAACAATATCTCCATTTGAATTAATATATACAATATCTCCTGTTCTATATATTATTTCGGGATAAGATTTATTTAAAGGATTTTGAACAAATGCAGATGCAGTTTTTTCGGGATTATTGTAGTAGCCCATTGCTAAAGAAGAACCTCTTACGCACAATTCTCCTTCTTTAGATGGTATGTTATTTTCATCTAAAATTAAAATGTCTGTATTTTTATATGCGCTACCTATTGGAATAGGTTCATTATCAGGAATATCTCGATTTATTATATAATATGTACAATCCAAAGTAATTTCAATCGGTCCATATAAGTTTGCAAATGTTGTATTTGGTAGTTTTTTATACCAATAATTAAATTGACGAGTTGGGAATACTTCACCTGCAAACCATATTGTTTTTAGTTTTGGTAATTTTATTTTTGACAACAAATCCATATTTGCAATGTTTACCATAATTGTTGGAACCCAGAATAAAAAGGTTACATTATTTTTTTCTAACAATTTAAGAATTTCAATTGGAAAAGCTGATAACGTATCTGGAATTAGTACAATTGTTGCTGATTTTGACATTAACAAGCATAATTCAATACTATAAATGTCAAAAACTAACGGCGACAATGAGCCTATAACCTCGTTTTCTGTAATATCAAAGTTCTCTAATGATCGCTCTGTAAAATCTATAAAACTTCTATGGTTTAATACTACTCCTTTAGGAGTTCCAGTAGAGCCAGAAGTATTTATTATACAATATGGATCTGTATCAATCATCTTTGAACTAATAGAATTTAAAACTTCTTCATTAATTTTACAATTAAAATCAAATTCATCTAAATTAATAATATTTATATCCGCAATATTTTCTATTTTAGACTTATATTTAGAAGTAGTAATAACAAATTTTGGTTGAATCAAGTTGCATATATTAGTTATTCTTTCAATAGGGTTTTTTACATCTAAATTCATGTAAGCGTTTCCACTATACGTGATTGCAATATCAGAAACAATACTATTTATACATTTAGGGAGGTAAATAGCAATAGGTTGATTTATAATATTTGATTTTGCAATAAATGTAGCTAATTTTTTTGCTTTAATATCTAAATCTTTAAATGTAATAGTTTCTTCTTTATCAATTATAGCTATTTTTTGCGGGAAATTTTTAACTGTTTTTTTTAGATACTCTAAAATATTAATTTGCACATCACACCTCTTTATTGTAGCTTTATTATACAATAAAAATACAAAATTTATTATAAAATAATATGTATGCGTAAGTATTGACTTTAAATTTCAAAGCCTTTTACATCATCTCTGAAGCATTGACATGATGGGCTGAGGGTTCCGTCACAACATCTTGAACGCCCGTTTTGGCAACCGCAAACACCACCGTGACTAGAGCAACATCCACGCCCTGCGACACATTGATCAGAAGATAAATTATTATAGGCATTATACGCAAAAACGCATCCAGTAATTGTTAAAAATCCAATCAAACTAAATAAAATCTTTTTCATATTAACCTCACATTCTACTACTTCCGATTTTTGAGATTATAATAAACAAAACAAAAGTTTTCAATTACCGAACTAGGTAATAAGTTTTTTTAGTTTTTTTGTTGATTTAAAAATTATTTTATAACTTCAATTGTTTCGTAATCGACCAAATATGGCATGTGTTCTTCTGTAATCAATTCTCCCGGAAGCAAAACAGCAATTCCTGGAGGACATTCGGCGATTACTTCGGCAGAAATTCTGCCAATAGCGTGAGATTTTTCAACAACCTCTTTATGAGAATAATAAGCTTCTCTTAAAGTCATTTTGATTATTGGAGTTAGCATTGGCATATGTTTTTTCTTTTCAAGATAACAAATATCTGTATAATTTGTGTTATCAATTTTTTGCAAACATTTTACAAGATATTGCATGTCACTTCTTGTATTTCCAATATTTGAAAGAATTAATAATCCGGCATCTGATGCGCTTTCAACCTCAATATTAAAGTCTATTTCAAGAATAGATTCTAACCTCTTACCAGATAATCTGTCATCTCGTATAAATACTTTTGTTATATCTGTTTTATAACCAAAATCAGGTTGTAAGTGATGAATGTGTTCAAGTTTATCTATTTCTTTACGAAGATATTTGGCATTTTGAACCGCTCTTTCAAGTTGTTTTCTTCCTCTAGGGCTATCCAAATTTGCCCTAGCGGCATCAAGACTTGCCAAAAGCATTAGAGAAGGACTAGTTGTATGTAATAATTTCAAAGCTTTTTCTACTGCATCAACATCAAGTTTTGAGTTTTCTGCAATATGTAACATTGAACTTTGGCTCATACTTCCACCGGTTTTGTGCAAAGAGTGAACCACCGCATCAGCTCCTAATTTTAAAGCAGTTGTTGGAAGATGGTTATTGAAATTCCATAAACAAGCGTGTGCCTCATCTACAATAAGAGGTACATTGTGTTTTTTACAAATTTCTGCGATTGATTTTATATCAGACACAACTCCTTCATATGTTGGGTTTGTAATCCAAACCATTCCCGCATCAGGGTTGTTATTTAGCATATCTTCAACAGATTCTGGAGTAACATTACCCCAAATTCCCCATTCATCAAATCTTTTCGGGATTAGCCAAATAGGTTCAGCACCGGAAATTATCATTCCCGTTAAAATTGAGCGGTGACAATTTCTGTTAACGATAATTTTTTCACCTTTTTTAGTCAAACCCATTGCAAGTGCAAGGTTTCCGGCAGTAGAACCATTAAGTAAAAAGAAAGTTTTTTTAGCTCCAAATGCTTGGGCTGCAAGGTCTTGAGCTTCTTTGATAGGACCGGTTGCAGGGTGTAAAGTCCCTAACCCGTCAAATTCGTCTGTAGTATCAATAGATAAAGCTTTTGCGCCAATAAGTTTTTTAAATTCCGGCAAAGAACCATTTCCCTTAGTATGACCAGGAATGTGAAACTGATAAGTTGGATTTTCGTAAGCATTTTTCAATGCGTCTACAATTGGGGCTTTAATCTTTATTTTTTTATCTTGTTGATTAATCATGTTATTATTTTTAGAGCATTTTTTATTTCTTGTTACATTTGTCATAATTATTAATATACACTAAAAAAATTTTTTTTTGCATATATTTTATGCTACATTAATATTTGTGAACAGGATTTTTGGCGTTATATTAATATTTTTGTTTTTACTATCCGCAAATCCGGCAGAGGCTGTTTTTTGGGGTAAAAAAAATGTTGATACTGATTATGTAAGGGATTTTGATGAAACTAAAATTGTAGAGCCTATTCCTGAGCAATTCAAATCTAAAGATATTCCTGATGTTCCTCAAGATGATCCGTTATTGGAAGGAAAAGCTTCTGCGATAGATGAAAATAATCAACAAGATGAAGATGTTGATATTGAAGAAATTGATGATGAGTTGCCTGAAAACATGGATCAGATGGATCAAGTCGATGAAAATGATTTTAAAAAGAAAGATAATTTCCTAAAACAGATTTTTGAGATTGATAACAATATAGAAGCGGAATTTTCACTATTTGACAATTTTAACTTAGATAAAAATAATGACGGAAAAATTGATGAAAATACTCTTTTAGGAAGAATTATAAAACGAGATATTGTCAGAACTGATGTCCCTTCATATCTTTTGGGACCGGAATTAACTTTTAGACCTCAAAAAGGAATTATTTCGAAGGTTCAATATTACGGTGCTTTTCAGGGAGATTTGACATCATCTTTTACGAACAGTGATTATGATACAAGTTATGATGTCGGATTTTTTCAAGTAGGTGCTATTGGAAAATTCAGGGGTTCAAAAAATGATTTTAAAATTTTGTTCAACCCAAAACCTGCAAATGGCAGAACATATATGCAAAACTTCATTGCTGATGCCTACATTATTAATAGTAGTATTCCTCACCACAAGATTGTTGTTGGTTATTCAAGAAACCAAATTGGTAAAGAAGGCGGAGCAAGTTCATATATTTTGCCGTTTGTAATGCGTTCACAAATAGCTAGAAATTTTGGCTCTACACGTGCTTTAGGGGTAAGACTTATTGGGAACTATTCTTTAATGGATTACAACTTGGCATTTAATTCTTCTGACAGGTATTTTCATACTCCGTTTGCAGGACCTGAATTTACAGGATGGGTGGATTTCAAACCATTTGGAAAAACTGATGGAAGATATGGTAATTTAATGGTTGGTGGAGGTTTAAACGCCGGTCATAATCGAACAACATATACTGTTGGTTCTTTTTATGTAGGGTATAAATACAAAAGATTATGGACAAATTTTGAGTATGGAATTGCAGATGGATACAATGGAACACGAGTTAGTACAGATAAGGCACAAGGTTTCAATTATACAATAGGTTACAAAATTCATCCGAGAATACAGTTAATAGCAAGGTATGATCAATTTGATCCAGATAGAGATGTTGCGCATAACACAAGACGTGAATATTCCGCCGGAATAAATTATTTTATTAAAGGGCAAGCGGTGCGTTTGATTTTGAATTATGTATTTTGCAATAATCAAAACTTGGAAGATAGTCACAGAATTATCATTGGAACGCAATTGTTGTTATAATTTTTTAAATTTAATATAAATGTTTCCCCTACTCTCCAATATATTTTTTCATTGTTTTGGAAATAATTATTTTGGAGGAAAATATATGGCAATAAAGTTATTGGTTTTTGATTTTAGGGAAAGTGAAAGAGATTTTTTTCGTTCTCATGAATTGGAAAATTTTGAAATCACTTTTTTCCCAGAGAGTTTAAATAATGAAACTCTGAAAAATTTAAGTTCTGATCTTTTGGAACAAACTGCTGTTATTAGCGTGTTCGTGGATTCTGAGGTTACGGAAGATGTCATTAATTCTTTCAAAAATTTGAGAATAATTTCTACACGCTCAACCGGTGTTGAACATATAAACAAAAAAGCTGCAGATGCTAAAAATATTGCGGTTGTTAATGTTGAGGGTTATGGTGCAAGACCTGTTGCGCAGTACACAATAGGACTGATTTTAGCTCTTGTAAGACAAATTATTCCTGCGTCAGAATATTTGAAATCTGAAAATAGAATTTGTCAAAGTTTTGTTGGGCGTGATATTTCAAAATTCACAATAGGAATTGTCGGAACTGGTAGTATTGGATTTGCAGTTGCAAAACACGCTTTAGCTTTTGGTATGAAGGTTTTAGCTTACGATATTGCTGAAAGAAAAGAGTTGACCGAAAAATATGAAATTCAATATGTTGATTTTAATACTTTATTGAGGAACGCTGATATTGTTTCAATTCACATTCCTTATACAGGTGAAAATAAAGATATGTTTGGGTTTGAACAATTTAGTATAATGAAAAATACGGCATATTTGATTAATACTTCTCGTGGAGAAATAGTAAACATAAAAGATTTATATAACGCAGTTACAAAGGGTGCAATTAAAGGGGCTGCATTAGATGTTGTGACTTGTGAATATTTTAATTTTAAGTGTTCAAATCTATCTCACACTTTATACAACAATTTTAATTGTGTTGAAGAAGCAAAGATTTTGCGAGAATTTGTAAAACATCCTGATGTTATTATAACTCCGCACATTGCCTACGAAACTCAAGATGCAATTGATTATATTTTGGAGGTTACATTTATCGCAATTTCAGATATCATAAAAGGTGGAAATTCGTATCGGGTTAATTGATAGTTTTTGGTTGACAATTTGTCCTCAAATTTATATAATAGCGTTATGGCTAAGATAATTAAAGTACAAAAAGGAACGAAAGACATTTTACCTCAAGAAGTCGAACAGTGGCACAGGCTTGAGAAAAATGCTTTAGATATATTTACCCGTTACGGATATAAAGAAATTAGAACACCAATTTTTGAAGCAACAGAATTGTTTGCTCGTGGTGTTGGAGATACAACAGATATTGTAAACAAAGAAATGTACACTTTTGAGAAAAGCGATCGTTCTTTAACATTAAGACCTGAAAATACTGCAGGGGTTGTACGTTCGTTTATTGAAAACGGTATGGCAAGACTTTCTGCACCAGTAAAACTTTGGTACAAAGGACCTATGTTTAGGTATGAACGCCCACAAGCAGGCAGACAAAGACAATTTCATCAAGTTGGCGTTGAAATGTTCGGGATTAAAGAACCAACGGCTGATGCTGAAGCTATTTTGCTTGCTGTAAATTACTTAAAATCATTAGGTTTGAATGATTTAGAAGTAGAAATTAATTCTCTTGGTTGCCCAAAATGTCGTGAAGAATACAAGAGAAAAATTAAAGAAGTTTTGAAACCGGAATTTGACAATTTGTGCGAAGATTGCCAAAATCGTTACGAAAAAAATCCTTTGAGATTGCTAGACTGTAAAGTAGATACTTGTAAAGAAATTTTTGCAAAACCGGAAATTCAAAAAGTAATTCAATCCGATTTTATTTGTGAGGAATGTGCAGAGCATTACACAACTTTAAAGTCGTATTTAGATAAATTAAATGTTCCATATGTTGAAAACAAGCTTCTTGTAAGAGGTTTGGACTATTATAACAGAACTGTTTTTGAAATTAAGTCAAACAATTTAGGTTCACAAAATGCAGTTTGCGGTGGCGGTCGTTATGACAGTTTAGTTCGTAACTTAGGTGGAGAAGATACTCCTGCTGTCGGTTGGGCAATGGGAATGGAAAGATTAAATTCTTTATTACCGAATGTTGAACCTGAAAAGCTTGATGGTTATATTGTTTCAAATTCTTCTGCGGATGCTTTTGAATTAGCTCAAGAGTTGCGCTCAGAAGGTTTGAATGTTGAGTTTGATTTGGCGAACAAAAAATTCACAAAACAACTTGAAAAAGCATCTAAAGTTGCAAAGTTTGCATTGATTTTGGGTGAAGATGAAATCAAGGCTGAAAAGGTTGCTGTGAAAAATCTTGCGACATCAGAACAAGTTGCAATTGCAAGAAAAGAAATTGCCAGATTGATAAAACAGTAAATAGGAGAACAGTTATGGGTGTAAACTCAGTTGATGAAGTAATTCTAAAACTTTGCAAAGCTTTTAATCGTATTTTTAATGATTTTAAAGGCATGTATTTATTTGGCACTTTTTTAGATGGAAAAATGCACGAAGGTGAAGATATTGAGCTTGTTGCAATTTTCGATATTGAGGACAAATCCAAAAGAGAACAAATTTGGCCAATAATTGGTAAAATTGAAACAGAACTTGATGTTTGCATAGATTTATACCCATATACACCGGAAGCTTTTAAACAAGATGAAGAAATCTATGAAGAAGTTATGGCAGAAGGTGTGTTTTATAATAGTAAAGGACAAAGAGGATAAAAAAATGAGTCAAATTACAATTCGTTCAGACAGAAAAGATGATTACACATTCTACTACAAAGGTGATGAAGTAACTTTAGGCGCAGGTAAAATTATTAGTATTGCAACTGGTCTTGATGACGTTGTTCTTCCAACTTGTGCAATGAAAATCATCAACAACTTGATAGTAATCAAAGAAGATGTAAAACACAAACACCACGACGAAGAAGAAAAATAGGTGCTACGCACGTAGTCCTCTGCAATAATATTTGTACCTACTTCATACATTGGTGTAATGCTCTACTACGCACGTAGTTCTTTATGATGATATTGGTAATATTTTAAGAAACATGTCATTGCGCACTTGTTGCGCAATCTATTAATTTGTTAACGTCGTAGGATTAGTAAATCCAATCTACACTACAAACTGAAATTTTTCATGTCATCTTGAGCGATAGCGAAAGATCGCAGTGTTGATATAATTTTACCAACCATGCGATACTTCGGACTGTTGTCCTCAGTATGACGATTTAACCCTCTCTCGTGGTTGTAATTCACTTCGTTCAAACAACCACTCTCTCCCCCAAGGGAGAGTAAATTTCTTTTTCCTGTAACAGACTACGCCTCCATGCCTCTTTGCATCTAAACATCTAACTACGTGCGTAGCAAAGCATTACACCAATGTATGAAGTAGGCACAAATATTGTCACAGAGGACTACGTGCGTAGCACCTAATCTTCGCTATCAATGATAATTTTGTAGTAAAAATCTGCTTTTGCAAACTTGTTTACGGGCTTTTCTTTCCATAGTTTCAAGGTTAAGACTGCTGGAAGATATTTGATAGTGAACATTTTGTCTGATTGCATTGGAGAGATGTTGTTACATCCATCTTTATATCTGCAACTTCCACCCAAATGCAAGTAATCTGTAAACATTTGTACTTCATCTTTTACATTTGAACCATTTTGGTACATCATTTCAGAGTTTTTCATTTCAACCATATAAACATATTTGTACCCAAAATCAATTGCGTTAAGTCCTGACAATTGTAACGGATAACCGTATTCTTGTCCATTCACATTAGATCTGAAATTGGTGTATCTTCCTGGAACTCTATATGTTGCAACAATAATTTTTTCTTTTGCGTTGTAACGCAATGATGTTGGCAAAAATGCTGCAGCTCCGCTCTTGCAAAAATCTCTATTGTAATCGTATTCCCATGGAGAATAAGCCATGCTTATTCCAACTAAGGTATTCGGATTATTGACAAGTGCGCTGACTTTTGAATTTCCTTCAGTACGTTCGTGGTAATCTCCAGTGTAGTTTAATTGGCTACATGGATTTGTCCCCCACCATGGTTTATTGTCAGCAATTCCTCCAAAAACACTTTTATTTGGTTCATAACTATTTGTCGCAAAAAGAGATTTTTTTACGTAATTTTTTCTTAAATCGTAAATCTGTTTTTTACTCAAATAATTGTATGAAGAAGTTGGATTTACTATTAAATCCTGATACCCTTCTGTGCTACCGATTTTTGGTTTAGGTTGATTTGCAACATCAAACTTGTCTGGAGTAAAAGCTTCTTCTCTGATGTTGTAATAGTCTGTTTTCTTTAACATTTTTTGATCAGAATATGAAAATAACAACGAAGGACACATAAACCATAGTGTTGCAATAAGAATAATTATTTTAGATATAAATAAAACTTTTGGTGATAATTTTTCCAATAAATCAGGGGCATTGTCTATAAAATCAATTGCACTCTTTTCATCTGTTTTTAGATCTAGTAACTCGTTACAAATTTTAAGGACTTCTTTAACAGTATCGGCTTTCTCACTATTAGGATCAATTTCCAATGCTTTTTCAAAACAATATTTTGCGTTTTGGAAATCGTGTGTTTCTGTCTCATAATATATTCCTAACCAATACCAGGCATCAAAATTTAATGGATCTTGATTAATGATATCTTGAAGTTTTATCTTGCACTGTTTTGTTTGTTCAGAACTTGCATTCTTATCCAGTAAGATTGTAGAAATTTCATCTATTATGTTGTTATTGTTTGTATCCATTTATTTATTTCCCTAAACCTTTATATTTGTTTTCATTCCATTTGTCCGCAAGTAAGATGATGTCAAAGACGAATGATATTACTAAAAATCCTACAATAGGAATTAATGCAAAACTCCAAAACATTACGTCAAGAGTATTAAAGCTTTGTCTAAATGTAAACAAGAAAAACATTGAGAACGCAAAAAATGTAATAGAAAGCCATTTAAAATTTGTTTCTTGTTGTTTTGCAAGAATTTGTTTACAACCAGTGTTTGTATAATCTCTAATTTTTTCTTCTATGGATTCAACTGAGCCAGCACCTTCAAATCTGTATGAAAAACTTCTAACAGCTCTACTATAATCAATTATTTTATAGATAAAATTTGTAAGTTTTAAAGGAACATTTGTAAGAGTGAAATGTTTGTTATTTAGCACACTAAAATTAAGATTAATTTCTGATACTGCTGGGTATGAGCCATATTTATTATGAACCATAACTGTATTTAAAATCATTTCTAAGTTATTGATGTCGTTATATCCGCAAATAAAATTATATTGTGGTCGATTAAAATTGAATTTAACTCTATCTTGTAAAAAGTCTACAGACTTCAAATTAAGGGTAGATTCCATTGCTTTAAGAGCAAAGTGTCGTGAAACAATCGAGGCAACAAGTCCCCCGTAAGCCAATAATGGTATAATAATCATTATTAAATATGGTGTAATAGGCTCATCTCTATTATCAGCTATCAAATGGTTAAGCGTTTCTGCATACCACTTGAAAAAGCTTGCAATAGAATGTTCAGAGATTGCCGTATTGAAATACGCCCAAGAGAAACCAACAGTAACTATTATCGCAAATATTGCAAGTAAAACTACAACCATTTTAGATGTTTTAGCCGAAACATTATTTATACGCATTTAACCAACCTTTTTTTGTAGATTATAACAAATTTTTTGCAAGTTGTAAAGAATAATAATTCATCTAATGTACAAATAATGGTTTTACAAGTACATAAATGTCATTAAACAATACAAATACCAACAATGCGATTAATAAAGCGAAAAATACTGTCATTATTTTGTTTGCAATTTCTTCATCAACCGGTTTGCCTTGAATTTTTTCGATTAACAAGAACAATAAATGCCCACCATCTAATGCTGGAATTGGTAAAATATTTAAAATAGCAAGATTCATTGAAATTACTGCCGTCAACAATATTCCATAAAAAATCCCTTCACTACTGATAATATCGCCACCCATTTTTGTAATTAAAACAACACCGTGCATATTCTTTAGTGGGATTTTTCCTGTAAATAATTGTTTTAAAACAATTACCATTGATTTTGTTTCGTTATACAAATAATCATAACTTGTCTTAAATGCAGATTTAATGCCAGTTACAGGAATAAGTATTTCTTTTCTGTCTAACGAAATTCCAATTACTCCTTCACTGTCAGAATAAACTGTTTTTAATTCAACAATTTTTCCATTTCTCAAAACCTTAATATCCAATGGTTTTTGAGTATCAGACAAAGCATAAGCAACATCTTTTAAAGAAAATGTTCCGTCTGCCTCAATATATTTTTTATTCTTGATTTCATCACGCAATTTAATCTGATTTTCAGATAGTTTAATTTCATTTGGTTTATACAATTCAATCGTATTCAAAATATTATTATTCAATAATACTTTCTGTTCTTTTTCAAGATTGTTTGGAATTGCGACAACCAAACCTTTTTCTATAATTTCATTTTCAGCAAAAGCGTGGTTTACCGATTTTAAGTTTTTATAATTTCTTTCAACAAGTTCTTCATTTGTTTTTCCGTCAAAAGATGCGCTATACATAGCATACAAATTAACCGCATATTTTGTATTAATTTTTGAACCGTTAATTTCTATAATCTTATCGCCTTTTTGCATGCCTGATGACCAAATACTTGCCTCTTTGGGAGCAACAATATCTGTCACATACATATCAAATTTTTCAGATGGCATATTGTGCCACAAAAACGCAGTCATCAAAACTAAAATATATGCACAAATAACATTTGCCACAACGCCGGCAGAAAAGATTATTGCTCGTTGCCAAACAGGTTTGTTTTGTAATCTTTCCGGAGAATTTTGAGGAACATCAGAATCTTTATCATCATCAGGGAATGAAACATATCCACCGAAAAGAAAAGCATGAATAACAAGAGTTAAATTTCCAACTTTCTTTTCCCACAAAGTAGGTCCAATCGGTAAACCAATTCCAAATTTGTCAACCTTAACTTTAAACATTAACGCAGTTAAAAGATGACCAAGTTCATGAACTAGTATTAAAAGCCCGATTAATAAAATCATTATGATGATAGACATAAATTCTCCCTCTAAAATTATTTGTATATACATTTTAGCATAAACAAGATTATAAATCAGGGAACAACTATCTAAACATATAATTTGGACTTCCTAATCTCGGAGTTGAACGAAATTGCTTGTAAAGGGTTGCAGAATAAGGTAGTTCGTCATAGTTGCTTAACTCAGCCGGAAATGGTTCAACTTTTATATTCGCAAAAGTATCCATAATTTTTTTATCATATTCAGAAATTCCTGATGATTGTGTTAATCTGAAATTTCTAATAGTTCCATCTTTCAAAATTGTGCATTTTATAACCGGTTCTTGCGGAATATAATTATACGTCGTCGGAATTCTATCAAACATATATTTGCTTACTTTATTGATATATTTTTTATAAGCTTCCTGTGATTGTGCTGATGGTTCAACCGGCATAATTGACATTCTCGCAGATTGATACTTTTGCACAATATGCTGAAAGCCACTCGTCATAGTAACATAACTTACATTGCAATCTTTAGGAAATGGTTTAAATGGTGCAGATTTTTGAACAGCCTCAATAACCGCATTATCAAAATCAGTTCCACTAGCTTTATCTAATTTTATGTCAGAAACACTTCCATCTGCATTAATATTATACGTAACAGTAGTACTGGCACTGGTTTCGCCTTTATAGCTAAGGTTACTTTTGACTGCCTGTTGTGCCTCTTTTGCATATTCATTAAAAAAAGTATTCGCATCAAAATCGTCTGCCAACACCAAATTTGCGCTAAACAAAACAAGTATCAAAAAAACAATAATCTTTTTCATAAAACTCCTTTCAAATTTGTTATTTGAAACGACGCATCATTTTCATAGCTTTGTTAACGGCATGTTTACCCAATTTCCCATTAAAACCGCCAAGTCCGCCCAAATTTCCCATTTTGCTCATATCAGGCATGCTCATTTTGCCGAACATGTTTTTCATATCAGACATACCTTTCATCATTGTTCGCATTTGTTCAAATTGCTTGATATAATTATTGATTTCTGCCAAATCCATGCCACAACCCTTTGCAATACGTTTTTTCCTGCTTGTGTTTATTAAATCAGGGTTTGAACGCTCTTGTGGTGTCATGCTTGATATGAAAACTTCCATTTTCTTAAACTGTTTTTCGCCTTCATGGGAAAGTTTATCTCTATCATCTTTACCAATATTAATTCCCAACATGCCGAGCATATTTCCCATAGAACCAAAAGCCTGCATTTGTTTTTGCATTTTCAAGAAATCATTATAAGAAAAATTATTCTTACTCATTTTTTCTTCAAGTTCTAATGCCTGTTTTTCGTCAAAAACTTCTTGCGCACGTTCTACAAGAGAAACAATATCTCCCATGCCAAGTATTCTTGTTGCCATGCGCTCAGGATAAAAGTCCTCCAAAGCGTTCAATTTTTCGCCTGTTCCGGTCAATTTAATAGGTTTTCCGGTACAATAAACAACACTTAACGCAGAGCCACCCCTGCTATCACCATCCAATTTTGTTAAAACTAAACCGGTTAAGCCTAACTGTGCATCAAAGTTCTCTGCAACATTAACTGCCTCTTGACCAGTCATAGAGTCAATTACCAATAATTTTTCACTTGGCTTGAAAATTCTGTCAATCAATAACAATTCAGCCATCATGTCTGTGTCAATCTGTAATCTGCCCGCAGTATCCAAAATCAATGTATTGAACCCGTTTTCATTTGCATAATTAATAGCTTCTCTTACAATCTGCTGAACATCTTTGCAATCAGGAATAGTAAAAACTTCGTTCTCAATTTCTTTTCCTAAAGTTATCAATTGAGTAATCGCAGCCGGTCTATAGACATCACATGCAACCAAAAGTGGTTTTCTGCCATCTTTTTTCAATTTGACTGCAAGCTTTGCTGAAGATGTTGTTTTGCCCGCACCCTGCAAACCTAACATCATTATTAGATTAGGATTTCCTGAAAAATCAAGTGGTTTATTTTCCTTACCCAAAAGATCAATAAGTTCGTCATGCACAATTTTAATCAATTGTTGAGAAGGATTTACCCCTTCAAGAACTTTTTCGCCTTCCGCTCTATCCTTGATATTAGAGATAAAAGCTTTCACAACTCTCAAGTTTACATCGGCATCCAAAAGCGCGCGTCTAATCTCTCTCAACGCATCTTGCATGTTGTCTTGAGTAAGTTCTTTTCCATTTGTATTATTGATTATTTCCCGTAATTTATCGCTTAAATTGTCAAACATAACTGAATTATATCACAAAATTTGTTAATAAAAATAAAAACATCATACGTTTTTACGATTTAATTTCTAATTTCGTCTGCTAGTATATAACCATACTCCTTAGAGAACTAAGATACACATATCCCTAATCAACAGCTATGCACTTCTTATGTACATAGCTTTTTTTTGTGCTACGCACGTAGCCCTCTATGACAATATTGTTGATAACTTAGCAATGACATGGGGTGGTAAAATTCCTCTCCCTTGGGGGACACAAGTTCGAGCCGGAGAAACCGTGTGAGCCGTGCGAGACTGCGTGCCGAATGGCTGAGAGCAAGCGTTCGAGTGAAACGAGTTACGCATGCGAGAGAGGGTAACAACTTTACCGATACGGACTTTTCACGTTTCACTTAAATTTCAGCCACAAAAGGAATTTATTTAACTTCCACAATTCCAACATCTGTAGTGTGCAAATCATTTGCAACCCAAAAACCATCTTGTGCCAAAAATTCTATATCTACCCCAAAATAAGTTGACCCAGAACCGGACATAATTGACTTCGGATAAGATTTTTTTATCGCCTTTAATTCATCGTAATCGTCGATTAATGCCCATTCTAAATCGTTTTCAAAACTTGCTCTATCTCCAAATTCTGATTTAAAATTATTTGATTTTTTATCAGAAAATTTTGTATAAGCCTCTTTTGCACTAATTCCAAGATTTTGTGGTTTGATTAATGAAATATTCATTTTTTCAAACGGAAGTTTTTCCAAAATCTCACCCCTGCCACTTGTCATTTGACGACTGCCTTCAAGGCAGAAATTCAAATCAGAACCAAGTTTTGAACATAATTCATGCAACCCTTTTCTTGACAAAGGTTTGTTAAAAATTTCATTTAATCCCCAAAGCGTTCCTGCAGCATCAGTACTTCCACCTGCCAAACCAGCTGCGACCGGAATGTTTTTGTCTATATAAATATCAATTTTGTATGGAGAAAGATTTGTCTTTTCAATAAACAACATTACAGCCTTATAAACGAGATTTTTTTCATTATAAGGAATTTCAGTACTATTACCTGACAAATTTATCTCAAATTTTTCAGATTTTTCAACATCAATTGTCAAATAATCATACAAACTAATTGTTTGCATAATGCTTTCAATATTATGAAAACCGTCTGGGCGTTTACCCGTAACCTTTAAGGTTAAATTGATTTTTGCAGGACATTGAACTTTCATTTTAAAAGCTCCTCAGAAAGTTTTCCAAATGTTTCAATTGAAAGCTTTTCTCCTCTTATATTTTCATCAAGTCCTAAATTTTTCAATGCTATTTGAATTTTTTCTTTAGAAAAACCTCCAGACATCAAGCAATTTTTGATATTTTTTCTACGTTGAGAAAATCCAGCCTTAATTACCTTTCTAAAATGTTTATAATCAGTTAAATCAAGTAAAGGGTTTTCTCTCACAACCAATTTTACTAACGCAGAATTAACTTTTGGCGCAGGATAAAAAGAGCGTCTGCCAACAAGTTTCATAATCTCAACATCAGCCCAAAACTGTGACAAAATCGTTAAAAGTCCATACTGTTTGCCTGACGAATTTTCATCTGCAACCATTCTACGTGCAACTTCTTCCTGAACCATCAACAAAATATCCGTAATTTTGTTTCGGTTCTTATTATTCAAATCGTCGATTTCGCCCAAAAGATGTGCAATAATCGGACTTGTAATATAATACGGAATATTTGCGACAACTTTAATTTTGCCCTCGCAAAGTTCTGACAAATCTTGTTTCAAAATATCGTTATGAATAATTCTCAGATTGGGTGCATCCAATTTTTCCAACTCTTTTATTGCTTCTTCATCAAGTTCAATTGCAATAACTTGTTTGGCATGCTTTACTAATTGTTCAGTTACAAAACCAACACCCGGTCCGATTTCAATAACGGTATCATCAGGATTAATGTCAGCAAAATCAATAATATCAGCAATTGTTTGCCCATCAATCAAAAAGTTTTGCCCTAGTCTTTTTTTAGTTCTAAAATATTTTGCCCGTTCGTAGTAGTTCATCTTACCTATAATAATACCACACACAGGTAAATGTTTTAATAAATATTTTTTGTTATTTTGTGGATGTTATAATTTAAATGGAGTTGAACACATGCAAACACAAACTAAATTGAGCAAAAAAGACATCCTAGAACTGTTTAAAAAAGGGTGTAAACCCAAGTCAGAACACAATATCGGGATTGAATATGAAAGATTACCAATTTTTTCTGTGACTTCAAAAACTGCTGATTATGGTTCAGAATTTGGGATTTGTAATTTTTTAAGAAATTTTGCGAAAGAGGAAAACTGGGATTATATAACTGATGATTATAATATTATTGGCTTAAAACAAGTCCATGACACAGTTACTTTAGAACCCGGTTGTCAAATAGAATTAAGTATCAAACCCGAAAAAACAATTGATGAATTAAAATCCAAAATTGACAAACTCAACAAACAAATGTATCCAATTCTCAATCGTTTTGGTATAAGCCTATTAAACTATGGAGTTTCACCACTTTCTACTCACAAATCAATAAATTTAATTCCAAAACGTAGATATCACATCATGGCAAAATATTTATGGGGAATTTTGTCTGATGTTATGATGCGAGAAACTGCCGGAGTACAATGTTGTATAGATTTTGAAAACGAAGATGATGCTATGGAAAAATTCCGTGTTGCAAACAAATTAACCCCTTTTATGACCGCAATGTTTGCAAATTCTCCTATCAGGGGTGGAGTTGAAACGGGTTACAAAAGTTTTCGTGCATTGAGTTGGCTAAATACAGATAATGACAGATGCGGTTTTGTCGGTCAAATCGACGAAAAATTTTCGTTTGAAGAATATGTGGATTACGTACTGCAAACTCCAATGATTTTTATAAACCGTGATAATAGCGCAATTCCACTAGATGGAAAAATTTGTTTTGACGAGTTTATGGGAAACGGTTACAAAAATTTTGATGCTGATATTGAAGATTTTAACCTTCACGCAAATCTTTATTTTCCGGAAGTAAGACTTCGCAATTTTATAGAGATAAGAAATCACGACTGTGTCGGAAAAGATTTGCAATATTCTATTTTAGCAATTTACAAAGGAATTTTGTATAACAAATCAGCAATTGAAGAAATTGAAGATTTATTCAAAAACTATGATTATAGGGATTTTTCAGAACTAAGATATAATGTGCCAAAAAATGCTATGAATACCAAAATTGGAAACAATTACATTAAAGAAATAGCAAAAGATATTTTATACATAGCAGAAAAATCTTTAATCGAAATGGATACCGGCGAAGAAAAATTCTTAGAATCGATTAAAGAATACGTTGATGCTGGAATTTGTCCTGCAGATGTAATAATACGTAATTGGAACGGAATTTGGAACAAAGATATTAAAAAATTAATAAAATTTGTAAGTGAATTTTGATTTTATCAAGTATTATGCTATAATCCGTATGTTACCGAAAGATACTATAAGAGGAATATATGGATTTAAAGGAACTTCCCAAATGTCCTGTTGAAACAACATTACGCCTTATCGGTGAAAAATGGCGTATTTTAATAATCCGAGATTTACTCAGCGGAACTAAACGTTTTGGCGAATTAAAAAAGGCTTGTAGCGGAATTTCTCAAAAGGTTTTGACGCATAATCTTAGAAAAATGGAAGATGATGGACTTGTAAAACGTGAAGTTTTTTCGGAAGTTCCTCCAAGAGTAGAATACACCTTAACCGATGTCGGTTATAGTTTAGCTCCAGTGCTTGATGCTATGGCAAGCTGGGGAACTGATTACAAAACATTCTTGAAACTTCTAAAAAAAATGGGATAATGGTGTTATACCTGCATGGGCAATATTTTGAACCAATTAATTATGTATAATACTTTACATAAAATAGCAAAAAATATTTTATCATGTATTATATGATGTAGGAGAAATTTTATGACTTTACTAAATGCAATTCATAACGCATTTCCGGAACAAACAAATAGCTCTCATTTACAACTTTTAGACAATAACTCTCTAACACAAACTAAAGAAGAAATTGTTTATCGCAAAAACGGCAAATCAATTGACAGAATTATGGAAGTCGATGCCGTTACAGGCTTAAGATTAAGAACAACTCATTTTGATTATTTTAACGATAAAAAAGTTCGTTCAATTGATGAGTATGACAAGTTTACGGGCAAAAAAATCCGTACTATAAATTATGTTTTGTACAAATCTGTTGATGAATATGATTTGGAAACAGGTAAAAAAGTCCGTACAATCAATTTTAATATAAAAGACGAAAACAAAATTTCTTCAATTCAAGAATATGACCTTGAAACCGAAAAAATAGTGAAAATTTCAATATTCAAACGTGATGGCAAAACAATTAGTATAATAAAAAGCATTGATCCTGTGACAGAAAAGGTTACAAGCTGGATAAATAATCAAAATACAGATTGTCAAAAACAAAAACATACAAAAGCCGTATCAAGGATTTACGAAAATATTAAAACATCATCTACACAAGCAAAAAAAGATGATGTTGCAAGACTAATAGATAACCTTTATTCAAACAAACTAAAATTTGATGTGCTACGCACGTAGCGAATTGTGACAATATTCATCCCTACCTCGCACTTTGGTGAAGAGTTTTTACGCACGTAACCCCCTGTAACAATGTTAGTCTAAAGTACCTCATACTTCGGTGAAGAGTTTTTACGCACGTAGCCCCCTGTGACAATATTCATCCCTACCTCGTACTTTGGTGGAGAGTTTGCACGTAGCCATTTACTCCCTCTACAAGATACTTTAACGCACGTACTTATAAATCTTTTGTTGGCAAGTATGACTGAGGATAGTTGTAGTCCTCTTTAAAGCCTAAATGTCTATACATTTTCAATGCTTGAAAATTATTGGTTTCTGTAGTTGTATTTACTTCCGTAATCGGTTTTATTCCGTTGTCAGTAATTTCAATCAATTTTTCTACAGATTTTTTAAGCATATGTTTTGACAACCCCTTGCCCTGATGTTCTTTTCTAATCGCAACAATTGGAATGTTTGCAATTCTGCCACCTGTAAGGTTCATAAAGCAAAAACCAACAGGAATATTATTGCATAACAATATAGTTGTTGCCTCAGGCAAAAATTCTGCATATATATTTTTTACAATCTTTGTAATTATGTCACGAGTACCTTCAATTGTCTTAAATCTCGGATCAAACAAGGCATCTGCACTATCTTCAAAACCTTCTTGAACAACTTCCACCGCATCTTCAAAATATTTGTCATGCCAGTCAACAAGCTTGTATTCACTATCAAGTGGCGAAAGTTGAGTAATTTTTAAAATATCTCTTGAATTTGTTCCTGCCATCATAAATCTTAAAACAGCAATACCAACAAACTTAAACCCATAACGAGCAATATCACCGATTAAATCTTTTTGCGAACCTAACATCGGATAACAAACAATTTTATCCAATCTTTCAGCCTTTGTAAGTTCCAAAAACTTTTTAAGCAAATACATAGCTCTTTCAACCATATTTTCCATTTTGAATGAATGAATTATATTAAGCTCTATTGCCTCTGAAATAGCAGTTGTATATACCAAAAACGCAACAGGAATTGCATTTTCAAACAACACAACACACTCAATCAATTTCTTTTCAACTGCATCAATAAATCCTTCAAAATCGAGCGGTTCAAGTTCAAAATTATACTCAGTCACTGCCCTATTTACAAAATCATTATACACAGTTGCAAACGCTTTATAATCGTTTGGAGTTAATAATCTAGCCTCAAAGTTTTGATTTTCGTCAGTCATGTCCTTAATTCCTTGTTATCATACAATGCAACTCATTATATCATGTGGTGCATTTTCTCTTTTTTGGTTTCCATATACCGCTTGTTATACTCATTTATATATGGCGGTATTTTAACTATATCATGTACAGTTAATCCGTAACCCTTCAAACCGACGATTTTTTTCGGATTATTTGTAATTAAGTTGAAATTATTAAACCCAAGATCACGAATTATCTGCGCTCCCATGCCATAATCTCTCAAATCAGGTTTAAATCCTAAAGAAACATTCGCTTCAACAGTGTCTTGTCCTTTTTCTTGAAGGTGATAGGCTTTAATCTTGTTAATTATACCAATTCCTCTGCCTTCATGCCCTTTCATGTAAACGAGTGCGCCTTTCCCGTACTCGTTAATCATCTTTAATGCACTATGCAATTGGTAATTACAATCACACTTCAAGCTATGAAAAATATCACCGGTAAGGCATTCGCTATGCACTCTTACAAGCGGAATTTTATCTGAACCGTCATCTTTTACTAACGCAACGCTTTCTTGCCCAGTCATGTGGTTTAAATATCCATAAATTTCAAAATCGCCAAATTGTGTCGGAAGATGTGCCTCCGCTTCTCTTGTTACAATTTTTTCAGACTTCAATCTATATGCAATAAGCTCCGCAACAGAAATAAATTTGATACCATGCTTTTTAGCAAATTTATACAAGTCATCTCGTCTTGCCATGTGACCATCTTCTGCCATAATTTCGCACATAGGACCTGCCGGAACATGCCCGCAAAGCCTTGCCAAATCAACAACTGCTTCAGTATGCCCTGTCCTTGTTAAAACACCGCCTTTTCTTGCAACACATGGAAATAAGTGTCCCGGTCTGCGCAAATCTGACGGTTGGGCATCTGGAGCAAGACAAACTTCTATTGTTTTTGCCCTATCAAAAGCAGAAATTCCGGTGGTTACACCGTATTTTTCAGATGCATCAATACTAACTGTAAAAGCGGTTTTCATAGATTCATTATTTTGCTCAACCATTTGCGGTAACTGCATTTTTTCAGCAATTTCTGGAGCAATTGCAAGACAAATCAAACCTTTAGCATTTTCTGCCATAAATTTTATGATTTCGGGGGTGACCATTTGCCCTGAACATATCAAATCACCTTCGTTTTCCCTATCTTCATCATCGGCAACAATCAACATTTTGCCGTTCTTAAAATCTTCTAATGCACTTTCTATTGAGTCAAATTTAAAATTTTCCATATTATATAAATCCGTTCTCTTTCAAAAAATCTTCTGTAATATTATTATTTTGCGTTGATAAAAATTTTTCAACATATCTACCTAAAATATCAGTTTCAATATTAACCAAATCACCAACACGCAAGTCTTTTAGGTTAGTATTTTCAAGTGTATGGGGAATAATTGCAACACTAAAAATATTTTTTTCAGACTTTGAAACAGTTAAACTAACACCGTTTACAGTAATCGAACCTTTATAAACTATATATTTGTCAAGTTCAGGAGAAACTTCAAACCTCATATCACCCAAGTATTTTGCCACTCCATCAACATGCCCTTGAACAATATGCCCACCCATACGAGTTTGCGGAGTTAAAGCTCTTTCAAGATTAACTCTCTCTCCTGTTTTAAATCCTTTTGTAATCCTCAATGTTTCTGAACTTACATCGGCTGAAAAATAATTACTCATCAAATCAACAACAGTCTGACAACAACCATTTATTGCAATACTGTCGCCTAATTTTGTTCCATCCAAAACATTTGAACATTCTATGACGAGTCTTTTACCGTCAAATGACTTTATTTTTCCGATTTCTTCGACAATCCCTGTAAACATAAATTGATTTTAACATGAAAAACGGAAACCCGACAAGAGCATATAAATTTAATATTTAAAAGGCTTTACACGATTGAATTTTAATTCATACCCTAACAATTCACCAATAAGTTTTGCTTCTTCATATTTTAGGGTATTTCTTAAAAGTTTTTGAGAAATATTCGATTGCGAATAGTATTTTCCAGTTTTCTTAGTAAGCATTTCTGCCAATTTTGTAATGGAAACATCATTCTCAGCAAGTAACATTTTTATGTCTGTTCGTACGCTCATTATGATTATATTGACATATATAGGACAATATAGTAAACTTTATAATTATAGAGGAATGAATATTATTACATAATAATAGTGTTCGTAATATTTTTTAATATATGAGGTTTTACATGGTAAGATATAAAAGTTTTGCTTTTACTTTAGCAGAAGTATTAATTACACTTGCAATAATCGGTATAGTTGCATCAATGACATTACCAAGCTTAATTCAAAGACACCAAGAAAAAGAACTCGCAACAAGAACCAAAAAATTATATTCTGATATTGGGAACGCTCTTATATTAGCGCAAAAAGACTATGATGTAGTGGGAGATAATTCATTATTATTTAACACTACAGATTCTTCATATGAAGTCGCCCAAAATTTAGGACAATATTTTAATGGTGCTAAAGTTTGCAAAGACAAAAATGCAAAAGGATGTTCACAATATTATTACGACATCAAATATGCAACTCTTCAATTAGATGCCAATAATAAAGGGAATGTATTTTATGCACCTTACTCACCTATAATTATTCTTACAAATGGAGCTATAATTAATCTTAACAATGCAAAAAGGGGAAATTGCTATGCAAATGTGACATCAAATAAGACAGACAACTATGGCAGACCTATATTAAATCCAGACGGCAGCAATCAAAAAGTGAATTGGACTTCTTATTCATGTGGGTATCTTTATGTAGATGTTAATGGGGTAAAAAAGCCAAATCAATATGGGCGTGATGCGTACCAATTTGCTGTTTATAAAGAAAAATTGATGTTACAAACATCTCCTTCATTGGGCGGAAAAAGTCTGCAAAATATTATTTATGGAAACGGCAAACTGGAATATGAAAACTATAGTAAAGGACAAAATTATTCAGAATAATTTTTTGTGCTAAAATATTTGCATGGTAAAGATTTTGGACTGCACTCTGCGTGATGGCGGACATGTTAATAAGTGGAATTTTTCTGATGAATGTATTTTGGCAACTCTTAATGCTGCCGAAAAAACTCAAATTGATTATTTTGAAGTCGGTTATAATATGCCACAGTGTATAACCACATCCGACATCAAATTATGCGTAATGTTAGATGCAAAAAACATTCATTCAGTATCTGAAAAAGCTGATTGCATAAGAATTGCCTGCTATCCTCACGAAATTAAAACTGCAATTTTTGCTATAGAAGATTTTAAAAATCAGGGTTTTGAAGTTTTTTTACATCTAATGACAGCTGATAAATTTGAGGATTATGAACTCTTAAAAAACTGGAAAAACAAAGAAATTTTAAATTCGATTTATTTTGCAGATAGTTTCGGCTCCTTTATGCCAAAAGATGTTGAAAATATCTACAAAAAACTTACAGATTGTGGATTTGAAAGAATAAGTTTTCACGCACATAACAACCTCCAACTTGCTTTTACGAACACAATAAAAGCTATCGAACTCGGAGCATATAGTGTTGATGCAACAACTTTTGGAATGGGTAGAGGAGCAGGGAATTTACCAATTGAACTTCTTTTAAAATATTTAGAAAAAGACAATTCCGAATACTTAAAAATTATAAAAAAATATTATATTGAATTGCATTCACAAACCGCATGGGGATATGATTACAATGCACTAATCGGCGGGTTGAATAACATTCACCCGACGAAAATAGCGCAATTTATTGAACAAAATATGCAATAGTTATATTATTTTAAAACTTCTTCAACTTTGCATAAGCGGCATCCATAGCTTTCACACCTTGTCTGCCAAAATCAATTGTGTACATCATACTGTCACCAATTTGAGTAACTTCTTGAATATGCCCAATCCCCAACTTGTCATGAAAAACTCTTTCTCCGACATTAAAAACGTATTCGATTGGAGTTGTAGTTTCCATTCTGCGTTGACGTTCAGCATCTTCTGCCTGCTGCATACGCTCTTTTTGTTTTTTTTCTTCAAGCATTCTTTTTATCGCATTGTCTTTAAAAAATTCTTTAATTTTTTCATCATCACGTTGTTTATTGGCTTGAGATTTAACCAAAATCGTGCGAGATGGAGTTCTGTGCGGTTGTTGAGAATAACTTGAATTTTGCCTTTGTCTGTCGTTATGAGATTTTCCTGTAGCCAAACCTCTTGTCGGAGCAACAAAACCTTTTCCAAAGCCAGATGATGGTTTTACATACCCAAAACTGTCAGATTGAGCTGCAGAATATGAATAATCAGATTTTCCTGTTCTTGCTCTTGAAACTGCATTTTGGAATGTAGAAGTTCCGCTTGTAGATCCTTCAAACCCAATTTTATTCAACAATTGAGGCGGAATTTCATCAATAAATCTTGATGGATTGTAATATTTGTATTCGCCCCACATTTGACGGCGTTTTGCCGATGTAAGATAAAGTTTTTCTTCCGCACGAGTAACTCCAACATACATCAAGCGACGTTCTTCTTCCATTTCTGATGGGATATTAAATGTTCTCTGATGCGGAAATACACCTTCATCACAACCGGCAAGAAATACTATTGGGAACTCCAAACCTTTTGCAGAGTGCAAAGTCATCAAGGTTACATTATTTGAGATATCTTCCATTCCGTCAAGGTCAGAAACCAGAGCAACTTGTTGCAAAAATTCACCTAAAGCATTGTCAGCTTCTTCAGGTACAAATTCCCCTGCGACGTTAACCAACTCTTGCAAGTTTTCAATATCAGCTTCACTTTCAGGGGTATTTTGAGATTGCAGTTCTGCCAAATATCCTGTCTTTTCAATAACAAGAGTTACAAAATCTTGCAATGAATATGAATCTTTAGCATTTACAAATTTCAAAATCAATTCTGAAAAATCTTTCAATTTTGAACGAGTTCTAGGCGGGATTTCAACTGCATCTTCAATTCGTTGACAAGCTGCAAACAGGCTGATATCTTCTTTATCTGCAAAATCAGAGAGATTTTTTACAGTAGTATCGCCAATTGCACGTTTCGGAACATTTACAATTCTTCTGAAACTTTGTGAATCATCCGTATTATAAATCAATTTCAAATATGCAATAATATCTTTAACTTCCTTACGATCATAGAATTTTAAACCGCCATAAATCTTGTACGGAAGTCCTGCCGCCATACAAGCTTCTTCTAATGCACGAGATTGCGAGTTTGTACGATAAAGAATTGCAAATCTATTGTAATCTCCGCCGGAATCCTGTTTAATTCGGCTTGCAATAAAGTTTGCTTCATCCGCCTCATCTTGCGCCTCAAAATAATCAATTAATTCACCATCACCTTTTTGTGAATAAAGAACCTTGTCTACACGCTCTGTATTGTTCTCAATGATTGCGTTTGCGACATTCAAAATGTTTGCGGTAGAACGATAATTTTGTTCAAGTTTAATTAATTTTGTTTTTTTGAAATCTTTTTGGAAATTCAAAATAATCGTATAATCCGCACCACGCCAACTATAAATTGACTGGTCAACATCACCTACAACACACAATGAACGTTCATCCGGAATATCAGGCTCGAGATTTGTATAAAGCATATTAATAAGCTTATATTGCGCCATATTGGTATCCTGAAACTCGTCAACCAAAATATGTTGAAATCTATCGTAATACTGTTGCCGAACCTCTTTGCACTGTTCAAGAAGTTTTACCGTAAGCATTAACATATCATCAAAGTCAATTGCATTGTTGTTATTCAAAGAATTTTCGTACTCTTCATAAATTTGAGCAATTTTTTGTGATTTAAAATCTCTGGCAAAAGTTGCAAAAGTATAAGCATCCTGCATCTTGTTTTTAGCATTAGAAATAACTGTTTTTACAAGTTTTGGTGCATAGACTTTATCATCAAGATTAAGCTTTTTAATTGCCTGTTTAATTACCGCATTAGAATCTGTTTCATCATAAATTGAGAAATTTTTATCCAATCTTTTTCCAGATTGAAAACTATAATTTTCAATATTCTCTCTCAAAATTCTTCCACAAATACCGTGAAAAGTACCGACCCACATGTATTTTACAACGTTTTCGCCCAAAATATTACCAAGACGTTCTTTCATCTCTTTTGTTGCCTTGTTGGTAAATGTAACGGCAAGAATATTACGAGGTCTAACACCATTCTGAATTAAATACGCAATTCTTGAAGTAAGTAATTTCGTTTTTCCGCTGCCTGCTCCTGCTAGTACCAACAATGGTCCTCTTACAGTTTCTACAGCTTCTCTTTGTTCTTTGTTAAGATTATCCAGTATATTTTCCATATCCCTATTCCCAAAATCAAATTTTTGTGATATAATCAGCATAAACTAAAAATGTATAGATTGCAATGAGAAAGTAGGAAAAATGGTAGAAACTGACATGACAAAAGTATTTATGGGTTCAGAAGACGAAAACAAAGAAAAACAAGGTTCAATCGTAGTTCCGATTGATGAAGATATGGATACAGTTTCATCAGGTTCACCCGACACAGTTGATGAACTTGCTATGGAATTAGCAACAATTCAACAATCAGCGAAGCGTATTGCAATTATCGGAAGTCGTAATCTTCCTATTACTCACCAACAAATGATAGAAACATTGACAACAGCTCTTGTAATGCAAGGCAATACAATTATTACATCAGGTGGTTCATCAGGAACAAACGCTGCAGCAATCAGAGGCGCAATGAAGGCTAACCCTGACAAATTGAGAGTAATTTTACCTCAAACAATAGGTCAACAACCATCAGATGTTCAAAACCAGCTTATCGGAGTTCCAAATATTATTGAACATCCGGATAGAGCAATGATGACTTTGGCTGACGCATCAAGAGTTTGTAACAGAGAAATTATTGATGAATGCAATCAGTTAATCTGCTTCCTATCTCATACAAGTAAAACTTTGCACAATGCAGTTCAATATGCAGAAGAAGGTCACAAGGTTATTACTGTATTCTATTTAGACTAATAAAGTGAAAAGTGAAAGGTGAGAAGTGAAAAGACCATTACAGCCATGATCTTTTGACTTTGTGCATAAATATGTCTGACAATTTTAAAAAACTTACCGGTAAAAACAGAAATGAATACGAAACAGTTGCAAAACATCTTGTGGATGATTGCGATGTTGAATTATTTAAAGAACTCGTTGATAACGACGATTTCCTTTTCGATTTTGTAAAAAACAATGTAACACAGAGAATTTCAAATGCTATTAACGAAACAAATTACCAAAATTTACTTGAGTTTTTAAAATACTATTCTCAATCTTATGAAGATACAATAGTTTCTGCTCTTGTCAAATATGCTGATGAAGATTTAACTGACATCATGCTAGACAAATTTGAAAATGGGAATGATAATGAAAAAACCTACACCGCTAAATATTTTGCAAAAATTCAAGATCCATTGGCTTACGAGTTTTTGAAAAATTATTCCAATTCTGAAAATGAATTTCTTGCACAAAATTGCGCCTCAGCACTAGGCGCATGGCACGATGAAGATACATATAATTCTGCAATCGAAAGATTGAAGAATGAAGATGATTTTGAAAAACTTTCAGCAGTGAAATTTTTAGTTGCTTATGGAAACAAATCCGCAATTCCTTATATCATTAACGCAATGAAAAACTCCACAATGGCAGAAAATATTGCAGGCGAAATTCCTTATTTGGAAAACCTTTTTGATTTACTAAAAGATAACTATGAAGATGCGCTTTTAACAATAAATTATATTATTAATGCACTCGGAGAAATTTTGCCTCTCGCAACAATATTTGATTTTGAACTTTTTGAAATCTTTGAACAATTAATAAGCAATCATAGTGATAGTAAATCTGCAATCGTTTTGTTAAATGCAAAAGAAAAATTTGAAACATTAACAGAAAATGACGAATACCTTTTTGATGAAGACAAAAACACCAAAAATGAAATCTTCGATATCAAAAAGTTGCTAAATAATATTCGCAAAAAAGATTTGGAAATATATATTAATGAAGAATTGAGAGAGGATAGCCCTTTTGTCTACACTGCTCTTGATTTTGCGACAGATACACTTGCAATAAGAGAATTGTTAAAATCTAATAATCAAACAATAATCCTTAAAACTGCAGAAATTTTAAAATCTTTAGGAAACTTTGATGAAACAGCAAGAACTGTCGCACTTTTAAAAGTTACTGATATAAATATTAAAGCGATAATTCGAGCGTTATAATTTTACACTTGCACCACTATAGACTTAAATTTACATTTGTGCATTTTTTGTGTTCGTTCGCATATAATAGTTTTGAAAAGGAGATTTTCGTGAAAGAAGAATTGTTATCTATAATAGAAAAAAATAGTCGCATTGATTTATCAGAACTTGCCGCAATGCTCGGAATGGAAGAAATTGATGTTGCAAATGATATTGCAGAACTTGAAAAAGAAGGTATAATCTGCGGATATCATACTCTCATAAACTGGGAAAAAACTAATATTGAAAAAGTTACCGCACTAATCGAAGTTAAGGTTACTCCTCAACGTGGGCAAGGGTTTGACAAAATCGCCGAAAGAATATACAAATATCCTGAAGTGAAATCTGTTTACTTGATTTCAGGCGGATATGACTTGCTCGTAACTCTTGAAGAAAAAACATTAAAAGAGATATCTAATTTTGTAACAGACAAACTTTCAACACTAGACAGAGTTTTGAGTACGGCAACACATTTTATCTTGAAAAAGTACAAAGATCACGGAACAATCGTCAACAAAGTTGTTGAAGAACAAGAAAGAGAAATTATTACACCATGAAATACCCAATTTGTAAAAAAGTTCAGAACATAAAACCGTCGGGAATACGAAAATTTTTCGACATAGTTAGTGAAATGAAAGACGCTATTTCATTAGGTGTTGGCGAACCTGATTTTGAAACCCCGTGGCATATCCGAGATGAAGGGATTTATGCCCTTGAAAAGGGTAAAACTTTTTATACCTCAAATGCAGGACTAAAAGACTTACGTAAAGAAATTACACATTACATCTCGAGAACACAGAAAATTAATTACGACCCATTAAAAGAGATTATTGTAACTGTCGGTGGCTCAGAAGCTATTGATATTGGACTTCGTGCAATGATTAACCCTGGTGATGAAGTTATAATTCCACAGCCATCTTATGTTTCGTACGAACCTTGTGCAGTTTTAGCAGGCGCAAAACCTGTTATTATCAATCTTAAAGCCGAAAACAATTTTAGACTAACTGCACAAGAATTAAGAAATGTAATTACAAATAAAACCAAAGTTTTAATTTTACCTTACCCAAACAACCCGACCGGCGCAATTATGAATAAATTAGATTTGGAAGAAATTGCAAAAGTCATAATAGAAAAAGATATTTTTGTAATGTCAGATGAGATTTATAGCGAACTAACTTATAATGGTAAACACGTTTCTATTGCAAGTATTGACGGCATGCAAGAACGTACCCTTTTGATAAACGGTTTTTCAAAAGCTTATGCAATGACAGGGTGGAGATTAGGTTACGCTTGTGGACCGGAACCGATTATCAAACAGATGACAAAAATTCACCAGTTTGCGATTATGTGTGCGCCAACAACAAGCCAATATGCGGCAATTGAAGCGCTGAAAAATGGAGATAAAGACGTTGAAGAAATGCGCCAAGCGTATAACCAAAGACGACGCTACTTAATCAAACGTTTTAAAGATATCGGATTAGAATGTTTTGAACCTTTTGGAGCTTTTTACGTTTTTCCTTGTATAAAAGAATTTGGAATGACAAGTGAAGAATTTGCAACAAAATTTTTGATGGAAGAAAAAGTGGCAGCTGTTCCCGGAACTGCTTTTGGACAAAGTGGGGAAGGTTTTTTGAGAATATCTTATGCTTATTCAATGGAAAATTTAAAAGAAGCAATAGACAGACTAGAACAATTTGTTAAAAAGTTGAGAAAATAAAAAACTTACAAAAAATAGCCATAGCCTTAGAAGTAGAAATCGAAGATATCCTAAACTGTAAATTTTAACTACAATTAATTATTGGATTTCTTAAAAATACCAGCACTTATTTTGGTTAGCATTTTATCCACACCAACTTTTTGAAATAAATTTTCACATATTGTATCTGTTATTATAAATCCATTAGGTTTAACAATTCTCGGCATATTTTTAATTGTACTGTAATATTCGTCATCATCTTCAATATAACCCAAAACATTATTCATAGATAAAACATCAAAACTGTTGTCTGGATAATTTTTTATATCATCTTGAATCCTAGTTGCCCATTTTGATTTTGATTTATTATTATATGTTTTATATAAATAATCAAAAATTTCATCATTCACTCGAAAACCGGTTTGTAAAACAGTATCACCATACATTTGAGCATATTTGATAAAACTTGATTTTGCAAATATTGGTTCTTTTCCCCAAAAACCTCCATAATGAGTACAACTTAATAAAATATTTTTAGTTGGCTTTGCTTGTAAATCAACGGTTTGTAAATTTAATACATCTTTCAGTTTTTTATCTTTGATAAGTTCTTTTATTGAAGCCAAATAAGAAAAAGGTTCTTGAGAGCGCCCTATTCCAACAATTAGTATAGACTTTTTATCATTAGTATTTTTATTAAATAAAGTTGAAAACACATCTATAACATCTTTAAAATAAGATGTTTCACCTAAAACAACTCCCCTGCGAAAAAAACTTGAAGCCCTGAGAGAAAGGTTATATTGACTTATTTCATAAAAATCGGGATGAGCCTTTTTAGTTACTTCATTGTAGTTTTCAACAGTTAAAATATTTTTCTTAATACGAGTAATTTTTTCAAACTTATCAACATCAGGAAGCTTCGGTTTTAAAGCAATTTTATTCATAAAATCTAATAAATAACTGTCACTACTACCCTGAAAACTCTGATTATAATGATTATTAGTATTAAATTTAAATAATGCGTCGTTTTTTACAAACATAAAAATCCCTTCATTCAATAAAAACATTAAAATAAAAATTTTTGCTAGTTAAAATATAACTACAAAGAGAAGGATAGATTTATAAATAAGTAAAGGTAAATTATTTGGAAAAATTTATCTCTAATATCTAAAATCCATGAAAAAGGTAATACTAACCTTTTCTAAATCTGCTTTATTTACCAGTTCTACCCTATCAGTAACTCCGTATTTTTGACAAAGTGAATCAATTCTTGGGTCGCAAGTTCGCATTGGCTTAGATAAATTTTTATTAATTTCTGCAAAAGTCTGATTATTTTTCAAACCTTGTAATATAATTAGTTCTTCTTTTGTTAAATACATTTTATCTCCAATTATTCCTATTCAAAAAGTTAATAATTTACCTAAAAATGTAATTCAAACATCTAATAATACAGCTTCTTTAAACAGCAGATTAAATATTTTAACCCCCCAACAATTAGCACAAAGAGCAAACTTTAACATAACAACATCAACTCCAAAAACGATAAAAACATCCCAATTGTTAAAATAACTAATATTTTCTAATGTTACCTTATTCTATGAAGATGGTTTAAAAATAAAAGTTTCCAAACTAATTATTGTCTACGCAATATGAACCCCCTTATTTCTAGTATTCATGAAATCAGGAATATTCAATTTTTTACTCATAGAACCAATATCATAAAGTTGTTTGCTTGCAATCTTTTCTAAAACTTGTGGCTCTGTATGTATTGTTGCTTTTTCAATTTGGGCTATTGTTTTAGGAAAATATCTTTCTAGATATTCTGATCTAATTGAAAATAATGGAATGTTATTATATGTATTTAATATAGCACCACCCTCTGCAATAGTTTCTTCTATTGAGGAAGTTGGAGTTAACTGATTTGTAAAATATTTAATATGGTTTCGTTGAGCTTCAGGAAATTGTTTTAAAAACAAATCTAGTTCTTTTTGATAAGTTGCACCTATTTTGTCTCTAACATATTTTGGAAGATTAATAGTTTTTTCAGCATTTCTAACATTTGAGGCTTGACTGATTAGATGATATAATTCGTGGGTTGATACAAATTCATTTCCCCCAGTTGCAATTATTCCCATATCTTTTCCAGCGTAACAAGCACAAGAATCTAGTATATTATCTATCACTTTGAAGTTTTTGACTTTATCATTTATGTGTAACAAATTTTCTCCTGACATTTGTTTTAAAACAGTCATCATTTTTTGTTTTTGTTCCGGAGTACAATCTTTAAGTATTTCATTAAGGTTAATTTCTGTAACTTTACCATTTTGAGAATTAAGTACGGAAATTTTATCAGCAGAATAGCTGATTTTGTATGTGTTTCCATTTACCTTAGAAATTGCTTCTGTTGGACTAACAAATGTATGAGTTAATTGTCTATTCATCAAGACATTTCCATTTGCGTCTTTAATAATGTATGTTAGCGATTTATTACCATTTGGTTGTATTGTTATAACTTTATTTGTTGTTGTTCCGTCTAAAGATTCTAGGTTTTTGGTAATTGTTTTTATACCAGTTTGAGGGTCAATTTTTGCATCTCCTAAAACTTTTACAGTTCCATTAGGAGCTTTTTGTACAATTTTATACACACCTTCAACTTCTGAAGGTATCGTTGTTTCAACAATTTTTTCTCCTTTTTTGTTAACAAAAGATAATTCTTCCTTTAACACTTGAGCTTTGCTAAATAAAAGTTTAGGGTTTTGTGTTGATTCTGCAAAGTTAGCTTTTAAGGTAACATCCGAATTTAACTTTCCTTTTTGAGAAAATCTTCTTAGTTTTATTATTGTATTTTCATCTTTTTCAAGCATCTTTAATAGTTCTGGAGTTTGCTTTAAACTTTTAACATTTTCACGTGTAAATGCTAAGTTTCCATTTTCAATACTTTCAATAAATAGTTCTTCTTGATTAATTACTTTAAAATCTTTATCTAAAGTTTTTAAATATGCTTTACCACTTCCTTTTTCAGCAATCGCAAGTGTAAAATTATCAGGATTGTAGCTGTTATGCATTATATGTGCTCTACCAAATTTTTTACCATAGAGTTTTTTTGCTTGGTTAATTTCTTCAATAAGTTTGTCTGTATTCAAATTTTTAACCATTTTAGCTTCCAGAATGCTTTCGCCATTCAAACCACCATCAAAGATAAGCTTGTTCATTTGTTGTTCGTTACAACCAAGTTCTGAAAGTGCAAGTATTTCTTTATTGTTAAATACTTTATATCCACGATTTTCTAATTGGAGATATTTTTTGATGAAATTCAATTGCGGTTCTTTCATTTCTGATAAAAATTTTAATGTATCAGAATTTACAGCTTGCAAGTATTCGCAATGAGAGTCTTTCATTCTTAAAAAGTCTCTTAGTTTCAATAATTTTTCGTCTGGTAATTCAGATAAAAATTTTACAGTTTCATTATCATATCTTGCAATAGCACCAATATCTTTTGTTTTCAATCCTTGTCTTGAACAAAGTTGTTCTAATAAATTCCACTTTTGATTATCCACTCTGCCCATATCTTCTAATGCTGGAGTATGATTTTGTCTAAAAAATTGTTCAAATCTAGTAGTTTTTTTGCCTGCTAGTTTAATATCTTTGCAAACATTATTTGATGATTTAGAAAAAGTTGTTATTTCTTGAAAAACTTCATTAAAGGGTCTTGCTTTTATTCCCCTCATAAAAGAAGTATGCGGTAATATAGTTTTTAAAACTTTACTTGCAATCATAATTATTCCCCGAAATCCCCGTATTTATATAAAGAGATTATGTTAGGAAGAATTGCTTTTTTGTTACAAAAGTTTACAAAAAGCAAGTTAGAGAATTAATCTCTACCGGCTTGGAATTGACCGCATTTACCGCAAAAACCGATGTGTAATATTGAGTTTTGCTTAATCTCTAAAATCCTCTAAAATCAACAAATTTTTTCAGCAGTCCCTTTTTGGTCCCTTTTTTGTAAAATTTGCTCATTTTTTGAGTTCGGGGGCATAGCAGAAACGCACTAAAAAAGAGCCTTTTCAGGCTCTTTTTAAATGGAGGAGGAGGTGGGATTCGAACCCACGGTACGCGTGAACGTACGACAGTTTTCAAGACTGCTCCAATCAACCGCTCTGGCACTCCTCCATACGATTGTTCGGATGTAATTCTATTGTATTAAATAATTTTTCTTTGTCAAGTGGCTTTTCCGAATTTATTTAATTTAACTTTTTACAAAAAAATATTTCAACATATAAAATCCCGAATTCAAAAATTCCTCCTTCTCTCCAGTATATTTAAACCCCATCTTCACATAAAACCTAATTGCTCTCTCATTTTTATCCAAAACGTACAAAAAGACTTCTTTCGATTTCTCAATAACATTATTTAAAATCTTTGTACCAATCCCTTCTCCTTGAAAAAACGGATCTACAAAAAATTCACTAACTTTTGTTTTTTCACCAACATCCTCAATTTTCACCGTTGCTTTAACTATTCCATCATCATATACGTAAATATTATCCAATGCGCTAGGCTGACTAAGTTTTTCTATCTCGTTCAAAACTTGCATTTCATTAAATGAAACATTGTCATTTTTAAAAATCGGTCTATATGTTGTTCTTTTTGTAAAAATTAATATCTCAGCAATCCTTGAAATATCCATATTACTAGCTTTTCGTAACATTTAATTTCCTCTTACCTATACTGCAACTTTATCAAATAAACCACATTCGTCAATTTTTTATGTAAATTTATCTTCACTCACATAGCAAAAAATATTTTTACAAAACTTATATGAACAAACATAGGAGAAATCAAATGAGCAAAATTAGTCCTATAATAGGCTCTACCAAACAACTTACAGGTGAAACAAGATTTATAAATGACGCATTACGAAAACATAAACTCACAAGACACAATTTAAAAACACTCAAACAATTTCAACCACTAAATGATGACATTGCAGAATTTAGTAGCAATTTTCAAAAAAATTACAACGACTATAAAAACATTGAAGAAACAAATTCTCTTATGTCTTTTGAGAGAAGAAAATTAGCTCAAATTGAAGATACCGTTTCACAAGGCTATTTTAGAGATGAAGAAATTTTTGATGAAATGAGCGATTATGCAAGCAGAAGCTATAGCTCTGACGACATTCCAATTGCTGAAAAGCCTAGTATTCTAAGTCAAATTTCTACAGTATTTTCTCTGGATAAAGACCTTGACAAATCTATTCAACGCAAATTAAAACGTATATCTATGGGGGATAAATTAGAAAAAGAAGCCACTAAATTCGGTCGATATCTAACATTCCAAGAAACTCCTATTATTGCAGAAGAAGCTCTTGCCCAAAAAGAAGCTGGAATTTCAGAAAAAAGAATTATACAAAACTTTAAACGTTCATTTTTGAACAAACGAAATCCACAAGACAAGAATTTTTCTGTAGAATTATTCCGCTTTTTATCTCAAAAACCGGAAAACAGGAAAGATGTAATTTTAAAAGCCATAGATGGCGATGAAATCGTAGATACAGCATTAATTGAATTTTTCCCGAAAATCAATAGTATTTTGTCAAACGAAAAATTGACCCAAGAAGTTATGGAAGATTGCAGAGTGGATGGAATTACTGATCCTACTCAATGCAATTTTGCAAAGCAGTTATGCCAAATTTATGGCAAATGGGATGATACAACAAAAGATTTTCTTCAAAGAACAGTTTTTGACACAATAAAAGGTCCAAAATCTTGTGAAGAAGCAGTTAATATATCTTTAAAATGTTTAAGAGAAAATAATTATTCGATAACCAAAACTCTTATGGATAGAAATTACATTTATAAAATGAAACACCTTGATAAAGATATGCGCAAAAAAGTAGCTGAACTCAGCAAAAACTAATCAATTTTTCTCGCAAACTTTTTGTTATAAAAATGTATCACTAGCGGATAAAGAATCGTTATATATAATCCAATCAAAAAGCAACTGCTAAATCTTCCGATTGGAGCAGACATGTATTGCAAAAAGATCGGAGTTAAATATTCCTGTAAATACACTAAAATTAAACCGCCAAAAAGAAAAAATAAAGCTTTTCCCAAAAAACCGCATTGAGGTACATCAAAATTTACAAATCTTCTTTCTAACAACCACCCGGTAAAAGCACCTAACGCAAATCCAGCTTTTGGGAAAGATTCAAATCTCATTTTTTCAGGATCAACAAGAATTACACCATTCAAATAATCAACCGGATAATGTTTAAACTCTGTATAAATTATCAATAAAATACACAAGATTAAAATAATTCCAAACGCAATTAAATCACGGTTTTTGCCGTTTTCAACCCATTTTAGCACTTTAGATGTCACATATAAAAGTCCAACACCCACAATCATTGAAACAACAACATCTTGAGGCGTATGAACACACAAGTAATTTCTTGAAAATGCGATTAAAAAAACCATTGTAATAAGGGAATATCTAAGAATTTTGTTTGACCAAAACTTAACTGCCAAAGCTCCAAATGTTCCCGTTGCAATCGCTGTATGACCGCTTGGAAAAGAGTAGCCAGTTGCGTGTTTCATAGCTTTTTCAAGAGGATGTATTCTATTATCCAAAATCCATGGGCGATAAATACATGCCGTAACTTTCAAAAATTGGTTAACAACAAGCGCTCCAAAAAAGTTCCAAATCAAATAAATCCCACATTTTTTGTTTAAAACCCAATAAAACAATGCAATCAAAAGCATTGCAAAACAATATTCCCCGAGAAGTGTTATATGATATAAAATCCAGTCAAACGCTCCAGGCGTAACTTCTCTAAAATTTTGCAACATCAATAAATATTCTAGCTGTAATCCCAAAAATTTTTCCATAAAACAATTTTATTAAGAAAAATTTTCAAAATCAAATATCTTAAAAATTTTTCATGTATATAATTTGCAATATTTGTTAACATTTAACTGATTTTATTAAAGTTTTGAATATATTTTTCCGTTAATAGCGTATGTAGTGGAGATTAACTATGTTCGACGATATTAATATCAACAGTTTAGACGGAATTAAAAAGATTATAGCCCAAAAGTGTGACCAGAATAACGATGGAATTTTACAAGATACTAATAAATTGCAAGAGGTTAGTATTTTCAACAAAACTTGTAAAACCATTAAGGGGACAACTTTTATTTACAATGGACAAGCATATAATGCCGACGGTACTGAAAACTATACAAGAGAAGTTCCTCGAGAAATAAAAATGCCGGAATTTAAAATGTTTAAAAAGCCGAAAAATCTTACCCAAAAAGATAGCATAAGTACATCTTATGACTGGTCGCCGGAATGGTTGAATAACTCTATTGAACAAATGACAACTGCACCAAGATATAAAGGTAAATATAAAAAAAGTATTTTGCGTGGAAAAGCTCAAGCATTTATTGACAGTGGCAAAAAATGGGATATAGACCCACGGATTCTTCTTGCTGTTGCGATGCAAGAATCCGCAAGGGGTACTAAAACAAGAGGCAAAAACAGTGTTGGAGGGCCTAAACAAAATTTTAATTCAATAGAAGAGAGTATTGATCATATTGCACAGAGAATTGATACAATAAGGACTAAGCAACATAGAAAAAAAACTACAGTAGATTCAATTGCCTTTGGATACACAAATGTAAAAGCTTCCGCTCCAACATGGAGTAAAAATGTCAACAGTTACATAAATCAAGCGACAAAATACTACGAACCGCCGAAATAAGATTAAACATTATAATCTATTCCATGTTTTTTAAAAAGTTGGTTGAAAAATTCTTTATTTTTCAAAATATTTTCATCTGTCAAAGTCATTGGCATAGTAAAATTTATAGGATGTTGTTTTTGACTTTTTTCAGCAATAACTTTATCCAAATATTCGCCTAAAACCTCATTTGTTTCGGCACAAATCTTTCTTTGTTGCGGTATATCAGCGTTTTCTTTGGCAATTTTCAACTTATCCGCCAAATCTTGCGCCTTTTGAGAAAATTTTTCATAACCATTTGATTTATCACCCGAAAGCGTTTTTAAGAACTTATCTCTATCAGAAAAAGCTAAATTTGGTGTAAATTTATATTTTGCATGGAAATAAATCGCAGTATCCTTTGAAATTATTTCAAAATTTTTAACCTTGTTTTCCATAATTTCTATAATGCTTGAAAGCCTCAAAATTTCCCCAAAATTAAACCCTTTTTGTTTATATTCGTCATTAACTCGAATAAAAAGTCCCGACATATTTGGAGAGCCTTCAAAATAAGCAAATTCTTCATACCCCAGCAATTTATCAAACCTGTTTCTTAATTCGGTTATAAAATTATGTCCGTAACCAGCTTTTGGCATTTTCACATCAAGGTACAATTTCCCAAACTTATTTTCAGGCACAACAAAAGAACAAAGTTTTCTTGTATCACCTTGTGCAACATTAGTTATGATAGGTTTTGTGTTTTTTATAAATCTAGTTGGATTAATTGGGTTAATAATTTTCATAATACGTATGCTAATCTAAAACCTGTAAATAAAAATTTTTGCGTAATTTTTAGATTTTATAATATAATTCACCTATGACAACAATTGATTTTTCGAATGTAATAAAAATTAAAAACGCCGTTAATGAAAAATTCGGTGAATACGTACACTTTCATGATGCTTGTGGCGGACAATATTTTAACCTTGAACACACATCCCCGCAAATTATTGAATTTATAAAAGAATTTGTCAAAACTCTAGGCTATACCGCAGAATTTGAAGAAAATGGATTATTTTTTACATTAAATTGATTAATCTTTTTTGATTTATAATATTTGTATGGAATATTGTAATAAATGCGGAAACAAATTAACCGAAAAAGAGTGTATAAATTGTGGAATAAGTGAAGGGATGATTGCTTATTGCGAAAATTGTGACGAGTTCAAATTTCCAATGTACAATGTCGCAGTTAGTGCAGTCATCTGCAATCCTGATTTTTCCAAGATTTTATTAATCCAACAATACGGTAGACCAAAAAATATTCTCGTTGCCGGCTATGTAAATAAAGGCGAAAACCTTGAACATGCTCTTATTAGAGAAATTAAGGAAGAAGTCGGATTGGATGTAATAGATTTTAAGTTCAACGCATCAAGTTATTATGAAAAATCAAATACGCTGATTTGCAATTTTATTGTCAGAGCAAAAAACGAAAACTATTCACTCACAACCGAAGTTGATGTAGCAAACTGGTTTACAATCGAAAAATCTAAAGAGGCAATTTATAAAGGCAGTTTGGCAGAAAAATTTTATAATTTGGCAATTGAAAAAATTCAATCATGCTATAATTAAATTATTCTGAAAGGATTTTAAACATGAAAACAATTAAACTAACAAAAATGCAAGGTTGTGGAAACGACTTTGTAATAATTGATTACCCCGAATACGAAAAAACCGGATTAAAAATGAGCGAACTTGCCAAAAAAGTTTGCAATAGAAATTTTGGAGTCGGGGCAGATGGAATGATTATCCCGAAACTTAACCCTGAAAACAAAGAGGCAGATATCAGTTGGTATTTCTATAATTCAGACGGTTCTACCGCTCAAATGTGCGGAAACGGAATGAGATGTTTTGCAAAATATTGTATTGACAACAAACTAGTTGACAAAAAATCATTTAGTGTTGAAACACTTGCAGGAATTATCAAACCTGAACTTCTTGATAACGGATTAATTAAGGTAAATATGGGAAAACCGATTTTAGAAAACAAAAAAATCCCGTTTTGGAGCGAAAATGGAGAAAAGAAACTTACTGCCCTTGACAGAGAATTTGAAATTACCCCTGTTTCTATGGGAAATCCGCACTGTGTAATTATTACAGACGAAGATCCGATGAAACTTGCCCAAACTTACGGCCCTGTTATTGAAAAACACGAATTTTTCCCAGAAAAAACAAATACGGAGTTTGTAAGAGTAAAATCTCGCATGGAAATTGATATGCGTGTATTTGAACGTGGTTGCGGAATTACATTAGCATGTGGGACAGGAGCTTGTGCAAGCGTTGTTGCATGTGTTTTAAATAACTTAACAGAAAACAAAGTTAAAGTTAACCTTCTTGGAGGCCCTGTATTCATTGAATGGCAAGGTTCTGCGGATGATAAAGAACAAGATATTTTCTTAATCGGCTCGGCTAACTATAGCTTTTTTGCAGATTATATCTTGTAAAATCCCGTATTTCCATGATATTATAAACTTATACACTAGAATAGGAGAAAATTAAACATGAAAACTTACGAATTATTAACTATATTCAAACCAAATTTGGATGCAGAAGAAGTTGAAAAAGCAGTTGAAACTTTGAATAAAGTTGTTGTTGATTTCGGCGGAAAAATTGAATCTACAGACAAAACTGGCAGAAAAAAATTAGCTTATGAAATCGAAAACTTCAGAGATGGATTTTTTGTTACTACAGAATTAAGCTTGCCTGCTGAAAAAGTAGCTGAATTTAGAAGACAATTGAAATTGAACGACAATGTTTTAAGAACTATGTTCTTAGAATCTTCAAAAGTTAGTGCATAAGCGTAGGTTGGGGATATTTTCCCCAACAATTTTAAAAAGAAAGAAAGAAAAATGGCATTTTCAAAAGCAGTAGTAACAGGAACAGTTTACAGAGCGCCGGAAAAACGTTTTACCCAAAACAATATTGCGGTATCTGCATTTGTTCTTAATATTGGCGAAAGAGAAGAAACTCTTGTAAGAGTTCTTTCAAGAAGGCAAGCGTTGGATGAAACTGTATCATCTTTGACTAAAGGCGATAGAGTTCTTGTTGAAGGCAGACTTCAAGTTGCAGTATCAAAAACTGATGATGGTGCAGAAAGAAGAATTTACGAGATTGATGCCAATACGGTTGAGAGAATGGGCGAAGGCGGTGGCTCTTCTGCTCCTTCAAACCAAAAATTCGGAACAGAAGAAATCGTTAAATTTGAATCAGATGATATGTCTAATGAATTGATTAACGAAGACGAAATTCCGTTCTAAAGAACATTTTGTCATTCTGAGGACAATAACTATTTGAGTCCGAAGATGACGAAATAAAAAAGTGTAGTATAAAATAAAAAAGGCTAGAAAGGCTAATTCGAGAAATGGCAAGACAAAATAACGATGACAAGAAAAAACGTAAAAATTGTTCACTTTGTGCAGACAAAGTTGAAGCAATTGATTACAAAGATGCAGCAAAATTAAGAAGATACTTGACAGAAGCAGGAAAAATTATTCCTCGCCGTATTACAGGTAACTGCGCTAAGCACCAAAGAATGATTGCAACTGCAATTAAACGTGCTAGAGAAGCTGCTATCATTGATTACGTTTTTGACTAATCAATATTGCAAGATACTACAAAAACTGTCCAATTCTATAGTTTATGAATTGGGCAGTTTTGTTTTTATAAAAACTTTGCAGTTTTGGATGTTTTGCAGTTTTTTAAATCTTTAGGAGTTCCGGTAAATATAATTTCACCTCCGGCCTCTCCTCCTTCTGGTCCCATATCCACAATATAATCTGCATTTTTTATTACATCCAAATCATGTTCAATTACAATAACAGTCGCCCCATTATCTATCAAAGTTTGAAAAACCTTCAAAAGTGTCTGTACATCCAACGGATGTAAGCCTATTGTCGGTTCATCAAAAACAAATACAGAATTTGACTGTGATTTTCTCATCTCACTTGCCAGTTTCAATCTCTGTGCCTCACCACCTGACAAACTCGGTGTTGCTTCCCCAAGAGTTAAATAACCTAAACCTAAATCCTGCAAAACCTGCAATCTTTGCTGAACCACTTTCAAATTATGACATGCCTCAAGTGCCGTATTTACATCCATTTCCATCAATTTCGGTAACGAATAGTTTTCATACTTAATACTTTCTGCAACTTTAGAATATCTTGAACCGCCACATTCCGGACAAGGGATTTCTACATCAGGCAAAAATTGAACATCTAAATTTATTACACCGGTTCCATCGCAAGTTTCACAACGCAATTTTCCTGTATTATACGAGAAATCTCCCGCTTTATAGCCCAATTCTTTTGCTTTTTCAGATTTTGCAAAAACTTTTCTCAACTCATCATGAATATTTGCATATGTCGCAACAGTCGAACGAACATTAATCCCAATTGGTGTCGCATCAATTAACTTAACCTGTTTAATTTTTTCAGCCTTAATCTCTGTAACATGTTCTGGTAATTTTTCTCCATTTATAAATTTTTCCAACGCCGGAACAAGACTTTCCAAAACCATTGTAGTTTTTCCGGAACCGGAAACACCTGTTATAACAGTTAATTTACCTTTAGGAATTTCAACTTTCAAAGGTTTTACAGTGTGAATTTTTTCTGTTTCCATATAAATTTTGCCAAATTCAAACAACTGTTCTTTGGAGCTTTGATTTCTTGTGACTGTGTTTTCTTCACCCGATAAAAATTTACCAATTACAGATTTTTCATTATTTTCAATATCCTTCACACTACCTTCTGCAATAACATATCCGCCATTTGCTCCGGCTTGAGGCCCCATTTCAACAATCCAATCAGATGTTTTCAAAATTTGAGTATCATGATCTACCAAGATTACAGAATTTCCATCCGCAATCAAATCCTGAATTACACCTTGCAAACCAATAATATTTGCAGGATGTAAACCGATTGACGGCTCGTCAAGGACATACAAAACCCCTGTTGTACGGTTGCGCACCGCTCTTGCCAATTGCATTCTTTGTCTTTCCCCAGTCGAAAGAGTTGATGCCACTCTATCAAGTGTCAAATAGCCCAATCCTAAATCCATCAAACGTTTCGCAACAGTTTGAAAAGAAGCACAAATACTTTCTGCCATAGGTCGCATTTCTTTAGGTAACGAACTAGGAACTTTCGCAACCCAATCTACAAGCTCTGACAATGTCATCTGACAAGCCTTATCCAAAGTTATCCCCATAATCATTGGCTCTCTTGCTTTTTGTGACAAACGAGTTCCTTTGCAATCAGGGCAAACACCTTGTTTAAGAAATTTTTCAACACGCTTCATACTTTTTTCATCTTTTACTTTTGAAAGCGCATTTTCTACTGTATAAACTGCATTATAATATGTAAAATCAAGTTCTCCGGCTTGATTTGTATTTTTCGCTTTATAAAAAATATGTTTCTTTTCAGCAGGGCCGTTATAAACAATATCTTTTTCTTTTTCACTCAAATCCTTGAACGGAACATTAGTTCGTACGCCCATTTCACGACAAACGTCAGTCATAAGCGACCACATCAAAGTTCCCCACGGAGCAACTGCCCCATCGTCAATCGTAAGATTTTCGTCAGGAACAAGAGTTGATTTATCAACTGTTCTGACAATTCCTGTCCCACTACAAGTTTTACAAGCACCTTGACTATTAAAAGCTAATTCTTCTGCTGATGGAGCTAAAAAATGCGTTCCGCAAACAGGACAAACAATTTCCTGTTCAGCGGCAACCGCAAGTGTCGGTTCCACATAATGTCCATTTGGACATTTGTGGTTTGCAAGCCTAGAAAACATAAGCCTTAAACTATTTAAAAGTTCCGTTCCGGTTCCAAATGTACTTCTAACTCCCGGGACAGACGGTCTTTGGTGTAATGCAAGAGCGGCAGGAACATATAAAACCTCATCAACAAGAGCTTTTTCTGCCTGTGTCATTCTTCGTCTTGTGTAAGTTGAAAGAGCTTCCAAATATCTCCTTGAACCTTCCGAATATAAAACTCCAAGCGCAAGAGACGACTTGCCGGAACCTGAAACCCCAGCAATACCAACAATTTTATTTAAAGGTATATCAACATTTATATTTTTTAGGTTATGAACTCTTGCTCCACGAACTTTAATTTTATCAACCATACACCACCTGCGATTTTCTCTGTTTTAATTATAAACTAAAAATTTAAATTTTTATTCATGATACAATACCCATATAATATTTGATATTGTTAGTTTCTACAAAAGGAATAATGAATGAGTTTAAGCAAAATTCTTGATAAAATAATCACCAAAATTTGTCATAAAGAAAATACGACAAAAAACACGTATAATTTGCAAGAACTATTTAGCTATAAAGCCACTATTAATTTAGAAAATAAAGTTGATATTATTATTCCAATTTATAACGGTTATGATTATTTAACAAACCTTTTTGACGGAATTAAAAGCAACACAGATTTGAATTATAGACTTATTGTAATAAATGACAAATCTTCCGATTTAAGAGTTTTGCCTCTATTAAATAGTTATCAAAAAATATTTGGCTCCAAAATGTTATTGGTTAATAATGAAGAAAATTTAGGTTTTGTAAAAACAATAAATAAAGGGCTGAGTTTGGCAAAAGAAAATGTTATAATTTTAAATTCAGATGTTATTGTGCCTAAAAATTGGACAAGCAGACTTTTAGAACCAATTATTAAAAATGACAAAGTTGCAAGTGTAACTCCTTTTAGCAACGCTGCAACTATATTTTCATTACCACAAAACAATTTTGATAATGACTTTAATGAAGATTTAGAGCAAGTTAACAATAAAATTCAAAATATAAATTTACCTGCAGGAAGCCTAAAATTTCCAACAGGTGTAGGCTTTTGTATGGCAATGAATAAAAAGACTATTAAAGAAATTGGAGGGTTGGATGAAATTTTTGAAAAAGGTTATGCAGAAGAAAATGATTGGTGTCAAAGGGCAATAAAAAGAGGTTATATTAATACAATTGCTCCAAATTTATTTGTATGGCACAAACATGGTGGAAGCTTCAATAATAAAGAAAAACAAGATTTATTAAAAAGTCATTTGAAAATTTTGAAAAAAAGATATCCTAATTATTCAAAAAGTATAAAAAATTTGTTGAAAGATGGAAAATACTTATCTATTCGTTTTTGGGCAGAATTGTTATACATAAATGCAGTTGCAAAAACTACAGAAATCTGGTTCGATCACATATGTGGCGGTGGTACAGAAACGTACACTTTTAACAAAATTAATGAATTAAAAAATGAAACTTTGATTATCAGAATACAAAATGGTTGGAATAATAATTTTACAATATCATATTATTATAAAGAGTATAAAAACAAAATTATTATAAATAGCTTATTTGATATTGAAGTTATGCTTAAACAACTAATCCCAGATTTGATTGTTGTTAATAATCTCGCAACTTACAAAAATATTTATGAAACATTAAATTTTATTAAAAAAATTAAATCTGATATAGGTACAAAGATTTCTTTCAGAGCGCACGATTTACAATTCATCTGCCCTTCTATAAGAATGATTAATTCTGAACATAAATATTGTTACTGCACTGATACAAAAATTTGTCAAAATTGTTTTAAACAATTCAAAAAACTTCCTATTTCAATTGACAATATTGAAGAATGGCAAAAAAATTGGTTCAATTTTCTTAATGATATTGTTGACGAAATTATTGTTTTTTCAAATTCGACAAAAAAAATTCTATTGACTTTTTGTCCTAACACAGAAAACAAAATTTCTGTTATTCCACATTCTGTAACTCCATTAAGAAAAGTTACTATAGAAAAGCATGACAAAATTAACATCTGCGTACTAGGAAAAATAACTATTGATAAGGGAGCATTGATAATAAAAGAAATTGACAAATTACTTCCGCAATATCCAAAATTAAATATAAAAGTTTTAGGAAATGTTAAAGGTTCTATCCGCAGACATCTAAAAAATGTAAAAGTTTTGGGTAAATACAAAGTTGCAGATTTATCTAATTTAATTGAAAAAGAACAAATAGATATTGTTTTTATTCCTTCGGTTTGGCCTGAAACCTTTTCATACACAACTGCTGAGGCTATGAGTATGGGGTTGCCTGTTGCTTGTTTTGATATTGGTGCGCCGGCAGAAAGAGTTAAAGAAAATAATTCCGGATGTGTAATAAACAATATTGATGCAAAAGATGCACTTGATACTATTTTACAATATTTTGAACAAAACTTATAAAAAAAATGACTTCTTTTTGAAGTCATTTCCTTTCCAAATGTATTGTTACTAAGTTTATTAAAAATTTCTAAGATGAAGTTTTATTTGATTTGTATTTATAACTCAACAAGCTATATGTGTCGGTTGAAGCAGAACTATCACCATAAAACACTGACATGTCAGTTGCTTTACGGTTATTAAAGTCATCTTCAACTTCCATTCTTGCACAATTTACGTCATAAGCCGAAATTTCAGCACTTGTAATTCTTCCATCATGATTTGTATCCATTTCATCAAAATGTTCCAAAATTTTTGTCATAGTGCTATCAGATAATCCGCTTGAACCAGATGCGTATAATTGAGTTAATTCCTCTTTTGTCAAACCTTGTGTTGAAAGGGTATTCGACAAATTATTCATTTCTTCTGACGTAATTATCCCATCACCATTTTTATCAATACTGGAAAAATTAGTTTGCAAGTATGAAGCAAATGATTGGTTTAAAACATTTGTGTTAGAAGTCTTAGTTCTTGCCTCACTAATGTTTTCCAGCGTCAAACCGTTTGGATACTGCGATGCCAACAAAGAATATGTTGAGCTTAATCCTGAGTATATTCCGGATAAAATTCCGTTGTTATTATTAGCCATATATTTACCTCTATTCTACCTGAATACATGTTAATGATTTTTTTAGCATTGTCAAACCTTCAAATAGATGATTTGTAAATATATGTAACAAACTGCTTTAAAACATTAAAGTTTTTTCCAAAATTGTCCGATACATAATTTGTTACTAGAGTTATAAGGAGTGTGTACTCATGGATGAAAAAAAATTACAGGATATGGAAGATTTGATGCTTGATTACGGCGAAATGACAAGCTTCAATTTTAATTCAATGGATTATAAACAAGTTCAGGAATTGCAAAAAATTGCCGATAGTGAATATGCTAACCAACCATATACTTTCAAATATGGAAACTTTGATTTAGTAGATATGATTCATTCATTTATTGTTCAAAATCAAAGAGAAAAAGCATAAAAACAAGATTTTTAGATTTGTTCGGTGAGAGTTATTTTTGAGATAAATAACTCTTGCCGAAAGTGAAGGAGTGTATCTTATGAATAATAAAGAGCTTTTTGAAAACAACTGTTTTCCTCTATTTTGGTGCGAAGATGAAGAACATTTCGCCCAACCACAACAGCCACAACGCAAGGACTTGACGACATTGTTGGCTGAACTTGAAGATATTCAAAACAAAATAGATGACATCAGTGCAAGAGAATGGCATCTTGCAAAACTTGTGAAATTTCACAAAGAAGGACTTGCTCGATAACAGAGTAAAAAAGTCCGCCCCGCAGTTAAGAATAGGCTGCCGAGATTTGGGATAGCAGATATTTTAAATATTAACAATACATAATCGTTGAGAAAGTTCCCAACGATTTTTTCTTATTCTAAACAGTTTTGCTGGAGGATTAGTAAATCTAATTTACTTCCTATTTTTTACACCCGTAATAAATATTTTGTTATTTTTTTAACAGAAAATTCCAAAAATTTTTATTTAAAATTACATCTTTTATCAAACTATTTGCAAATAATACAGATTTTTTTATACTATGTTTTTGGGTTGTTGAAATTGGTTCCATAGGGCCACCAAACCAACCAAAATTCACATCTCTTCGGTTTGTATTATTTGTATTAACATTTCTGTAGGAATTACTAATTGGTTGAACTTTCATAGATATCTCCTTAAATAATTTTATAAATCAAATAATAAATAATTGATGAAATAATCATACATGCCGGAATTGTTACAACCCAAGCGATTACAATGTTTCCAACAATTCTCCATTTAACGGCATGCGCATGGAATGTTGAACCAACACCCATAATAGCAGTTGAAATTACGTGAGTTGTACTCAATGGAATACCAAAATGTGACGCTGTCAAAATCAAACCTGCAGCGGATGTTTCAGCAGCAAAACCGTGAATTGGTTTAAGTTTAATAATCTTATGCCCCATTGTTTTGATAATCTTCCAACCGCCGTTCATTGTTCCGGCAGCCATTGTCATCGCACAAGCAATAATTACGTATAGAGGAATTTCAAACCCACCTGTCGGATCTGGCTTCAAAACTCCGCCTGCTAGTAATGCCAAAGTAATTATACCCATTGTTTTTTGGGCATCATTTGAACCGTGACTTAATGCCATCAAACCTGATGATAAAAGTTGCAATTTTCTAAACTGTTTGTTTACTGTATTTGGAGTTTCTCTCAAAACAATTACAACCCAAGCGATTAATAGCATTAACGTAAATCCCACACAGAAACCTAACATTGGCGATGTAAACATTGGAATAATAACTTTATCCATCAATGTATGAACATGTACAACGTTAATTCCGGCTTTTACAATCGCAGCTCCTAAAAGTCCTCCAATTAGTGCGTGAGAAGAACTTGACGGTAAACCTAGCCACCAAGTAAACAAGTTCCAAATAACCGCAGCAAGTAAGGCACAAAAGATAACTGTCAACGTAATCATATCGGAATTAACAATTCCAGAACCTATTGTTTTAGCAACGTGAGTTCCGGTCAATGCTCCGAGAAATTCAAGGCTTGCGCCAAATAATACAGCTTGTTTTGGTGATAGAACTTTTGTTGACACAACCGTTGCAATTGCGTTTGCACAATCGTGAAATCCGTTAATAAATTCAAATGCAAGAGCTACTACTATTACGGCTATTAATATTAAAATTGTTATCATTGATTTTTATTTTATCCTTAATTCTTTTAATTTACAGTGCTTATCGTCATCCTGAGCGATTAGCGAAGGATTTTATTGGTACTTTAACTATGATTGTTTCAAAACAACATTCAAAATCGTATCTGTAACATAGAAACAAGCATCAAAAGCGTTTTCAATCTCTTTATACATATCTCTAAGTTTGATAACTTCAAGAGCTTCATATTTGCCAGAGAATAAATTTCCCATAGCACGACGGTGTATTTCATCACCGTGAGCTTCGATTTCTTTCATTTCAATGTTCAATTTTGTAATTTTTTCAACATCAGAAACCTTTTTGAAAAGCTTAACAATTTCGGCAAGTTTGTCAGTTGCTTGAACTAAAGTTAAAGCCTGTTCTTTCATTTCGTCAGTGTAATCATTTAATCTGTACACTTCTAAATTCAAGCAGGCTTTTACGATTTTTTTAGTAATTTTATTTAATTGTACCGCAATTGTTTGAATATCTTCTCTTTCAATCGGGGTTATAAAACTTTTGTTCAACTGTTTCAAAACAGCTTTATACGAAAGTTTACCTTTCTTTTTATATTTCAAAGCTTTTTCTTTGTATTCGTCAGTCAATTTATCGTGCATAATTTTGTCATAAAGACGGGCTGTTTTTTGGCAAATCTCTGCGCTATCCTGAAAATATGTAAAGAACATTTTATCTTCAGGCGGCATAATATATGACATTAAGTTAAATTTTGGCATATTTTTCACACCTTCCTTTGTTAATAATGTGTTTGTACACACACGCTCAGCATACTTTAAACATGAAACTTTTAAAAGAGTATCGTAACAATTTGTAATTTTTATTTAATCACTAAGGCAACAAGTCACCAAGCTACTTTCGAGAAATATTTTTGTTCTTTTCCGGTTCGGCATGGATAATTGTATTACAATTTCCAAGATTTTTTTTCAAAAGATTTTCAATATCATCACAAATCTTGTGGCAATCAGAAATTGTCATGTTTTCAGGAAAAAGCATTGTTATTTCTATATCCTTAGAAGGTCCGGAACGCCTTGCTTTTAAATCTTTATATCCTCTCAAACACTCATTATTATAAGAATTTATAATGTTTTTAATTGTTTCAATATCTTCTCTTGGCAAAGTACCGTCAAGTAAGTTATTCAACGTCTTTTTTGATATCTCAAATCCAGCCTTTAGAACGAATATCGCAACCAAAATTGCAATAATCGGATCTAAAACAGGAATTCCTGTAACCTTAATTAAAACCAATCCCAAAAGTACACCTAATGATGAAAAAACATCTGTTCTCAAATGTTCTCCATCGGCATGCAAAGAGACAGAGTCTGATTTTTCCGCAACTTTAAACAAATATGAACTTACAAAAATATTCGCAACAACGGCAAAAAGCATTACGCAAATACCTAGCGTTGCATCAACTTCTACAGTCTGATGGAAAATAATTTTTTTAAGAGCTTCCCAAATAATATAGAACCCTGCAAAAATAATCAAACCACCTTCAATAAATCCTGACATATCTTCATATTTTCCATGCCCGAACGGATGGGTTTTATCTGCAGGTTCAGAAGATTTAATTACGGCAAAAAACGTCAAAACCGATGCCAAAAAGTCACTAAGAGAATGGATTGCTTCTGAAATTATACTTATACTGCCCGAAATTGAGCCGGCAATAAATTTTAAAATAATGATAAAAGCGTTTGAGGATATTGACAACCCTGCTGCTAATTTTTTTTCTTTAATTAGGTTCATAACTACCTTCTTTTTAAACATTTTAGCATGGTTTTGGCACTTTTATCAACCCTTAATGATTCACAAATTTTCTGTATTCCTTTATTAAAAGTCCAATTATCTAACTTCGATTTTTTCAAATATTTTAAGGTTTTTTCAGGAAATTTAATATAACATATCGACAAAGCCCACGCACAAGCCATTTGCGCATAATATCTGTCATCTTTAAATTCGTCAATACATTTTAAACATTCATCAATATAATTTTCATCAATAAAATACTCCAACAACATAACATACGCTAACCGAATATTATATTCCTCACAAGATTTAAAATATGGTTGAATAAAATCCCAAACAAGTTTTTTATTTTTTTGTGTAAATTTTAACCCTGTACAAAAGCAATCGCACACTGACCAATTATTGATTTTTGGCACAAAATCTTTTACCATCGCAAGAATATTTTCAGGGCTATCTTTTACAAGCCCAATAACCATTGCCTGCAACATTGCTTCTTCCATGTATTCAAAATCATTTTGTTTAAGAAAATCTTTCCAATTATCAGATTTGTAAATTTCTTTTGCAATCTTACGCAAAACAGGCAATCTTACCCCTAGAACATTATCAATATTAGGAATTAATGATTGAGAGAATTTTCTATATTTTTCTTCTGCTTTTTCTAATAATTTTTGTTTTACGTTCATCGAACAAATCCTTTTTTATATTAGAATAAATTAAACTGGATTGCCACGCCAAAACTTCGTTTTGCCTCGCAATGACGATTTATAGTAACTTATCTCGTAACCGACTATGCCTCCATGCCTCTTTGCATCTAGGCATCTAATTTCCTTACACTCTTTTCATCAAAACAACTGCCTGCGCTTCAATAGCAAGTTCTTGCCCTACCGCATCCATTTTTTCATTAGTTTTAGCTTTTATTGAAAGTCTATCAGTTTCAATTTCCAAAATCTTGCACAAAACCTCTTTCATCTTAGGAATATATGGCATCATTTTCGGTTGTTGCGCAATAATATTACTATCAATATTTTCTATTACATATTTTTTCTCTTTAATTAAATTATAAACATCTCTCAATAATACTGTACTATCAGCATCTTTATATAATTCACTCGTATCAGGAAAAATTGTTCCAATGTCAGAAAGAGCCAACGCTCCTAGCATCGCATCAATAATCGCATGAATTAAAACATCTGCATCAGAATGACCTAACAACCCCTTTTCATGAGTAATTTTTACTCCTCCAATTATCAAATCTCTGCCTGTCGTAAGCTTATGAATATCATACCCTATACCAATTCTATACATATTTTATTTTTCTCCTGTTAATTAATTATCAATCTATCCGTTCAACAATTTTTCAACCCATTTAATCAAATTTGAGATTTCATAAGGTTTTGGAATATATAAATCCGCTCCGGCAGTCAATATCAATTCTTTGTCATGTAAAATTGAAGTTACAATCAATTTAGTCTTGTCAAAATCAGGATTTTGCCTAATCTTTTTACAAAGCTCAATTCCTTTCAACGCATCAATACTGCCTGCATCCAAAATTATCAATGCCGGAATATTTTTCAAAATTTCATCATAACTCTTTACAACACTTACTTCATACCCTTGCAAATCAAGAATAGTCGTCAAAAGTATCGTCATCGCCTCGTCATCTTCTACAATAAAAATTCTTTTGTTAACCTCATTACTTACTGAATTTTCTGCACTAATTCTTGGTCTCTCTGCTAAATAATTTGATTTAGTCGGCATATCCGCAAGTTTATGTATTTGCATTAACGCTCCCAATAATTGTGAAGAATCCTGATATTTCAAAAACTCATTTGTCACAATTCCAATCGTTGTATGCACAAAATTGGATCTTCTCCCCGCAAATTCATCCCCGTGCATAAGCATAAAACCTCTACGAATATCTTGTGGAGAATAAAATTTATTCGCAACTGAATCAAACGCAAAAGTTAAATAATTTGCAATTTTTTCAGCCTTAATACTATCGGTAATAATCAAAAACTTATTTTCAGACAACGCACCCAAATAATCGCTTTCAGACAACGCTGAATTTATAATTGCACAATATGTCTGAACCAACTTGTCAGAAGCAAGCTCCGTATATGTTTCCTTATAATTTTCAAAATTTTCAATACTTACAAGCATTACAGCCCAAGATTTATCCTCACTGACAATTCTTTTCAATGCTCTTAAAGAATAATTTTTCCCTGCAAGAATATGCTTTGCATCCATATTAGATTCAAGCTCTCGACGCAAATGAGCCTTTATCCTCATCAAAAATTCATCAGAATTAACCGGTTCAGAAATAAAATCGTCAGCCCCGTTCTCCAAAACTTCTAATCTATCCTGCAACTCTGCAGATTTAGAAGTCGCAATGATTATAGGGCGCATATTATAAGTCAAAGCCCTGATTTTTTTACAATAATCCGACAAATCACCTTCTACGCTATCCGAAATTATTATTAAATCAGGTTCTTTATCCTGAATAATTTTCATTGCACCAATCAAATTTTTGCTAATCAAAACCTTATTGTTTTTGTTCTCAAGAATTTTTTTATACTTAATAGATAGTTCACGTCTTTTGTCGATAATCAATGTTACTGCTTGCATTTTTCCCTCGCTTGACGCTCTATATTTCCAGCCGGCATACTAACACTAAATTTAGTAATCCCATTTCCTGACGTAACAAAAATCTTTCCACCCATTTTTTCAACAAGGCTTTTGGTTATATAAAGCCCTAGCCCACTTCCCTGAACTTTTCTGGTCAGCGGGTTATCAATCCTTGAAAATTTAGTGAAAATCTTTTCGTAATCCTCTTTTGGAATTTCTATTCCACTATTAATCACTTCTATACATACATTTTCAGGTACATAAGCTGCCCGAACTTCAATAACACTTCCTTCATCTCCATACTTGGCCGCATTTTCCATCAAATTAGTCATAATCTGCTGAAACTTATCCTTATCGACCAAAATATTAGGAACTTTAGAGCTGATATCAATCTTAAAACTCTTATCCTTATATTGGTTTTTCACAATAGATGCAATCATCTCAACAACAGGTTTAATAGAAACTTCTTTATAAATCAAATTTTCTTTAGCTCCTTGCAACTTCGTTACACTAAGCATGTTCTCAACAAGATTAATAAGCCTATTAGATTGCTCTACAATTATTTTCAAAAACTTTTTTTTGCTTTCATCATCCAATTTGTCCCATGATGCCAACATAGTCTGAGAAAACCCCCTAATTGATGTCAAAGGTGTTCTCAACTCGTGACTTACTGTAGAAATAAAATCTTCATACTCGTTCATAAATTTATTATATCAAATTTTTCTAATTTTACCAGAAAATTAATAATGTATTTATTATTCCAAACTTTCTACATCAAATAGATGAGATTTTTATAAAAAACAAAAGTTTTAATTTCCCATCGCCGTATATAAAAGTATTAGATATGAAAAACATTAGTTTTTCATACCTCCTCCCCAAGTCTGGTAGCCGTTCTTACTAAAGAATGGCTTTTTTTTGCAGGCGAAGCCTGTTTCCCACTGTAACAATATTGGTCTAAAGTACTTCATACTTTGGTGTATAGCATGTGCCGCTCGACCCGCCATTTGTGACAAAATTGGTTCATACTTCATATATTGATAAAAGTTCTATGCACGTAGCCCACTGCGACAATATCTGTATCTATTTCATATACTTCGGTGTGTTGTTAAAGTCCGTTTCCCTCTGTGGCAACGTTGGTTCATACTTCATATATTGATAAAAAGTTCTACGTACGTAGCCTTAAATTGTCATTACGAGCAAACTTTAGTTTGCGTAGTAATCTCATTATTTTCAATATGGATGGGATTACTACGTCGCTTCACTCCTCGTAATGACATATAAATTAACCTTCCTTGAAAAGGAAGGGGGACCGCTTGCGGTGGAAGGATTAATAATAATCAAAAATCTATTCAGACCAAATAGCAGAAAGCTCAATATTTAGAGCCTTACAAATCTTGACGACAATTACAATAGTTGGATTAGCTTTTCTGTTTTCAATCATATTAAGATATTTTGTTGAAATATCAACCATCTCGGCAAGTTTTTCCTGCGAAATCCTTTTTTGCAACCTAGCCAACCTTATATTGTCAGAAACCTTTTCTAATATATTTTTATCATCCATTTTTTCATTCTACAAAACTTGACAAAATATGGATATCTAATATAATTCATGATATAGAAATATAATTCATAAATATGGAAGGATATATCATGATAAATGACAAGTTTAACGATAAGGTCTATTCACCATTCACGAATCATCATTCACTAAAACGACCAGGTGCTACGCACGTAACCCTCTGTGACAGTGTTGGTTCATACTTCAGGCATTGGCGTGGAGCTTTCACTCTTGCTGAAGTATTAATCACTCTCGGAATAATCGGTGTTGTTGCAGCTTTGACTATTCCAACACTTATGGCAAACCACAGAAAACAAGTGGTTGAAACAAGTCTTGAAAAATTCTATTCAACCATGAACCAAGCTATAAAAATGGCTGAAGTAGATTACGGTGATGTTAGGCAGTGGGATGAATTAGAAGGTGGCTTTAATGAAGATGAAGATGGAAATCCTACAACTTCAAAAGCATTAGCGTGGTTTGAAAAATATCTGAAACCATATCTTAAATATACAAAATACGAAGTCGACAAAAATTTAGAAGGTAAGGTTTCTGTTTATTTCCCTGATGGAAGTTTAGCACTTATTTCATCAAGTAGCATTATTTTTTATCCAAAGGCTAGGGATTATGAATTATTAGAACAAGAAGACGAAAGCTCTGACAGAAACAGAAATGTCAGCGGAACAAAATATTTTACTTTTTTGTTTGCTCCTAATTGTAAAAGTTGTCATACCTTTGAAAAGGGTATTGAGCCATATATGTATGGTTGGGACGGCACAAAAGAAATGTTATTAACAAATAATAATATTGGGTGCAAAAAAGAAGTAAGTAACGAAAGAGCTTATTGCACTGCCCTAATCCAAATGAATGGCTGGAAAATCCCAAAAGATTATCCTCTAAGATTTTAGGTGCTACATACATAGACTTAAATTTGCATAGTAATCTCACTATTTTCAATATGGATGGGATTACTACGTCGCTTCACTCCTCGTAATGACAGTAAACAAGTCAATTGATTGCGCAACAAGTGCGCAATGACATGTGTTGGAAACATGAACCAAAACAACTTTAACGATAAAGTCTTTTCACGTTTCACTTCTCACTTTTCACTTAAATTTCAGCCTATTGTACTTGCATTTCTTTTTCAAAACCAAACAATGAGCTAACAGATTCATCATCATGTATTCTTGCAATTGCAGTTCCTAATAATGGAGCTACTGACAATTGTTTGATTTTTGCAGGCATTTTGTCCATATCTAATGGAATAGTATTAGTTACTATACATTCTTTGATTGGAGCATTTGTCAATCTTTCAATTGCAGGGCCTGAGAATACAGGGTGAACTGCGCATACATATACTTCTTTTGCTCCTTCACGTTTCAAAAGTTTTGATGCTTCGCAAATTGTTCCTGCAGTATCAATAATATCATCAAACATTACACAAATTTTGTCTTTAACATCCCCGATTACGTGAGATGCAATAGCTTCATTGTGTTTGTCACGACGTTTATCAATAATGGCAAGTGGACAACCAATTGATTTTGCAAAATGTCTTGTTCTTTGAACTCCACCTGTATCAGGGCTAACAGCGACCATGTCGTCAGGGTTCATTTTTAAACTTTTAATATAATTTGTAAGGATTGATGTTGCAAAAATATGATCAACAAGAATATTGAAGAAACCTTGAATTTGACCTGTGTGCAAATCCATTGCAAGTATTCTGTCTGCACCGGCGGTTGTTAACAAATCTGCAACAAGTTTTGCAGTAATTGCTTCTCTTCCGGATGTTTTTCTATCTTGTCTTGCATAGCCATAGTAAGGAATTACGGCAGTAATTGTTTTTGCACTTGCACGTTTAAACGCATCAATAATAATTAACAATTCCATCAAATTTTCATTAACAGGATTACATAACGGCTGAATAATAAAAACATCATCCCCTCTGACACTTTCCTTTACTTGAACGTAAATTTCTCCATCAGCAAAGTTTTTTACAACCATAGGGCCAATAGATGTACCAAGATAGTCGGCAATTTCTTGCGCAAGTTTTGTATTAGAACGCCCTGAAAACAATTTAATGTCATGTGTTGGGTTAATTGTTCGTTCTAACTGTTGGAATGTCATTTCTGCAACCATTATTTATTCCTTTCAAATTTTCAATGCAAAAATATTATATAATTTATGAGGAATAACCTCAACAATTTTTTAAGTAATATTACCAAAACATGCACAAAATTTTTTTTGCGAAATAGTTTTTATTTATCAATCATAGAAAAATTTTTTGGCAAATCATTTTCAATCAGTTTTATAAATTCAGACGGTTTTATGTTCAAAGCCTCTGCAAGTTTAAAAACAGTTGTAAGTTGCGGATCCTTCATTGCTCGTTCAATTGTGCTGATTATAGAAACAGAAATATCATTTTCGCTCGCCAAAATAAACTGACTTCTCTCGCCACGAAGTTCTCTAGCGTGCTTTCCTAAAAGTTTTAATATTTGTTTTTTATTTTTATCAAGTTGCATTTAACAATTTTATATGTATAGTGAAATAATCGCTTTCACGAACGAGATAAAAATTGAGGCATTTTATGCAAAATAAAAAAAAGAAAATTCTTTTGGATTTAGATGGAGTATTAAATACATACTCAGGAAACTTTGATGCAAAGTTTATTCCACCGATAAAAGATGGAGCAATTGAATTTTTGCAAGAGCTTTCAAAATCTTATGAAATAATAATTTTTACAGTTCGAAATATTGAAATTGCGAAAAAATGGGTTATAGAAAACAATATTCAAACTTTCATAAGTGGAATTACTAATACAAAAGAACCGGCGTGGCTAATTGCAGATGACAGGTGTGTTTGTTTTAATGGTTGTTACGACAAGCTTTTATCCGACATAAATGAGTTCAAAGTTTGGCATAAAGGTTAAACTTGCCGATTGTTAATATTTGGTTAAAAAAACGAACTTTTTTGCAAAATGGGACAATAATATAAGTGTTGTTGATAAGAAGTTAATTGAAAGGAAGTGTCAGATATGAAATTTTTAGTTAGAAAAGCTCCGGAAAACTTTATTAGAACAGTAAATGATGAAATTAGTTCTTTGTTAAATCGACATTTTGATAGTTACTTTCCAGAAGCAGCTTATTGGGAAGATATGGACAAATTTTCAATGCCTGTAGAAATTTCTGATAAGGGCAAGGATTATGAAGTAAAAGCAGAACTTCCGGGTGTAAAAAAAGAAGATTTAGATATCGACATTGATAAAAACTATATTGTAATCAATGCTAAAAAAGAAGAAGAAAAGGAAGAAAACGAAAAATCATATAAGAAATCTGAATTTAGATATGGAGAATTTTCAAGAACAGTTTACTTCCCAGACGAAATTGATGTTGATAAGACAGAAGCTAAATTAGAACATGGTGTATTGAAAGTACATGCACCAAAGAGATTTGCAGAAAAAGATGCAAAGAAAAAATTGTCTGTAAAATAATCTAAACTTGGCAAAAAGTATAAAATGGCGGGTCTAAAAGCCCGTCATTTTTGTAAAGAAAATAAAAAATTAGAAAAAGGGCTTGATTTTAAAAAATGTTCATGCTACATTTAATCTTGCTGATAAACACCAATTAATGAAAGGTGGGCTGCTAGCTCAGGTGGTTAGAGCGCACCCCTGATAAGGGTGAGGTCGGTGGTTCGAGTCCACTGCGGCCCATATAAAAAGGATAGTGACATTTGTTACTATCCTTTTTATTTTGTTGTAGTAGGGGGAGAACCACATTTTGGTTCGGAACGAGTGAGCCAAGTGCGGAGCCTTGAACCTTATTAGCAAGCTGTCCGCAGGACTTATAAGGCTCAAGCGTAGTCACGTCGATGGCGAACGAAGTGATATGTCCACTGCGTCCCATATAAAGAAGAGGACAGGATTTAAGTCCTCTTTTTTATTGTTAAAATTTGAGTAATTTTTATGGTCTTGTGTAATATTTGTGTAATTGGTTGTTTTGTGTAGTCTGTATAACTAAAACCTGTTAGCTAACAACAAATCAAGTAAGGTTTTTGATATAATTATATTAAAAAAGTAAGAACAACATCTGATCTTGTAGGAGCGGATTTTATATTTTATAGACCAATATCATCAAAAGAACTATTAAGTTTATTAGCAGGAAATAGAAAATGGTGGCTGCTTTTTATTCCATTACTATTTTGGCTCATATTACCATTTATATTATTGCACTTTTATGGCGATATGGATGGAAATTTAGATAATACAGGTTTATTTATTGAATTTGCATATACTTTAGTGCTTATTATTTGTGTACTTTTTATAAATAATAAAGATAAAAATATTTTACAAAAATATGGCGATGATATTGTTGTTATTGAAAAATAAGAATTTATTTTATTAGTATCTAATTCAATATAGCTTTTATAATTTTGTATATTTCAGGAATTTTTTCAGGAGAAGATTTCAACATTATATTAATTTCTTCTAATAAAGTTTCATTGTCTTTATAGTGACCAAAATTAAAAAGTTCCTCTGGTTCTATTTTTAGTGCATTTATCAATTTTTCGAGAGTTTCTGCAGAACAAAAATTATTTTCTGTTTCAATGTAACTTAATGTGTTTTGTTCTATATCAACAAGTTCTGACAATTTTTCCTGTGATAAACCTCGTTTTTTGCGAATTTCTTTTATTCGTTTTCCAATATTTCTTTTTAGTTCCATAAAGACCTCTTTTTGATATTAAAATCTAAGCCCCAAAAATATAACCAACAATAAATGATAAAATATTGAAATATATCATTATTCATGATAATGTATAGTTGTTAATGATATTTCTCTTATTAGATATCATCAAAAATATATAAATGGAGATAAAAATGCCAAAAGTTTCTATAATAATACCTTGTTATAATCAAGGGAAATACGTTGCAGAAGCAATTAATTCCGCATTAAGGCAAACTTTCAAAGATATTGAAATTGTATGTGTTAATGATGGTTCAACTGATAATAGTGTAGAAATTATTAAATCATTTGAGAATAAATACAAAAATTTTATATTTTTAAATAATGAAGAAAACAGAGGCGTTATATATTCTCGAAATTTTGCAATTAAAAATTGCAATGGAACATATATTTTGCCACTAGATGCAGATGATATTATTGAACCTACTTATGTTGAAAAAGCAGTAAAAATATTGGATAACAATCCAAATATCGGCATTGTTTACTGCAAAGCCAAAATCTTTGGCAATTATGATAAATATTGGAACTTAAAACCATTTAATAAGTCAGATATATTATATGAAAATTGTATTTTTTGTTCTGCACTTTTTCGAAAATCCGATTTTCTTAAAATTGGCGGATACAACAATAATATGAAATATGGTTGTGAAGATTATGACTTATGGCTTTCTTTTATTGAACAAGGGTTGGAAGTTTTTCAAATTAACGAAATCTTATTTAGTTATAGACAATACGATGAAACTTCAAGAACAACAATAAGTTTAAAGAATAAAAAAGAAATTTGGAATAATCTTATCAAAAATCATATAAATCTTTACTTAAATGATGAAAATTTTCTTGAGAGGTTGATTTTTTCAAATCCAATTAAAACAAACAAGAAATATAAAAAATATAAGAAAATGTTTAATAAGTTATTTCCAATAACAATTATTGAATTAATAATAATTATAGGTTTATTTATTCTTTTAGTCTTATAGAAAATTTTACCGTTCGGGAAAATATTAGCTTTTTAGAAATATATTTTGACAAAATTTTACTTATCGGTAAAATTTGCTTGACTTATTTAAACGAGATTTTCAAAATTAGTCGAATATTGAACTCCTAATTTATCAGCTTTTTTAGTCCAAAAATTATGTAGAACCTTTGCCAATTTTTCGTTTTTAGTTGCTTTTTCAATTTCTTTATTAAACAATTCTTCAGCTTGTTGTGTATAATATTCTGTTTTTGGAGTATCTTTCCTAATTAGTGCAAATATTCTTTTTATTGTAAGTTGACGAAGTTTCCATTTTGCATTTTTCTCGTTTACTGATAATAAAGCTGAACCATAATCTGCATTACAAGCTCCGATTTGCGATAGCTCTTTCATTGCTTTGTAATTCTCTGGTGGAAGAATTTTCGACATAATTTTATCAAATAAAGTTTTTTTACCAGCAGTTTTTATTAACTTAGATTCTTGCCCTTTGCTATTATAAATTATTGCTTGCTCCAAGCCATCCATAGATCTAAATCCAGTATAATCTATTGCGGAAAAAGGAACAGTTTTGCCTTTGCCGAAAAGATCAGGATGACCATGCACCCATATTCCTTCAGAACCATTTGGGATAGAACACCGATTGCTTGTTCCATTCATTTCATATAAAATCCGTTTCCCTTTTAAAACAACAGATTTTTCATATGGTTTCTTACTATTAAGAGCCTGAACAACAACATTTTTTGCGTAATTATTTGCAACTTTGTCCGTCGCAAAGTTTATTGTTTTATCAGGGCATACATAACCTAAAGAATTTGGATTAATTTTGCCTTTTGGTTGTGTCCCCATAAATAAATACGATTTTTGCATAGTCGGTTTGCCAATTTTGCTTTTTAACAAAGATGACACACCCGTTTTCAAAATCTTGGTTTCTATCATATTAACTTTTTCCAATTATTATACGCATAATAGCAATTATTACTATTAATGACAACGTATAATATCCTTGTTTTCCCTTATACTTTTATAAAAAATTTTTTGGTATTAAAATTGCTTTTTTATTACAAAAGGTTACAATCATTAAAGTTTTTGAAATCTTGAGCCGTATTATATTTTAGTATATATACAGGAGTATTATGAGTTTAGTTATTGATTCTAATCTTGAATATTTACAAAACATTTTGCATATTAGCAAGGTCACTTTTGAAGAAAAATATGCCAATATGTCTGTTGATGAAATTATTGAGGCAGAAGCCGCTCAAGGTAATCAACAAGCAATTGAGCTTGCGCAAGAATTGACTACTAATACAAGCCTTGTTATGGAATTGTTTGACCTTGCAGACACAAATAACAAATACATGATTTTGCGAGAAATGTCCGCTCAACAATTACAAACTTTTTTACCGGAAATGGAAGAAAGCGATCTCTTACAAGGATTATACTTTTTTACAGAAGACAAATTAATGAAGATGTTAGAAGCACTTCCGGCTGAACAATTGGTAAATACTGTTTTCCAAATGTTTTCTAAAGAAGAAATTGTTCAACTTTTGCCGGAAGAACAATTGGACAAATTTTTAACCAGTCACGATATCGACAAAAACAAGATTTTAAAACACATGCAATCCATACCGGAAGAGTACGTTGCACAGGTTTTGGAACAAATTACAGGCGAAGCTCAAGAGGGGCAAGACAGTATTGATTTAGCAAAAAAATTCGGAGAACTTAATCCATTGGAATATCAAGATGCCTTGAAAGCGTTTCAACCAACTCAAAAACAACAATTAGTTTTATCTCTTGGTAAAGAACACGAAGAATGGTTTCAATTATTTGATGCAGATGCTTATACAAAGGTTATTAATCGTGAAAAACAACAACCGGAAGTAGTTAAGGCTATGTCTGTTATTGACCCTGAATATATACAAAATATGATTACAGAATTGCCAAATGATCTATTATCAATTGTAATTACCCAGATTGATACAGAAAAATTTGCAGATATTTTAATGAACCAATTCCCGGAAGTTATGGCAGAAATTATTATGAAATAGTTTTAAAACCTTAATAGGTTGTTTATATCTGTTTCTAAAAAATTTGCAAGAATTGTAATTCTGGCAAGTGACATATTTTGCATACCACGTTCAATTCGACTGATGTATTCACGATTAACTCCGATTTTTTCAGCAAGAGCTTCCTGCGAATAACCTTGTCGAACTCTTTCTGCTTTAACGTTTCTGCCAAATTGTTTTAGGATATCCTGTTCATTATACATAACTCCATTTTACAAGTTTTTAAAAATAATGCTTGTACCTTATAGGTATCCTATGGGGTAATTTATAAGTATCCAATTGGACTATTTTGAAATTTTATTTGTCCTGTATTGTTTCCAAAACAAATTTCAGAGCTTCTTCAGAAAACATAAATTTCATATTTTTTCGTGCGTAATTTTTATTTAGGTTAAATTCTTTCACTGTAATTTTGCCGTCAAATCCACATGCAGCATACATCAAGCCAACCGGCTTCCTTTCACTTCCGGTAGGTCCTGCAACTCCTGTTGTACAAATTACAATATCACTTTTCGTCAATTGCAAAAGCCCTTGTGCCATTTCTCTTGCACATTGTTCACTTACTGCACCATATTTATTAATAGTTTCTTCTGAAACATTCAAAATTTTATGTTTTGCCTCATTTGAATAAGTTACAAAATTCATTTTTACATATGCAGAACTTCCTGAAACATCAGTTAATCTTGAGCTGATTAATCCTCCGGTGCAAGATTCTGCTGATGATATTTGCAATGTTTCTCTTAACAATATTTTAGAGATTTTTTCGGGTGTTTTAGATTTCAAGCTTAAAATAAAAGCTCTTAAATTCAAGATTAATTTTTTCATAATTCAAGTTTTGAATAATGAAACGATTTTGTCAATAATTAGCATGCAAATTTATTTTTGTGTATCATGTTTTTAGGAGAACAAGCATGGCAGTAAAAGAAAAAGAAAACAATTTAGGAATGCTTCCACAAAATATTGAGGCGGAAGAAGCAGTACTTGGTGCAATTTTGGTTAACCCAAATGTGATAACTAAAGTTGTAGAAATTTTAAAACCGGAAAGTTTTTATAAACCGGCACACAGACATATTTATGATGCTATGTTACAATTGTTCAACACGAATGAAAGAATTGATATTGTATCAGTTTCTGACGTTTTAAGCTACAATCAAAAATTAGAAACAATTGGTGGTCGTGCATTTGTCAACGATTTATGCTACAAAACAATCACGACTTCTAATATTGAATATTATGCTAAAATTGTTCAGGAAAAAGCAATTAAAAGAGCCTTAATCAACGCAGGTTCTGAAATAGTATCTTTTGGATACGATGTAAATCCGATTGATCAATCACTGGATTATGCCGAAAAACTTATATTTGACATCGCTTCTAAAAAAGCAACTTCTGATTTGGTGCATGTAAAAGACTTGGTTTTAAATACCTATGAAAAAATCGAATACCGTTATGAACATAAAGACGAATTGACTGGTGTACCAACTGATTTCTACGAATTAGATGCGATATTAAACGGTTTACAAAAATCTGACCTAATTATTCTGGCAGCCCGTCCTGCTATGGGTAAAACGGCTTTTGCATTGAACATTGCACAAAATGTTGCACTGAAAGCAAAAGTTCCTGTCGCAATATTCTCTCTTGAAATGTCAAAGGATCAGTTGATGCAGCGTATGTTATGTTCTGAGGCAGAAATTGATTCTCAAAGGGTTAAGACAGGTAATATGCAAAGCAAAGACTGGGAAAAATTGGCAACTGCAATGAACTCTTTTGCGCAAGCCCCAATTTACATTGATGACACGTCAGGTTGTACATTAACCGATATCAGAGCAAAATGTCGTAGATTAAAAATGCAAGAAAAAGATTTGGGATTAATCCTAATCGACTATTTGCAATTGATGGAAAGTTCCGGTAAAGAAGATCGTATGCAACAAATTTCCGCAATTTCCAGAGGTTTAAAAATTCTTGCCAAAGAACTTGATGTTCCGGTAATTGCACTTTCACAGTTATCTCGTGCAGTAGAATCAAGAACAGACAAGCGCCCGATGCTTTCAGACTTGAGAGAATCAGGTTCAATAGAACAGGATGCCGATATTGTAATGTTTATTTATCGTGATGAATATTACCGAAAAGCTGAAGATGGCGAAGAAGAAATCGCAGCTAAGGCACAGTCTAAGGGCGAATCTGAAATTATTATTGCTAAACACAGAAACGGTTCAGTCGGAACAGTTAAGCTTTTATTTCAAGGCAATATTACAAAATTCAAAAACCCAATCAAGACAGACGCATTTTAATATTCTTAAAATACATATAGGAAATTTTACCTGTAAAATGTGCGATACGCTTGCCCAAATCCATTTGTTATGCTATAATTTTCATTAAGAAACGGAGAGATTAATGAATTTATTACATATATTTACAGATATTCCTATCCTAATTGTACTTTTTACATTCTTGTTTTCAATAATTTATTGTGCAAAAAACTACGTTTACGTCAACAAGAATTTGAAAATATTTTTAGCATTTATTTCAAATTTCAGAAAAACAGATTTGAATTTCCGCTTTAAAGAAATTGATGAATGGATGAGCGCAAATCCTTATGTTTCAGGCGTATGGTTGGAATTTAAAAATACTCTTGTTTTTTCAGAGTCAATTGCTTTAAAAGGGAAAAATAACGACTTGACTTATAAAGAAGTTTCTTCAACTGTTCAAAATATTCAGACAACTGTTGATCCATTGTATTTCTTTAACGAAGAAACATTAGTTACATCAAAATTTAACAACAAATTCTTACAAACGGTTCCAACAGTATTGACTGGTTTTGGACCGTTGTTTACGTTCTTGAACATTGCAATTGCATTCGGTAAGATCGACTTTTCATCACAAGAAAAAACTATCGCATCAGTTGCGGGCTTGATGTCATCAATGCAAACTGCCGCTTTGGTATCAGTTATTGCTGTAGGTTCTTCATTGATATTTTTGCTGTTTGAAAGAATTATTTTTCAACAATTGTGTAAAAATCCGCTTTCAAAATGCGAAGATTTGATGGGAAAATTGTTTGACAATATTTCTTCTGAAAAATTCTTGCTTGAACTTTTAAAAGAAACAAAAATTCAAAACAACTCTGTTTCAAATTTGATTACTGCAATGCCTCAGCAGTTCAAGGCTGCATTAAATTCCGGTATTGCTAGTAACCTTGTTCCATATCTTGAAAACCTTATTTTTGGATTGAATGAAGTGAATAAGAGCATGAAAGAAGTTGCTAAAAAAGGTAAGGGAGATGACGTTGATGACTTGTTCTAACGTTTGGAGGAAGATATGGGCTTAAAAGCAAGAAAAGCTCCGGCAGCAGAGGGCGATAATAATATTTTCTGGACAACGATGGCTGACCTTCTATTAGGCTTGGCTATCATCTTTATGACCTTGTTCGTTCTTGCCATGACCGGTTTTACTCAACAATCTCTTGAACAAAAAAAACAACAGATTGAAGTTAATAAAGAATTAATTGAAAACCTGAAAAAAGCTAACATTGATGCTCAAGTTGATGAAATGAGCGGTGATGTGAAAATTTCTGATATGGAACTTTTTGAATTAGGTAGTTACAACCTTTCTCCAAAAGGGAAAGCATACTTGGACAAACTTGTTCCAATTTATATAAACACAATTTTCTCTAAGAAAGAATTGGTGGACGAAATTGAAAACATCATCATTCAAGGTCACACAGACAGCCACACTTTTGCCGGAATAAACAATCCTGATGTTGAATATATGAAAAATATGGAATTAAGTATTGCACGTGCTGATGCAGTTGCAAATTATATGTTCAAAACCGGATATAACAAACAATATAGTCCAAAATTAAGAAAAATGCTTATTGTAGAAGGTAAAAGTTATTCAGACCCAATTTTAGTTAACGGAAAAGAAGATTACAACAAAAGCAGACGTGTAGAAATGCGTTTGAAAGTTAAAAAATTAGATATAACAGAAGTTTTATTTCATGGAGTACAGTCATTAAATGTTAAATGAAGATTTGATACTTGAAACGATTAATATGATTAAGCTATACAACCTTGACATTCGTACGGTTACTATGGCGATAAGTTTGAGAGATTGCGCAGATAGCGATATTGACGTTGTTTGCGAAAATATTTATAACAAGATTACAAAATACGCAGGTAATTTGGTAGAATACGCAAATGAGTTTGAGAACGACTATTCTATTCCAATTGTAAATAAAAGAATTTCTGTTACTCCGATTTCTATAGTTGGTGAATCTTGTAAAAATCCTGATTATGTAAAAATTGCAAAAACTCTTGATAAAGCTGCAAAAGATGTTGGAGTTAATTTTGTCGGCGGATACTCTGCACTAGTAGAAAAAGGCATGACTAAAGGTGACAAATTGTTAATCGAAAGCATTCCCGAAGCTTTAGCACAAACCAAAAGATTGTGTTCATCTATTAATGTTGCATCATCAAAAGCCGGAATTAACATGGATGCCGTTTTAAAAATGGCAGATATTGTTAAAAAATCCGCAGAATTAACAAAAGACCATGATGGAATTGGCGCAGCAAAATTGGTAATATTCTGCAATACTCCTGGAGATAACCCGTTTATGGCAGGTGCTTTTTGTGGAGTTGGAGAACCCGAATGTGCATTAAATGTCGGAGTTTCAGGTCCTGGTGTTGTAAGAGCAGCAGTAGAGGCTTTAGGAAAAGATGAAGATTTGAGTGCTTTAGCAAACAAAATTAAACAAATAGCATACAAAATCACATCAACAGGAGAACTTGTAGGTCGAAAACTCGCAAAACGTTTAGGTGTCCCTTTTGGAGTAATTGATTTGTCATTAGCTCCAACACCTGCAATTGGTGATAGTGTAGCTGGAATTTTTCAGGCAATGGGTTTGGAACATGCCGGTGCGCACGGGACAACTGCAGCTCTTGCAATGCTGAATGATGCAGTAAAAAAAGGCGGCATTATGGCAAGCTCTCATGTTGGAGGATTATCTGGAGCATTTATTCCCGTTTCTGAAGATGCCGGTATGATTGAAGCTGCATCAAACGGATATTTGACTTTTGACAAATTAGAAGCTATGACATCAGTTTGTTCTGTTGGATTAGATATGATTGCAATTCCCGGAGATACTCCTGTAGAAACAATTGCAGGAATTATTGCTGATGAAATGGCAATCGGAATGATTAACAAAAAGACAACTGCAGTTAGAATTATTCCAGTTGTGGGAAAGAATATAGGAGATGAAGTTATATTTGGCGGTTTATTAGGTAAAGCTCCTATAATGCCAGTAAATAAATTGTCGTCAGCCGGATTTGTCCGTCGTGGAGGCAGAATTCCGGCACCAATTCATAGCTTAAATAATTAAAAAAGGGATGAAAAATGGCTGAATCAATTCGAGCTTTCGAAAATAGTTTGAGAGATTTTCTCATAAATGCACAATCAGATTCTTACAATACTCATGGAAAGGTTGAGTATAAATATAATAATTTGAAAGTTTATATGGATTGTAAAAAGTCATCCATTCCACATTTTTGGGTTTCTGTAAATATTTCTGCTGCATGTTATCAACTTGATCCGTTAGAAAAAATTGATGGAAGCATGGGAGCTGACGAAAGATTTATCATAAAATGGGCAAGCAGACCAAATATCAACGGTGAATTAAAAAAACACTGGGTTTACCTTACTAACTCCACAGAAATTCTTAATCAACAAGTTCAAAATGAAAAGAAAACTGAAGAAAATTTGGAAATTACCAAAGAAGAAATACAGGAAGCTGCTGAAATTGTTACCGGTGGCGGTATTAGAAAGTTAAGAGCATTTGAAATGAATTTAAGGAAAAACAGACATGCCCAAAACGTTAAATGAATTAGCAGGTGATTTAAAACAACTTATCATTGATTTGCAATCCGACGCACACAATAACGGCAACATACGTATGGAAAGATACAATAATTTAAAATTATTGATGTTTCCACAAAAAAATCGTACGCCACATGTTATTGTTGATCTTTCTATGTCTGCTGCCGAATTTGATATTCAGTCAGGACAAAAGATTAACGGTAGCTTAGGTCCTGACGAACGTTATGTTTTAAGATGGTTTAACAAAACAGGAACTCTTTTTAACCTTCAAGAAACTTGGAAAACCAAGATTAAAAAAGGTGGAGAAGATGATGATATTTAATAAATTTTGTACTAAAAAATAATAAAATCTTAATAAATTATTATTGCAATTATTAATTACATTTTTTATAATATAAGTCGTAGTAGATAAAGTAAATGGTATTTGAAAGGAGAGTTTAGTATGTGGGAAAAGGATATTAACATTAACGAAGTTAAAGAAATTCGCACAAGAACTACTGTTTATTTTGGTGTTGGTGCAATCAAAAAAATTGCAGACATTGCTAAAACATTAAAAGACAAAGGTATTGATAAAGTAATTGTAATGTCAGGTAAACATGCCTACAAAGCAACAGGTGCTTGGGATTACGTAGAAAAAGCTTTGAACGATAATGGAATTGGATATGTAAATTTTGCAGAAGTAACTCCAAACCCTAATACTCATCACGTTGATGATGCAGCTAAATTAGCAAGAGATTTCGGTGCAAAAGCAGTTATTTCTATTGGTGGTGGTTCTCCTACAGATGCAGGTAAATCAGTTGCAATTTTACTTGAATATCCGGACAAATGCGCAGATGATATTTATGAATTTAGATTTACACCTGAAAAAGCTGCTCCAATTGTTTCAATCAACCTTACACATGGTACAGGTACAGAAACAAACAGATTTGCAGTTGTAACTAATTTAGAAAAGAACTTTAAACCTGCAATTGCTTATGATTGTATTTATCCGATGTTTGCAATTGATGATCCCCAATTAATGACAAAATTATCACCAAAACAAACAAGATATGTTTCAATTGATGCAGTTAACCACGTTGTAGAAGCAGCAACTTCAACAGTTGCATCACCTTATTCAATCACTCTTGCAAAACAAGTTATTGAATTGGTTGCAAAATACTTACCAAAAGCAATTGCAAATCCTGATGACTTAGAAGCTCGTTACTTCTTGGCATATGCTGCTATGATGGGTGGTGTAAGCTTTGATAACGGTTTGTTGCATTATACACACGCTCTTGAACACCCATTAAGTGCTGTAAAACCTGATTTGTCACATGGCTTAGGTTTGGCAATCTTACTTCCTGCCGTAATCAAAACGATTTACAAAGATAGACCAAACGTATTAGCTGATATTTTAGCACCTATCGCACCTGGTTTGAAACCTGATGCCTCAGATGCAGATAAGGCAGCTAAAGAAGTTCAAGATTGGCTATATTCAGTTGATGTAAAAGAAAAATTAACAGATGAAGGCTTTACAGATGCTGATGTTGATAAATTAACAGACTTGGTATTCACAACACCGTCTTTGTCAGGATTGATTGATATTGGACCTTCAGGAAATAGTAGAGAAGTAGTAAAAGAAATTTACCAAAACTCTGTAAAACCTCTATAGGTTGATATAACACAAAACTAAAAATCGGACTGGATATTCTCAGTCCGATTTTTGTTTGTAAAAAATTATATCAATATTATTAATATAAACTATCCCAACAATTCAAGGTTGCTTAGTTTGTCGTTGATTTCGTTCATCAAATTTACGTCATCTGTTTGTCTTGCGTAACTTTGTGCTTTTACCAACAAACCTTTTGCTTTTGCAACATTACTATGCTCAACCATTATGTCGGCTGCTTTGGTGTAATTTTGAGCTGTTTTTAAAGGGGAATCTGATTCTGTGTAATGTTTTACTGCTTTTGAATAAGATTTTAAAGCATCTTGCGAAAACCCAAACCTTTCAAACGCATCACCCATACTTGATGATACAAATCCTTTTAACTTGGAGTTATCTGTCTGTGCAGCCAAGTCATCAGCAATAGAAATATAATTCATTGCCTCATCATCATACATATCTGTCAAAATATTTCCCATTTTTGTTAATGATGTTGTTTGTGCTGTCAAATTTTCTGTTTCGCCGGCAAAGGAAATAGAATTAAAATAATGATCCATTGCAGGTTGAATTTGATTTACATCATCATAAATCTGCGCCATTGCATAATGCGCTTTGGTTTTTACGTTTTTGTCATTTGTGTTAAGTGAATTATTATAACTTGTTAAAGCTTGTGAATAATAGTCGTGATCATCATAAATCTTACCAACTTCATAGTAAACTTTTGATTTTGTTTCATTATCACCTACTTCATCAGCTCTTTTCAATGCTTTTTGGAATGTTGCAATTGCTTTTTCAGGCTCATTAGCATAAGCTAATTTTTTAGATTGAATAAATAATGATTTCAATTCTTTGTCTTGTGGAATTAATGAAACAACTTTTGCATCAGTCTCAATTTCCTTATCTACAGGTTCTTTAACAGTATCTTCAACAACTGATTTTTCTTCTGTTTTTGTTTCTTCTTGGGTACTACCTTCCGGAAATTTAACTAAGAATTGCGGATTGACATCTCCTTCATTGTATTTAAAATCAACTTGTTGCAAAAATAGTGCATCAACCCAGTTTTCTACAACTTTTGAATCTTTATTCAAAGTTTGAGAAATATATGTATCAAGAATTGATGACGCATTTTTCAAATTTGATTTAACAAGTTTTGTATTTGGATTATCTTTTTTAACTTGCGCTTCAACCAAAGAAAGATAGCCATTAACTTCTTCTTTCAAATCTTCAGGAGTACCGATTGCTGCAGCAGTATTTCTAAAATCTTTTAATATTTGCGCAATATTAATTACCGTACTTCTGCCGGAAAGTGTCTTAATTGGCATAACTTCGGCAGATTGTGCAGTTTCTTGAGCTTGAGTAGGTTGTGAAGATGTGTTATATCTTGCCTGCGCCTGAATTTGAGAACGCATTTGTCGCCAGTCAACTTGTTCCCCGTTATTATTTTGTTGTTGATATGCAGGAGTATATGTCGGAGTTTTGCGCTCAACATATTGCAAACCCTTGCTCTTGGAGTTTTGGTCTGCTTGTTCCTCTCTTTGTGCAGAAGACGTGTTTTGCTCTTCGTCTTGTTTTCTTTTGACAAGACTGCGTGTGTCTTTATTCAAATATGGTCGTTGAAATATACCGTTTAACACAAATCTACCCTCTGGTATGTTAACTATATACTAAAACCTGCTAACTTACGTCATACTTTCGTATGAAATCTACAAATTTTATTTAAGAATTTTTTTTTAGAAGTCAAACCATTGTAGACATGAAAAAGTAATATTAAATCCTATTTAACAACCATTCTAATCTTCAATAAAATAATATACACTGATTTTAAACAGGAAGCGTACAGAATTTTTCAATAGCCTTTACAAAACCATCATTTTCCACAGTATCAGTAATATATGTAGCACATTCTTTTAATTCCTGTGTTGCATTCCCCATTGCAACTTTTACACCACCGGCTTTTAAAAGCTCAATATCGTTATTTTGATCACCAATTGTCAAAATTTCGTCTTTGCTTAATCCCCAATATTTTGCCAAAAATTCTACACCAAGAGATTTTTTCGCCATAGAACTTCCTATTTCACAGAAAAATGGAGTTGATTTAACAATATACAAATTCGGATATTTTGCCTGCAATTCTTTTACCCAACCCGTAACACGTTCTGCGTTACCATAATCTATTGCAAGAATTTTGTTCACATTTTCGATTTTCAAACTATTAAACGGACAAACCGTATATGACACAAATTTACCATCAGTGTATTTTTTTACGCAATCATCATCTTTTTCAACATACAATTTGTCGTCAATATATAGATTAAGGTGAATATTGTCAGCATGCGCCCATTCAATAATTTCTTTTGCGCATTTACTATCCAAATTTTCCTGATAAAGCGTTTTGCCGGAATTATCTTTGATTAATCCGCCTTGATAAGATACAACAGGAGAATTTAAACCTAATTCATTTCTCAAATGTTCTGTTGCACAGTGCATTCTACCAGTAACAAGAACAACTTTAATTCCGTTATTTTGCAAGTTTTTAATGCAATTTTTCACATTTTCAGAAACACTTGTATCCCATTTTACAATTGTCCCATCTATGTCTGTCGCAACCAGTTTAATTTTACCTGCCATTGTAATTATCCCTTAATTTCCGCTCTCATAATTGCGCAAAGCGTTTTAGCATCACGTATTCTGCCATCATTAATCATATTTAAAACTTCTTTTGCATTGATTTCTAATGGTTCAAGAATTTCACCCTCGTCAGGATGGCGATAAGTAAATTCCAAATCTTCGGCTTTATACAAGTATAACTTTTCATCGCTATAACCCGGAGATGTATATACGAAACCCAAATCAGTCCAGTTTTTTGCGCAATATCCTGTTTCTTCTTCCAACTCTCTTTTAGCTGCCTCAAACGGGTCTTCACCATATTCCAGTTTTCCTGCCGGAAGTTCGTAGAGAACTTCTTTCATAGGATATCTAAACTGTTTTACAAGAAGAATTTTATCTTCTTTATATGCCAAAATTACCACCCCACCGGAATGTTTAATAACTTCACGAAAAGATGTTTGTCCTGTCGGCAATTCAACGCTATCTTTGTATAACTTTACAACCCTGCCATCAAAAATAAGTTTTGAATCTAATGTTTTTTCTGCAAATTCCATATTTGTATTTTAGCATAAAAAAGTTTAATTGTACTGCTCTAATCCAAATGAATGGCTGGAAAATCCCAAAAGATTATCCTCTAAGATTTTAGG
>OIAM01000012.1_pt1 | contig 131594 bp, 129 predicted proteins | sample 1580771 | NCBI WGS metagenome assembly OIAM01 (sample SAMEA3882538, study PRJEB24775) | human gut metagenome | biome: human-associated habitat; feature: intestine environment; material: feces | place: Netherlands | collected 2009/2010
CAAACAACGATACATTAAATGCCGGAGCAACAGCACTCAATGCCGGAGCAAGCCAGCTTTCAGCCGGAACACAGTCATTCATGAACTCAGTACCAACTCTTACAAGCGGTATCAAGCAGCTTGTAGACGGCTCAAACACACTTGTAGCAAACAACGCGCAGCTCAACAGCGGAGCTTCACAGCTTGCAGATGGAACAAATCAGATAGTTTCAGGTGTTGACCAGCTCACAACAGGCTCTAAGACACTTTCAGAGGGTGCACATACACTTGCAGATGGTATGGTACAGTTCAATGAGGAGGGAATCAACAAGATTCTCGACGCATACAACGGCGACTTAAAGCCATTCACTGACAAGCTTCAGGCAGTAATTGACGCAGGTGAGGAATATCAGACATACTCAGCAATTGCTGATGGACAGACAGGCAGTGTTAAGTTCATATATAAATTAGCTTCAATAGATGCTAAGGCAGATAGCGACAAATAATTAATTAAAGGATGTTTAAACATTAGGGGAGGCAAAAATGGGCTGGATAGAATATCTGTTAATCGTGGCGGGAAGCTCACTGGAGATTTTCGTTGCGATGGAATGTCAGGGATCCCTGATCCAGAAAGTAAATAAGAAACAGCTTACAGCCATTTGCTTCATAGTTGCAGTTTGCCAGTTGTTAGCAATGTACATCGGGTATTTCCTGTCAAGCTTCCTTAATGGGAAATACTCGGTGAAGGATGAAGCACTTTTAGGAGAGATAATTTCTATCGGAATACTGATAGGACTGGGGATCAGGCTTATAGGAAAGGCTATAAGAAATGAAAGGATTGAGGAGCATTGTCAGGCACAGCTTGACATGAAAAGAGTGTTAAGGATAGCAGGAATCACCGCATTTTATACGGTTCTTGCAGGAATAGCATTCGGCTTTCTTGGTACCGGACTTTTCACCATTATGATAATGGTGGCGCTGCTCACTGTTGTCTGTATAGTGGCAGGCATTTACACTGGATATCACTTCGGTTTTGAGCAGAAGACAAAGGTATATATCGTGGGGGCGATACTCTTTTGGGCGGCTGGAATTGATGTGATAGTAAGGCTTGTAAGTGCAAAATAATGCATAGGGCTCTGTTCGTAAGGACAGGGCTTTTTTGCTGTCCATTGAAGTATGAAATACTTTGCTTGAAATAAGGTGTATACTTCTCATGAAAATAGTTTCTCGAAGTTGGTGTATTATCATTATGTCAGCAAGAACTGACATGAAAAAAGTAAACCACAGGTTTATTGAAAAAACAGGATGAAGAAAATAAAATTAACAGTAGACGGAATTGTAAGGTATAATGGAAGGAGAGACAGCTATGGCATAGAAAATGCTGGTAACACAGGCATTTTTTAAAGAAATGGAGAATCATTATGGGAAGAGAAGAAAATGTATTAATATTTCAGGATACAGAGAGATTAAGCAAAACAAATGGAAAGCTTAATGCTGACTTAAAGGCATCTGCAAGTGGACAGAAACTAATATTGGAAACAGATGCTTTGGAGAAACCGAATCTAAATATATATGATGAGCCTGCAAAAGTGATTGTTTCAAAGAAGAGAACGTTTGAGGCTGCAAAGGCATATAGAGATAATAAGGTAGCTGTACACAATTTTGCATCTGCTTCAAATCCGGGCGGAGGTGTTGTAAGAGGTTCAACTGCCCAGGAGGAGTGCCTGTGCAGGTGTTCATATCTTTATTTCTGTCTGAATTCACCTGATATGTGGGATGGATTTTATACACCTCATAAGCAGGCAAGAAATCCATTACATAACGACGATATCATTTATACACCAGAGGTAACTGTATTTAAAAGCGATACAAATAACCCGGCTTTATTGCCAGAGAATGAGTGGTATAAGGTAAATGTAATCACTTGCGCAGCACCGAATTTAAGAGCCATGCCAAGCAATAAACATAATACAGGCGATGGCAAAAAGGCAGCAAAAATCAGCGATAAGGAAATGCTTGAAATACATGAGAAGAGATTAAGACGCATACTGGATGTTGCCGTTTCTGAAGGAAACGATACAGTAATACTTGGAGCATTTGGATGTGGAGCTTTTATGAATAAAGCAAATATCGTTGCATATGCTGCAAAAAATGTGATTAAAGATTATATGCATGCATTTAAAAATATCGAGTTTGCGATATACTGCAGCCCACAGGACGATACAAACTATAAGACATTCAGATTGATAGAGCACTAGGCAAAAATGAAATATGTTTGAATGTCAATACATATGAACTTATAAGAAATAATGTAGCATTTCAGGCAGAGGATATTTAAATGAAGGTAGATTTGATAATATTTCCGTCCAGTTATTTTTCAAAGAATTAGGTGGACGAGGATTTACAAGCTGAATATAAAGGGGCACTGGATACAGGGCTATTTGATATAATCATATTTGTATATGAGAGCTGGTTTGTTAATCATAGGCTGATACTTACAAGTGAGCCGGTGGATTTGAGAAGGGCGATATACAGAGGGTGGATGATGAAACCTGATGAGTATGAAAATTTTTATAATATGCTTTTAAATCATATAAGATGAAAGATAGAGGAAAATATGGTCTATTTAACAGGTGATACACATAATGAGTTTACAAGATTATCAAATAAATATTTTAAAAAGTATGATTGGGAAATAGGAGAGAACGATTATATCATAGTATGTGGTGATCTGGGTCTGTGCTGGTCAAAGGATAAGACATTTGAATGGAACTGTAAGTGGTTTGCTGAAAAACCATATACTTTACTATGGGTACAGGGAAATCATGAGAATTATGATATGATAGATGAATATCCAATTGAAAAATGGCATGGTGGCAATGTTCGTCATATCGTGAGAGACAAGGTGATATTACTTGAGAGAGGCCAGATATTCAATATTGAGGGAAAGACATTTTTCACATTCGGTGGAGCTTCATCTCACGACACACAGGGCGGAATACTTGATAGAACATCTTGTGAATTTGAATTTATGGTTCAAAGGGCAAGATCATTGTATTTACCGTATAGGATAATTGGAGAATCTTGGTGGAGTCAGGAATTGCCTTCAGAAGAGGAGATGCAGGAAGGGCTTTTGAATCTGCAAAAGACTGATTATAAAGTAGATTATGTGATAACTCATTGTTGTGCAACTGAGCTTCAAAATAAAATTATGAGCTATGTTGATGGAAATAGTAAGCCGGACATATTGACTGATTATTTGCAGGAGCTAGAATCTAAGCTTGAGTATAAGCATTGGTACTTTGGGCATTATCACCATGATTTCAATGTAGATGAGAACCATACGTTATTGTATAAAAAGATTATCAATTTGGATGAGCAACTGCCGGAATATGGCAGGGTTCCAATTATCGGAATGCCAAAATTCAAACGCAACGATATGGTAGTTTTTAAATTCAGGGACGATGAAAAGTGTGGCATGATTCAAATAGTGGACGCATATGGAACCTTCGAGCAGGATGACGAGCCATCTTATGATATATGTGTCGAGGAAGAAAACTGTCTATATAAGCATATAAGAGAGACGGATATTGTAAGGAAAGCATGTTAAACAGATACTCAACAGATATTTATTTGGAATATGAAGTTCAGTTAATTCTTTCTGAAATATAGGCGGTTGAAGATATTCTTAAAGAAAATAAAAAATCTTTACAAATAAAATGAATTGATGTATTATAGCACCACACAAAACGTAGCAATCGATAATAATAGCCTTACATCCATTGAAAAACAGCGGTGTCTGATGCGTATGCAGAGGATGTTGTAATTAGTAAGTGACGTACCGAACGAATTTACACAAGGAGGCATTCATATGAATTATCCAGTATTAGATCTTAAAGCTACCGGAGAACGAATCAATCAGCTCCGCAAGGACAATAACCTCAGGGTGATTGATGTTGCGGAGTATATGGGCTTCGAATCAACGCAGGCCGTTTACAAGTGGCAGCGTGGTGAGAGCCTTCCGACGGTCGACAACCTGTATGCCTTGAGCAGGCTGTTGCACACTTCGGTGGATGACATACTGATAGGCGAGAAAGAGAGGGACGATGAGCCCTCTCTTTCTTTTTGCTTTTATATTTTTCTTTGGTTTTCTTGTCCTTATGAAAGTCCATTTTATATCCTCAATTCCCTCATCTGTGGCAGAAATCGGTGTGTTATTAACCATTATGGAAAGACCGTAAATGGCTGTTTTTTAGATATTGACGGAGTGCTGAATTCAAGTAAAATAATAGACAGGAATTTTGATTATCCAGAGCTTGTAATATCAAAGTAAATGCTATAGAATATTTTCATATCAAATTAAACACAAATGAGGAGATTTAAAGTTATGAAACAGAAATTGAGAAACCTTTCGGCACCGGCAAATATAATATTTGCCATTCTTGCAGTCTTTCTTTTCATTGCACCCTTGCAGTGGAGCGGAAAAGTTCTGGGATTGATTCCTGGCATGGAAAAGGCGGATGACTATCTGCTGCAGGCTATTGTGGAGACCGTTGTTTTAGTTATTTTTCTTGGCATCACATATATATTTGGGCTGTGGGATATTTTTAAGGAAAATGCAGCAGGATGGACAAGAAGCTTATACACAGGCGGTTTTTTCATAGTGTACTGTTTGTATGCTGTTGTTTCAGGCATTTATTTGTGCTTTTTGGGTGAGCATGGTGATGTGAAGGCATTTTACAACATCATCTTTTTCTTTATTGCGGTCTGCCTTGTAGGGCTCGTTGAGGAGCTGGTGTTCAGAGGAGTGGTGTTTAATCTGCTGCTGAGAGCTTTTCCAAAGACGAAAGGTGGAATCACAGGAGCCGTAGTTTTGGGAGGCGTACTGTTTGGATTGATGCATTTTTCCAATATGGGCGCAGGGGTTAAGTTCAGCAGTTGTCTGATACAGGTTATTTCAGCAGGTCTCATGGGTGTGCTGTTTTGTATGATATACGCGTCTACACGCAATTTCTGGATGCTTGCCATTTTCCATACTGTTGTAGATATGGGAGGGCTTTTATCATCGGGAATATTTGAGGGAGGCGGAGTGGCCGACAGGATTAATGAGTTTTCGGCAATGAACTGTATTGCATTTGTCGTGCTCGGTATTCCTATGCTTGTTATGCTGCGTAAGTCAAGGCGTATCCGTCTTGAGATGCTTTACAACAATGTGACCATCATAGATGACGAGAGGGAGGGCGCTAAGCTGGCAGTGGTTTCACTGGTGCTTGGTATTTGCAGTATTATTTTCTCGTTTTTTGGATATCTGATGGGACTTGGAATTGTCGGCATGCTTGCTTCCAAAATGTCAAAAAGGGCAAAGCAGTATAACAATGCAATAGCAACTGCCGGTATGATTACATCAATAATAGGATTTGTACTGTCGGTAATCTGCACGATTGGCATGATGGTGCTGTTTGCAAGTGGCATTTATGACAGACTTGTTAATATGACTATGTAAATTAAAGTAACTGATTTGACAATATGGTAAAAATACCATATAATATTTTGTGAAGATAGTGGGGAAGAGTTATGGGTGGATTTATTGCTGAATTTTATGAGAATGGGGACAAAATTCCGGTAAAAGATTTTTTAGATAGTTTAAATGTTAAGATGCGAGCAAAGCTATTGATGGAAATTAAACTATTGGAAGAAAAAGGCACGTTGCTGAGAGAACCATACAGCAAGCCGCTAGGTGATGGGATTTTTGAATTGCGAGCTAAGGTAGGAACAGATATTTCGAGAGTATTATATTTTTTCTATTATGAAGGAAGAATAGTACTGACACATGGATTCATTAAAAAAACTCAGAGGACACCGGCTGGTGAAATTGAAAAGGCTAAGAAATATAGAAGAGATTATATAGAAAGGCATGGTAAATAATATGAGATATGATGATTATTTACAGGAGCAGCTTAAAAATCCTGACGTAAAAAAAGAGTGGGACGATCTTCAGCCTGAGATGGATGTTATAAGGGCTATGATAGATGCGCGCATTAAAAATAATTTGACTCAAAAAGAGCTTGCGGCACGTACAGGCATTGATCAGGCGGATATTAGTAAGCTTGAGAATGGTACAAGAAATCCATCTTTGAAACTTTTAAAGAGGCTTGCGCATGGAATGGGGATGCAGTTGAAAATTGAATTTGTACCAATGCAGCCGTTAAAAAAATAAAATTGAACGGATGCTGCAATAATACGAAGCAGACCTTTGAATGTCGCATAAAGTCTACATTCAAGGGTCATTTTTTAAGGAGAAACCATGAACATTTTACTGACAGCAATCAATGCAAAATACATACATTCAAACCTCGCAGTTTACTCACTGCGCGCCTGTGCCGGGGAGTATAGGGATGCTGTGGAGCTTGCGGAATACACGATAAACAATCAAAAGGATTACATTCTTGAGGAGCTTTATAAGAGAAAGCCTGACGTACTTTGTTTTTCATGCTATATATGGAATATTGATTATGTGACTGATATTGCACGCGAGTATAAAAAGCTTTGTCCGTCAGTGCCGATATGGGTTGGAGGCCCTGAGGTGTCTTACGAGGTGGAGGCATTTCTGCGGGAAAATCCATACATAGACGGTGTGATGATAGGCGAGGGAGAGGATACCTTTAGAGAGCTGTGCGGTTACTATGCGCATAAAAGAAAGCTGAGTGATATTGCAGGCATTGCCTTCAGAAAAAACAGCACAGGTAATAGTACAAGTGTGAACAACATAGGAGGCAATAAAGTCGGTGAAATAGTATTCACAAGTCCACGCCCAATCAAAAACATGAGTGAAATCCCATTCTGCTATGATACTCTCGATGATTTTTCAAACCGCATCATCTACTACGAGAGCAGCAGGGGATGCCCGTTTTCGTGCAGCTACTGTCTGTCATCGGTGGATAAGACACTGCGTTTTAGGGATACCGAGATTGTCAAAAAGGAGCTTAAGTTTTTCATAGACCAGAAGGTGCCTCAGATTAAGTTTGTGGACAGAACCTTCAACTGCAATCATGCTCATGCCATGGAGCTGTGGCGCTTTATAAAGGCGAATGACAATGGTGTGACAAACTTTCACTTTGAGATATCGGCGGATCTGCTGAATCAGGAGGAGCTTGAGCTGATTTCTGATATGAGACCGGGGCTTATACAGCTTGAAATCGGTGTGCAGTCCACCAATGATGTCACGATTAAGGAGATTCACAGGACTATGAAGCTTGAGAGGCTTAAGGAGGTTGTGAGGCTCATTCAAAGCGGCAACAATATCCATGAGCATCTGGATTTGATTGCAGGGCTGCCATATGAGGACTATGACAGCTTTGGGCGTTCCTTTGATGAGATTTATGAGCTTAAGCCAAACCAGCTGCAGCTTGGATTTTTAAAGGTACTCAAGGGTTCGTATATGTTTGAGCATGCCGCGGAATATGGTATTGTCTACCATGATAAGCCACCGTATGAGGTAATGTCCACAAAATGGCTTTCGTTTGATGATGTGATAAAGATTAAGCGCGTCGAGGAGATGCTTGAGGTGTATTACAACAGCGGACAGTTTGAGATTACGATGAAGCTCATGGAGTGTATCTTTGACAGTGCGTTTGAGTTTTTTCAGGAGCTTGGAGATTTTTATGAGGCAAACGGCTATTTTGGAATGAGCCATTCGCGCATCAGAAGGTGTGAGATACTGCTTGAATTTCTGGCTTTACACCTGCATGGCTGTTACAGCGATGCTATGACTTCTGTGGTATTATCCGAAAATGCCATAGATAGAGATAATACCGATTTTGATGAAAATGCGCAGATTTACAGCATGATTCAGGAGTCACTCATTTTTGATTTGTACTATCGTGAGAACTGCAAGAGCCGCCCGGTGTGGGCCACAGATATAGGCAAATTCAAGCACATGACACATGCATACTGTAAGAATGGAAAGCTGTCGCATGTGGAGCCGTTCCACTATATTTTTCCGGACAAGCACACGCGAAAGCTGGATGAGCTGCCAAAGTATCATAAGGAGCCGGTGTGGGCGCTTTTCCACTACGACATGAGAGACCCGCTTGACCACCAGGCGCTGGTGGAGTATATAGAATAACAGTAACGCGATATGGCTATAGCGGAGTGTATAAAATAACAGTAATGTGATACGATTATAGTGTTAAAAGCCGGGAAGGTTTACGGACTAAGAAAAATGAGCAACATAGATAATATAAAAAATTACACGGTGATTGATCTTGAAATGACAGGTCTTTCCGCCAAAAATGACAAGATAATAGAGATAGGTGCGGCACGTGTGAGGGGTGGCGAGATAGTGGATACGATATCCACACTGGTAAATCCGAAGCAGCATATTCCACAGCGTGTGCAGGAATTAACGGGAATTACCGACAGTGATGTGGAAAACGCGGCAGATATGGACGAGGCTGTGGATAACCTGCTTAATTTTATCGGGGATGATATCATACTCGGGCAGAATGTGACCTTTGATTACAGTTTTTTAAAGCAGTGGGCGGTAAATCACAAGCGAACCCTCTCGCTGAATGCATATGATACTCTGAAAATAGCCAGAAAATGTCTGCCTGCTGAGCAGTCAAAGAAGCTGGAGGATTTGTGTGAGTATTTTGGTGTGAACAGGGAAAATGCCCACAGGGCGCTCGATGATGCAATAGAGACAAAGCAGATATTTGAAAAGCTGCTTGCACTGATGGATGAAAAGGGTGAGCCGGTGGAGTCAAAGCCACTTGTATACAAGGCAAAAAAACAGACACCTGCCACAGCACATCAGGTCAGACAGCTAAAGGAGCTGATGGCTGAGTATGGGATAGCAGATGTCATATCGTGGGACAACCTGACCAGAAGTCAGGCCTCAAGGCTGTACGATGAATATCGCAGTAAGTACATTAATAGGTGTGTGGATGGCTCGGAATAACTTTCAATACAATAAGTTATAATACAATAAGCTATAACGTAATTTAATTACCGGCCGAGGCGACATCAGCCTGTAGGCTCTCAAGCATAGAAACGATTCCATCCCTTGAAAGAGAATTGAGCTGCTTTGCTTTCTCGATAAGCTCCGCAAGTCGGTCAGCTTTTGACATGCTGATGAAGGCGTTGGCTAACAGACTGTATACGTTCTTTGAATCGGCACCCTGCTCCACTGCAAAATCAAGCAGTTCATTGCCTAGCGATTCATAGCCTGCTTCCTTAAGCCTATTGTAATAGTCCGGCAGCATTGAAACAAATTTCGTGAAGTTATCATCATATTCAGACAGCTTTTTAAAATTGAGAATGCCATATTTAAGCTTTAAATCAGTGTTTGTCATTCCGGTGAGATTGACAAGGGTTTTATCCCTTAAATCATTTATTTTATCATTATTTAATGGAAAAAACTTTTCCGGTATGGTAATATAACACAGGTCAGTGGTATCTCCGCGGAGGGTTGAGTTGGCCTTGCGCTCCTTTTCCCAGAACTCCTCGGTGACCTTTGCCTGGGCAGAATCAGCCCTCTTTATGGCAAAAGTAATCACTGCAATAAATAAAATGAATAAAATTAGACAAATTGGAATCATATGTTGGAAAATCCTTTCTCATATATGAAAATAGTATAACTCATTTTTGAACAGAGGTGAATAGTATGTACGATTTTAATAAAAAAAGAAATCAGAAGGTGGTTGCTATAGTGATAATAGTGGTTATAGCAGCGATGCTTGTGACAACATTTGTGTCAAGTCTTGTATAGCTTTTCTTGAAATATGGAAAAAATATGATAATATGATATAAAATGCAGTTCAGTTAAGCGGATGACAGGGGCGCTTTTAACAGCCTCAGGAAAAGGAATCGGAAATGAAGATTAATAAAAAAGCATTATTACTGGGTACAATGGCATTTGTGCTTGTGGCAGCATCAGGCATGGTAAGTGCATATGCAAGCGGTTCGTCAGGCACAAAGAAGGCAAAGGTACAGACAATTACAGAGGGTGTGTGCATTGGCAGTGTGGATGTAGGCGGTATGACAAAGGAAGAAGCAAAAAAAGCAGTTGATGCCTATGTTGACAGCATAAAGGATACATCCTTTTCATTAAAGGGTGCAAATAGTTCATTTGATACAACAGCACAGGAAATGTCTGTTTCGGCGGACACTGATGCAGCGGCGGACGAGGCTCTTTCAGTGTGCCATGAGGGTAGCCTGATTGACAGATTTGTGGAGTCAGAGGAGCTCAAAAAGGGCAATGTTGCCGTCAATATGTATCTGTCGGTTGATAAACAAAAGACCGCAAAGATGATTTATGATAAGAGCGACGAGCTCAATATAAAGGCAGTTGACAATTCGCTGCAGAGAAACGGCGACAGCTTCGATTTTGTTCCGGGACAGGAAGGCAAAGAGGTCGATGTGGTAAAATCAGTCTATGCCATAAATGACTTTTTGCAGAATAGCTGGGATGGCTCGGCGAATGAGATAGAGCTGGTCACAAATACGGTTCAGCCGAGGGGGTCAAAGGAAGAGCTCTCAAAGATTAAGGATAATCTGGGAGGCTTTTCTACCGATTTCAGCAGCTCGGCAGCAGGGCGTGCAACCAATGTAAAGAACGCGTGCAGCCTGATAAACGGCAGTGTCATATATCCGGGTGAGCAGTTCTCGGTTTACGAGGCTATCAGCCCTATCACAACTGACAACGGCTATCAGATAGCAGGCGCATATGAGAACGGTCAGGTAGTTGACTCGGTAGGTGGAGGTGTGTGTCAGGTTGCGACCACTCTCTACAATGCGGTTATAAGGGCTGAGCTTGACATAGTGCAGCGCTACAACCATTCCATGATAGTAAGCTATGTAAAGCCATCTGACGATGCGGCAATTGCAGGAACCTACAAGGATCTTAAGTTTAAAAATAATCTGGACAATCCGGTGTATATAGAGGGCTATTGCAGTGGAGGAATTATTACCTTCAATGTGTACGGAGTGGAGACGAGACCCGCAAACAGGGAAATTTCATTTAGGAGTGAGACGATTTCCGAGGAGGATCCGGTTACGCAGTTTAAGTTTGATGCAGGTCAGCCGGTCGGTTATTTCAACACCGAGCAGTCTGCGCACAAGGGAGTGACCGCAAGGCTATGGAAGACGGTCACAGTTGATGGAACAGTGCAGAGCGATGAGGTATTCAACAACAGCAAGTACAAGTCATCACCAAAAATCGTGACGGTTGGTACGGCAGGAGCATCAGCGGAGGTTGTTGCGCAGCTTCAGGCGGCGGCAGCGGCTAATGATGAGGGCTCGGTTAAATCCATTGCTGCGTCTGCGGCAGCAGCGGTTCAGGCACAGGCAGCACAGACTCAGACACAGGATCCGAATGCGGCAGGGCAGACACAGGGTGCGCAGACCCAGACTACAGATCCGAATGCGGCAGGGCAGACACAGGGCACGCAGCCGACAGACCAGAATGCAGCAGGACAGGCACAGGGCACACAGACACAGCAGCCGGCAGGACAGACGCAGTAAATGCCCACAGGTAGTTGTTTTTGATGTAGTTATTTGCAATCAATGCACCGGGCTGTAACAGTATACAAAACATATTATTATTAGGAACAGGAAAACACATGAAAAACGGTAAAATATCAGAGTCGGTTTTAAAGCGCTCTGTCTTAAAACAACTTCATATCAAAAGCGACAGAATACTTTTTAAACCGGCAGTAGGTGAGGACTGTGCGGTGATTTCCATGCAGGCAGGTGACCAAACCAAGTTAGTTACTGCTACCCAGACGTTCACACTTGATGTATCGGATAAGCATGTGCGTGCTAACTGCGCAGTTTATGATGCATTGAACAATATTTATGCCATGGGAGCAGGTCCTATTGGGATAGAGCTGGCACTGCTTGTACCTACCACAGAAAACGAAGCCGTGCTTCGCGAGACGGTGAGAGCGATTGATGCTGTATGTGAGGAAGCAGGCATTGTGGTGCTTGGTGGGCATACACAGGTGAGCCGTGCGGTGAAGAATATCGTGGTGACAGTTACAGCAATAGGTGAGGCCTATGAGCAGATGCTCACACCATCATCGGCAGCAGCACCCGGCATGGACATAATAGTGACAGGCTATGTGGGGCTTGAGGGCACCGCAATTCTTGCAAATGAGAAAAGAGCCGAGCTTGAAACGAGATTTTCCAAGGCATTTATAGATAAATCAGCAGCATATATAGACCATATTTCCACCGCAATGGAGGCTGCATCCGCGATTGGCGCCGGTGTGGCGGCAATCCATGACGCTTCGCAGGGAGGCATCTTTGGAGCACTCTGGGATATGGCAGAGGCTTCGGGAATTGGACTTGACATCGATTTAAAGAAGCTCCCTATCAGGCAGGATACGATTGAAATAAGTGAATTTTTTGACATAAACCCGTATAAGCTTTTGTCAGGAGGAAGTCTGATAATCGTAGCTGCAGATGGTACCCGCGTGCTCAGAGAGCTTGAGAAAACAGGACAAAATGCTGTTATAGTCGGTGCCACAACCGATTCAAACGACAGAGTGCTGATTTCCGGCGAGGAAAGACGGTTTTTGGAGACTGCCCAGACTGACGAGATATACAAGGTTTTCAACTAATATATTTGAATCAGGAGAATATATATCATGAGAGAAAAGATATTAACATTTATAGAGAAAAACAGCAGGATAAACCTGAAGGAGCTTGCAATCATGCTTGGTGTGGATGAGGCAAGTGTGGCAAACGAGATTGCTGCTATGGAGCAGGAGAACGTCATCTGCGGATATCACACACTGATTGACTGGGACAAGGCAGGCCTTGAGAAGGTCACAGCCATGATAGAGGTCAGAGTGACACCACAGCGCGGCATGGGCTTCGACAAGATTGCCGAGCGTATATACAACTATCCTGAGGTGAAGTCTGTATACCTTATCTCAGGCGGCTTCGACCTCATGGTCACACTCGAGGGCAAGACTCTGCGCGAGGTATCACAGTTTGTGACAGATAAGCTTTCTACACTGGATCAGGTGCTTTCGACAAAGACAAACTTTATTCTGAAGAAATACAAGGACCATGGAACTATCATGGCGGCACCTGTCAAATCCGATGAAAGGGGAATTATGTCATAATGAGAGACCCTTTATCCAGTACCATAAAGACTATCCAGCCATCGGGCATCCGTAAGTTTTTTGATATAGTGAGCGAGATGAAGGATGCGATATCGCTCGGAGTAGGTGAGCCTGATTTTGACACACCGTGGCATATCAGGGATGAGGGCATATATTCCCTTGAAAAGGGACGCACCTTCTACACCTCAAATGCCGGACTCAAGGAGTTAAAGATTGAGATTGCAAAATATCTCGACAGAAGATACGGCATGACATATGATTACAACAAAGAGATCATGGTAACTGTCGGTGGCAGCGAGGCTATAGATATCGCACTCCGCGCCATGCTCGATGCGGGAGATGAAGTGATTATCCCGCAGCCAAGCTATGTTTCATATGTGCCATGTACTGTGTTGGCAGGAGGCACACCTGTGATTGTGGAGCTCAAGGAGGAAAATGATTTCAGGCTGACAGCCGAGGCGCTTGAGGCTGTTATCACTCCAAAGACAAAGATACTTATCATGCCTTTCCCTAATAACCCTACAGGCGCTATCATGGAAAAAGCAGACCTTGAAGCAATCGTTCAGGTGGTTAAGGAGCATGATCTGTTTGTGATAAGTGACGAGATTTATTCGGAGCTTACATATGTGGATAAGCATGTATCTATAGCATCGTTTCCGGGAATGAAGGAGCGAACAGTGCTCATAAACGGTTTTTCCAAGGCTTATGCCATGACTGGCTGGAGGCTTGGATATGCATGTGCACCTGAAACCATTTTAAAGCAGATGCTGAAGATTCATCAGTTTGCAATCATGTGTGCGCCGACCACGAGCCAGTATGCGGCTGTCGAGGCTATGAAAAACGGCGATGAGGATGTTGCACAGATGAGGGAGGAATACAACGGCCGCAGACGATATGTGCTTCACCGCTTTAAGGAGATGGGGCTTAAGTGCTTTGAGCCTTTCGGGGCTTTTTATGCGTTTCCAAGCATCAAGGAGTTTGGCATGACATCCGATGAGTTTGCCACAAAGCTTCTAAACAGCAAGAAGATTGCCGTGGTTCCGGGAACTGCATTCGGAGAGTGCGGCGAGGGATTTTTACGTATATCATATGCATATTCGCTTGATGATTTAAAGGAGGCGCTCGGCCGCATTGAGGAGTTTGTCACAGAGCTTCGCGCCGGGATGGATAATAAATAGTTTAAATTGACAGGAGACAAAATGGCAAAGCTGAACATAGTGTTACATGAGCCGGAAATTCCGGCAAATACAGGAAATATCGGAAGAACCTGCGTCGCGACAGGCACGAGGCTTCATCTTATAGAGCCGCTTGGATTCTCACTTTCAGAGAAGGCACTAAAGAGAGCCGGAATGGATTACTGGAAGGACCTCGACGTCACCACATATGTGGACTGGGAGGATTTCCTTGAGAAAAATCCGGGCGCAAAGATATATTATGCGACAACAAAGGGCAGACATGTGTACTCTGATGCTCATTTTGAGCCAGACTGCTATATTATGTTTGGCAAGGAAAGCGCAGGCATTCCGGAGGAGATACTAAAGGAGCATCCGGATGAGTGCATCAGGATACCGATGATAGGTGAGACAAGGTCACTTAATCTGTCAAATTCAGTAGCTATCGTGCTCTACGAGGCATTGAGACAGAATAATTTTGATCATATGAGGCTCGAGGGAGAGCTTCATCACCTGAGCTGGGATGACTAAATCAAGCGGCAAAGCGCATATTTTTGGCAGCTATTTGGGCTTTAACAGCTATGATAATTGTAAATACGGTAGATTTTTAGGAAAAAGAAATGGGCATAATTAAAACAAGCAAATTAGTACATGAATTTATACGAAGAGACGAGGAAGGCAATGTAGAGTCAATCACTACAGCACTCGACAACGTAAACCTCGACATAAAAGAGGGACAGTTTATTGCAATCCTCGGTCACAATGGTTCGGGAAAATCAACTCTTGCAAAGCATATCAATGCACTTCTTGCGCCGAGCGACGGCACCATATGGGTGGATGGCATGGATGTGTCAAAGGAAGAGAATGTCATACCTGTCAGGAAAAGTGCAGGTATGGTTTTCCAGAATCCCGACAATCAGATTATCGCCAATGTCGTGGAGGAGGATGTGGGCTTTGGACCTGAGAATATCGGTGTGCCGACAGATGAAATCTGGCAGCGCGTGGACTATGCACTAAGGGCTGTCGGTATGACAAAGTACCGCACACATTCACCGAACAAGCTCTCCGGAGGACAGAAGCAGCGTGTGGCAATCGCGGGAGTTGTGGCAATGGAGCCAAAATGTATAGTATTTGACGAGCCTACAGCCATGCTTGACCCAAACGGCCGCAAGGAGGTCATAGCCACAGCCCATGAGCTCAATAAGAAAAAGGGCGTGACCATCATTCTCATCACCCATTACATGGAGGAAGTGGTCGGCGCAGACCATGTCTATGTCATGGAAAAGGGCAAGGTGGTCATGGACGGCACACCGCGTGAGATTTTTTCAAGAGTGGACGAGCTGAAGGAGCACAGGCTTGATGTGCCGCAGGTGACACTGGTAGCCGACGAGCTCAAAAAGGCAGGGCTTGATATCCCTGATGGAATCCTGACGAGAGAAGAACTTGTAAATGCGCTTGTTGCGCTGAAAAACAGATAGGCGGGAGAAAATATGTCAATAATTCTAGATCACATAAACTATTGCTACAGTGCCGACTCAGCCTACAAGGTGCAGGCACTTAAGGATGTAAGCCTTGAGATAAATGATGGAGAGTTTATTGGAATAATCGGTCACACCGGTTCGGGAAAATCCACACTTATCCAGCATATGAACGGCCTTTTGAAGGCGACAAGCGGTCATATATACTACAATGGACAGGATATATATGACAATGATTATGATTTAAGCAAGCTGCGTCACAAGGTGGGGATGGTGTTCCAGTATCCGGAGCATCAGCTTTTTGAGACAACCAACTTTGAGGATGTATGCTTTGGACCGAAAAATCAGGGGCTCGATAGAAAAACAGTGGAGCTAAGAGCCTATGAGGCACTGCAGAATGTACATTTTCCGGAGGATCTCTACTATCAGCCGCCATTTGATTTGTCCGGAGGACAAAAAAGGCGTGTAGCCATAGCAGGAGTACTTGCAATGCACCCTGACGTACTTATACTCGATGAGCCGACAGCGGGACTGGATCCTGCGGGCAGAGATGAGATACTGGGACTGCTTTTACAGATGAAAAAGGATCTGGGTATCACAATCATACTCGTATCACACAGCATGGAGGATGTTGCGGAGTATGTGGATCGCATCATTGTTATGAATTCAGGAGAGGTGATGTTTGACGGAGTGCCGAAGGAGGTATTCTCACACTACAAGGAGCTCGAGGCAGTCGGACTTGCAGCACCGCAGGTCACATATCTGATGCATGATCTGGCGGAAAAGGGTATACCGGTTGACCTTTCGGCAACGACAGTTGCGGAGGCGAGGGACTCAATACTAAAAGCCTTTAAATAGCTCACCAATGCTGACATTTTGATACAAATTATGAGGAAGGAATACAAAAATGATTCGTGATATTACCATAGGCCAGTATTATCCGGCTCAGTCGCCAATACATAAACTGGACCCAAGAGTAAAGCTTTTCGCAACACTTATATATATTATTGCGCTGTTTTCCTACAAGGGAATAGCCGGTGTGCTGTTTATAGTTGCCGCGCTTGCCGCAGTTATAAAGATATCAAAGGTGCCCTTTAAGTTCATGGTAAAGGGACTCAAATCCATTATAATACTGCTGCTTTTTACAGCATGCTTCAGCGTGTTTTTCACACAGGGAGAGTACACAATCTGGGAGTACGGTATACTGCACATTTCTGACACCGGACTGATAAATGCAGCAACCATGATGATACGACTTGTGCTGCTCATTATAGGAACCTCGCTCATGACACTCACCACCACACCAAACCAGCTCACGGACGGTCTTGAGAAATCACTGGGCTTTTTAAACAAAATACATGTTCCGGTGCATGCGATAGCCATGATGATGTCGATAGCGCTTCGTTTTATTCCAATCCTTATTGAGGAGACGGACAAAATAATGAAAGCACAGATGGCAAGAGGAGCTGATTTTGAGCATGGAAATATCATAAAAAGAGCAAAGAGCATGGTGCCTCTTTTAGTGCCGCTTTTCGTATCGGCATTCAGGCGTGCGGATGACCTTGCAATGGCCATGGAGGCCAGATGCTACAATGGTGGAGAGGGCAGGACAAAGATGAAGCCGCTCGTATATGAAAAGGACGATAAAATAGCATATCTTTTCATATTTGCGTTTTTAGCGGTTGTGATAGTGCTTAGAATCTTTCTGCCGGTGAATCTGGGCAATCTTATTTTCAGATAGTGAAATAGATAGTGCAGGCAAAACAGGAGAGACATATGCGTGTAAAAATGATTGTAGCCTACGATGGCACAAATTACTGCGGCTGGCAGATACAGCCAAACGGCATAACAATTGAGCAGGTATTAAACGAGCACCTGAGCCGCCTGTTAAAGGAGGATATAAAGGTGACAGGAGCAAGCCGCACCGATGCTGGAGTGCATTCACTTGGAAATGTGTGTATGTTTGACACCAATACCCGCATGCCGGCGGAAAAGATATCGTATGCACTGAATCAGAAGCTGCCGGAGGATATAGTGGTGGTCGATTCCTGTGAGGTAAGCGATGATTTTCATCCACGCTTCTCAAAGAGCCGTAAAACCTATGAATACCGCATATTAAATGCGAGGTTCAGAAATCCTACACGCAGGCTTGACACATATTTCTATCATTATCCGCTTGACACAGAAAAGATGAGTGAGGCTGCAAAATATCTCATAGGAGAGCATGATTTTGCAAGCTTTTGCTCGGCAAACTCGCAGGCACAGACCACAGTCCGCACGATATATGACTGTACGGTGTCAAAGGCCGGTGACATCATCACAATACGTGTGACAGGAAACGGCTTTTTGTACAATATGGTGCGCATAATCGCAGGAACACTTGTGAAGATAGGTGGAAGCGATATGCCGGCAGATGCGATGAAGGACATAATAGCCGCAACAGACAGGGCAGCAGCAGGTCCTACAGCCCCGGCCCATGGGCTTACAATGATAGGACTCAAGTACGAGTAACAGCTTTAGATTTTTAATATTATATTAAGATTTTTGGAATATCAGTTTTTAGCTTCAATAATAGGCTATAATGTCGTTACAGTTAATACACGGTACGGTAAAAAGAAGCTTGGAGATGAAGACGGTTATGAGATTTACAAAAGTAAAAGAGAAAATTATAAAAAACAAACCCATAAACAGCACAGACGAAGGAAAAGGCAGACATCGTAAGGTAATCCGTATAGGAGCGTTTGCCCTGGTATTTGTCGTGCTGTTTTCGTTTGTCTCGACATTTTTTAAGATGACGGATGCTGTCAATATTGCGACTATAGAGGGCTTTTATAAGGAGCCGAAGAACACAATTGATGTGATGATGATAGGAGCCAGCGAGGTATACGCTGATTACAGTGCAACCGAGGCCTGGAAGAATTATGGATACACATCATACTCGCTTGGGGTATCAGGAGTGCCCGGCAGCCTGTACAAATCAATGCTCAGAGAAGCTCTCACCAGACAGCATCCGAAGGTTGTGGTTTTTGAAGTGAATGGCTTTTTACAAAATGACAGCTACTACGACAGATCGGTAAAGCTGCATAGCTGGATAGACAATATCCATAATGAGGAAAACAGGCTTGATACAATACAAGAGATTGTGCCAAAGGATGAGCAGGACAACTTTAGAAACCCTTTAAAGCTATATCACAGCAATTGGAAGGATATTGACAAATGTGCGCACACCTTTGCCACAAGAGTTGGAATGTATTTTGCAAAAACATCATGCATGAAGGGATTTTCATCTATTGCAAAATATTCCGATTGTCCATCAGGCAAGCAGAAAAAGCTCTATTTTACCGACAAGAGCAGAGAGTATATGACTGATCTGCTTGAGTATTGTAAAGCGCAGGGGGTGGAAAAGGTGCTTTTTGCGAGGTTCCCTCATGAGAAGGAGATAAAGAATCCGCAGGTGCTTTGTGACGTGAAGGAGCTGGTGGAGTCTTATGGCTATGACTTTGCGAGCTTTGAAGGCGATAAGGAATTTATCGGAATCAATGAGAGGGATGATTTCTACAATTCAGAGCACCTGAATATAAATGGAAGCCTCAAATTCACTGCATATATGGGAAAATATCTGTCTGATAATTACAGGCTTAATGCAGAACACTCACCGGAGCTTCAGAGTGCATGGGGCGAGTGCGCAAGGCGCGCTGACAAGGTGATAAGTGCCTGCGCAAAGGATACGGATCTGAGTCTGGGCAATCATTATTTTGAGATGTCCGTGTATCTGCCTTATAATTTTTCGTCAAGCCTTGCGACAAATAAGGTAGCAGATACGAACAACGATGCAAAGCCTGCAAAGGAGTTAAATACCCCGGTAAAAAAATAGCATGATAGTGTATGGACTTTAAAATAAATACTGCCTGTTAATTAAAGTATGTCCGGCAGTATTACATTAGAAAATAGATTTGGAGTAAATAAAATGGAACTCATTTCATTAAAATATGCGATATTTGTAATCGTGTTGCTTGTACTATATTATTGCTTTCCGAAGAAATACCGCTGGTATGTGCTTCTGGCGGGAAGCATGGCATACTATGTGATTATATGTAAGTGGTATGTGCTTTTTATCATTTTCACAATATGCACCACCTATGGCTCAACAATATGGATTGACAAGCTGTTAAAGAAGCAGAATGCTATCGTAAAAAGCCATAAGGAGGACTGGGACAGGCAGACCAGAAAGGACTACAAGGAGAAGGGCAGAAAAAAGAGAGTGGCAGTCATGCTTTTTGCGCTGCTTTGCAATTTCGGCATTCTGGCATTCCTTAAATATATACCATATGCGGGCGAGCTTGGACTTTTGCTTCCACTTGGCATATCCTTCTACACCTTCCAGTCCATGGGTTATGTGATGGATGTATACAGGGAAATTGTCGAGCCTGAAAAGAATTTTCTTAAGGTAGCGCTGTTCGTGTCATTTTTCCCACAGATCATACAGGGACCGATTGCGATATATGATAAGCTTGCGGGACAGCTTTACGAGGGACATTCCCTGAGACTTGAAAATCTGCAAAAGGGTGCGCTTCTGGTGCTCTGGGGAGTCATGAAAAAGCTTGTGATAGCCGACCGCGCGGTAAATATCATCAATTTTGTGATGGATAAGCCGATGGATTTTTCGGGCACTTATGTATTTTTTGCGGCAGTAGTGTATGCGCTGCAGCTATATGCGGATTTCTCGGGAGGAATCGATATAGTGCGCGGTATTGCGGAGATGTTTGGCATAACAATGTCAACAAACTTCAACCATCCGTATTTTTCGCGCTCACTCACAGAGTACTGGCACCGCTGGCATATGACTCTTGGAGACTGGTGCAGAAACTATATCTTCTACCCGCTTTCAATCTCAAAGCGTTTCCTGAACTTTGGCAAATGGCTAAAGCCGAGATTTGGTGCGCATATCAGTAAGGTGCTGCCGGGCTGCATCGCGAGTGTCATCACATTTATCGTCATCGGAGTATGGCATGGTGCCAATATGAAATACCTGTATTTCGGACTCTGGAATGGCATTGTCATTATGCTTGCAGAGCTTTTTGCTCCGGTAAGCAAAAAGGTGGCAGGCGGCTTTTTTAAGCTGACCGGCCTCAGGGAAAAGGGTATATTTGCAACGATTGTATCAGTGATTTGGACCTTTATGCTCATACTGGTAGGCTACTATTTTGACATAGCTGCAAATGCGTCGACTGCATTTCACATGCTTTTTAAATCAGTCACGGATTTCCATATCAGCGAGCTTGGAATAAACAACATCATTTTAAATCTCGGAGCATGCGGACTGGACGAGTACGATATACTTTTACTTATAATATGTACTCTGCTGTGGTTCTTTATCAGCTTCGTTGAGGAAAATAAAAAGCTCGATATGCGCGATTTCATACTTTCAAGAAAGCTGCCGCTTCGCTGGGCGATAATATATCTTGGCATCTTTATAGTAATAATATTCGGTTACTACGGACCGGGAGTGAATCCGGCTGATTTTGTATATATGCAGTTTTAAAGAAAAAGCCGAAAATAAGGGTGAAAAACACTTGACAACAGCCGGTTACGCAAGTATAATATCTAGGTCTGTAAAAGTAGATAAATGGAAGCCAAAGCCCCGGCAACCATTTAGTATAGATAATGATAGTCATCTGAGATGGAACAGAGGACTATAAGATGTCAAAAAGGAAGTGGCGTCCGGACATACGCGATTTCAAGAGGCATCGGCATTAAAAGTAATCGAATCATTTAAGGAGGAAAACCGATGAAAACATTTATGGCTAGTCCTGCTACAATCGACAGAAAATGGTACGTAGTAGACGCTGAAGGTAAGACATTAGGACGTTTAGCATCAGAAGTTGCTAAAGTATTAAGAGGAAAGAATAAAGCAATCTTTACACCACACATTGACACAGGTGATTATGTAATCGTTGTCAATGCTGACAAGGTTAAGGTTACTGGTAAGAAATTAGACCAGAAGATTTACTATCATCACTCAGATTATATCGGTGGTATGAAAGAGACAACATTAAGAGAGATGATGAACAAGCACCCAGAGCGCGTTATCGAGTACGCTGTAAAGGGAATGCTTCCAAAGGGACCTCTTGGACGTCAGATGTATACAAAGTTATTCGTATACGCTGGACCAGATCACAAACATGCAGCTCAGAAGCCTGAGACATTAGAGTTTTAATAGGAGGTAAAGTAAATTGGCTACTACAAAGTATTACGGAACAGGAAGAAGAAAATCATCTGTTGCTAGAGTATATTTAGTACCTGGAACAGGAAAGATTACAATCAATAAAAGAGATATCGATGAGTACCTTGGTCTTGAGACATTAAAGGTAGTTGTTCGCCAGCCATTAGTTGCAACTGAGACAGTTGACAAGTTCGACGTTTTAGTTAACGTTCGTGGTGGTGGATACACAGGACAGGCCGGAGCAATCCGTCACGGAATCGCTCGTGCACTCCTTCAGGTAGATTCAGAGTACAGACCAGTTCTTAAGTCAGCTGGATTCTTAACACGTGATCCACGTATGAAAGAGCGTAAGAAATACGGTCTCAAAGCAGCTCGTAGAGCTCCACAGTTCAGCAAGCGATAATCTTTTGGAAACGAAGATATCAAGAAAAGCCCATTTTACAAGGGTTACAGAAGTTGTGGAAAGTTGTCAGATGTGTTGGAATTTACATCGAATGCAACACATATGCAGCAGGTATGCAACAAAGATATTGATATGTATAGGACATTTTTCAGTAGAGATACTGGGGAATGTCCTTTTCTTTGTTTAAATCTTATTAATCGCATCTACAAGCTCCTTTATATCAAAGTGGGTATACACTTTCTCTGTGAGTGTCATTGCACCTGAGTGCCCCGCAATCTTTTTGATAATCGTCTGGTTAATACCAGCTTCTGCTAACATTGAGATGCATGTATGTCTGCAGCAGTGAGGTGTACGATTAATACCTAGCTGTTCCATCAATGGCTTGAAATAGCTATCGTAGTAGTTTCGGTATTCAAAATGTTTTCCAGCTTCTGTATGAAGTAAATATTCACATTCAGGGCAGGATTCATACCAAGCTTTGTAATATGGCAGATTAAGGCAGGTAACAGGACAGGAACAGTAGAACAGATGGATGCTAATGTTGAGGCTATGGCTAGGGATTTGCAGGAGATATTGAGGATTGGAGCGGAGCAGAAGAGGTTGTGGGAGGTGTATGAGGGAAGATAAAAATAAGGTATCTTGAATATAATTTTCAAGATACCTTATAATATTAGTTAAGAACTGATTTCCCTGCCAAATTTATATCCGAGATTATATGCATCAATAGCACTCTTATGGCGTACAGCACCGGCTTGACTATCGGGCAAATGAGAAAGATCTGATTGTGGGGAATTGCCTTGTAGAGCATCTTTTAGTCCCTCTTCATAAGCACAAGCGGCACAGATATGTCGTCCCCCGTTTCTATTATCTTGAGCTTCTGGAAGCTCATTAAAACCTTGCAAATATCGATGTTGTTTGTTACATATAGCCATATTGAAACACCTCCTATATGATAGTTTCTAAAATAACTATCGATGCTTATAGACCAATAGCATATAATGGTAAGTTATCAAAGTAATGAGGACAATCAAGTTCATCCATATAATCATAATAATCTTGATATTTGGGAACATTAAACCAATCAGATGACAATAGATAGATATAAACCAAATCGTAACCAATAGGATCTAAAAGCCGTCTATATTCTCTGATTTTGAATGGGAATGTTGCGAGTTTTTCATCAACTGAACCACTAGTGCGCTGAAATTTTTTTTCAATAATGTAAACAGTTTTATCAATTTCATTTATAAAAGCTTCATCAGGCTTCCATCGTTTGGAGTTGATGGCTCGGTCATTAATTCCATTTTGTCTCAAAAATATTGTAGAAAATTCATCTTGATTTATAGAGTAACCTAGTAACTGGTTTCTATCATATACTTCAAAATGATTGGCAATGATAAATCCGGCATTTTGTAATGCTGTATTTAGGGATGTTGTTTGTTCGAAATGGAGTCCATTTCTATTGGTGTTAGCTCCGCCACCAAAGCGATTAGCTTGTCTTGGCATTTGTCTCCTCCTCCTTAAAAAAGTCATTGATTTCAACATTGAGTACATTTGCAATCTGATTAAGTACAGATATGGAAAGACTTTTATCACAACCAGAAGCTTCAATTTTAGAAAGATAACTGATACTGATTTGAGCCTTTTCTGCAAGCTGCATCTGTGTTAAATTAGCTTGTTGTCTATAATGTTTTATATTTGAACCTATAGTACGATATAGGTCAGTATCATTATTAAAATGCATAGCTATACCTCTTTCACTATTTGTGAATATTATCTCATGCTATGAACGAGATGAAAATTCACTTATTGTGAAAGAAAAAAGAGATGGCTTTTTTAACTGAGTTGAGGTAAACTTATATATATGATTGATGGAAGGAGGGGATTACAATGGATTCATTTCAAGAAAAATATGAATATGATAAATTTGTAATAGAGACAGCACATAAAATTCAAGAGATACAACAGGACTTTAATAACCTTTCTGATGAAAATAAAATTAAGTTTCAAAATGATGTTATGAGAGCATTCATGATAAAAGGTATCGAGGGTGTTTCAGAATACTTCAGCCAATGGAAATGAAAAGGGGGCATGACTTATAGGTTTACAACCAAATAATTTCAAGCTTGAACCAACAACAGTCTGGTCGTTTCCAGACAGAGGAAGTTGGGCAACGCATTCAGGAAAGTATCGGGGAAATTGGTCACCATATGTACCAAGAAATCTGATACTTCGATATTCTAAACCAGGTGACTGGATTTTAGATCAATTCATGGGTAGTGGAACCACACTTGTTGAGGCAAAACTACTAGGTCGTAATGCGGTAGGTATAGATATTAATCCGCAGTCAGTTTCAATTTCAGAAACAAATTTACAATTCCAATGTGATACAAGTTCAAAAATATATATACGAGAGGGAAATGCAGCAGAATTGCATTTTATCAAAGATGCTCATATAGATTTTATCTGCACTCATCCACCATATGCTGATATCATAAAGTACGGAGAAGGCATAGAAGGGGATATTTCCATGTTGGGAGTAAAGTCATTCATAGATGCAATGGATAAGGTGGCATATGAAGCATATCGTGTGTTGAAAAAGGGAAAGATGTGTGCTGTTATGATTGGTGATATAAGAAAATGTGGAAAAGTTGTTCCATTAGGGTTTCGTATGATGGAGTGTTTTTTGCGTGCTGGATTTATCAACAAAGAAATAATTATAAAAGAACAGCATAATTGTAAATCTACTGGTTACTGGGAAAAACAGAATAATAATTTTTTGCTTCTTGCACATGAGTATATATTTGTCTTTGAGAAATAATGGAAGTATATGGGATTTACATGGAGTGAAAGTTTTGATTGTTATTTTCTGTGTTAGCAAGTATAATAAATTTATGGGATTTTGTCACTTAGTGACTAGAGAAGAGGAATCAAAATGAGTAATTCAAGTGTCGCTCCATTTGTGAAGTGGGCTGGAGGAAAACGTCAGCTTATTACGCAGATAAGAGAAAGAATGCCTGAAAAATATAATGATTACTATGAGCCGTTTATAGGTGGTGGCGCTGTAATATTTGATCTACTACCTGCAAATGCTCTGATTAATGATATAAATAAAGCTTTGATTAACACATACAGAACAATATGTAATGAACCTGATGCTTTTCTGAAAGAGGTCAACAGGCTGGATAATGATATGTGGGAAGATGGGAAAAAGTATTATTATACTATCAGAGAACATTATAATGACAAGCTTATGCGGTCTGAATATGATGTAGAGCTGGCAGCATTATTTGTATTTATAAATAAGCATTGTTTTAATGGATTATATCGTGTGAATGGCAAGGGATTGTTCAATGTTCCATATAATAACAGCCGCAGGGTTTCCGTTGATGAGGATGTTATTATAGCTACATCAGAGTATCTTAGGGGAGTAACTATTATAGATGGTGATTTTGAACAGGCTTGTAAGAATGCAAAGAAAGGCGATTTTGTATTTATAGACAGTCCGTATGCACCTTTGAATCCTACATCCTTTGAATCCTACACAAAAGAAGGGTTTGATATAGAAAGTCACAAGCGATTAGCGAAACTTTATGATGAATTAACTGCCAGAGGCTGCTACTGCATGCTTACAAATCATAATACGGAGTTGATAAATGAGTTGTATGGAAATAAGGATTATAAGATAGATGTTGTAAGTGTTAAGCGTATGATTAACTCTGATGCATCAAATAGGGTAGGAGAAGAAGTAATAATATGTAATTATTAAATGGTGTTAATGTCTCTGTTGGCAGAGATTAACATTTAGCTTTAAAGACGAGGAGAAATATAATGGATAACTTATTTACAAAGAAAGTGCCATTATACTTTGAGACGGATGAATCACAGTTGGTTGTAGGTGATTCATTTAAAATTCTAACAAAAATGGAACCAGAATCAGTGGATATGATATTTGCTGATCCACCTTATTTTTTAAGTAATGATGGGATTACATGTAAAGGTGGAAAGATGGTTTCAGTAAATAAAGGCTCATGGGATAAACTTTCAGAAAGTGGAACCGGTGTCGAAGAAAAACATAAGTTTAATAGAAAGTGGATTAGGTTATGTAAGAAAGTACTAAAGCCAAATGGCACAATATGGATATCAGGAACATTACACAATATATATTCAATTGGTATGGCATTGGAGCAGGAGGGCTTCAAGATAATTAATAACATAACATGGCAGAAAACAAATCCACCGCCAAACTTAGCATGTCGATGCTTCACACATTCTACAGAAACCATTTTATGGGCTAGAAAGAATGATAAGAAGTCTCGGCATTTTTTTAATTATCAGAAAATGAAAGAAATGAATGATGGAAAGCAGATGAAGGATGTTTGGACAGGCTCATTGACAAAGCCATCTGAGAAGGTGGAGGGAAAGCATCCTACACAGAAACCAGAATATCTGTTGGAAAGAATAATATTTGCATCGACAGAGGAAGGACAAGTTATCTTGGATCCTTTCTGTGGCTCAGGAACTACCGGGGTAGAGGCAGTAAGATATGGACGAAAGTTCATAGGAATAGATGTAAGCGAAGAATATATGGAAATATCTAAGAAAAGACTGGAGAAGGTACTAAATGACAAATAGAAATTTTGACGAATGGCTTAGTAAATTCAGACCAAGTATTTCAAGCTATGATTATTACATAGATTTTGAAAAGGTCATTAAGAATGTTGATGAAATCAAGGTAGAACTCAACATTTTGAATTCATTAATTGGATCAAAGAATATAGAAGATGAGTTTGAAAAGGTAGTGACAAGATATCCGGAAACATTAAAATGTATACCATTATTACTTGCAGTCAGGAGTAACGAAATATACGCACAGGATGAAGATGGAGCATTTTTATACAATTTCAAAACTATGAACTACGATATAGAGCAATACAAGGTATTTATGAGAAAAACAGGATTGTTTGATATGATAGCAAATCATCTTGTAAATAATCTGGTAGATTATGCATTGGGTATTGAAACAGGTTTAGATTCTAATGGACGAAAAAATCGTGGTGGTCATCAAATGGAAGATTTGGTCGAGAAGTACATTGTGGCGGCAGGTTTTAAAAAGAACGAGAATTACTTTAAAGAGATGTATTTGAAAGATATTGAATCTAAATGGAATATAGATTTGTCAGCACTTTCAAATCAGGGAAAAGCAGCTAAAAGATTTGATTTTGTAATTAAGACTGACAAGATGATCTATGTTATTGAGACAAACTTCTACGGTGGAGGAGGTTCTAAACTTAATGAAACTGCAAGAAGTTATAAGATGCTTTCACAGGAGGCTGATACAATAGATGGATTTACATTTGTATGGTTTACAGATGGAATTGGATGGAAGAGTGCTAGAGGAAACTTAAGAGAGACATTCGAAGTTATGGATACTATTTATAGTATTGATGATATGGAGAAGAGGGTTATGAAAGACATATTTAAGTAGGTGATAAAAATGAAACTTTTAGAATTATAAATGAAATAGAATAAGATTATTGTCATATAATACAGATTCAGTTTTTGAAAGATTCGTACAGCATCTCGCAAATAAACTGAGAGTTACAGTGTGGACTACTATTTATTTGATATGGGTATTTTCATCGAGAAAGTATATAATGAATTACAATTGGTAGGGATTAATTACTATATGGAATGTGTCAATTAAAAAACGGATGTCCAGGAGAGTTCTGGGCTTTGTATAGCATACACGCTACCATATATAAATTTCTTGATTTTGGAATTTTTAGGACACACAAATGCTATCAAATATATAATATTAGAAATTATATCCTGGAAACAATATGTTTCCGGGATTTTTTTTGAGTTTGCGCGATATGGACACACTCTAACGAGTGTAAGTTCAGAACATGCTCAGATAGTGAAAATTGTATTAGCGATAAATGGTTGTACCACCTTCATATTTACAATATATAAAAAATGTTAGTACATTTATAAAATCAACGAGTAAATAATGAATATATCTGCGCAATATTTGACAAATGTACTAAAAGATGATAATGTATGTACATGGAGGTGACAGTATGAGTAACCAAAAAGAAGAAAACTTTAAGCGTCTGGCTGAAAATAGAACTAATAAAATAATTGATATGTTGCATTTATTGGGTAATCTCTCAAACACATCAAATTATTCGTATTCTGAGGAACAAGTAAAAACAATTTTTTCTGCAATTGAACAGGAATTAGAAATACAAAGAAATAGGTTTGTTACTAAGCAAGCAACAAAGAAAAAATTTAGATTGTAGAGGAGGCATATAACATGACTGACGAGAAATGGAGAAGTCCGAATAATGACTATGGTCCAGAGGTAGGCTTGGATAATGGTGATGTTGAGACTTTTAAGAAGGAACCTGAAGAGGCTTTGGCTCGTGAAACAGGACAGAATTCAAATGATGCACGTTATAATTCATCTTATACCAAAATGGAGTATAAGCTATTTGAAGTTGAGCATGATGCTATACCAGGAATAGATGAACTTTCTGAGATGATTGAAGCGTGTTATGAATATAAGAAAGAGCTGCCCAAAGAAGCTGTGCAGCTTAAACGAATGCTGGAGAGGTCACATGATAAGAAGATAAAATGTCTTAGAATTAGTGATTTTCATACATCAGGACTTGAAGGAGTTCTATCTAACGATGCTGAAAAGCCATTTTATTTGTTAACTAAAGGCTCTGGTATCTCATATAAAGGTAGTGGTGCAGGCGGTTCAAAGGGAATTGGAAAGTATGCAGCGTTTGTAAATAGCAATATAAACACAGTATTTTATTCGACTTACAATAAGGATAATGAACGCGGATATATAGGTGTATCTAAACTCCGTTCTGCTCCTATTCCTGAGACTGATGGACTTATGACACAAGGAATTGCATATTTTTCAAGAAATGACAAGAAAGAGCCAATATTAGAGGAACTATTGCTGGATCCAGAATTTGAAAGAGAAGAAGGTAACTACGGTACCGATGTATATATAATTGGTTTCAGCTCTGAAAATGATTGGAAATGGTCTATCATTTCAAAACTTTTGGAGAGTTTTATGGTAGCAATTACTGAAAAAACTCTTATCATAGATGTTGATGATATTACTGTTTCAAAGGAAACATTACCTGAACTCATAAATGACATAAATTTGAAGAGAGTTTGTGGAAAGAGGCTGTATAGAGATATTCAGGCACAATTTGCCTTATTATACGACGAGGATATCGTCAAGAAAACTATTGACCTTGATGAGCTTGGGAAAGTTGATGTGTATGTAAAAAAGTATGATGCAAATCACAGTGACATGGCAACTCAAAAATGTGTTTATGTGAGATATCCATATATGAAGATAAAGATGTCTGACAACTTGAGTAAACTTCCGTTTTCTGCAATGTGTATTATAGGAGATAATGAAATCAATTCGTTATTAAGAGACGTTGAAAACCCTCAACATACTGATTGGGAATTTAATAGACTTAATGATGATAAGCCTCTGAAAAAGAAAACAAGAAACGCTGAAAGATTACTTCGTGAAGAAATAAGAAAGCTTGTTACTGAAGTAATGTTGGCAGATAGCTCTGAGAAAACAGATGTACTTGGGGCTGGTGAATTCTTGCCTTCAACAGAGGATGGAGATATGGAAGTTGAAGTGAAGACAATAAAAAAGGATATTGTTCGTACTACTAAGGCTCGTAAAAATAAAGCCGTAAATCCTAAAAAAGAAAAAGCCAATGAAGATGATGATGCATTTAAACATCAGAATGGTTCTTTAACGGATGATGGAGATGATGGTAAAAAACAAAACACTGGTGGTGGAGGAGAAGATAATCCTTATGATGATCCAAATGACCAGGGTGGTCGTGGTACAGCTACAGGTAATGAACCTATTCTTAAAAAGGTTAAACTAGGCGGAATAAAGTATAAAAATATCGTTGTTGATGAAAAGGCAGGAAGATATGATTTTAGATTTACTGCGCCTCACGATGAGGCAGATTTTGAACTTGAATTAAAAATGTGTGGAGATGGTAGTGATACTTATACGCTTGATATTATTAGCGCTGAAGTTGATGGAAAACCATGCAGAATAGAAGATGGCAAGGTTAGAATGAAATTATCTAAAGACGTTACTTATGTTGTGAAATACACAACTAATAGAAAAAGCATGTTTTCAAGTGAGGTGATAATGAATGCTTATAGGTAATAAAGTTTTTCCATATCCTTTGCTGAGGGATAAGGATAGTAATACTGATTATAAAACAACTCAATTCTGTTTTGATTTCGAAATGGATAACGGTATTCCGATGATTGTTAATGGTAACCTTATATTAAAAAATATCTCGTTCTACTTGGATAATCCAGAATTAAAGGAATTATATGCTGACGGCTTTGTAAAAGCTATATGTGAGGTTGAGTGCTCTAATACTGTGTACAGGGAGTTCTTTGAAATAACAGAATCACCTCAAACAAAGAAAATTCCGATTACGAATTTTGCAAATATCGTTACAATTTCGGCGTATTTAGTTGCTACAAAAGAAATATGTGCATTTATTAGTACTGATTTTGTTGACGATTACGAGGGCTATAGTTTCCATATTAATCCTTCAAATGTTTTAGCTGCCGACGATGGCATAAAATTTAGAGTAGATATTGATGAAAGTAATGATAACAAGATGTCATCAATATTTACAATAGTAAAGAAGGATGATGCCGAAGGAATCGTAACATACAATGATGAGCCTAATAAGATAGTCATTTATCTTAATCCGGAAGATTATAGTATTTATGATACTATGAAAAACTATAGTATGTATAATAGCGTATTTTTCGCAAACCTTGTTATTCCAGCACTTGCAGGTTGCCTTCAAGAAATACAAAATGGTTTTTCGGAAGGCGATATTATTGATGAAATTTGCGATGATAAAAAGTGGTTTAAGTCAGTAATGAAAAGATATGCTTTCGTGAAGGGAAAGAAACTGGAGGCAGAAGATTTTAGTAATATAAATTGTTTTGAGCTAGCTCAATTGTTGATGAATGAATCAACAGATAAAAGCATTAAGGATTTTTATCAACTAGCAATTAATGGCGAGGAGGTAAGTGAAAATGAGTAAAATTAATGTTAAGTTTCTCACTGATGAAGCTTTAGCAACAATAAAAGCGAATTTAGATAAGTTCACTAAAATTGTAAAAGAAAATCCTTCAGATAGTAGCTCATTTATCGCAGAGCTCCCAGAAGAGTGTTTTGTAGAGAAAAAATATCCTATTGAAGATTTTGAACTAGAAGTAGATGGAGATGGCGATTATTCAAAGGTTGATGTAGATAACGCAATAACCTTATATGAGCATCTATGTTGTTTGCCTAAACATGTTTTAGGAGATGAAAGATTCTGGATGTGGCTTATTCTGGAAAAATGCTATGCGGCAACAATACAGGCGATGCCTATGGAAAGTGGAAAGAAGATTATTGCAGACCACTGGTTGTTTGGGCAGGGTAGAAGACGTGGTCTTATGTTTGGCGCACTTTCTCGTGCATATTATAGAGTTCAGTTAACAAAAGATGATACTCTTGAAGATGCATATGAATTAACCAAGTTTGCTACACAGAATTATATGAGATACAGAGAGTTTACTTGGCGAGGCTATTCGAATAATAAAACAATTGTAACTGGCGCATTGAAAGGAGAGAAAAAGGCAATAGCAAAATATGGTGACACAATTGAAACAATAAAAGATTATTATCCATCAATAGCAAAGCATATTTCACAGCTTGGAAGTGTAATGTTATTGGATTTTATGAGAGAGGATTATATCCTTGATTCAGTGCTTGCTTTTTGTGATAGCTTAGCAGAAGCAAATAACATTATGCCGATAAAGTAGGTTGTAGTAAGCAAAATGTATTTTTATAGTATTAGTCCTTTCTTTGCTAAAGTAATGAGTAGCTCTGGGAATGTGTGGGCAGCCAACCGCATACAACACATATGCAACACTGCCATACACAAATCCACTATTTATGGGCTTTTCTTGTTATCAAAACGTTAACAAAGAGATAATTCAACCGAATATCAAAAGAACATCAAAACCCTTGGAAATCCAGTATTTTCAAGGTTTTTTTTATATCTGCATTTGGAGAAAGAAAATATATAAATACAGAAAACCTTTGATTCCTGTATTAGCGGGACCAAATGGCTTGTAAAAATACACATATTGTGATAACGTAAGGGCGTATGAACGTCAGCGATTTTTGAAGACAGGCATTACAAATAATGAATAAGAGGCAGCAAAATGGATTTTGAAAGCAGAAGACAAAGAATTTTAGACAAGATGGAGGACAATTCTATAGCAATATTGTACTCAGGCATCGAGCACCATGTGAGTGCAGATGAGTATGATTTATTTACAGCACAGGCTAACCGCAATTTCTTCTATCTGACCGGACTTAGACGTGACAACATGGTCCTTGTCCTGGATAAATGTGTAGAGCCTGCTAAGACAATGCTCTTCATAGAGGAGGCAGACCCTACGATGGAGCGCTGGTACGGCAGAAAGGTGACTATGGAGGAAGCCGAGGAAATATCAGGAATTGATGAAGTAGAATATATTTATGAGCTTGAGAGCACGCTGGACAGGATAATGACGCGCGAGGATGTATACACAGCATATTTCGACACGTATCGTCACCAGAAAGTGGATTTGCCGGATTACAATGTGGTAAAAGCCAATGAATTTAAGACAGATTATCCGGGAGTTGCTGTGAAGAATCTTTTCCCACTTGTGGCAGAGGAGCGTATGCAGAAGGATGAGGATGAGATTGAGCTGACCAAAAAGGCAATCGCTATCACAAAGGACGGACTTTGCAATGTAATGGCCAATTTAAAGCCGGGCATGAAAGAATATCAGGCACAGGCAGACTTTGAATATATCATAAGACGCGGTGGGGCAGAGTGGACAGCTTTTCCTACAATTGCCGGAAGCGGAATGAATGGAACGATGCTTCACTATGACACAAATCGTGAGACGATGGAGGATGGAACACTGGTGCTTCTTGACCTTGGAGCCAGAATCGATGGCTACAATTCGGATATTACGAGAACATATCCGGTAAATGGCAGGTTTACCGAGCGCCAGAAACAGGTTTATGATATCGTGCTCGCCGCAAACCGAAAGATTGTCGAGGTTGCAAAGCCTGGAATGACTACAAAGGAATTAAATGAAGTATGTAAGGATGTGCTCGCAGACGGGCTTATGAAGCTTGGACTGATAAAGAATTCGGTAGAGATTTCTAAGTATTACATGCATAGCGTGTCACACCATCTGGGAATTGATGTGCATGACGTGACAGTTGACTCAAACAGCAGGCTTCGTCCGGGAGCAATCATCAGTGACGAGCCGGGACTGTATATAGATGAATGGGAAATCGGTATCAGGATTGAGGATGATGTGCTTATCACCGAGGACGGTGCAGTGTGTCTGTCGGAGGATATCATCAGAACCACGGAGGATATAGAGGCATACATGGCAGAGCACAAAAAGAATTAATCGTGATAAATGATAAATTTTACGGTTTATAATATTTTTATGTGACATAATCTGATTTATGTATTATAGTAGTGCTAGTACATCGAATAATAAGTTTCTGATGCATTGTTATTTCTTATTTGGTGTACTATAGTATAGCAGTTATTTTTTATTGCTGTATAGGTGCAACGAAAATAATTCGTTCGACAGATGGAAGGAGAACAACTATGGTAAAGAAGATTAATAGCAGTGAATTTGAACAGGTTAAAAATAATAAGGCTATCATTGTTGATTTTTCGGCAGAGTGGTGCGGTCCATGCAAGATGCTTGCGCCGGTAATGGAGCAGCTTTCTGATGAAATCACAGATGTGGAGTTTTACAATATTGATGTGGACGAGAATCCAGATCTGGCAAGAGAGTATCGTATAATGAATATTCCGGCAGTTATTGCAATCAAGGGCGGTCAGGTTGCCGGTCAGCAGATTGGTCTTGTGTCTAAGGATGATATGAAGGGCTTTATAGACGGAGTTTTCTAAGACAAAGCGTTTTATGAAGCTTTCTAAGAAGCGAGAAGACACCTGCAATGAACTTTTTGTGAATATGCAAGGTGTGATGCTTAACAGTTATTATGGATAGTGTAAACCGGGCTGGATATCGTGCCCGGTTTTACATTTTTTACATTTAAATTAGTTCTCTCGGAAGATTTTTCCAAAGATGAATCTGACAAGTGGTCCGGCAACAAAGAGCTGCCAGAAGAAGGCCATTGGAAAGTTTCTTACGACGAGCTCACAGAATGTCGCAAATATCTGTGAATTAAAACCACCATTGAAAAGGATGGTAGCGATAAAGCTCATCATAGGACACATAAACCAGATTGAGAAGACGGAAATTGCAAGGATTATAGCAATAGGTCTGTCCTTTCCCGGTGTGACGATTTTGAAAGCACATTTTTTGGCAAGTGGTCCGGCAATGAATGTATCGAGAATAAAACCGGCAACAATCATGATAGGAAATTCGCCTAATGCGGCCTTAAAAACAAAGTTCTTCATACCACCTGTTTCAAGGGCAATATTGTAGCATATCATGGCATAAACCATGACAAGCACCATCATGATGGTAAAAACGGTTTCCTGTAATCTGTTCTTTGGCATTTTTCTTAAATCCTCCTGTTATGTAAAATAAATATAGCTGTAACGAGTAGTTACAATAGGCTCTTGATAGCTGCGATAATTGAAAAAGACTTGAAGTGTATACAAGGCTTCATGCATGTAAAAGCACAAAAAAATAGACAGAGGGAAACTTTCGTCTCGCTCTGTCTAAGCTGCAACTACCATTAATTGTCGATAGTTTATCATAGATAGAATATAAAAATCAATAGGAAGTTGGTACTATAGAAAATATGATAATAAAAGATATCGAATTTAAATTAAAAGACGGCAGAACTGCCATTTTGCGAAGTGCAAATGAAAAGGATGCCGAAGCTCTTATAGAGTACATGAAAAAGTCAACCGGTGAAACGGATTTCTTACTGAGGACACCGGAAGAATGTGAGACCCGGACCATCGAGCAGGAGATTGATTTCATAAATAGCTGCAATTTGTCGGATACACATACGCTGCTGGTTTGTGAAGCAGATGGAAAAATTGCCGGAAATTGCATGGTCTGGTGGAATAAACGCGCGAAAACCGGACACAGGGCAAATGTGGCAATCGGTTTGCTGAGCGAATTCTGGAATCAGGGGATCGGAACGAGAATGTTCCGTGAAATGATAAAAATAGCAGAAAGCAATCCGAATATATTGCAGATGGAATTGGATTTTATTGAGGGCAATAGCAGGGCGAGAGCACTTTATGAGAAGATGGGCTTCAGGATAACCGGCATCAAATTTAATTCTATCAGACAAAATGACGGAACCTTGTGCAATGAGTATTCAATGATAAGGGAAATTAGTAGATAAACAAACTTTTTATAAAAAGCCACAATATGTATTTTAGCGAGTACCAGAGAGTTTATACCTTGTAAACGTTTACTATTATGTTATACTGTAATCATTGCCGGGCATACTAATGTGTGAATGTGAACGGTAAACGGAAAAAGTAATAAGAACAGCAGGAGACGGATTTTATGCTGTATCGTAAATAAAAAATGAGGTGAAAATCGTGCTTAAAGCAGAAAATTTAACTTTAAACGTAGATGATGAGGGCGGAAAGAAATGCCTTCTGAACAATATATCATTTCAGGTAGAGGACGGAGAAATGCTTGTCATTACCGGACCAAACGGAGGTGGAAAATCCACTCTGGCAAAGACCCTGATAGGTATTCAGACACCGGACAGCGGAAAGATTATACTTGACGGGCAGGATATCACAGAGCTTGACATCAATCATAGGGCAAATGCGGGAATAGGCTTTGCATTCCAGCAGCCACCGAGATTTAAGGGAATGACCGTCATGAAGCTGCTCAAGCTTGCCGCAAAGGATGAGCTTTCAGACAAGGAGTGCTGTGACCTTCTCACCGCGGTAGGACTCTGTGCAAAGGATTACATTTACCGCCAGATTGACGGCACACTCTCAGGTGGAGAGATGAAGCGAATTGAGATTGCATCAGTGCTTGCCAAGGAGCATTCGCTTTGCATATTTGACGAGCCGGAGGCTGGAATCGATCTGTGGAGCTTTTCAATGCTCATACAGAAATTTGAGGAAATCCATACTGAGAAAAAGCAGAGCCTCATAGTGATTTCACATCAGGAGAAAATCATAAATATGGCAGACCGCATCATGATAATTGATGGCGGAGAAATCAAGAAAATCGGCACAAAGGACGAGGTGCTGCCTTATCTCAATGGTGTACAGAAATGTCACAAATGCGTAGAGAGACTGGAGGGAAGAGCATAATATGGTAAAGCTTGACAACGTAACAGAGGGCGTATTGGACGTCATAAATGATAATAAATTCAGTCAGACAGGTGCCTTTAATCTGCGTGAAAACGGCACATCAATCTGCCACGGAGACAGCGAGCACATCAAGATAAAGAAAAAGACGGACAAGCCCGGCATTGATATCTATATTGATGGAAAGACGGATGGAGAGGCTGTCTATATCCCTGTAGTACTCAGCAAATCAGGTATGACAGACCTTGTATACAACGATTTCTATGTAGAGGATGGTGCAGATGTAAGGATTGTGGCAGGCTGCGGAATCCACAACAGCGGCTGCAACGAGAGCAGACATGATGGAATCCACACTTTCCATGTAGGTAAAAATGCGAATGTCCGATATGAGGAAAAGCACTACGGCGAGGGAAACGGAACAGGTGCGAGAGTGCTCAACCCTGTAACAAATATATTTGTGGGTGAGAATTCTGTTTTCACTCTCGATACAGCACAGATAAAGGGTGTTGATTCTACAGTCCGTGAGACCAATGTGGAGCTTGGAAAGGACGCAAAGCTCTATGTCACAGAGCGTCTCATGACAGATGGAGATCAGAAGGCGGAGTCAAATATCGAGGTGCAGTTAAACGGAGAGGACAGCTCTGCACAGATTGTTTCCAGATCCGTAGGAAAAGGAAACTCAGTCCAGACCTTCCATCCAAATGCCATCGGCAACAGCAAATGCCAGGCTCATATCCAGTGTGATTCTATAATCATGGATCATGCAGAGGTCGGTTCAATCCCTGAAATCAGGGCAAAAAATATCGATGCGGCTATCATACATGAGGCAGCAATCGGCAGGATAAACGACGAGCAGCTTCTCAAGCTCCGTACACTCGGACTTACAGAGGAAGAGGCAGAGGAAGTTATCATACAGAATTTCTTAAACTAAATCAGGCGTAAATAGAAACCCCGGAGCGTGATATTGATATGCTATCAAAGCATACAATACGCTCCGGGATTTTACACTTACATTTGGGAGAAGTATACTAGAGTCTGTTGAGAGTCTGGTACGGATTAAAATAAGGAGTCAAAATGAAAGCGTATTATCATCTACCGGGATTGTTTGAATTTTATGAATTATACAAAGAATTTCTCCCACTGTACCGCAAGCACCGGGAATATTTCTATGACTGGTGCGACATAGGCTCAATATACGGTGCACCGGCAGACTGCATATGGGGCGGAGGCCGCGTCGGTTTTGGTGAGCACGATTTGAAGGAAGTGCTTAAGCTGATGCAGGAATATGGGATATCCGCGAGACTTACCTTTAGCAATTCATTGCTTACTAAGGAGCATCTTCCTGACAAAAAATGTAACGAACTGTGCAGGATATTTGATATAGGCAGAGATAATGAGCGAAGCAGGGGCTTTGGAAACGGAATAATCATCTACTCAGATATTCTGCTTGATTACATAAAAGAAAACTACCCTGACTTTTATTTTGTGTCTTCAACCACAAAGGTTCTGACGGATTTCAGTGAATTTAAAAATGAGCTAAACAGAGAGGAATTCCGCTATGTAGTACCGGATTTCAGGTTGAACAAATCATTTGACAATCTGAAAGCACTATCACAGCATCAAAAGGAAAAAGTAGAATTTTTGTGCAATGAGTGCTGCTGGTTTGGCTGCACGGACAGGAAGAAATGCTACGAGACGGTTAGCCGCAAAAATCTGGGCGAGGATTGCTCGGAGCACTATTGCACTGCGCCTGATGCGGGGCAGGGATATCTCTTTTCGAAGGCGATGGAAAATCCGGGATTTATAGGAGTAGACGATATAAAGAACACTTATCTGCCGATGGGCTTTAGCAATTTTAAAATAGAGGGCAGAGGGCTTGGAAGTGCCATGATACTTGAATTTCTGCTCTACTATATGACGAAGCCACAGTATCAGATACATGTCAGAGAGCACATTTATCTCGATAATATGCTGGATTTATTTTGAAATATAAAAACTATACATTAACGACAACAGGAAGGATGATTCTCAAAAATGAATATTAGAAGAGCACAGGAAAAAGACATACCAAGACTTATAGAATTGTTAGAGCAGGTGCTTCAGATCCATGCCGATATCAGACCGGATATTTTTATTCCGGGAACGACAAAATATACAAATGAAGAGCTTGCAGAAATGATAAAGGACGATACAAAGCCGATATATGTTGCGGCAGATGATGACGATGTATGCATGGGATATGCATTCTGTCAGATAAGACAGCAGCCGTTTTCCAACAACATGGTGCCGTTTACATCACTTTTCATAGATGATCTGTGTGTAGATGCAAAGACCAGAGGAGCGCATATCGGAGAGCAGCTTTTTGAATATGTCAAGAATGAGGCAAAGCAGCTCGGCTGCTATGAGGTCACCCTCAATGTATGGAGTGGAAACACATCTGCTGAGAAATTTTATGAGAAGATGGGGCTTAAGACAAAGGAACGCCAGATGGAGTATATTTTAATGTAAAATGTATGTTGACAAACACAAAAAGGAGTGATAAACTTTAAACAAATTTAGCGAGATAAAGTATTAAATCGTTAAAGAAGTGAAAACAGTTTAAACTGTTTCGACAATTTAATAAGTTGTAAACCGTTGAAGCGGAGATAACGGCAATGATGCCTTTACAGAGAGCCTGTGGTGCTGAGAATCAGGTGTGAAACAAGTTGTCAAATGGACCGCTGAGGGCGCAGTCAAATGGATTTATCATTCATCCAGATATCCAGAGTATTCTGCGACGTGAGGGCATACGTCATTTGTCCGGGATATGTTGGTATCCTGCCAAGCGCACGAGCTTTATCGTGAATTCAAGGTGGCACCGCGGATAGTTAAGATTATTCGTCCTTGACAGAACTAAAATTCTGTCAAGGGCGTTTTTTAGTGAACAAAGAGGGACAATGGAGTTTGCAAGTCTGCATGCTCGCATGCAAGCTTGCGAACGAACATTGGACTGCACAACATAAAGCGAGAATTGTAGCAGCGTAAGCTGCGGAGAAGCCTTGAAAAGGCGAATTCGAGCTTGTATGTTGGGCATTTGTTCACGGTTGAACATTGGACATTTATTCACTACCACACAAAATTTGGAGGCAAGCATATGAAAATTTCACCTACACTGACCGAAGTTAAAGAAATAGCAAAAACCGGGAAGTATGACATTCTCCCTGTAAGCTGTGAGATATTATCAGATTTTATCACACCTATAGAGGCTATGAGGATTCTTCAGAATGTTTCAACACATTGTTATCTGCTTGAATCAGCACAAGCCAATGAAGCCTGGGGAAGATATACATTTTTAGGATATGATCCAAAGCTTGAGATTAACTGCATAGATGGTCACATGAAGCTTGGAAAGCTTTCGGTGGAGACGGAAAATCCTTCAGAGTACATCAGACAGATTCTTTCAGAGTACAAGAGTCCGAAATTTGATTATCTGCCTTCGTTTACAGGTGGCCTTGTAGGTTATTTTTCGTATGATTATCTGGGCTACAAGGAGAAAAGCATCAGAGGAAAAGCAAGGAACACAGAGGATTTCAAGGATGTTGATCTGATGCTTTTTGATAAGGTAATAGCATTTGACAATTTGTGCCAAAAGATAATACTAATCGCAAATATGTCACTTGATGCTCCGGAAACAGGCTACAACAAAGCGATTGTTGAGCTAAAGCAGCTTAGGGAGCTTCTGATGCACGGAGAGAAAAAACAGAATATGGGTGGCAAGCTGCTGGGTGAGGTCACACCGCTTTTTGAAAAGGAGCAGTATTGTGAGATGGTCGAGAAGGCAAAGCACCATATCAAAGAGGGGGATATTTTCCAGATAGTTTTATCCAACAGATTGAGTGTGCCGTTTGAGGGAAGCCTTTTTGATACCTACCGCGTGCTTCGAACGATAAATCCTTCGCCGTACATGTTTTATTTTTCAGGAACCGATGTGGAGGTTGCGGGAGCATCTCCGGAGACACTTGTGAAGCTTGAAAATGGAGTGCTTCACACATTCCCGCTGGCAGGCACGAGGCCGAGAGGTGCCACAGCAGAGGAGGACAAAAAGCTTGAGGAAGGGCTGCTTAAGGACGAAAAAGAGCTCGCAGAGCACAATATGCTCGTGGACCTTGGAAGAAATGACCTCGGAAAGGTAAGCAAATTCGGAAGTGTACAAGTAGAAAAGCTTCATTCCATAGAGAGATATTCACATGTAATGCATATCGGTTCGACAGTAAGAGGCGAGATCAGGTATGAATATGATGCGCTTGATGCCATTGAGGCTGTGCTTCCGGCAGGAACACTTTCAGGAGCGCCAAAAATCAGAGCGTGCCAGCTCATCGGAGAGCTTGAGGACAACAAGCGAGGCATTTACGGAGGGGCGATCGGATATATAGATTTTACAGGGAACATGGATACATGTATTGCAATCCGTATTGCCTACAAGAAAAACGGCAAGGTTTTCGTGAGAAGCGGAGCGGGAATAGTTGCGGATTCAGATCCTGAGAAGGAATTTCAGGAGTGCATAAACAAGGCAAAGGCTTCTCTTAAGGCACTGGAAGTCTCACAGGAGGTGAAAGAATGATTTTACTGATTGATAACTACGACAGCTTTTCTTACAATCTGTATCAGCTAATCGGCGAGATAGAGCCTGATATCAGAGTAATCAGAAATGATGAGATGACAGTTGAAGAGATTAGGACTTTAAAGCCTGACCGCATCATATTATCACCGGGACCGGGAAGGCCTGAGGATGCGGGGGTGATAATAGCTGGGGCAAAGGAGCTTGGAAAGGAAATCCCAATCCTTGGCGTGTGCCTTGGACATCAGGCGATATGCGCAGCATACGGTGCGACAGTTACGTATGCAAAGGAGCTCATGCACGGAAAGCAATCGGATGTATCGTTTGACACAGAAAGCCTTTTATTCAAGGGTTGCCCGAAAAAAGCAAAGGTAGCACGTTACCATTCACTTGCTGCAGATGCGGACACGATGCCTGATTGCCTAAAGATTACAGCCACTACAGATGATGGTGAGATCATGGCTGTTGAGCACAGGGAATATCCGATATACGGCGTGCAGTTTCACCCGGAGTCAATCATGACGCCGGACGGAAAGCAGATGCTTAGTAATTTTATCAAAGCTTAATTGAAAATTGCAGCGTTTAATGAATTTATATATTAGTTGTTGAATTGAAAACAAATAGCAGAACAAAATCATAAACAAAATTATAAACGAAACATCATCGGAATACAGGAGGACATAATCATGATAAAAGAAGCCATAGTAAAAATCGTAAACAAAGAAGACCTCACATATGACGAGGCATATGCAGTGATGAATGAGATCATGGGCGGTGAGACAACATCAACCCAGAATGCAGCTTTTCTTGCAGCTCTTTCAACAAAGAGCGCAAAGGCTGAGACAACAGACGAAATCGCAGGCTGTGCAGCAGCCATGAGAGAGCATGCGGTACAGGTGAAAACAGGTATGGATGTGTTCGAAATCGTAGGAACAGGCGGAGACAATGCACAAAGCTTCAACATTTCAACAACCTCTGCACTTGTTGCGGCAGCAGGCGGCATGAAGGTGGCAAAGCACGGAAACAGGGCAGCCTCTTCATTATGCGGCACAGCAGACTGCCTTGAGGCACTCGGCGTCAACATAGACCAGAGCCCTGAGAAATGTGTAGAGCTTTTAAATAAAGTCGGCATGTGCTTCTTCTTTGCACAGAAATATCACACATCAATGAAATATGTCGGACCTATCAGAAAAGAGCTTGGTTTTAGAACAGTATTCAATATTTTAGGACCGCTCACAAATCCGGGTTCACCGGCTATGCAGCTTCTCGGAGTGTATGATGAGTATCTTGTAGAGCCGCTTGCACAGGTGCTTGTAAGCCTCGGAGTAAAGCGTGGAATGGTAGTATATGGCATGGATAAGCTCGATGAGATTTCCATGAGCGCACCGACCAAGATATGCGAGATAAAGGACGGATGGTTCAGAACCACAGTAATCTCACCGGAGGATTTCGGCTTTGAGCGCTGTACAAAGGAGGATTTAAAAGGCGGTACACCTGAGGAAAATGCGAAAATTGTACGTGATATCTTAGGCGGACAGAAGGGCCATAAGAGAAATGCAGTACTCATGAACGCAGGCGCATCACTTTATATTGGAGGAAAGGCCGACAGCATGAAAGAGGGTATCGAGCTTGCAGCAGAAATCATTGATTCAGGAAAAGCACTTGAAACACTCGATAAGCTCATCGAGGTAAGCAACAGCTAGGCACACAAAACAGGAAAGGAAAAGCGATGAATATTTTAGACCAGCTTGCAGAATATTCAAGGCTTCGCGTGGCAGAGGACAAGAAAAAAATAAGCCTTGAGGAAATGAAAAATATCGCGATTCAGACGAAAAACGAAAAGCTTTGTGATTTTGCATTTGAAAAAGCACTCAAAAAGGATGACTTGAGCTTCATATGCGAGTGCAAGAAGGCTTCGCCGTCAAAGGGGCTTATAGAGCCGGATTTCAGATATCTTGAAATTGCAAGGGAATACGAAAAGGCAGGTGCGGATTGCATCTCGGTACTGACAGAGCCGAAATGGTTTTTAGGCTCGGATGAGTATCTTAGGGAGATTGCGAAAATGGTTTCGATTCCGTGCATCCGAAAAGATTTTACGGTTGATGAATATCAGATATATCAGGCAAAGACATTCGGTGCCGCTGCGGTGCTTTTAATCTGCTCCATACTGTCAGAGGTGCAGCTTGGTGAATACATAAAAATCTGCGACAGCCTTGGCATAAGCGCCCTTGTGGAGATACACAATGAAAAAGAGGCAGGGATGGCGGTAAGAGCCGGTGCCAGAATAATAGGTGTCAACAACCGCAATCTGAAGGATTTTACAGTTGATACAGCTAACAGCAAAAAGCTTCGTGACCTGATTCCCGATGACATCATATTTGTATCGGAAAGCGGTGTAAAGAGCACAGACGATATCAGGGCAATACGTGAAATCGGAGCTGACGCAGTGCTTATCGGAGAGACACTGATGAGAGCCGACGACAAAAAGGTTAAGCTTGATGAATTGCGATTAAGCTAATAGAGATATATAAGTATCTTCATGGTTTTAAGAATATCTGTAACTATTCAGTACAGAAAACAAAATATTTACAAATATACATCAGAAGGGAAAACATCATGACAAATCCAAACGGAAGATTTGGTATTCACGGAGGACAGTACATTCCTGAAACCCTCATGAATGCCGTTAAAGAATTAGAAGAAGCATACAATTATTACAAAAACGATCCTGAATTTAACAGAGAGCTCACAGAGCTTCTTAATGATTATGCAGGAAGACCATCGAGACTGTACTACGCAGAAAAGATGACAAAGGATCTCGGTGGAGCAAAAATATACCTTAAGAGAGAGGATTTAAACCATACAGGAGCCCACAAGATCAACAACGTATTAGGTCAGGCACTTCTTGCAAAGAAAATGGGCAAAACCCGACTGATAGCCGAGACCGGAGCCGGTCAGCACGGCGTGGCAACAGCAACGGCCGCAGCCCTTATGGGTATGGAATGTGTTGTATTCATGGGCGAGGAGGACACAAAGCGTCAGGCGCTCAATGTATACCGCATGCGTCTGCTCGGAGCAGAGGTTATCCCTGTTACATCAGGCACAGCCACGTTAAAGGATGCCGTATCGGAGGCAATGAGAGAGTGGACCAAGAGAATTTCGGACACACATTACTGCCTGGGCTCAGTTATGGGACCACATCCGTTCCCTACCATCGTAAGAGATTTCCAGGCGGTCATCTCAAAGGAAATCAAAGAGCAGATGCTTGAAAAGGAGCACAGACTGCCTGATGCGGTTATCGCATGTGTGGGCGGCGGCTCAAATGCCATCGGAAGCTTTTACAACTTCATAGAGGATGAGGGCGTAGAGCTCATCGGCTGCGAGGCAGCAGGAAGAGGAATAGATACCTTTGAGACTGCAGCCACAGTAAATACAGGCCGTCTTGGTATCTTCCACGGCATGAAGTCATATTTCTGTCAGGACAAATACGGACAGATCGCTCCGGTTTATTCTATTTCTGCAGGACTTGACTATCCGGGAGTCGGACCGGAGCACGCATATCTACACGATATCGGAAGAGCAAAATATGTACCGGTAACAGATGATGAAGCGGTAAATGCTTTTGAATACCTCGCAAAGACAGAGGGAATCATCCCTGCAATCGAGTCATCACATGCAGTGGCATATGCCATGAAGCTGGCGCCTGCAATGGACAAGGACAAGATAATCGTTGTTACTGTTTCAGGCAGAGGCGACAAGGACTGCGCGGCAATAGCAAGATACAGAGGGGAGAATATTTATGAGTAAGATAAGAAGTGCGTTTGAAAACGGCAAGGCATTTATACCATTTATCACATGTGGTGATCCAAATTTAGAGACAACTGCAAAAATCGTAAGAGAAGCTGTTGCAAACGGCGCAGACCTTATAGAGCTTGGAATTCCATTCTCTGATCCTACAGCAGAGGGACCTGTAATCCAGAGCGCCAACATAAAGGCACTTGAAGCCGGAGTTACAACAGACAAGGTTTTTGACCTTGTGAGAGATTTGAGAAAAGATGTCACAATCCCTATGGTTTTCATGACATATGCAAATGTGGTTTACTCATACGGTGCAGAAAAGTTTATCAGTGCATGTAAGGAAATAGGCATTGATGGACTCATTCTGCCGGATATCCCATATGAGGAAAAGGAAGAGTTTTTACCACTCTGCGAGAAATATGATGTGGACCTTATTTCATTTATCGCACCTACATCAAAGGATCGAATTGCGATGATAGCAAAGGAGGCAACCGGCTTCATCTATGTGATTTCAAGCCTCGGAGTCACCGGTACAAGAAGCGAGATTAAGACAGATCTGGCTTCAATAGTCAAGGTAATCAGAGAAAACACAGATGTGCCATGTGCTATCGGTTTTGGCATTTCAACACCCAAGCAGGCAAAGAAGATGGCAGATATCTCGGATGGTGCCATTGTGGGCTCTGCCATCATCAAGATAATCGATGAGTATGGTGATGCTTCACCAAAGTATGTCGGTGAGTATGTTAAAGCAATGAAGGATGCACTGTAGAGGCATTGTATTTTTATGTATGTAAAGGAGATTTTCTAAGGAAACTTAAAATAATATTATAAAATCAGAAAAATGACTTTTATACCCATATTTAAAAAATAAAATTTATGAAATATGGGTATAAAACTTGAAAAACGAATATATTAATTATATAATAAGTGCAAATAAGACAGTTCAGAGGGAGGAATATCAGGATGCTGTGTCAATTTTCTTTTAAAAACTTTAAATCATATAAAGAAACAACAACATTCGATTTTCAGGCAACATCTATTCCGGAGTTTTCAGAATCGCTGTTAAAAAGCGAGAAAGCAGATGCACTTCTTCCCGTAGGGGTTATATATGGTCCGAATGGTGGCGGGAAAACCAATCTGTTACTAGCTCTTTCATGTTTGATTTCTACAGTGGTTAAGCCGATATATGAATTGGAGAAGGCAAGAGAAAAGATTATTATTCAGCAGAAGATAAGTGCGGCACCATTCTATTTTAATGAAATATCTAGGGAAATGCCGACAGAATTTGAAGTGTATTTCCGACAGGGAAAAAATGAATACAGGTACAACTTATCAATATGCGGGGATGACATTGTTGAAGAATCCCTGTATTGGAAGTCGATTAGTGGAAAAAGAACGGGTATGGTTTTTGATAGGGAAGGTTCTGAAATCACATTGGGTGCAAGCATCAATAAAGCAAGTATTAACCGTTCGGTAAATCCCAAGATGCCATATTTATCTTTTTTGGCAATCAACTATAATATACCGGTAATTGTAGAAGTTCAGAAGTGGTTTGAGTCATGCATTGTCAAAAATTATGCGAATCCGATTGCAGACAGACAAATAATGTTTTCTGATGATGAATCATATCGAAAGAGAATTGTTCGTGCACTAAATGATGTTGATATTGATGTATCAGGTTATCGGTATGATGAAGAAAATCATGAACTGTATACGCAGCGTATGATAGAGGGAAAGATTTATGAATTAAGTTTTAATGATGAGTCAGATGGAACAAAGAAAATGATTGCGGCATTACCTGTGATTTTGTTAGCACTGCAAGAAGGTCGGCTGGTGATTATTGATGAATTGGATGCAAAATTGCATCCTAAGCTGCTTCGTTATGTAATTTCATTGTTTAAGAATAAGAATGTAAACAAAAAGGGAGCGCAGTTACTTTTTACTTCCCATGATATGACAACAATGAAAAATACAGTTTTCAGACGGGATGAAATTTGGTTTGCGGCAGAAAATGAAAGGCACGAAAGTGAAATATATTCCCTATATGAAATCAGAAGAGAAAACAATGAACGTGTAAATAGTACTGCAGCCTATGATAAACAATATCTGGAAGGGCGTTATGGTGCAGATCCATATCTTACAAATATGCTGGCAGGAGGAGAATGGCTATGAGTTTAAAACCTTTCATGGATTTTGCAATAACAAATGCTGAACGCTTGGATGCAATGAATGAAGGAAAAACTCCTGCAAGTTCAGCTCCAGGCACAAAAGTACATGAATTGATTAAACACTTGAGACCATATTTAAAAATCGGATAGGATAGGAAGAAGGAACAAGTAAAATGATGCAGCAAAAAGAAAGATTAGAAAAACAGCTTGATTTCATCAGAGAAATCGACAAGGAAAAGGAGATATTCCGCCAGACTTATTTAGCTGATGCAAGCCGCAAGGAAAATGATGCGGAGCATGCCTGGCATATGGCTATCATGACCATGCTCTTGAGCGAGTATGCCAATGAGAAGATAGACGTGCTAAAGACAGTAGGAATGCTTTTGATACACGACATAGTAGAGATTGACGCAGGAGACACATATGCCTATGATGAGGCAGGCAAGGCCACACAGCATGAGCGTGAGCAGAAGGCGGCGGAGCGTATATACGGACTCTTGCCAAAGGAACAGGGCGAGCCGCTTTTAGAGCTGTGGGAGGAATTTGAGGCGCAGCAGACACCGGAAGCCAGATTTGCCCGTACCATGGACAATATCCAGCCAATGCTCCTAAACGATGCATCGGACGGGCTTTCATGGCGTGAGCACAGTGTAAAGCTGTCGCAGATACTCGGCAGAAATAAGCGCACAGCACTTGGCTCAGAGAAAATCTGGGATTATGCGTTTAACAATATACTGAAAAAGCATGTTGAGAGCGGAAATATCATAGATGATGAGGGCGTCTTCTCTTCGGAAGCCGGTGCGTGTGCAAAAGCCAGCGAGCGTAATGGACGGTAATAATGATTTACTGAAAAATCCTTTGAAAAATCACGTATAATTCTATTGTAGACAGTCGTCTTGTATGATATACTTTACTGGATTAAATCGGTGAACTGAATATCAGGTAACTATTCAAGGCTGCTTAAATAGTTACCTGACAAGTATATTGAGCTTCATTGAAATCCACAGAATAAAACACACGGAGGAATCAAAATGAATATTGTATGCTTAGACCTTGAGGGAGTATTGGTACCTGAAATCTGGATTGCATTTGCAAAGGAGACAGGCATTCCTGAGCTTGAAAAGACAACAAGAGATGAGCCTGATTATGATAAGCTCATGAACTATAGAATAAATATTTTAAAGGAGCACGGACTCGGATTAAAAGAAATTCAGGAGACAATCGCAAAGATAGATCCAATGCCTGGCGCAAAGGAGTTTTTGGATGAGCTTCGTTCAATCACACAGGTAATCATCATCAGTGATACATTTTCACAGTTTGCAGGCCCGCTCATGAAGAAGCTCGGCTGGCCGACAATCTTTTGTAACGAGCTTGAGGTTGCTGAAGATGGCGAGATTACAGGCTTTAGAATGAGATGTGAGCAGTCAAAGCTTACAACTGTAAAGGCACTGCAGTCTATCGGATACGATACCATCGCAAGCGGTGACAGCCACAACGATTTAGGCATGATACAGGCCAGCAAGGCAGGTTTCCTTTTCAGAAGCACAGATGCCATCAAGAAGGACTACCCTGAGCTTCCTGCATATGAGACATATGATGAGCTGCTTGCAGCGATTAAAGCAGCATTATAATTAACCGGATAATTATTTATTCGGCAAGTAATAAATATAGTTGATAAACAACTTCCCACATGATATTTTAGAGTGGACACATCCACCTGTACATGTGGGAAGTTTCTATATATTTATGTCATGCAAAATCATATGAAAGAAGGTAGAGTGCAGATGTATACGGTAACACACATATATGAGGCTGATTTTGGCTGTGAGGAGAGAGCAGACGGCGCAAAAGCAAAATGCGTGGTTTATCTCGAGGACGAAAACGGCAGACAGCGTCATGTAGAGGTTGAGGATGAATGGCTTACGGCAAACGGGATAGAAGAGGGAAGCAGCTGGAAAGAAAATATCACAGATGAAGCCTGAATCATAAACTATGAGATTAATTATGTGATTAGAGTATGTGAATAAATTTTGTGTAGATGCACATTGTGTATTGACAACAGTACAAAAGGTGCTATAATAAAATCAACATATGAACAATCATTCATATGTTCAATAAAAACGTACAGTAAAACAAATAATTCATGAAAATAAGGAGAACACCACTATGAAGAAGACTTACAAAATCGATGTAGACTGCGCTAACTGCGCCAACAAGATGGAGGATGCCGCAAAGAATACAGCAGGTGTAAAGGATGCTACAGTCAATTTTATGACACTCAAGATGAGCGTTGAGTTTGAAGAGGGACAGGATGCAAAGGCGGTTATGCAGGAGGTTCTTAAGAACTGTAAAAAGGTAGAGGACGACTGCGAGATTTTCTTATAAATTGCCGGGCGCAGGAATGACAAATGTTATTATTTCAATGCCTGCGCTATAGTAAGGGTGATTATCAAGAGATTATAACGAATGGAGCTATGGCGTATGAATAAAAAGCAGAAAAAAGTACTTGCGCGTATCATAATCGCAGCGGTACTCATGATTATATTACATTTCATACCGGTTAAGGGAATTATCAGGTTCCTGCTTTACATGGTGCCTTATCTGGTTATAGGATACGATATCCTGAAAAAGGCATTTAAGGGAATCAAAAACAAGCAGGTGTTTGATGAAAACTTCCTGATGGCGGTTGCCACCGTAGGTGCGATAGCGGTTGCACTTTATGAGAATGGTGACTATACAGAGGCTATAGCCGTTATGCTCTTCTACCAGATAGGAGAGCTGTTTCAGAGCTATGCAGTCGGAAAGAGCCGTAAGAATATCAGTGAGCTCATGGACATCAGACCCGACTATGCCAATATTGAGGTGGACGGAAAGCTCACCCAGGTTGATCCTGATGAGGTCGCTATCGGCTCAGTAATCGTGGTACAGCCCGGAGAAAAGGTTCCTATCGACGGTGTGATAGTTGAGGGTTCATCTACATTAAACACCAGCGCGCTTACAGGTGAGAGCGTGCCGAGGGATGCAAAATGCGGTGATGAGATAATCAGCGGATGCATCAATATGTCCGGTGTTTTAAAGATTAAAACGACCAAAGAGTTTGGCGAATCAACGGTTTCAAAGATACTTGACCTCGTTGAAAATTCAAGCTCAAAGAAATCAAAATCAGAAAACTTCATATCAAAATTTGCCAAGTATTATACTCCGGCAGTCTGCTACAGTGCACTTGCACTTGCGATACTGCCACCGATTGTCAGAATACTTTTCATGTCAGCTGAACCACAGTGGGGCATATGGATATACAGGGCACTTACCTTCCTTGTAATAAGCTGCCCGTGCGCTCTGGTCATCAGTATTCCGCTCAGCTTTTTTGCAGGAATCGGCGGAGCCAGCCGCGAGGGGGTTCTTGTAAAGGGCTCAAACTATCTTGAGACCTTGTCACAGACCAGATACGTTGTATTTGACAAGACCGGCACCATGACAGAGGGCGTTTTCGAGGTGGCAGGAGTCTACGACAATACGCTCGATAGAGAAAAGGTGATCGAGTACGCAGCACTCGCAGAGAGCAGCTCATCGCACCCAATCAGCAGGAGCTTACAGAAGGCGTATGGAAAGGAAATCGACAGAACCCGCGTGACAGACGTTGAGGAAATCAGTGGCCACGGAATCACCGCAAAGGTAGATGGCGTATCTGTAGCGGCAGGAAACTACAAGCTTATGAAAAAGCTGGGCTTAAGCTACAGTGAAACTGACAAGGTCGGCACCATAGTCCATATCGCAATAGACGGCAGATATGAGGGCTATATCCTTATCTCAGATAAGATAAAACCAACCTCAGCGGCAGCAATAAAGGCATTGAAAAAAGCCGGAATAAAAGGTACAATAATGCTTACAGGCGATTCAAGGACAGTAGCCGACTCAGTAGCAGCAGAGCTGGGAATTGATGAAGTATACAGTGAGCTTTTACCGGGCGATAAAGTAGCAAAGGTAGAAGAACTGCTTGCAAGAAAGGGCAGCAAAGAAAAGCTCGCCTTCGTCGGAGACGGAATCAACGATGCACCGGTGCTCTCAAGAGCAGATATCGGAATTGCAATGGGCGCCATGGGCTCAGATGCAGCAATCGAAGCCGCAGATATCGTCCTCATGGATGATGATCCGCTAAAGATAGCAAAAGCAATAAAAATATCGCGCAAATGCCTGCGAATAGTATATGAAAACACATACTTCGCAATAGGCATCAAGCTGATCTGCCTAGTGCTCGGAGCAGTCGGAATAGCCAATATGTGGCTCGCAATATTTGCAGACGTAGGAGTAATGGTGATAGCAGTGCTAAATGCAATCCGCGCATTATTCGTACACAAGCTCTAAATGCATAGAGCCAAAAGAGCAGATATCAAAGAGCAGATATCAAAATGCCATAAAACCACTATATAAAAAATACCAGACAGAATGCACCCAAGAGGTGCACTCTGTCTTTCGCGTATAATAAAAGAAGTTACTGTTCACACGAAAGTGTGACAGTAACAAAAGACAATTAAACGGCAATAGCTAATAAACAAAAGCTAAGTAAATTCTTGCAGTGCCCTTACACGCATCCGGACCAGCCCCGTAACTGCGAAGGCACTGAGCAGTTACGCTCCCGCCAATACGACGCGTCCATACCCTTCAATGAGCCAAAACCAAAGGGTGCTTGCAGAAATTGCATGTGACATCGCGAATATGGAGATATTTAGAGTCTGTTGGAATTATGTCAAAACACAGCAATGTCCGTGCATGGACGTACGGACAAGGCGTTAGCGCCACGGACGGCGCTAAAAGCCGGTTGCGTCCTATAGCCAAAACCTAAATCATAATTCCTACAGAGTCTTAATATCGCAATACTGAGCGAGGGCACATGCAATTTATGCCGAGCACCCGCCCCATAGCCAATAAAGTAATAATAACGCAAATATAACGCAGAAAGGACACCACCATGAGCGAAAACATAAATGAACAGATAGAATGCTGCGACTGCAACGAAATCCACGAAGACCTTCTGAAAATAGTAAATGATACAATGCCTGAGGAAACCGAGCTCTACGACCTTGCAGAGCTTTTTAAGGTATTTGGCGACTCCACCCGGATCAGAATCCTCTTTGTGTTGTTTGAAGCGGAGGTATGCGTCTGCGACCTTGCAAAGGTGCTCAACATGACACAATCCGCCATATCACATCAGCTTAGGATATTAAAGGCAAACAAGCTCGTAAACAGCAGACGTGAGGGCAAATCAGTGTTTTATTCGCTTGCAGACGGACATGTGCGCACAATCATTGCGCAAGGACGTGAGCATATCGAGGAATAATACAGGGAGGAATATACGTGACAGAATTAGAAGAATACTATAACAAATTCAACGAGGAAAAGCGCCTGAACAGCCGTCACGGCAGGGTAGAGTTTATCACCTCCATGAAGTATATACACGATTGTCTTGGCAGCTTGATGAATGAGAAGCAGCTTGATCTTCGCTCACAGATTAAAATCCTGGATGTCGGTGCGGGAACGGGCAGATACTCAGTGCCTCTTGCCGAGGAGGGCTATGATGTGACAGCACTCGAGTTAGTTAAGCATAACCTCGGCAGACTGAAGCAAAAGAGCGATAAAGTAAAGGCATACCAGGGCAATGCCACAAAGCTTAAAAAGTTTGGAAACGATGAATTTGACCTCACACTCGTATTCGGACCTATGTATCATCTGAAGTCGGCAGAGGAAAAGCTTGCTGCATTGAATGAGGCAAAAAGGGTGACAAAACCGGGTGGTTACATACTTGTGGCATATATTATGAATGAGTACAGCGTGATAACCTATGCCATAAAGGAGAAGCATATAAAAGATGGCATAGAGGGCGGAATGCTGGATGAGAGCTTCCATTGTACAGAAAAAGCTAATGATTTGTACAGTTTTGTCCGATTAGAAGATATAGAGGCATTAAATGCACAGGCAGCCCTTACACGCGAAAAGATAATAGCAGCCGATGGCGCAGCAAATTATATCAGACCATTTTTGAATGCTCTTGACGAGGAGGAGTTTGATATGTTTGTACAGTATCATCTTTCAACATGTGAGAGAGCAGACCTGATGGGAGCAAGTGCGCACACGGTTGATATTCTAAGGGTATGATTTTTTGAATAAAGTCTGTTATTATGACGGGGTATGCCGGAATAATAACATAAAAGTATAATATAACATATCAAATACAACACAGTATAAGATTACATATGAGGAAAAATTATGAAAAACAAGGGATTAAAAATTCTATTATGTGTGCTTTTGGTTTTATGCATCATTATGGCGGGAGCGCTCATAGGAAAAGAATATATTGGAGATAATATAAAGGAAGCCTCTAACCGGAATGGCGTTGATGTAGTTAGAGACACATCGGATACCGTAAAAGAAGATGAGAATGCCGTTGACAGTACGGCAGAAGGTACAGAGAGTACACAGTCTGATGCAACCAAAGCTGAGGCAACAGATGCGGATACACAGCAGCCACAGATGTCAACCATAGTGATTACGGCTACAGGAGACTGTACACTCGGCAACAATCAGGAGCAAAGCTATGACGGCAGCTTTAATTCTTATTATGACTCAAAGGGACAGGACTACTTTTTCGGCGGCGTGAGAGATATTTTTGAGGCTGACGATATGACACTCATCAATCTGGAGTGTGTGCTATCGGATGCGACGGAGCGCGTAGAAAAGCGCTGGAACCTTAAGGGAAAGCCTAGCTACATTGGAATAATGACGGGCAGCTCCATCGAGGCCTGCAGTCTTGGAAACAATCACACATACGACTATGGTCAGGCTGGACTGGACGATACGAGAAATGTGCTCGACAATGCCGGGATAGTATATGGCTTCAATGATCATACCGGTATTTATGAGACTGCTGATGGGACAAGGATTGGAATAGTGTCGGTCAGCCTTTTGTCACAAAACGGTGACCGAGAGGCATATATCCAAAACGGTATAGCGCAGCTTCGTGAACAGGGAGCGGCGATAGTTATAGCATGCTGCCACTGGGGCATAGAAAGCGACCATTACCCTAATGACTATCAGCAGGCGGCGGCACACCGTATCATTGACTGGGGAGCAGATCTGGTTGTTGGAAACCACCCTCATGTACTGCAGGGGATGGAGGTCTATAACGGCAAAATGATATGCTACAGTCTTGGAAATTTCTGCTTCGGAGGCAACAAAAATCCGGCAGACAAGAACACAGCGATTTATCAGCAGGCATTTACTCTGATAAATGGTGAATTGCAGCCGGGCATAGATGCTCAGATTATTCCATGCACCTTAAGCAGCACGAGCGCATACAATGATTTCAGACCGACAGTGGCTTCTGGCGAAAAAGCTCAGGAGATATGCAATTTAATGAACACATATTCACAAAATTGTAGTAATATAGAGATTGATGAGCGTGGAAAGCTGCATGTAAATTAAAAGCAGATTTTGCAACTGTGAAGGTACTGAACAGTTACGATTTTTTAACGAATTAAGATAAAAAGCAGTCATGCAACAAAAGGCATGTACCATCATACAAATATAGTAAGGGAGCAAAGAGCAATATGTATATGTGGAGAGAGCGCAGTAAAGAAGAAAAGCATGAGGATGTAGTAAATACAGGCCTGCTGCCGCTTGATGTGGTAGAGGGATTTAAGATACGTCCGGGCTTTTTCAGAATGTACGGAGCGTGCGTGGCATCGAACGGAGTGAGCTTTACCATCAATTCCCATGGAGCAACAAGGTGCACTCTTTTATTGTTCAAGCCACAGGCACCAAAGCCGTATGCGAGGATTCCGTTTCCTGATTCATATAGGATAGGAGATACCTACTCCATGCTTGTTTATGATATAAAGCCGGATGAATTTGAGTATGCATTTTCTTTTGACGGGCCTTATGAGCCGGCAAAGGGACTTTTGTTTAACGAGGAAAATGTCCTTTTAGACCCATATTCCAGAGCGGTCACAGGACAGCGAAAATGGGGAGAAAAACCGGAGGGTGGCAAGGATTTTGAGTACAGAGCCAGAGTTGTAAAAAGCAGCTTTGACTGGGGCAACATAAAACAGCTTGAGCAGCCCTTTGAGGACCTTGTGATTTATGAGACACATGTGAGGGGCTATACAAAGGATAAGTCATCTGGAGTCAGCGCACCGGGCACATTTGCCGGATTGAAGGATAAGATTCCGTATCTTAAGGACCTTGGAATAAATGCAGTGGAGCTCATGCCGATTTTTGAGTTTGATGAGATGGAGAGCGCGAGAGTGGTCGATGGTGTGCAGCTTTACAATTACTGGGGCTACAACACAGTATCATTTTTTGCACCGAATACCAGCTATGCCTTCAACGAGGAGCACAACCACGAGGGAGACGAGCTGAAATCGCTGATAAAGGCTTTAAAGGAAAATGGCATAGAGGTCATTCTTGATGTGGTGTTCAACCATACCGCTGAGGGAAATGAGATGGGACCGTGCTTCTCCTTCAAGGGAATAGACAATAACGTGTACTATATGCTTACACCGGATGCACACTACTACAATTTCAGTGGCTGTGGAAACGTTATGAACTGTAATCATCCTGTTGTACGCAGCTTTATCATAGACTGTCTGAGACACTGGGCCATTGAGTACAGAGTGGATGGCTTCAGATTTGACCTGGCTTCCATTCTCGGAAGAGACCAAAACGGTGCACCTATGGCCAATCCGCCGATTCTTGAGTCGCTGGCATTCGACCCGGTACTTGGCAAGATGAAGCTCATCGCAGAGGCCTGGGATGCAGGCGGACTGTATCAGGTGGGAAGCTTCCCGTCATGGAACAGATGGGCTGAGTGGAACGGCAGATACAGGGATGACATGAGAAGCTTTTTAAAGGGCGATGACGGTATGGCGGGAAATGCCATCACACGTATCACCGGCTCACGCGACCTTTACAGCCCGGAGAGCAGAGGACACAAGGCATCAGTCAATTTCATGACCTGTCATGATGGCTTTACACTGTATGATCTTTACTCATACAATGAAAAGCACAATGAGAAAAACGGCTGGAATAACACAGACGGAGACAACAACGGACATAGCTGGAACTGTGGCGCAGAGGGCGAGACAGACGATCCAAATGTAAACGGACTTAGAAGGCGCCTTATAAAGAATGCATTTGCAGCGCTTTTGTGCAGCCGTGGCCCGGCAATGTTTTTTGCGGGCGATGAGTTCTGCAACACCCAGTTTGGAAACAACAACGCGTATTGTCAGGACAATATCATCTCATGGCTCGACTGGAGCAGGCTTGAGGAATTCAAGGAAATCCATGATTTCGTGCGTCATATGATTCAGTTCAGGAAAGAGCATCCTATACTCAGAAAGATGACAAAGCCTTCATCCTGCCAGTTTCCGGAAATCAGTGTGCACAACGGTACACCGTTCAATGCCTCAACGGATTACAAGACAAAGCTTATCGGCATCATGTATGCCGGAAGAAATGAGGAGGACAAGGAGGATGATATTGTATTCTATTGCATGAATGCATATTGGGAGCCGCTTGTGATGCAGCTTCCGGTGCTTCCGAACGGAAAACACTGGCATGTGGACACCAACACCAATGCAGAGTATTTTGACGGAGAGGACTTCACGGCAAAGACAGAGTTTTTGGGTGTCAACACCATAAGAGTTCCTGCAAGGACCACGATAATACTTGTGGCAGAATAACAAAAAAACAGCCCGGAACACATTGTGATATGTGCACCGGGCTGTTTTTTGTTACGGTTTTGGCTTAGACTGTAACATTTCCCCCTTTCATTTTTCAATATATTTTATGTGACATTTGCATCAGTAGCCTGTGATGGTTATGAAGTGATACCGGAAGGCATTGTATATATCACATAATCAGTTGTGAGTTGGACAAATTTCGTCTGTGAATCCAAGAAAATAATTGGGTGTGACACCAAAAATTGTACTTAAATGGCAAATGACAAAAATGTCAGGCACTCTACGGCCTGTCCTGTAGCCTGAAATAGTTGATTCTGCACAGCACATGATTTCAGAAAGAGCAATGTTGGTCAAGTTGTGGAGCCTCATCAGATAATCAAGCCTGTCAGGCACAGTTGTACTAATGGTTGATAGTTGCTTTTCTAATAGAAAGTTATTTATACTATTCATAAGTGAATTGTAACACAATAATTACAAAAATCAACAAATATCTAAAAAATACGAAAATTAAAATTACAATTTTAAATCCAGCCACCATCAAAAGTGATTATCTGTCCTGTGAGGTAATCAGGTGCAGTGGTGACGGAGTAAGCCATATCTGCGACCTCACAGGCTGTGGCAAAGCGTCCGGCAGGGATTTCATCGGCCAGCTCAGCGCGTTCTGTCTCATCAAAGCAGCGGTTCATATCGGTATCTATGACACCGCAGGCTATGGCATTGACCGGAATATGCGATGGCGCAAGCTCCTTGCCGAGTGCCTTGGTAAATGCATTTATACCGCCCTTGCAGGCTGAGTATGCCACCTCACAGGAGGCTCCGACATTGCCCCAGACAGATGAAATCTGTAGTATGCGGCCACATTTATCGGCAACCATATAAGGGGTGACGAGCTTTGTAAAGTTGAAAACACCGGTCAGATTTATCGCCACGATATTGTTCCATTCCTCCGGTGTCATGTCGCTCAGTAGCCCGATATGCGATATGCCGGCATTGTTAATGAGCACATCTATATGGCCAAAATGGGAAATGGTATTCGTAACCATATCCTTGGCAAAGAAAAAGTCTCCTACATTTCCGGTGTAGCATAGCACCTCAATTCCGTATGCACAGTGAAGCTCATCAGCCAGAGCCTTTAGCCTGTCAGATGAATTGCAGCAGCAAAGTGAGAGGTTATAGCCACAGGAAGCCAGCTTTTTGGCAATGGCGGCACCGATACCGCGTGAAGCTCCGGTTATTATAGCTGTTTTATTTATGTGATTGGTGTGATTGGTGTGATTTGTCATGATATTCTCCTTATAATTTATATACCGTGGTGCTAAGCCGGTCGCTGCGCTGTTGGGCCGGCTTCATAGTATAAAGAAAATAATTACGTGATTAAATTACCGTTCAGTCATGGGTATGATACCTCACTGTGAGGCTGGGCACAACAGTGTAAATTTTTATCTTATACAGCATAAATCATACCATAAATATATATTATGGGGTAGACAAAATTTATACATTGTGATATTATTTAATAGTTGCAAAACGAATTGCAGACGGCGTGTGGCTCAGTTTGGTAGAGCGCTACGTTCGGGACGTAGAGGTCGCAAGTTCGAATCTTGTCACGCCGATTTATTTATGTATGTATCTGAATAGTTATCGACTGTATTATTTTGGAGCACGCGCATAGCGTGTTTTTTTGTTACTGTTCAGTGTGAATAGTAACTTTTTTATTTAGTTCTTTGTAAATCAAAACAATATATTGCTTTATTGGTAAAATAACAGTAAAATAGTACTAGGGTATTGGTTTGATTTAGGAAAGGTACAGGAAATAGGGGATATGAATATTGTTTCACAAATGTGTGCCATTGCGGTGATGTTCGTAATAATGTATTTTTATATTTCGCAGAAAAAGATTATATTACATACATCGAAGGCTTTTGCTGAGGTATGGATTGCAGGCCTGTTGTCACTTTTCTTTGATATTTTCGCACTTGTTGCAATTGAAAAAAGAAGCGGATATCCTCATACTGCTACCAATATTATCTGCAAATTATATCTCTGGACGGTTACATGGGTTGCCATGGTGGCCTTCTGGTATATATGCGTGGATATTTTCAGGAAAAAAGAGCTTGAGCGCAAGTGGAGAAAGCGGCTGTGGATATTTGGAATCTTAACTGATATTCTGATAATGGTCGTACCGATTAAAATTTATGATTCGGATAATATAGTTTATACATATGGTCCGGCTGTTATTATAACATATGCAGTAACTGTAATTCTGCTGGCGCTTATTCTAATGCTGACAAAAAAATACAGTCAGGCTATAAATCCGAGAAGAAGAAAGAGCATGCAGGTCTGGGTGGCTCTTATGTTTATATCGGCGGTTATTCAGTTTATAGATAAAAAAATATTGATTGTCAGCTTTGCGAGTGTGATAGGTGTGCTTATCCTTTTTATTATGCTTGAAAATCCGATGGCAAATATTGACAGGGATACAGGATTTTTCAACCTCAATGCCCTTTTTGAATACATGAAGGAGGCATATGGACAGGGGAATGATGTATCGATAGTGTGTATTCGCTATGGAAGCAATGAAAATGATTTTTTCACCCGCGAGATGGAAAAAAGTATTTTTTATGAGGTGGTTTCTTTTATAAATAAGCTGCCTGATAATTATGTTTTTAGAAGCTCGGCAAACGAGTATCTGCTGGTTTTTGAGAATACTGATTGTGCAGAAAAAACAATCGGAATATTGGAACGCAGGTTTGACAAGCCATGGGGCAGTGACAATATGACGATGCTGTTTGGGGAGATATATTATCTAAGGTCTACTGAGCTTGTGCGGAGACCATCGGATATACTGGGGCTTTTTCAATATGCCAAGCGTAACAGAGCTGAGTTTACGGGGCGCGGCGTGATGCTCATAAATAATGAAGTCATTGAGCACATATATGATGAAAATTCGGTTGAGAATGAGATAATAGAGGCATTGCGCGATAACCGTGTTGAGGTATTTTACCAGCCTATTTATAACACTAAAACGCATAAATTCACCTCTGCGGAGGCGCTTGTCAGAATAAGGTCGCGCGAGGGAAATATCATACCTCCGGGCAGGTTTATTGCTGTAGCTGAGAAGCGGGGACTCATTTTAAGGCTTGGAGAGCGCGTGTTTGAGAAAGTGTGCAGATTTATTGTACAGCATGATATACATGCGATGGGAATTGAGTATATTGAATGCAACCTGTCAGTGGTGCAGTGTGCTTATGACCATTTAGCGCAGGATTTTATTGCAATTATGGAGAAATATCATGTGGATGCAAATGATATTGTGCTTGAGATTACAGAGTCTGCATCTATCACTGAAAAAAAGATACTGCTTGATAATATGAATGCCCTGCGTAAGGTGGGAGTGAGGTTTGCGCTGGATGATTTTGGCACAGGTCAGTCAAATTTAAGCTATATTGTTGATATGCCGATTGACATTGTGAAGTTTGACAGAGGCATGACAAATGCATATTTTGACAACGGAAAGGGCAAGCCTGTTATGGATGCCGCAATGGGCATGATTCAAAAGCTAAAGCTTGAGATTGTTTCTGAGGGAATCGAGGAGAAGGAGCAGTTGGCAAAACTGGATGAGCTTGGAATAGATTACATTCAGGGCTACTATTTCTCAAAACCGAGAAATGCTGCTGAGTTTATTTCATTCATAGAAAGTAATAATGCATAGTTTATTTCATTCATAGAAAGTAATAATGCATAGTTTATTTTATTCATACAAGATAATAATGATATGAGGGGCAAAAGGTATTTTGCCCCTCATTTATGATTAATCAGATTGCTACATGCTACGCATTTCCATAATCTGACTACACCTCGAAGTCCGCTAATTTTCTGCGTCCCCGCAGCAAACTGTTACTTTCTCGGTGTAGTGCGGGTCACTAAGGTATACATCGAATTGCATGCAAGCGTGCATCGATGATACCTTTTGACCCTTTAATCATAATATTTGGGTAGAAATGTTTCCATATGGCAGGGGAACATATGAATCTTGAGCAATAATTATTTTTATTTTTTCTGAAAATTCATTTTTTTTGTCTTTTTATTTAGAAAATACTGGATTTTTAAATTATCATAAGGTACAATAGCCATAGGTTGGTAGCATAGTAAGCGGGTCTTGTGGAGCTGTAATTCCTAAAATTTCTAAAACAGCACCCCAAACCCAGCCAAAAAGCTTGAAAAGAGCAGGAAAAAGTAGCTGAAACCGCAGAAATTCCCCAAACAGCATCCCAAACCCGCCCAAAAAGCTGGAAAAGAGCAGGAAAAAGTAGCTGAAATCGCAGAAATCCCCAAAACAGCATCCCAAACCCCAGCCAAAAATCCGGAAAAGAGCAGAAAAAGTAGCTGAAATCGCAGAAATCCCCAAAACAGCACCCCAAACCCCGCCCAAAAAGCCAGAAAAGAGCAGGAAAAAGTAGCTGAAATCCATTAAAATCATAAAACAGCTCCAAACTATAGTCGGTTTCTATATTTATATGGTGCTATCAAACAAATGGAGACCATAATCTCCACTTTTGAAGATAAATGACAGCTTTCATTTATCATATTCCCCACAAAAACAATTGAATTACTGTTAGAATCACATACATGGCATCACATGATGCAAAGAGTTAGGAGGAAAATAAAATAAGTTCAATAGATAATAGAATCCAATGGTTGGAAGGTGAGATATTAGAGATTCAGGAAAGGCTGGAGACTATCACTGAGGAAGGGACAATCTATCCAACACAAAAGGATGGAAATGTTAAATGGTATGTTTGGAAAAATGGCAGAAGAGAGTATTTATCAAAGAAAAATGATAAAGAAATCAGAAATCTTGTCAATAAAAAATATCTGGAGCTTTATCTGAAGGACACAATAAATGAACTAAGACTACTCGAGACAAACAGGAAGGCCCGGAAAAAATATAAAACGGATTATGCCCAGAAAATGTTGAAGCAAAAACCTTATAGCAGTATACTTTTAGCCGTTGATAAGAAGGAAAATGAAGAGGCAAATGAAGAGGCAAATGAAAAGTCACAGGTTCCAAACCCTGAAGCTCTCAAGTTTTATACTAAAATGGGAATTATAGTGCGGTCAAAATCAGAAGTAATTATTGCGACAGCCTTGTATGATAATAATATAAAGTTTGAGTACGAGAAGGCGATTAAAATCTCAGATGGTATTTATTATCCCGATTTTACGGTTGAGAAGAAAAATGGCGACATAATTCTGTGGGAGCATCTTGGCCTGATAGACAATCCAGATTATCGAAATAAAGCTTATCGAAAGATATTGAAATATAACGAAAATGGATATTATCAGGGAAAAAATCTTATATTGACATATGAAACAGCGGAAAGTCCATTGGACCCCATGGACGTAGAGCATGAAATAGAAAAAATGTGCAGGTGATAAAATGCTCAAAAAATTACGAAGAAAATTTATAGTCATAGCTATGCTATGAGTTTCAATTGTTCTTATTGCAATTGTAGGCACGATAAACATCGCAAACTATATAAAAGTACAAACGAGGCGTTGGATGCATGTCTTAAGCTGATTGACGGAAACGGAGGAACATTCCCGGATCTTTTAGATACAGAAAACGCAAACACAGATACATTCGGCAATACAGCAGATGAAAGTACAAATAAAGGGACTCCCACGCTCAAAGAGCCACCATCCGGCAGAACAGATGTATAGCCACCGGAGGATATAAATTTATAATCGTATTGTAGATTAAAAATATTTTTTTACATGCATTTTACACACTAATGATTTTGCATTTTACATTTCCCCATTACTATATCAGTTGTAACAAACAAAGAAACAAATTCAAGAAAGTAATGAAAGAGGAAATTAAAATGAAAAATCGTATGAAAAAACTTTTAGTTTTAGCAACTGCTGCAACAATGATGACAGCAGCATTTACAGGATGTGGTTCAAGCTCAGACGGAGCAGACAACAATGCAGATACAAGCGCAGATGAAGGTACATCAAATGAGAACTTAAGCGGTTCACTTTCACTTGCAGGAAGTACTTCAATGGAGAAGCTTTGTGAGGCGCTCAAGGAGTCATTCATGGAGAAAAACCCTGGAGTAACAGTAACAGTAGAGTATACAGGCTCTGGTTCAGGAATCGAGTCAGTAACAGCAGGAAGCGTAGATATCGGAGATTCATCAAGAGCACTTACAGATGATGAGAAAGCAAACGGCGTTGAGGAAAACATCGTAGCAATCGACGGAATCGCAGTAATCACAGACAAGGACAACTCAGTAACAGAGCTTACATCAGATGACTTAAAGAAAATCTACACAGGTGAGATTTCAAACTGGAAGGACCTTGGTGGAAAAGATGAGGCAATCGTAGCAATCGGCCGTGAGGCAGCTTCTGGTACAAGAGGAGCCTTCGAGGAGCTTCTTGATGTAAAGGATCAGTGCAAATATGCACAGGAGCTTGACTCAACAGGAGCAGTTCTTGCAAAGGTAGGCTCAACACCGGGAGCAATCGGATATGTTTCACTTGACGTGCTTGATGATACAGTAACAGCAATGATAATTGACGGAGTAGAGGCAACAGAGGAAAACATTGTAGCAGGCAAATATCTCCTTTCTCGTCCATTCGTAATGGCTACAAAGGGCAAGATTGACGAGCAGAACGATATTGTTAAAGCTTGGTTTGACTATGTAAACTCAGATGAGGGACAGGCAGTTATCAAGAAGGTAGGTCTTATCCTCCCTCAGTAGAAATTATCGGGCATATTAATGATACGAAATACAGACATCGATACGAGACATCGCTAGTAAGTATAAGTATAAAAAATACAAAATACAGACATCGATATTAGACATCAGTATTAATACATATCGACAAGATACAGGGTTTCCTCAGGAAATGGCAGGTTTCCTGGGGAACTTTTTGAAACAAGGAGTATCAAATGAAACATAAATCCATAGTAGAGAATGTTGCCAAAATAATATTCACGGTATGTGCGGTTGTGGCAATATTCGCAGTATTATCAATAACAATTTATATGTTCCTTAAAGGCGCACCGGCATTTTTCAAGGTCGGAGTGTTAAACCTCTTATTCGGAACAAAATGGGCGCCGACAGCGGCAGACCCAAGCTACGGAATATTGTACATAATCCTCACATCCATTATAGGAACAGCAGTATCTATACTCATAGGAGTACCGATTGCTCTTCTTACGGCAGTATTTCTCACTGAGGTGTCAAACAAAAAGCTCTCAGCGGTAGTACAGCCGGCAGTAGAGCTGCTTGCAGCCATTCCATCAGTAATCTATGGACTTTTGGGACTTATGATACTTAATCCGGTATTATACAAGCTGGAGAAACATATTTTTGCAAACTCAGCAACACATCAGTTTACCGGCGGATCAAATCTGCTTGCAGCAATCATAGTGCTTGCAATCATGATTCTTCCTACGGTAATCAACATGAGCGTATCATCAATACAGGCAGTACCGCAGCAGATGAGAGCGGCATCACTTGCTCTTGGAGCAACAAAGATACAGACAATATTTAAAGTGACGGTTCCTGCAGCAAAGTCAGGAATCATGACAGGAATTGTGCTCGGAATAGGTCGTGCGCTCGGAGAAGCGATGGCTATCAACATGGTAGCCGGTGGAACGGTAAGCTTTCCACTTCCGTTCAACTCAGTGCGTTTCCTTACCACACAGCTCGTCAGCGAGATGGGATACGCCAGCGGACTTCACAGACAGGTGCTTTTCTCAGTAGGTCTTGTGCTTTTTGTGTTTATCATGATAATCAACCTCACCCTTATGAAACTCAAAAAGAAAGGAGCTGTGGAAAATGACTAGTATAAATGGAAAACGCCGCAGAATAGGCGATGATGTAGTATATTTTTTCATATATCTGTGCGCAGCATTATCGGTAGTGCTGCTTGCAGGAATCATCATATATGTATTTGTCAGGGGAATCGGCCAGGTAAACTGGCAGTTTCTGACCAGCGAGACATCTGTATTAAGAGGCACCGTCGGAATAGCGGGCAACCTGCTCAATACACTTTACATCATAATTATCACCATGCTCATAGCAACTCCCGTAGGAGTGGGAGCAGCCGTGTACTTGAATGAGTATGCAAAGCCGGGTAAGCTCGTATCCACAATAGAGTTTGCCACAGAGACACTTGCAGGAATACCGTCAATCATCTTTGGCCTTTTCGGAATGATGTTCTTTGGACAGACAATAGGCTTTGGCTACAGTATCCTGACAGGCTCACTGACACTGACACTCATGGTTCTGCCTCTCATCACAAGAAATACACAGGAGGCGCTTAAAACTGTACCGGACAGCTACAGACACGGAGCAGTCGGACTTGGAGCCGGAAAATGGCATACCATCCGCACCATACTGCTGCCGTCAGCCATGCCGGGAATCATCACAGGTGTTATCCTTGCAATCGGCCGAATAGTAGGTGAGTCAGCAGCACTTCTCTTTACAGCAGGAAGCGCAGGAATGCTTCCAAAGGTTGCCAGCGGATATTTCTCAAAGATAATGCAGTCAGGTGGAACACTTACCATCAAGCTCTACCTTGCAGCGACAAGTGAAGGAAAATTCGACCAGGCATTTGGAATTGCGGTTGTGCTTCTCGTAATCGTATTCTTAATCAACATCCTGACAAAGGTACTGGCAAAGAAATTCCAGGCGAGGTAAGCAAATCAACCGGCTATTATAATGATATGAGGTTCAAAAGGTATTTTCCCCCTTTAATCATAATAATAAATTAACGAATATAGTAAATAACAAATATAATGAACTAACTAAGAAAAGAAGCTTCGATTTGATATCAGTAAATCGGAGCTTCTTTTTAGTATCTTTTTTGATTACTTTTCGATTTCGCTCAAAAATCGTTTTTAGTTTCATTAAGATTATTTCTTAAACAAATCTTAATATGTTACATAATTGGATTTTAATGTTACAATTGATACAATAAGAACAACATAAAACTTCCGGAGGCAATTATGTATAAAGTATTAGTATGTGATGATGAAAAAGACATTGTATCGGCAATCAGCATTTATTTGACCAGTGATGGCTATGAGGTAATCCCGGCGCGAAATGGGCTGGAGGCGCTCGATATAGTAAAACACAATGATGTGCATCTTGTCCTGATGGACATCATGATGCCTGTCATGGACGGCATAGAGGCGATGGTGGAAATCAGAAAAATCTCTAATGTGCCGGTCATACTGCTCACTGCCAAAAGTGAGGACACTGACAAGGTACTTGGGCTCACAGTCGGAGCAGACGACTATGTGACGAAACCGTTTAACCCGGTAGAGCTGCAGGCAAGGGTGAAGTCGCAAATCAGGAGATACATGCTTCTTGGCGCAGGCAATACAAGCGCAGGAAAGCTGGTAATCGGCGGCATTGAGCTTGATGACAAATCAAAGACAGTGACAGTTGATGGCGAGGCAGCAAATCTCACACGTACAGAGTACGATATTTTGAAGCTTCTCATGGAGCATCCGGGCGAGGTGTATTCGCCGAATCAGATATATGCAAAGGTCTGGAAGGATGAGCCGTATGGGACAGAAAACACGGTGGCGGTACATATCCGCCATCTCAGAGAAAAAGTGGAGATAAATCCGGCTGAGCCAAGATACCTAAAGGTCATCTGGGGCCGCGGATACAAAATTGACGCTGAATAGGTGCATGCTTGATAAAGTTTGTCAAGTGAAGCACTATAAAATGGAAGGTGAATGATATGAAAAAAATATCAAGGAATCTGTGGCTTAAGCTTGCGGCATTTATAGTGTGCTCGGTCATGGCGGCAGGGCTTGTTGTAACAACGATAGTTGCAGTGTATACAAACAATTATGAAAGCACAGCACAGTTAAGGGATGAGATTCATGCGAATATTGCAGCAGCCTATAGCAGACAGATGGTGTACAACTATGAATCCGGTGATGACACTGCATTTTCGCAGATGATGGACGATACCAACCTGCAGGCCGCAGTGGTAAAGAGCAATGAAACATCAGAGGACAAGGTAGATGTGAAATCTGATGCTGCAAAGGTGTATTCAAGCGTAGATAAAATATCAAATCCGGATTTTATTTTTAGCTACAAGGCAAAGAACTTAAAGTGGAACAGGCTATCAAATGTGTGGGATGCAATGAGTGGCAGCTGTCAAGAGTCAGACGATGCATCAAACGATATGAACAGTGAGAAAATCAGCTCAATCATGTATTCAAAGACAAATGGGCTCTTTTATCTGTGCCTGAATGATGGTACCGCTTATGTCATTCCAAAGGTGAGGGTGATGACAGGCTCTAACGATAACAGTTCGCTTGGCTTATATAAGATAGTTGAGAAAACCGATGAGAATGGAAATAAATACTTTGCCTACGAGGAGATGTTTACAGGCCAGCCGCTCGATATTACAGGCTTCGCCGAGTGGAAAAATGTAAAGTGCTACGATGAAAAAGGAAATCATATAAAGTGTGGCATGAATCTGGGGGATAACGATAATTCGGGCTTTGAAAGTGACGGCTCTTACTACGATTATGATGAGGATATTTATTATGACCGTTATGAAATCATAAAAGTGGTGGAGCAGGTGAATGAGAGCTATGAGCTTTTACCGGATACATTTAATTTATCAAATACCGGCTTTGTGTATTATCCATATACCTCAAAGGGAGAAAAGCCGGAGTATTATTATGTGTATGCAAAGCTGCCTGAGCAGCTTCAGGAAAAGGGCGATTACTTCAATCAGGCAGACAGCTTACTTGACGTCATGGAATTTACAGAGGCTCATTTGAGTGTATTGTTTGTCATATTTATACTTGGTTTTGTGATTACAGCGGGGTATCTGCTGACAGTTGCCGGAAAACGTGCAGAGTCAGAGGAAATTAAATTACGATTATATGACAGGCTGCCGTATGAGGTGATGCTTGGAGTGACAATGCTTGCAGACTTTATGGTATTTCCGGCAGGCTTTTTACTTATAAAGCAGCTTCCAGTGGTGGCACTCATTTGTCTGGCGGCAACCATGGTTTCGCTTGAAGCAATCCTGTCAACATACGTAAGAATCAGAGCACATGAGTTCTGGAAGCATACATTGTGCTACTATGTTGTGAGATTTTTCTTAAAGCCTGTCAAAAAGCTATGCAGGATGGTATTTGCCCCAATCAGATACGGTTTTTCATGGATAGGAAGAAATGTACCGCTGTTTCTGATCAGTATACTGGCATTCGGTTTTATATGTCTGCTTGAGCTTATAGGCTTTGGCATGGAGCTTATTGGCTTTGTATTTATTATAAAGCTTATAGAGCTTGCGCTGCTTATCGCATTTATCATGCAGTATGACAGGATAAGATGCGCCGCAAAGGCAATAGCAAACGGTGATTTTTCACAGCCGGTTGATACGTCAAGACTCATGCTGTTTTTCAGAAAGCATGGAGAGGATTTGAATAATGTGAGCAATGGAATAGAGGCGGCGGTCTCTGAAAAAATGAAGAGCGAGCGCTTCAGGACGGAGCTCATCACAAATGTGTCGCATGATATCAAGACACCGCTCACCTCGATTATCAATTATGTGGACCTGTTGCAGAAGGAGGACATAGATAACGAGAAGGTACGCGAATATCTTGACGTTCTCGACAGACAGTCATCACGTCTGAAAAAATTAATTCAGGATTTACTTGAGGCTTCAAAGGCATCTACCGGCAGCATAAATGTAGAACTTGAGGAACTGGATGCGGCTGTTATGCTGTCACAGGTAGCCGGAGAGTACAAAGAAAAATTCGAGAAAAATAATCTTGATTTAATTATCAAAAATGACGTTACGCCTGTCATGATTCAGGCAGACGGACGACATCTGTGGAGAGTGTTTGATAACCTGATGAACAATATCAACAAATACGCCCAGCATGGCACGAGAGTGTACATTGACATCATTCCAAAGGACAGCGGAGCCATCATAACATTCAAGAATGTATCAGCTACACCGCTTAATATCTCAAGCGATGAGCTTAAGGAGCGTTTTGTCAGAGGAGACAGCTCGCGAAATACCGAGGGCAGCGGACTGGGACTGTCTATTGCAGAAAGCCTTATGAAGCTTATGAATGGTACTTTGGAGCTGACTGTGGACGGTGATCTGTTTAAGGTGACTTTGGAGTTTTAGGCTTTTTAAAACAATATTATGATACCTATTGACCGTCTAATCATATTATATATTGAACTTATAAGACATAAGAAACAACAAAAGCCGGGGCAGATGCCCCGGCTTAAAAAATTATTTTTCGCATTCTTTTACAAAATCAACTACTTCCATATTCTTTTTCATTATATTATCGTCTTTTTCCATTTCACTAATTGTCATCCAATAATAGTGTCGGGAGTTAATAGAAAAGTCGTTTTTATTCATTATTTTTGGAATATTTTTAAATTCTACTTCGTACAGCCTATGGTTATACACTCTGTTTTCGTTATGGCTTACGGAATATTTTTCCTGTACTCTGGATGATATATATTTGCATTTGATTTCTTTTTTGGGTATACCTAAGTCATTTGATAAATTACTGATGATAAAGGCTTCATTGTCTTTATCTGCGGTTTTTAAATTGGGAAACAGCTTACAGTCCCATCTTTCATCATAATATGTAAGATATTTTGTTTTTATGCCGGGGGCACTGTTTTTGATTATAATTAATGAATGATTATGCTGTATCATGTCCAATCCTTCTATATCTCTCAATAAGTCTGTATGAGTGTAATTATTGTTTTTGAAATCAATAATATCATATATTATTTTTATCATGTAAACAATTCCGATAACACAAAATATAGTTTTAAATACAATTCCCGGGATGATCCATATGGTTTCATAGTTTGCTGTCCATACTGATATTAAGAAAGATATACCTGCTATAATTGTATCTATTGTTATCTTTTTGCCTATAAAATCGCGCTTTTTTTCAAGTAAAAGCTCCAATTGTTCCCTACTAATTAAAATTTTCATAACCCCTCCGGATAATAGTGTTGAAACACATGATATATAATTATAAATGATGAAAAATGATATGGCAATAAAAATATAAATAGAAAACAAGAAGGAATGCTATTACAAATTATAATAACATTCCTGAATAATCATATCATCTCCAAAAACCTCTCATGAATCCGTGTATCGTCATCAAGCTCCGGATGAAAAGCCAGCCCAATCTGGTTCTTATACTGCACACCGACAATTTTGCCGTCATACTCTGCGAGTACACGCACATCATTCTTTGCTGAAGCATCAATAGCTTCCACGTAAGGCGCCCTGATAAATGTCATGGTAAAGTCAAAGCTATTGTCAAACCTTGCTGTAGCCTCAAAGCTTCCAAGCTGTCTGCCGTAGGCATTTCTTTTAACAGTGACAGGCAAAGTGCCGAAATATACGTTGTCATCGTTGCTGATATGTGAAGCTAAAAGGATAAGACCGGCGCAGGTTGCAAGCACCGGAAGTCCGTTTGCGATTCTTCCCTTAAGCTCATCAAACATATCAAGCTCACGTAGCAGCTTGCCCTGCACAGTGCTCTCACCGCCCGGCAGCACGAGTCCGTCTATATCACAGATATCTGATTTTTTGCGCAGCTCAACACACTCACAGCCTAAAGATTCAAGCATGCGCTTGTGCTCAATAAACGCTCCCTGAACAGCTAAAACACCAATCTTAAGTCCTGATTTCATTTTATTTGCCTCTTTCTTCCATGATGATTTTAATCTCGCTCTCGTTGATTCCGACCATAGCCTCACCGAGATCCTCAGAAAGCTCTGCGATGAGCTTTGCATCAGTAAAGTTTGTCACAGCCTTTACGATAGCGGCAGCTCTCTTGGCAGGATCGCCTGACTTGAAGATACCTGAACCGACGAACACACCCTCAGCACCGAGCTGCATCATAAGAGCCGCATCAGCCGGAGTAGCCACACCGCCTGCCGCAAAGTTTACAACCGGAAGCTTGCCGTTGTCATGAACGAATTTGACCAGCTCGAAAGGCACCTGAAGATTTTTAGCTGCCTCGAAAAGCTCATCCTCACGCATGGAAGTAAGCTTTGCAATCTCAGAATTCATCTTTCTCATATGTCTGACAGCCTGCACGATATCACCTGTACCGGGCTCACCCTTTGTACGGATCATGGAAGCTCCCTCGTTGATACGGCGGAGAGCCTCACCGAGATCTCTTGCACCACATACGAAAGGGACCTTGAAATCTCTCTTATTGATATGGTACACATCATCAGCAGGTGAAAGCACCTCAGATTCATCAATGTAGTCAATCTCGATAGCCTCGAGCACCTGAGCCTCCACGAAGTGACCTATACGGCACTTTGCCATGACAGGGATGCTGACAGCCTCCTGAATGCCCTTAATCATCTTAGGGTCGCTCATTCTTGAAACACCGCCTGCGGCTCTGATATCAGCAGGAATTCTTTCAAGCGCCATTACAGCACATGCACCGGCAGCCTCGGCAATCCTGGCCTGTTCCGGAGTAGTGACATCCATGATGACACCGCCCTTTAGCATCTGCGCAAGACCTTTGTTGAGTTCGTATTGAGTATTCTTATTGTTTTCCATTTGTTAAATCTCCTTTTGTTTTTTGCATTTGTATTTTTGCATCAATTTATATGATATGAGGGTCAAAAGGTATTTTGTCCCTTTAATCATTTATATGACGAAAGTAGTCAGGCGTGAGCAAATATGTTTAGGTGGCGCTGACGGCGTGTACATTCTCGTGAGAGCGCATAGCGGAGCTGCTTAGATACTGTTGAATTATGCCCAAGAGAACCAGAAATGCACCGGCATGGAAGCCGGGGCAAGGAGCTATCGAGCCATGGAGGGCGAGTAGCGACGGTTTCGTCTGGAATAGAAAAACTATAAGGCATAATTCTTACAGTATCTTGGCAGCAAAGCGTAGCGAACACGAGAGTGTACTCGCCGCCTGCGCCGCCGGGCTGCATTTGCTCATGCCAGCCATATATCATGGTTGCAATAATACGCCACATCTGGTAATATTAAAATATTCAAAATAAGGAAAATAAAAATGCCAGAAAGCGGTGAATCAAATGCTGACCTACGACCTCACAAAAACAGACGGACCACTCTACAAATGCCTGTATGAGTGCATCAAAAACGATATATCACAGGGAAAATTAAGCTCCGGGGAGAAAATGCCATCAAAACGCACCCTCGCCAAGAATCTGGGGGTTAGTACCATTACGGTTGAAAATGCATATGACCAGTTGATAGGCGAGGGCTATATGTTTGCAAGACCAAAGAGGGGCTATTTCATAGCCGATGTGTCAGATATCAGGGTAATCAAGGCACCGGTGCAGAAGGAGCTTAGCATAAAGCTGCCGCCTGAGCAGGATGAAAGTATATTTGACTTCTCATCAAACAGGACAGACTCGGGTAACTTTCCATTTTCCATATGGGCAAAGCTCATGCGAGAGACGATTTCCCTTAGGGAGCAGGAACTTTTGTCGGTGTCGCCGTGTGGCGGAGTGAGAGAGCTTCGGGAAGCGATAGCAAGCCATCTGTCATCGTTTCGCGGTATGAATGTGGACCCGGACCAGATAATAGTCGGAGCGGGAACAGAGTATCTGTACGGACTGCTTGTGAAGCTTTTGGGTACGGACAAGGTATACTGCGTGGAGGATCCGGGCTATAAGAAAATCAGCCAGATATACGAGTGCAACAATGCAAAATGCCTGCCGGTGCAGATGGATGAGCAGGGCATCAGCGTGGAGCTTATAAAGAAAGCGAACGCGCAGATAGCACATATCAGCCCGACACACCATTTTCCGACAGGAATCACGATGCCTGTGAACCGCCGCTATGAGCTTTTGGCATGGGCCAACGAGAGCAGCGACAGATACATCATAGAGGATGATTATGACAGTGAGTTTCGCATGAACGGACACCCGATACCGCCCATCCTCTCGATTGATGCGTGTGAAAAGGTCATCTATATAAATACATTTTCAAAGTCTCTCACATCCACCATCCGAATCAGCTACATGGTGCTGCCGGAGCATCTGGCAAATGAGTTTTACAGGAGGCTTTCATTTTACTCATGTACGGTATCGACCTTCGAGCAGTATACGCTGGCACGATTTATCAGCGAGGGCTATTTTGAAAAGCACATAAACAGAATGAGACTGCACTACGGCAGAAAGCGCCAGAGCGTGCTTTCGTCCATAAAAGGCTGCTTCACTGAAAAGGAATGCAGGGTAATAGAAAATGACTCCGGACTGCATTTTATCATACAGTTTGACACGAACCTTCCGGACAAAACAGTTGAAGAAAGGCTTTTGAAAAAAGGCATAAAGCTTCAGGCGATTACCCATTTCAACCTGATCAAGCCAAAGGAGGACAGGCATCAGTTTATTATCAATTACTCAAATATTGATGCAGACAGGATAATGGATGAGCTTTTAATTATTAAAGATACAATACTTTAACCAGACAGTACTTTAATAAAGCCGACTATAAAGCATATAAATAGTATATACAAATAATAAATACAAACAGTGCGAATAATTTATGTGTGTAAAAATTTGACATAGATTTTACATACATCTGATAGAGCATTTTACAAAGCTTCCATATAATGTATTCTCGAAGACAAGAAATTTATTACATGTTGCAGGAGATACAAATGGAGAAAAAAATCAAAATTCAGGTTCGCGACCTGAATCTGTATTATGGCCAGAATCATGCACTGCATGGTGTCAATATGGACATAAAAGAAAACAGCGTGACAGCGCTGATCGGACCGTCAGGATGTGGTAAGTCTACATTTTTAAAGTGTATCAACAGAATGAATGATCTGGTTGACAACGTCAGAATCGAGGGAAGCATAGAGATAGATGGTGAGAATATATATGCACCATCAGTCGATACAACCGTACTTCGCAAAAAGGTCGGCATGGTTTTCCAGCAGCCAAATCCGTTCCCGATGAGCATATATGACAATATCGCATATGGCCCGAGAGTGCATGGCATCAAGGATAAAAAGATACTCGACCAGATAGTTGAGGAAAGTCTTCAGGGTGCTGCGATATTCAATGAAGTTAAAGATAGATTAAAGAAATCTGCTATGGGACTTTCGGGTGGACAGCAGCAGAGACTGTGTATTGCGAGAGCGCTTGCCGTACAGCCGGAGGTGCTTTTGATGGATGAGCCTACATCAGCGCTCGACCCTATCTCTACTTCAAAGATAGAGGAGCTCATGGAGGATTTAAAGAAAAAGTACACGGTTGTAGTTGTAACACATAACATGCAGCAGGCAGTGCGTGTGTCAGACGATACAGCCTTCTTCCTTGTGGGAGATATGGTTGAGTTTGGTGACACAAAGACGATTTTCTCATATCCACAGGACAAGAGAACAGAGGATTACATCACAGGGAGGTTTGGTTAATGAGATCGAAATTCGACGAGCAGCTTAAGAAGCTGAATGAAGAAATGATGCACATGGGAAGCATGATTGAGGAGTCAATCCAGAAAGCAATCGAGGCATTTATACATCAGGATGTCGATAGCGCCAAAGCCATCATGGAGGGTGATTCAGAGATAGACAGAGAGCAGAAAAAGATAGAGAGCCTGTGCTTTAATCTGCTCATGCAGCAGCAGCCTGTAGCAAGAGACCTTAGAACAATTTCTGCAGCGATGAAGATGGTTACTGATATGGAGCGGATAGGAGACCACGCAGCCGATATCAGCGAGATGACCATTTTGATGAGCAGTGACAAGCCATACAGGGTCAATATAGAGTATGTCAAGAGCATGGCTTCAGAGACAATGCTTATGCTTATCAGAGCAATCGAGGCATATGTTGAGAAGAACAATGACAAGGCTCACATAGTGATGAAGCAGGATGATGTGGTTGATGATCTTTTTGATAAGGTAAAGACTGAGCTTATTGATTTCATCAGGGAGCATCCGGAGGATGGTGAGCAGGCAGAGGATCTTCTCATGGTTGCAAAATACTTCGAGCGTATCGGAGACCATGCGACAAATATTGCTGAGTGGGTTGAGTTTGCGCTTGATGACAAGGTTCGCAAATCATGATTTAATCTTTATGCTGAAAAATTAAATCATAGTTATATACAGACAAAATTGATACAGACGATGGATTTTACATAAATTTTACATAAAACCATCGTCTGTTTTACATTAGTAATGTATAATCGAAAGTAAAAAGCAGGTAAAAATTTTACATAAGATTTTTTGAAATGGAGAAAGCTATGGCACTTATTTATATTGTAGAGGATGATGAGAGCATACGTGAGATAGAGACTATTGCTTTAAAAAACAGTAATTACATCGTCAGTGCATTTGAAAACGCAAAGGAATTTTACAAGAAGCTGGATGAACTCGTACCGGACCTCATACTGCTTGATGTGATGCTTCCGGATGAGAGCGGCTACGATATCGTGAGAAAGCTCAGAAAACGTCCGGCCACACAGGATATTCCTATTATAATGGTCACAGCCAAGACCACAGAGATGGATATGATAAAAGGGCTTGACGGAGGAGCAGATGATTACATCAAAAAGCCTTTCTCAATCATGGAGCTTATCACAAGAGTAAAGGCACTGCTCAGGAGAACAGTGAAGGAGGAGCCGAAGCTTTTAAAGCTGGATGATCTGGTGATCGACCATGAGCGCCATGTGGTTACAGTGAACAATGAGCCAGTTGACCTTACATACAAGGAGTATGAGCTTTTAAGGCTTCTGATGGGCAGTCAGGGCATAGTCATGACCAGGGAGGTCATCATGAGAAGCGTCTGGGATACTGACTTTGAGGGCGAGACACGTACAGTGGACATGCACATAAAGACACTCCGCCACAAGCTGGGTGACTATGGCAGCAGGATAAAGACAGTCAGAAATGTGGGCTATGTTATAGAATAATAGCTGTTATAATGATTTCTAATATACATAAGCGGAGCGTACAGCATGAAAAAGAAGATTAACTATTATCTGGTAGCAACAGCACTTTTTGTAGCAATTGCCACTATGGTTTCCATGACAGTAATCAACTATTACCTCTTTCAGAAGCAGGTAAAGGAAGACCTGCAGGTCATGGCAGAGACAATAGAAAGCACCGGAATACTAAAACAGAATATAAATGAAATTCCGCAGATTGACGTGGAGGGTATTCGTGTCACCTGGATTGATAAGGACGGCACAGTGCTGTATGACAATCAAAATAATGTGAAAAAACTTGAAAATCATGGCAATAGACCGGAAGTTGAATCAGCATTTGATAAAGGTATGGGAGACAGCGTGAGAACATCAGCCACCATGAACAGCAATACCTTCTATCATGCCATAAAGCTCAATGATGGAACGGTACTGCGTGTCTCTATTGCAGCAAGAAGTATCTGGAACATGTTTGCAAGCAGTATACCTGCCATGCTTATAGTGACGGTTATAATAGTAGGAATATGTGTGGTTCTCGCAAAGAGCCTGACCAGAAAGCTCATGAAGCCAATCGAGACACTCGCAGGCAACCTGGAGCAGGCCTCTGTCATCCAGAAAAAGACAGAGTACAAGGAACTCGTGCCGTTCATGAATGCGATAAGGATACAGCATGAGGGCGTGCTTGCCGCGGCAAAGAGCAGACAGGACTTCACAGCCAATGTGTCACACGAGCTAAAGACTCCGCTCACAGCCATCTCCGGCTACGCAGAGCTCATAGAAAACGGCATGGTCGAAAAGGAGCAGCAGATTCATTTTGCCACTGAAATCAGAAGAAATGCACAGCGCCTGCTTTCCTTGATCAATGATATCATAAAGCTCTCGGAGCTTGATTCCAGCGAGGCGCAGCAGGGCTTTGAGCAGCTTGATCTGTACGGTCTGGTCAAGGACTGCATGGAAAATCTACAGGTGAATGCCGAGCAGAGAAAAGTAGCACTCAATTTTGATGGCACTGACTGTATGGTACGAGGCAACAGGCAGCTTCTCACGGAGCTCGTTGAGAATCTCTGCCAGAATGCTATCCGCTACAACAATGAGGGTGGCACCGTAAATGTGACGGTACACAAGCTAGGTGGCAAGACCGTTCTCACGGTCGAGGACAACGGCATAGGCATCCCAAAGGATCAGCAGGAGCGCGTCTTTGAGCGCTTCTACAGAGTGGACAAGAGCCGCTCGAAGGAGACCGGCGGCACAGGCCTTGGGCTTGCGATAGTAAAGCATATAGTGGAGCTGCATGATGCAGGGCTTACGCTCGACAGTGAGGTGGGGCGTGGCACAACAATAAAGGTGGAGTTTTAGCTCCGCCTTTTTACGTCTCCTGCGCCATACCGGGCACACAAGCTCTTGCAAAATCGAGACGCAGTGTTTATAATAATTTGTTAGCAGCGAAAACAAGGCAAAGCCAGGAGGAACAGCCATGTATCAGGAAATATCAAAATTACTTATGTACGGAGATTTACCTCAGGATGAGATACTTTATAAATTGGGACAGCTCTTTGAGCAGTTTGAGGTGGGCGAGTACAACAAGACAGAGCTTGTGCGCGACATCAATACACAGGTCAAGAGAATCCTAAAGGTAGCGACAGACTATGGTTTTGATGACAATCTGTGGCACAACTATCTCACTTTCTTCCTTATGATGAGTGAGAATCCGTTTTCCATCACCTGTGAGAAGGTCGGAGCCAGCGATGGCAGCGTAAACGGGCTTGTGGCAAACGATTTCAGGATTTTTAAGAAGCTTTTCGATTATGATTTCAAGCCAATCGAGTCAGCACTCGGAATAGACTGCTTCACACAGATCAGCAATTATAAGGCCATTGTGAAAAAGGACCTTATGTACAATCACAATGTCAGCGAGAAGGTAAGGGCGCTGAGCAAGAAGCTTGAGGCAGCTAAGGACGAGCAGGAGTTCTTTGATGTGGTAACAGGCTTTTACAAGGCATACGGAGTCGGCATGTTTGGGCTCAACAAGGCATTCAGGATTGAGGAGCATCTGGACGGGGGCTTCTCCTTCATGCCAATCAACAATATGGATGCGGTCATGCTCGATGACCTGATCGGTTATGAAATCCAGAAGAAAAAGCTCACTGACAATACAGAAGCGTTTGTACAGGGCAAAAAGGCCAACAATGTGCTGCTTTTCGGAGACAGCGGAACCGGAAAATCAACAAGCATCAAGGCCATTGTCAATCAGTATTATGATGACGGACTGCGCATGATTGAGATATACAAGCATCAGTTTAAATATCTGTCAAAAATTATCGCAGCAATCAAAAACAGAAACTACAGATTTATCATATATATGGATGACCTCTCATTCGAGGAGCATGAGATTGAGTACAAGTTCCTAAAGGCAGTTATCGAGGGTGGCGTGGAGACAAAGCCTGACAACATACTGATTTACGCAACCTCTAACCGCCGTCACCTGATCAAGGAGACATGGAATGACCGTAATGACCAGGACAACAGCAATGACAAGCACCACTCAGATACAGTTGAGGAGAAGCTGTCACTTGTAAACCGTTTTGGTGTGACAATCAGCTACTCAAAGCCATCGCAGAAGGAGTTCTTCAACATCGTAACAGAGCTTGCGAGAAAGAGCGGCTGCACGCTTTCAGACGAGGAGCTGTGCAGGGAGGCAAACAAGTGGGAGCTCAGCCATGGTGGCATTTCGGGACGTACTGCAACACAGTTTGTCAACTACATTATGGCTAACAATTAAGCAGCAGGCATAAGCATGAAAGGATAGTATATGCTCTACCAGATAAGTAATGGCGCTGTCGCATTTGGCGACGACGTCATTTTGCATAGTATAGATTTTGAAATCAGAAACACAGAAAAGATAGCGATAGTCGGCAGAAACGGCTGTGGCAAGACAACACTTTTAAAGCTCATTTCAGGCGAGGTTGAGATGGAAAAGCTCGACAGCGATGAGAGCGCTTTTATCGCAAAGGCAGGGAACCCGGAGATAGGGTATCTGAAGCAGATTGCGTTTGATGATCCTGATGTGACACTCGAACAGGAGGTGCGCAAATGCTTCGTGAAAATGGACGAGCGAAAGGCAGAGCTTGCGCGCGCGGCGGCAGAGCTCGAGCATGATTATTCCGATGAAAAGGTAGCCAGATATACCGCGATGGAGGAGGCCTTCAAGGATGATGGCGGCTACTATTATGAGAAGGAATATGAGGTCATGATCCGCAAGTTCGGCTTCTCAGATGATGAGCGTAAAAAGCCAATCCGTGACTTTTCCGGAGGGCAGCAGACCAAGATAGCATTCATAAAGCTGCTTTTGTCAAAGCCTGACATACTGCTTTTGGACGAGCCGACCAACCACCTCGATGTCACGACGATTGAGTGGCTTGAGGGCTATCTGAAGTCGTACCCGAAGGCAGTGGTTGTCGTATCCCATGACCGTATGTTTCTCGACAATGTGGTAGATGTGGTATACGAGATAGAGTACGGCACAGCAAGGCGCTATCCGGGCAATTATACCAATTTTATCGCCCGCAAAAAGGAAAACTACGACAAGCAGATGAAGGATCACATCGCCCAGCAGAAGGAGATAGAGCGTTTGCAGCGTATGGTTACGCGCTTCAAGGGCAAGCCGACCAAGACATCCATGGCGCAGTCAAAGCAGAAGGCTATCGACCGCATGGTGATTATCGAGGCGCCGGACAAGTACGACAACAAGACCTTCCATGCCAATTTCCAGCCCGAAAAGGAGACCGGAAACGATGTGCTTTATACATCAGAGCTTGCAATCGGTTATGACCATCCGCTCTCCGTAGTGTCGCTTGATTTGAAAAGAGGCGAAAAGCTTGGCATACTCGGCGGAAACGGACTTGGAAAATCAACATTTTTAAAGACCATCGTGGGTAAGATCCCTGCACTTTCAGGAGAGTACCGCTTTGGAACCAACGTGCAGATAGGATATTTCGACCAGCAGATGGCCATGTATACAAGCAACAAGACTGTGCTCGATGATTTTTGGGATGAGTATCCGAATCTTACAGAAACCGAGGCCAGAAATGCACTTGGAGCCTTCCTTTTTTCAGGGGAGGACGTGTTCAAGAACGTAAATATGCTCTCAGGAGGAGAAAAGGTCAGACTGGCGCTTTGTAAGATTTTAAAGACCAGACCGAACGTGCTCGTGCTCGATGAGCCAACTAACCATATGGATATCGTAGGCAAGGAAACGCTAGAGAGCATGCTTAAGGACTACAAGGGCACACTGATTTTTGTATCACACGACAGATATTTTGTGAAAAAGGTAGCCACACAGCTGCTTGTGTTCGAGGATGGCACGACCAATCTCTATCAGTTTGGCTATGAGCAGTATCAGGAAAAGCTCGATCGTGAGGCTGAGGAAAGCAAAAATGTATACAGAGGCAATGCGATATTTGGCGGTGCGATAAGCCAGAACGGCAGCAGTCAGACCGGCAGTGATGCAAACCGGAGCACGTCACAAACCGGTGCAGCAGGTAATGTGGGTGAAAGCACCAATGCAAATAGCGCAGCCCAGGCAGGCGGCATGGCTGTCTCATCAACCGGCAAGGCATACTACAACCCGGGCAAGGAGCGCTCAAAGATACAAAAAAAGGTCAAAAAGGCCGAGGAGGACCTGGCGGTCAAGGAAGCAAAGCTCGATGAGCTCAAGGCCGAGCTAATGAAGCCGGAGTATCAGTCAAGCTACTCAAAGCTCACGGAAATCCAGAACGAAATAGACGCTCTCGAGGAAGAAATCCTTATAGATATGGAGGCGTGGGAGGAGCTTTCCTCTCAGCTTGAGGCACTGGGATAGGTTAGATGCGCTGTGGTAGCTTAGAAACGTTGTGATAGCTTAGATGTGCTGTTGTAGTTGAGAAATGTTGCGATAGTGTATAAAAAATCACTCGACTTGATGTTTTTTATTCTGATGAAATCCCTAATCATAGCGAAATCAAGCGATTTCGCGAAAAACCGTAAATAAACCCTTGATTATTTATATAAATTGCATAAAAATGATTGATGAAAACGAAATTTATGGTATAATATTTACATGATACAGACAACGTATCAAATAAACGATAAAGGGGTTGGACATCATGAGAATAACAATTTCAGGAAAAAACATCGAATTAACAGAGGGGCTTAAGCAGGCAGTAGAGGAGAAGCTGTCAAAGCTGGAGAAGTTTTTTAAACCGGACACAGACGTATACGTTACACTCAGCGTAGAAAAGGATAGACAGAAAATCGAGGTTACTATCCCGGCAAAGGGACATGTTATCCGTTCAGAGCAGGTCAGCAATGATATGTACGTATCAATTGATCTCGTAGAGGAAGTAATCGAGAGACAGCTTCGCAAATACAGAACCAAGATTTCCGCAAAGAAGTATGCACCGGCGATATTCCAGGATGATTTCGTGGAGGCAGACGATGCAGAGGACGAGGAAATCAAGATTGTCCGTACAAAGAGATTTGGTATGAAGCCTATGTATCCTGAGGATGCATGCATCCAGATGGAGCTCTCAGGTCACGATTTCTTCGTATTCAGAAATGCAGAGAATGACGAAGTAAATGTAGTCTACAAGAGAAAAGGACATACATACGGACTTATCGAACCGGAATGTTAGACTCTTGTTTTTCATCATAATTTAACCTTTCTTTCATCTAAAACCGGCAGCCGTTGGCTGCCGGTTTTTTATATTAACCATTTATATAAATTTTAAAAAAATGAAATAATTAGAACAAAAACCTCAAAATATAGTACAAATTTATCATTACAAAAATTCTGATATAAAAAGAGCAATATTAAACAAAAACCAACTAAATTAAACCTAAAACCATGTCGTATTTTGTCGAAAACTGCTAATCACCTATCAAAATTAAAAATTCTAATAGAAATCTTCAAAATACAAGCGCGTAACGCGCCTAGAATATTGATATATTATATGGAAAAATGAATCCACCAACAAAAACAAAGAGGGAAATTTCGCAAAGACGACAAAATTTCAAAAGAAAGACAAAAAAAGAAGTTCTACGAAAAATACAATCGATGGAGGGATGAAATATTTGGGAAGAATTTATTATGAACAGAAAGGACTTATTAACCTCGATGATATCGTAGATATATTTATTGAGGTGGGAAATATACACAATTACCTGGAAAATGCAGCCTTGCGGATTTTGCTTTTTGGCAATCCTGAGCTGAATTTTTATCAGTGCCGATTATTAGTATTGAAGTACGGAGAATCACTTTCACAGGATGATTTGCACGGGCGGATGGTATTTATGAGAATGATACAGCTGCTGGAAGCTAACACAGTTTAAAATAAAATGAGAATTTCTTTTTTGACCGGGCAACCGGTCTTTCTTTTTTGCACAAATGGTGTTATAATTTTGGAGAAATTATGTTGATTACTCATAGCTTTAAAAAAGAAGCATTGCATTGTGTTTAATTAAACCAAAGCATGATAATTCAATCAAAGAAAAGAGGACAAAAATGAACATCGTAGTACTTGCCGGAGGGCTCAGCACAGAGAGAGATGTTTCCTTCAAGACAGGAAGCATGGTAGCTAAGGCACTCAAAGAGAACGGCCACAAAGTTATATTATTGGATGTATTTATGGGATATAGTGACAGGGAGGAGGACCTGACAGGTATATTTGACCGCGCGGACGAGATAAGCGTGCAGGTCAGCGATATTCCGACAGAGGCACCTGACCTCGCAAAGGTAAAGGCTTCCAGAAAGGACCAGTCACCTTGCTTCTTCGGACCAAATGTCATCAAAATGTGTCAGATGGCAGACATTGTTTTCATGGCACTCCACGGAGAAAACGGAGAGAACGGAAAGATACAGGCAGCATTTGACCTCTTCGGTGTCAAATATACAGGCAGCGATTATTTAAGCTCAGCCATCGCCATGAACAAGGAGACATCAAAGCAGTTCTTCCTTGCAAACGGTATCCCTACTCCAAAGGGTATTTCCATGACAAGAGCGACCAGACAGGACGATATCACAAAGCTTGACCTGACACTTCCATGTGTGGTAAAGCCATGCTGTGGTGGCTCAAGCATCGGTGTCACTATCGTTAGGGATGCGGCAGAGTTTAAGGCGGCACTTGACGATGCCTTCAAGTGGGAAAATGAGCTGGTTATCGAGGAATTTGTACAGGGCAGGGAGTTCTCTGTCGGCGTTATCGAGGGCAAGGCTCTTCCTATTATAGAGATTGCACCTAAGGAGGGCTTCTACGATTATAAGAATAAATACAAGGCGGGCAGTACAGTAGAGACATGTCCGGCCGAGCTTCCTGAGCAGGTGACAAAGGATATGCAGCACTATGCCGAGGAGGTTGCGCGTGTTATCGGGCTTGACACATATTCACGCTCAGACTTTTTGCTCAATGACAAAAATGAGATGTTCTGCCTTGAGGCAAACACACTGCCGGGCATGACTCCGACCAGTCTTCTACCACAGGAGGCCGCGGTTATCGGTATGAGCTTTAATCAGCTCTGTGAGCATCTGATTGACATATCTTTGAAAAAATATGAGGTGTAGCATGTCGGATAAGTACATGAAGAATCTTACATTTGCAAATATCGCAAAGGCCTGCGAGGGCACATACATAGGCGATGAGACACTGCTTGATACGACAATCACAGGCGCAGTCATAGACAGCAGACAGGTGAAGGAGGGCTATCTTTTTATCCCGATAAAGGGAGAAAGGGTGGACGGACACAAATTTATTCCGACTGTGTTTGAGCAGGGGGCGGCAATTGTGCTCTCTGAGCATGAGCTGACGGATCCGGCAGGTCCATATGTGCTTGTTGAATCAACCACCGATGCCATGAAAAAGCTCGCGGCATTTTACAGAAAAAGCCTTGATATCAAGGTGGTGGGTATCACCGGAAGTGTCGGCAAGACCAGCACCAAGGAGATGATATCGTCAGTTCTTGAGCAGAAATACAGCGTCCACAAGACCGCGGGCAATTTCAACAACGAGATAGGTCTGCCACTCACCATTTTCGGAATCAGGGAAAGCCATCAGGTAGCGGTGCTTGAGATGGGCATATCTGATTTTGGCGAGATGCACAGACTTTCTACCATGTCTTGCCCGGATGTCATGGTCATCACCAACATCGGCTACTGCCATCTGGAGTTTTTGGGCGACAGGGATGGTGTGCTTAAAGCAAAGACAGAGTGCTTTGAGCATATGATGCCGGATGCGGTCGCAGTGCTGAATGCAGATGACGACAAGCTGGCCACAGTGCAGACGGTAAATGGAAAGCCTGCCATATACTATGGCAAGGAATCGGCTTTAGGCGTTCATAAATCAGTATATACCACAAATATTGAAAACCTGGGCTTCGACGGCATGAAGGCTCATTTTGTCACAGAAAAGGGTGAGTTCGATGCACAAATCCACATCCCGGGTGAGCACAATGTATACAATGCCATGGCGGCAGCGGCTGTCGGATTGCAGCTTGGTCTCACAATAGCTGAGATAAAATCAGGAATCGAGAAAGCAGAGACAATCGCAGGCCGTACCAATTTTATCAAAACGCACGGCATGACAGTGATAGATGACTGCTACAATGCAAACCCTGTATCTATGAAATCCTCTATCGAGGTGCTTTCGCATGCAAAGGGCAGGACAATAGCAGTGCTTGGAGACATGGGCGAGCTTGGAAGCGATGAGAAAAAGCTGCACCATGAGGTAGGCGAAGCAGTTGGAGAGAATCATATCCATACACTTTTTGCCGCAGGAGAGCTTGCAAAGGAATATGCAGCCGGAGCAGCGGAGAAATCATCCGATGTAGACATCCACTATTTCGAGGATAGGGAGACCATGACACAGGAGCTTCTTTCATATGTGAAGGAGGGCGACACCATACTGGTGAAGGCATCACACTTCATGGAGTTTCCGAAGGTGGTAGAGGCACTGAGTAAGTAAAATTAGGTAAAATCAATCGGGTAGAAATTAATTCGATATTTAATTATTGCGAGGAATGGATATTCTCCAAGCCTCATAATATTATAAAAGAAAGAGAGAAAAATAATGGCACAGAATCCAATCGTAACAATCACAATGGAAAACGGCGATGTAATCAAGGCGGAGCTTTATCCGGAAATCGCACCAAACACAGTAAACAACTTTATCAGCTTAATCAATCACAACTTCTATGACGGAGTATGCTTCCACCGTGTAATCAAGGGCTTCATGCTCCAGGGCGGAGATCCGGACGGAAACGGCACAGACGGCCCGGGCTATGAAATCAAGGGAGAGTTCACACACAACGGCTTCAAAAATGACTTAAAGCACACAGCCGGTGTACTTTCAATGGCACGTACCATGATACCTGACTCAGCAGGCAGCCAGTTCTTCATCATGCATCAGGATGCACCACATCTCGACGGTGAGTATGCGGCATTCGGCAAGGTAATCGATGGCATGGATGTGGTAAACAAGATCGCAGAGGTGCGCACAGACTACATGGACAAACCACTTGAGGCTCAGGTCATGAAGACAGTTACAGTTGAGACCTTCGGAGTGGACTATCCGGAGCCGGAGACAGTTTAATGATAATAATTATCGATGAGGCAAGCGCAAAACTTGCCTCTTTTTACTATCATGACGAGATATTTAAGCCACAGTGGAAGCGCGCAGCCGATATGTCATCTGCGTCAGACGAGTTGCATGATGAATTTCAGGGAAAACTGTATGACGAGCAGCAATATGAATTACAGGAAAAATTACAAGAAAAACTACCTGATGAGCTGCGGGAAAAACTGTATGTTGCGCTACCGGCAGATGAATCAATTAATGACTTCCAAAAAACAACGATACAAGAATATGCAGATAACACCGCGAAAGCTAATACGGGAAATCTAAGAATACCGAAAGCTCCCGCCAACTACATCTGGATAGTATCAAACAGGCAGCAGAAGCAAATAGCTGACTCACTCGGCATAGCATCAGTAGGAGAACCGCAGTGCGGCACGCACTATGCAGTCGAGAGCCTTGCAGAGCTTGATATTGAGTATCTGGAGCGGGTGCGCAGGCGATATAATCACATCCCGTGGGACATCGGCGAGACAGACAGGTGTCTGATACGTGAGTTGTCCCTGTCAGACCTTCCTGCGCTCTATGAGCTCTATGACAAGCCTGGCATGACAGACTTTGTGGAACCGCTTTATGACTACGAGACAGAGCTTGAATACCAGAAGGCATATATAGAGAACATGTATGGCTTTTACGAGTATGGCATGTGGCTTGTATTTTCCAGGAAAACAGGGAAGCTGATAGGCAGGGCAGGGCTTGAGCATGATGAACTGGGCTATATGATAGCACCGGAATTTCAGAACCAAGGCTATGCCACGGAGGTGTGCCGCTTCATCATAGACTATGCGCGCAAAAACACAGAATTTGAAGAACTTTACTGCCGGATAGACGAGAGAAATACGGCATCGGTGCGCCTTGCCAAAAAGCTTGGATTTACAAATAGCGGGCATATGGATGATGATATACATGCCTCTATATATAGAAAAAATATAAAAAACATAAAAAACAATGAAAAACATTGAAAAATATGCAATTAGGCAATAAAATATAAACATAGTTTAACGATTTGGAGGACGAAAAAATGAAGAAATATGCATACGGAGTAGATATAGGTGGAACAACTGTAAAGATAGGCTTTTTCGAGACCACAGGAAAGCTTGTCGATACATGGGAGATTCCTACACGCACAGAGAATTCCGGCGAGCTCATTCTGCCTGATATCGCAGCATCCATCAAGGAGAATAACGAGAAGCATGGCATAGAGATGGGTGACATCGAGGGTGTAGGCATGGGAGTGCCGGGACCTATAAAGGATGACGGAACAGTATTGAAGTGTGTCAACCTCGGCTGGGGCGTGTTCAACGTGGCACAGTCACTCTCAGTACTGTGCGGCGGCATCAAGGTAAAGGCCGGAAACGATGCCAACGTAGCTGCACTCGGTGAGATGTGGCAGGGTGGCGGAAAGGGTCATCAGGATGTAGTCATGATCACACTCGGCACAGGTGTAGGCGGAGGAATCATCCGCGATGGCAGAATCGTAGCCGGAGTAAACGGAGCAGGCGGAGAGATAGGACATATGCCTATGGTAGATGATGAGTCAGAGTGCTGTGGCTGCGGCAAGAAGGGCTGCTTAGAGCAGTATGCATCAGCAAATGGTCTCGTAAGAGTGGCAGAGAGATACATTGCAGCACACAGGGATGTGGCAACAAAGCTTGATTTAAATGCAGGCTTCACAGCCAAGGATGTATGCGATGCGGCAAAGGCAGGAGATGCAGCGGGTATTGCGGCAGTAGAGCAGTCTATGAAGCTTCTCGGCAAGGCAATGGCAGCAGTAGCATGCGTTATGGACCCTGAGGTATTTGTTGTCGGCGGAGGCCTCTCAAAGGCAGGCAGCATCATCATCGATACAGCAGCAAAGTACTATAAAGAGTATGCTTTCCATGCAAGCCGCGAGACAGAGATCAAGCTCGCCACACTCGGCAACTCAGCCGGCATGTATGGCGGAGTAAAGATGGTTATCGGCTAACAACATAAGATTGCAATTTTTAAAGAAATAAAATATAATGGCTACTAAAGATACACTACAATCGAGGTGAGACTATTGGCAGATTACTCAACAGAAGAATTAGAAAAAATAGCGGACAAATTTCGCTCAGATACCAGCGGTATAAGGGGAACAAAGGATTTTACGAGCCCGGAGGAGCTTTACGATGAGCTTAAAAAGGAAATCAAAAAGTACCATCCGTCGGATGACACGAGCCTTGTGGACAAAGCCTACAGGGTAGCTTATGATGCTCATAAGGGTCAGGCGCGTAAGTCAGGAGAGCCTTATATAATACATCCGCTTTGTGTTGCCATAATACTCGCCGAGCTCGAGCTGGATAAGGAAACCATTGCAGCAGGACTGCTCCATGATGTGCTGGAGGATACCATCATGACCATGGATGAGATGCGTGCAGAGTTTGGAGACGATGTCGCACATCTGGTGGATGGTGTCACGAAGTTGAAGCACCTGCACCTGACAGACAGCACCAAGGATCCGAAGGACAAGAATGCGGACAGGCTTGAGATGCAGGCTGAGAATCTGCGCAAGATGTTTCTCGCCATGGCAAAGGATATCAGAGTCATCCTCATAAAGCTGGCGGACAGACTGCACAATATGCGTACACTCAAGTACCAGTCCAAGGAGGCACAGCAGCGTATCGCCAGAGAGACACAGGATATCTACTGCCCTATCGCACAGCGACTTGGTATCAGCAAGATAAAGATAGAGCTCGAGGACCTTTGTATGAAGTACCTCTATCCGGATGCCTACTACGATCTGGTAGAGAAGGTAGCCCTCAGAAAGACAGAGCGCGACACCTACATCCAGGGGCTGGTAAACGATGTCAAGAAGTATGTTTCAGATGCCGGTATCAAGGCTGAGATATACGGCAGGGCAAAGCATTTCTTCAGTATATATAAGAAGATGGTCAATCAGGACAAGACTATAGACCAGATATATGACCTCTTTGCCATCAGGATTCTGGTGGATACCATACCGGACTGCTACGCAGTACTAGGTATTATACATGAGAAGTATAAGCCTATACCGGGCCGTTTCAAGGACTATATTGCCATGCCGAAGCAGAACATGTACCAGTCGCTTCACACGACACTCATAGGCCCGAGCGGACAGCCGTTTGAGATACAGATACGTACCTATGAGATGCATCGTACAGCTGAGTACGGTATCGCAGCGCACTGGAAGTACAAGGAAGCAAACAACGGCAATGCCACTACCACCACTGTCACAGAGGAGGAGAAGCTCAGCTGGCTGCGCCAGATACTCGAGTGGCAGCAGGATATGTCGGATAATAAGGAGTTTATGACTTTATTAAAGAGTGATTTAAATTTATTCTCCGACAATGTATTTGCATTCACACCATCCGGCGATGTAAAGAACCTGCCAAAGGGCTCCACACCTATAGATTTTGCCTACAGCATACACTCTGCGGTCGGCAACAAGATGGTCGGTGCCAAGGTAAACGGCAAGCTAGTGCCGATAGACTATGTCATCAAAAACGGTGACCAGATAGAGATAATCACCTCACAGAACTCCAAGGGACCAAGCCGTGACTGGCTCAAGGTCGTAAAGAGCACACAGGCCAAGAACAAGATCAACCAGTGGTTCAGAAGTGAGCTCAAGGAGGAGAATATACAGCACGGCAAGGATCTGATAGCAGCCTATGCCAAGGCAAAAGGTATCAACTTTGCTGAGATAAACAAGCCTGAGTATCAGGAGAAAATACGCCGCAAATACGGTTTCCACGACTGGAACTCATGCCTTGCAACCGTCGGCCACGGCGGACTCAAGGAGAGCCAGATAGTCAACAGGATGTACGATGAGTACAAGAAGGATCATGTGGTGCCGGTGACAGATGCAGATGTGCTTGGCAGCATCGCAGAAAAGCAGCAGGCGGCAGCAGGCACACAGCCCGAGCACAAGTCAAAGAGCGGTATTGTGGTACACGGACTCTATGACGTGGCTGTGCACTTCTCGAAGTGCTGCAATCCTGTTCCGGGAGATGAAATCGTGGGCTTTGTCACAAGAGGCCGAGGCATCTCCATCCACAGGACGGACTGCGTGAATATCATCAATCTGTCCAAGATAGAAAAGGACAGGCTCATAGAAGCAGAGTGGCAGGATACAGCCCTCATGGACAACGGTGCCGAGTATCAGGCAGACCTAAAGATATTCTGTCATGACAGGCCGGGACTGCTCGTAGATATCACAAAGATATTTACCGAGAAGGAAATCAATATCAGTGGTATCCAGTCCAAGACCAGTAAGCAGGGCATCGCTACAATCGAGGTGTTTTTTAATATCAAAGGCAGGGACCAGATAAAGGTTCTAGTGGAGAAGCTCAGACAGATAGAAAGTGTAATAGACGTAGAGAGGACCACCGGCTAAATCCCGGTGGTTCTTGCGTGAAGCATAACATATAACAGACAAGGAGTACACTCATATGGTAAATATGAAGATAGACCACTTCGTAGTGGGACCGGTGCAGACCAACTGCTACTTTGTCACCAATATAAAGACAAAGGAAATGATAATAATAGACCCAGGCGCGTGTGCTAATCAGCTCGCCAAAAAAGTGGACGAATCAGGCGCAAAGCCTGTAGCAATACTGCTCACACACGGACACTTTGACCATGCCACTGATGCAAAGCCGCTCGCAGACCGCTACGGCATCAAGATATATATCCATGAGGCAGACAAAGCCACACTCGATGACCCGCAGCTCAATGTCAGCTACATGATGGGGCAGTCAAAGACCTTTTATGCAGATGTATTTTTGAAGGATAAGCAGGAGCTTGACATCGCAGGCTTTCACATAGTAGTGCTTCACACACCGGGGCATACACCGGGCGGCTGCTGCTATTATTTCCCGTATGAGGACGTGATCTTTACAGGAGATTCACTGTTTTGCGGCTCAATCGGACGTACGGATTTCAAGGGTGGCAGCATGTCAGACCTTGTGCGCACAGTGAAGGAAAAAATCATGACACTGCCTGAGCATACAGAGGTGTACCCGGGCCACAACGACACAACAACCATAGAAAACGAGAGGATGTATAACCCTTACTTATGATAGTAGTAGTATTTAATAAACCGGATTTTGAATATGATGTGCACTCACTGCTCAAGGAGTTCTTCCCGCTGGAAGATGTGCAGATGTACTATAGCTGCTCACCTGATGAGGTGGAGGGGAAAAACTTAGCTTGCACACACCACGAGATGACAGATGATGGCGTAAAGGAATTTGCGGATGCATCACAGGTATTTAAGATAGACTATGTGGGCGATGAAATTGCAGTGGAGTGGACGTTGAATATGGCCGGCGGAAATAATTCCATGATAGGTGAGATGCAGCAGGCCGACAAAAGTGACATTAAAACAGCCGGAAAAAGTATCTGCACAAAAATATCCGTGACCGGTACAGACCGCAAGGAAACCAAAAACCGCCTCAAGCTCGCCCTGTATTCCATGATAGAAAAGGGCACAGGAAAGAGCCTTCCGTGGGGCACACTCTCAGGCATCAGACCGACCAAGATAGCCATGAAGTGCATAGAGGACGGCATGAGCGATAAGGAAACCTACGACTATCTGAAGGAAACCTACCTCGCAAGCGATGAGAAAATTGACCTCTCAATAGGCATAGCAAAGCGTGAGAAGGCACTGCTCGATAAGGTGGACTATGACAACGGCTACAGCCTGTACATAGGCATACCATTCTGCCCGAGCACCTGTGCATACTGCTCGTTTACATCATACCCGCTGGGTGTGTGGAAAAACCGCGTAGACGATTACCTCGATGCACTCGAGAAGGAGATAGACTACACAGCACAGAAGTTCTACCACAAAAAGCTAAACTCCATCTACATAGGAGGCGGTACACCGACCACACTAAGCCCTGCACAGCTTGACAGGCTTATCAGAAAAATCAAATGCAGCTTTGATTTAAAGGACTGCCTGGAATTTACCGTGGAGGCAGGCAGACCGGACTCCATCACGAGAGAAAAACTCCTGGCACTAAAGAAAAACGGCATCAGCCGTATATCAGTCAATCCGCAGACCATGAAGCAGCAGACGCTTGATATAATAGGAAGACACCACACAGTAGACGATACGATACAAAGCTTCAAGCTCGCGCGTGAGCTGGGCTTTGACAACATAAATATGGACCTCATCATAGGCCTTCCCGAGGAAACACTCGATGATGTAAGGCACACAATGGAGCTGGTGAAGGATATGGCACCTGACAACGTCACTATCCACTCACTCGCAGTAAAGCGAGCTGCACGACTCACCATCTTCAAGGACCGCTACAGCGATATGCAGATGGTCAACACTCAGGAGCATATGGATCTCTGCGCAGCCTACTGTAAGCAGATGGGGCTTGAGCCATACTACCTCTACAGGCAGAAGGGCATGGCAGGCAACATGGAAAACGTGGGCTATGCGGCAAAGGGCAAGGCCGGCGTATACAACATACTGATTATGGAGGAAAAGCAGACCATCGTGGCGTGCGGAGCCGGAGCAAGCACCAAGCGCGTCTGGCCTATACCAAATCCGGATGGCACACACCGCATTGACAGATGCGAGAATGTCAAGGATGTAGGGCAGTATATCGCAAGGATTGATGAGATGATAGAGAGGAAGCAGAGGCTGTTTGAGGAAAAATAAGCAGTATGGCATATAATAATGTATAATAATGCGCGCTACAATACCATAGCGATTAGCGAATGTGTCGAAAATTGTAAAGAAAACCTAATATTCATTGACAAAGAATTAAAAATGGGTGAAAATATATTATTGAAAACCCTGATTAGATACAGAAAAAGATACAAATAACCGAATAAAACATACGTAAAACAGAATAGGCTAAAATAATTCGGGGGGGGTACAAAGGTACCTCCCCTAGAACAGGTATAAAGGAAAATAAAAGATACCACAAGGAGAATTTGGAAAGAATGTACAGAAAGAAAGGCAGAGGATGGACAAAGCATATAGATTTTATGCTTATAGATATCGCATGCATTGTTATAGCATTTTTTATTTCATATGTGATACGCTTCGGCTTTAATAACCCATATGTGGACAAGGACTACCGTATACTGGGTGTAGCATTTCTTCTGATAGATTTCTTTGTGGAGATAATGGCAGATTCATTCAAGAATGTCCTAAAACGCGGATATCTGGATGAATTTATATCGACCTGCAAGCACGCAGTGCTTGTATTTCTGGTGACAGCACTGTTTCTGTTCACCACACAGATGGCTGATATATACTCGCGATTATCATTTTATATCATGTTTCCAATCTATGTGACAATAACATATATAGCCAGGGTGGCACTCAAGAGCATCCTTAAGAAAAAGGGCTTTGGCGCATCAAAAAAATCGCTGTTTGTCATAGCACCTGATGCTATGCTTCGTGATACACTGCGCACAGTGGAGAAAAGCTGTATAGGCTATACAAAGATAGTAGCAGCTTCGTTGGATACAGACCTGAAGGGTAAGACTATATGTGGCATACCGATAGTTGCAAACCACGATGGCATAGTGGACTATGCTTGCGATGAGTGGGTGGATGAGGTGCTTATCCCGCCGTGCAGCGAGGATGAATATCCGGAGAGGATGGCAGATATATTCCTCGAGATGGGAATAGCTGTGCATACAGGAATAGCCAAAAATGGCACAGCCCAGGGTGGCTACAAGCAGATAGAAAAGATAGGCGACTATACCGTAGTCACATCAAGCGTGAACTATGCCAATACCAGTGCACTTCTGGTAAAGAGGGGCATGGATATAGTCGGAGGACTGGTGGGCTGTCTGTTCACACTTATCATCATGATATTTGTGGGACCGGCGATATACATAGCATCGCCGGGACCGATATTTTTCTCACAGGAAAGAGTTGGCAGAAACGGCAGAAAATTCAAGATGTACAAATTCCGCAGCATGTATATGGATGCCGAGGAGCGGAAGAAGGAACTCATGGCACAGAATAAAGTGGGCGACGGAATGATGTTTAAGATGGATTTCGACCCGAGAATCATAGGCAATAAGGTGCTGCCAAACGGAAAGAAGAAAACCGGAATTGGACAGTTCATTAGGAAAACAAGCCTGGATGAATTTCCACAATTCTTCAATATACTAGTGGGAGATATGAGTCTGGTAGGCACCAGACCACCAACACTGGATGAGTGGGAAAAGTATGAACCACATCACAGAGCCAGAATGTCATTCAGACCGGGACTGACCGGGCTGTGGCAGGTGAGTGGCAGGAGTAATATCACGGACTTTGAGGAAGTGGTAAAGCTGGATACTAAGTATATTGGGGAGTGGAGCGTTAAGGGGGATATAAGTATTCTCTTTAAAACAGTTATGGGCGTACTAAAGAGTGATGGAGCAGTGTAGGTTTATGAATATTATTTTGTTGTCAGGTGGAAGTGGAAAGAGACTCTGGCCGTTATCAAACGATGTGAGAAGCAAACAATTTATTAAGTTGTTTAAAAATGAAAAAGGTGAATATGAGTCAATGGTACAGAGAGTGTACCGCCAGATTACAAAGGTTGACCCGGAGGCAAAGGTGACGATAGCTACAAGCAAGTCACAGGCCAGCGCGATTAAAAATCAGCTTGGCGAGAATGTATCAATATGTGTGGAGCCATGCAGGAGAGATACGTTCCCTGCAATAGCTCTTGCTGCTAATTATTTACATGATGTGCTTGATGTGAAAGAGGATGAGCCTGTAGTGGTATGTCCGGTAGACCCATATGTGGAGGATACCTACTATGAGGCAGTGAAGGAGCTTGCAGAATTGGCACAGGCAGGGAATGCAGGATTGACTCTCATGGGAATAGAGCCAACATATCCAAGTGAAAAATATGGATATATCATTCCAAAGGATGGAGATAACGTAAGTGCAGTAAAGGAATTCAAGGAAAAACCTGATACAGAGACAGCTAAGAAATATTTGGCACAGAATGCACTCTGGAACGCAGGAATATTTGCATTCAAACTGGGATATCTGATAGATAAGGCTCATAGCATGATTGATTATAAAGATTATCAGGACATGTTTGATAGATATGACCAGATGACAAAGATCAGCTTCGACTATGCAGTTGTGGAAAAGGAACCAAGCATTCAGGTGCTTCGCTATAGCGGAGATTGGAAGGATGTTGGAACATGGAACATGATGGCTGAGGTAATGGCTGATAAAGCAAAAGGCAAAGCTATCATGGATGAGACCTGTGAGAATACAAATGTGGTAAATGAGCTTAATATCCCGATTCTTTGTATGGGATGTAAGGATATGATAATCGCAGCCAGCGGAGATGGAATAATAATCTCTGACAAAGAGCGTAGCGGATATATGAAGCCATATGTAGAGAAAATCGAGACAGAGGCAATGTTTGCTGAAAAGTCGTGGGGAACATACACAGTCGTTGATGTGCAGAATGGCTCTATGACAGTAAAGGTATCGATGAAGGCCGGAGAGAGCATGAGCTACCATATGCATCATCATAGAGATGAAGTATGGACGGTTGTTTCAGGAAAAGGAGTTGTCACTATTGATGGAGAGAAACAGGATGTGAAGGCTGGAGATGTTGTGACAATTAAGGCTGGATGCAAGCATATGGTTGAGGCAGTTACTAATCTGGATATTATTGAGGTACAGCTTGGACAGGAAATAAGTGTGGATGATAAGCAAAAGTGTACCATGGAGAATTAAATTATATGGCTAGAATGAAGTTTATGAATACTGAAATTGACAATTTGACAATGCAAGAGACTTTAGATGCGATTGACAAAATAATAGCTAAAGAGAAAGGGGAATATGTTGTAACTCCGAATGTAGACCACATAGTTCAACTGGAAAAAGATAAAGAACTAAAAGCAGTTTATGATAATGCGTCATTGATTCTGACTGATGGAAAACCTCTTTTGTGGATAGCTAAATGGTATGGGACTCCAATAAAGGAGAAAATTTCAGGATCAGATTTATTTCCTCTATTATGTGAAAGATCTGCACAAAAAGGGTATAAGATGTTTTTCCTAGGTGCAAAAGAGGGAGTTGCTGCTAAAGCAGCAGCAAATTTGATGAAAAGATATGAGGGATTGAATGTAGTAGACACCTATTCGCCTCCTTTTGGATTTGAAAGTAATCAGTTAGAAATTAACAAAATTAAAAATATGATTACGAAATCTAAACCGGATATTCTTATTGTTGGTTTAGGCTGTCCAAAACAGGAAAAATTTATGTATCACTATTGTAAAGAATTGGATGTCCCAATTTCATTTGGACTTGGAGCTAGTTTTGATTTTGAAGCAGGAAATATAAAAAGAGCTCCTAAATGGATGGCTAATCATGGACTTGAATGGTTGTTTAGAATTACACAGGATCCAAAAAGAATGGCAAAGAGATATTTAGTGGATGATGTTAAAATACTGGGATTGATAAGGAAATATAAGTAGAATATGAAATTAGAAGATCAAAACATTCTATTTCTTACAAGGACAATGGAACTTGGTGGAACAGAGAATGTTGTATTACAATTGTGTGAAATATTTAAGCCCCTGGTAAATAAGGTTGTTGTATGTTCCTGTGGAGGAGTTAATGAACATAAGCTTCAAGAAATGGGAATTAAGCATTATATAATTCCTGATATATCAGAAAAAAATCCACGCTCTATAGTTAAGACGATTATTACAATAAAAAAGATTGTTGATAAAGAAAATATAACATTAGTCCATTCACATCACCGTATGGCTGCTTTATATGCGGAATTGATATGTGGAAAGAGTATTTTAAAAATTGCTAATGCACATAATACATTTCACGACAAGAAAACACTAACAAGACTTGCGTATAGAAATACAAAATTAATAGCTGTTGGTGAAATGGTAAAGAAAAATCTTGTTGAATATTATGGAATACCAAATGAGCAGGTTACAGTTATACATAATGCTATTAAGCCGTTTGACGGAAAAATAAGCCCAATTCCTTTATTAACAGAGTATAGGGAAAATGGCTATAAAATCATAGGCAATGTAGGAAGACTTTCGGAGCAAAAAGGTATGGAATACTTTATTAATGCAGTACCAGGAGTGATTGAAAAGTTTCCAAAGACTAAATTTGTGATTGTAGGAGACGGTGAAGACAAAGACAAACTTGTAAATATGGTTAAACAAATGAATCTAGATGAATATATTACATTTTTAGGGTATAGAAGTGATATACAGAATGTAATGAGTCAGATGGATTTTATAGTATTAAGTTCATTGTGGGAAGGATTACCGCTTACTCCGATTGAAGCTTTTTCTGTAGGCAAGACGGTTGTAGCAACGGCAGTTGATGGTACACCGGAGATAGTTCAAAATGGAATAAATGGGATTCTGATAAAACCTAAGGATATTAAAGAAATTGTAAATAATATTTGTTATTTATTGAATAACATAGATGTGCTTGATAAATTTCATGTTAGTGCAAAAGAAAGATATAATGCGGAGTTTTCTTTTGAGAAATTAAGAATGAACTATATTGGATTTTATAGAATAATGTAAATATTTTAAATAAAACGAGGATTATATGATAAAAAGAATAAAAAATATATGTAGAAGATGGTGGGGACAATTTTGGTATTTTAGTCCAATGATTGCCATTGGAGATTTTTTATGTACAACAATTTTAAGAAATTCTAATGGAAAGCTGAAATATAAAATAATACAGTCTTATTATGAAAGAGCAAAGGAAATAATTGCAAAAAAGTATAAAAATATTATACTCAAATGGGAAAATGTTTCTTTAAATAATCAAAAAATTAATTTAAATGATAATATTTTTATTTTTTGGTGGCAAGGTATTGATGATGCACCACCAATTATTAAAAAGTGTATTTGTAGTATAAAAAAGAATGCAGGAAAGCATAAAGTAATATTATTGGATAAGTCTAATTATTATCAATATGCAAATATCCCTAAATATATAATTGATAAAGTAAATAATGGAAAGATAAACTTTACACTATTTTCAGATATTTTAAGATGTTGTTTATTATATGAAAATGGTGGGATATGGATTGATCCAACATGTTATATGACAAAGCAATTTGACGAAGAAATGTATAAGAATAGTTTTTATACAATTAAACATGGAGATGACTGGGAATTCCCAATTTGTAAAGGATACTGGGCAACATTCTTTTTAGCATCTACTAAAAAAAATCCATTAATGGGATTTATGAGAAATTTGTTTTTTGAATTTTGGAAGAATGAAAAATATTTTATTGTTTATTTGTCAATAGATCTTTTTTTAAGTATTGCTTATGATGAATTTGATTGGGCGAGGAACATGATACAGAATATACCTTATAATAATAAGCATAGGGATGATTTGAGAAATATGCTTTTAAAAAATGGCGGGAAAAATTTTGAAGAATTATGTCATCAAGTGAATGCGGATACATATATTAACAAGCTGACATATAAAATGTTTATTGAAGATGTTACATATGAGGAGAATGCACTATATGATTAAGACGAAAAAAGATTTAAAAGAATATATGGAAGCAGATCGTAAGCAATTGGGAGTGAATAGAAAATATCCTAGGCCTTTTACTGATGAAATATGGAGATATGAAATTTATTTGAGAAAATATGAATACTATCTGAATACTCAAAAAAAAATATTAAGTATATGGTATAAGATAGTGCTTCACAAGCTAGGGGTAAAGTTAGGAATAGGAATTGCTCCAAATGTTTGTGGAAAGGGATTGAGTATTGCACATTATGGCTGTATAGAAATTAATGACAAAGCAAAGATAGGAAATAACTTAAGAATTCACGAGGGAGTTACAGTTGGTGCGTCTGGTGGGGATGCGCCTGTGATTGGAAACAATGTGTTTTTGGGAACTGGATGTAAAGTTATAGGAGCTATTTCTATTGCAAATGATGTAACAATTGGAGCTAATGCAGTTGTCGTAAAAAGTATTTTAGAAGCTGGAGTTACATATGCAGGAGTTCCAGCGGTTAAAGTTAGCGATAATAATTCGTATCAGTATGTTTTTTGGATGAAGTAGTTAAAATTTATATTATAAAAACAGAAATGTTATATTTAAGATTGGAGAAATTATGATACCAAAAGTTATTCATTACTGTTGGTTTGGTGGAAATCCATTACCGTATGAAGTCAAGAAGTGTATTAAGTCATGGGAAAAAATGTGCCCGGATTATGAAATAAAGCAATGGAACGAGAGTAATTTTGATATATCAGATAATACATTTGCCAGAGTTGCTTATGAGAATAAAGCGTGGGCTTTTGTTTCGGATTATGCGAGGTTGAAAATAGTTTTTGATTATGGTGGAATCTATCTTGATACAGACGTAGAATTATTGAAATCGTTGGATCATTTATTAGATAACAAGTGCTATATTGGGATACAACAGGCACAATCATTATGTCAAACTGGTTTAGGCTTTGGGGCTGAAAAGAATAGTTATATTGTCGAAAAAATGTTAGAAAAATATTCCAATATTGAATTTGATGTAAATAAGAAATTAGAATTAGCCTGCCCTATTTTGAATAGCGAAGCAATAAGTTCAATTGGAACTTGGAATATAGATAATGTTAATTATTGGGATGAGATTACAATATATCCTTCTAAATATTTTGATCCGTATGGTGGTAAAAATTTGTTGTGTAAGGATACAATTTCAATACATCATTATAGTGCAAGTTGGACTAGTGGAAGACAACGGTTTAAGAGACGTTTAGCTAGGTTAATTGGAACTGGCAATGTTACAAATATAAAAAGTAAGTTAAAGAATTTGAGTAATTAGATGAAAATATATCGCAAATTGTACTAAATTGACATAAGAAAAATTTATACGGGAGATAGTATTATATATGTACAAAGTTAAAATTTCTACTAAAGATGTTTTGCCTTTTTTATACTGCATTTTTATAACAACGTATTATTCTTTACGAGGATGGAAATTTAATAATGCTATAATAGGAATTCTTTTATTTTTAGGCGTCATTTTTGGGTGCCTTCAAATTTTTAAATATATTGAAAATAAAGTAATATCATCTATAATACTAGTCTTTCTTATATTATTAAGTGTATATAGAATGAGTCTTGGAAGTGACACTAGATTAATTATATCGATTATGTCAATTTTTGTTGGAATGCATGTTGAATTTTATAAAATTGTGCGTTGGATTTTATATGTAAAAGGACCTGTAGTTTTATTTGCTATAGTATTTGGCGGGTACACACATATAAATTATGTAGCAATGAATATGGGAACGCTAGTTTTGCTAGAGCTATATTATAACAAAGACAATATATATAAAGCGTTAGGCATGGCAAGTGTCTTATATATATTAGGAAGCTTTCTTAGCAAGAGTGGTTCATTTATTATTTGTATTTCTTTAGCAATTGTTTTGTATGTACTTAGTAACATAAAAGTTGGAGAAAAAATAATACATAGCCGACTTTGGATAGGTATTTTTCCAATTTCATTACTATTGAATTTAGTATTGGTTTGGATATATTCAGCTTATGTATATTCATATTCAGATACGTATTTTATAAGAAATCTGTTTCCAAGTGCAATAAATGGAAATCTAAAAATGTTTATCATGGCATTCAATCAGTTTGTATCAGGAAGAATTAACCTTGCTGCCTTCTCATTAGAGAAGTTTGGATATAGCTTTTGGGGTGGTAATTTGGATTATAAAGTTGATACAGGATTACCATATTTCTTAGTAGATTCAGGAATGATATTATTATTACAAGATTGGGGATTTTTAATGATGATAATATCAATGGTAATTTTTGTATTTATGATGTGGAGATTTTGGAAAAATAGGCAGGATATATTAATTATAACGGGAATAGTAGTTGCTTTGTGGTCTATGAACGAGGATGTTTTAATTTCTGTTGGTATGAATTTTTTGTTTTTTGCAATAGGAGCTAATTTAGATATTTCAAAGATAAATGATAGAATGAGAAGGAGAAAGTTAGAAGGTTGAAGATAAGTATAATAGTACCCATATATAATAAAGAATCATATTTGGATAAATCTCTTACATCTATTTCAGAACAATCATATAAAGATATTGAAGTATTATTGATAGATGATGGTTCAACCGATTCAAGTGGTAAAATATGTAAATCATTTTGTGAAAAAGATAGCAGATTTAAATACATTTATAAACAAAATGGTGGGGTATCTAGTGCTAGGAACGCTGGACTTATTGAGGCTACAGGCGATTTTATTGGTTTCGTGGATCCTGATGATTTTATTAATAAAGAAATGTACCATACATTAATAAATCAAGCTGATATTGATGAACTTGATATAGTTGCTTGTGGAATTAATATAATTGATGGTGATAATGTAACTAAGATAGTAAACAGTGATAATGAATATTATAATTCATGTAAAGCATTAGAAAATTTACTTAGATGGTCATATGATGTATCTCCATATCTATGGAATAAAATTTTTAGGAAAAATGTTTTAGAGGGTATTAAATTTGATGAGGCATTATCAGTTGGCGAGGATAGACTGTTTATTTTTGAAACCTTACTAAAAATTAGGCGGTACAAAGTAATTAATAAGTGTTTATATTCGTATGTAAGAAATGCAGATTCGCTTGTTGGTTTAAGTTATAATGGTAAGGCTGCAAAAAGTTCAATTAATTCTGATTATAAAATACTTAGCTTATGTAAGGAAAAATATCAATCATATGTTGAAATGGCTCAATGTAGCTTAGGCTTAAACGCATATTTTCAATTGTGCAGAATAATAAAATCCTCAAAGTATGAAAAAAAAGAAGAGTATAAATATTATAAAAATATTTGTAGACAAAATAAAAAAAATATCAGGAAATATATAGATTTTTGTACATATTCAAAATTTCTTATAGTTATATATATGCCTTTAGTATATAAAATTTTTTAAAAAAATTAATTTTAGAGAGTATATGTATATATAAATTTGAATCTATTTAATGATTTTGATTATATGGATTTAGTAAGAAAGGAATATGAGAAATGAATAAAAAAGTACTATTAGTAACATTGTTTGATGAAGGTAATATTGGGAATAGACTACAAAATTATGCACTTCAAACAAAATTGATTAGTTATGGTGTAGAAGTGACTACATTAGATAATTATTATACTACAGATTTTTCTACATCTTTTAAATTAAAGATGCTTATAAAACGATTACTAATAAATATAGGTTTTAAAAAATATAAAATTGATTATGAAAGATATCAATCACTTAAGAATATTATGTTAAGTAATATTAATTTTGATAATACAAATTTATACAATGTAATCAAAATAAAAAATGAAGATTCTTTTAAACATGATTGGTCGCAGTATGAATTGGCAATTTCAGGCAGTGATCAGGTTTGGCATAAATGGAAACATGATTTAAACGAATTACCATACTATTATCTAGAATTTATGCCTAAAGAGAAAAGAACATCGTACGCTGCCAGTTTTGGATTTGAAGAATTTCCTCAGAATGATATAGAACAACACATTAAAGGATTACAAGGAATGAATAAGATTTCCTGTAGGGAACAGAGTGGATGTAATCTTGTTCATAAGTATGTCGGAAAAGAGGCTGTGAGAGTATTAGATCCTACATTATTGTTAAGTGCTGATGAGTGGAGGAATATTGAACATAAGTCAGGTGATATTCAGATTATTAATTTGAAAAAAAAATATGTGTTTATGTATTTCCTAGGAGAAATTACTGACGAATATTATGATTTTATTAGGTCAACTATGGAAGAAAATAATATAAATGAAGTATTTGATTTCTTTGATGAGTCGAAAAGTCACTTTGTTGAAAAAGGACCTTCAGAGTTTATCAATTTGATCGATAATGCGGAGTATGTTTTTACAGATTCTTTTCATTGTACAGTATTTTCATTACTATTCAATAAAAGATTCAAGGTATTTAGACGTCAGCAGACTGGTTTTGAAAAGATGTTTGGACGCATAGAAGACTTGTTGGCAAGTAAGGGAGCTTTAGAGCATATTTATGGTGAAACTGAAATTAAACCAACAAATGATTTTGATAAGTTATATAATGATTCAATTAAATATTTAGAATTGATTTTAAATATATAATAGTGGAAAATATATTGATAAATTATATATTTATGTTTTACGGGATAGAAGGGGATATAGTTTCTTAACAACTCTGTTATACCATGGCCATTGAGGGGTTGTTTTTTAGTGACAAAAAGCCGTATTTATGCGGCTTGTGGCGTTTCATAAACGCCTATTACTTATAATTATAAGGAGGAAAGATTGGTGGATACTAGTCGAACTGAATATGTCAAAAAGAATATATTATATGGATATATCAGTACTGTAATATCATCTGTTTTTTCAATTATAACTAGAACGATATTTGTTTATGTACTAGGAGCTGAATACCTAGGAGTGTCAGGTTTATTTTCTAATGTACTTGGCGTACTTTCTTTTACTGAATTGGGAATTGGCTCTGCAATTGTTTTTTCGTTATATAAGCCAATTGCGGAAAATGATAATGAAAAAATAAAATCTCTAATTTCATTATATAAAAGGGCGTATCGTCTTATTGCTATAGTTGTTACGATGATAGGACTTATAATCATACCTTTTTTAGATTATTTGGTTAATACAGACATACCTATGTCGGAAATTAGGGTATATTATATTATTTTCCTCTTTAATACGGTATCATCATATTTTGTTACATATAAGACATCATATGTTTCGGCACTACAAAAAGAATATATTGTAACTAATACTACAACCATCGGTACTATCGTTACAAATGTGATACAAATAATTTTTCTTGTAGCAGGTGGAAATTATTTATCATATTTATTAATTGCCGCTATAATAGGACTTTTACAGAAAATATTAACTGTAATGTATTTAAATAAGAAATTTCCCATTTTGACAGAAAATGATGTGAAACCTTTAGATACAGAAACAAAGAACATTATATGGAAAAATGTAAAGGCACTTATTATACATAAGATAGGAGATGTTTCTGTAAATCAAACAGATAATATTATAATTTCAGCATTTGTAAATACAACTGCAGTTGGTTTGTTGTCAAATTATACGACACTTAACACATTGGTTTCTATGTTTACAAATAGATTTTTTTCTAGTTTTACAGCTAGTTTTGGAAATATGCTTGCAAAAGAAAGTGTTGAAAAACAAAAAAAAATATTTGATATATATGATTTGTTAGGATTTTGGATATATGGATTCGTATTAATTGCATTTGTTACATTGTCTCAGCCTTTTGTACAGCTATGGCTTGGGAAAAAACTATTATTAGATAATGTAACAATGATATTGTATTTTGTTTCATTATATTTGGCTGGCATGACATTTATTCCATATAACTTTAAAGTTGCTGCCGGAAGATTTAATGAGGATAAATGGGTGGCATTTTGTCAGGCGGTTGTAAATTTGGTTGTGAGTATTATTGCAATCAAATTAATAGGACTTCCAGGTGTTTTTGTTGGAACGATTATTTCAAGAATGATAGTTGTTATTGTTAGACCATATATTGTATATAAATATGTATTGAAGCAAAGCGTACTATATTATTATATTAGATTAACTATTCGAACGATTATAGCATTTGGTATATGTTTTGTTATGTGGCAAATAAAGAGAGCCATTTTAGTTAATGTCACTATTGTGAGTTTTGTAATAATATGTTTTTTAACAGCTTTAATTCCTAATTTACTATTTATTTTGATATTCGCGCGTACTGACGCATTTAAAGGTATTATAGAAAAAATAAGAAAGTGATATAGCATTTATGAAAAGTAATATTGTAACATTAATAGCACCATTTTATAATGCAGAAGATTATTTAGAACGATTTTTAATATCTTTACTTGGACAAACGTATATTAATGTTCAAGTCATATTGGTTAATGATGGTTCTGATGACAATAGTGATGATGTTGTTAAAAGATATACAGATAAATTGAAAGATAAATTTTATGAATTTATATATTTAAAGAAGAATAATGGTGGGGCTGCTTCAGCAATCAATTTTGCTCTTAAATATGTTGAAGGAGAATACTTGTGTTGGGCAGATTGTGATGACGAACTTTTGCCAGATAATATCTATCTGAAATGGAAATTTTTGAGTGAAAATTTGGATTATGGTTTAGTAAATTGTGGAGCTGTAGCCGTCAATCAGATTACAGGTGAAGAAATTGAAAAGTTAATAATACCTGATAACGAAAAAAAAGATAATATGTTTATGAGAATTATTTCTGGAATTCCAGCATACCCTGGAGTTTTTATGATTAGAACAAAGTTATTATTTGATAAATTGGATGATAGAGAAATTTATTATAATAGAGAAGCAGGACAAAATTATCAGTTGTTACTTCCGGTAGCATATGATAGCAAATGTGGATTTATAGATAATGTGTTGTATAAATATTATGTTAGAATGGATTCACATTCACATAATGTTGACTATTGTAAAATTTACAACCGGACATTTGTTAGAGAAGAACTGCTTGATAATGTATTAAATTTTATGAATACAAATGATAAAGATAATATTATGAGGGTAATAAAGAAGGAGTCATGCAAACAGCGGTTTAACCTTGCATTCGTGGAAAATGATAGAGAAAATGCTAATAAATCATATATGGAATTGAAAAAGTTTTCAATTTCATATAAAGAAATTTTGAAACATTTAATTATAAATGTTGGAGTGTTAAATAATTTGTATAGATTGAGAGGAGAAAGATAGTGAGAGTTTTAATTACGGGAGGAACCGGTACTATCTCATCCGGTTTGGTTAATGAATCAGTAAATAGAGGATATGATACATACGCAATTACTAGGGGAAGTAATAATTTAAGAAATATAGACGGTGCAAATTATCTTCATGCTGATATTTGGAATGAAAAAGATGTTTATTCTGTATTAGAAAATATAAAATTTGATGTAGTTGTAGAATGTCTTGCTTATGATATAAAACAATTAGAAATTTCACTAAGAAATTTTTCGAGCAGGTGTTCGCAATACGTATTTGTGTCTACTGCTGGTGTCTACAATAGGATTGGCAATCAGAGAATTAAAGAAAGTGATTTAAAGAACTTTACAGAATGGTCTTACACAAAAAATAAAATTGAATGTGAAAAATTCCTTAAAGAATATTCGATGAAAACGGGGCTAAAGTATACTATTATTCGTCCTACGGTAACGTATGGAAATTACAGAATACCATTCCCAATTGCAACTAGGACTCCTGGATGGACCTTTTTTGATAGAATGAAAAAAGGACAGATTATGCTAGCATCTGATAATGTAAAATTCTCTGTAATACATATAGATGATTTCTCAAAAATGGTTGTGTCATTATTTGGAAATGAAAAGGCTTTTAACGAAGACTTTCATATAACTTCAAATGAAAATGATATACATTGGGATGATGTAATAGAGATATCAGGTAAAATTTTAGGGGTTAAACCTCAATTTATTCATGTATCAGCCAATGTGATACAGAAAATATGGCCAGAAATATATGATGAACTTGCATATAATAAAAATTTGTCAACTATATTAGATGATAGTAAGATAAAAAAAATATCTGATATTACTGCAGAAATTGATATATCAAGAGGAATAGAAAATACAATTGATGCTATGAAAATAGAATATAATAAGAATGGGCTAGAACTTGATGATTGGTGGAATGATCATTGCAATGCTGTTATATATTATGCTTATGCAAACGATTATTTAGAAAAAATAGAGAAAGATATAGTCAGTAGCTATATAGCTGAATATGGTATAGATCAATTTAAGAATAGTTTTATAAGAGTAAAACGTTATAACAAGATACAGTTGGTCAAAGGTAAGTTAAAAATAATATTGAAGAGGATTAAATAGATGATAGATACTATTGATAAGCTGAAGTGCACAGGATGTAAAATGTGTGCTGATGTATGTGCCGTAAATGCAATTACATTTGATACAGATATACAGGGATTTTGGTATCCTAAGGTAAATTCCTCATGTGTAAAGTGTGGTGCATGTGTGAAAAAGTGTATTGTTGAACGACCTTTAAAAATAACTCCTAATAGGATTGGATATGCAGCATATAGTAAGGATGATAAAATTCGCAGGAATTCTACTTCAGGGGGGGTATATTATGAATTGGCTCACAAGATTTTATATGAGGGGGGATATTTAGCTGGAAGTGTATATTCAGAAGATTTTTATTCTGCGTATCACATTATTTCAAATAATCCAAAAGACTTATCTAGGTTAATGGGAAGCAAGTATTTTCAAAGTGATACAGAAGGTATTTATAGTAAAGTTAAACAAATTTTGGATGATAATAAAGAAGTTTTATTTACAGGTACGCCATGTCAGGTATGGGCATTAAAAGAATATCTGGGAATAAAGTACGAAAATTTATATACTGTGGATTTGCTTTGCAGAGGAGTGCCATCACCAAAGATGCATATGAAAAAAATTCAATCATATGAAGAAAAAGCAAAAAGCAGAGTTAGAGAATTTAGAGATAAGAGTAAGTATGAGGGATGGGCAAATTTTGGTGAATATATGACTTTTAAGAATGGCAAAAAAAGATTTATTAGTAGATGGGATGATCATATTAATGATTGTTTTATTCACAAGAATCTTAATATTAGGGAGTCGTGTTATAGGTGTACGTTTAAGGACGGAAATAGTGCTGCTGATCTGTCAATAGGTGATTTTTGGGGAATTTCTGGTCAAACAGAAAAGGATGATATTTATGGGGTTTCATGTGTAATTGCCAATACAAATAAGGGTAATACATTAATGGATTCATTAAAGGATAAAATTTATTTTGATAAGGTAAACATAGAGGATATTCAAAAAGGAAATCCAGCATATGTTATACCAGCTGTTAGACCGGATGACAGAGATACTTTTTATGATATTGTAAATGTGGATGGAATAAATGCTGCAGTAAAGTATTTTACAGATTTAGGACTTAAATATCAATTAAAAAGAATAAAAACAAAATTTGTAAGAAAAATAAAAAAGCATAAATTTTTTATAAAAAATATATTTGATATTAGAATTATTCAATTTATAAAGCTTAACTATTTCAGTAAAAATATTATAAGAGATAAAGAAACCTACATTTATCCTATGAAAGGAGCGCTACTTCAAATCAATAAAAATGGAATAATTGAATTGCATGCTAATTTATATTTGAATTATTATTCTTCATATAGAAAAGGAAATTCGCAAACCATTTTAAGAGTTGATGAAAATGGAAAATTAGTTGTTAGGGATAAAGTTGTATTAGCATATGGAAATACTTTGTCAATCGCGAGTAGGGCAATCTTGGAGACAGGATATTTAAGAACTGGAGTAAATACAAATATAATATGTGCACAAGAAATGAGATTTGGCCAAAGAGTCATGTTAGGAAGAAATGTGTGTATATTTGATTCGGATTATCATCCTATTTATAATGATAAATTTGAACGTATAAATGATAATAAAGCGGTTATTATTGGGGACAATTGTTGGGTAGGAGCTAACTCCATGGTATTAAAGGGGGCAGTGCTTGACAATGGTTGTATTGTGTCTGCAAATTCAATGGTTATGGGGAACGTAGATGAAAATAAAGTTTATATAAATAAGAGAGAAGCAAAATCAGTTGGAGAGAATGTTGTTTGGAAAATGTAGCATTTATATTCATTTAAAAATATCATATTATATTAGAGTATAGACTAAATAATTGATATTATAGTTAAAATTGGTTTATACCTCAGAAAGGGCTTGTTAAATTATGAAATCGCTTAAAGATAAAGTTGTTGTGGTAACTGGAGGAACAAGAGGCATCGGGTTGGCCACAGCTATGAAGCTGGAAGAAAAAGGAGCTATAGTATATGCATGTGCCCGACATGAAGTCGAACTACCGTGTTCTATTAGATATTTAAAGTTGGACGTTACTTGTAAGGCGGAATGTGAAAGTGCTGTAAAACAGATAATTAAAGATCAAGGACGGATTGATGGACTGGTTGCAGATGCTGGAATCACAAGAGATGCCTTGATTGGTAAAATGACAGATGAAATGTTTGATGAAGTATTAAACACAAATGTTAAAGGAGTTTTTAATATAATAAAGGCTGTGCATCCTTATATGGAAGAACAAAAGAAAGGAGCGATAGTTGCGGTTAGTTCAATTGTTGCAGTTTATGGTAATATAGGACAAATTAATTATGCTTCATCAAAAGCTGCTGTTATTGGAATGTGCAAATCATGTGCAAAGGAATTCGCTAGAAAAGGACAGAATATTAGAGTAAATGCAATTTGCCCAGGATATATTATGACGGATATGTTGAAAACTGTACCGGAAGATTTATTAAAAAAATTTGCGAATCAAACAATGCTAAAACGTTTGGGGGAGCCGGAAGAGATTGCAAATATTATTTCTTTTTTGATTTCTGATGAATCATCATATATCACCGGATCTGTTATTGAAGCAAATGGGGGCATGCGTTTGTGATTCGAAAAGTAGATAAAGCAATGAAAATTATATTTCATCGAGGAAAGTGAATGTGATTATAAAAAGTAGTACATTTGTATTAATATACGTGTAAAATGATAAAACAATGGTATAATTCTATAAGTAGCATTAAGATAACTGATTTTTTTAGAATAGGAGACTGGTATATGAGAAATAAGCTCAACAAAAGAGGTAAGTTACAATGTATATGTGTAATATGTTGCATGGTTATAGCTTTCTTTGTTAGTGAGACAAATGTTAATGCAGCAATTAATTTGCAAGCGAGTTCTCAGGTTGTAATAACCAAGCAGCCGGAGTCGGTAAATGCCGCAACCGGAAAGCAGTTTATACTTAAAGTAGAGGCAGAGGGAACAAACCTGAAATACAAGTGGCAGGCACAGAAAACCGAATCAGGTGAATGGACAGATTTCAGAGATACAACCCAAAGTCTGACAAGAACAATGAGCAGTACATATAACGGATGGAAAATACGCTGTATTGTAACGGATGGAAATGGAAACAATGTGACAAGTAACGTTGCAACAGTAAAGCTGGTTTCAGGACCGTCAATAACCAAGCAGCCTCAGTCAGTAAATGCAGCAAACGGAAGGCAGTTCACACTGAAGGTGGAGGCAGAGGGAACAGGACTGAAATATAAGTGGCAGGCACAGAAGCCGGGAGAAAGCAGCTGGTCAGATTTCAGCGATACAACAGCATCGCTCACCAGAACAATGAGCAGTACATATAACGGATGGAAAATACGCTGTATTGTAACGGATGGAAATGGAAACAATGTGACAAGTAACGTTGCAACAGTAAAGCTGGTTTCAGGACCGTCAATAACCAAGCAGCCTCAGTCAGTAAATGCAGCAAACGGAAGGCAGTTCACACTGAAGGTGGAGGCAGAGGGAACAGGACTGAAATATAAGTGGCAGGCACAGAAGCCGGGAGAAAGCAGCTGGTCAGATTTCAGCGATACAACAGCATCGCTCACCAGAACAATGAGCAGTACATATAACGGATGGAAAATACGCTGTATTGTAACGGACGGAAATGGAAACAATGTAATAAGTGACGTTATAACAGTAATTATGATTAATAATGAGGATTGGGAACTTCCAATTATGTAAGTATATCCTGAATCCGCACCCTCGACTGTGAAAAAATATCTGTAAATTCAATACTATAAAGGTCTTCTATGATAAAATATTAAAATCATATGAGGCCTTTAATGGCTTTTCTGGCAATGCCATTAAGCTAGGGGTTCGAGGTTTTGTTCGAATCTGCATTGAAACATGGTAAGTAGGTAATTATCCATATCTGTTAGCACCCATATTTTTCTGATACACTTTTTCATAACAAAGGAAGGAAACTGTGTCATTACACAGTGGGGTCAGGTACTTTTAAATTTTTATAAAATAATAAATTTGGATATGCGGACTATTGAAATTGTATATTAAGTGTGTTAACATAAAAAATAACTTGAGATTAAGGAACGTTTAATAATGGCTAAAAGCTGTGAATTATTAAACTATTAGGATTTGAATATGAAAACAATAAGTGACAGAATATTTGAAAAATTAAAAGAAAAAGGTATGAGTCAGAAGGAGTTTTCACAGAAGACTGGCATTGCGGAAAGTTCAATTAGTGACTGGAAGAAAAAACATACTAATCCGGTAAGTGACAAGATATTGATTATATGCGAGGTGCTGGATATTTCGCCATATGAGTTATTGTCAGGAGCAGAACATATTGGAACCAGAAGCAGGGATAGTCAGACATATGTTTTTGCAAAAGATACTGAACTTGGAATGGTAGTTGAGACATACCAGCAGTTGGATTATGAGCAGCAAAAGAGACTTTTGGGCTATATGGATGCTTTGAAGATGAACAACTAGAAAAATTGTAATTTTGTACCATATAATACGCAAAAACAAATAAATTCGTATAAGAGAGGATGAGGATTATATATTCAAATGAAGAGTATTAGATATGGTTGTCCAGATACAAAGGGATCGGACCAGTAACAGCGAATAAACTATTAGATGAATTTATAACTGCAAGAAATATATATGATGCATCAATTGATGAAATTGTTTGCTGTTTAGGAATTTCAGAGCAACATGCTATGAAGATGATGGGAGACAAATCGTTAGATGATGCAAAAAGAATTATAGATTTATGTGAACAAAACAGGGTGTCAATATTAACGAAAGAGGAAAAAAAGTATATTGATAATGCAAAGAAGCTGCCGGATGCACTGGTAGTACTATATTATAAAGGTAATCTAAATTTTGCTTCAGAATTAGAAAGAATGGCAATAGTCGGATCGATGAGATGTACCAGGGATGCAAGGGAAAATTGTATGTGTTAGTTGCGGAAAATAACTGCAAAATTGTCACGAAAAATATATAATAATTGTGACAAAAAATAAAGGGTGTTGCCATGTCAGAAAGCCAGCCTACTATAGTGGAGTCTTTCGCAGAGTTTAAAAGTCGGATAATAAAGGCGCGAGAGTAAATAATATAATTCATTCTTTAGCCTTGAAAATACTGGCATTTCTGCTTCTTTTCTAATGCTCTTTGTGGTATAATAAAAGTATCGAAAAAGGAGCAGAAAATCACATGGCAGATGAGACACGAATACAGGTACTGAAGGAGCCTGAAAGAAATCCCGAAACTGATTCTTTCATGTGGCTGTTCCGCTCTGGTGAAGATGGACTGCCACCTATCGTCATTTACCATTACACTGAAACAAGGGCAAGATACAATGCAGTTGATTTCCTTGATGGTTTTTCGGACGGATCCCTGAAAATGGATGTTTATCAGGGATATAATAATCTCCCTAGTATCAGGCGCTGCTCCTGCTGGGCGCATACAAGAAGATACTTCATTGATGCGGTTCCAAAAGGAAAGCAGTATGATTACAGCAATCCGGCAGTACAGGGAGTCCAGTTCTGTTTAAAGCTTTTTGACATATCTTTTGGAGCATCGTCCAAGTGAAGATATGTTAGATGAACAGCTTGAGGCATTGACTCCGTGGAGCAAAGAAGTTCAAAATGTTTGCAAAAATTAAAATGTAGTAAAACGCTTGCATCTAGCAAAGATGATGCAAGCGTTAATTAAAATCTAGTGTTGGAATATTGAGCGCTTACTGAATTAGTATGAAGAGGTGGGGTATGTACGATAAGAAAGATATTAAGTATTATTATCTTAGAGAAGTGCAATGTAAGCTCATTGTAAATATTATTATTGGTTTAGTAGTTTTCAATATTATATTTACGGTGGCATATAGTATACCATTTCCTGTAAAATTGAAAAATTTTATTGAAGATGTCAGTGAAGGGATTTCATTTTTTAGTGGCTGCACAGTGATATCTTTGTTTTCATTTATTTTTAAAAATGGACAGAATGAAACAATAGGTAATTCAATTAATAAAGGACATGAATGGATTATAAACAGAGATATTCAGAAAAATAAATTACTAAAGCTATCTAGGCTACATAGAATTATTGTTCTGACAGGAGAAAGCGGGTCAGGTAAATCTGTATTGTTATCTAATATTAAAGAAGCATATTATAAAAATAATGACTATTTTTTGAATTGGGGCGACGAAGTATGCAGACAAAAAAATAGAATAATTATTTTAGATCAATTTGAAAGAGCATTAAAGTTATCTAATCTAAAAAGCAATATCAATAAGATTAGTTCTGTAAGAAAGAAAATTATCATTGGTATAAAAAAAGAAAATTTATATGACATATTAAAGCAATTTAGATATAGCAAATATATTAGTATTTTTTATTTGGATTATGATGAGTCAGATAAAGGAAAAATACTTTCAATGTGCGAAAGAACTGCAGGTAGAAATGTAATTGAATTTAAAAATCTTTTGTTCTATAAGAAACTACAAAAGAGAGTTGAGGATAACTCAATTCCTTTAATATTAGTCTCATTAATTTGGAAGATTATTGGAAAAGAAAATATTTCTAATTTAGATAATAAGCTAAAAGAGAGTGATGGTTCTTTTGATAAAATGGCGATTACTTATTTAGAAGACGAGATGGTAAGAAAATTGTCATATCAAGAAATCGCATATCCTATTTTATATTTGTTAAGCAGAGATTCAAGATTTGAATATAAATGTGGTATTAATGATTTCAAAAATATAACATTTGCAGATGAGAAAAAGATAAAAGAAACCATAGATGAGTTGAAGACAATTGGGTTAGTAATAGAAAACGTTGGGAAAAAAATATATAGAAATGAACAAAGTACAAAATATGAAATTGTTCATGAGTTTTATGCACACAAGATTATGACTTTGTGTACTAAAAAAATATCAACAGAGATTAGAGGCAATATTGAGAATTATCAGGAAACCTATCAAAAAAAACGATTTGAGGATGAAGAAATAGTAGATAGTCAGTATTATAGGAACCTTTATTGTATAAATAGAAGAAAAATAGTTGATAAGATGCTACAGATTCTATTATTAGTGTTAATATTAGAAAATGTGATTTGTTGGTTATTAAAGCCATATGATTTGGATTATATTCGTTTTAATGTTATAGGATTTAATTTAGAGTGTTTTACAACAAATTATTTTATTTTGATATTTTTAAATATTGCTATAGGATTATCTATGTATTATATTTACAATTATTATTGTAGATTTATGATTGTATTTGAGAGAAGATTTATTGTTGTTCCGCTAGTTGGTGGAGTGGTCTCAATTTTAGCAATTGCATTTAATTATATATGGGCTTTTTTTCTTGGATTAGAAATATTCTTTGTTGGTATAAATATGAATTTTATCTCTAAAAGAGCTAGAGAGTCAGAAAAACTTTTTTTTAATAAAAGAATGATGACATTTTGTGCTATAGGAATAATGACAATGATACTTGGTCTTTCTTATAATACATATACTAAGGGGAGTAATATATTGAAAATCCCTTTATTCCTATTATATATTGGATATATGTTGATGGGTGTTTGGGGGCATATTAATCACAATTATATTTTGATGATTTTGGGAAAAATAGGAAATGAGGAAAAATATGCTAAAAAATGATGCGGCTTTAGTATTAGAGGGAGGCGCTCTTAGAAGTGTTTATGAAGCAGGAGTTTTGGATGTTTTTTTGGAAAAAAAGATAGAGTTTCCATATGTTATAGGGGTATCAGCAGGCGCATTAAATGCAGGTAATTATATTTCAAAGCAGATAGGTAGGTCTGCAAGAGTTAATATTGATTATGTAGATGATCCGAGATATATAGGATTCAAACATCTATTAAGGGAACATAGTATTTTTAATTTTGATTTTCTTTTTGGGGAGCCAACAAAAGAATGGATGCCATATGATGAGAATGAGTTCTTGAACTCTAACCAAAAATATATTGTAGGTGCAACAAATTGTAAAACAGGTAAGGAAAATTATTTTGAAAGACATACCTACAAAGAGTTGACAGAAATTCTTAAGGCATCAAGTACTTTGCCAATACTTTCAGAATTAAGTTATATTGATGGAATACCATATATAGATGGTGGTGTAGCGAACGCTATTCCGATTGATAAGGCAATAGCGGATGGATACAAGAAGATAGTTGTGATATTAACCAGACAAAAAGAGTTTAAATCAAAATCATCTTTATTTATAAATGCTGTTTATAGGATTTATTATAGAAAATATCCGCATTTAGTAAAAAAAATGTGTACAATGTCAAAACGTTATAATCAGAGAACAGAACTGATTAATAAGTTAGAAAAGAAGGGCAAAATTTTTGTTATTCGTCCCAATAAGCCTGTCAGGATTGGTAAAATAGAGAAGAATAAAAGAAAGTTGAAAATATTGTATGAAGAAGGTAGACAGGAAGCTTTAATTAATATTGATAGTATGCTTGATTATCTAAATAAATAGGATATTAAAGCTTTGTATTTTAAATTTCGCATATCAACAATTTACTTCATTTAAGAAATCATTGTTAAAAAAAGAAAGAGAGGACAAATCACATGAATTACAACGAAGAATACAAACGTTGGCTCACATCAGCTAAAGCCGATGCAGACGTTGCAGCAGAGCTTAAGGCAATAGAAAATGATCCTGCAAAGATTGAGGATGCATTTTACAGAAACCTGGCATTTGGTACAGGTGGTCTCCGCGGCACAATCGGAGCTGGAACCAACCGCATGAATGTATACACCGTGGCAAAGGCTTCACAGGGCCTCGCAAACTATCTTGTAGCAAACTTTGACACACCATCAGTATCCATCGGCTATGACAGCCGTATCAAGTCAGATGTGTTCGCAAAGGTTGCAGCATCTGTATTTGCCGCAAACGGCGTGCAGGTCAATATCTGGCCGCAGCTTCTTCCGGTGCCAACCGTGTCATTTGCCACAAGATATCTCGGCACATCCGCAGGTGTCATGATCACAGCCAGCCATAACCCTAGTAAATACAACGGATACAAGGTTTACGGCGCTGACGGCTGCCAGATTACAACAGAGGCAGCAGCAGAGATTCTTGCCGAGATAGAGAAGCTTGATATCTTTGCTGATGTAAAGCAGTCTGATTTTGAGTCTTGTGTTGCAGATGGTCAGATTAAATATATTTCTGATGATGTGCTCACAGCCTTTGTTGAAGAGGTTAAAAAGCAGTCTCTTCTTGATGACAGCGTAAAGGTGGACAAGAACGTGGCAATCGTTTACTCACCTCTTAACGGTACAGGTCTTAAGCCGGTGCTTCGCACATTAAAGGAGACAGGCTACACAAATATCACAGTAGTAAAGGAGCAGGAAAATCCTGACGGCAATTTCCCTACATGTCCATATCCAAACCCTGAGATTAAGGAAGCTATGGCACTCGGTATGGAGTATGCAAAGAAATGCAACGCTGACCTTCTTCTTGCAACAGACCCGGATTGTGACCGTGTCGGAATCGCAGTCAAAAATGCAGCAGGAGAGTACGTGCTTCTCTCAGGAAATGAGACAGGTATGCTCTTATTAAACTATGTCTGCGAGCGTAGAATTTCAATGGGCACTATGCCAAAGGACCCTGTACTCTGCAAGACTATCGTTACAATCGATATGGCAGACAGAATTGCCGCAGATTACGGTGTAAGGACAGTCAACCTGCTCACAGGCTTTAAGTTTATCGGAGAGCAGATCGGCCGTCTGGAGAAAGAGGGAAAGGCAGATTCATATATCTTCGGTTTCGAGGAGAGCTACGGCTACTTAAGCGGCACATATGTGCGTGACAAAGACGCTGTTAACGGTGCTTTCCTCATTTGTGAGATGTTTACTTACTATAAGACACAGGGCATCAGCCTCATTGACAAGCTCCATTCTCTCTATGAGAAATACGGCTACTGCCTCAATACTCTTCACTCATATGAGTTTGACGGCTCTGCAGGCTTTGCAAAGATGCAGGATATCATGGCTGAGTTCCACAAGGGTCTTGATACTATCGGTGGCAAGAAGGTTATTGCGTGCCAGGATTACAGCAAGGGACTCAACGGACTTCCTAAATCTGATGTGCTCAAGTTTATGCTTGAGGGCAACTGCTCAGTGGTTGTGAGACCTTCAGGTACAGAGCCGAAGCTTAAGACTTATATTTCTGTCAGTGCAGTGGATAGAGAGACTGCAGAGAAGGAAGAGCAGATTATATGCGACGAGCTTGCTAGGAAATTCATGTAGAGTCCATAACTTCCCAAATGACTTTGATTTTCAGCCCAAGAGCTTTGGGGCTGGAAATTGAGGTAAGCAGAATATTAACAAATTACTACATGTGATAAATATACTGAAAGTAGATGAAGACATATGAAACAAATTATATTTTTAAATCCGGTTTTTAAGCAGATGATATGGGGTGGCAACCGTCTATCCACTGATTTTGGGTATGATATTCCAGGCGATAATACCGGTGAATGCTGGGGCATTTCAGCTCATCCAAACGGAGATGACAGCATAGCAAATGACTGCTATGCCGGGATGACACTTTCACAGCTATGGGATGAACATCCGGAGCTGTTCGGCAATATTGAGGGTGACAGATTCCCATTACTTATTAAAATTATTGATGCTAAGGACAATCTGAGCATACAGGTGCATCCATATGATGAGTATGCTGCAAAGAATGAGAATGGTTCTCTTGGAAAGACTGAGTGTTGGTACATCATAGATTGTCCTGATGACGCAAAGCTTGTGGTGGGGCATAACGCAAAGACCCATGATGAGCTTTCAGACATGATTCATGATGGCAGATGGGACGAGTTTATCCGCTATGTTCCTATCAAAAAGGGCGATTTCATCCAGATTGACCCGGGCACAGTGCACGCTATCACAAGCGGCTGCATGATTCTTGAAACCCAGCAGAATAGTGATATTACATACCGTGTATACGATTATGACAGACTCACAAACGGTAAGCCGAGAGAGCTTCATGTGGATAAGAGCATTGATGTCATCACCGTTCCGGCAAAGTTCACAGAGGACAGTGTCATGGACACAAACAACCTCCCACGGAATAAGTGGAACAAGCTTATTGAGTGTGAGTATTATAAGGTTTATAAGCTTGTGCTTGATGGTGAGCTGGAGTTTGAGCAGAGTCATCCATTCCTTAATATGAGTGTACTTGACGGAGAGGGCACTGTGAATGGACAAAGAATCAAGAAGGGCGACCATTTCATAATTCCGGCCGGGTTTGGAAACGTGAAGCTGGAGGGAGCGATGGAAGTGATTGCTTCGGGGGTGTGATAGATTATTTTAATCAGTGAACACTTTATAACCGGATTAAGATTTGATCACATGAAATAATCAATGAAAATTAAATAGAAAGAAATGATTTCTTATTTCTAAGACTGTAAAATGAAGGTGTGTACTCAATAGAATATAAATTTTACAAAAAATGTAAAATAATGACAAAAAACATTGACTATTGAGGTGACTATATGATATTCTAAGAATAGAAATAGAAAAGGATCACGTTTGACGTGACCCTAATCTAAATTCATATAAAATTTGTTTGCATCTTATTTTACTATGAATTTTTTTAGTTGTCAAATGTGCGTCTTTTCTGTTTTTAGTATTAGCAGAAAGGAGAATTTGTGTTATGAAAAATTCAAAGCAGACATCAGCTAGAGCTGCCAGAGCAGCATCAGCTGTACTTCGTGATGGCAGGACAAGTGCAAAGTCAAAAACTGCTGCTGGAAGTGCATTAGCGCAGCGTCCGTCCAAGAAGACAAAATAAGTAAAAGCCTCCCAAATAGGGAGGCTTTTATAGGAGAAAATATTATGAGATATACTATAAAAGCATTTATAAAGGAAAAAAATGAAACGGTTTCAAATGTTGCAAGTAAATTACAATTGTCACGCCCGACTTTTGATACATATATAGCTGCATATGAGAGTGGTTTAAAAATTACTAAAGGAAGATATCAAAAAATATTTGACAGTTTGTTTTCTGATTATTACATATCATCAGATGTATTTAAAGAAAGATTGGAATTATATCATGAACTGTTAAAATCAGAAAGCAAAAATGAACCAATAGAATATTTATCTAAAAGAGCAGATCGTACATCAATGCTTATGAATGAAATTCGTGATAATATTAGGTATAATGGCTTGGATAATGATTTATACAAATTTATTAATCTTGTAATTACAAATTATTCAGAAGATATATTTTATAATTTGGTACAGTTTTTTTTGATTTTGTATGGTAAAAAAGATATGTCTCATGTTACAGATTTTCAGACTGCTTATTTTTCTGAATTATACTGTGCATTAAGTGAAATTGATCAGAATGAAATAACATTTAATCTTAAAGATTGGGAGAAATATAAAAAAATAAGCAGAGACGCATATCTTAGAGAACAATTAAGATACATGGAAATAGAAAAAGAAAATATAATGCAGAAACAAGAAGAAATAAGGAGGCAAATATATGAGAATACAATTACATGGATATAGTTATGGGATAGAGAATGTAGAGAAGCACAATATATCTGTTTCAAGATTAACAAATGAAAAGCTTCATTTGTTAGAGATAAGATTGAATATTGATAATGATGAAGTCCAGAATTTCAAAAAACTGTTCAATGATTGCAATAATGGAGATTTAGTGATTATTGATCAGGATCCTGAAATTGATAATCATAGGTTTAAAGGTAAGATTTGTAGTAGTTCTTCTAGTAATATGGTGGATTATAATACTTTTATTATTGAACTTGAGGAATGCAACAATAAATCTATCGATACAATAGAAATTGAGGGAATGTGTTTAAAACCATATGAGATATCTCAGAAAATTTCCAAAAATGCAGTTATAATAAATGCAAAGGTTAATGTAGATTCAGAACAATTCAATATTATTAATAAATTGAATATAAGAGAGGAACGGTACTTTAATGTAAAACGTCTTGGAGTAGATGATGGATCACTTCAAATGCGTTTCGGACGGAATTTATGGAGTGAAAAAGATGGAAACATTAAAATGGCACTGGTATTAGTTGAGAAAGAGTATGATAATACAAGTGATAATTATCATGGCTTCTCTGAGCCGGAGCTTTCAATAGCAATTAAGCAGATTAAACAGCTCCGAGCGATAAATGTTCGACTATTAGATATATTAAAAGAGAATAACCTTATTTCTAAAGAGCAAAAGGAAGCTATTGAAACGGAATTGACAAAGGAAGAACTAAAAAAGGAGAGTTATATATATAATCAGGTCGATGATATTGATGAATGGTGGTAGAGGTGAAAATATATTTTGAAATTGCCGGATGAATGATTATTTTAAAATTAAAGAAAATGAAAAATTTTGTTATGTGTATCAGGTGTCGACTCAACCGCAGTATAGCTATTCACAACAGGCAATTGATTTTATTTATGATGAGTTAAGAAAAGCGCCAAATACATTGCTAGATGATTTGAAAGAAAGATGTGCAAAAAAATAGTCAACCCCAGGAGCAAAGGAATTCTAAGCGCTTAGATGCCTACTCCCATTCGGGAACCCAGCTTTAATCCGTCACAAGTTGACTACAAATATTATAACATGATTGTATGAAAGAGTAAATATCTACTGTGCGAGAGTGAATTCCATCACCCCGTTAGCTGTCTCCAATTTTTATGTGGAGTTATCAAAGGTTTACAGAAAGCTTTCTAACAGAATCATGATTTCCAATAAAACGGAACTATGAAATCCATACACTGGGCAGGTGATGGATTTCATTCCGGATTATTCAATTTTTGTAAAAAATAGAATCAGCTTTACCATACTATGAGATATATTCATATCTAGTGATAGCATTTCAGTAATGGTGCTTATGCTTTTTAGTATTTGATGATTTAGGTTTTTTTTTTTGAATTTGTATAGGAATAGTCGAATGCTTTTCCATTTTTCGTGTTTGAAATCTGTATGTTTGAATGATTGGTCATATTTTTTGTGGTTTTGATGGCTTGTATGGTTTCCTCATGGTTGTCCTTTTGCTTTTGTCGTTTAAAGCTGTATGATAATGTTAGAATAACTATACATAAAGCTATAAGCATTAAAAATATTAGCGGAAAACCCCAAGATGGTATGTTGTAAAAAGAAAATGAAATATTGAACTTAATAAAATAAAAAGAATTAAACATTTATATCACCTCCGTCATAACATATAATACATGCATATACGATACATTGGATTTAAAATATTTATAAAGGCTACTATAAAAAAAGTGATATCTTATTTATAAAATGAATATAATATCAAAATGATAATTTGTCAATAGTGCATAATTACTAAGGCGAAAACAATTAATATCGTGTCAAAAATACAAAAAATAAAAAAAGTTGTTATTGAAGTTTTTTATTTTATATGGTAATTTAATATTATATGAGGTGAATTATATGGAATTTATAAAAGAAATTGATAAAGTTATTAATCAAAATGCTGACTTGTTGAATTTACTTAGGTTTAATGCTGATATAGATAGAGCCGAAATAAGTAGGCGGTTACAGGTTTCAATGCCGACTGTATATAAAGCTATTGATGATGCTTGTAAAGCAGGTGTGATTAATAAAGGTGGTGAAGGAATCTCATTATGTTCTGATTTTTCTTACTTAGTAGGAATATCAATTGGCAGTGGACTTTGTAAGATTTCATTTCTAGACTTTGGTTTCAATTTGTTATCACCAGATGAGTTTAGATCGTATAAAATAGATTTGGGAAATGAAATCAAAAAATGTCTGTGCAATCAGGAACTTATATTGGAATGTTTGGAGGATGATGCAAGAAATTATATTTATTTTAAAACTCCAGAGAATTTTGCGGAGTTGAAAAAAATTATAGATTGTATATTAACATATATTATGGAAAAAAATTGTAGTGGTAAATTAAAGGTTTGCTCTGTAGGAATATCATGTACTGGCATAATCAACAATGAAACTCAGACAATTGTAAAATCTCATAATTTGGAATATTTAGATAATACCACGCTAGATACCCTTATTTTCCCAGATAAAAAGAAATATTTTGACGAAAATGGAATTTATATTTGTCTCTTGCAAAATAGTGATGCAAGTATTATCGCAGAAAAGATATATCTTTATTTAGTTAATTCACCCTATAAAAAGAAAAAAAATATTATCTCTCTTTATCTAGGAGTGGGGATAGGGGCAGGTATATATTTAGATGGATTATATTCAGGGACTAGTGGATATGCTGGTGAAGTTGGACATATCAAAGCTCCTGATTTTGAAAAAGAATTCAATTTTGCGAATCAATGTGAGCTTATAGATAAATCATGTACTTGTGGTAATAAAGATTGCTATGATTATAAAATTAGATCATATGTATTTGGAATGCCAAAAGATATTTTTGCTCAATTATCTTCTAATAAAATTAAAGATTTTTTAAGTGATGAATGTAATTTAAAAAGAACCGAGTTACTAGGAAAATATATGGGAAATATGATTAATACATTAACTAATATTCTTAATATTGATTTGATTATTTTTACAGGTAAATTTTATAAGACTATGGATAGCTTATATAATTCTATCGTATCTGTACAGGATCAAAATCAATTAAAATTTAGCAGAAATGATTGTACATTATTAACGTCTGTATATGGTTCATTAGCTCCATCGGTGGGAGCTGCACTTTATGCTTATCATAAAAAGTATAATATTGAATTACGATGGGATTATGATTAAGCCTGAATTTTCATCACAGAAAAATGTTATCATACTTTGTGACAACTGGTATACAAAGCAGAATCTTGTGTCAATTGTCGAAGAGTATCCCAACCTTGATCTCATTGGAAATGCCAGAGCAGATTCTGTCATTTATGATCTTGCTCCTGCGCCAATAGGAAGGAAAGTCAGACCGGCAAAACACGGAAAACGTTTATCAGCAGATGATGATTTCACACTGTCAGATGAAAAATCAATGGCTATTATATTGGAGTAAGACGCGTACTGACTAATCTGTTTGGCTCAGGGGAGGTTCTCGCTTATGTTACCACATATGAAAAAGACTCCGGCACTAGAAGATTCTTTTCTGCACCATATTTTCGGAACAGCTGCAGATTTTCTGCGCATGGCTGGAAAAAGTATCATTGAACCAGACTGGCAGTGAGTGGTTTCAATATATCCTATTTTTTCTTTATTCATGCAGATGGAATATAGAAATCAGTTACTATGAGCAGAAAACATTCTGACCTTTATGCAGTTACATGGTGCGCAGCTGCAAAGGAATTCGTAGCCAGGTATTTTTTGCCACTTTCGTACGTAAGCGCAAAATAATTCGACGGATTGCAGCAAATTAATAATCAACTCATAATAAGTATCAGGAAATGCTAGTATTTTACTATACTTATTTTTGCTAGATGCTGGCATTTTACTCTAATTATTATGAGGTAAAAGCTATGAGAGCACCAAGAGTACCAGTCGAAGAACAATACCGCCTGATCATGGAATGCCGTAAAAGCGGCCTGTCTGATCATCAGTGGTGTTTAAACAATGACATTAATCCAGGCACCTTTTACAACTGGGGTAAGCGTCTCCGCAAGAATGGCTGCGGAGATATTCCTGAGAAAAATCAGCTGTCAACTTATGAACAGTCTCATCAGGAAGTTGTAAAAATTGAGATGAATTCCATTTCTGTTCCCACTGACATGAATAAAAATACTGATACAGCCACAATGGAGTTAATGATTGGAAACATGAATCTGCGCATTTCAAACGAAACGGATCCACTGCTTCTTGCCAAAACAATCCAGATACTTGCGGAGCTTTCATGCTAGGCGATATAACAGCTGCCGGCGAGCTTTATATTGTGACTGGGTAAAGGCACTTCTATGGGAAAATGATGGCTTTGTACTCCTGTATAAACGCATGGAAGTAAAAGGCAGGTTCCGCTGGCCACGTTCAAGTCAGGAAGTGCGTCAGCTTACATGGCAGCAATTCGACTGGCTTATGTAAAGGTCTTGAAATCGAACAGCCTAAAGCATTTAAAACGCCGTGAAGCCTTGAAAATACTGGCATTTCTGCTTCTTTTTTAATGCTCTTTGTGGTATAATAAGAGTATCGAAAAGGAGCAGAAAATCACATGGCAGATGAGACACGAATACAGGTACTGAAGGAGCCTGAAAGAAATCCCGAAACTGATTCTTTCATGTGGCTGTTCCGCTCTGGTGAAGATGGACTGCCACCTATCGTCATTTACCATTACACTGAAACAAGGGCAAGATACAATGCAGTTGATTTCCTTGATGGTTTTTCGGACGGATCCCTGAAAATGGATGTTTATCAGGGATATAATAATCTCCCTAGTATCAGGCGCTGCTCCTGCTGGGCGCATACAAGAAGATACTTCATTGATGCGGTTCCAAAAGGAAAGCAGTATGATTACAGCAATCCGGCAGTACAGGGAGTCCAGTTCTGTTCAAAGCTTTCTGAGTACGAGCGCAGATCACATAACAAGAAGCACACATTTGAGCAGAGAAAAGCCTATCGTCTTGAAAAAGAAAAAACGATACTTGATGCGTTCTGGAACTGGCTTGATGAACAGAAGCCACGTAAGGGAAGCCGTTTCGAGACAGCGGTGAAGTATGCCCAAAACCGGAAAGAAACGCTTATGACATATCTTTTGGAGCATCGTCCAAGTGAAGATATGTCAGATGAACAGCTTGAGGCTTTGACTCCGTGGAGCAAAGAAGTTCAAAATGTTTGCAAAAACTAAATTGTAGTAAAACACTAGCAAAGATGATGCAAGCGTTAATTAAGATCTAGCGTTGGAATATTGAGCGCTTACGCTACTAAAAAATGGACTATGAGCATTCGGAACTGGTGACAGGTCTACGGCGAACTCAGCATTATGTATGAGGGACGACTCCCAGAATAACAGAATCTATATGCATGATGAGAAGGACGTTTTTGACGTCTGCTCTTGACATGCCCGAAATCATGTCGTATATATATATAGCAAGAGCTGGAATACTGATCCAGATAAGCATTGTTACAACAGACACAATTTCAAAATCAGAAATTGTTAATGCACAGGCAATGTACAGCAATACCATCGGAAACGAGATGTGATATTGTTTTTTTCATATTTCAAAAAAGAGAATAAAGAAATGTCAGAAAAAAGATGTTATACAGTTCAAGAGTTACAGGAAATCTTAGGAGTCAGCAGGTCTACTATTTATAATCGTTGCTGATGAAGTCGATTCGGAACTTCTGGCAAAAGTATTGGCTAATCCAGAGATGGGGGCATTTCTCAATTCACTGGCGAAGACGATGAAGTAATGAAAAACACGATTAAAATGCGGGATAAACACTGCTTCTAAAGAACATAATATGATTATGGAATAGAGAGAAAAACAGAAGGGAACTGAATTCATATGTTTACGCATGAGATGATAAAATCCTTTAATCAGTTGGAGATGGATGTGTATAATTACATCATCAGCAATGAAGAGAAAGTAGTATATATGAAAGTACGCGAGCTGGCAGAGGCGGTTCATGTTTCAACAACGACGATCCTTCGCTTTTGTAAAAAGGTAGGATGCGAGGGATATTCTGAATTCCGTTTGAAATTAAAACAGGAAGTCAGCAGCAAGGAAAAGAAGAAAATCAATATGGATCTTACTGCGGTTAAAGATTTCTTTGAACGGGTGCAGACACAGGCATTTGCTGAGAATATCCAGGAAGCTGTGAAGTTACTTACAAAGGCATCGTCAATTATATTTGTAGGTGTGGGGAATTCTTCTTTTATAGGAAAGTATGGGGCAAGATATTTTAATAATGTAGGCTGGTTTTCATTTGCTATTGATGATCCGTTCACGCCGGTATTTCGTGGAAAAGGTGAGAGAATAGCTACAATCGCATTGTCTGTATCAGGAGAGACGGAACAGACACTGATGTTGGCAGAAAAGTTGAAAAGAAGAGGGAGCAGCCTGATATCTATTACAAATAAGGCAAACTGTTCTTTGGCGAAGATGAGTGACTGCAATATAAATTATTATGTTTCAGAGTATAAATATAAACAAGACGAAGATTATGATCTGACATCCCAGATGGCAGTCGTTTTTATTTTGGAATTAATCGGAAGAGAATTGAAGGGCGTCCATAACGATACAGATGATCTGTTTTAAAATGATATGGAAGACTTATTTCATTAAGGTTGTAGAATGTAATGGTACGAATAGTAACCAGACAAGTAACAAAAAAAACAGAATACACTAAAAAGTATCATAATATACAAAAAAGGAAAAGGAAAACAGTGCATTTTACACAATAAAGTAGAATGCCCTGTTTTTTTTATGTAACAAATTCCGTCTATATGGAACAGAAACCAGAAACAGGAAAAAGTACTGACAAAACGAAAAATACTTGTTATACTAGCACCATCAAAGCAAATGAGAAAAAAATAAGGGAGGAAACAATCATGGTAATTCGATTATTTTGTGCAGCAGGAATGTCAACCAGTCTTCTCGTAAAGAAGATGGAAGAGGCAGCAAAGGAAAAAGGAAAAGATGTTGATATCGTAGCATATCCATTTACATAGATGGAACGCGTGATTGAAGGCGTGGATGTAGCACTGCTCGGACCACAGGTAGGATATCAGCTTGCCAGAGCAAAAGAGATCTGTGATCCAAAAGGGGTTCCGGTAGATGTGATCCCAATGCAGGATTATGGAATGTGCAATGGAATGAATGTTTTGAAATTTGCATATAAGCTTGCGAAAAATAAATAAGAGAAAACAAAGATACACAATTTAAAGCAAAAAACAGAGCAAAGGGTAGTAGCAAATGAAAGAGAAATTTAACGAAAAAGTAATCCCTGTAATCCTTAAGTTTATTAATACAAAGGCAATACAGTCAATAAAAAATGGTATGGTGACTTCCATGTCTCCTCTGATCATCGGATCAATCTTCCTGATCCTGTCAAACTTTCCGGTAAAGGCAGTTGTCGATGTATTAGAGTCTACAGGAATCAAACCAGTATTAGATCAGGTATGTGGCGCAACATTCTCCATCAGTGCGTTGATTGCAGTTATCGGTATCAGCTATAGCTATGCGAAACTGGAAAATCAGGAACCACTCAACTGTGGAATTATTTCACTGGCAACATTCTTGATTCTGATGCCTTCGTCCATAACAACAGAAGGTGGAGAAGTTGTTAGTGGAATTATTAATAAGACATGGACAGCAGGACAGGGAATGATTGGAGCAATCATTGTCGGATTGATTGTACCGCCTATTTACTGTTGGTTCTTGAAGAAAAATATACGTATTAAAATGCCGGCCGGAGTTCCGGAAGGTGTAACAAATGCATTCTCAGCATTAATCCCGGCATTCGTAATCCTGACAGGGGCTGCAGTAATTCACGGTATCTGTTCTATTGGATTCGACACAACAGGTATTGAAATTATTTACAAAGTTGTTCAGACACCACTTCAGAAAATGACAGACTCCCTTGGTGGAGCAGTTCTGATGTGCTTTACAGGACCATTCCTGTGGTTCTTCGGAGTTCATGGTTCAACAGTAGTTGGTGGAATCATGACAGGACTATTACAGGCAAACAGCCTTGCAAATCAGGCTATTATTGACAGTGGTGTAGAACTTACAATAGCAAACGGAGGCCATATTGTAACACAGCAGTTTTATGATCAGTTTATCAATATAACAGGTGCAGGTATCACAATCGGACTTGTAATGTATATGTTCTTCTTTGCAAAATCAAAACAGTTGAAAGCACTTGGTAAATTGGGAATTATTCCGGCATTATTTGGAATCAATGAGCCAATTCTGTTTGGTGCTCCAGTCGTTATGAATCCAATGCTTGCAATTCCGTTTATTGGAATGCCTGTGATCGCATGTTTAATCCAGTATTTTGCACTGTATACAGGAATCTGCCCATTATATGGAGCAACACAGATCCCATGGACTTGTCCACCGATTATCTCAGGATTCCTTTTAGCAGGATGGAAAAGTGCTTTACTTCAGTTAGTGATCCTTTGTGTTTCATTCTTCGTTTATCTGCCATTCATTAAGAAGGTTGACAAGATGAATCTGGTTCAGGAGAAGAATCAGCCGGTAGAAGATGAGGATGAAGACTGGTAAAATCAGAATAAAAATAATAGCAGGATAGGAGAAAAAAATGAACGAAAAATTTGAATTGTCATGTTTTCAGATCATCACATATGTAGGTACAGCAAGAACACATTTTATCAATGCGATCCATTGTGCGAAAGAAGGAAAATATGATGAGGCAGCAGAGCTGATTAAACAAGGAGATGAAGCCTTTTCACTTGGACACAACGTTCATGCAGATCTTTTGGCAATGGATGCAAATGGTGAAATTTCCAATGGATACATGCTTCTGATGCATGCAGAAGATCAGCTTATGAGTGCAGAAGCATTCCGCATTCTTGCAGATGAATTCATTACACTGTATAAGAGAATTGATGAGAAATAATCATCAAGATGTAATTGAATATAGAAACAGAAAAGTTGGGGGCAAAAGCCCCCAACGCTATTATACAAAGTAATTAAGACAACAGGAAGGAAATAACAATGGGATTTCGAAAAGATTTTCTCTGGGGTGGCGCAGTTGCTGCCCATCAGCTGGAGGGTGCCTATGATCGAGATGGAAAAGGCTTGAGCATTATGGACGTTGTAACCGGCGGAGATGTAAATACAAGAAGAAGAATAACAGGTGAAATACTAAAAGGCGAGAATTATCCGAATCATGAAGCAATCGATTTTTATGATTACTATAAAGAAGATATCCGCTTATTTGCGGAAATGGGATTCAAGTGTTTCCGTACAAGTATCGCATGGACACGTATCTTCCCAAATGGTGATGAAGAACAGCCGAATGAAGCCGGATTAAAATTCTATGATGACATGTTTGATGAATGTCTGAAATATGGGATCGAACCAGTGATCACACTGAGTCATTTTGAGATGCCTCTGCATCTTGTACAAGAGTACGGTGGATGGAGAAACAGAAAACTGATTGATTTCTTCGTGAAATTTGCAGTAACATGCTTTGAGCGATACAAAGACAAAGTAAAATATTGGATGACATTTAATGAGATTAACAACCAGGCAGATATCGGTGATGGATTTATGCTTTATGCTAATTCTGGGATTATAATTAAACCGGAAGAAAATGCGGAAGAATTGATGTATCAGGCATCTCACTATGAACTGGTTGCCAGTGCCGAAGCGATAAAAGCTGGACATGAGATTAATCCGAAATTTCAGATTGGCTGCATGATCGCAATGTGCCCAATCTATCCGGCTACCTGCCGTCCGGAAGATATACTGCAGGCTGAAAAAGCCATGCAGAAAAGATATTATTATACAGATGTGCATGTAAAAGGAGAATACCCTGTAAATATTTTGAAATACTGGGAAAGAAAAGACCTTAAGATTGACGTAACAGAAGAAGATCTTGCAGTGTTAAAACAGGGCTGTGTCGATTACATCGGTTTCAGTTATTATATGTCTTTCTGTACAAAAGCAGAACCAGACAATCCGGAATATGATTACCGTGGAGAAAAGGATCGCATAAAGAATCAGTACGTAAAGGCAAGTGAATGGGGATGGCAGATTGATCCGATCGGACTGCGCTATTCATTGAACTGGTTTACAGATCGCTACAAAGTACCATTGTTTATTGTAGAAAATGGATTTGGAGCATATGATACTTTAGAAGAGGATGGAAGCATCCACGATCCATACCGTGTAGAATATCTGCAACACCACATTTCAGAAATGAAAAAGGCGGTAGAGGAAGATGGTGTAGATCTGATGGGTTATACACCATGGGGATGCATCGACCTTGTCAGTGCAGGAACCGGTGAGATGGATAAGAGATATGGATTCATCTATGTGGATAAACATAACGATGGAACAGGAGACTTGTCCAGAAGAAAGAAAGATTCTTTCGAGTGGTATAAAGAAGTTATTTCAACAAACGGCGAAAATATCAATTAGTTAATTGAATGACTATTAAAAAAAGTGTCTATATCAAGGAACGATAAAAGGTTCTGATATAGACACTTTGACTAACCGATACATCAAGCAAGTTTCCATCAAGATATAATCTTGCATATTCAAGAGGTTCATCAATGGCGAGTGGGTTTAATGCACAGTCTGATCCTGGTGTGGTTTTTAAGTCCTTTTCAGCTTCCCAACAGTCAATGCGGAGCATATAGCCAACAGAGGTGTAAACATCAATACTGTTTTATATAATTTTCTTGGTCTTGTTTTTGCCATTATCAGAGTTCGTAAACACTGGTGGGACGATATACCAAAGAGTTCTGTGATGGATTGCGTTTTGACAGAGTCCTATGTGAAATAATCGGACAAGGATGAAAAGAAAAAGGAGATTCTTATGGTAACAAATGAAAAAAATATGACCACTGGATCACCTGGAAAACTGATCATTACTTTTGCCATACCACTGATGCTTGGAAATATCTTTCAGCAGTTTTATACGATGGCAGATACCATGATCGTCGGACAGGTGGTAGGGGTTGAAGCACTGGCGGCAGTAGGCGCCGGAGACTGGCTGGTATGGCTGGTGTTCGGTATCATGACAGGTATCACACAGGGTTTTTCTATTCTGGTAGCTCAGTTTTATGGAGCAAGGGAAAAAGAAAATCTGAAATGCGCGGTGGCGAAAAGCTATATCATGACAGCACTGCTTTCTGTGATTGTACTTGCGGTAAGTGAAGGGGCAGTTTATCATGTTCTTTTGTTTTTACAGACACCGGATAATGTCATTGACCTGACAATGCTATATCTTCGGCTGATCTTTGCCGGAATTCCGATCATAGCGGCTTATAATATATTTGCAGCGATTCTTCGAGCACTGGGTAACAGCAGATCTCCACTGATAGCAATGACCGTAGCAGCGTTGATCAATGTGGGACTGGACCTGTTATTTGTGGCAGTTTTTGGCTGGGGTGTAGCCGGAGCAGCAGTGGCGACAGTCATCGCACAGGGATTTTCAGCCCTGTACTGTCTGATGGTGTTACGGAAAATTCCGGATATCCGACTGGAAAAACAGGACTTCTACAGACAGCCGGCAATGAGTCTGCGGCTTTTGAAAGTGGCGACTCCTCTTGCAATCCAGAATTTGATCATCTCTGTAGGGGGGCTTACAGTACAGTATGTAGTCAATGGATTTGGATTCCTGTTTGTGGCTGGATTTACAGCATCAAACAAATTATATGGAGTTTTAGAGATGGCTGCCGTTTCATACGGATATGCAATTACAACCTATGTAGGCCAGAATCTTGGTGCAAAGAAATATCAGAGAATCCGGAAAGGTGTGCATAGTGGAACTTATATGGCATTGCTTACTTCTGGTGTGATCTCAGGTGTGATGGTGTTATTCGGACGCAATATATTGTCACTGTTTGTATCCGGCGAACCGGAACAGATTCGACAGGTGTTAGATATTGCATATAAATATTTGTTTATTATGGCAATTTTTCTATGGGTACTGTATCTGCTGTATGTATATCGTTCGGCGATTCAGGGTCTGGGTAATACCCTGATTCCCCTCGCCAGTGGCATTGCAGAATTTGTGATGCGTGTCAGTGTTGCATTATTGTTACCAAAACTGATCGGTGAAGACGGAATTTTTTATGCGGAAATTTGTGCCTGGACCAGCGCAGCTGTTTTATTGTTTATAAGTTATATGATTATTATACGAAAATACAAAGA
>OIAM01000024.1_pt1 | contig 98541 bp, 126 predicted proteins | sample 1580771 | NCBI WGS metagenome assembly OIAM01 (sample SAMEA3882538, study PRJEB24775) | human gut metagenome | biome: human-associated habitat; feature: intestine environment; material: feces | place: Netherlands | collected 2009/2010
TTTTTTTTTTGAAATTGACTATATTGTCATAAGCGTGGTATTTTATTTTTTTAATTTTAATTTTTTAAATTTTTATTATAGTTACATAAGCGTGGTATAATCCACCCAACCTCACCCCCTAGACTATAGGGTTGGGATAGTCCCCCCTACAACATTTAAACATTAAGACAATGATAAATTTTGCAAATTTCAAATCAAACAACCAGAGTAACAGTAACTTTATTGAGACAGTAAGCCTTGAGGAAATGAAGGCAGCATGTAATGGTGCAAGAATTGATGTCTATCCTAGTAAGGAGAAGACACATAAAAGTGGTGCTACCATGTGTTTCTTTGCTTGTGGTCAAACTACAGGCATGGTAGCTGAAAAGCTATCAAATAAGATGCTTAATGGCAAAGAATATGGTACTCCAGTAGTATCAGAAGTGATCAGAAGTGATAATGGAGAACATATGTTGATAATGCATGAGCAGGGTGAGAACTCTAACAGCATTGTCAGCTTCTAAGGGGAAGGGAGCCTTGCTCCCTTTTTTATTATCTCTAGTGTTAATATCAAATATCATTAGAGAGAATATCATATGTTTTAAAGTTTTTTAGGTCCTGTAAGGAAGAAAGAATAGTGCTTTTTTGTTTTACTTTTATAATGCTTTTTGTTTACATTTTTCTTTCTTATAGGACTTAAATAAATACTTTAATAGAACTTTGTAATCTATTGATTATTAAGGTTTTAGATTTAAAGGATTAAGGTGTGAGGGTGCTAAAACAAATCCCCTATAAAATCACTATAATCTACTCTCTAGTCTTTTTGTTAACAACAAATAAGATGATAACATTTTATACTTTCTCATTACAACTCTAGTTGTTTTATTTAGTATGAAATATCAGTAAAATACATAGTTAAAAACAATAAAAATATAACAATTATGGCAATTATTAGAGATTTATACAAAGTAGAGAATAACAAATTACACGATGCTATTCTTCTCACAGAATTAATAAATAATAATAAATATAACTTTATTAAGTTATATGTTGACCCAAATGATGAATGTGCAGTATATTTTAAAGGACTTTTGTCTTATAAAGATTTACAAGCTTTCTTTTTCAATTTAAGAGAAGATATAACGTCTTCATCAAGAATTGAAGATGAAATAGTTATGGCTTTTAAAGACTATGAATATGGAGAAGATAATACTACAACTATCTATACAAGAGATGGTTGGAAGTATAGTAAGTAAAATATAACAATAACAAAAAAAGAAAAACTATGCAGAACAAAGAAATTCTTGAGGCTTTGTCAATAATTGACGAGGAAGAGTATCCTAAGTATTCATTTGTAATTGACAATAACCAAATTGATAAGGTTATTGGAGATGCAAAGAATAATTTAGAGATTAATAACTACATTATTAAAAATGTAAATATAATCTTCAATACAGCACAGATAGTTATTATTAGAAGTAATACATATAATCCTAATTATGGTTGGGAGAGTAGTGACAGTGCTTTAATGTTCTCTTGCATAAAGAAAATATACAAAGAAGAAAAGTTGATATTCAAACGTATTGAAAAATAAAAGATAACAAAGTAGGTAGTACTCTAGTACTATCTACTTATTAACAACTTAAAAGTAAACAATATGAAAAAATTACTTTATATAATAATACCTATTGGTATTTTAGCAGTATTAAATATATTAACTAATGAACAATGTATCATAGTAGGTTGGATATTTATAGGTATTTGGATTATTAAAATATTAACAGAAAAATGAAAAAGACGTATTTAATAACATTCTATCGAATGTTTAAACCTAACTATTATTTAGCTAGGTCTATTAATGCCTCTAAAACTATAGAGGAAGGTTATAAGGAATGCAAAGCTTTTGCTTTGCATAAACATTTACTGAAAGGTAAGTGTATTTGGTTTAAAGTAACATTAAAAAAGTAACATTATGAGTACAACTATCAATGAAAAAGTAGCTACTTGCTACTACAAGAGTGAAAGAACTATTGTTCGTAAAAATCATGTAACTAAAATTACAAAAGAAATTGAATTAGTCTTTTGTGAAAGTAAGGAAAAGAGCACTTACTATTCACATAAGAATAAAGCTAAAAAGAAATTATTTAGATATTAAAGTGCTAAGTTGTTATGTTATAAATTTTTTCCTACATAGATAATAGATACTATAGTATTTATTACTATGTAGGTTTTTAATTCCTTAGTTATGAAAAAGTGTAGTACATTAGCCTTTTTTGCATTTATGCAATTTATTTATATAATTGCTATTGCAATGTGTTTCTATCTATTCTTATATAAAGGAACACAAATATTCATAGTATTATTCTTCTTGCTTCTTGCAGGTGGAATTAATAGCTATTGTCTTTTTAAAGAAATTAAAAGTAAAATTTAATTAAATATTGTTTGTAAGGAATGGTTGTTAGTCCTGTAAGGAGATAAATAACTCTAGTTAGGTTAATAAATATTAGCCTTTATTTATTCTCTCTTACAGGACCAACTGATTTTAATACACAAAAATAATAAAGAAATAATTATGAAAATAGCAAAACACATTATTATAGATATTGAAACATTAGGTAGAAGAAATGATGCTGCTATTACTCAGGTTGGTATTATTCCAACTGATGAGAATTTTAATGCATTAGACCAATATCTAATACAAGTAGATTCTAATGTTTGGAATACTTGTAATAGAACATTTACAGGAGAAACATTACTTTGGTGGATACAACAAACTAATACTCCTATAAGTGAGTTTCCTACACAGATTGCTAATAGTTATAAAGATTTAGTTGAAAAATTAAACTATATCTTTAGAAGATATAATACAGAAGATTCTATAGTATGGACTAAAGGTTCTATGGATTTGTTTTGTCTTAAGGATTTATGTGAATATTTCAATATAGATAACCCTTGGAAGTTCTGGCAACCAAGAGACATTAGAACTGCAAAAGAGATTATAAAAGATTGGAAAACTATAGAAAATAATAATTCTCATAATGCTCTTAATGATGCTCTTACGGAATTAGAAGAATTAAAAATTAACTTAAGTAAGAAATAATATGAAACAAGTTTTATTATTAGATAGTACAGGTAATATCATTAAACCTTTTAATGATTATAAATCTGCAAATCATTATAGGAATATGTATAACAGACCTGATTGGTCTATTAAAATTAAATAACTATAGAAACAAGAAATGTAAAAATTAGAACTTTAATTATGAAAGATATAAATAAAATTATTGATTCACTAAGTCCAGTAGAACAAAACTTAATGTATAATGCATTACAAAAGAAGCTTAATAGAAGTCCAGAATACACTATTAGTTATGACAAAAGTGGATATTACGTTAAGTGCGATATTCCTCAGTTAACTGCTTTTAGATTTGAAGAAGAGAAATATGCTGAATTAGCTTATCATATTTATAATAGTGTTTATGGTACAGGCACTCCTCTTAATGATATTATTAAATACACCTTTAGACTTCTTAATATTGATTCAGAATGGACAAGATAAATTAGTTAACTATGTGTTGGATAGGTAGAAAAGATAATAAACAGGTAGCTAAAAGAGACTTTTATGTCTATAAAATAGGCTTAGTACTTAATAACACCTTTATTAGTTTATATCAGAAATATATCTATAGAATTAAAAGAAATAATCCAATAATTCCTTTAAAGCCTATAGAAGATAATTGTGGAATGATTAAAATAGAAGATGGTTACCATTCTTATAAAGAAGTAGCTATAGAATTTTGTCAAAATCCTTATCTTAGAGATATATATTTAGGAGATGCTATCAAAGGTTTTGTAGATGACTTAAGACTATACTCTCATCTATATTTATGTACTTTTATAGTTCCTAAAGGTTCTGAATACTATATAAATAATAGAGGTGAAATTGTTTCTTCTAACATTATTTACACAGGTAAGTGGGTAAAGTTATAAAGATATAATAATTATTAAACGAGAAGTTACCTACATAATCCGGAGTATGTAGGACAGGTGATAAGGCGAAACATGATTATTATCTAAGTAGCTGAAGTACGTTCAATTCGTATTACTTCTCCAAAATCTCTGAGAGGCTTTATGCCATATGTTTTGTAGGAGTATATTAACTATCTAGTTAGTATACTCCTTTTTATATTTAAGTATTTTAAATATTAAGCTTATGTGTTTTATTAGGACAAAAGAAAGTAAATTATTAATAGCAAAAAGAGATATTACAGTTTATAAAGTAGGAGTATATGCAGATGTACAAATGTTTACACCATACTTTATGACTGATTATTGTTATAGAAGAAAAGCACTTGCTAATCAAACTGTAACATTTAATAAAAACTCTATTAACATAGGTTTACATAGTGTATTATCTTTAGAAGGTTGTTATGCACCATTAATTGGCTGTATACGTTTTTTCTCTAATGGAAATCGCATTCCTTTTATTATTGTAAATGTTTTATGTAATCATGTTTATATAGGAAAATTTATTATTCCAAGAGATAGTTTATATATGGTTAATTCTTATAATGAAGTAGTATCTAATAGGCTTATTTATACAGGTGAATTTAAACACATTAATAAGAATGAAGATTTTAATATTAAAGAATTATGGAAAGAAAAATAGGTGAAATATTTACTTATGGAGATAAAAGGTATCAAGTAGTAAAAGTTGACTTTGGTATAGGATGTATAGGATGTACATTTAAAACCAGTGGTTGTAGTAAATATAAATCCCTTTTAGGGCATTGTTCCTATATATTTAGACATGATAAAACAAGTGTAATTTTTAAATTAATAAATAATAATATGGAAATAAAAAATAACCAATTAACTATTGATATTCCTGAAGGAATGGAGATAGATACAGAGAATAGTAGTTTAGCTGAAGGAATAATTAAGTTTAAATCTAAGTGTATCACTTATAGTAAGATAATTAATTCCTTTAATTCCATAACTAATACTAATGTTTATATACATAGTAGTGATACAAAGGCACTTAAAGCTATAGCACAATTAATGAATATTGCTAAATATTACAATGGAGATTGGAAGCCAGACTGGAGTAATCCAAGTGAATTTAAATATTTTATTGTGTATAACAATAATACCTATATAGTAGATTATAATTGGACATCTATTTATAATAGAATCTATTTTAAAAATAAAAAAGATGCTCAATCAGTGATAGATAATCCTAATTTTAGAGCTATTCTAAATGCCATTTATAAGAATTAATTATGAAACATTTTTTATATCATATAATAGGAGAGGCTATATTAGTCTCTCTTCTTATATTTAGTACTATTTGTTTGTATCATCAATCACAAATAATTAGTAAACAAAGAGAATTTATTAATGAATTACAATTTGAATATTATAAATTAGAAGAATATAAAGAAGCTATTAGAGTAGCAGATATTATATTTGATAACAATAATATATGGGATAAAGATAAATCTGAAATAATGAATGATTATATTAATATAAGATGTAATATTGATAGTATATTTTATGAGGGATTTCATAATAGTGCGTTGTTAGATAGTATATCTTATATGTATAATGAATAAATTATATCTTTATGGAAACATTAAAAGAATTAAGAGTTAAATATAAACAATTAAAGAAGGAAGGGGATGATATCTATAATAAAATTAGGATATTAGAAAAGAAAGAAATACTTTCTAATTTTGTTGTTGGAAATTGCTATTTTGATATTAATTTTAATACTTTAATAAAAATTGTTGGAATAAGTAATAGCTATATATATTATATATGTACAGATGAAGATTATATCGGTAGAGATTCTTCTTATATATATGATATTACAGGCTGGGTAAAAATTACATCAGAACAATTTAAAAAGGGATATCTTCTTGCATTAAAAAATATACAAGATCCAAATTGGGAGATTGTAAAAAAATATAACTGGAGTGACTTTATTATAGAAATTAATAAAAGTATTAATAAAGAATAAATAACATGGAAACAAAAATAAACATAACAACTATTTTAAAAAATAAACCAAAAGGTACTAAATTGTATTCTACTGTTCATGGAAAATGTACTTTTGAAGCCATAACAGATGAAATTTTTAAGATAAACTTCTGTACTTCAAAATTTGGTTTAACACAATCTGGAGAATGTATATTAATTAAATTTGGCAATATGTTTGATGATGGAGAATGTGTTATTTTCCCATCAAAAGAAATGCAAGACTGGTCTAAGTTCCAATGGGAAAAAGGTGATGTACTGATAAGTAATGATGGAGGTACAGAAGTTATCTTTGATAAATGGTATGATGATACCTATACCAATTTCTATGGTAAGCATTATCTTAATAGTGAAGATAAAAATAATATTAAGTATAGTGAAAATCTCCTTTGTACAACTGAAAGATATTCCCTTGAAGATAAGAATACTGCTCAGACCTACATTAACATCATAGAGAAGCATTTGGGTGGCAAGCTCAATTTTGAAACTTTGGTAGTAGAAAAACATCAGCCAGAGTTCAAGGATGGGGATATAGCTTTTGCCGACTATGGTAATAGACAAGATGTATTTATAGTATCAGATAAAACTAATTTATCAGAAGGTTATAGCTCATTTATTTCTTTAGATTTAAGTAGTCTAACTTTGAGTATGGGCTACAGAACTTGTTTCTTTAAGAAAGACCTTTGTAAACTTCGCCTTGCCACTGACTCAGAGAAAAAACAGCTATTCTCAGCTCTCGAAAAGGAAGGTAAGGTTTGGGATGCTGAGAAGAAAATGATTGTGAACTTGAAGCCAAAGGTAGAGCTGAAACCATTCGATAATGTGTTGGTTAGACATCAAAAAACTGAGGAATGGCGTGCAAATATATTTAGCCATACAGATAAGACAGATGAATATCTTGACTATGTATGTGTTAATGGTAGATGGGAGTTCTGCATCCCTTACGAAGGCAACGAATCATTGTTAGGTACAACTAAAGATGTGGAGGATTAAACATGACAGAAAAAATAATAAAAGGAGAATTTGATAAATTAAAAGATAGATTATCTAATTTAGCTGCTACTTATGAAGATAAAGCTTATGATGATGCTATCAATAGACTATATGATAGGCTAGATGATTTATCTAAAGAAAAAGTTAAAATTCTTAATACAATAAAAAAGTTAGAAGCACAGAAATGTGTTAAGAATATTAAAGTAGGTGATTGCTTTATAGAAGAGGATACTAGTGAAACTACTGAAATCTATCAAGTTCTTGATATAGAAGAAGAGGAAGTAGTAACTTGCTTAGTAGTAGAACGTTATAATATTTATAAAAATAGTTTTAAAGTTACTGATGCTAAGTATTGGAAACCAATTACACGTAATCAATTTAATGCTTTATATCAGGCTGTATTAATAGATTTAAATGATTCTAAATATCATTTGGAACATAATACAAACTGGGATAAAGAAATAAAGAACCTTTTATAAAATAAGTAATTTATGGAAGATATTAATTTAGTAGTAACCTCATCTGGTGTATCACTTAAAGAAGTCTTAACTAAAGAAGTAGTTAAGGCGCTCAATGAAGAAGCTTCCATCTATATGAATTATGAAATCCCAGAAGTAAAGCTTGCTGGCAATCCTCCTAGTGGTAAAGAAAATCGCAGAACTAGAAGAAGGTCAGAACTTAGAAAAAAGAAAGGCAGATTATGATAGACGATGATAAGATTGTAAAAGCTGCTAGTGAGCTTTGTGATTATGGTTCAATTCATGATAGTGAATATAGAATAGAAGGATTTAAAAAATGTGCTAAATGGATGCAAGAAGAGTTCTTAAAGGATTTGTGGCATCCTGCTAGCGAAATGCCTGATAAAAATAGAACATGCTTGGTAAGAGTTGTTTATCATCCTAATCATGAGATGTTTCAAGATGAAGAAAGAATAGAACAATCATCTTTTCACGATTTTGGATGGTATGATTACGATTTCAAATATATTGGAACTAATTATGATATTATTAGCTGGCTCTATATTAGTGATTTACTTCCAAAGGAAGGAGGTGAACAATGAATGCATTAGCAATTATTGGTTTTATTATAGTTACTATTGTAATAGTACTTTGTGTAATTGAAATAAAAGAAGAAGGTAATATTGTTCTATCTAAAGTGCTTTTAATTATTGCAATTATCGGGTTGTTATTTATTATAGTATCATATATAAGCAATGCTCCTACTGCCTTAGATGTATATAAAGGTAAGACAGAATTAAGAATTACTTATGAAGGTAAAACTCCTGTAGATTCGGTTGTAATTTATAAGAAATGAAATGAGTAATGGAAATATTTACATTTGACATTATGCTTAATGGAAGATTTATTTGTACTTTAAAATATAAATATAATTCAATCTTCCCTATTGATTTAGAAGAATTAGAAAAATTTATCTTAAATAAGAGACCTACTCTTAAAGGTAAAGATTTTAGAATTAAATTTTAACAATTATGAAAGTATTTAAATTATGTATTATTCTTGTTGCTTACTTATTAATAGGAGTATTAGAAGTATATAGTTACTATTTATTTAAAAATGATGCTATAGGAATCTTTACATTCTTTACTCTTCTTGGTTTTATATTAACATTTGGAATAGAAGTATTAAATGAGTAGAAAATTAATGAGTTTATTTTCAATACTAAATATGCAGTCTGCACTGGATTATCAAATGGGTGATGATTTTCCTTTTGGTTCTCCATGTATTAGATTCAATGTACCAAAAGGAAGTGTTCCTTCTGATAAACAAAAGTGTCAGCCAAAAGCACAACATGAGTTTATTATTAAAGGTATGAAGATTACAGCAGCTTCTAAGAAAGATGCTATTAAAAAGTATAATCATAAAAAGAATCAAGCAAATACCTTTTAAAAGTAAAGATGGTAACTTATATGTCTGTGGTAATTGTAAACATAGATGTGTATGGTATTCTGATATAGGATTATGTTGTGAATATAATGAAGACCCTGTAATAAAAACAGACAAAAGAGATAAAGAGCCTTTATTTGTTCTCATTTCTCCTTTATAGGAGATGAACAAAGAGAGGCTCTTTTAAGGAGTTTAAATTTATTAAAATAATCATTGTATGAAAAAATATATCACTGGTGATTTATTACATTATAAAATATGTAATGCTAAATATTTAATAGAAGTAACTAATACTTCAAAGTATGGATATTGTTTTAAAGGAGTTAAAGATGATTTTAATGGAGTTATCTGTGATGAATTTATTGAAGATATACCTCTTACTCCAGAAATTCTTGAAAAAAATGGATGGAAGAAAGATAAAGATGGTTATTTTAATGATTCTTACCATATAAGACTTTGTGAAAGTAGTACTAATTATGCTGCTTATAAAGTAGTAAATAAGTCTATTGTATGGTTAAGAGCTGTAGAAAATGTTCCTGATTTACAACATCTTTTATTTGGTCTTGATATTTCTTTAAAAATAGAAGTATAATGGAAATGGAAAGTATAGAATTTTATAAATGGGAAAAACAAAAAGCACTTATTATTAAATACAATACAGTAGACCCATATAATGAGATTTATTTTGCACATTATATTCCCTTTCAACAAATAACAAAAAGTGGATTCAGTTCTTCTGATTTTGATATTTTTGAAGAAACTAAGTATGATTTTATAATAAATTGTCCAAGAATTTGTAAGGAATATAAGATTGTTGTTTCAAAAGTTCAAATAAAGAAAATTACTATTAAAGAACCTAAAGAATTATTTGATATTCTTTCTTATATTGAAAACTTTAATGAAGAAGCAAAAACTAGGATTAATAAAATTATACATACGTATTTAAATATTTCATAATATGAATGTAAGGGAAGTTACAAAAATATTATTTAAAATTAGAAGTAATCTTATTGACCCTAAACAAAAACATGCTATTTGGATAGCAATTAAAGCTATTAAGTATTGTAGTATAATAACTAAATCAATTAAAAATAATGAATAAAAAATATAGAAAGAAACCAGTTACTATTGAAGCTATTATAAAGCAGTTAAGCTAACCGCCTTCGGGCATAAAAGATAGAATATGACAGTACAAGAATTAATTGATGAATTATCAAAGGTAGAGGATAAGACTATGGAAGTCAACTTCCCATATTCTCATGGTACACAAGAAAATGGGCAACCTCTGAATGTTGATAGTGTATCAGTATTTGATGATTGTGTTGTGATTTATTAACCATCCCTTATGGGATATAAATATAAGTAATAATGAAGAAGATTAGTACAGAACGTTTGGCAGAGCTTCTTAAAGCTGAATACAAGTTAGACTTGTTGGAAGCAGGTGGAGTTGACAACTGGGATGGCTATGATGTTAGCCTTAGTTGCGAGTATGACGATGAAACGGAATCTTACTTTGATTTCAAAAAGAAGTCAGACGAGGAAATTACCTCTGAGTTTGAAGATGTTGAGTAACTAACCACCCTCTCCTGCAAAAGGGAGAGGTAAAAGCAAAAAAATATGTTAATTTGGTTAATATTAGGAATCTTTCTTATAATTGCTGCTGTTTGTCTAATAATAGTATTAATACATACGTCTGAAGAAAAAATAAACATTATAATATCTTATTTTGTATTTATATTTGGATGTTTTATTATTATTGAGTACATAAACAGCAAACCAAAAGCAATCGATGTATATAAAGGTAAAACTGAATTACGTATCACGTATGAAGGAAATACACCAGTAGATTCTGCGGTAGTTTTTAAAAAATAAAATAATATGGCACAAGAAGGATGGATATGCCCTAGATGTGGAAAGGTAAACGCACCTTGGGTGATGCAATGTTCCTGTAATATGGATACTCAAATATTACCTAAAGTTGGTGCTCCTTACTATGAAGGAGACCAAGCAACATGTAATACAAAGGAGGATAAACAATGAGTAAAGAAAAAGCGATAATTCATATTAATAATGTTTCCAAGATGATTGGCTCAAAAAGAATAAAATTGAGTGAAGGTATGGCAATTCATATTCAAAATGAGTTAGTCTTGGCACTTAAAGAATTGGAGGAAGGAAAATGAGTGTATTAATATCACCAGAGGCTTATAAAAAGATACTCCAAGGAGATTTAAATTGGCTTCTCAGACAACATGAAAGTCTTGAAAAAGACCATATTGAAGCTATACTAAAGAATCTAATAAAAAGAATTAACGAAGGAAGGGATTTTTAATTATGGACAGAAATCAAGCTAAAGAATTTTATCCTATTCTGCAAGCATTTGCAGAAGGAAAGGCAATTGAATGTAGAACTAAACCAAGTGCATTAAGCAAAAGCTGGCAAGGTATGAATGATTGGACGGAAATAAAGGAAATAGGGTACTGGGATAATATAGAATACCGAATCAAGCCAGAACCAAAGTACCGTCCATTTAAGGATGCAAAAGAGTGCTGGGCAGAAATGCAAAAGCACCAGCCGTTTGGGTGGGTGAAATATGCAGATAAATATATTTCTATATCATTAATAGACTCAAACAATGATTATGAAACTGATTTTGATGATTATACCTTTGCCGATGGCACTCCATTTGGCGTAAAAGTGGAGGAATAGTTATGGAAATTAATGAAAAAATAAATGAAAATTAAAAATAAAATGATAAAATATCTTATTATTATATTAGGATTAGTAGGAGGTGTTCTTATTGCTTCTAGTATAATCCTATTTGCATTTAGATTAGATTTCTTGTTTGGTTTATTTATAATAGGGGTATTTATTCTTTTAGCTGATTATATTATATTTGACATTATATCTTGAAGAATAAAACTAATTTAAATAGAAAGTAACATGAATAAAGATAGGGTAAAAAAGCTAGCTGAAATATTACAGGCTTATTTAGCTGGAAGAGAAATTGAATTTTATTCTTCTATCCTTAATGAATGGAAGCCTGCTTTTATAACTGATATTAGTAGCTTGATAAAAAATATTGATAATTATAGAATTAAACCAGAAGTAAAGTATAGACCTTTTAAAAATTTAAAAGAATGTCTAGAAGAAATGCAATGTCATATTCCTTATGGTTGGATAAAAACAGATAATAATGTTCATCGTTTAATAACCCTTTTAGATGAAGATAGAACACTAATAGGTAGTCAAGAGACAAGTTGGACTTATGAAAAACTATTTGAGAGTTTTACCTTTATGGATGGTAAACCTTTTGGTGTAAGATATTAACTTATTTAAATTAGAATATATGGAATATATTATAGTTCTTTTATGTATTTTTTATAATTATATTAATGATTATTAATTTACCCTAAATTATATGGCAATAATAGCTAGTATATTTTGTTTTATTTACATATGTATGATAATATATGTATTAAATGAAATATTTAAAATGAAATAGAAAATACTAATAATTATAACATAACAAATAAAGAAATTATTCGAGTAAAAATTTTTGGTCTACTATTTTTGAATACTCGTTAATCACTAAAAATAGAGTAATAATAGTATTTTCTATAGTCCATAAATGCAAAAATTAGTAAGACTATAAACTCTAATTTACGTGATTTTGAAACTAAGATTTTAAGAGAAAAAGCTAGTGAGTTCTTACTATTTCTTATTATTAAAGAAAAGTGACTTTTACATAACAGTTTTCAATAGTAAAACTGTTAATTTTAATATTTATAATATATGAAGAATAAGAAATTACATGACATTATGAAGCATAGTAATGATGTCACTAAAAAATTAGTAGAGGTTAATAACTTAGATAATCCTAAAGAGATTGCTAAAATTAATCAGATTACTGATTTATTTATATCAGTTAAAAATAATACAAAATTACTGCAATTATTAGTAGTTGCAGTAGATATGGTAGTAGATTACATTAATAAAAATAAATAAGAAAACTATGGAAATTAAAGCTAGTGTGAAGATTATTGAAGGAGGATTTGAAGAATCAGTAAATTTCTCTGTTAAAGGTAATTTTAATATTAATTTTAAAGTAACTCGTACTCCTGTAAGAGTAAGAGTGCTAAATATCTCTAATGAATCATATGATTATATGACTTCCAAAGAGTGCCCTGAATGGAGTAAAAGGGTAGAATGGCTCTCTATGTCTAAAAAGAAGAGATTTGAATCTCATCTTAATAGAATAGCACATGATTGCTTGGGAAAGATTATGGATTATGAAATTTTTAATGATTAAATATGTGAAATAGACGGTTTGTTTATAAAGTTTTGACTCTTAGATAGTAGTCTATTGTGAAACACACTACTATCACTTTTTAATAACTAAAAGTATGATAAAAATTATAATAATAGTAGGTATTATTATTTTTCTATTATTCCTATATAATAAATATAGTCCTAAAGTAGATGTTATATTGTCTAATGGAAATTATGTATTTATTATGTGGTATAATGGTAGAGATAATAATGGAAATTATGTAAGAACTTATAAAAGATTACTTACATTATAAAAGAATTAATTATGAAGAATATAAGAATTAGTTGTGGTTGTGCATTATATATACTTATTATAGTAGCAATGTTATGTTTTACTACTATTAAATGTTGTGCACAAACTATAACTCATGTAACTTTGACCTGTTACCAACCAGTTAAAAGCCAATGTGATAAGAATCCATTGATTACTGCTGATGGTAGTAAGATAAATCTACATCATTTAAAAAATAATAAGATTAAATGGTGTGCAATCTCTAGAGACTTACTATGGTTATTTCCTAAGAATAAACCTAAGAAAGTATATATTGAAGGATATGGAATATATCTAGTTAAAGATGTTATGAATAAAAGACATAAACATAGAATAGATATACTTATACATCCCAAAAGTTCAAAGAGAATTAGTATTAATAATGTTAAAGTAAAAATATTATAATGTGTTTTAATAAAAGAATATCCTTAAGTAACTATCAGGAAAGTATGTATGAAAGAATAACAGAAATTCTTGAACAGGATACAATAGTATATAAAATTGTAGTTAAACATACTGGATTATTTCCTTTTCTTACTAAGAATTCCTATTTTGCACCTTTTTATGATTATAAATATAAGAAGAAAAAGATATGTACTAGTCCTTTACAGATAGAATTTAGAAAGGAGGATGAATATATTGATATTATAGTTAATAATGGTTTTCATAGTTTTAAGACTCTAAAAGATCTTAAGAAATCTGTATTTTGGTCTTCAGAGTATGCTGTTGCCAAATTCATTATTCCTAAAGGTAGTACTGTAATTATTAATGATACTCGAGTAGTATCAGATAAAATTATGTTTTATAAAGAAGTAAATCTATATAATGACTAGAGAAGAAGCTGCTAATAATGCTTTAAGTAAGGTATTATTAGTAAAATCTACTATCTTATATTTGGGTACAGGTTATGGTAAGTCAAAACTCGCTATTGACTGTATTAATAAGATAGCAGATTTTAATTTTAAACAAAATGAAGAAGAAACTACTGTTAGTATTATTGTTCCCAGACAACCATTAATAAATAATTGGAAAGAAGAAATAAAGAAATGGGGATGTAATACTGATAAAATAGAGATTCTTTGTTATAATAGTATTCATAAACTTAATAAATATTGTAATTGTATAGTATTTGATGAAGCTCATCATTTAAGTGAACTTAAAAGGGAAATTCTTGATGATATTTTTAAGGTTAATCCTAATGTTAAATTACTATTTTTAAGTGCTACAATTCCTCGTGATATTATGGATTATATGAAATCTTTGGGTACTTATAATATAGTTAAAGGTAACATTGCTGATGGTATTAAAGATGAAGTATTACCTACACCTATAATTTATACTATTCCTTTATATTTAGATAATATTAAAAGTGTAGCAGAGATAATAAAGAATCCTAGATGTAGTAATCCTGTTACTTGTAATTATGATGAAAGATGGAATTTTATTAAAAGATTTACTACAAGAAAGATAATTATCAAATGTACCCAAAAGCAATATTATAATGAGTTAAGTGATAAAATAGACTGGTATAAAAGAAAATTTATGTTTAATAAAACTGTAGTCTTTAAGAATAAATGGCTTAGAGCAGCTTCAGAAAGATTAAAATGGCTTTCAGAACAGAAGGTAGATATATGTCAGTCTATTATCTCTATCTTACAGGACCAGAGAGTACTCTTATTCTGCAATAATATTGAGCAGTCTTTAAAGTTTAAGAATTATGCTCCTATTAACAGTAAGAATAAGAACTCTTTACAGAATCTTGATGATTTCAATAATAGTAAGATTAATCATATATCTAGTGTTAATATGCTTTCAGAAGGTATGAATTTAACTAATTGTAGAGTAGGATTATTCTGTAATTTAAATGCCTCAGAAATTCTTTCACAACAGAAATTTGGAAGGTTATTAAGACATCCTAAACCAATAGTTATTATACCTTATTTTAAAGATACTAGAGATGAGGAATTAAAAGATAAAATGCTCAAGGATTATGATAGTTCTATGATAAAAGAAATTACTGATATTAAAGATATTAAGCTATGAAATTTGTTATAGATGATACAGTATGTGAGAAATATAATCTTACTGCTCAGCAAGTATTTATATTACTTGCTTTACAATGCCAAAATGATAAACTGTATGAAGATTTAATTGAGAAGGGGTTAATTACTAAATGTAATTGTTCTCTTTTTGAATTAAATAAGAAATATAGTGTTATTAATAAAGGTATTAACCTCTGTAATTCTGTATTACTTGATAGTAGTAAAGATACTAAGAAAACAATTAATATTGTTAATCTTAGATGTCAGAATTTAGCAATAAAACTAAGGGATATATACCCTAAAGGTAAAATGCCTGGAACTAGTTATTATTATAAAGGTAATATAGAAGATATTAGAAAAAAGTTACAGAGTTTCTTCTTAAGATATCCAAATTATACAGATGAGCAAATAATTACAGCTACTCAGAAGTATATTAATTCTATGAATGGTGATTATACTTATCTTAAATTATTAAAGTATTTTATTTGGAAATCTGAGGTAAAAGATGGAGAACAGGTAGTAACTTCAATTCTTTCTGATTATATAGAGAATGAAGGTCAGGAAGATAATATTAATAATGATTGGACATCAGAATTAAAATAGTATGACATATTTTTTAGAATGTTCTTCTGATATAGATGAGTTTGTAAAAACACATTCTATTTTAGAAGATTATAAGCTTAAAGTTAAGAATATAAGATATAGAGTTAATCTTTATACAATAGAAATAAAATCTATTGAAGAACTCTTGAAGTTTAAGGAAGATATAGAAGAACCTATTATAATTGATTTTTTAGATTCCTGTACAAAACAATATTTACCTGAAGGTGTAAAATATAGTATTGAAATTTATGATACTTATAGAGAATAAAATGAAAGAAGAATTTACAACATATGAGTATTTTAAGGAAGATACTCCTATCAATATTAAGAAATAAATTATTGTTTAATAATTAAATATAAAGTAAAATGAATAACAACATTGAAACATTTAAGCTACAGCATGTAGCTCTTGAGTTTAAGGTAAATGAAGTAAAGCAGACTGTAACTGCTATTGAGAAGTTTATTGTACCTAAGTTTAAGCTTAGATTTACAACAGTAGGTGTATCTAAGCTTAATATAGAGAAGGGTGATACCTTTGATGTAGAAACTGGTAAGAAACTTGCTAGAGCTAAAGCTGAAAAGGAAGCTTTCTCTAGATTCAAGGCAGAGTTGAAGAAGTTCCTTAAGTGGAATATGGCTCTTGATGATAAACTTAATGCTACCATTGAGAAGATGAATAATTATATTGACCATCAGAAGGAGTATATTAAGACATTCTAATGAGTTTAAGAGAGAGAGTATATGATAATCTAGTTAAAAGAAGAAACAGAATACTTGAAGGTAAAATTAATTGTATTCCTTCTTCTTTTACTAGATTTAAAGATGACTTTATTGGTATAGAACAAAGTACATATTATTGTATATCGTCCTTTACTAAAGGTGGAAAGTCTCAATTTACTTCATATACTTTTATCTATAAACCACTACTTTATTGCTATTACCATAAAGAAGTAGGAGCAAATCTTAAAGTCTTATATTTTCCTTTAGAAGAAACACCTGAAAGAATTCTTCAAAGGTTTGAATGTTGGCTCCTATACGAGTATAGTAATCATACAATAAGAGTATCTCCTAGAGATTTAAGAAGTACTACTACTGCTATTTCACAGGAAGTATTAGATTTATTACAATCTGATGAAGTTCAAGATATTATTAAGTATTTTGAAGAACATGTTATATTTCCTGAAGAAAAGCCTAATCCTACTGGTATTCTTAATTATTGTAAAAGTTATGCTAGACAACATGGTACTGAATATACTAAAAAGGGTAAATATAAAGATGAATGGGGACAAATAAAAGAAACAGAAGTATTTGACCATTATGAACAGGATGACCCTAATGAATATAGGTTAATTGTTATTGATACTATGAATCTTATAGATACTGAAAGAGGTATGACTCTTAAACAATCTATGGATAAATTATCAGAATATTTAGCTAAATATTTAAGAAATAGATATAAGTTTTCTCCTGTAGTAATTCAGCAACAAGCTTTTGAATCTGAAGGTAATGATGCTTTTAAATTAAATAGATTAAGACCTAGTGCTCAGGGTTTAGGTGATAGTAAATATATATCAAGAGACTGTAATGTACTATTAGGATTATTTTCTCCATTTAGATTTAGTTTAGATACATATTTAGATTATAATATAAAGAAATTTAAGGATAATATTAGATTTCTTGAAGTATGTATAAATCGAGATGGTGAAATGGGAGGTATTGCTCCTTTATTCTTTGATGGTGCAGTATGTGCTTTTGATGAATTACCATTACCTAATAATAAAGTAGAATTAGAAAAGGTATATAAGTATTTAGATAAGATAAGAAATAAACAAACAGTTAATACTACTATAAGTATGTTTGTTTGTGGTATAATAAAAAGAGTTAAAGATTTGCTAGAGTAAAATAAATATATTACTTTTGCAATTCATTTAAAGAGTAGAAATTAAAATGGCAAAGATTTTAGTACTTGCAAAAAGTGGATTTGGAAAAACTACTAGTTATTGTGGTAGAAAGAAGTTAGGTATTAAAGGTTTAAATCCTAAAGAAACTTTTGTAATACAATGTATTGGTAGAGCTGTTCCTAATCCAGAATTTAAGTTATGTCCATCTACTAATGTGATGGATATGGTTAAAGGAAATAGAATGCAGATTGATAGTCTTAATGGACTTGAAAGATTTAAGAAAGTAGCAGAAGTTATTGATGCTTTTAAGAATCCTAATTGCCCTTATAAGAATATTGTAATTGATGATTTTAATTATCTTGCACAAGATTTTTATATGGCAAATGCAATGAAGGGAGGATGGGATACACCAAAACAAATAGGCTATGGAATGGGTCTTATCTTTGATTCATTTAAAGGATGCCCTGAAAATAAGAATATTATCTGTTGTGCCCATTATGAAGAGTATAAAGATAAAAATGGTGATTCTATTTCCTATAAGTTTAAGACTACAGGTAAGATGGTGGATGATTATATCACACCTGAAGGGAAGTTTGACATTATTCTCTTTGGTAAAGTAGGTTATGATGCAGAAAATAAGAAACCTATCAAGCATTTTGTTAAAGAGTTTGATGGAGAATATCCTGCTAAGGATAGCTTAGGAGTACTTGATGACTTACCTGATGAAATTCCTAATGATTTATCTATTGTAATGGATAAAATTAAAGAGGTGTATGGATAGAAATAAAACAGTTAGTATTGCTACTTCTATATTAATATCTGGACATATTGCTTTACAAGATATTATCTTATTATTAGATAGTTATTGTATTGAAAAAGGTAAAGAAAGAAAATATGTAGATATATTTGTTAAAACTATAACTTCTTTACCTTATGAAATGTATAGTAAGTATATAAAGATAGCTCTTAAATATTATATGTGTAAGTATGCAATACATACATTAACTAAACAAGAAAACCTTAATTCTATATTTAATAGAAACACAAAAGAAAACATATTATTAATATATTAAAAATAAAAGTAAAAATGAAAGATTTAACAAAGTTGACATCACGTCAGATTTCTCAGATTAAGAACATTTATAAGGCAAATTCTAGTATTTATAGTAGAATTGAGACTTTGGAAAAGCACCTTAATAAAATTCAGGCAGAGCTTGATGAACAGTTAGCTATTATTGAGGCTAATGAAGCAGGTGTTAAGATGCTTACTGGTGGTTTTATTTCAAAGCAACTTATTAAGGATGAGCAGATTCCTCAGTTTAATGAGGATGGTACACCTAAGATGGATAAGGAAGGTAAGTATCAGCAGAAGAAGAGAGTCCTTACTTTTGTTGTTCCTGTACAGGAGCCAACAGAAGAAGTAGAACCAGATGGAACTACTACAAATATTGATACTACAGATACTGATGAAAATGCTTTGAAATCTGAGGAAGAAGTATTCCCAGATAATCTCAATAATGTAGAGAATATGTAATTAAATTATTAACAATTATGATAGAAGAATGGAAAGATATAAAAGGCTTTAATGGATATCAAGTTAGTAATAAAGGAAGAGTTAGAAGTTTTAAAAGAAACTTTTTACATTATCTTACTTTATATAAGGATAAAGATGGATATTGTATTGCTGTATTGTCTAAAGAAAAGAAAGCCTTTCATAAAAAAGTACACAGGTTAGTTGCAGAAGCTTTTTTAGATAATTATTCTAAAGATTTACAAGTAAATCATAAAGATGAGAATAAGGAAAATAATAATGTAAGTAACTTAGAAATGTGTAATAATAAATATAATTGTAATTATGGAAGTAGACATACTAAATTAGCATTTCCTATAATACAATTAGATTTAAATAATAATTTTATTAAAGAATGGATTTCTTCAAGAGAAATTGAAAGAGTTCTAGGATTTGCACATTCTGCTATTATAAATTGTTGTAAAGGGGTTAATTATAAAAATATAAGTATAAAACAAGCTTATGGCTTTAAATGGAAATTTAAATATGAAAGAAATTAATAATACAATTTGTTTGATGAGTTTTGGTAAGATTCAGGAGTCTACAGAAGCTACTGAATATAAGAAGTATATTGGTATTGCAGGCTGTAAAGTAGTAGCCTTTAATCCTTCTAAGGAAGAACTTAGTAATCTCTATGGTAGAGATATTACTAAGGACCCTGAGTATTATGGGGTTATGAAGGATAATGATGGGAAGGAAATTCAGATGGCTTATCCTACATTTATCTTGAAGTCTGACCCAGAAACTAATAATGGTATTGAGGAGTTCTTCCAGGCTAGATTCTCTATCCAGAATAATATCTTTACTAATAAGGAAAATACTAAGTGTCAAGTAATTGATTCTTATGGTAGAACTGCTTGGGCTACACAGGATGATGTTAAGAATAAAGCTATTCCTACATATACTGATAAAGAAACAGGTGAAGTTAAACCTTTTAGTATTAGTAATAATTATAGACCAGCTTTTAGGGGTGAAGAAGCTCTTACTATGTTCTTGCAGAACTATTTGAATATTCCTTCTTGTCAGAAGTATGTTAATGGTTCTTGGGTTATGATTGATAATCCACAGGATGCAGAATGTAGACTTGACCACATTACAGATTATTTCAAGGGTAATATGTCTGAACTTAAAGATTGTATTACTTTGCAGCCTAATAATAAAGTTAAGGTTGCTATTGGTGTAAGAACTACTGATGATGGTAAGCAATATTCTAGTGTTTATACTCACTTTACTATGAAGAATAGTAGTAATTCTACATCTAAGCTTGAAGCAGATATCCAGAATAGAAAGAATAATGGTGGTCTTGCTACTACAGAATTTGACTTTAAATCTCTTCATGAGTATACTGTATCAGAGACTAATTTTAGTGCTGAAAATAAGGAACTTCCTTTTGCAGCACCAACAAATAACCCTTGGGCAAACGCTTAATATACTAATAATATGATTAGCAATGGATATACTTCAATAACTTTAAAAGATATATTAAACAAAGTAGATGAGGGTCAAATACTTAATTTCTACTTTGGTATTACACAAGTTCCTTTTAGAATGAATAGCCCTTTAAGGAATGATTCTAAACCTTCATTTGGATTATATTCAAGTGATGGTATACATATACATTATAAAGACTTTGCAACAGGAGAACAAGGGTCTTTATTTGATTTACTTATGCAAATCTACAATATTAGTTTTATAGAACTAGTAGATAAGATAAGTAAAGATATGAATATTAATACTAAGCAGATTAATATCTCTAAATCTCAAATTAAACATAACTCAGCTACAATAAGTAGTAGTCAAATCAGACTAGAGGTTAAAACTAGAGAATGGAGAAATTATGATGTTGAGTATTGGGAATCTTATGGATGTAATATAAATCTATTAAAGTATGTTGAAGTATATCCTATTAGTCATAAAATTATATATAAAGACAATAAAAGATATACATTTGCTTGTGATAAACTAGCATATTGTTATATTGAAAGAAAAGAAGGGAATATCACCAAGAAAATTTATCAACCCTATAATAAAAATGGTTACAAATGGACATCTTCCAATGACAAGAGTGTTATTGGTTTGTGGTCTAAAATTCCAGAGACAGGAGATACATTGCTTATATGTTCATCATTGAAAGATAGTATCTGTCTATGGTCTAATGTTAATATACCCTGTATATATGTTCAATCAGAAAATACAGAGTTAAGTGATTCTGCAATTAATTGTTTACAAAAAAGATATAACCATATTTATATAGCATTTGATGGAGATTCAGCAGGTGAAATAGATGCCTATAATCTTAGATTAAAAACAGGTTTTGAGATAATTCATTGTCCTTTAATTGATAAGGCAAAAGATTATTCAGATATATATCATTATTTTGGTAAAAAAAGACTTATTGAAGAATTTAATAATGCTTTTAATAAGACTAAAACACCAGATATGGATGATGATTTACCTTTTTGAAATAACACAAATAATTAAAGTTTAATATATTAAAATTTAAAGAAAAATGGAAAAAAGAAAGATTACAGTGATTCCTACAAAGACTCACAAGACACAAGTTATTGAAAGTGCAGCAACAACATTGGCAGAACTCAAAGCAGACCTTACTAAGGCAGGTATTGATTATACTGATTGTACATTCTTTGAGGGTCTTACTAAGATTGAATTGAAGAATGATGCTGCTATTCTTCCACATGATGTTCCTTATAAGGGAACTACTACCAATAACTTGGTATTTATGATTACTAATGCTTCAAAGAAGATTAGAAGTGGAGCAAAGCTTGATAGAAAGGCTATTATTGAGGAGATTAAAGTTAAGAATCTTACAGAAGTAGTTAAGAAGACTTATGGTAAGAATTATACTAACTGTAAGACAGAAGATTTGCAGAAGATTCTTAACAAAGAAGCAGCTTCTACAACAGCAGATGCTTCAGCTCCTACAGCTAAAGCAGCTCCTGCAAAGAAGGAAGCTCCTAGTAAGCCTGTAATGAAGGCTGATGACCCTAGTAACTATGTTACTAAAGCAGAACTTAAGAAAGTTATTGAAAGTCTTTTGGAAGAAATGGAGAATGCAGGTATGGATTATTCTGATGATATTGATATTGATAATATTGCTATTATTGGTAATGTCACTTCAGATACTTCAAATGCTTCAAAGGAAGAGGAATCAGATTCTCCATATTCATCAAATGAACTTGATGATATGTTTAAAGACATGTAATTTATAAAAAATCTAATAGGGAGTAAGTATAGTAATATATTTGCTCCCTTCTTTTTTATTACTTATGGATATAAAAGAACAGATAAGAAATAAATATTATACTCCTACAGAAGAAGCTCTTAAAGTATATGAAATATTTAAAAGCTTCTTTGGTGAAACTAAAGTAGACTTTCAAGTAGATAAAGATTTTAAAGATGCTGTAGAAACTTTAATAGCAGAAGATGAAAACTTGGAAGATACTTTAAACCTTCCTTTACTTCCATTATGTGAATTTTCATATATTATATTAGTTCATTTTCCCAAGGTAACTATTACTAATGAAAAAGATAATAGTGTAGATATTCATGATTTATATGTTAAGGTACCACTTGATTATACAGGAAAACAAGCTAAAAGATTTGAAATGATTGTTACTACTTTCACTAAAGTTTTATATGAAAGTAATTATACACATTCCCATTTACCTTCAGGTTCTTTAAGTCATGGTAAAGCTTATTTTCAGAGACCTTGTTTAGGAGAAGGTCCTATTGGAGACACTTGTAGTATTCTTAGAGATGAAAATAATGAAAATATATGGAGATTATTCTGTGTGGAATTAGCTAGATATGTTACAGTAGAATCTATAGCAGGAGTTCCTTATTACAGAATGGAAAATATTGGTAGAAATAATAGTAATAAAGAAATAATTCTTTCAGATACTCGTTATACAGTCTCTTCAGAAATTTCATTTATTGTAAAAGAAGCCATACGTAATCTTATAAATAGAAAAGTATTTACTTTTAAATATGTAAATAATACTTATAGCTTTGCTGCTAATGATGCTTCTTTAATTAGATTAATAAGTAATGAGTTTATAACAATTTATAATAAAAGATTTAATAATAAAGAACTTTCTACAAATTTAAATGAATTAATAAGAGCTAAAATTCTTATAAAAGCAGTTTTTTATAAAGGATGTTTTACTGAAGAAGATAGTAATAGACACAGTTCTTGTAGTCCTAGTACTGATGTCTTATTTACATTTAAGAATATACCTGTTAAAATGAAGATTATAGATACTGATACTACTATTGAATCTGTATATATTCTTAATGTAAAATATATTAATGTGGCAATACGAAATATATTAGAATTTATAAATTACAATTATGGACAAGAATATATTAAAGAAACAAGATAATACATATAAGTTAATTATTACTCCAGAACTAGAAGAAAAGATTAGATTCTTGTGTGCTAGATTTCCTAATAATGAATATAGTGGAGTATTATTCTATGATTATACTGGTAGATTTGAAGATAATTCTTTAGTATTAACTGCTAAAGATTTCTGTCTTATGGATTATGGTTCTGCTACTTATACTGAGTTTAATAAGAGTGCAGAAATCTGTAATTATATGATAGAACATGACTTATTAGAATGTCAGCAAGGTTTAATGCATTCACATGACCAGATGTCAACGTTTTTCAGTGGAACTGACCTTGGAACTCTTCAAGAAGAAGGTTCTGATATGAATAATTTCTTATCTTTAATTGTAAATAATGCTGGTCAATATACTGCGGCAATTACAAGAAAAGTTAAACATATTCCTCATGTAACAGAAGTACTTGAATATGAGTTCTTTGGTGAAGAAACTATTAATATAGGTAATGATGAATATGATGCTATAGAATCTTATGAAATAGAATATTTCTTCTTGAATATTGAAAAGCCTACTGTAAATATTGGTTATACAGACCTATTTAATAGAATTGAAGAAATTAGTAAGGATAAGACTAAAATTACAAATATTAGTAGAGAACCTCGTACTAATCTTATTGTTGACTCTACTTTAAAGGCAACACCTTTATATAAGGAAACAAATATACCTTTCTCTAAGGCTAATACTGCTGTTCAAGCAGGAGTAGATACAGATGAATCTATTGATTATAATAAGTATAAATTTAATGAAACAGACTTAAATAATATTGTTAAACAATTACTTATAGGTAGTCCTATATTTACTCCAAAAGACCTCAATGAATGGGTTCAAAAAATGCCTACAGTATTTTCTAAGAGATTTGGAGAAGGACAAAAAGGTTTAGCGAATTATAGAGCTTTTATTGGTTATTTTGTAGAATTTCTTGTAACAGAAGCCTTTGATGATAATTTAGCAGAAGAAGGTTATCTTGAAGATTCACAAATGGCTATATGTGCTTATGGTGTATTACAGAAATTACATACATTTAAAACTAATTCCTTTATTGAAGTTATAGAGGATGAAGTAGAACGTTTTATTATTTAAAATTATGAATGAAGAATCAACTATAACTCCACCTTTGGAGGTTAATATGGAACAAATAGTAAATACTACAGCTAGTATTCCAGAAGTTGCTATTGCTCCTTTAGAGGTAACAGAAAGAGAAACAACATCAATATTAGGACCTGAAGAAGTAGTAGAAGAAGAATCAGAATCTATATTATCAGAAGAAGATGAAGCTTTTTTGAATGAAGTTATTGAAAACCAACATCAGGAAATTCCTCCTATAAGTGAAGATTATCATGATGAAACTGCTAGATTTTCAGGAGCAGAATGGTTTAATAAAATTAAAGAGAAAATTATTATTGTAGGAGGTGCAGGAGGTATTTCTTCAAATGTTATATTTCAATTAGCTAGAATACACCCTAAGAGTATTTATATCTTTGATAATGATAAAGTTGAGGAAGTTAATCTTGCTGGACAAATGTTTGGTATCAAGGATATAGATAAATATAAAGTGGATGCCATAGCAGAAACTGTTAACTATTATAGTAAATATACTGATGTGTTTGCTATGCGAGAATTATATACTAGTAATAGTTTTACTTCTGATATTATGATTTGTGGCTTTGATAATATGGAAGCTAGAAAGGTATTCTTTAATAACTGGAAAAAACATGTAGAATTGCAGAAAGATAAATCTAAATGTCTATATATTGATGCCCGATTGTCATTTGATACTTTACAAATACTCACTATTGTAGGTACAGATACATATAATCAGGATAGATATGAAAAAGAATTCTTATTTTCTGATGAAGAAGCAGATGAAACTGTATGTAGTTTAAAACAAACTACTTTTATGGCATGCATGATAGCTTCTTTTATTGTAAATAATGTAGTTAATTTCTGTGCTAATGAAATTGTTCCTATGATAAAGCAATTACCTTTCTTTATAGAATATGATTGTAATATGATGTACTTAAAAGAAGAAGATTAATGATAAGTGAAAATATTAAAAATAATATAAATAGCTTTCTTGGTGTTACGTCAGCCTCTCTCTGTTCAACAGGTATACCTTTATTAGGAACAGAAAATAATCAATTTTCTCTATATATGACAAATCATATATTTAATGGTAAGATTACAGAGATTCCTATTTATAATTCTTTATCTTCGAGAGGAATAATTCCACTATTTACTTTTTCTTCTACTAGTATAAATGAAAGAAAAACTTTTGGTCCTCTCTTAAAAGAGTTAAGTTTTACTAGAGGAGCAGGAGCATTAAATAGAGTTAGAGATAAAGATGGTAATCTTTATTATGGAATGAGAGGTTTAATACTTAATAGTAATTTAGAGCCATTAGTATTATGTACTATTAGACCTCCTAGAACATCATCAGCTACCACAGAGCTTATACTTAGAGTAAGTCCTAAAGTTTTCAATAGTGACAATGTTGTATGTAAAGGTATTCAAAAGTATCTTATTGAATATTGTAGTACTGTCTCTAGATATTTTTCTATAGTAAGTGGTTTTACTACTATGACAGTTATCATTAACAATGATATTGATAAGTTTATAAGACATGTCAAGGCTCCTACCAATATTAATGTTAATGAGGAAATACAACAGCTTCTTGTAGATAATATAGATAAATTATGTCTTTAGAGGAATATTTTGGAGATTGGTTAAAAGTAATAGATAAGAAAGTATTATATGAGACAATTAATACACTTAATTCTAGCAATACTGTTAATTTGTGTCCTAATTATAATGACATCTTTAATTGCTTTAAAGCTTGTAAATTATCTGAATTAAAGGTAGTTATATTAGGTTTAAGTCCTTATCCACAATTAGGTAAGGCTACTGGAATTGCTTTTGGTAACAATATAAAAACACTTGATAAAGATTTATCACCATCCTTACAAGTTATAAAAGAATCAGTTATCAATTATGAAATTCCACAAAATAGTAGTATCTTTGACCCCAGTTTTGAAGATTGGGAGAAGCAAGGAGTATTAATGTTGAATTGTGCATTAACATGTAAAGCAGGTCTCCCTAGTTCTCATTTAGGACTATGGAGACCTTTTATATCTAAACTAATATATAATATGTCTAGGTATATGACTGCTTGTGTATATGTATTATTTGGTGAAGAAGCTAAAACTTTTGAACCTTATATCTCTCAATATAATTATGTAATTAAAGAAAAACATCCTTCATATTATGCTAGGAATCATAAGAAACTTAGATATAATTTATGGGATGAAATAAATAATCATTTAAACAATAAAATAAAATTTAAAAGATGAAAAAGTATTATTTTAAAGGTACTAATCAAGAAGTTAAATTAGGTGATAAGATTACACAGATTATTACCTGTAGTAATGGTAAGCAATTTAAGTGTAATAGTACTGTAGATGAAGCTACTATTGAAGATTTACTTAATAGAAATTCTATTGAAGCTAAGGAAGTTATTCCTGTACAGAAGAGTATATATAGAAAACATGGTAAAAGAGGTCCTATGCCAAAAGAACCTAATATTAAGGTAATTAATCTTAATAATAAAGAAGAATTTAAAGAGTTTATTAATGTTTTAACTGGTATTATTAGTGGCAAATGTTAATAAGAAGATTAGGAATGCTACTGTAAATAAACAAGGTAATATTACCTTTAAAAGTATATTGGAGAAAACCTGTTTCAATACATTAATTGAGGCAGGTTTTAATCCTCTATATGAACCTAAGAAACATGTAGTATTTCCTTCATTTAAACCTATTACTCCTTTTTATGATAAGGAAACAGATTCTCAACATGAAAAGAGAGTAAAAGAGTTAGGTAAACCTTCACCTAAATTACTTAGATTATGTGATGGACTTATACAGCCTATTACATATTTACCTGACATATATCTTAAATATAAAGATATAGATGTATGGATAGAATGTAAGGGATTCTCAAATGAAGTTTTTCCATATAAAAGAAAACTATTTAGGAAATACCTTGATAATATTCTTACTGCTACAGGACAAAAGAGTATTTATTTTGAGGTTTATAGTAAAAAACAGCTTTTACAAGCTATAGAAATATTTAAAGAATATGCTGAAAAGTCTTAAAGATATATCTTGGTTAGTAGATGAGCCTACTTATAGAGCTGATAAAGCTCTTAGTTATTCTACTATATCTAAATTTAAGAGAGAAGGATTTGAACATTTAGATACATTATTTGATAAGGTTGAAAGTCCTTCTTTATTGTTAGGTTCTTTAGTAGATTGTTTAACTACTGACCCTCCTGAAGAATATGAAAGAAGGTATTTAGTAGCAGAATTTCCTCCTATTACTGATAAAGTAGAAACTATTGTAAAATCTTTATTTAATAGTTATTCAAGTACTTATGATTCATTATATAAGATACCAGATAATCTTATTATAGATTCTACAAATATTAATGGATTTCAGTTAAATTGGAAACCAGAAACTAGAGCAAAAGTAATTAAGGAAAAAGCATCTGATTACTATAATTTATTGTACTTAGCTAAAGATAAAATCTTAATAAGTACAGAACTTAATGATATAGCACATCAGATGGCTAATGCTCTTATTGAAAGTTCTCAAACTGCATTATATTTTAAAAAGAATAATCCTTTTGATGATTGTGAAAATCTTTATCAATTAAAGTTTAAAGCAGAAATAGATGGTGTTCCTTATAGATGCATGATAGACGCTTGTAGAATAAATTATAAAGATAAGACTATTCAACCTATAGATGTAAAGACATCATATAAACCTACATATAATTTCTATAAGTCATTTATAGAGTGGAATTATGCATATCAATGTAGATTATATGCAAGAATTCTTAAACTTAATATTGAAAAAGATGAATACTTTAAAGACTTCACAATTTTACCTTATAAAGATATAGTAATTTCTAAGTCTAATATGATTCCACTTGTATGGGATTGTGATTTTACTTTTGTAGAAGGTACATTATATCTTGGTAAAAATAATCAAATTAAACTTGAAGCACCTTGGGAAGTAGGTAAAGAACTTTGGTATTATCTCTCTACAGGAGCCACAGTTCCTATGGGAATAAATATTGAAAGTTCAAATGATTTGAGAACTTGGATAGATAAAATGGAATAATGTTTAATTAAAATAATATATGACATATGTAATAAAAAGAGATGGTAGTAAAGTTAAATGGGATTCAAATAAAATAGTAAATGCTATTAGGAAGGCTTTTGAGTCCTGTAAGGAAGAAGACAAATTTAATGAGAATGAGTTTAAAGAATTTGCTAATGCCTTTACTACTGATAATATTAACACTGAAAGTATTCAAGATGCAGTAGAATATTATCTTATGGGTAATTATCCTAATATTGCTAAATCTTATATTCTTTATAGAGAAAAACATAAAGATGCTAGAACTAGAATTAAGAGATTACAATATATGGAAGAATATAAGAATAATCAGGAAAATGCAGCAACTTCTAGTAATACAGACCCTAATGCTAATACTGCTATTAAAAATGTAGCATCTCTTGAGTCAGAAGTATATAAAGATGAAAATAGACTTATTCAAAGACAAAGAATGAAGGATAAACTTAACGAGTTGTTTCCTGAATTAGCAAAGCAATATGAAAAAGATTTAAATAATCATATTATTTATACTAATGATGAAGCAAGTACTCCTGTACCTAAATTCTATTGTATGGCAGTAAGTCTCTATCCTTTAATGTTAGAAGGTGTAGGTAATATTGATGGAGTAACCCCTACTCCACCTAATGATTTAGAGTCATTTAGTGGTCAATTAACTAATCTTATATTTACATTGTCCTCTCAATGTAAGGGTGCAGTAGCAGTAGGTTCTTATTTTATAGCTTTAAATTATTATACTATTATGGAATTTGGAGATAAATGGTATGATAAGCTAGATTTATGTGCTACTAGTCCTTATATTAAAATTCAAAGAACAGTAAGAGATAGAATCTATAAAGCCTTTAGTCAATTTGTATGGGGTATTAATCAACCTGCTGGTAATAGGTCATACCAAAGCCCATTTACAAATATTTCATATTTTGATAAAACTTATTTTAAAGCAATGTTTGGAGAATTCTATTATCCTGATGGTACTAAACCAGAATGGAAAGCAATAGATACTTTGCAAAGATTGTTTATGAAATGGTTTAATAAACTTAGAACAAAAGCAATAGTAGCTTTTCCAGTGGAAACATTTGCAATGGTACATAATGGTAAAAATATTATTAATAAAGAATATAAAGATTTATGTGCAGAAATGTATGCTGAAAAACATAGTTTCTTTACTTATATTAGTGATAGTGCTGATAGTTTAGCTTCATGTTGTAGGTTAAGAAATCAAGTAGATAAAAATACATTTAGTCCTACATCAGGATTGACAGGTATTATGACAGGTTCTTGTAATGTAATTACTCTTAATATTAATAGAATTGTTCAGGATTGGTATAAATCACTAAATATAGGTAACCAATTCCCTTTAACCTACCACAAGTCTTTATCAGAATACCTATCAAAAATCCTTGAGAGAGTATATAAGTATCATATTGCATATAAAACAATATTATATGATTGGGAAGATGCAGGAATGTTTACTTGTTGTAATGCTGGTTATATTCATATTAAGAAGCTTTATTCTACTATAGGAATTAATGGTCTTAATGAGGCTGCTGAGTTCTTAGGTCTTAAAGTAAATAATAATAAAGATTATATTGAATTCCTTCAGCTTATTCTCTCTACTATAAAGGAGCAAAATGCTTTACATTCAATTAATGATAAGAAAAGACCATTCTTATTTAATAGCGAAGTAGTTCCAGCAGAGTCTCTTGCTAGTAAAAATTATAATTGGGATAAAAAAGATAATTATTTTGTTCCTTCTAATAGAAATCTATATAATTCTTATTTCTTCTTACAGAATGATACTAATATAAGTGTATTAGATAAGATGTATTTACATGGAAAGTCTACTTATCAATATACAGATGGAGGTTCTGCTTGTCATATTAATTTAGAAGAGCATTTAAGTAAAGAACAATATCTAAAATTGATAGATTATGCTATTAAAGAAGGTACTTCATATTTTACTTTTAATATACCTAATAGTAAATGTGAAGATTGTGGTTATATTACTAAGCATCCTATAGTAGAATGTCCTAAATGTCATAGTAAAAATATATCTCAATATACAAGAATAATTGGGTATTTAAGACCTATTAAACTATTTAGTATGGACAGACAAATAGAAGCAGGAACTAGAGTATATAATAAAAATATTAATGTGTAAACAATGATTAAGATATTAAAATTTGAATCTGATAGTTGCCCTCAATGTAAAGCTTTATCTGTTACTTTAGAAAGAATTACTAAAGAATATAAAACAGATATGAAGAGTATTGATATTGAGGAAGACAATAATCAGGATTTAATAAGAAAATATAACATAAGAAGTATTCCTACTTTAATCTTTTTAAATGAAGACCAAGAATATAATAGACTTGTAGGAAATCAATCTTATGCTACTATAAATAAAATAATTAATCATGATACAATCTAAAAGAATAGGTGTATTAGAATTTAGGGAGGCTAGTTATGTAGGTAACAAGCCTCCTTTTGTATCTTATGATATAGTTAAATGGTATCCTAATCTTTATTATGGTAAGGAAAATGAATACATAAAACTAAATCATGAATTTTATTGTTATCCTAAGAATACTGGTTGTAGAATACATAAGGATTTATTTAAAAGTAAAGAATTATGTATAGTATTAGCTACTTTTAGATATGATTATCAAGAAGAATGTTATAATCTTGAATTTATAGGAGATAGACCTCTACAATTAATTAGTTGGGATTATTTTAGAGAATTAGTTAAATATGGATTTGAGCAATTAAATCCTAAATGGTATGAAAAATGAAATATCAATATGCAAAAGTAACATTTCAAGAAATTCCTGATGAAATCACTTTATGTATTGCTATATCTGGATGTAAAGTTCATTGTAAAGACTGTAATCAGAAAAATCTTTGGAAAGATGAAGGTAAAGATTTAAATATACAGGAATTAGATAATCTTATTAATGCTAATAAAGGTATTACTTGTGTATGCTTTATGGGAGAAGGGGAAGAATTACCTATGTTATGGTACTATATTAAGATGACTAAAGAAGATAGTAATCTTAAAACTGCCTTATATATAGGTAGAGACCTTAATATGACTATGAAACTATATGGGGATTTCTTTAGTTGTTTAGATTATCTTAAAGTAGGTTCCTATATATCTAATTTAGGAGGTTTAGATTCAAAGACTACTAATCAAAGATTATATAGTCTTAAAGGAATAAAAACAGAAGAAGAGTTTACAGATTATGAAACTGTCTTTACTGATATAACTTATAAATTACAAAAATAGTTTAATATTTTAAATTAAAAAAGAATGAAATTAAAAATTAAAGTTAAGGAAATTACTGAAGGCTGTATGCCAGAAATCATTGAACAGGGTGATTGGATTGATTTAAAACTTGCAGAAGATGTAAGATTTACAGGTCCAGAAGTACAATCTAGAAAGATTAAATATCTTCCTTTAGGTATTGCTATGGAACTTCCTAAAGGATTTGAAGCTTATGTACTTCCTAGAAGTTCTACACCTAATAAGTGGAATATTGAACTTGCTAATTCTCAAGGAATTATTGATGAGTCCTATAAGGGAAATGATGATGAATGGAGATATATTGCTAAAGCATTTAAAGCTGTGGAAATTCCAAAGGGTACTAGAATTTGTCAATTTAGGATTATGCCTAAGATGAATGCAGGTATTTTAACTAAGCTTAAATGGTTATTTAGTAATGGTGTAGAGCTTATTAAGGTAGATAATCTTAATAATGATAATAGAGGGGGTATTGGTAGTACAAACTAATGATTTATATTGGTATTAGTATTATTGTTCTTTTAGCAGTTATGGGAGCATACATTATGTATGCTGCCTATGCTAAAGGTAAAGATGTAATGTCTTTTAAACAATCAATGGAATTATGTGATCTACCAATAATAACATTCTATATTGGAGAAAAGAAATTAAACTTTATATTAGATACAGGCTGTATACAATCTATGCTTGATGCTGATATTATAGATAAATATAAATTAAATGTTTCCTATATTGGAAAAAACTTTGAAGTATGGGGAGCTAACGGTAAATGTTCTACAGATAAAATGGGTGTTTTAGGTCTTTATTATAATAATAAGAAATTTGAAGAAACATTTGTTTGTAGTAGTACAATTAAACATACATTTAGTTGGCTTAAGCAGAATAAAGGTGTAATAGTACATGGTTTATTAGGTTCTAATTTCTTTAATACATATAAATATATATTAGATTTTAATAAATTAGAATTTAAAAGATGATAATTAAGGATTTAATAGTTCAAGTATATGATATAGAAATATTTCCTAACTGTTTTAGTTTGACTATTAAAAATACTGAAACAAAAGAATTTCAATTTTTTGAGTTATCTAATAGAAAGAATAATTTAGTTGATTTAGTACCTCTTTTTCTTGATAAAAGATATATATTTTGTGGATATAATAATATCCACTATGATAATCCAATAGTTAATTTTATAATTGAATATAAAGAAACATTAAAAAAGAGTACTAGGTTAGATATAGAATATAACTTATTTCAATTAAGTCAAACTATTATCAAAGGTGATTTAGAGAAATGGAAAAGATGGAAATATGCTAATAACTTTGAAACGTTAGATTTGCTTACAATGTTATTTTCACAGAAACTTAGAGTTGGTTTGAAAGAAATGCAAGTTACTATGAAATATTCTAATGTACAAGAATATGATGGTGATTTTGAGGCTCCTATACCAGAAGAGGATATTCCAAAGATGATACAATATAATATTAATGATGTTAATTCAACTGAGGAATTACTTTATAGATGTGAAAATGATATTAAATTGAGACTTAATATTGAGGAAGAATATGGAATTAAAGCTTTAAATAAAGATGGTGTTAATCTAGGTATGGAGATTCTTAAAACTAAATATCTAGAGAAAACACATAAAACTTGGAATGATATAAAAGATTTAAGAAGTCCTTGTGATAAGATAGCATTAAATGAAATTATTCTTCCTTTTATTAAGTTTGATAATCCTATACTAAAAGATTTACTTAATGAAATGAAACAACAAGTTGTTTCTCCTGATAGAAAAGGTTATAATAAACATTTTCTTATGGATAATCTTGAGTATTCTGTTGGAGTAGGAGGTATTCATTCTGTTAATAAACCTAGTATATTTATTGCCAAAGAAGATGAAGTTATAAGTGATGTGGATGTTGCCTCATTGTATCCAAGTCTTATTATTGAATATGGCTTTTATCCTCCTCATCTTGGTAAAGAATTTCTTGAAGTATATAAAGGAATTAAAGATGAAAGAATTGAAGCTAAACATAATGGTAATAAGCTTAAGAACTTAACATTAAAGTTAAGTATTAATGGATTAAGTGGTAATCTTCAATCAGAGTTTTCTTGGTGTTATTCTCCTAAGACAGTAATGAGAATTAGAATTAATGGACAGCTTTTATTATTAATGTTAGCTGAAAAGTTAATATCAATAGGTTGCCAGATTATTCAAGCAAATACTGATGGTTTATTTGTTCTTAGAAAAAAGAAAGATGAACAGAAATTTAAGGATGTATGTAAATGGTGGGAAAATCTTACTAGACTAGAACTTGAAGAAGATAGATTTGAAAGATTTTATCAATTTGCTATTAATGATTATTTAGGTGTTATTGAAGGATATAAAGATAGTAAAAATCCTAAATTATTAAAGAAAAAAGGTTTATTTATTGATAGTGTAACTTTAGGTAAAGGTATGCAACCAATGATTATTCCTAAAGCAATTAATGCTAATTTAGCTGATAATATACCTGTAGAAGAAACTATTAGAAATTGTAAGGATATTAATGAATTTATTACATATCAAAAAGTAGATAAAAAGTTTGCTGTACAATATATGAATAAGTTTATTACTCATATTAATAGATATTATGTATCTACTAATGGTGGTTATCTTTATAAATGTGAAGTAGAAGGTAATAAAATAGTAAAGTTTGCTAATATGCTTACAGCATCTGGAGTTACATTATGTAATGATATTACAGCTATAAAAGAATTCCCTAAAAATATTAACTATAAATATTATATTAAAGAAGCAAATAAAATCTTAGCTAAATTGAAAATTCAAGAACAAGGATTATTTTGGTAATATTCTTCCTCCTTACAGAACCAAAGAGTATTTTAACAATTAAATAAATAGTAATATGATTATTAAAAAAGGAGATAAATTCGAATGCATTAAAGATGTTATAATGGATAATAATCCAAAAGATATAGCTTATACTTCAGGTAAAATTTATATTAGTGAATTAGATGGATGTATAACAGATGATCAAAATAAAGTTAACCATTATTGGTCTAATGAAGAAAGTGAACAATATTTTATAAAATTACCAAAAAGTAAAAAAGAAATGGTTAATCATCCTTCTCATTATAAAAATAATAAGTATGAATGTATTGATGTAATGCTTGATATATTTGGTAAAGATAAAACAGCAGCTTTCTGTGAGTTGAATGCTTTTAAATATCTATGGAGAGCCAATAATAAAGGTACTGATATTCAAGATAAGAAAAAAGCTGAATGGTATATTAATAAATATATTGAATTAAAAGAAAATAAGAATGATTAACTATTTAAATATTTATTTAGTAAAGAAGGAGAGTTCAAAAGACTCTCCTTTATTATTTATGTCTTTTAGTAGAAATCATCCTATTTATAGAGCAGTAGTAGAAGCTATTGCTCCTATATGGACAGGTTATGAAGATGGCTATACAGAATTGACTTATGATAATTTAACTGAATGTATTAATTCTTTAGATAAAGAAACTAATCATATTGTAAATAAAATAGTAGAATATGAGAAAGCTGTACTGAAGAATCCTAAAAGTGATATTATTGAACAGTTAATTAAATATAAGGAGATTTATAAAGAAATGGAAGAAAATAATCATAATCTTGCATTTATAAGATGGTTTACTAATGATATTATTAATGGATATTCAGATTTTAGTAAGGTATTATGTAATATAACTTAATATGACACAAAAAGATAAATTAAGAGAGTCTTTTTTAGCTTTAGTATCCATTAAAAGTACTGCTAATAATATTATAGATTATTGTAGTGAATATAGTAGTGAAGCTGCTAATTATGCTCAAGAAATTAAACATAAATGTGAAGAAGTTCTTAAATTATTAAAATAATGGGAAATAATAGGAAAAGACTTATTTATAATATGGCTAAGAAGATATGTGATGCTTATATGACATATACTTGTAGTTGTGCATTTGTTGAAAATAATTTAGTAGATAAAAAAGTATCTCAGAAGTTTAAAGAACTTAAAGATGCTATTGTAGAACAATCAAATAGTATAAAATGAAAAGAATAATTCTTACAAGAGGTATTCCTGCCAGTGGTAAGAGTACTTGGACTAAACAAGAGGTTCTTAAAGACCCAGAACATTCTATTAGAATTAATAGAGATGATTTAAGAAATATGAGTGGTCAATACTGGGTTCCTGCAAGAGAAGATTATATTAAAGCTTGTAAAGGTACTATGTTGATAAATGCTATAAACTTTAAGTTTGATACTATCATTATAGATGAAATGAATCTTAATCCTAAAGAAACTGGATATTTAAAAGGAGTAGTTTCAATGATGAATGATACTTTCAAAGATAATAATGATAAGTATATAATTGAAATTAAAGATTTTACAAATATACCTTTAGATGTATGTCTTGAAAGAGATAGTAAAAGAGAAAATCCTATAGGAGAAAATGTAATTAGGGGTATTTTTAATAAATATAAAGAATTATATAATTTAAAAGAAACCAGTGATGAGTAATACACCAACATTAATGCAGAGTGAAGAAAGAAGTCTTAATGAATTAAACTCTGAACCAAAGAAAATTAAAGTAGATGTTACTGTAAGTATTACTATGAGTAAAACTACTACTATTGAAATTAGTGAAGGGGATGAAAATGATGATAATAAATTGCTCACAGCATTTGATTCTCAGAAGTATTCTCCTGAACAGATTAGAGCTATTCTTGAAGAATATAAACATAGAAAGAGTATTAATAATTTCCAAACTAAACTTAATGATTTAAGTGGTTGGGTAGTTGATGATAAATGTATTAATTTAGAATAATATGAGGTTAATTAATCAAAGTTATGAAATCTGTAATCAGACAGATTTTAGTATGTCTGGTATCTATAAACATATAGAGAAATGTACTAGAGTAGCTTATAAGAGTGAAGATAAAATTACAGAAGATAGTGCAGCATCTTTCATAGATAAGCTTCTTAAGATGAAGCATCTTGCTCCTATGGAATTTGGTACTATTCACTTTAAAATTCCTACTACTTTACTTAAGACATTTGCTGAAGATTTAATCTTTTGTAATTTATATAATGTAGAATGGATTAAATGTAAAACAGTAGATAATTATACCTACTTTACTACTAATTATAGACATTGGCTAGAGTTAGAAAAGAAAGTATCATATATTAGAGAGTACTTTAATTCAGAAGATAATGAATATTATCCTAAAAGATATACAGTAAAACTTATTACTAATAGAGCTGTAAGTCATGAAGTAGTAAGACATAGAACAATGTCTTTTATTCAGGAATCTCAGCGTTTTTGTGCCTATAATAAAGATAAGTTTAATAATGAAGTTACATTTATTAAACCTTGTTGGTTAGCTATAAAAGAAGGTACTTATACTGAAAAGAATTATCATGATAATTTCTATACTAGTAAAAATGTTGAGTATGATTTTATGATACATCTTCTTACAGCAGAGGCTACCTATTTTAAGCTTCTTAAAGAAGGTTGGAAACCACAACAGGCTAGAGTAGTATTACCTAATAGTACTAAAACAGAATTATATATGTGTGGATTTAAAGAAGCTTGGGAACATTTCTTTGAACTTAGAGATAACAAGATAGTTGACCCACAGATGTATGATTTAGCACATCCAATGCATCAAGATTTTATTGATAATAAATATTTATAATTATGTTTGAAAAAGGAATTATGATTGAAAAAGAAATTAAAAAAGGTGATATTCTTAGTGAAAGTTCTCATTATAGAGTAAAGAATATTCTTGGTAGTAGTGTTATTCTTGAACACTTTGAAAGTAAAAATGAAGTAGCTATTGATAAGGATTATCTTCATAATTTCTGTAATACTGCTGATGTGTATACTACAGAAATAAAAGTTACTAAAGAAGACAAGAAAGATGGTACTCCTGGAATTAGAAGTATATGGGAGAATATTCATAGTAGTAAGGTATTTACTGTATGTTTTAAGAAGCAAGATAAAGCTAAAAGTGCTAAACAATTTAAAACAGAAGTAGATACTCTAGCTGAACAAATATGCCAAGAAATTGATAAGGTTAAAAATTCAAAGAAAGGTGTAGCAGATTGGGCTAAGAAAACTCTTTATACTCTTATGAATAATCCTATTCCTAAGATTGTTGAAGGAGAAGATAGAGTTCTTAGAGGATATAAAATTCAATTTGAATCTAGAGATGGTAAGTATCAGTGTATTGATATGGATATTGAAGATTCAGAAAACAATGTAAGATTAGTCAATATTAATACTATTAAATGGCTTATTATTGATAATACTAAATACATTGTTCAATAGTTTTAATTGTTAATAATGTTAAGAAGGTACTATAAGCGATTTGTTTATAGTACCTTTAATTTTTACTAAAAAGTTTTGCAACTAACTATAAAAGTTGTATCTTTGCAAACAAATAATTTAATTAAATATAAAGAATATGGCAATACATTGTATGTTACTCACTGGAGATAATATTAGAATAGTACAGAATTTCTTAAGTGAGTTTAAAGACAAGTATGATTGTATGCAGACTTTTGATATGGTAAGGTCTATGATTAGTGCTTGGCAAAGTGCTAATTTTAAAGATGGTGAAGAACCTACAATGCCTACAAAAGATGAGATAGAGAAATTTATACAATCACAATTAAGTAAAGATAAACAAAGTCCTGTGGCTCCTGTAAGGAGTACTAATATAGCAGATTATGTTAATACTGAAGGTAAAGATAAAGGTTTTCTTACTGAAAAAGGAGAAGAACTTTTAAGTACTACTTTTGATAAGAGTAAGTTTAATAAGGGGACTAATAAAGTAAGTATATATCCAGGGGTTAATGGTACAGAAATTAGAATAGACTGGACTAGTCCTAGAACTGGAAATTCTGCTTCTGTTATTTATTATGGGAGTTCTACAAGAAAAGTTTGGGACTTATTTAATTCTAAGGGAGGTAATGTTACTGACATTACTAGTGATATATATTGGGATGCTTTGAATAAGATTATTCCTAACTCTCTTAGGGAGTTAGTAGAATCTGGTAAATATAATGAATTAGATACTACTGCTATAGAGACTGATACTAAGACTCTTATAGTTAAAAAGACTGCTCTAGAAGATTATTTTGAAAAAGAATATAATGTATTTAAACAAGGTAGAAATTTAGATTATAATACTAAACAGATTAATAAAGCTTTATCTCCTGTACAGGAGAATGGAAAAATAACTCCAGTAATTACTACAGAAGCAACTCCTTATACTAAAGGATTACCTCAAAAGAATCCAAATACTGCATATTTATTTACTGAAAATGCTCAAGCATATGTAACTTCCCTACAATTAGATGATTCTTGGATAGAAAGAGGTTATAATAAAGGTAATAGTGTAAAGACAGGAGTATCTGATGTAAGAGGTACAAATCAAGCAGGTATTAGAGCTTCTAGTTATAATACTTATGGAGCTACTAATATTAGTAGAAATGCTTTTGGTATTATAGTAAAAAAGTATCAGCAAAAACTTAGTCAATCTTCTTTTTTATCAAAAGAAGGACAATTTGAAGATATTGATTCTGATTTTGAATTATTTAAGCAATTAAACTTACATATGTTTAATAATCTAAATAATTTTAATGCAGAAAATATAGTATTACCAAATCAAATAGCATTAGGAAAGTCTGCTTTACCTCTTAGATTTACAGAATGGTTAAAAGAGGAATTAAGTAAAAGATTTAATGCTAATTTTATAATAGAAAAAAATACTAGAGCTGATTATGATGGTTATGGTATTAGAGTTATAAATGCAAATATTAAAGTAGAAGAAGCTCCTATACAGGAAGATAATAAATCATATGCTGAGGATTTAGCTAGATGTGCTAGACAAATGTCTCCTATAGAAAGAAAACATAGAGTAGAAAGAATTACTAGAATGTTTTCATCTATAGTAAATAGTAAATTAAAGGATAAATTAGCTTCTTATAATGATAAAATCCAAGCAGAAACTAATCCTAAAGTAAAGAATGATTTATTATTTGGTAGAAAGAAAATTACTAGATTCAGTGTTATTAAGTCTGAAGGTGTACAGAGTATTATGATGGAAGTAAGAAAAGCTTTTCAAGTATATGCTGATGCTCCTTTAGAGACAAAGATAGCTATAGAAAAGCAACAAATATTAAGTATTAAACCTAATCTTGATGATAGGATAGCTACTAATATAGCTAGAAATGTTGCAGAAAGAAAAACTAAAGCTTTTCAAAATGTACTTAATAACTTTCAAGTATTAGCAGAAGAAGCATTAGGAAACTTAGCATTAACTGAGGGTATTTCTGTTAACTTAAATAGTAACTTTGTACTTAATACTCAAGAGAATAGTGATACTTTCAATGAGGATGGTAAACAAACTAATCAAGGAGATGTATTTGAGAAAGAAGAATCTTTGAAAGATGGATGGATGACTGATGTTAGACAGGTAGCTACTTTTGATAGTCTTACTGCTAGAGTTAGACAAGCCATAGGTAATATGGTAAGATATGATTCTACAGGCAATGTTGATAGAGATGATTTAGGAGATAATATCTATCTTAATGCAGGTTATGTACATTCAGAATTAATACAGGCTCTTAGAAATATGATTAGTGCTGAAGATATGATTCCTATGCTTGAACAACTTAGTAAAAAGAAGGTTTGGGTAAAGCAGATTATTAATGAATTAAATAATGATAATCAACTGTTTACTGAGTTTTATAGAGCATATAGAAAGGATTATGTCAATTACTTTATTCAGAAAGTAAGTACTAATAGTGATACCTCTACAAGTACTAAAGTAATGTCTATTAATGGTGCAGAAGGTACTTCACATTATTTTGATGAATGGAGAGATAACTATGAATATGGTAATGTTCTTACTACAGATAGTATATATGATAAGAATGGAGACATTCAATTAAAGAATGCTAAAGTAGGTCTTGATTTAGTTAATGAATTACTTGATATATTTGAAGACAGAGAAACTATTGCTGAAAATCTTACTGATGAAAATATAGCAAGAATTAAGAAAGCTATGAATATGTTAGGTGCTAGTGTAGATTCAGAAACACTTGAAAATGCATTAAAGTTTAACTTAGATAATAAAGCTTTCAAGCCAGCAGTTAATGTCTTATTAAGTAATTTAAGAACTATTTATTATGACTTAAATAAAGGTAATGAGAAAGTTAAAGATGGTGAATATATAGACTTACTTAATATTCATGGTACTGCCTTTAATAATATTGCAGAGGTAATCAATAAAGTAGATGAAGATACTATTGAATCTAGTGTAAGACAAGGTGATAAAACTATGTATGCTCATATTAATCCTTCTTATGTAACAACTCTTATTAAGAAGTTACAGAGAGAAGATACTTATAAACAGGTACTTGATGATTATAGAGTATGTAATTGGTTTAATAAGAATGGTAAATGGAGAAATAGTATATTAGAAGAAATTGAAAATAATGCAGAAGTAAGAAGTAATTTAAAGCATGTAGTACTTCTTCAATATAATAGAAAGGAATATAATGCTTGGACAGATTTAGATGCTACATTAGCCTTATATAATATGTATATGACTGGTGCAGCAGACAGAAGTGGAAGTGAAACTTATGGTTATTATCAAGTACCTATGTTATCTGATGCACAATCTGCTGAGTTTATTAAATTCAAGAGATATAAGAAGGGATATGAAGAGAAGTTACTTGATAAGTTTAAAGACTTAGTATATCAGGAGATTGATAGAATTAATCTTGTTAAAGAAAGAGCTACTACAGATAATCATATAGACCCTATTGCTAACTTTGATATGAATGGTAAAAAGATGGGAGGCGCAGAATTTAAGTTCTTCCCTGAATTAAATCAGAAAGGTCAAAGTGGTAAGACATTCCTTCAAGCTATAGATGAAGCTAAACAGATATCTATGGATGAAGTTGATAACTTAATTAAAAATACTATTAAGTCTATAATGGATAGTAGATTTAAAGAGGCTATTCAACACTATAAGGATATTGGTCTTTATGATAGAATTGGTACAGAGAAGAATGCTAGATTTAAGCATGTAAATGTTTATTCTGAGGAAGGAATGAATGATAGAATGAGAGAATGGTTCTGGAATAGTACTTATTTTACTTCTCAATTTATTGAACTTACAACTACTGATTTAGCTTATTATAAAAATCTTGAGGACTTCCAAAAGAGAAATAAGCAAGACCATGCACCAGCAGAAAGACTTAATACTCTTGCTACTTGGAATGGTAAATCAGTATTAGTAAACAATGATGGAAGTAGAAGAACTACTAGAAGAGTTATTTATCTTAAAGATAATATTCTTCCTGCTAATAGTATGGATAGTATTAATGAGATACTTGAAGCCAGAGTTAAAGATAAGAATGATGCCTTTACTGCTTATGATAAAGCTGCTATTATGTCTATATTTAATAAAGTCAATGTAGCAGATGCACAAGCTTATAATACATTACCATCATTTAGGTCTACTCAAATTATGGCAGGTATGTGGTCTGATGCAGAAGAAACAGCCTACAATAATATTATGAATAATAAGTGGACTGCAAGTGATTTCTTAGTACTTTGGAATACAAGAAAACCATATCTTTATACTCAGAAGAATCAACCTGATGGTATGGGTGGAATTATGAAAGTTCCTACTCAACATAAGAATTCTGAGTTCCTTCTCCTTACAGGAGCAATGTTTGGTCAAATACTTCATTCAAGTAAATTGCAAGCTCTTAATGACTTTATGGTAAAGAATAATATAGATTCTGCTATGTTTGAAAGTGCTGTAAAGGATGGCTTACAAGGTACAATTAATCTTAATGATGCTACAAATTATGCTTCTACTATAGCTGTCCTGGAAAATGTAACCAGGCTTAATGGTAAAGAAAATCCAAATGTAGTACATGAATTTGATTATAATGATTATGGTATTCAGACATCTACTCCTGAACATGGTATTGATAAAGTACAACTTGTAGGTACTCAGATTAGAAGATTAATTAGTTCTGATATGAATCCTAATAGAGACCCTAACTTTAAATTAAAATATAAAGATAGGGAATTTACACAAGAAGAATGGATGAATTATTTTAATGCTATCAATACTGCTAATATTCAAGAAGCTTTTAAGGAAGTATCTGATAAGTTTAATGATATTCATGAAGTTGAGAAAGAACTTATAAGAGAAGTAAGAAGTAATCCTAGATATGGAACAGACTTAATTAGAGCATTAACTCTTGATGAGAATGGTAACTTTAATATTCCTCTTATAGACCCTTCACAGACTTTAAGGATACAAGCATTACTTAACAGTATATTAAAGAATAGGGTTACTAAGCAGAAGATTAATGGTGGAGCATTAATTCAAGCTTCTCCTTTTGGTCTTGATGAAAGTAAACAACCTCAAATTGTTTATAATGAAGATGGCTCTATTAAATATTTTGAAGCTTATCTTCCTTGTCCAACAGAAGAATTATATAATGCTTTACTAGACCCTAATACTCATGAACTTGATATTAATAAAAAGGATAGTAAAGGTAATTATATAGTACCAGAAAAGTATAGAGAAGTAATAGGTTATAGAGTTTGACTAAAAGTTGAGACTCGCTTTAGTAGAAATACTAATGAATAATAAATTGGGTGAATTGCTGGAAAATCCAAGTAATTAATTAAATAATATTAAAATATTTTGTTATTATAGTGTTTTATAGTACCTTTGTACAGTAATTTAAAACAATATAATATGATAGAATTTTATAAGATTAAATCTAGATTTGGAGAATTTTCTAACTATAAAATAAATAGAAAAGGTGAAATTTTATGTTGGAATTATAGACGCTCTGATATTACAGGTATTATTAAACCTTATATGCATACAGATGGTTATTTACAAGTAAAACTTGTAGATGATAATGGAACTAGTCATAGTATAAAAGTACATACATTAGTAGCTGATACTTTTATTCCTAATCCTAATGATTACACAGATATTAATCATAAAGATGAAGATAAAACAAATAATTCAGTAGAAAATTTGGAATGGTGTACAAGAGGTTATAATAATACATATAATAATAAAGCAATAAAGATAGGTTTAAAATTAAGAAATAATGAAAGAAGTAGAGCTTTAATAGCTTTAGATGAAAATAATAATATTATTTACGAATTTCCATCTGTTAGAGAAGCTGCAAGGTTTTTAAATAAACCTAAAGCAGATTCTAATATACATAGTGGTATTAGAAAAAATCAGAAACGCTATGGTTATTATTGGAAATTTAAAGATTAATTATGGATAATCAGCAGCCAAGCTAAACTTAGGTTAAAAGAGTTTAGAAGGTTCAGAGACTAGAAAGGTGAGCCTAACAATAATCCTTTCCACGAGTGCCCAACATCCTATATGGATGAAGATATAGTCCGTGCTTCATAGTAATATGAAGAATTACAGTATAAACAACTGTAAGATAACAAAACAACCAACTGAGGATAAGTATTCTATGCAACATATTAGAATAAAGGGATTCTTACCTAGACAAGTAGGTAGTGTAATTATACTACCTAAAGAGATTACTTCTTTAGCAGGAAGTGACTATGATGTTGATAAAGTCTATGTAATGTTTCATAGTTTATTTACTAAGAATAACTATAACATTAAGAAAGCTTGGGATGATTTTTATCAGTTAGAATCAAGTAAAGATATTCTTGAAGAAATTGATAGAAATTTTGGAGAAGGTTTACAGGATTATATTAATAGATATTATAAAGGTGAAAATCTTGAACTTTGGGAAATGGAAGATATTACTGAAGAGTTTAAAGGATGGTTAAAATCTAGTAATGTCAAGAGATATAATTTATCTGAAACTGCTCAAACAAGATTCTCTGAATGGTTTAATAAGAACAAATCCAAGTACTTAATAAATAGTTCTTTTAGTACATATGATTATGACTTTGATAAAATAGAAGGAAATGACAAGTTAAGTATTTATAATAATGCAAAGGCTAATAGTAAGAAACAAAGAGATTCTTTGATGATTGACCTTATGTGGAGTGTATTATCACATAAAGATACTGCTAAGAGTATTCTAGAACCTGGTGGTTTTGATAAACCAAAAAAGGCTGCTAGAATTAATACTATCTTATATAATGTTGATAAAGAAACTCTTACTAAATTAGGAGGTTTAAAAGGACTTGAGAAACTTAGTCTTGATGAACTTGATAATTTAGCAGATAAATATAAGGAAAAACTTAATCCATTAGTACCTACTACTTGGGTTACTCTTCATCAAAGAAATATGTCTGGTGCATCACTTATCCCTATGGCTGCTACTAATAATGCTTCTCATGCATTAATGCAGCAGACTAAACTTGGTATTAAAGGTGAATATCAGTTAACATTTAATGGTCATAAATATAACTCTTTACATGATATTAAGAATGCAGATAATGAGTTTATTACCAGAAATATTGCTAGTTTCTTGGCAGCCTTTGTAGATAATGCAAAAGACCCTATTGCAGGTGATATGAACTTCAATGAAATTACTGCTTCTAGTGCATTTGCATTATTAAGAATGGGTGTAGGAATTAATACTATGTCACTTATAATTAATCAACCTATTGTAAGAGATATAGTAAAAGAAGTACAGAATAATAGAGTATCATTAGCAGAAGCTATTATTAATACTATTAATAAATATAAGAACTATAATAATGGTACTAATGTTAATAATTATTATACTAAAATAGAAGATTATAATTTTAAAGATGAAGACTTAGCAAGTAATATTATAGCAAGAAAAGATGCAGATACAGCTAATACTAGTGAAGGTCATGAATTCTATGCTAATCAATTAAAAGTAGGCTTTATGTTTGCAAGACTTAATAAATTAGCAGGTGATTTGAATGAATTTACTAATGCTACTAGAGCTGATACTCAAAATGGTGGAGCAGGACCTTATATCTCTTCAGATATAATTAATATTGAGAAAGTTGAAAAATTATTGATGGCTCCTATAAAAGATGCTAATTACTCTCTTACAGGAATATTAGGATTACTTTCATTTAATTTAAATGAAGAAGGTATTATTAATAGTCCATTACCTATATTACAGGCATTCTTTACCTATGGTGTAGAATCTACTGAGAAGTTATTCAATAAGTATTTTCCATACTATAATAATACTTATACTAGTATTATAAGTACTATAAAAGATATGACTAGATATGGTAATTTAAATGAAAAGCAGAGAAATAGTATATATAATGATTTTATCAGTTATATGCTAGCAGAAACTAGTGAATATAATTATAAAGATGAGGAAGGTAATCCTATATCTGAAAGAAAATATTATATCACTAAATTCCCTGCTGAGTTTGATGCTTTCAAAAAAGCTCATCCAGAGTTATCTCAGTTACCTATTATAAACAGAGTAAAATATAATAAGTTTACTAAATATAATCCAGCACCATCTCTTACCTTTAGTAATGTAGGTAGAATTACTGATATACAGAAGCAAGACTATATTAGAAGTTGGGAAACACTTATGAATATTAATGATGAATGTAGGGATATGGCTATTAAGTTATTTCTTTACTGCAATTATAAAGGTTTAGGTTTTAGTCCTAATGGATTTAGTCATTTAGCTCCTGTAGCAGTAAAAGAGAATACTGGTAATTATATAGAAACTCTTGAAGATATGTACTTTGAGAAAGCTGATGTAACTACTTTTATAGGTCAATATTTTAGAAATCATTTAGATGATAGAACATTAGTACCAGATATTACTGGGGCATCTTATGTAAGTGAAGTTAATCTTGAAACAGAAAATTTTGATGTTAAAGTTGATTTCAATTCATCTATGGATGATAAAAAAATTGCTAAACCATTTGATGATAAAAGTGCTCCTGAATATTTACCTTATGTTCATATTAATTATAAGGGGGCTGATTTATACTTTGAAAGAGTAAATGAAGCTAAAGATTTAATAGCTTCTTATCAAAGAATACAACCTTTAGGAGTAAAGAATCAATATGTAGAGTATGATAGTAATGCTAGTGAAGATATGGAATCAGTAGTACCTAAACCACAAGCATATAAAGCTAATCTTAATGATTATGTTGATAATACAGATATTACAGATAATCAAGATATGGCTAATTTTGTTATGGAACAACAGCAATCTGCACAAGCAAGTTTACTTGCTGTAATTAAACAGAAAGCTGCTGAAAATGGTTATACTGAATCACAACCTATTGATAAACTAGAGCAACTTCCTCCTATAACAGAGGATGAACAAGGAAATAAATTCTGTGATAATGTAATAGCAAGATTATAATATGAGTAAATGTACATTTATACCAACAAATAAAGAGGGGAATATCCCCTCTTTATTTACACAATTAAAAAGTTATTTTGGAAATACTAAACAAGCATTATATTACTGGCAGAGAGTTAAATCTCCAGAGTTTAATAAAACATTTCCAAATGTTAGATATGATAATGAAGGTAATCCATTAATGGAAGACCTAATGTATAAAGTTGGCTTGGATGGTCTTAAAGATGAGCTTAGCCAGCTAAAAAATTTAAATCAGCATAATAGTCCTGTAGCTAGAAATTATACTAATGTAATGAATCTAGAGGAACAAGCTGTGTCATTTAATAGAAATAGTCCTTATAGAAGTAAGTTCTTTGCAACAGTAACTAATGTAGAGGATAAAGTAAAGTTATCTATAAGACCTATAAGAGAAAATAAAGAAGATATAGCTCATAAGATTGAATTCAATAGTAAGTTAAATAGGAGATTAGAAGGACTATTATCTGACTGGGGTATAGGAGTCGGTGCATTAAGTGAACTTGAAGAAAAGCAAGGAATTAATGGTATAACAGATTTTGATTGTGCAATAACTACTGCTAATGGCTTAAAGACTTTAATTAGAGTAGCTAAGGGACAAAGAGGACAAGATGTATTACCAGAAGAGTTTGCACACTTTGCAATAGAAGCAGTAGACACTCCATTAAAAGCTAGAATAACTAATATACTTAGTGATGAGAATATACTTGAGAGAATCTTTGGTGATACATATCAAGATTATATGAATAAGTACAATAATAATCTTGACTTAATGGCTGTAGAAGCATTAGGTAAGATTATGGCTGATGTACTTAATGATAAGGAAGTATTTAATCCTAATAAAAGATTATTTGATAGGTATCTTAATCAAGTAAAAGATAAATTCAAAGATAAGAATACTGATGATATTGATAAAATAATTAATGAAGTTAAAGTTCAAGTATATAATTTAGCTAATGATATAGTAAATAACAGATATACTATGAACATCAGTACTAAAGAACATAATACTAAGTTATATAATCTTACAAGTAATGTTAATAAATCAGCTAAAATACTTGAAAAAATTCTTGAACAAGAGCTAAAGAGATTGAAAGTATATGGTGATAAGAAAGATTTTGGTGCTGCTCAGCAAGTATTTATAAATAAATTACAAGCAGATTTACAGAATCATCAAGAGATACAAGGTATTCTTGAATATATGGATAATAGTCTTAGTGTTCTTGGTAATCTTGAAAAGAGAATGGCTAAAATTGGTAGTGGTGAATTATCAAAAGAAGAAGAATTTAAAGCTCTTAGAAATGTAAGGAACTATCTTAATTCATATGGTGTCATTATGAATGACATTAGAAAACAGATGAATGAAGCTTCTAGAGAAGGAGATGATAGCATTAAAGAAAATATTAAGGATATTCTTAATCAGAATGATATTATAATAAAAGACTTATCATCAGATTTCTATGAGATAGCTAAAGATAAGTTTACTGAATTTATAAGACCATTTGTTGGTGACGGTTTAGCTATAACTATTGGTAGAGATAGATATAAGAAAACTTATACAGCAGAAGAATTAGTAACTTCTATGGATAGAGATATTACCTTAGCTGATAGATGGTTAGATTCAATGGCAGATTCTTCTGACCCTATGTTACAGATTTATGACCAAGTTGTAAAGAAACAAAAAGGGGAAGCTAGACTTGATACTATTGAAATGGCTAAAGAAATTCAAGCTAAAGCCAAAGAACTTGAAGATAGAGGAGTAACTGATACTTCCTTTATGTATGAAAGAGATGAAGATGGTAATCTTACAGGTTATTTTGTACAAAAGATTTGGTGGAATAAATATAAGAATACTAAGAATACATTCTTTAAAAAGTTAAAAGAGAAATATGGAGATAATCCTGAAGGCTTTGAAAAGATTGCAAGAGATAATGAAATCAATGAATGGTATAAGGAAAATACCTATAAAGATAAATTTGGTAATAGAAGACCTCTTATAGAAAAGTATGCTAATCCTGCTTGGAATAAACTTACAGAAGCACAGAAAGAATATCATAGTTATATGATGGAATTAAAGTCTAAACTTGATGGTGTATTACCTAATTCTTCTAGTGTATCTGTAGGTAAAGCTCCCCAGATAAGAAGAGATTTCTTACAGAGATTTACTGGTTCTTCATTATCTAGTCAAGGTAAATACTTCTGGGAGAATATGAAAGATTCTCTTGTAAGAAGAGAAGATGATGTTGAGTATCTTGATAAATCTGTAGTAATGGATTTTGAAGGTAATCAGGTAATGAGGTTACCAGTATATTATACTAAGGATTTGCAGGATATGAATGACTTATCTCTTGATACTACATCATCTATGATAGCTTATATGGCTATGGTAAATGACTTTAATAGAATGAATGAAGTTATTGATACTCTTGAAGTAGGAAGACTTGTATTAGCAGAAAGAAGAGTTAATCAGACAGAAGGTAATAAGACTAAGACTGAACATTTTAATGTATTAGGAAGACAGATACATAATGTACTTACTAAGAAAGGAGATTCTACATACTTTATGCAGAAATTAAATACATTTATGGAAATGCAAGTCTATGGTATTACTCATAAAGATGAAGGTTCTTTAGGTAAAGTAGATGTAGCTAAAGGTGCAGATTTCTTGAATAGAATGACATCATTAGGTACTACAGCTTTAAGTGTTCTTACTGGTACTGCTAACTTATTACAGAACTTAACTATTGATAGAATTGAAGCTACTAGTGGTAAATTCTTTAATCATTCAGAGTTAACTAAAGCAGAAGCTATATATGCTAAGGAATTACCTGCATTCTTAGGAGAATTTGGTAATAGAATAAAGACTAATAAACTAGCTTTATTCAGTGAATTATTTAATGTTCCTCAGAATTATAAGTCAAGTGTAAGAGATGTACAATGGAATAGAAAGACTTGGGCTTCAAGATTATTTAATAGTAATGCTCTTTGGTTTACTACCAGTGCAGGAGACCATTTTGTACAACATAGAGCTGCTATTGCTTTAGCATTAAGATATAAATTAAAGGATAAAAATGGTAATTCTATTGATTTATGGGATGCTTTAGAAGTAGTTCCTATTAATAAAGATAAACCTAAATTAGGTGCTAAGTTACAGATAAAACCAGGTATTACCAAGATGGATGGTAGTGCTTTTACTAGAGCCGATATTATTAAATTCAGTAATCAAAATAGAGCAGTTCAGAATATGAATTATGGTATCTACAATGATGAAGATAAAAATGCTTTACAACAAAGAGCAGCAGGAAGACTTATAATGTTCTATAGAAACTGGATGAGACCTTTATATCTTAATAGATTTGGTAGAGGTAAATATAATTATGATTTACAGGACTATACTGAAGGTTATTATATGACTATGGGTAGATTTATATATCAATCTATGAAAGACCTTAAACAATCAGAGTTTGATATTATCAGACAATGGAAACATTTATCTGATATTGAGAAGGGTAATATAAAGAAAGGTCTTACTGAATTAGGTTTCTATTGGTCATTATATGCTATTATTGCTGCATTAGGTGTAGCAGGAGGTGATGATGGTAAACATAAACCTTGGTTTGCAAGAATGTCAAGTTATGCTTTACTTAGATTAAGAACTGATATGGGAGTATTATTACCTAGTCCTTCAATGATTGATGAGGGATTGAAGTTCTTTAAATCTCCATTTGCATCAATATCTTATATAACTAAATTAAGAAAGATATTAAATTTAGTTGACCCATCTGTATATACAACTACTGTTAATAGTGGTATATATAAAGGATATACAGAAGCAGAAAAGATTGGTTTAGATTTATTACCATTCAGAAAACAGATTGTTAATTCATTAAATCCAGATGAACCAGCAAGATGGTATAAATAAAAAATAAGGGAGGAGGTTTACACCTTCTCCCTTTTTTATTTTAGCTTAAACAATTAAGTTCTGATTCTCTTTGCTTTGATAACATATTGTTCCAATTTGTTTCATTCATATTCATAAGTTTAAGTAAGTCTCTAGTATCCTTACTTAATTCATTCCACTTCTTTAATGCTTCAGGATTATCTACTACAATATTACCATCTACATTTCTACCAGTTTGTTCTTCTACATCTGTTCTAGGCTTTATTTCTTCTTTACCCAATGTACCATCAGGAGCTTCCTTATTATAAGTATTGAGTAAACTCATTGCTTTTAATAAATCTTCCTCAGCACTCTGTTGTCCTGTAGAAGCAGCATTAGACTTGATATTATCTACAATATTAATAGGAGTAGAAACTGGAGTTACAGTTTTAATTTCTGGTTTAGTTTCTGGTTTAATTTCTTCTTGAGGTTTAGCATTAACTAAACCTTCTTGAATAAATGCAACTTTATTATCTTGTATAGTACTAGCCCAAGTTTTCTTATCCTTTTCTAATTCTTCACTATTAAGAAGCTCTCTTCTACCATTCATATGAGTAACTTCACCATTAGGAAATACCATATAAGGAGAATAGAAAGTAGTAATCTTCTTGGTAGAATTATTAGTAGATTTAACTTCTTCTATATAAGCTTTAATTTCACTACCGTTAATAGTAGTTACTACAGGTAAAGTACTTATATCTACTTTAACTTTTTTAGTATCAGATAATTCTAATGTCTTAACATTACTTACAGGAATAGTATTGTTATCTACTTTAGGAGTACTTACAGTAGTACCTTGCATAAATTCACTAGGTTGATAAGTAATATTGACTGTTGGTTCTGCATTAAATGCAGTAATACCTTTATCATTATAATTGATAATTAAAGGTATTAAAGCCATATTAACTACAGGTGTACCATATCTACTAGTAAATAAGTCATTATAAGCACTTAATTGTCTAGTATATTGCTCTTGAGTACTTCTTATTTGTCTATTATGCCATATAGTAGTATAATGAGTATCAAGCTTACCTTCATCAGTATAGAATCTATATTTAGATGTTTTGAAATCATAGAATCTAAATTCTCCTGTATATTTATTATAAGTCAACAAGTCTAACTCCCCAGCAATTCTCTTATCACCAATCTTATTAAATACAACTATACCATTAGCAATAGGAATTTCACCATTATTATCAAAGTATTCCTTTAATGATTTAGCTCTTGATTTAAATCTTTCAAATACTTCATTAGACATATTATCTGGCTTCTGTATAGCATCAATGTCTCCTTCAAAAGATTGTCTCATTAAATTATCAAATTCCTGACCATATTGTAAAGCTAAAGTATTAGGAGTTTGATTCTCATCTCTCTTCCAAGATTCACCTATTACATTATGTACACCTTCATACTCATGATATTGACCATCATCTTCAAGTATTTGATATATATGTCCTTCTCTACCTTCAATAGTATTATCAGGTCTTCCATTATCTAATCTCTTAACTTTAGCTTGGTCTTCCTTTAATCTATTTAAAGTATGATTCATTTTATCTATAACAGTAGGTCTATTATTCATATTATCTTCATACATCTGTTTCTGCTTTTCATTAGCATAAGATTTATGAGTTACATCCATATAATGACCATTAACTTTAGTAATACCATTATAGATATAAGGACCATTTACTGCACTACCATTAAGCTCATAAGCAGCAGCTAAATCAAATATTAAATTAGCTCTTTTAGGTACTACAACACTTTCACTACTATCATAGATTTTACCATCTCTTACAAAGTAAGTATTCTTACCTAATGTTACTTTAGTACCTTCCTTATTTCCTGTAGGAGAGAATGTACCTTTAGGATTAATAGCGTCTTTCTGATTACCCTCTTCATCATAATAATTGGTAGTAAACCAACTATTAGTCATTTGAGTATCTACTAAGTGAGTATAAAGTATATCATCATTAACTAATTTTTCATTATAGTCTCCCTTATTAATCTCATTCTTATCAATATTAAAAGGAGTATTTAATGAATATAAATATTTAAGTATTTCATTATAAACATGAGTAGGGTCTGTATGAGTAGCAGCACTACCTATCATCTTACCAGTCTCATCTATCTGAAAACTACCAGTATTATTCTCTAAGTTAATATTCTTTGTACCTTGAGGACCACCTTTAAGAGATAGGAATATAGTACCTTTATAGCTGAATATATTCATATGAAAGCTATTAGGTAAATATAATTGCTGACATAAATCTATGAATAATTCAGTACACTTATCAGGATTAGTAGTTTTACTTAATTCATCAATAATTCTATGTATTTCTCTTGCTCTAGAATTATTAGTATCCTTTAATTTATTTAAATCAAATTCTTCTTCATTGAAATGTTTTACTCTAATAGGTTTAGGAGAATAAGTACCTCTACTATTCTTTAATAATAAATATACCTTACCATCAGCTTGACTTCTATTATAAGGTTTCTCAGTAGTCAAATCCTTATTGGTTATTAACTCTCTGTTACTAACTATACCTAACTGTATAGGAGTACCATTCATAAGGTCTTTAATAGGTCTTGTCTGGTCTTCAGTATATTTAAACTGACCTAACATAATCTTAGAAACATTAAGTTTTATTTCTTCTCCTTTTATTACTCTTTCTCTAACATTTTTAAGACCTACATAATTACCTTTTATAGCTGTAGCTGTAGATGGTAGTATACCTACCACTTGGTCATTATGATACATTACTACTTCATCATAATTACCTATCTTCTCATGCTTTAAAGTGAGTTCATCACCTACTTTTAAGTTACCCTTATTAACATAATCAAATGCACCTTTACTAACTAAATACTGATAAATATCCTTATAATTAGGATTAGCTATATCAAAATTAGTAAATGTATTAGCTGCATATTCAGAAATAGCAGGTTTATAATAATACTTTTCTGCTGACTTTTCTACATTTTCTACATCAGTTTTTAACTCAGTCAAGTTATTAGTATTCTCTTGTCTTTCAGTTAATACTGGTCTATCAGGTTGAATACTATTAAGCACTTTATTTACTTCTTCATAAAGAGTATCTCTAGTCTTAGCATCTACTTCTTTAGCATATAAGTTATATAAGTCTTCAATAGCTTTTCTAACTTCTTCATATGTAGCTTTATTACTATTATAATTATCTATAATCTTATTAGCTTTATCCCAGAAATTCTTTGCATTAGGTCTATTAATATTTTCTGTTGCAGTTCTTAATGGTGATAATATATCCTGTTTCTCCTGTATAGGAGCAGTAGAATTATCATCAGCTCCAGTCTTTTCACCATTAGTATCAATAGTAAACTTTGAATGCTCTACTTTCTTATCATCTGGAATAGACTGTTTATCAGACATATCTTTAATAGCAGCAACCATAGCATTATTCAACTGCTGAGTATAATAATCATTGGTCAATAAATCTTCATTATCTGTTATCTGATAATCAGGATTAGTTAACTCTTCATAAGAAGTACTATTATTATATTTCTCTTGTGCATAAGTCCTTAATTGTGCTTTATCTTCATCATCAATATCAAGTTTATCAATAGCATTATTAACACTATTCATAAAGCTTTTAGACTTAGCATAAGTACTACCTAATTCAGTATTATTATTATTAGTTAATATACTTGCATCTTCAATATTCTCTTCTTTAAATATATCATCAATATCTTTATAAGTAGTAGCATTGCTAACCTTATCAAGTATTCTTCTTACATCTAAGTCTTTCTGTTTTCTTTGATTCTGATTATCTATATTAGCATGAGCTTCATCTATTTTACCAGGATTAAGCATATATTCAATAAGCTTTTCCTTATATGATTTTCTAGCTTTACCTATCTTAATTAAATCATTTAAATCTTTACTAAATCTATTATATTCATCAGCATCAATACCTAAAGAATTCTTTGCTATATCTTTAAGGGATTTTACATTAAGACTCTTATCTGATATAAGTAAATCTGGATTTTCACTATTATTGAATAACTCTAATATTTTTATAGTATTTTCTATATCATTAAGCTTTCTCTTATTACTATTATATTCCTTAGCATCTTTCTCAGATGTAAGTTTAGTATTATTATCATTAAGTACAGTTCTTACATCAGTAAGCTGCTTAATAATCTTTGATATAGTACTCTTATTGTTATCTCTGATAGAAGAACCTCTTTCTTTCCAGTCATTAAGACTACTTTTTAAATAGATAAGCTCATTTAACTGTTCATCACTTAATGTATTATTTGAAGCTTCAATTAAATCATTCTTAGTCTGTTTATATTCATTAATCTTATCTAAGAATTCAGTCTTAGCTTTATTCATCTGATTAGTTATTTCTTCATCAGACAACTTATTACCATTCTCATCAGTATAAGGACTTATATAATAATCTTTTGCAGTATTTATTTTATGCTGAATATCTACTTCTTCCTGCTTTAATCTAACAAGTTCACTAGCATCATTAGTATTTGCTTGTGCCTGTTGATTAGCATTTAACTGTTCTGTAAGTTGATTTACCTGTTCATCCTTAGATACTTGTCTACCTGTATTTTTAATAATAGATTCTATGTTTTCATTGGAAGTATCACCTAGACCTTGATTAATCATTTCAACTAAATCATCAAGTTTACCTACACTATCAAACATAGTTATATCTGATATTAATTGTGAATTCTCTGCATTCTTAAATTCAAATTCATCATTATTTTGTGTAGCATTATTCATTGCTTTCTGGAAACCTTGATGTCTTACATAACCATCATAATAAGCTTTAAATTCAGGTGAATTTACTCTTTCATTAAGTTTATCTGCTATAGCTTGTTCTCTAGCAATTCTTTGAGTAACATCTCTATATTCTCCTAAAACACCACCTTCAATAGTAATAGGACTTTGGAATTTACCTTCTTTAGTAAATGACCTAAATCTAGGCATACCCATAGCACCTGTCATAGCACCTACTAAGAACTGTTCCCAAGTAGATTGGTCTCCCATAGTTTCAGTAAAAGCTTGCATAGAAGCCTTTAACCAAGAATTAGCCTCCTGTCTATTATTAGGGTCAGTAAGTGCTTTATAATAATTATCTACATCAGTCTTATAATAATCAGCAGATATATTACTTGCTAACTGCTGATTAACTTCTTCCATACCTTCTGATATAGGATTTTTTAATGCAGCAGTATATATTTCACTCTTAGTAGTTTTAGGTGCATATTTACCTAAAGTACCTGTTATTCCTCTACCACCAATATTCTCTTCTATCTGTTGTGCTCTTCTTGCAGTTTTAAATCCTCTACCATACATCTTACCAAACTGTATTAAGTTTGATATAGTAAGTATAGGAATATTTAAAGCTAAATCTACATTACCCATATGAACTCTATCCTCAGATAATTTAGTCATAGCTTTATTATAATTATCATTTTCCTGTGCTACAAGATTATTATACATTTCAGTACCATAATAATTATCTTGTATTGACTTTAATCTTTCATTATGTTGATTAAGTAAATCAGATGATACTGCTTTATAATATTCTCTACTATTATTTAATGCTTCTATTCTACCTTCATTAACAGCACTGGTAAAGGAACCTAAAATTGAAGCAGTAGCTTGTGAAGTCTGAGCAATATTCTTTATAGTACTTATAGTAGCACCTAAATTCTTTGCTCCAGTCATAGCTAATCTACCTAAACCTCTTATAGCTCCTGCTTCTAAACCACCACTATAGAATGCACCTACAGTAAATCCTAAGTTCTTAATAAGACTATCACCCCAAAAGTTAGCTGTAAATAATTTATCCCATATACTAGCATCTTGCTCCTGTGAAGTATAATAGTTAGGTAATTCTCTTTCAGACCAATCATTTATAGATTGCATAGCTTTTGAGAAATCATTATCCCATAATTTACTTACATCTTCATCTCCTATAGCTTTAGCACCACCATATAATAAACCCATAGTACCATCAAGAAAAGTAGTACCTGTGAGTACGGCACCTTTAGCAATACCAGCACCTAATTGAGCATACCAAGGTTGATTTTCAGCTCTTACATCTACTGCATCTTGAAATTGCTCAGGGGAATAAACATCCTCATCGAACATTGATTCCCCTAATTTAGTATTAGTATTATAAAGAGGAGACTGCACTACATGAGGTGCAGCCTCTTCTGGATTCATCATATGTCTTAAAGGTCTCTTTATATCTAATTCCTGTAAATATTGAGCTACTTCAGGGTCATATCCACTTTGAATAGCATTATTCTGTTGCTGTAATTGTTTCCAATTCTGCAATCCACTCTTTCTTATATCTACTGGTTTCTGTTTCTTTATTTGTACCATAATTATATAAATTTATTCATATGCCTGTGCAGCAAAATCCTGTGTTGATGTATTATTTAATACCCCTAATTGAGATTGGAATAAGTAAGCTTGTTGTATAGCATTATTATAAGCTTGTCTTAATTGAGCTTTTTGTACATCAGTTAAAGGTTTACCATTTAACTTACCACTCTGAAGTGTTTTGCTTATATTCATTGCATCTTCAGCTCTCTTATCAATATTCTTTTCAACATTAGGATTAATTCCTATAGGCATTACAAATCTTATTACTTTTCCATCTTTATTCTTTGCTATATAAGTTCTTCCTTGTGCTCCAAATCTAGCATTGGTAACTGTCCATTTATTATCTTCATTTAAGAAATCTGCTAAATCAATATCTTTATCTTTCTTCCAAGTACCTGATTTTTTATCAAACTTAGCAGCATAAATTCTATCTCTACCAATATTAGCAGCAGCTATCTGATTTTTATAAGCTGTTTGTTGTGTAGGACTTAAAGCATAATCATATTCCATAAATTGTTTAGCATCACCTCTAACACCAGTATTTATGTATTTATTCCATAAGTTACCTACATTTCCAGGTTGCCAGTTATGTCCTTTACCTAAGTATTTCTGTGCTCCTAATGAATTTAATAATTCTGAGAATTCACTATTGAGATTGTTATAGTAGTACCCTTCTTTATCCTTCTGTATAGATACTACAGTAGGCTTACCACTTATATTGTCTCTTATTGTAAATTGCCCATAACCATATTTACCTTTACCTTCATGCTGATATCTTGATAAATCAGTAGCTTTTATTCTAGTTTTACTTTCATAGGCTTCTCTACCTTTCTGACTTAAATAAGTTCTACCATTCTTAGTATAGAAATACTGCTTATATTTCTCTTTCATTTTATCAGCTTCCTTCTGCTCTTCAGGAGTATAAATAGGTACTTCATTTATAGCAGATAATTGATTTTGCTGTTGTTGAGCTTGTGCTAAAGCTAATTGTTGCTGCAATTTATAATTCTCTCTAGCTTCAAAGTTCTCCATAGCTTGAACAGTATCTTGACCTATAGCAGACCACATACCTTGTTTAATAAAGTTAGCTGCTTGTCTTCTTTGATTTTCATTAGCCCAGTTACCTATTTGACTAGAATCATAAACCTGTTGATAAATAGCACCTAATACTTTATTAGTAGCAGTAGTTTCTCCATTAAGATACTTTTGTATATCATTTCTAGTTAAACCATGTTTCTGTATAAATGTATTAGTATAACTATCAATAGGTTCTCCCTTACCATAGCTACTTAAAGTTTTAGCTAAATTCTGTGCAGCTTGTGCTGATTGTGCAGTTAATAATTTACCACTATAACTCTGTGGTGTATAACTAGGATTCTTCATATAATAACTAAGACCTAATTCACTAGGGTCTTGAGCAATTAATGTAGGGTCTTGTAATCTAGCTTGCCATAATACTTGAGCTTGTTGTTGTCTCTTATTATAAGCCTCTTCAATAGGTATTATGTTACTAGCATATTGTGCTCTCATATTCATTAAGTTTCTTCTACTAGCAGCATTAATACCATTATTAAGTACATCATTAGCAGCTTCCTTTAATTGATTTGAATATGATTTATACTTACTATAAACATCAGCATCTTGTGCATTATTAGCTAACTTTTCCCATTGGTCTGCTTTCATTTGTAATTGTGAGAAAGCTTCTTCTGCTTGATATTGTGCTTGAGCATTAGCTTGATATATAGGAAGTAGCTCCTGTAAGGAGTATGGATTAAATGTAGAATTAACTGTTAAACTATAATTAGCCATTATTACCTCTCTTTCTTGATTTATACTTAGATTCTCCCTTATTTGTCATAGCCCAAGGGAATGCAGCACTAGTATTTAATATATTAAAGTTCATATTCTCTCTACCAATATTACCAATATTATTAAACAGATTAGTAAGATTAGCACTTCTCTCTGCTGCAAGTTGTTGTCTAGCAGCTTGTCTAAGTCTTTCTGCCTGCATAGTACCTTGTAATAAAGTATTTCTAACTTGCATCTTAGCAGCTTGATTAGCAGCATCAGCTTTAAACATACCTTCAGTATTAAACATATTAGTACCTCTATTAAATTCTGCTACTTTCTGTCTTTGTGCTAAGTTATACTCTTCAGCTTGTCTAGCTAATGCTCCTAATTGGTTCTGAGCATTATAATCTGCTGCTAATATACCTGCCATAGCATTACCTCTATTGCCACTAGCTTGATTAATTATTGCTCTTCTAGCTGCACCACTTTCAGCATTTAATTTATTAATATAATAGTCTCTATCAAATGGATTATATTGTATATAATCTCCAATAGGATTAAATGATATTGGTGTATATTGACCAGCTTCTCTTGCAGCAGTTAATATTGCATCAGCACTACTTTCATCAGGTTTACTCAATAAAGAACTTGCTGCTCCTATAGCAGAACCTACAATGGGAGCATATCTCATCCAAGTAGGCAATAAGCCATTATCTTCTTTATTATTAGTTTTCTTTTTAGTATCTGTTGATATAAATTCTTTATTCTTTAAATCTATAACAGTATTACCATTAGCATCCACCCTATCACTAAAAGGTACTATATCATTTGCACTATATCCCATACCATAAGGTGATAACATATTAAATGGTTTCTGATTGCCAAGTGCATCTAAAGGTTGATATATAGTAAATGGAGTATCAGCTTGAGTACTAATATTATTAAACTTAGGAGTTCTATGTACCCAACCTAATTTACCATCATTTCTAAGTCTCTCATAATTGTTCTTCAAATAAGTAACATCTTTACCTGTTTTATTACTTAATGTCTGCCAATAATTATGATTATCAGGTAATGTTAAAGCATATTTAGTAAAGTTCTTATAGTTATCAGTACCTTCTATGTCTTTAACACTATAACCCTTGCTACTTACTTTACCTTGATAATAAGGAATATTACCTTTTAAATAACTATTCTGATATTCAGGTGCTCCTTCCCACATATTATCAAACATCCAACCACCATCATCAAATTGTTGAGGTTCATTAGAAACCATTTCATTAGGATTAGATAACATAGTATTATCTCCTTGTACAGGAGTACCATTAAGTATTCCTAATTGTTCTTGTGGACTTAACTTATTAAATTGTCTCTTAGCCTTAGCTAATTCCTTTTTAGCTTTAACTTCTTCCTGTGATTGTTGTAAATCCTGCATAAAGGAATTAAATGTTCTTTTACTAATAGGGTCATTAGGAGTTTCTTCTATTTCCTTACCTAATTTCTTACTAGCTTCTGCAAAGGTTATATCTTTACTTAATTTATATTTATCTGTTAATGTTTCAGGTACTTTAAGTCTATTACTGAATACATAATCATTCCATATAGTCTCTCCTTCTTCTACTAAATTAGGAGTGCCATTTCTATCAGTACCCATAGGTACACCTCCATAAGGATTTTCAGAGTGAGTATGACCATTATTAATATATTCAAGTCCCCCATTATAAGTACCACCATAAGTATTTAAATCTCCACCAAAAGCTTTTCTACCACCAAAGTTTCTAGCAAAATTAGCTCTCTTAATTAATGTTGGAGAATAATCTTCCTTATTGGCTAATATATGTCTAGCATACTCTTGTACACCCATATTAGCTCTATTTGCACTTTCAGTAAATTTACCTCTATTTTCTTTTTTAATCATAATTCCACCTTCTTTAAATAAAGGACCACCAAAGGCTTCTACATTATACATACTTTGAAGAAATTGATTTTCATTAGTAACATCAGCAGCTTGGTTAAAATTATTATATAATCTAGTATTAGCTGCTTCTGCTTGTGCTCTTAATTTATTAGTAAGATTCTTAGCTTTATGACTAAACCAACCATCTTTACCTATATCACTTCTATTAATATTTCCTAATATAGAAGCACCAGATAATTGACTCATTAAGTCATCCGCACTACCACCAAAAGATGTATTAGCAGTAGAAGATATATTACCTTTTACTTGATTAATATTCTCTTGGTTTAACTTAGAGCCAAACATTCTATTTGTTAAACCTCCTATTAATCCTGAACCAACAGAAACCATGCCTCCTACTAAAGGATTAACAGTAGATATTGCACTACCAACTGTACTGCCAATACTACTAATAGTATTACCTGCTCCAGAGGATAAACCTCCATCAATAAGATTTCTACCTACTTGTCCTACTATAGAGCCTAAAGCCCCAATACCACCTTTAGCTATATCTGTTAAGTTTTGACCACTAAAGGTATTCTTTAAACTAAGACCATTACCATTAGTTAAAGAATCTAACAAGTTATCTCCATTAGGGTATAAATTAATAGGTTGTTTTATTGTATATAACTTATCTTTCTTTCTCATAGTTAATTATTTTATTTTGCAAAGATACACAAATTATTTAATACTACAAATAAAATTAATAAAAAATAGCAGAATACTAAGTAAATACTTAATATCCTGCTATAATTTAACTATAGTAAGCCACATTAATATCATAAATAGATAAAGGAGAATTATATTTTTTACTGAGCTTTATCTTAGCCCACATATTTCTAATTCTATCTCTATTAGTTATAATACCATCTTCATTCTTTTTACTGTTTCTAGGTATCTGCCATCTCCAAGTTCTAAATTTCTTTTTTACATTAATAGAAGAAGCCTCATTCTTACCTCTCTGATATTCATTACTTACTTCTAGAGTATCAAATGGATAACAATCGGCTTTCCAATTATTAATCTTAGCAATATCACTAGTAGTAAGTTCTACTGTTTCAAAGACTTTATCAGAATCAAAATCACCATTAGCTATAAATTCTACATTGGCTTCTGCTTTATCACTACCATAAAAAGAACCATAATTACCTTTATAGGATTCCCAAATATTAGTAATATCCTCAGATAATGCACTATCTTGTATTCTTTCAGTTTGTAATTGCAAACTTTTATCTTGTAGATTAACTATATATAATGGATTATAACTATAAAAAGATGTAAATTCTCCCAAAAATTCATTATAAGCAAGACTACTATCTTTAGTTATAATGTACAAATCTTTTGTAATATCATCATAATCTATTTTAGCAGTAATATTATTAGGAGACCATTCTCCTATAGGAAGAGAGGAAAAGTAATTTTTCATTTTATTATTACTAATACTTTCTATACCATTAGAAGTTAATTTGTATAAACCACCATTATAATTATCTATAAAATAAATGCCTGAAGATGTAGATTTAATAGCCCATTTATTTTGACATCCTATAGAGTCAGATAAATATTGCTTATCTTGCAATTTAGCACTATTAGCTATTTCAATAGGTACACCATCCGAAGTATTAACTTGAACTCTAGAGTTATAAAGTAATCTTGATATACCATTATCTTGAAAACAATAAAGGTCATTATTAATCTTTCTTATTGCATTAAGTTTACCTTTATCTCCATCTAAATCAAATACACTTGCTAATGTAATATTAGTCCATGAATCTATATCTTCTCCTAATACTTTAGTTTTAGATATAGTTATTTGATTAGGGAAATTATTAACTCCTTCATCTTCTATTTGTCTATAATTAAAGAAATTATTTCTTTGTGTATAAGACTTATTTATAAGATTAAAGTTAGTATTAAGTACTCCAAGGTTATATTTTAATCCTCTTTGTTTATCATATCTACCATCAAGATTTATTCTAGATTCTACAAAGAAAGAAGTAATATCTATATACTGGTTCTTATCATCAGTGCTATAAGGAAAAGTTTTTAAACAATCCCATCTTTGATAATAAGTATCTCCATGATTACCTCTTAATGATATAGTATCTCCTATAAGTTCAATAGCTTCTCCTGCTGGTATAAAAGAGTATTGGGATATAATATCTTTATTACCATTACTTAATTCATAAGGAGAAGTATCTGGGTCCTGTACACATAAATCAGCTAAATAATAATAATCATTTATACTAGGATTAGCATTATAGAAGAAATAATTAGTTTCTATATTTGTAGGATTCATATAATTAGCATATTCATTAATATACTTAGTCCATATAAAATCCTTTGTATAAGAATTATTTTCTGTATTCCAAAATAATTTTCTAACTACAGCATCTTCTCCTACTCTATCTATTTCAGATTTATGCTTAATACTCATTCTAGGAAGTTTAATAGTACTATTATTTTTAGAACCAAAAGATATAATAGCATGAGGTGTTTCTTTGTATTTAATTCTTACAGGGTCTTTTGAAGTAACTGCTTTACCATCTACTATAATAGTATTATATATTATATAGTCACTTATAGAATCTTCCTTATAAGCATAATACTGTTGTCCATATATAGGATATTCATTGTTAGTAGGAAATAATTTATTAGTATCAGAAGTATAAGATAATGTTTCTGTATAACTATCCCCCATGTTACTATTTAATTTATAAATAACATCCCTATTTGTAGTAATAACCTTAATATCATCTATAGGTAATTCATAATAATTAAATTTATTTATTTCTTCTATATCATTTATATAGCTTAAACTATCTCTAAGATAAGAAGTAGTACATTCTCTAGTATTAGAAATTATTTTCTTGACAGGTTTAGACCATACTTTTCTAGAATTTCCATTACTATTCTTTTTTTCTATACCATTATCTGAATAACTGGTTTCTCTATGCCATAAATAAGTAGCAAATAACCAATCTTTATTAGCATCATAATCACCTAAATTATCCCAACTGGAATCCATATCTCTCCATAATAAAGCAGAAGTAAAATCTTTAATATTCTTAGTTGGAACATTTCCTTTTGAAGAATCATTTAAATCACTTCCTTGAATCAGATAATTAGAAAATAAAGGATTAGATTTTAAAATACCTATTATTCTTAATTTAGCCTTTTTATTTATATTATTATATTGATTTTCAATATCTGGAGAATTGAATGTTACTAAAGACTCATCATAAGCAAAGCATTCTCCAAAATCATTCACAATAGTATCTACATCATTAATTTTTATTTCTTGTATTATATTAGCATTATTTTTCCAACTATCATCAGGAATTTTAGTTATATCTATATTTGCATTCCATTTCTTTAAGTTTTCTTTTGCTTTGATAATAGTTGGAGAAGTATTATCATATAATACCCTAGTATCTTCAGAAACTACAATAGTTCTATAATGTGATAATCGCATAATACATTTAATAATAATTCTAGTTGTAGAATTACCTCCTATAATAGGAGATTTAGAAAATTCTATATTCTGAACTTCACCCCATGAAATAGAATTAGCAAATAATGGTTTTAAATGTTTTCCTAAAGAATTCATTCTCCAAGAAGACATAGTAAAAGGAGCATTATTATACCTATCTCTATAATTAAATACAGTAGAAGATATAATACCTTGGCATAAAACAGTTTTTAAATTATTAGTAGGATTAACTATTAAAAGCCTAGCTTTGACCCATATATTAGTATCAACAATTTTTGCTAATTCTGTTATATTAATATCTAAATTTAATTCTCCTCTATTTACACCAACTACTTCTGAAAGATTGTAATCTACTATCCTAGAAGGAAAATAATTTCTTGTAGAACCTAAATATATAGGAGAACTAAATCTCCCATTCTTATTCTGAAACTGTATAGCTACGCCATACCATTCCATATATTTAAATCCTGCTACATCACTTTCACCTAATTGTCCTTCATAATTATAATAATCATTTTTTCCTTTATAAAATATACTAGTTGCTTTATATTTAAATCCTAATTTACTGCTTAAAAGATTTCTTATTTTAATAGCAGTTTCTTCAGATATATCATTATTATTAATTGTATAATTACCAATAAATAAAGTACCATCTTTCTGTTCAAAAGTATTAGGACATATAGTATTACCTCCTAAATATAGTAATTCTGTAGGGTCTATAATATCTCCTATAGAACCATTATCTATAAATGATATATCTGCTTTTTCTTCTGGAATAGGTGGTTCTGGTGGTACAATTATATCACCTCCACCATTAAATGATATACTCCATAAAGTATAATATCTCCAACTATTAACAGTTGCTGATAAATACAAATTATTCTTATAGATATAAGGACTTTCTAACTCTTCACCTAAACCTGCTAATTGTGTTTTAGGAAATTGATAACTATGGAATATCTGCTTAGTACTTAAGTTAATGCAATCTAAAAATTCATCATATACATCTCCCTTATCATATCCAAAACATTGATATAGTTTATTATTTCTGATAACCATACCCTGAGTACCTTTTTTAAAAGGTAAGATAAAAGAATCTAGAACATTATTATAAGAAAAATAAACTTTCTTTTCAGAAACAGAAGGTAATTCATACTTCCTATAAATAAGTTTATTATTATCATAAGCCCCTATATTACTATTAAAACTTTCCATAGTATATCCAGATACCCAAATACAATTATTTTCTGTATCTATACAACCATTTTGATAATAATGTTTAAAAGTTGTTGATATATCTGTACTTCCATTCTGAGAATTTCCACCATTACTTTCTGGTAAATATATTGTCTGTACTAATTCCCCAGTCCATTGATTGCTATCTGCATTAGAACTAGTTATCTTTATTACTAATATTTGAGGATTACTGTTATTTTCACAAGAGTAATACAAGTAAGGAAAGTTACTACCAGGAGCAATATCTTTACCAAAAGATAATACATTACCATGATATGCTCGTGTATTAACATCTATATTAATAGTAAGTAAAGCTTGTTTTTGGTTAGTCTCTAAATCAATGATATCAATAAATTTACCACCAATATAAGCCTGAAAGAGATATTTACCATAGCAAACAGCTCCTTGAACATAAAGACCATTATTATAATTATCAATCTGCTCAAACTTTGCAATATTAGTAACCTCCATAGTTTTACCAAAATCATCTAAATTACTACCTGTATTAAGAGTACTAACTTTAGATAAACTAGTTTTATTTTTATTAGTATCTGAAATAGATAAATCTACTACTCTCTTTACAGTAGGAGTAGCATCTTGAGAAGTTCTTATAATAGAATAAATTCTAAGATAATCAAATTGCTTATCAGGATTATATATTTTTAATTTAAAACTACAATTTACTTTATCTTCAGGAGATACACCTGATGCATAAGATAAATATTGTAGTGGAGATTGATAGAATAAATTTGATTGTCTGCCATTTTTATTATAATAAGAAAATACATATTGAATGGTACCCTGTGGAAAACTTCCATTACCTAATATTTTACTTATAACAATATGCTCCTGTAATTGTAATTCTGCAATAAAATCTAAAGATTTATCTATTAAATTAATAGAGATATTTTTTCTTTCATATTCATCAATTCTATCCCTATAAGTATATACTATATTTATTACTCTAGCTTGATTTTTACCATCTATAAAATATACTTTCTGTATATTTTCATTTTCATATACTCCTAGAGTTTCTATAGGATGATTAGTATCAAAATTAAGATTTCCACTAAACAATAATTCTTTATTTAAAGTGTCTTCCTTTATTTCTATTCTATATATATTATCAGTAGTTGAAGAAATCTCAGTACCTTTTAAACGAGTACTATGTGTAAAGATAATTAGATATTTATTTAGTATACATACTCCTATAGGAGTGCCAGAAATATCAAGTAATTTTGTATTTCCTTTTTCAAATTGTAAAGATAAAACACCATTATTATCCTCCGTTAATCTAATGTTTTTCATATAAGTAGCATATTCATTAGATTGAAATTTAAAAGACATATTAGTATTCATACCTTTAGGTTGAAAATTAAAATATTTCTTCTGCATAATTAAACTATTTTATTATGATTAGAATTTCCATATTTAAAATCTCTTACAAAATGATTATTATATTGTAATAATGAAGTCCACATATTCTTTATAGATTCCATTTCCTGAACACTAGGAATATTAAATTCACTTTGTAATTGTCCTACATTCCAAGCATATTGTTGTTCAATATAAGTAAGTACATTTTGATTTAATTTACCTTGTGCAAATAAATCTCCATATACTTCTTTCTTAATATATAACTCTAAGGTTTTAAGATAAAGAGGATTATCTATAAGTAATGGAAATCCATCATCATCTACAGGTATAGCTTTATAAGCTAATCTAACTTCACATTCCTTAATAGAAGTATATAATACTCTGCCTTGTGTTTTAAAAGTTAATTCATAATCTCTATCATTATCTGTTGGAATATAGCTTGAAGTCATTTGTCTAAAGCATAAACCACTTTTACAGTCTTTTAACTGCATTATTCTAATTAAATCACAAGGAAGTAAAGCCCTATACTCCTGTACAGTAAGAATAGTCTCTTTATCTTTATATATATTATTAACTCCAAATTTAGCCATAAAATCTAATACATGCCTGATAATCTGTTCAATATTAACATCACTAAGTAAAGTGTTGTCTAATACTCTTGAAGCTAATTCATTTATGCTTATATAATTTATTTCATTTATCATATTACTTATATTTTAATATTGCATCAATATTACCTTTTTGTATTTCTTTTGATATACCTTGTTTAATATCTCTTATAAACTTAAACTGAAATATAGTCTTATTATTAAATTTAGCTTTATAAGGATTATACTTTAATTTATAGATATAATCTAACTCATATCTTAACACAGTTTTATCTCTAAAAGCTTCTTTATCATTCTCCCATAATTCTAAGGTTCTATTCCAATCTATAGGTAAATTAGTTTTTAGTTTACCATTCTCAAATTTAATACTAGACTTATATTTAATAGTCTCAAAAGTACCCATAAAACTAGGCAGTTCTATAGTATTACCTTTCTTAATATTATCTGCAATGCTATTATTAACTTGTCTTATAATAGTATAGAATTCATGCTCAGTTAAAGGTCTTCCTATGTTTAACCATTTATTCTTCCTAAGTATTTTGTATATGTCATATATACCTATACTATTTCTTATTTTATGTAGATGTCCTCCATCATCTACCTTCAATATTTTTCTTCTAAAATTATCCATCTATCTGTTTTTGAAAGTCTGATTTCATATTATTTCTAAGATAATTAGCTAAATTAGCTAATGTATCATTAGCATCATTACTATCATCTTTAGGTTTGTAAATACTATTAGTCAATACATTATAAATACTATCACACATCTGAGGTACTAAACTATCTTCAAATGGAAACTCTGCATCTAATATATCACATTGTTTATTACTATCACAAGATAATTCAAATGCTTTTTCAAAGTCTTCAAATACTCCTTCTAACTTAATACTCTTTAAATGAAGGTATTGAGGATTATTTGACTTCATTAATAGCTTATTATTTTCTCCTATACAGGAGTAGAGAATATTTCTCAGAAACTTATTACTGCCAACAAATCTAAATCTGTCTCTATTAGTAAAGACAATTTTAGTATTCTCATATTCTGTATGTAAGATGGGTTTACTAATATTAATAATGTTAGGTATTTCTTGTTTACTTCTAAGAATAATACCTTGACATAAACCTTTATTCTCTGTTTCTAAGTCTAAACATATAGTCTGATAATTACTATATGGAATTTCTTTCTTTACATCTTTATATGTCTGTTTCAACATATAACTTCTGTATTTATTAATTAAGAATAATATATGTTCCTCAGTATAACTGAAATCATCTGAAGTACCTTTTATTCTATCTAATATAATGTATATAATTTCTTTAACTTTCATAATATTATAAAATAAAAATCTTGATGCAAAGATACAAAATAATATCTTATACACCAAGATTTTAATTAATATTGTTATAGTATTCTAGTTTTATTGTTTTCAGTAAACCTATTTAATTCATCTTCTGTAATTCTTAATTCAAGACCATCATAATATTTATGGTGAATAAGACCATCTTTATATATCTTATATCTAGGTAATCTTATTAAGCAATCACTAAGACAATAAACAGATTTAATAATATCATTATAATCTTCTTCTGTTATATATTCAGAGAAGTCATTCAATAATCTAGATAGAAATGTAAGAATAATTACTTTATTTACTTCTTTATTCTTAACATATCCTGCCTTAGATAATATGTCAAAGTACTTATTTAAAGTATCTACTGTAATTAAATTAAAGTCTTCCATTACATCCACAATTAGGTAATACTGCATTAGATTCTACATCACTATAAAATCTCTTCCATAATTCTATAGCTAAAGGATATTGATTAGTTTTTAAAGCTAAATCTATAGCATTAAATTGAAGAATGGCATTAATAAAGTTATCAGGTGTACTACATTCTTTTCCTAATTCCTTTACATATTGTATCATAGTATTATAAATTAATTGTACATCTACTAATGTATGTAAAGCTTTATTTTCATCCCATCTACATGGAGTATCTGCTGCTGGTGTTCCTCCTGCTATAGCATATACAAAGAACATAGTTTTATGTATATCTACGTTTAATTCTTTAGCACTTATATATATTCTAACTCTATTATTGTTTGAGAAGAAAACATTCTCTTCCATTTTTGTAGTAATACAAGGATTATTTTCATAAGAAGTATCTTCTTCAGAATTAAATGTCTTAGTATATATAGCCTTATTACTAGGACCATTAGCTATGAATGTATCTTGAGTATCAATAACTATACTATCAATATACATATCTTTAAAGTATTCATCTTCTTCAATTTGTACATCAATAATTATGTAGTTATCTTCAATTTTAAGTTCATTAAATCTTATCATATTATAAATAATTAAATGAAACAATAAAGGGTAGGAATAAACTCCTACCCTATATATTATGATACTGCACCAGCATCCACACCTGTAGCAGTTTTAATTGCTGTAATAAGCTTGTTAAGTTCTGCTGCATCTGCACAAACTACTGTAATAGTTCTCTCAGATTTAGCTACCTCTACACCTGGACCAACATAAGCAAAATGAATATCTAATGTATTATAAGCCTTAGTCTCATCAACAAGTGGCTTAAAGTCAAAGTTATCAGGATATGTAGCTTCTCTATAAATATCACCTCTAGTACCATGATAGAACCACTCCATATCTGCAATTTGCTTACCATTGTTAATAGGGTCACCTTCCTCTTTTTCTACAGTACCCCAGATTACATCATTACCATCAACAAGAACTGTACCACAAGTAGTATTGAAATTAACAGGTTCTACTTGAGCTACACCTCTTCTCCAAGGCTGTTCAACCTCATCAATAATAATACTAGTATAAGTTTCTGTAGATGTAAGAGCAGCAAGATTTTGCATCTTACCATTAACAAGTACTGCTACCTTAGTATTTGTAGTACCAGTACTATTATATTTATTAAGAGACACATTAAGAATAGGCGAAGGCTCTCTACTGAGATTCTTAGCAAGATTAACTGCCATAGCCTTATAAAAATCTGATTTAGTCATATCTTTTACTGCATGAACTGCACCAAACTTAATATGAGTAGAATCATCACCAAGAGCTACAAAGTTTCTTACCTCAACATTAAGTACATAATCTTGACCACTAATAGGGTCTTCATTAAGAGTTACTGACTGAGAATTAAGCTTTCTAGCCATATCAGCAGCCTTAGTAGACTTAACATAAAGGAGATTCTTAAGGTCAATAATATCACTGGTAAGATTATCTTCTGTATCTTTATAAACAAGATACATAGAATTCTTAGCAGTATCTACTTTAAGAGTTGTATCACCTACTGCTGCAAGAGCAGATTCACTAGCCTTATATGTCTTCATTACATATAAGTTTCTAAATTGATTATCTGAACCAATAAACATATTATTAAATATTTAATTAAACATATGCATAATTAATTATGCGTTATTACTTTTTACTTTACTTTGAACAGCTAATTGTACTGCTCTTTGAACTATCCTTTCATGTAATATAGGATTAGTTTCACCATTTGATACTTTTGTATCACCATTATTGATACTTAAATTACCTTCTAATGCTACTAGTATAATAGGATTAGGTTTCTTTAAATACCTTACCTTATAATTAGTTATATTATACTTTGATATAAGTTCTATTTTATTATCAAAATCTAATCTAATTACCTTTCTACTATTAGGAGATTTAAAAGGATTCTTTAGTACTTTATCTAAATCATCATGTATAGTAGGAACTACTGATACTATCTTATTATTAATACAGTTATTCTCATCACTTAAAGTACATTGTTCATATATCATAAATAATATATCATTACTTATTTCTACTTTATATGATTTGAAATTGTTATTTATTAGAGTTTCATCCTGCTCTCCTACAGGAGCATAGTTATCTGTTTTAATAAGATTACTTAAGTATTTTCTAACTTCTTCTGATTGTTCTAATTCCTGATAAAGCTCTAGAACTATCTGTTCTTGAGCTTTAGTCAGAAATATAGATTTTTCATATTCATCAAAAGCTAGAGTATTCTGTTTACCAAAGTTGTCTTTAGTTATATATGGTTGTAATAAAGTATCAAATAGATTACTTAATTCTTGTACATTCATTATCTATTAGCTTGTTGAATATTATAACCTTTATCTGTACCACTCTGATTACCTCCTTGAATATGAGAAGCAGCAGTACCTTCCATTGCTATTTTAGCAAGTTCCACTGCTCTTTGAAGAATTTCCTGATGGAGAATAGGGTCTAATTCACATTCAGTATTAGTACTCTTACCTTCAATGGAAAGTCCTTCAATATTACCTAAAACTATAGGTGTAGGTTTCTTAATATATCTGATAGAGTACTTAGTTAAAACATCATCTGGACCAACAATAATCTCTACAGAATTCTTTTTATTACTATTATCAAGGATTCTCCAAGCTTGATATAACAAAGGTCTCTTGAAAGGCTTATACATAAGTCTGCTATACTCTTTATAATCTAAAGGAATAACAGTAAGTCTCACTGTTCCTGTACCAGTATTATTAGGTCTGGTAACATCAGCAAACTCATTGATAAACATCATAATATCTGTATCTAATGATATTTTCTTAGTATTAGGATGAATATCAAATGTAGCTGCTGTGAAGTTAGAACTTTCGTAAGTCTTAGTTCTAAGAATCATAGAGAAATCTATCTGTCTCTTTTCTGAGCCATCAAAACCTTCTTGAGGCTTATTTGTTCTAGGGTCAAAATAAGACTTAATTATTTCATCTTGAGCCTTAGTTAAAAATACACTTTTTTCATAGTTATCAAGACCTGGAGCTTGGTTTGAAGTTATATTATTATAAAGTACTTCAAATTGATTTGAAAACTCTAAATTAGTCATATTGTTTTATATTTAATTAAAATTAGTCATATAAAATATATGACTATTATATATTAATCTTCCTTTAACTTTCCTTCAAGCATCAACTTAGTAGTTTGATTCTTAGGAAGATTAAGGAATCTAGCTGCATTATTTAATGTAGGTTCTTCATTATTACTACAAAGAGGAATATTATTTTCTGTAAGATAATGATAATTACCTTTAAGATAAATATTACCTGCTTCAATAGACTTCTTAATAAGAACCTTAGAACTTAAATATTCATCAGTAACTATATTTAAGAATGTCTTAGGATTAGCTTGAATAAGTTCATTAATCTTATTCTTCAAGAACTCACTCTTAGTATTTACATCAAGTGGTCTCATAGTAAGAAGTTCAATGACTACTCTCATAGTATCATTATCATCTTCCATCTTACCAAATTCTTTATAGCACTGCATTGTAGCTGATACATTACCACTAAGTTTCTTAGCTTCTGCACCTTCTTCAATAATTACAAACTGATAAGTAGCTTTAGGTCTATCTTCTAGTTCCTTTAAGGAAGGACAGATAAAATTCTTATTAGCCAACAGAATCTTATATTTGATATAATCATCTACAATACTAAGGTCAAAGTAATTATCTCTCTTATAAAGAGTTACTTTATTAATACCTTGAGGGTTACCACTATCCCAAAAATTATTATGTCTATTGTATATACTTAAATCACCATCTTCAAGACCCATATAACTCTCAAGGAATTCCTTTTCCTTATTAGTAAGTACATTGACATAAACACCACTAGATGCAAGTTTAGGTACTACATAAGTCTTAAAAGAAGTATCTGCCATACCACCAGATAATACATGTCTAGGATTAGTAGTATTAGCCCAAAGACCTCCCATCTTAGGAATATATCTTACAATAATTTTCTCATTTCTAAGACAAGATACTAATTCATCATTATCTTCTTCAATCACCCTTTTAACTTTCTTTTGTTTAGTTACTTTCTTTTCTTTATTTTCTACAGGGATTACCTTTGTTGGTAATTCCAAATCATCTAAAATTTCTTCCATATTTATTCTTCTCTTTTTAATTTAAAAATAAAAGGAAGGATAAGAATGTTATCCTTAAATCCTTCCTTTTTATTTATACTTATGCTGATAAAATATCAGGGATAAGTGACATTACTCTTGTAGGGTCTTTGATAATAACACCAAAGGTATCCATCTTGTGTACCTCTGTACTATCTTCATCAGTAGAAGCATAATCAACTGAATATTGTCCTGTAAATGGATTTCTTATACCAGGAATATAGCTTCTAGTCTCTGGTCTACCCTTAATTCTAATCTTCTGAATGTTTGGTTCCTCAACATTACCAATATCAAAGATGTCATATCTATAAGACTCTGCTACATAAGTAGAGCCAGGCATCTTGATTTTATTTCTTACAGTATCATCATAGCTATCATCTACTTCTACCTTAATATGAATACCATTAGGTGCAAGGAATTCAGTGAATTGGAAACCAGCTTTAAGTGCATTAGTATGCATTTGAGAAGTAGTCTTAGCTACAGCATTTACTGAACTATTATCAAGTACAATTTGCTGCCAACCACTACCATCTTTAAGTACTTCCTCATGGAACTGAATAGCACCAGCTTCACCAGTTTTAAGGATAAACATTCTATTATTAAAGCCAAGTTTACCTGCACTAATAGAACCAAGGGCATCAACAAGAAGTTTAATACTAAAGTGATTATAATAAATCACATTACCTGCTTCCATTTGTTCTCTTAAACCACTACCTGCCTTAATAACTGCACCACCAAAATCATAGTTATTATAAGTACCATCATTAAGTCTAGTAGAGGTACCAAACATCATAGCATTGTTCTTATACATTTGGAACTTCTCTTCAAGCTTCAAGTCTTCTAAGTGAATCCACTTATTAACTGTAGTATGAGTATAACCACTTTCAGTCTTCTGAATTACAGGAACACCTACAGCAAGCTTTTGATCAAGTCTATTGCCAGGCACTTTATGCTTAATTCTAATAGTAGTCCACTCATTTCTCATACTAGTTGGAAGAGAACCATTTATACCACCAACACCTCTTGAGAATTCTCTACTTACTGGAGCATACTCAGTTGAGAATCTTTCACCAGTTTGAAGTCTTTCTCTAGGAATACCACCATTATTGTGACCATAAGTCTGTACCTTATAAAGATAATTACTACCAGACTCTACAGGTTCAGCAATAATTCTAATCTGATAAAGTTCATTAAGCTCACCAAAGATTACTTCACCAAGGAAGAAATAAGCCTCATTAAACTCAAGATAAAAAGGAGCACCATTAGCACCAACATTAGCACCTTCTGCTGTAATAGGAGTTTTATTCTCATCTAAAGCTCTAACAAGGGCTACATTTCTACGGTCACTACCAATAACATCCCAAGTAATTTCTTGGTCGTTTTCTAATTCTAAAGTTGGAAACTGTGATAAGAATGTATCAAGAGTTTTACCATTTTTAAAAGCTAAGAGTTGCACCATGAAGCTTGATAACTTCTGTGGAGCTAAAAGACCCATAGCTGCAAGAGAGTTTTCTTTCATTACACCATTCCAAGTTGTGAATGGTCGCATCTGAAATCTACTTAATTTTCCAGACATATTTATATAAATTTAAACATTAATAATCATATATTAAATGTCTAGCTGCATACCTTGACCTAAGTAAGAACTCTCATCAAAACTTACAAACCCAAGAGAGCCATCATTATTTCTAGATGTAGAATTAATTACTTTTTCAAGGTTAGCTAAACCTTTCTTTACCTCTTTTTTAGCTTGCTTACTTCCTAACTTACTCCAATCTTTAAAGCCATTTGTTAATGTATAGCAAATAGCAAAGTTCTTCATAGCCTCAATAGTATTCTCTGACTGATACTTCTGTAAAGCAGTCATATAATTACCATTAGAATCTTTATGTACTGGCTTAGTAATAAAGTCATAGATTTTAGCTCTAGTAGCTTTATCTATATCTACATCACCATAAAGATTCTTGTCTTCCATGATAGATTTCTTAAGGTTTTCAGATTGTTTAGTTCTTTCTTCTGCAAGCTTCTTCTCATTTTCCTTTGCACTATCAAGTATCTCCTTATACTTGTTATTATAGAAATCCTTAACTCCTTGTAAAGCATCCTTAGCATCATCTATATCTGTACCATTTTCAATGGCATCATTAACCATCTTTTCAGCTCTAGTTTTACTAAAACCTCTATTAAGATAATCATTATAAATAAGTTGTCTTCTAAGGTTTTCACCTTCTTCATCTTCAGCACTTAAGGAATCATCATTAATATTATTAAGATAATCAATAGTACTTTCATATTGCTGAACTACACTAGGTTCTACTTTATTGTTAAGAGCTTCATTAATTCTCTTTTCTTTTTCTGTAAATCTAGCATTAATCTGTTCTTCAATAATCTTCTGAAAATCTTCAGGTGTCTTTACATTTTGGATTGTTTCTTTATCAAGGTCAGGGAAGATACCATCTACAACAAGTGCATCAGTAATGGAAGAGTAGAAGTTTTTGTTTTTAGGAGAAGAACTGATACCCTTATCGTCAGTATCTCCCTTTCCTTGTATATCTTCATCTTCACTACCTACGCTCTCTTTTTGTGAAGTTCCAAACGGATTGTCTTCATCAAAATCAGTAGTTTCTTCTTTCTTTTCTTCTTTAGGTTCCTCTTTAGATTCTTTCTTAGGAGGTTCCTCAAATAAAGTGGCAATTTCATCACCACTTAAAATATTATCTAAATCTAATTCTTCCATATTATTTTTCTCCATTAGTTAAATTTCTCTGCAAAGATAATATATATTTAACATATATAAAAACTTATAACAAAAATAATTATAAGTTCTATATAATTTTAATTATTATTTTATTTTTAAGGTAATTTTTTCCTGCTTATTCTTGGCTCCTGTAAGAAGAGAGATGAACTTCTCACAAGTAACTCTACTATTAATTACCTTACCTATTACTTTATTTTCTCCGAGTAAAACACAGCCAGAAGAATCTTTGTCTGTATTACCACTATGAAATCTTATACCATCAAAACCTTTAACATTAAGTACTATAGGTAATTGCTTTTTAAATCTAGGACTATAAGTTATATCTACATTATAATTACCAGTAGGTATAGCAGTTTCATGCTTAACTTTAATCTTAAGTATTTCTTCTACTGACATAGTATCTTTAAGACCTCTATCTTTATCTTCTAATGTGTCACAGAAATATTCATTATCAACATAAAGTTTACCTATAGTATATGTAGATTTCTTAGCTATCCTTTTTATTAGTATCTCCATTTTCTGATAATTTATTAAGTTGTTTTTCTGTTAATCTAGACCTCTTATCACATATCTTAATTTGACAAGCTAAAGGATATAAAGAGTCTACTGTAGCCTGCAATTTATGTATAGTAGTTCTATCATTTTCTCTTAACTCTATAATAAGATTTAATTGCTTTCTAGTATCTTCAACTATCTCTTTATATATGTCTAACTGTTTTTGTATATTATTTAATTCATTACCATCTACTTCTACATTATATTTCCTTCTAGCTAATATCCAAGTAACTATACTTGTAACAATAGCTATTCCCCCATTAATAAGTAAGTCTATCATTTCTTAAAATGCTTATATATAATAATTATGAACATTAATAAAGAGAATAAACCTATATACATTAATATTTTCTGTACTACATTTAATTGATTTTTTACTTTAATTTCTGTTACTTTCTGTAATTTAATTATAGTATCAGTCTCATTAACTATTATAGTATCTTTCAAGTATTTATATTTATATCTGTAAGCTACTTTATTATTATATATAGTATCTCCTTTCTGTATAATATAAACACTATCCTTTAAATAAATAGAATCATACTTAACTTTATCTATATATTTAATTTCAGTTTTTATCTGAGGTATAGGAACTTCTACTATTTTCTCCTTCACTTTACAGGAGCCTAATAGTAAAGTCATAAATAATAAAAATAAAATCTTTCTCATATTTTAAGTCTTTAATAATGTGCAAAGATAATACAAAAAAATCTCTTATGCAAGAACATAAGAGATTTAATTATTAAAGCTTAAAATAATCTTTTACTTTATTTCCAGTATAATCTTCATCCATAAACCAGAATACCATAGCTGATTTAATTATCTTATCATCTATATCATTAAACCACTTATGAAATAGTGTAGAATAATCATGATATTGAGCATTAATTGCTACATAAACATCATCACAAGTATACTTAGTATCTATAGAACTTTTATACTTATTATATATGTCTTTAGCTGTAGCTAAATCATATTTTTCACCTTCATATTTTCTACCATCATTATAATGATACATAGATTTTACTTTATCAATAACTTTGGTCCTATAAGGAGAAACAGGTTCTTCAATATTAACCTCTCTCATTAAATCTTCTTTATCTGATGCTGAAATAAGACCTCTTCTATATAGTATATCAAGTAGTTTTTCCATAGTATTAATTATTAAACATTGATTTCAGTAAATCAATATCACTGGTAGTAAGTGATATTTTCTGATTAAATAAAGACATAGTAACTTTACCATTACCTATATGGAATATACTATAGTCAAACTCATTACTATCTACTAAGCTAGTAGTCATTTCTTCTAATAAACCTATTATATCTATTTCATCATTATCATCTTTAATTAAATCTAAGAAACTGTTTACTTTATTTATATTATTATCTATTATTCTTTTTATTATAGGTTTAAAGAAGCTTATTATAGGAGTATTAATTGTATCTAATTGAGTATTAATATATTGTTTTAATACAGTTATAATCTTTTCTTTTTTCATATTATTTACTCTTTAAAAATTCATTATATGTTGCATTAGGATGAGTTTTACTATATTCTTTAAACTCATTAAATAAATCTAATTCTCTAGTATCCTCTTCAACTATCTTAGCTTTTAACTTACCTATTAACTCTAGTTGCTTGCTGAGTAATTCCTTATTATTAGTTTCTACTTTTGATTTTACAAGTTTAACTAATTCACTCCATACTAAACCTTGTAATTTAGTATTTACTTCTGCATACTCTTTATTCTGTAACATCTTACTCTGCTGTATAGGAGTAAGAGTATTAATTTCAGAATCTATCTTATCCCATAAAGGAGTACCTTCATTCTGCTTTAACTGCATTAATCTTTGCTGATACTCTTTAGATTTAGCTATCTGTGTATCTAAATCATCAAGATAAGGATTACTACCTAATATAAATTGATTTACTGGATTCATAATTAATTATTTTAAAGGTTAAAAGTAGGTAGTATAAACTACCTACTTATTTATATTTATCTGATACAAGTACAACCACATAATGGGTTATAAGTACTAGCCTTAGTTGTAGTAGTACCTGTAGTAACATCTGCAATAGATACAGGGTAGAATGTACTATTTACATAGTTTACAATCTTATTATCTGCACATTGTCTTCTCTCTCTTTCGAGAGCTACAAGATTCTCAGCATTAGCATTAACACCATTAATCTGCATAGATAATACCTTATCTCTCCACTTATCAGCTTCTGCATTAACTGCTAACTTGGTTTCAATATCAGAAATTCTCTTTTCTACTGCATCTTTAGAATCTCTATTATACTTATACAAACCAAATGCAGCTTCATTTAACTTAGCTAAGATATTATCATCACTATCTCTATAACCTTTGTAGAGTCTAAAATCAGCCTCTATCTGTCCCTTATAGGAGCTGAATTTCTCAGCTACATCAATTTCTCTAGCATTCTTAGCATTCTCCATAGTATTTAACTTCAATGCCCACATTTCATTGGTAAGATTTAAATCATCTTGCCATTCCTTAGTAATAGCATCATAGACTGTAGGACCAGCATTAGTATTAATACCACCATTGATATTAACATTTTCTGGCATAGATACTGTACTCTTAGTACCAAATAAATTACCTAAACCATTACCATTAAGTAAAGATAAAGCAGTGCCTGCTATACCAAAACCTAATGCAGTACCAGCTAAACTCTTAGAAGCATACTCTTTTTTGTTTTCATCATGTATTTCCATAGTATTAAATTTTAAAGGTTAAACATTTAAACTGCTACAAAGATACAAAGAAAAAGGATGCTAACAAAATCTTTTCAGATTTGTCAACATCCTTGTTATATTAGCAATTCTCTTTAATATATTTATCTAATTCTTCTATAGACCATTTTCTAACATCACCTGCTTTCTTAGTACCTTCACTAATTAAACCTTTTCTTCTAAGCATATTAAATTTAGTTTCACTTACTCTTAAATGTCTACAAGCTTCTAATCTAGTAAGTTTATTAGGTATTTTAGGTTTATTATATCTAGATACTAATTCACCTATAGCACTAGCAATTTCAATAGTTTGAGATTCATCAATATTAGAATTACCTGAATCTATATCATTTACTATTTTCATCAATAAGTCTCTTAATTCCTTCAACATATGTAATTCTTAATTTAATACTTGTAACTATTAATAATATAAAACCTAAATATAACATACTTATTCTAAAGAATTCCAATAAATCTCCTAAACCTATAAATCTATGAATAGACATAAGCCATAATCCTATTAATACATATATAGTATAAAGTTTATGAAGTAAACAAAACTTGAAACAGTGAGTCCAAACTAGTACCATTATGCTACATAAAGTAAGTATAGACATCTCACTTATACATAAGTTAAAACCCAATAAAGAAAATATAATATGTAGTAACATTAATACTACACATATTATAGGTACATATTTTAATAATAAAATACATAATTTACATTGACTTTTACTTATATAATGTTTCATATTATTTTCTTTTTAAATAAAAGTATAATATTAAAAATAAACTTATCCCTGCTATTATCATTTGTAGGCATAAATATTCTAAATCATTAATAGGTATTCCTATGTATAAATCTATTATATTTATAATCCAAGTAACTACTATATAATGTAGGAACATTCTATGATACTCACAGAATTTAAAAGTATAAGAAGTTATATAAATAAACAGTATAGGAATTAAAGATACTCCTCCTATATAACTTAGTATTACTAAGTCTATATTAAAGTAAGATAATATAGAATTTAATAGTGTAATAAAAGCTAATAGCATTGGAAGTATCTTTAATACTATTACTGTTATCTTATAAAGTAATTTATCCATTACTTCTTTTTCTTAAGTTTACCACCACAAGCATATCTTCTTGAGGTTTTAGTAACTCCTGCTTTAGGAGTTACTGGTTTTGCTCTACCAGTACTTTTTCTCATAATAGTGTATTTTAAAATTTTAAAATTATTTTAGGTTTTTGCAACCAAAAGTTTATCATTATCTATCTTAATTAAGTATGTATAGTTTCCTGCCATAAAAGATTCAAGGTTCTCAAAAATTGGACCATTTGATGTTCCGTTGATTTTATACAGGTAACTAGTATCGTCACTGTCCTTGCAATAAGTGCGAGTTCCAATCATTAATCCTGTAACGACTATCTCCAGGATACCTCCTTTCGATGCCTTTTGAAACCAATTATATACGTTGATATTACCTGCTGTATCCAAGTTAACAATTTGATGATTTGCAACAAATGGAATGTTTTGATTTTGAGAACTTTTAACAATAGCTGTGCCAAAACTTGCTTTTATTTTTGTTAAAAAATGGTTTAATCCATTTAAATCTAAAAACTTCATATTAATTAATTTTTAAAATTATTATTAAGTAAATAATGCATCTATTTCTGCTGTAGTTATTGCAGAATCTGCTGTAGCACCAGAAGTTATTCCATCAAGCTTAACTTTATCTTTTGTCGTCATAATACCAGCCTTAGTACTTGTGGCTGGGTCTAGAGAAGGCCAATCTATTTCCGAATTATCTATAGCCTTGAGTACAAACTGTATATCATTTGCGGAAGGAGTAATCTCTAAACTAGTAGCTGCTTCACTCTTTTTAGCATACTCTGCAAGACTTTGATGACTAGTAAGATAAGTACCTAGATTAACAGCTGCGCCTCCACTAGCTGTAATAGTTTTAGTAACACCATTAATTATTACACTATGAGTATGGCTAGTAGAAGATTTTCCATTAGCAATACTATCAACTTGACTCTTAGTATAATAATTTGCAAGGTCTACTGTAGCACGGAAGTCTCCAAGTTTCTCCCATTTTGAAGCATCATAAGTCGCACTGGTATCACCAGTATAAATATATTCCTCATATTTATTCTGTGTAACACTACTAGCATCTTTAATAAGATAAATATGCTTCTTAATATTAGTTGTAGGAAGAGCAGTTACTACTTCTGCAACTGTAGTATCAAGATTACCTAATTGGGCTAATGGAACATTGCCATTTGAATCAAGTCCTGCAATACCATTGTTAGCATTCAAAGTTTTCACACTTCCGTCTGCCATCAACACTTGGGTTGCAGTACCTCCAGTCATCACTATTCTTTTAGCACTTATTCCATTTTCATCAACATTGAAAATGCTTATAGATTCATTTTCATTACCTGTTTTTGATACATCTAGTTGTTCACCATTAATTATATAATGTAAACCACTTTTAGGACTAATTTCACCACCTTCGTTACTAAAAAAATTAGAATTAGACCAGTCCTTAATCTTACTCCAAAAATGAGTTAAACCATTTAAATCTAAAAATTTCATATATATATTAATTAAAAATTATTCAAATAAATTATCTATTTCTATATTAGTAATAGAAATAAGTGTTTCCATTAAATACTTTTCAAAGTCTAAATTAAACCATTTATCTTTCTCAGAAAACTCTTCTAGAGTTCCTCTAAATTGATAAAATTGCCAATTACCATTTACATCTTGAAAAGTAATAAATAAACCCTCTCTTCTTTGTAATTCAGGTACTAAATTAATAGCTTCTGATAAAGAAATATAATGTTCATCATACTTATTACTAATATTAATTATATCTTTATCTCCTAAAGATATTTGTTCAAGAAAATCTACAATTTTAATTTTCTTATTTTTACCATTTTGTACTATGGATATAATATCTTTAGGAGTAACAGGCTCTGCATTAGGTAACTCACTGTCTTTTACACTAATTTTAAATAGAGCTTGTTGTATTTTTAGAATATCTTCCCTTGTAAAAAACATACTTATACTTTTCTAAATTGTTCATTAAAATCTGTTATTCTAAGACCACTGAAGTCAATATGGTCTATATCATATATACCTATATTTCTCCAAGCAGATATACACTTATTATATACTTTTATATTATTATGATATATCCATAGTAAAGACGTATCTATTGGTGCTTGTTCACTTTTAGAATATTCTAATTTATCTATCTTGGAAGAAATAAAAGCATCTAGTTTTTTATCTTCTGTATACATATTATGCTTGTATTAAACCACTAGTTCTAAATTGTGCTAATAAATTATTTACTACTCTAGCTACTTGACCAATAGTAGCAGTATCTGCATCTAAGTCTGCTATATTAGTGATAGCTTTAACTCCACCTAAAATATTCTTAGTAGCAGTTGGTAATGTGTAATTTTGCAGATTAGCTAATTTATTCTTTTCTGCTGTAGTATAATCATTACTAGATAATTGTTTACCTTCAACTTTATCTACTTTATTGTTTAATTCACTAGTAAAATCCTTTAAAGTAAATTCTTCTCCCTTAATAACCTCTCCATCTTTACTTATAGTATATTTAACTGCATGACCTTCACTTGTTATAATAAGTGCTGTACCTCCTGTAGCAGGAAGCCAAGAAGCAGTACCGTATCCATAATTAATATCTGTAAAGAAAGTATGGTCATTAGTTTGAATAGATTGAAGTTTTTTTAAATTATTAGCTTTAATTTCATTACTATCTCCTATTTCTAATTCTACTACATCTTGTTTTGAACCAAGTATAGATAGGTCTTTTTTAACTTCTCCCATTTCTTTATCTAATGAATCTACCTTTTCTTCAAGTTCTTTCCTATCTTCATTAGATTCTCCTAAAGTAGTCCAAGTACCATTATTATAATATTTAGCAGTATTACCATATACCCAAACAACATTATTATCATTAGGCATATCAGACTGTACTACAAGTTGATTTATTATTTTCATTGTTTATTATTTACTTGTTTATGAATTTGTTGTCTTTTAATTGATAATTCTTTATCAAGTTTTTCTTTTAAAAAATTAAGATTTGTATCAAATTGTCTCTTATTTTCATCAAGTTTAGCTTGTTCCATAGAATTATCAGGTTCTTCTATAGGAGTTTCTTTAGAAGCTGCATTAATCTGAGCAACTAATATCTTAGTTTCATTATTCTCTTGATTTATCTTATATTCCTGTTCTCTTTGAAGTTGTTCACTCTCAGCCTTCTGTTGTAAAGCAGCTTGAGCTTGTTGTGCTTCCTGTTGTTGAGATTGTTGTAATTGCTGTAATTTGGCATTCTCATCTTTCTTAACCATATTAATCTTTTCAGCAAGAGAAGCAGTACCAAATAATTGCATAATAGTAGAGAATGATAATGCCTGATTCTGTAAAGCTGCTTGTGCTAATGTTTCTATCTGTTGATTCAACTTCTGAGAAGATTCACTATTATCTACAACTAAGCCATAATCACATTCAGCAAATTCATCACCATCTATTTCTATCATCTTTAAAGCACCATCAGGTAATATATATTGGAATTTCTTCTTATTACCTTTCATAGCTATTTTAGCTGTTTCAATAAAAGCTTCAAGAACTCTTTTCTTTAAGTTTTCATGAGTAACAAATAACCATTCAGTAATATGTGAAGATTGTAATGTTGCTCTTTCAACTCCACCTACAGTTTCTCTATTACTAACTTGACCTTCTCTTTGAGGAGAAATACCTGCTACTTCTGACATTTCATTTTTAATAAAGGTAAGTAATTCTACATAAGATTGTATCTGATTAGCATCACTTGCAGATATAACTCCATTTGAAGCATTATTCATAGCTCCTGCAAGCTTTCCTGTAGCAGCACCTACATTACCTTCATTAAAAGAATCTTGAACATATAATCCTAAAGTCTTAGCAAAATACATCCATTTATCCATTCCCCAATTCTTAGGTTTCTTAGAGAAATCAAAGCTAACTAAAGTACCCCAGTTTCTAGCAATTAATTTATTTAATCTATCATGAATAACATCATATAAATAGTTATATGGTTTCATCATATCAACTAAACTGAAAGGCTTATTATCATTAAGATTATATAAAGAACCTATAATACCAAAATGACATTTTGAAGGATTCATTAAACTATTATATTGTACAACACAAGGTCTCATATTAACATAGATATTCTCACCTATCTTAGTACCTTCCCATGCCTGATTAATATAATAAGTTTCTTCTTCTTCACCTAAGTTTTCATTAATTACATAATCTTCTGAATAGAAATTATATTGAGGTTCACCATCTTCATCATAAGATTTTACTTTCTTAATTTTTCTTTTAGATTTCCAATATACCCTAAGTACTTTAATATTACCTGCCATATCATAAGGTATAAGGCTTTCTGTATATCCATCTGTGATAGAACTAAAGAAACCTTCTTGGCTTACTTCTGCATTATTAACTTCAATATTTTCATCTAAGAAATCAGCAGGTATCATAGTATATCTAGGGTCAACATTACTCATTTCATCTGTTTTACCTTCATCAATGCCTACTTTAAGATTCTCAATATAATCAATATCTTTTTTCTTTAATACATCATGGAATGTATCTATTATTCTTCCAGGACTCCAATAATCTTCAAGAATAATAATATCTGCATCTTCTATTCTATTACTATATCCTGATTTGAGTATTCTTACTTTTAAAGGATTTAATCTTCTTACTACAGGTTCTCCCCCTTCAATACTACATTGATAAACTTCTTCACCTACAGTCATTGCATCTCTGAATCCCTCATTAAACATTACTTTCATATCATATTGCTTGACATAATGATTAAGGATTAAATTTCCTCTTTGTTCTCTTGCATCCTGCCAATTATATGTAAAGTAATCATTAATTCTATCTAATTCCTGACTAGCTTCTTCATCACTCATAGAATTATCAGTTATCCATTCCTGTAATCTCTGATTTAATTCTTTTTTCTTATTCTCTTCTATTTCAGAAATAGCAGTAGGATTAGTTACTATAACTCTATAATCAAATACTCTTTTTGATTCTTCTCCTTGAAGAACATTAAGTTTAGGAAGAAGAATACTATAATGTTGTATTTTATTAGGTATATAATCTGCTTTAATATCATCTGGATTTAATATTAATTGCAAATCATTCATATGTAATTTACCTAATAATAAATCATAGTTAATCTTCTTATGAAGAACACTCTTTCTGCATAGAGAATAATGAGTGAATGATTTAGAATCAAAAAAATCTAGGCATTGCTTTCTCCACTTTTTAGTCTTTCTAGAAAATGGTAAAGCCTGTCTTGGAAAACTATTTATTTCACTCATATTATTATTAATTTAATTTGCTTGCAAAGATATATAAAAAAATCCACTTATACCTATATATAAGTGGATTTCTTATTATTTTAATCTATTTTTACTAAATTTACTGTTTACCTATATGTCTAGCATCAAAATTCTTAGTAAAGAATTCATCATTACCTGCATAATCTTTACTTAGTATTTCTGAACTAGATTCTGTTCTTCCTGTACCATATCTAATAATATATTGCTCTCTATAGAGCATTAATATACCTAAAGCTCTAATTCTATCCACATTTATATCTGGATTAAATTGAATTGCCTCTTCAATTAAGGCTCTAGTCTTTAATGTGTATAATTTAGGTACTTCCTGTATTTCTATATGTCCATCTTCCTGTTTAACTTCTATAGGTACTTTCATTAATAACCAATCCTTAATAAGTCTATTTGCAAAGTTATTAATATTAGCACTAACATTAACACCTTTAGCATTAGAGCCAAAAGAAGAATATTTAACTAATTGTTTATCTCTTAAATATTCTGGAGTATCAGCTAATCTAAATGTATTTCTAGTCTTTTCCATATAAGAATATAAACCCTTCTTATTACTTTCATATAAAGCTTTAGCATTATAGAAAATACATAGTTTAAGTACCATATCATGTGCTTCATCTGCAAAGTTTGTTCTACCAGTATATTCAGCAGCTAAGTTATCTACAAATGTATCTAAAACAAAGATACTATATAAAGAATGAGATTCTGCTTGATCATTGTCATATGGGTCCACTCCTATAATATATCTATCATTAAATACTTTGCCTTCTCTATCTTTCTTAGGCATAGAATATATCTCTAAAGCACCTTTAGTATCATTATCTACTGGATAAGTTCTAATAGGAATATCATCTGTTGGTCTAAATTCTATTTCTCCTGTACCAGTAGTATATAGTTCTCCTACATATATATCATCATATAAACTAGGATTCTTATCAAGAGTATCTGCTCTTTCCTGTAAAGAAGCTACAGGGAAATATGCATCTTTTACCTTAATAATAGCCTCTGCTGGTGTAATAGGGTCCTCTGCTATAACTCTAAGTACTGATGTAGGGTCTGCACCATATTTAGCTTTATATCTAGCCATTAATACTTGTAATAAAGCTTTAATTACATCAGATATACCATCTTTGTTATAACATCCTGCTCTATTAATATATGCAGGAAAGAAGAAACCAAAGACATCTTTACCACTACCTTTTTTATCATATACATTAGGTACACTTTGTATATTATAAGATTCAGGTGCATATAATAATTTTTTAGCAGATAAAAAGGAAGATTCTTTATTGTTTGCGGTGCCCACGAGGTACATACAAGAGAAAGTATAATCACCATCTTCTACTGATTTTCTAGTTACATCATATAGTTCCAATAAGCCATCAAAAGTACCCATCTCTTCATATAATATCCAACCTCTCTTACCTCTAAGTTTATCACTATCATCCTTAGCAGATACACCTAATACCTGATTCATAGAACCACCTATAGCACCATTAGGTTTCTTATAACCCATTTGCCAAGACATTTCATTAGGTGAATTCTTTAATAAAAGATTAGGAAAAGGAGTATTATCTATAACAAATGAAAGTTCTGGTATAAACTTATTTAAAGTACCATCCTTATCATCTTTAAGATACTCTTTTTGTGCAGCAGTAAGTACTGTAATACATCTTTTATGTGTAGCTTCTGATTCTCCTACAATAAGATTATGTGACATTATTGTAGCTAAAAAATAGCTCTTGGCACAACCTCTTTTTGCTAATTCTATTGCATGATGTCCTTGCTCTCTAGCATTATAAAGATAAATACTTCTCCACCATATACCTTCAAAGAAGAAACCAAAAGATTCCTTTCTTATAGCTTTCTTTTGTCCTTCTTTATAGAAGTTTACCATCATTGGGCAATAATTAAGAAACCAGTAAAGAAAACCAGTAACATACATACCATCAGATTGTCTTATAAGTCCTTCTCTACATCTTCTTAATTCTTCTCTCCAATACTTCCTATATTCACTGTTAGGATTACTATTAGGTCTTAATTTGGTATAGCAATCATTCTTTAAATAAAATAATGCTGCTTGTCTAAAATAATCTGCATCTTTATATATAGGAGGATTAGTTATATCTACAATAGCTCTACCTTCTTTATCTCTAGGTAAATCTTCTATCTTAGGTCTATTAGGATTAATAAGATTTTTAATAAAAGGAACTATATTAACAATCTCTGTAAACTGTTGAACTACTTCCTCTGGATATTGAGAAAGTAATTCTTCAGTTATAGGAGTTTGATATTCATTAGTTTCAATCAATATTGCCATATATTAATTTAGTAAAAGTGTCAGTTCTCATTAAATTAAACACATATAAAAGATATTCTTTACTTAAGTTTTCCCAATAAGCACCTTCAGAACCACTGGGACATTTATCTATGTTCATTATTGTAAATATCTCTTTATCCTGTACAGGAGTAACATAATAAAGCTTGATAATAAATTTCTTATAAATAGGAGGCTTCATAGTTTTGATATTTCTTTTAACTACAAAATGTCCTTTTATATCTAACTTTTCAAGCTTTCTTTTATCTTCTAAATACTTATTTAAAGCACTTGTTATATCTTCTATTTGCATAATATATCTTGTTTTAATAATGATATAATACATCTAGCTAACCATTCAACTAATGCTTCGTTCCCTGATTCTTCAAGCCATTGTCCTGTATCCAATATAACATGTACAATCTCATGAACTAATGTTAAATATAACTCTGAATCAGGTTGCTTAGCTTTTATTACTTCTCTACTTATTCTTACCTCTCTTATATTACCTTTAGTAAGTCCATAATGAAGTAGATTATCATCTGCATCTAATGTATCTACTAGTTTAATAGTAAAAGTAGTACCAAATATATCAAACTGTTTATTATTAAAATCTTCTATATTCATATTATTCATCTTCAAACATTGATTTTTCTTGTGAACCTCTAATAGATTCATCTTGCATAATTTCTCTAGCTATAGTCTTTTCTGCTTCATCTAGATCCTTAACTAATGAAGGAACTTGTTTAATTGTAGCAGTAATAGTATTAAGAGTATATATAGGTTTACCTTTATCATCAACTTCTGTTAAATCTATATTTCTTAATAACTGTCTCAACTTATCTACTGCTGCTCTAGTATCTTCAAGTAATAATGCAGAAGTAGGCTTAAAAGAACTATAGTAATCTATAGCATCCTGTAATATTTTATCTATCTTCCAATCATCAGGTAAACCTTCTCCTTCTACTATAGCTTTAAGTCTTTCATTCTCATCAGTTAAATATTGATAATCAGACCTAGGGTCTGAATAAAAATATATAAAAGCCAACTCTTGAATAAATCTCGATTTATCTTTTGAATGGTCTCTAGTATGTAACTTCTTAAATACTTTAAGAGCTAATATTTCAGGTTCAAAAGTAAGATTATATCCTTCATATTTTAATAACTTCATATCTCTATAAAAATTAAAGTCCTAGCTTTTGACTAGGACTATTTAATTAGACAATAATACTTTTTTTGCCAGGAAGAATAAGAGTCTGTTTCTTAGGTTTTTCTACTTCAACATCATCCCACTCTTCAATAATATAATCAATATCATTTGACTGTAAGAATAGTACTAGTTTATCTCCCATAGGAATGATAGGTAGAACATAATCAATAACTGCATTATCTTCAATAATACCATCATTAAGTGAACCTTTTTTATGTTTCATCTTAGCATATTTAATAGGGTTGATATGTACTATCATACCTTCTTTAAATGGAGTATTAGGACCTGCTGCTATTACAGTTTGTTCCATCATTGGTTCTCCTTTACTATGAGTAATAATACCATTCTCATATAAATCCTCTTCATAAAGATTTAAAGAAGTTACTACATGGTCAAATGTAGGTTTAATTTTCTTTGCTTTAATTATCTTCATTTCTACTCTTCAATTCTTTGATTATATTAAATTGTTTCTTTTTATTCTTATACCTATCATAAGTAACATAGAACTTACCTATAGAAGGTATATTAATATTAGGTCTAAGCCTATTGAACTCTTCCTCTGTAAGATTTTCTTTAAGAGGAAGAGAAGACATATAGTCTCTTATAGTTATCCAATAAGCTTTATATACTTTATCTACGAATTCTTCACTTAAATTAAGTTCTTTTGCTACTTTTATAACTGAATCTTTATAATTCATCTTTTATCTTTTCTTCATCAAATACAAGTAATAAAGTAAACACCTTACCTTCTTCATATTCTGGAATAAATCTTGAGTAGATTTTATTATCCTTTATAAATTTTACTTTTCTCAATTTACCAAGTATTACTTGATAATATTGATTAGTAATATGTAACTCTTTCATCATTTTATCTTTATTCTCTTTACTGAATAAGACATCATTTAGTATTTTTTCATCAGATATTTTCTTACTAAGTTCATATCTGTTTTTAAGCATACAAGCAGCTACTTCTAACTCTCTATCTGACAAAGTATGAAAAGGTCTTAAGAACTTTAACCATAGTGTGAAAAATCCCATTAAGTTCTTATAAGGAACTTTTAATGCACTATTTGGTCTATCCATTTTATTCTGATTCTTTATCTTCTTTATTCTCCTGTACAGGAGTCATAAGTTCTATAATCTCTTTAGCACAAGTATCTCTAAATTCTGCATTAAAAGGATATGTTGATTCTACTACCTTAAACAAGAATTCTAATCTCTTAATTGTATCTGCCATATAAAGCTCTTGACACTTCTGTTTAAGCTTCATATTCTCCTGTGCTAACTGGTTAGCAACTTCATTTAACTGCTCATAAGTGAGCTTCTTTTTTTCTCTATTCTCTTCCATATTTATTTATCTTTAAATTCTTCTAAATAATGATAACCATATTTATTAAAAAACATTTTATCCCACTCTTCAATAGGAGCTTTTCCTATATTAGTAGAATTACAATCTTCACAATATTCTGAACCCTCTAATACTGCTACATATCCTATTTTTAAAGATAGACATTTCTTGCAATAATATACAGGTTCCTTATTGTATTCTTCTTTATGTTCATTATTAAACTTCTCCATATTAATCTATTCATAATAGAAACAATAGAACCTATTTATAGCATATACTATATCAACTATTTGGTCCTTAGTAATATCTTTCTTATTAATATTATCACGTAACTCTTTACTAGTTGTACCTGAACAACTATTTATTGTTTTTAACATTCCTGCCATATTATTTTCTCCTTCCTCCTTTAGCAGCAGCACTCATTGCATTTGCTCTTTTAGTTAAGTTAGCTGCTTCTTTTCTTGCAGCAGTTGTTGCTCTCTTTAATCTAGCTTTATCAGACATAATTTCCTGATATCTAGCCATTGTTCTAGCATCATCTTCTGCCTGCCATTGTAAATCACTTTTTATTGCCATACTCTTAATATTTTTATATTAGTACTCCTAGTGAGACTCGAACTCACACACTTAATAAGTAGCAGAGCTTAAATCTGCTGTGTCTGCCAATTCCACCATAGGAGCATTGTTTTATTTAACTGCTGCAAAGATAATACAAATATTTATATTATGCAAGAAAATTACATACTTTAACACTTAATTAACAGTCATTAAAAAAGGAGGTATTGACCTCCTTAACCATAGTGTATGAGCCATATTGCTCATAACACTTTAAACATCAATTAATTACGCAGGACACATAGGAGAAATACCATGTTTATAGAATGGTTCCATAGCATCTGCATAAGCTTTAAAATAAGCTTTAATCATGCTTTTTACAAATGTAATAACTTTCATAATAATACAAATTTAAAGTTTATATTGAGCTTCTCATAGGACTCAAACCTATAACCTTCACTTTACAAGGGTGACAATCTATCATTGATATAGAGAAGCTTATTTCTTTTCATATTTTTCTGACCATGCTTTAGTAATACCTACAGATGTAAATATAGCTGCTACTGCTGTAATATATTGTGCCATACCACTTAAATCTGTATGTATTGTATGTTCATTAAATACTTCTACTAATAATACTATTATAGGTACTATAAGTAATAATATACCTACAATAGTTACAGATACTAGAAAGAAATTCTTAGAACTTACTCCTGTATTATTCTGTATAAGTTTTAATAAATAATTCATAGTCTCTCCTATGGGACTTGAACCCATGACCCCAAAATTAAAAGTTTCGTACTCTACCAACTGAGCTAAAGAGAGAAATAGTAGGAGCAGAGGGACTTGAACCCCCGACAATTTGGATATAAGCCAAATGCTCTAACCGACTGAACTATACTCCTATTTATAGCTGGGATAGAGGATTACGATACCTCAACCTTTTGATTAACAGTCAAATGCTCTGCCTTTGAGCTATATCCCAATAATAGCACTCTACTTTATTAAGGGAAAGTAGAGTTGAAAACCTTAGTTTAATATATTAAATCTAAAAGTTAATAGTTGTGGGTGTTGGATTCAAACCAACGACCACTTGGTTATGAGCCAAGTAAGCTATCACTGCTACAACCCACGATGTAAGGGAGATAACTCTAGCCTCCCTTGTTACTAAGAATTCTACGACATTCACTAGGACTAAACTTACATAGATAAACTAAAACCTAGGAGTTACGTTGTATTCATATATGCATCTACAATACTTTTCATGTGGAGACAGAGAGACTCGAACTCTAAACACTTCCTTGCAAAGGAAGTATGTTACCAATTACACCACTATCCCCAAATTAAGCAGCTAGTCTTCACAGATTTACTGCTTATAGTTAATTTATTATGGTAAATTTTGACTAAACTATCTTATCTTTACAGATTTGATAGTTTTATAATTTTAAATTTAAAATATATAAAGGCTTCTCTAACCACTTTGTGACTCTGATAGGATTCAAACCTATGACTCACAGCTTAGAAGGCTGTTACTCTATTCACTGAGTTACAGAGCCATCATAGTTGGAATACCCAGATTCGAACTGAAAATTAGAGAACCAAAATCTCTCGTGTTACCATTACACTATACTCCAATATTCTCCCAATAAAACCTGCAAGGGAGAATATCGCCATTTATTTATGCAGGTTAATAATACTAAGGTCATCACTCTTAATATTATAATGTGTAATCAAAAGATTACTTTATATGCTTTTCACTAAGATTATTTGCCCATTTCTCAGTGTAAAAGTCATAGTAATTCTTCTTTCTTAATGAAGGAAATATCCTTCTTAAACCACAATAAGTAATACTAGGAATACCTATTACAATTAAGTATAAAGGACCTAATATCTTACTTTGAATTGTATGTCCTAATTCATGTTTAACAGTTTTCCTATATTCTGAATTAAGTCCTACAAATACATAACAACCTAAAGTAACTGCTCCTCTCATAACACAAGGAATTACTATAGCTTGTTTATATCTGGAATCTACACCTAAATCTTTACACATCATTACTAAATATCCTATATATAGTATAGCTAATAAGTGTTGAGGTAATTGCCATATAAACAATATCAGATTCCTTATATAATTCATAATTAACTTCATCATTTCAAACATCTATTGTTTTACGGATGCAAAGATAATATAAATATTTTAAACTACCAAATTTATTAAGATTATTTAACTTTTGAATTAAGTAATGTGACTCCTGTACCCAGTGGGATAAGACTATATCTTAAATCTTTAATGCTAAAATTATCTCTCTTAGATAAAGGAATTATATTACCTAAATCATCATAAGTAACAGCAGAAGAATATTTTAAATCATTAGGATTAAAATTCTCTATAACAGTACCTGAAGACTTTATATTACCATCCATTAAGAATGTTCCTTTAGGCATAGCTTTACCTCCCCAATCTTTTATATTATGTATAACTAATCTATCTATACCATATTGAGGATGATTTCTAACTGCCTTTTCTAATGTTCTAGTACTCCATATATTGCCATTATAAGGTATTTCATTCCAAGGTTGATAATACCCTTCTATATCATAACTCTTAGAAGCATTAGAATATAATTTTTTAACTCTATTATAAGTAGGCTTAGATGAATAAGATTTACTCATAGCTAAATTGTCTGTAGTATATATAGCAGAATTAGAACCTTCAATATTAGGATTAAATACATTAAAACTTGAGTCATATTCATCACCTACTGTATGGTATAATTGTGTAGGTCTATCTCTATTCATTAAAGGATTACTAGCTTTAACTTCAAAATGTTTGTCTCTTAATTGCTGTAAATCTTCATAGTCTCCAGTATTATATAATCTATTATATATTCTATCTAATCTATTATCAGAAATGTTAGCCATATTATTCATAGCTTCATTAAATAATCTCTTATTAATTCTACTATTTATATTATTTTTAAGAGTATTATATCCTTTATTTAAAGCTACTCCAGTTAATATATCTCCACCTATATTACCTAATGTACTTATATAAGGGTGTTCTTTAGCATATTCTCTAGTAAAGAAACCAGTATTATCTTGATTCATAAAGCTATTCATAAATGTATTATAATCTCTAGCTTCTCTTATAGAACCTACAATATTACTAGGACTAAAATTACTTATAGGAGCTATAGCAGCATTAATAAATTCTAATGTAGTATTAGGGTCATAATATTGTCTTGTATTTCTAGGCATAGTACCTTTAATTATAGGTACATGTTCTTCATCTAAATAACTTTGAGTATAGTTATTACCTGCACTATCATATAAATTACCATCTTCTGTATGAAGTAATATGTTACTTCTTCTATTATCTGCATCTATAAAATTTAAATTACCTCCTTCATCAAAACTCTTTTCAAAAGGAGACATATATAAATTATTACTACCTGTATTATTATATAAATGATAACCAGTTTTGCTTAAATCATATACATCACCAGCAGAGTCTAAAATATTTTGACCTGCTCCTAAATAATCTGCTGTTTTATCTATATCCCAAAATCTATTTTTACCTATTCTTAATCTAGTAGGTAATTTATTTGTGGCTCCTAAAAGTCCTAAAGTATCAAAAGCTAAAGCACTATAATCAGTTGCCCCTAAATCATCATCTACTATAGATTGTCCAAATTGTAATCCATTTGTTAAAAGTCCTGCACTTAATACTGGTACTGTAGGATTATATAAACTATATAAATTAATACCTAAATCTATAGTATCTAGTGCTGGTCTATACATATTTATATTATTAATATACTGCTGTTTATAAGCTTCTGGTATATTTTTATTTATTGCTTGTATAGTATCATTAGGAGACATTTGAGATGGTATATTTCTTAAAGAATTAAATTCTTTTTCTAAGGTTTTTGCTCTCTTAGTATTCTTTTCTATTGTAATAACTTTTGACTTTTCTTCATTTGTTTTCTGTTGCTTTTGTATATTAGCTTCCCACTCTTTATATTTATTTATTGCTGTAGAATCATTTAATGCTACCTCTTGTGATTTATTATCTAAATCTTGTATTCTTTCTTTATATTCTTCATCAGTTTCCCAACTTCTTCTTTTATATGGATTTGTAGCAGGATGAGCAGGCATTGCTGTTCTATTGTTATCTTTATTACCTCCTTCAGCAAATATATTACTATTTAAATCTGAATCAAAATCTGATAGTAATGATTTAGCATAGCTATAATCTGGCTGTACAGGAGCAACAGTATTATTACCAATAGATAATAAATTATCCATAGATATTATTGGTCCTGTACCAGTAGAGAATAAATCATCAATATCTGTCTCTTTAGTTTTACCCATAATATCATTCATTGATAATTGAAGTCCTTTATATGCACCTAAATAGTTTTTACCTTGCCATTCTTCATTCTGTATTTGATAAGGATTACTACTACTTCTATTAGTAGTAGCAGTATAACCATAATTATGTGGTGTTCCTCCTGTACCAGTGAATACAGTTTGGTATTTACCACCAAATAAACTTCTTTCAATGTTTCTTCTAGTAGTAAGACCTCTTAATTCATTATCTTTTGAAGCCCACATAGATTTCTGCACATCTTCATTTGATGCTTTACCTTGAACATAATTAGTTAAAGTAGTTAATACTCTTTTCTTAAGATTACCCATACCTACATTATAGCCATAAGAATATAAGGCATCAAGCTGTTGTTGAGATAATTTAGACCTAATACTTGATGGTATTACCCTATTAAAGTCATTAGCTTCTGCTTGAAATGACCTATTAGTTCTCATTGAACTACCTTCCCAATTAGTTATTCTTTTCTTAATACTTTCTGATGGTTTATAACCACCATTAGCATACATATTATATCTGTTTCTTATATCAGATAGGTTATATATACCATTATTAACTGATTCTTTAATATAATCAGCTTTATCTTTTAAACTTAATTCATTCCAACTCATAATTTTAATTATCAATTTCAGTTCCTTGTGTTAATATGTAATCATTTATAAAAGTAATTCTATTACCATTAAAGATAACTAGAGGATTAACCCAGTATTTCTTAGAATTAGAACTTCTTGTTAAGATACCTTTTTCAAGTAATTCTATTACTCCATCATATACAGATTTTCTAGTTTTAAATCCTACATTATCCATACATTCTTTATAGTCTAAATATACAAAAGGTTTTTCTTTAGGTACATTATCTATAATATACCATAGTACTTTTTGTGCAGTAGTACTTAAAGCTAAGATTGTTTTTAAGCTATCTTTAAATACTTTTATAAATTGTGTTCTATCTACTATCTTCTTAAAGTTTACTTCACAGAATTCTGTACTATTAATAAATTCTGTGTCTTTACCTTTATAAATAGTTCTACTTCTAGTATTATCATTTAATTGACTAGATAAAGATTCCTGATAAGGAAATATATCTGCTATTGGATATTCATCTAATTTCTTCATATTATTAATCTTTTATTTTCTGCAAAGATACAAAAATTATTTTTAATATGCAAGAAAATAAACAAAATAATTATTTATTTATATACACTTTGTTTATTTTTTATATCTATTAAAATATATATGTGTATATTTAAATATACACTTTAACATTTTTTGGTATATTTAAATATATATACCTCTATTGATTATTAGATAGTTAGAGTAAATTACTTCTTATATTCTTATATAAGTAGTTTAATTTTTAATTTTTAAAATTTTATTTTTTTTTTTGAAATTGACTATATTGTCATAAGCGTGGTATTTTATTTTTTTAAT